>LWDU01033290.1_pt1 | contig 637924 bp, 561 predicted proteins | sample 727161 | NCBI WGS metagenome assembly LWDU01 (sample SAMN04566230, study PRJNA314399) | hydrothermal vent metagenome | isolation source: deep sea hydrothermal plume seawater | place: Mexico: Gulf of California, Guaymas Basin | collected 2004-07-11 | reverse complement strand
TTCGAATTCCACCCGTGTGCCATTAGGTGCCACAAGTTCTGCTGCCAACCCAGATGCAATATCGACACCCCTGCCGAGCAGACGCAATAGAGCTGGCGCCTCCCCGGGCTTTACTTCGAGCCGAATACGGACTCCGTATCCGCTGACAACGGCTACTCTCGGAGCGTCGGCCGGATAAACCATCTGCAGGCAAAACCCCAGAGTCTCGGTGAAAAAAGCCAGATTCTCCGCCAGACTCTCGCAGGGAAATACGACCTCCGATGCCTCAATCTGTTCGTTACCAAAGGTATCCATAGCGGCGCATGCTACAAAAATGTGCGGGCAGTTAGCAAGCTGGGATCAAACTCCAAGATAATGTAAGCCATTGGTGCCACCTTAATCTGAAACCTCTGCAGCAAGCTGACCCTCTTCTACCGAATCTCCCTCAGCGATATGAACTGCTGCCACTTCTCCAGCAACAGGGGCTTCGTAGAGTACTTCCATTTTCATTACTTCAAGGATGAACAATGTGTCGCCGGCTTCTACCCGGTCACCTGGTTTTATGAGCACTTGCCAAACCGATCCGCCGGTTTCCAATTCAATCTTTATCATGTCTCTATAACCTCTGCCGTTGCTATGGCCGAATGGTGAACCGTGTCGGCCCGAGTAATGCTGGAAGGAGCGACTGAACACGGTCTACCCAACGGCAAAGCTCTAATCTCGTCTGGCGTGGATCGATTAGATCATGAACTCCAAGAGCCTCTGCTCGTGGAAACGGAGACTGCCGCGCAGCCAATTCCTCTTCCAACTCCCGGCGTCGTGCTGCTGGATCAGGCGCTGCTGCGATTTCTCTTTGGAAAGCGACCGCAACTCCCCCTTCTACTGGCAAGGGCCCACTTTCTGCCGATGGCCAGGCAAGTACAAATCCCTCTGGCCCGTAATGTGCAGCCTGTGCGACACCAAAGGAACGCCGGATCATTACAGAAGCCCAGGGCACAGTCGTCATCGCTGCAGTAAGAACCGCGGATGTGCCATGTCTAATGGTCGCCTCACGCTCGGCCTGGCTGCCAATCATGAAACCAGGTTCATCCACCAAGCTAATGATAGGAAGGCTGAACGTTTCACAAAGTTCCATGAAGCGGCGCGCCTTATGTGCCCCGTCTGCGGTCATTGAGCCGGCAAGAAACTTGCAATTATTTGCCCAGACGCCCACTGGCTGACCATTCAACCGCGCTAGCCCGGTAATCTGGGAGCGGCCATAGCCAGCACCCATTTCGAAGAAGCTGGTTTGATCGAACACCGATTGAATAATGCGACGCATATCAAAAGCCCGCCGTCGGTCACGCGGCACAATGTCGAGCAATGCTTCGTCGGTGCGCTCGACCGGGTCATCGCAACCAATCACCGGTGCTAGCTGTCCAATATTGTCAGGCATAAAAGACAGAAATCGCCGGATTTCAAATAAGCATTCTGCTTCATCCTCCGCGCCATTGTCCACCGTGCCATTCTTGGTGTGCACTTTCCAGCCACCAAGCTCTTCCTTGGTTTTCTTCTCCCCCATCGCCCGCGCCACTACTGCGGGACCAGCAGTCAATATCTGTGCAGTCGCCTTTGACATAACGGAGAAATGTGAGGCAACAAGCCGGCCGGCTGGTAAGCCTGCCACCGCGCCAAGTGCTGCGGTTGCAACGGGAACTGTGGCCATGGCCTGTGCAACAGAGCGAAATCGTGCCGGCGCATTGACCGGTCCTGGCAAACTCGGACTCTTGCCACCAGTTCCACCCACACTGCCACCCGACCCTTCATGCAGACGCACGAGAGGCAGCTTATATTGAACAGCTAATTCTTCGGCATAGACGCTTTTGCGAAGCCCCGAAGGAGAAGGCGACCCCCCCTTCATAGTAAAGTCCTCACCGCCAATAACGATTCGTCGCCCTTCGACCTTTCCAAAACCGAGAACGAAGTTTGCCGGGTCAAAGCCGATTAGTTTGCCGTTCTCGTCATGATTTGCTTCGCCCGCTGACGGGCCGACCTCTTCAAAACTGCCAGGATCCAGCAGCTTCTCGATCCGTTCTCGAATGGTTAAACGCCCTTTGCTATGATGTTTAGCAATTGCATCCGTCCCGCCTTGCTCAAGCGCTAACTCCCGACGTCGGGCAATTTCATCAGTTTCTTTTTTCCAGTTCATTTGCGTATCTTATTCAAGCTTTGCCAACTAGGTAAAGTACAGTTAGGATAAATAGAATAAAAAGAAGAAAAACCCATAGTAACCCTCAAAAATAACTAATCATTCGTCCAGAATAGTTTGTATAAGGGAGCGATGGAACCAACTTTGTTCAATCGGGTGAACCCCGGAGGTGGAGATTAATAGGTGGCGTTACATTGGGGGCATTGCACGCGCCAGTTATAGTGAGAAGCGCTCACGCAAAAAATGAGCTATCCCATCCTCGTAATTATGCCCAATTACAGCACTAGCAGACTCTCTAATGTTAGCTTTCGCATTCTCCGGAGCATAGCTTTCATCAGCAAGTTCAAACATACTTAGATCATTATCACTATCCCCAAAACAAATTACGTTGGTGGCTCCTAATTGCCGTTTTAGGTTAGTAACAGCCGCACCTTTACTAGCGAGACAATGATGAACATCCATCCACCTAAATAGATTACCCTCTATGGCCGGCCCGGAATAGGCAACTAGATCTGCATATGTATTAAGTTCTCGCCACACGCCATTAATAGCATCAGCAAAACCAATCATACTAATATTAGTAACTTGACTATTTTTGGATAACGCCTCTAGAGGTAAAATTTTAGCTTTGGTGTCAAAGTAGCGCTTACTAATAAGCTCTTTTTCTACATCATGACGTGGCGCAGCATGATAAATAAAATGGTGATGCTTATCGATAGCGTGAACGAAAGGCGTAATTTCCTGTGAGCCTGCTACATCAATAACTGTTAAAATTTCAGCGTTATTAAGTAGGTTCTCAAGCGTTAGTTGCTGAATTTTTGGGTCCCATATTGTCACCCCGTTATTGTAGATTTGAGGTAAATTAAAATCATGCCCGTTTAAAATACTCTTTGCCGAAAGCATAGAGCGCCCCGTTGCTATGGTATAGGCGATGTTCTTTTTGTTTAAAAGAATAAGTGTTTCTTTAGTAAAAGGCGATATTTCAGATGCGCCATTTAGTAGTGTGCCATCTAAATCAAAAAAAATAAGATTCATAGAAATCTTTATAATCCAGAATTACGGACCACAAATTAGTCCTAATTTTAAGGTCGGTGGTATAGGGCTGGAGTAGTTGTTGCTCGTCAATTTAGTTTATCAGGTTATGAAAAATGAGGAAGAGCGAGCAGATTAGACTTTGCGTGAAAAAGAGGATGGCTGTCGGGGCTTATTTGATCATGTGTTAATATCCCATAGACCTGTTGATTCGATCCAAGATAGGCATACAAAAATCATAAATTAAGGTAAAAGAGCAGAGTGATCACTCAAGGATTTGATTTTATCGCAGTAATGTTTGGCCTTTGTGGCATTCTGATAGCCTTGGAGAATCATTTTAAGATAGCTTTTTTCCGATGGTTTCCATCCATTGTATTAGTCATGTTTGGATCTATGGCTCTATATACACTTGGTTTATGGGAATTTACAGAAGATGTTCGCCTTGCACGAGAAATAGTAAGAGACAATCTGATTCCAGCGATGTTGTTTCTTATGTCTTTAAAATTTAATTTTGCCGTAATCCATAAGTTAGGCGTGCGGCTTATCACATTATGCTTGGCTTCGACACTCACTATAATGCTGGGTTTTATAGTGACTCACTGGATCATGCGAGACTTTCTCGGTGATGAAACACCTCTTACCTTTGCAACAATGTCTGCTGGTTGGACTGGAGGTACTCAGAATTTTGTAGCTGTCAAAGAAGCTCTTTCCGTTAGCGATGAAGCAATGACTTATACCCTATTAATGGGAGCACTTTGTTACTCACTTTGGTTGGTAATCATCCTTGCATTGAAACCTTTTAAAACGACGTTCAATAAATTCTTAAGAGCTGACGATGGCGGAATAGATGAAGTTTTAAATTCATTGAATAATTTTGATTCAGACAAGGCAATTGATATGCCGTCTCTAATTCTAGTAATTGGCTTATCTCTGATAGTGGCTACTGTTAGTAATCATCTTGCTATATTTATAGCCTCCGCAGGAATTTTCAATGAGATGATATGGGTCATACTTATTTCTTCAGTTATGGGAATGGCGGCAGCTCCTACAGCGTTCGGAAAAATTCCCGCAAGTGATGAAGTTTCAGGAATTATGTTATATGTCATTGTTGCACTAATCGGCGCAGAAGTTAGCCTGGGAGTAATAAGTGAGGCTCCCATGTACATTCTTTCCGGGGTTATCATTTTGCTAATCCATGGCTCAATGCTGTTACTCCTAGCTCGCTTACTTCGTATTAATATACTTCTAGTGGGTATTGCTTCGATCGCTAATATAGGCAGCGCTCCTTCTGCAGCTGTTGTTGGAGCGGCATATGGTCGAGAACTTGTGCCGGTTGCAATCATTATGGCTCTAATAGGGTCCATGATCGGTTCTTTTGTGGGATTAGCAGTCTCAGAAATTTTACTTTGGCTAAATGAGGCTGCATAAGCACTTCTAAGATAATCCGATAAGAATTCCTAGATAAAGGTGCTCGCTGGAGAGAAGGAAAGGGTAAAACAAGCTAGAAGTCAGTACTCACAAAGTCTACTGAGACAGTTTATTCTCTGTCTCCAGTTCATTGAAAAAATATCTTCCAAATACCCGTTTCTTTGCCATAAAGATAGATACTACCTCCTACGTAAAGAAGCTCATCGGCATCGTTGTGGCAAGAATAAGCAAGGTCTAGGTAATAAATGGGGTCAGCGAGACGATGAATATCAAGGTTGTCTACCGTACTGAAAGCGTAATCATCTTGTAGTGGAAATAAATGCCAGAACTTCGAGATTTCCTTTTTTGTATTAACGAAGCATTTAGATCTATTTCCTGAGCGTATGAAAGACTAGCTAAAAATAGAAGTATTACCATGATCAAAAACTACTTCATCGAATTTCTCCTGTTAACTCGTTAATGTGTGAACTACCATTTCATACCCAGAAGAGATTAGGTTTAGTGTCCGGAAACACCTCGAGTCAGGCCATGGAGGCAGTGAAATTTGCTAAGACCAGGATCGCGAATCGCTAGCGACTGCGGGGCGGCATCAGTCGAATCTCATATTCCTGAATCTGACTATCCCTTACCGTCTTTACCTTGACCATGTCGCCGGCGCTGCGCTGTTCTAACACATCTGCGAAATCATCTTCGTTGCGAACCTTTTGACCATCTATCTCTATGATCACATCACCGAGTTGAATTCGGCCACGCTGATCGCGAATTAAGCCACGCATCCCTAGGCGCTCCGGATCGGTGCCAGAGAAAACATCCAGCACGATGACACCTTCGATCCCCCACTGCCTGCGATAGTAGTCAGCCTGTGGAATCTGTCGGATTCCCATAACGGGCGTCTGAACCCTACCGTAGGCGATCAATTCGGGGACTATGCGCTTAACGGTATTCACGGGTATCGCGAAACCTATTCCCGAGCTCGCGCCACTCGGGCTGTATATCGCCGTATTCACACCAACCAACTGGCCAAGGGAATTGAGCAACGGTCCGCCTGAGTTTCCAGGATTGATCGCAGCATCTGTCTGAATGACGTCGCGTATCTTACGCCGACTTACAGAATCGATCTCTCGGCCCAGTGCACTGACGACCCCAACTGTCATAGTAGTATCGAAGCCAAAGGGATTGCCAATAGCTATGACTTTCCTGCCGACTTCTAGCTGCGAGGAATCACCAGGCTGCACAGCGACTAGCTCGGCATCGGGCGCATCGATCCTCAGTACCGCCAAGTCTTTGTCAGGATCTACTCCAACCGCTGAAGCGGAGTAGCTCGTCCCATCTTGCAGAGTAACGGTCACGCGATCTGCCTGCTGCACTACGTGGTAGTTCGTCACTATGTATCCTTCTTTATTCCAGACGAAACCAGTGCCACTGCCTTGCGGCACTTCCTGTGGATTGAATGAATAGAAGGATCGAACTAATCGGGAGTTAGTGATGTTAACTACTGAAGGACTTACCGACTTAAAGATCTCGATATTATTTTCTTCGTCATCGGTCTTGAATTGACTGTAGTCTGGGGTTTGCGCAGTAGCCGTTGCAGCAAGAAGCAACCCGGCCAGCATAGAAGTAAGAGTTTTCATTTAGAGAATTACCAGTCTTTATAAATGTTTGTTTGGGGAGCTCAAGGAACAAGTATTTGTCAGCTTCATTGGATTCGTTCCTATTAAGATAAGATCAATTCCCGAAGATTCAAGTATTTTATTCACAGCTGCGACCTCCCCCTGCATATGTAACGGTATTGACAAACTAACTACCTAAATCGAGAAAAGATCGGGTTAGGCGTCTCTATATTGCCACTGACTTCTCCCAAGATGCAAAAGCACCAGTAGTTTATACAGAGAGCCAGATAACGTTAGAAACGCTAATTAGGCCTGGGACGGTATAAAAGGCTTGAAGCCTTGATGACTCCTTGTGAATACCAGTAGGAATGAGCACCTGGAAACCAACTGCAAAGAATTAGTCGCCAGTTGAAGATGGTTTAGTGACATTTGATCACAATCTTGAAGGCTAAATTCACTATTTCAGACTGGTGTGGGTACGATAACTAATGCGTAAGACCGAAAGCTTTTAAAAAAGTTTCAATATATTCTTTCGAGCTTGGTTATTCGGATGTTAAAAAATACAGAGCAATGGCAAAAGCCAAGAATAATAAAAGGTCTCTCTTCATCTCATTATGCATTATTTCGCCTCAACAACTTTGCTTGAACGGGTTTTCTTATAAGTCTCTTTAGCTATATCCCTAGCCTCTTACAATTTAGATTAAACCTTTGGTGACTGTATCCATCTGGCCTGGTGCATATCTTTAATGCTGGTGCCGTGACTATCTTTAACTATTAGTAGCAACAACTTGCAGGTAGTCTTACTCCAAGAGAAGATAAATCTAGCTCAAAGAACTCCTTAGCTTGAAATCCAATTAATACGCTATCCACAGGCAATCTTTCCTCAGATTGGAAGAAACAACTATATATATTTAGAAACTAAAAAATCATGTATAAGGTCGTTTACCTCTTGATGCTTCTCTATATGAAGAAAATGACCACAACCTTCTAAAATTTTTATAGTTAAGTTATCAAAATTATCTTCCATACCCTCAGCTAATTCACTTCCTATACAGCCGTCATTCAAACCATGTAAATAGAGAGAAGGACAAGAAATTTTCTTTTCTCGCAGCACCATTTGCTCTTCATTCAATTCTGTTCCTTGCAAACCAACTTGGAACGTACTTCTGTAATATCCAAGTGCGCGACTCAAAACACCTTCCTTTGACAATACGTCAATCGTGCTTTTTGAATATTCTTTATATTCAGACCAATTTGGAGACCACTCTCTCCAAAGCCTTTTAATAAATTCAAAATCATTTAAAGGAACTGCTAAGTCGGCTACTTCCAACTGAAAGTAGAACATGTACCAAGATTTTCGTTGTTGATCACCATCCATTAAGATCGCATTAATTAAATTGCTTCCGTGTGGTACTGAAATAGTGATTAAGTTTTCTACCATGCCAGGTTCTAGATTAGCAACGCCATAAGCAGCAGATGCTCCCCAGTCATGACCTAGAAGTGTTATCGGATCTTTAGTTATGTCCCTAACAAAATTAATAATCTCTAACGAGATTCTTATGCTCTCGTACGATGATAAACCCTTATCCTCTGGGTGGTAACCCGGCATGAAAGGGCAGAAAACTTCAAACCCTTTATCTGAAAAATAATCCAATTGATGTTTAAAGTTCTCTGCACAGTCAGGGAACCCATGCAGCAAAACCAAAGGTGCTCCCCTTCCTTTTTTATAGTAATAAGTACCACTAGTCGATTGTTGTAGTTCCATAAAATTCACCTTTAAGAATAGCTGGAGCCTCAATAGGTAATACTTGATCTACTTTCGCCTGAACTATCTCTAGCCACACAAGACAAGCAGTAAAGTGATTGTCATTATTAGCTTTTTCATATATTTATTTAATAGTGAATTAGCTTCGACAACGGATGTCGATATCATTACTTTGATAAATCATCGATGTCACTCTCCAGCCTTCAGATTTATTCTGATATAAGTAGGTCAGCCCAGTTTGACCGATTTCGCTATCATCCTCTCGGTATCTTATAAATGTGCCACTGACGAACGCGGTTTTAGGGCCTAAGACACAAATTTCATAAATAGGCATGTCTGAACGATACCATTGTTGTTCTTCGAGATTTGAAATGAAGCCGCGGACCATCTCCATCACTTCTTCTTCGGTATTCCAAACCGTAGTTGTTCCGTCTAAAGACACCCTAGATAGCGGCGCTCCATAAAGCTCATCAGCTATTTGAGTGGGGCTAAAATTGGAGAATCCATAATAATAATCGGCAACCGCCGCGCGCACCTCCGTTATTACGGATTCATTAGATTCACTATCACCAATTTTGATGCGGATCTCTGCGCCTGCAATTACTATAACTAACAGGACTACGATTGTTGCAACTAGAAATATGGTTTGTTTCTTCATACTCATACTCTCAAGATACTATAAGGTTCGGTTATTAGAGAAGCTGAGTGAGAGTGATTAAATCAATAATAAGCAAAGCGTGAGTTATTTCTTACTTGAAGTATTTGATGTAGACAACGGGGTGCTTGAAAGCGCATTCTTATGAGCTTCTTTGACTACCCCTCTAGCTTCTTCTAAATCTGTCTTAAACTGTGGCGGCAGTATCCAACCCGTTTCGCGCATATTTTTATTGCTGTCGGTCATTAAAACATCCCCAAATATTTTCTGATGAGAGCGATTAAGTCTTTTGAGTAAGTTTCGGGACCGCTAATACTCTATCAACCATATAGGTATTGCTTGTGTGGCCGTCCGAGCTGCTTCACAAAACCAAACATCCCCTGAATTCAATTTTTCCCAGAATTTCCCGATTTCATTATTAGGTATCGGTGAGCAAACAATAATAGTTAGCGAATGACGGAAGGGTTTCTACGAAATAAACATGAGAAGAATACTCGTCGGGGTAAGAGCCTTTATTATCGCTCGCTAAAATAGCTAATCGTTCGTACAGAGCAGTATGTATAGGTCTGAGATGGAACTATCCTTGCACAAGTGAGGGCTAGCTCGCTAATAAATTGTATTCAATCTCTATATTAACCCCCTAATCGATGCTTCATATGTCGACTAGATAAGCAGACTCACAAGAGCTTGCCGCGAGCTACGTACGCCTCATATTCTTCCACGGTAATCAGCCCTATGGATTCTGCTTCGGCGCGGTCTTTAGCCCCCAGCACGTCCTGGAGAATGTCAATGCGCTTCCAAAGTGCCAGGGATACTGAGCCGTCCTTTTGTGGCAGGTAAGGCGATTGCTCTAATGGCTGCATGCGATGCACGTATCGCGGGCAATTCACCCAAACATGATTCACTGATATCTCTACGACGAGGTTGGCGCCTGGATAGCTGTCGAGCATTGGGCCTTCACGCAGGCATCTAGCTTCTCCGCGCAAACGCAGGCGTTGCGGGGTTTCAAAATCAATGAAGAGTAGGCCCACTTTTGCTTTGGCTTGGATGTTCCCCATAGACATAAACATGCCATTTCCATCGTAATTAGGAAAAACAACCGTTCCTGAATCAATGACTCTTACAAAGCCAAGGTCACCACCTTTATAGGAGCAGGACGGATAACCAGACTCATCAATGGTAGATAGGTAAAACATATTACAGCTATGGATGAATTTGGCTTGCTGGTCCAATAGTTCGTCGCTGACGACAGCTTCTGCAATTCGGTCGGCAAGATCGATGGTTTCGAATTCGCTCTGTAATTGGCGTTGCCCCGCGGTAAAAAAATCACCCATGATTTGCACTCCAGAATTCCACTTTTATCAGATCTTTTTCAAATTCACTATTAAGTATATTGCTGGCTACTATTATTACTAGCAAGACACAGACGCCACCCTGCTATATGAAGGGACGCACCTCCTTATGAGCCTCTACAACTACTCTTACCTTCTTGCATTGGTGGACATGAAACAGTTCCATATGAGCAGTAAACGCAACAATCGCCTTTCTTTGGGCTTAATTTCTCACCACATGACTCACAATCGTAGAACCATTGGCAGTAATTTTGTGGCATTGTTTCCTCTTTTTTGTGATTACAAAAAGGGCAAGATATTACACTTTTGAGTTGCATTTATTTGGCCCCATCAGCTTTGCTTAAGCGCGCTTTCTTATAAGCCTCTTTGGCTATCCTTCTAGCTTCATCTAAAGCTGTCTTAAACTGCGGCAGCAGTATCGAACCCGTTTGGCGCATATATTTTTTGTTGTCTGTCATTAACAAATTCCCAAATATCTTCTGATGAGAGTAGGCAAATCAAATTAAATTCTTTGCGCGCATCGCACACTATAAGGCTTAATCAAGGCAAAGTAGAAGATAGCCGCTAATAGATTAAATGAAGGTATTGATATCAATAAGGCTTGTTGAATACCAGTATCTCCTCCAAAAAAAACATCATTCAAAAGCGCGACTATAGTCGCGCCAAAAGCTAGCCCGATTAGACTTATGATGAGTAGGTAGAAAGCAGATAAAATTCCTCTCATTCTATTAGGCGTAATTTCTTGGAGCATTGCAGCCGCTGGAGCTATAGGCGCCACCATAAAACTATAACTTAAAGCAAAAAATATGAGAGCATTGAACGCATTTTCTTCCGTAGCAAAAAGTGCCGAAAATGGAATAGCCAGCACAGCACAAATTAAACAAAAAACTGCTTTCCCTCCGTTTATGTGAACAGAAATTTTATCACTTAACCACCCCCCTATTATTAACCCTAACGCTCCTCCTAAAATTAAAGCGATGCCAATATTAAAACCGGCTTCACTTATTGTCCACCCATGTATTCTCATAAAATAAACAGACACCCAGGAATTAATTCCCACTAAAGCCAAATTGCTGCACCCAACTGCAAGGTGATGGGGAATATAAAAATCCACATTCCTTTTAAAAAATCTTTTCACTTCAGCAATTGGAATAGAAGCATCACCATATAGTTTCTTTTTTTCTTCAATAATTATTCTATCTGGCTCTCTTATCAGTGAAGTAAGCAAAGCAATGAATAAACCTGGAAGACCCACTAAGACAAAAACCCACTGCCAGCCTGATAGAAAACTTATACCAAATAATGATATATTTCCGTCACTTTCTCCCGTTACAAATGAAATAATTGCGCCTCCGATTATTAACGCAAGACCCGCACCAACTGCGGTCCCCATGTTAAAAATACCCATTGCGAGTCCTAATTTTTTTGGAGGAAAGCTGTCAGCCAACATTGAATAGGCAGCGGGTGCTAACGAAGCCTCTCCAACTCCGACTCCTATTCTCGCAAGAAAAAGCTGAGTGTAACTTTGAGCCAATCCGCACAATGCAGTCATAAAACTCCACAGAGTTATACCCACGGTAACTATTTTTTTCCTCGACCAAATATCTACTAGCCTCCCTATGGGTAACGCTACTAAGCAATAAAAAATTGCAAAAGATAGTCCGAGCAAGAGGCTTACTTGAGTATCAGAGATTTGAAAATCTGCTTTAATAGGCTCTACAAGCAAACCAATTATCATCCTATCCACAAAAGATGATATATACGCCAGAAAAAGAATAGCCAAAGTTGTCCAGGCGACCGCTGGTGCTGGGAAATTTATTTCTTTATTTTCTTCCATTATAAATCCTATCAATCTGGTCATTACTTCAGTCACTGCGAGGTCAAGAAGCGCAATGAACTATATCACTTCTGGTAAACCCTATCTAAGGGTTGGCTACGCTCATGGATTTATTATTATGCCTTGGCTAAATATTGGCGTGTGATAAATATTATTTAGTTGATGGTTTTCTACTAATTTATGTATGGACAACAATCATAGAGAGCATTGATCATGAGTACTTATAGAATCGGCGGTTTACATCACCTTACATTGGTTATCAACGGTCTAGAGTGATGTTAGAATCTTGCCCTACATTGCAGACTGCCCTTCCGCAGACTGACTTATCTGTGAATGCATAAGATATCAAAGCTAGTGGAAATCCATTTACCGGCACCTCTCAAGGGATCTAACTAAACCTGTTAAGGTATTGTTAACCGGCGCTGTCTTACCAACTTTTTTTGCTTCTATAGGTACAGCGCCACTAATGAACAGTATTTCGCTAGGGCGTCCTGCTTCAATATCCAATAATACTGAAGGTTTAGCGTTTGGCATGCGTTCCCCAAAATCCCGTATTTCTTTGACCGGGTCATCAAAACTCAGCAAAATATTGTGAGCGCGAGCAACTTCCCATGCCTCAATCGCTGCAGCGCGGCTAATATTGCCGATATACTCATCACCAAGAACCTCTCCAAGGGTCATTCCTGTTAATGCACAAAGAGAACTATAGGCGACATTACAAATAAGTTTTTCCCATTGCACCGCACGAATATCTTGTTCTGCATACGCCTCAAAACCGGCATGCTGCCAAATCTTAGTTACGTCATTTAGCAATTGCTCTTGAGAATCGTCGCCCGCGATGGATTGAAGCCTACCGATTCGAATAGATTTCATGTCGCTATGATGAATTAAACCTGGTTCCAAAATAGAGGCGCCAAATCCTTGTGCAACACCAATTAAGAAATTGCGATGTTTAATTACTCCGGCCAAACTCTCGGCACCGCCTAAACCATTCTGTATCGTTACGATTATGGATCCAGAATCAATAAGAGTGCGGATAGCAGGGACTGCCGATGTGAGATACATAGCCTTAACTGCGACTATGACGATATCAGCTTTTTTTAGAGGTGCTTCCGTGAAAGCTTCAAGTCTGATTGTGCGATCGCCACTCGCACCTGTAATTTTTAAACCGTTCTGATTGATGGCCTTGACGTGAGAGACATTAGTATCAACAACGAAGACATCATGCCCGCTATCCGCGAATAATGCCGCATAGATAGAACCCATTGCCCCACAACCAACTACTGCTATTTTCAATTTATCTTACCTAATGCTTAATTGACTAGCTCACACAATAACGGATATAGATCTTGCTTCTGTTCCAATCCAAAGCCTGGAGCATCTGACGGAGCTATTCTTCCATTTTCCAAACTACATTGAGATGAATAGCCACCAATAGGTTGAAAAACTCCAGGATAAGCCTCACAGCCGCCCAGACCTAAGCCCAAAGCTACATGGAGGTTAATCAGATGACCCCCGTGGGGGTGGCATTGCTTGCGCTGGTGTCCAAACTCTTCGAGAGTCTCCAATATGCTATGGTACTCTGTAATGCCATAGGCTAACCCTGGGTCCATTTGAAAAATATCTTTCCCCAATCGCATACCACCAAAACGCATTAAATTTCTCGCATCCATCGAGCTGAAAAGATTTTCTCCAGTCGCTACACTTCCACTATAACTTTCGATGAGGTTCCGGTTGAGGTCAAAATCTAAAGGGTCTCCTGGCTCCTCAAACCAACGTAGTTTAAAGGGCTCAATAGCTGCAGCCATGTCTAGTGCTTGCTGTTGATCAAAACACCCATTAGCATCAACCGCGATTTTACTGCCACAACCAGCAATGGTAATAGCCGTCTCTATTCTTGATATGTCTTCAGTTATTTCACCAGCACCAATCTTAATCTTGAAAGAGCGATAACCAATATCTTGATAGTTAAGTAATTCATCACTCAATCGCTTAAGCGAGTCCTTGGGGTAATAATAACCTCCAGCGGCATAGACAGGAATTGATTCAACCGATTCTACCACTCCAAAATATCTCCGAAGAGTTTTATAAGCGGGCTCTCCAAGCAGTTTTGCATTCAAGTCCCATGCCGCCAACTCTAGCGCTGCTAGGGCTCCAGCCCTATCGCCATGACCTCCAGGCTTTTCGTCCTTCATAGCAATCTGAGCAAGAACTCCCGCATCAAAACCACACCCATCGCTGCTTAATAAATGTTCCGGGGTAACCTTTGCCAAACGCGGCAACATACGCTCCCGTAAAATCCCGCCCTGCGCAAACCGTCCAATTGAATTAAAACCAAACCCTACGATCGGCTTGCCTTCACTGAACTGATCACTAATTAAGGCTACCAAAGAAACTGTATGCTTATTAAAGTTGATAATGGCATTAGAAATTGCACCATTAAGATCTATCGTGACCTCGCGTATATCGACTATCCGCATGATCAGTTCGAGGCAAACTGACGGAGTATTTGATACCCAGAAGCATTTGGCTTGTATGCCATTAACAGCGGTAAATCTGGATGTGAACGGGCCTTTCCAGCAGCTGCTATAAAATCTTCCTCACTTACCCATTCCGCGTAATGAACAAGACTATTGCCATCAAGGCTTGCATGTAATCGGCTGGCGATAAAGCCAGACTGGCAACTAAGAAACTTTTCGACATAATCACCAACTTCCTGAATAGCTTGGGCCTGACTTTCCTTGCTAGTGGTAAAACTCACGATAACAATATGTCGTTCTCTGTCTGGCATTATATCTTTAGCCTCAGTTGATTAATTTAGTTAACCAATCGATATATAATCTAATCATGAAGATCATATACGATTTATCCAATCAGTAATTATATCTGCAACTTTACCCCGAGTTGTATCGGGTACTTGCAGATAATGATCGCCATCTACTATCTCCAGATGTTTATTCTCTGAACCTAACGCATCGAAAATAGCTCGCGCATCACTAGGAAATACTCCGCTATCAGCATTACTTTGAATAACTAATGCAGGTTGAGTTATACGTCTCAAATGCGGAGTGCCGCGGCAATGAGAATCTTTCAAGCTCCACATCGACAGCCATGTGCGCAAAGTATTAGTTAAACCAATTCCACGCGGGTGAAAATTCGCAAGTCTAGGATCACCGATATAACAATTGCCGGCCTCACGATGAGAAGGATCGATATTACCATCCATTAGACGTAAATCTGCCCAGGTGCGATACAGGTTAAAGGCCCGATCACTTAGACCAACAGCCTGGAGACGCTTAAACTCATTATGGCACCAGTCGGTAATGCGATGATTTCTAGCCACTTGAGCTTGCCGATAACGGTCAATGAACTCATCTGAATAAGGGGGCCCATTAGCGGGAGCATACATATTCAATTCTGGGTCAACACTCAAAGGATCAGTTTCATCTGTTACCGAAGGGTCGAACCAAGCGGTTAACACTTCAGGACGCCCTAAATGAGCACATAGAGAGATGTATTGATCCGCCTCAATCAAATCATATAAACCGTTTGGCAAATCCAACCCTGGAGTAGGGGTCATAGTGACTCCCAGCGCTTGAGACTGATAAGCAGCCATTAATGAGCCGCCGCCAGAGTTACCCAGTATTATAACTCGCTCAACACCAGCTTCCTCTTTAAGCCATTTAACACCGGCACCAATATCAATCAGCGCATGCTCAAGTAAAAAAAAAGCCTCATTACCTCGAAAACGCGTATTCCAGCCCAGAAAACCATAACCTCGTTGAGCAATGTATTCAGCAAGATAATGTTCGCTAAAATCTACGTTATAGTGAGCTGCTATTAGCGCAGTCTTTGGAGCTTCATTTGTAGGCGAGTAATAAAGCCCCTGACAAGGAAGAAACCCCGCTCCATTGCGCGCGCTCGTAATTGAAGCTACAGAAACAAAACTACGTTGCCAGGGTCTCATTAATACTCCGATTGAATGATGAGATTACCGCTTATAATTTTAAATAAATTTGAAACTCTTTATAGGCTGATAAAAACATCTTCACGAACCATTATTATTGAAGACTACTAGATCAAATTACTTATTCTGGATTTATCCATATGGGAGAAGACCATCCGCGCTCTTGAATGGTGGCAGGCACATCATCACGTGGAGCTACGCCGGCACGGATAGCATCCCAGGTTGACCATCGACAGGTTGGGTTTTCAATTGCCCTAACATAGTAGAATGCGTGCTGAGTAGCATCATAATCAGGATCCTCCCACCTAGTTTTCAGTTCTGCGGCACCCACGCCACTAGCGATACTACAATCAGCCAAATCAACGCTAGCTCCATTACTCGGACAACGATGAGTAATCGAGTCTACTTGCAGCCTATCAGCACAAGCGACATCATAAATCTTCTCATGGGCCTCGCCAGCATCGACCCAACCTTTGATAATTTGTAAGCGTTGAAGCGGCGCGCTATTAGGATCCTTTGCAGCCCAGGCAATGAATGAGATGGGTTGAGCATCTTCAACAATAAGATTACCTCCCATAGCGACACCGTCACTATATGATTTTGCAATCAGTTCGGCGTCATTTACCGAGGGCAAATCATGACCAGCGAAGAAACGGACTTTTAAGCGAGGCCCAGACGTCCCAAATGTCTCTTTCCGACGCATGGAATCATAGATGGATTCACGAGTGTTCTCCTCGGCCCAAACTCCCGCTAACCCAGATGCTCCAAATCGCGTATAACGATCGAAGTAAACGTTACTATCATTCTCTGAGGAATTAATTGGCAAGGACCCCCGTTTTTGTCCATCACTGTCCAGCAGGCCTGATACTCCATAGAAATTATCTTCGTTACCTACAGCCGTCGCATTGTGATTATCACTGGAGCCGATTACGCCAAAACTAAACGGATTAAAACCTTTCTCTGATTCTAGTTTGATCCCATCTAGGAGAGCCTTTCTGACATAGCTACCCTCGGGCTTAATGGGAATAGTCCCTCCTATTTTGAATGGAAGAATTTCAAATCCGGCAAGCTCATCATTCGGTGACAAAGCCGGATTTGTTTCCGAAGTACCTTTCACCTGCGTGATTTCAACCAGAGGTTCATTGCGCACACGCTGGCTTGCATAAGCCGAATCCAATGGCCTTCCTGCATAATCTGTAAGAGCAAACATAAGACCATCTGAGACGTTTGAATTATGAGGAATCGCTAAACTTTCGATACCATTCGCCCTATTAGAATCCATCCATGACCATAGATCTTGCGGATCATCAGAGTTGATTCGAGAAAATGGTAGCTCCGGAGCGATTCCATCGCGGAAAATAACATTCCGATGAAGCATTTCTTCTTCCGGTCCTGTGCCAGTGTATTCATATGCAATAAATGCCGTAAACCTACCTGGGTCATTATGGCGATTAGCACTAGCAACAATATCATCCCAAGCATTCTTAACCACAGTGTCGTCCATAATCTCACCACCATTGCCAGCATTAGCAAAATCAGCAAATCTTAGAAAAACAGAGCGCCGGAAATTCAAATCGTCTCCAAGATTATCTAACCCTTCCGCAACGGGATGTTGACTAAGGTCAGAATCACCCGATGCCATTTCCTTAACAATTCCTAAATAATAGGCATGGTCACTGACTGCATAGAAGTCCATGGGAGAATCTAATTGCATATCAAAGCCCGCCGGGTGTCGGACAGAGCCCCCCTTTGCAAATTCATAAGCCTCATCTGGCGAGGCAATACCTCCAAAAATAAATGCATCATATGAATACATAGAATGAACATGTACATCTCCAAAATAGGCATTACGCTCAAAATTATATTCTGAATCGCGAATATTTATATCCACAATCGGACTAATAATCTCCGGCTCTGTCTGCGCTAAGCGATCAGATTCATTGCATGATCCGAAAAAAATTAAAACAATAATACTTAGTAATAACTTACTCATAATATGGCCTAATGTTCTTTAGGTAATGTGTTTTAGCTAAACAAAGGAGAGATAATCAGCCAACTGCGATCAATAAACCAGAAGCTAGCTATGCTACCACATGCATAAATGGGGACCTTAAAAAAGAGGCGACTGAATTTTTCTCTCACTATAGATAACGATACCAAAATTAAGGCTATGACCCCTAACTGCCCTATCTCAATGCCAACATTAAAAAGGAACAATGCGGTCAGCCGACTGGATTCTGGCAACCCAATCTCGACAAGAGCGCCAGCAAAACCAAGCCCATGCAATAATCCAAAGCTAAATGCAATGAACACTGAATAGTTAATATTCTGCGGCCTCGCTACTCTCAAGTTTTCATAAGCTAATAAGATAATACTTCCTGCAATAATCGCCTCGATAGGCCCCTGAGAAAGATTGATGATTTTAAAGACTGATAGTCCTAAAGTAATTGAGTGCGCAATGGTGAAACTAGTAATAACTTTTAGAATGCCGATCGGCTGCCGAACTAAGTACATCAACATCAATAAAAATAATATATGGTCATAGCCTTGTAAAATATGAGCGAGGCCAATAACGAGGTAAACTGGAAGCCTTTTAACTTCAGCCATTAAATCAAGCTTAGGCTCATCTCCAGTGATCAGGAAATCAGACGTTTTATCTTCGCGACTACCCAACCAATTGATACTGACTAAGGTATCTATCATCGTTCGATCGAGACCCACAACTTCAATTTCCTGCAAATTTTCTCTTCCGCAGTTTAATTCGAACACCTCTGTGAGAGCCGAATCGGTTATTCTGGAGGACAGGTTGACTTGCTCACAATTTGTCGCAACTGATAACCCGAGAAATCTACCCGCTATTTGCGGTTGGCGAAACGAAGCCTCGTAAATACCAGGATTCTTCAACTCCACCACCTCTAGAAAGGCTGGTCGAATCTCATGCCCTAAAGCTTCAGCTCCTAACAATAAAGTGAGTAAAATTAGAAATGACTTCATTCTGACTCAATTACAACAATATATTGATCAGTTAATTCTTCGGTATATTTATCTCGCGAGGCCTCCTGTTGATATCGCTGATAATCCATAATCACTTGGTTTTGCACGATATTATAGGGAGTAATCTCTGCTTCATGGACGCTCACTATTTGAATGAGATGAAAACCAAAACCGCTAGATAATGGACCTTCCCATGCATTTAGATGCAATTTAGGAAAGCGATCGGCAAAATTGGCCCCAAAAGTTGCATTAATATCAAGAGCACTGCGGTATGAATATTCAGCATTAAGCATCGAGGATTCGCCCAACTCATTAATCAATCCTCCTCCCTCGATTTTCGATAACGTAGCGACTGCATCGCTTTCCAATCGAAAATAAAGCTGACGGAAAGAATAACGAACAGGCAAGGTATAATCATCGATTTGCTGCTGATAGAAAGATCTGAGCACAGCAACATCAACAAGTTCTTCAGAGTCAGATTCCGCAATGAAACCCAATTTTTGGATCAACCTCCGCCGAACAATTGAATCTTGTTCATCAAGCCCTAATCTTAATGCTTCCCGGTAAAGAATTTCTTCTTGGATCCAATTTGAGATCAAGGAGCTTAATTCCTTCGGACTAGCCATGGCCCCCGTTTGAGTCTCCCATAGTGTTGCCAAACGCTGTTGCTGCGCAGTTGTCACAATGATTTGTTTGCGATCGGTTACAATTCGAGCGTCTATTACAAATAGTAAAAACCCCGCTATCGCAAACCATAATAAAGGCTGTCGAAGAAGTTTAATCATACGAAGTAATCAATATTAGAGAGCAACACTTTTCCCCATAGACTTTCATGATCGCGCCAAATAATGCATTCGCCAAATCTCGAAATTAGATTTATAGTCACACATAACTACGAATAAAAAAAGTGATGAGGGCGCACTGAAGACATGACAGCTACCCTTATTTAAAGCTATCAACGCCCCACGTTCAATTTGCAGCACCTCAGAATAGGACACAACTGCTTTTGTCTGAGCACATTACACACAAGTACCGAGAGTTAGAAGTTGAGCCGGTAGATTTTGTGAGAGCAGATGTTGTCATCTATCGCCAGCTAGAACCGATTTTAATCCTGCAAAAGAAACTGCCATCCCGTGATCGATAGCTTCCGCGAATTGGTCCGGTGCGATTTCTGTAGTCCAAGTAAAGCCACAGCTCTCTCCAGCTGCGGATAGAACACTTGTGAATTGAATCGTCGCTAAATGATGTTCTAATGGCGTTGGGGTTTTGATCACCGAATACTGAAGACAGTAATTTTTATGATCCAAGGTCAAAATCTTTTCTTGTACTTCGCCAATACCTTCCATAGTGAAAGAACGGACTCCGCCCTGTTCGCTTATTGATTCGACAGCTGGCACCCAATCACAGCGGGTCACATCAGAAAATACTTCCCAAACTTCTGTTAATGGATAAGACAGAACTTCTTCGACGATAAGTGTTTTCATTAAATGGAAATCCCTATTTTTACCTTACTCAATCTGCAGTATACCTAATGATGACTAATTTCTTTCACCATGTCTTCATTAGCCTATCTACATAGGCGGCAAAAAACCATTAGGTTAAATCTATATTAATTTGTAGCAATTTAAATGCTGTAGTTCATTCCCATTCAATAGTTACTTAATTTACCCTCACAAACATTGTTCTTATGAATGCTACCGTGCTTTGTAATAAAAATAAGATTAAACAAACAATATATATATTTGTAAGTTCAGTTAAATATCCGATTATCATCAATCCAGAGAGAATAAAAATTGTTGATAGTATGCCAGTTTGGAAAAAATAAAGCTTAATAGGAAATATCTCTTTATGTCCTTGCTTTCTTAGTAAAAGCATCCTTTTAGGAAATACTAATAATCCGACGACTGAATAGAAACATATAATCCAACAACTAATTACCCAAGCTAATTCTAAATTCTGATCACTAAAGATAGCAAACGGTAAAATAGAGCCAAACATCGCTCCAAAAGCAGAATAAGTTAGAAGTTGGATGCGGAAATTATCTGGAGCACTAAATCCATCGGAACTTCTACTTAAACCGATTAATATTGCTGAAAAGCCAACTATACCTAGGGCAAGTTCAGCTATTAACTGTAGTGCATCAAAATTTGGCTCCATAATGTATTCCCGCTCAAAAGTTGCGATCCCAATTTCTAGCAAGCTTGCCTACTCTAATCATCTTTTCAAGAATTCAAGGACGCGATTATAGAAATCGATATTGTTCTCCGTAGAGAAAAAACCGCGCCCCTCATCACGCTTGCAGAACCATTCTATTTCTTTACCTTCTTCCGCTTGAGCATTGCTCATATCTTGAGTGGGAAAAGACGAAATAAACGAAGTTGTCTTAATCAGCTTGCCTTAAATCAGTCTGCCCCGCATCAAAGTTTTTCAGTATTTCGGGACAGGCAGTCTCTCCGCTTTCACTTCCCAAGGTCATAATATTTAGAAAGGTTGTGGTGGCAAAAGTGGCAAGCCCTGGTACGCCTTCGGTAATAGTAGTATCTACAATGGCGTGCTCCACAGATAATTGATATGCATTTTCAGGCAGTAGCTGTTCGGCCGGAATAATGAATTCTGTTGCTGCGTAATCTAGATAAGGAGAGTTTTCAAAAGGTCGACCACTATGTGAAATTCGCTTACCGTGACAGTCGCCCATAATGACAAACACCAGATCATTAACAATCCCCAAAGGATCTTGATTACCTTGCTTAAAAGTGCTCCAGGTCACTGTAAGCGGCAGATCTGCCTGAATCAGGTGCGGTGAAATAGAGTTACCATTCTGCAATAAAATAATATGCGGTGCATCGGGCAGACGTGAACTGTCTGCTACTGAATTAACCAACGCGATTGGCTGCTCTAACAGTCCGGTTGAAGGGGTATCATAGCGAAAAATATAATTACCATCCGGATAGTTGTGTTCAAGTTCACTTTCATCGGGGTATCTTCCACCATGCATCTCGAGCGCATAGCCGCTGTCTGAAAAGGCAATGGCTTCAGAAAGGTTATCGGGAGTTAACAACGCTGCTTGTTTTATGCTCCCATTGTCCTGAACAAATATTTCAGCAAAAAAATGATAGTTAAGAGCAAAGACCGTGCCACCAGTAGATTGTTTAAAATTTCCAGTCTTACCGGCTACGACGAAGGTGATGTCTGTTTGCAGCCGTGGAGCTTGGTTTGCAGCGGCTGACATGAAGCAAGAAACTGACAGTCCGACAGTGAATAGTAGGGATTTAAAGTATAAGAGCTTCATTATTCTTCCTTCAAGTAATCAACTAGTTTGAACGAAGGGATTGAAGAAGTCGAAGTCTTCAGCGTTCAATGGAAAGAGTTGTGCTATGCCAGACTGATCGATGCCGCTGAGCCGCCGTAAGGCCTGTTGTAAATGCCTTGGTTCCAGTCGAATCCCATTATTATCGATCTGCAGGGTTTCCGGATTGATATCATAGGCCTGGTGTTCTTCATCAGTCGCACCAACCACCCGATTACCCCACCCTGCGCCCTGTTGAATAATGATAGCACTGCCAATTGGCCAGTGATCTTTGCCACCTCCAGAATTGTAGTACGGAGTACGGCCGAAATCAGAAGCCATAGCTACAACAACTTTATCAGCAAATCCTCCCGCTTCAGCCACATCGAATATATATGCAACGAGTTTAGTAAGTTTTGCCAAATACTCGAAATGATTATCGTCATGTGCTTGGTGAGTATCGAAACCTCTAACTCCAAGCTGCGTCGCGACACAGAGACCGGATTGGTAAGCCAATAGTGCCAGTTGGGCAGCGCGGAAATCACTATCAGTTTCGAAAGTGTTCGGCAAAAGCGCTGCGAATGCGTCTAGATCATCACGGGTGGAATTCGCCAGATAGAGATTGTTCATGCCCACTGCCTGGCGGGGTAGCAAATTTGGGCTAGACATCAACCGATCAAGTCTTTGGTTCTGGTACTGATTAATAAGATCTAATTCGGATTGCTCAAACAAATCATAGCTAGCCGAGCCGTAAAAAACCTGGGAATCATTAATCAAGTTACGAATTTCACTGGGATTCTGCAATCGGCTGAAACGAGTAATGCCAGCTGTCTCGCTATAGCCTGAGGCGTGCACTAATGACAAAGGAAGTTCTGGCGCGATAGCCCGGGATGCAATCGCACCGAAGCTTGGATAGCCGAATCCGATGCGCCCACTCCATGTGTGCCGGCTGCCATCGTCATGGGAATTTGTCCGGGTGTCGATGCCATTGATTACCAGCATTTCCTTGTAAAAACGCTCAAAGAATTCCTTATTGTTAGCAATTGGTGCATAGGCGATATTTCCAACCTGTTCAACGCTAGCTGAGTCGGCCCAGGTGTTGATAGCACGTTCACCCGGTATATTTCGTTTCGGGTCACAAAAACTGGTTACGTCCCAGCCTCCTATGGCTGCTAGGGATATGTAGAAATTCCCGGTATAAGGCTCCAATGCCGACGTACGCTGCATAGTCCATGGCCCGGTAACTCCAAGTCCCGCCATGCCGAGCAATTTAGTAAAGTCGCGCCGCTTCATGTTGATTCCTGTATCCTTTTCCTATTATTCATGAATGAATTTGTAATCACGCAGCATGTAATTAATCACTGCAGCCCAGCTACGCAGCGTCTGGTTAGGATCTCTCCGAATAGAGTTTTTCCAGGGTTCAAACACGCATAATTCAGAAGCCCCGCTAACAGATGGCGATTTGCCAGCTCTGATCCGAGCAGACCAAATAGAGTCAAATAACTTAAAGGTCGCATCAATTTCGGGATGGTTTATTGGGATTGATTCACCCCATAATCGTTCATGCAGTAACTGAATGTTGGCTCGTATGGCTGCCGGATCACTAATTGGTGTTGAATTCAATTCCACAGCAGTAAAAAGATTACGCTCGCTCTGTGGTTTCGAAAAATCATTTGAGACTATTGGGCAAGATGTTTCGTTTGCCATCGCGGCAACCACAGTACTCATCAGCGCTGTCAGCTCGGTCGCTCGGTCAGTGATACCCACGGAATCGATTCCGCCATAAACTAAATTGTAAACCTGCTCCAGAACATTGGCTGCACCGTAGCGCCAGTAGTATCCACTGACATCAAGAAGCTTGCGGTTCAGTTGTTCAGGGGACAGCAACCGACCAATCCCGATCTCATTCAACTCCACTTGCTGAGCGGGATTTAACTCCTTAACACTCTCTGCTCTGAAGTGATAGCTCATGACCAAGGACACCAACATATCTTTTAAGTTATAGGCACCATTGCCTGACAAGCCAAGTACAAAATCATCCGCTATCTGATGCATCAATTCCTGCTCCGTGGTGTAGGCGGCAAGATTGGATTTGTAATTAGGATCTTGTGGGTTTGCAGGCTTAGTGTACGGATCACGACCAATTACAGCTGAGTACCAGAAGTTAACAGTCCCGTATCCAAAACGGCTGTCTTTGACAAATTCATGTGCTAACCACTGTAGAGAATTATTCGGATTTGGTGCTAGTAAATCCCCAAACCCTGGTGCCAGCATATCGTTATACCAAGTGTCCCCAACCTGATACAAACTCAAAGGGTCAACCTTATAAGAATATGGTAGAGAGTTGGATCCATTGGCTTTATCACGATAGAACCCACCATCTCCGTAATTTTGGAAAGCCCCTGCCACCGGATCCATAATATCGTGGCAAACTACACAATTAGGATTATTCAATGTGGGGTTATTCTCATCTGCCAGCGCTTCCTGGTCAGTAGTGCGCTCAGACAACGCCTCTATGTCCACTCCCAAGAAGAAGTAGTAGGCCCAGCGAGCTCGTGCCCGATTGCGGTTAGTCGCAGTAGATGGGAACCGCGCTAGGAAGGCCGGTGAATTTAGAATGCCAGCATGAGGGTAATCTGTCTCAATCTCATAACTGACGTCTGGATTGTTCTGGTTGCAAACTGTACACCTATAATATGCAGTGATTCTTCCTTCACGCCATTCGTTACTGTCATCATAATTATTAAAGGAGACATCACCTCCGTAGATCTGTGCAGAGTAAGGGTTCACCATGATGTAGTCAGCAGTTAGAATTTCAGTATAGGGTCGTTCGTTAGTAACAACGTGGGCGATAAGTCGCAAGGGTTCTTGGGCAATCGCTTCACTGGCCAGTAAACGATCGCTGCGCACGCTCGAGTTATTGTAATAGCGCATGGAGTTTGGATACCGATAGCGATTTACAACAGCAAATAGTCTATTGGAAAACGCTTCGGTTAAAAGTTGATCATTAGCGCTTTCAATAAGGAAATCATGGAAACCATCACCATCCATTAGACTACGGATTACTTCTCGCAATTCTTCATCTCCACTATCAGCTACGATGTTAAGTTCTACTTCGGTGGGAAGACGCCCTGCAAACAATAAAGAAGCTTTACGTAAAGTTTTTTCGTTGCGTGCCCTAACAATGTCACGAAAAATATTTTGGTCATCACTACTACTTCCATGAAACATAAAATCAGCCAGCATAGAATCGACAAAATTGGACCATAATTCTAAGTTACCGTTACCACTAAAAAGCTGCGTGCCTCCACCATGCGCTTGACCTTGTGGCTTTGTAAGTAAAAGGGAAGCGCCATTTGTCTCTTTTTTTATGAAATCTAATAAGGAATTATAATTAATCGATTGGTAATCTAGGGTCTGAGAATCTACATACGTCAACGCGCTGTTTTCTGCCATTCCACCTTCCTGATGACAAACAATACAGCGTCCCTGGATAATAGGCGTTGCGATATTCTCCCTGTAGAAGGTCAGGCTTTCAGATTCACCACCTTCAGAAGAGATAAAAAACGATAAGGGTGCACCACTAAAGTATAGCTCGTTAGGGCCAGACAAAGTTTTGTAAGCGAGATAGATAGTTAACGTGGTATCGGCTATGCCAATTGGGCCAAAGGCCAGATCATCGATAATCGTTAATGCTTCCTTCGCCTGCAAAATTTTGTTCGCTCTAGCTGCTTGCAGACTTTCCAGGGCAGAATCCCAGGGCACATACTCACCAGATTCCAAAAGCATGAAGATCTCTTCGCCCCAGGCAATAAGCACATAAAGGTTACCTACGCTGTTTATGTGGCTCGTCTCTATCTGTATCTCAGTTAGAACATCGATCGCCTGTTCGTAAGCAAAGCTGTTTACGTAACTAGCACCATTATCAGCGGTTGCTCCAGCAAAGAATTTTGCCGAAGTATCTTTCCCAGAGAGACTACTGGGAGAAGCAAGCTCAATTAGCGGTTCCTTAGTGGCTCCATAAACGAGGGGCGCTATAACCACAATTCCTATCAGAATAAGAAAAGCAAACGCTTTTACAGCAAGCTTTAATAATGACTTAATAACACTCATAAAAAGAGCCATTCATATTTCATCGAGAAATCTAGAAAAACTAAATAACCGTTTGTCCAGTATAATATGTGGCGGGGAGCACTGGAATCAGTCTAGTTGTTCCCCGGGCTGGATGTGCTAGCTAGCGTTACATTGAGTGTACCACCGAGAGTTAGAAGTTAAGTCATAGGTTAGTTTTTATCTTCAGATATAACGTGCATTAATTCATAATTCTCCTCGCTCCATTTACACCAAGAATTTAAAACAGGCTTCAAAGATCTACCAAATTCAGTTAGCGAGTACTCAACTTTCGGAGGGATCACCTCAAAAACCTTTCGATCAACTAATTGATCTCTTTCCATTTCTCGCAGCTGCTTAGTTAACATTTGCTGGGTAATAGGAGACAGCTTTCTTTTCAGCTCTCCAAATCTGACCGCACCACCACTCAAGTTATAGATAATGGCAATTTTCCACTTGCCTCCTATTAACTTTAAAGAGTTTGTAATCGGATCCAAACATTTAGTCATAGTATGTATTTATATAGTAGTATGATTTTAACGTCTACTGTTATTTTCATCGCAGTATGTATATCATACAAAGCATTATTTATATATAAAATATACAAAACATCCTATTTAACTACCTGAGAGAGAAGGAACCCAGTGCAAACTTCAAAAGAAATAAGATCAACTGTAACCAATGAAGGAAATATAGAAATATCTATCGCTACCATAGAAAAGCCAACACCTTCAGAAAACGAAGTTTTAATCAAAGTAGAAGCTGCTCCTATTAATCCTTCGGATTTAGGCCTTCTTATAAGTTTTGCAGCCAATCTGGATAGCCCCAGTGTGTCCGGCTCAGGCGACGATACGGTAACGAAAATAAAAATCCATGAAGGCTTGATGAAAGCGATGGCTCCAAGAATCGACCAACCTATGAGCGTAGGAAATGAGGGTGGTGGAGTGGTTGAAGATGCAGGCACTAACGCAAAAGAACTGATAGGAAAGGTTGTTGGTGTCGCTGGCGGAGCTATGTATTCCCAATACAGATGTGTTCCAGCTGCCAGCTGCTTGGTAATGGATAACGATACAACTCCGTCTGAGGCTGCGTCCTCATTTGTAAATCCATTAACAGCTTTAGGATTCGTTGAAACCATGCATCTCGAAAGCCACAGCGCTATAGTGCATACAGCTGCCGCCTCAAATCTCGGAAAAATGCTTGTAAGAATCTGTAAAGATGACTCCGTTCCTCTTGTAAATATTGTTAGGAAACCTGAACAAGTAGAAATTCTTAAGAACCTTGGTGCGGAGTATATTTGTAACACTGGGGAACCAGATTTTATGGAGAGGCTGGTCGAAGCCCTAGTAGCTACTGGCGCCACACTAGGATTTGATGCGACTGGCGGAGGAAATGAAGGAAAACTAGCAGGCCAAATACTTACAGCAATGGAAATAGCAGCAAACAAAACTGCTAAAGAATATAGCCGGTATGGCTCAGATACCTATAAACAGGTTTATATTTACGGTGGACTAGATCAATCGCCTACAATTCTTAACAGATCATTTGGTATGCAGTGGGGTCTAGGAGGATGGCTTTTAACTCCAATGATAGGAAAATTTGGAACGACAAAATTTCAACAAATGCGTGAAAGGGTAGCTAAAGAAATTAAAACAACTTTTGCTAGTCACTATACTCAAGAGATATCTTTTGAAGAAATGCTACAACCTGAGATTATTAAAGCCTATGCAAAACAAGCTACTGGTGAAAAGTACTTAGTAAATCCACATAAAAGAAACTAAAGCATTTCTATCGATGCTCTTACTTAACGAAATCAATAATTAGTTCTTCGGACGTTAACAAGTGCATATTCTTAAAATCGTGCTGCAGGTGGTTGGTTTCATTGTGCTGATTGGCGCGGTATCGATCGGTACGCTGCGCATCCAACGCAGCAATGATGACGGTGCAACAGTTGTTTTTCCTGGCGGCGAGATGGTGGCGGGTGAGTTGCATATGGGACCTGAGCCAGACTGGAGCTTCACCGATGATATCTTTACCATCGAACTACAGCTAAACGACCCGATGGCTACCCGCCGCATTTTCATATTGGAGAGCGAAGGTAAGATTTACGTTGTCTCTGGCTATATGAAATCTTTCCTTGGCAAAATTTGGAAAGAATGGGCGTTTGATGCGGACGAAGGTAACGATGAAGGCGTACTTCGTGTAAACAATGTACGCTACCCCAGAAAGCTCGTTCGGATTAAGGAAGGGGAAATACTGAATGGTGTGTCTGCTAAGTTGCTCGCAAAGTATGGAGGTGTACCCACACCAGTTCCAGCAGAAGCCATCGCCGCGGCGAGAGCAAACATCGAAGACGGCATTGACTGGATATTCGAGCTTTCCCCACGCTAAGACAAGAGGAGAAAATCATGACACTACGAAATTATCTTACTCTCTGCGCCATTGGATCATTGCTTACCGTGCTCGTCCTATTGCTTGTGCCCGGTGTCGGAGAATTCATTGAGGGCTTACTAATTGCCTTTCTCTCCACAAATGCAAACTAATCAAGGTAAAACGAAAAAGCCATCATAAGAGTAGCTCCCTATGAAAGCATTACAAACGATTTTTATAGGTGCTTTCTTAATTGCTTGCGATAGCGGAAAAGAGGTAATTAGTCCTAGTGACCCGATTACTGTAGCTAGTTTCGATATGCGCAATAGAGAAATGCGCGAAGAAATATTGGTTGGATTTAAACAGCAGAATATCGAATTTTGGATAAATGATGATAAATCTATAGGCTACAACTTGGTCGACGGTGATAGGATTGACGATATCATAACTTATGTTTACGCGACCTACTGGGTAAGAAATTAGATCGAATTAGCCTGAGAGTTATTGCTTTAATAGTAGATTTAGCAACACTCATTAACTGCACTAAACTTATAGCGTTAAATTTAACTGCAATGGTAATTAATGGATAACCTGAGTGTCGCACAACTCACCTATTTTCCTCGATACCTGTACCATATTAAGATAGTTAGGAGATGCAGAATTTTGTTCAAGAATACTTAACCGAAATATATGCTTCAGCAGATTAACTATATCAAAGAATTAACACCTAGCGCCTAAGGCCATATCTTAAGATCAAAAGCGAGGGATGTATGCCGAGAACCAAGACCGAGAAATAAATATCGTAGCGCCCTAAAAAAGCCTGCTAATGCTGGCTTTTTTGAGGTATTTGACCATTTAGTTGCTCATGATAAGAAATTCTAATTTCCAGAGGCCAGCCTCTCTCTAGCATCCCCGATACCACCAACATTCTCAACATTGGTATAGCCAAGCTCTTCCAAGGCAGTTAGTGCTATACCCGCCCGGACACCACTTCGGCAATACAGTTTAATCGGAGCGTTCTTGCTCAAATTAAGATTCTCGATCTGAGACACAATTTCGGTGTGTGGGATATTAGGAGTATCCGCGATATGGTCTTCTTGATATTCCTCAGCAGAACGGACATCGATCCAAGTAGTTTGAGGAGCGAAAAGGCCACAGGAAGCCAAGCTCAAGAGCATCAGAACTGCCAAGAAAGTATTTAGGGATTTTTTCATTTCATTTCATTCCTTACATCATTCATTTATGCGCCACAGTCGCTAATAACTTTTAATATACTCGAGTTATTGCTCCAGCTTGAATACAAAAAGCTGGCCACCTTCTGGAATTGCCACATCTGCAACAGAGAAACCTGCTATTCCTTGGAAATTACCAGAGCCTATAGCCACGTATGTGTCACCGTCTAATTGATAGGCGACAGGCTGACTTCTTATGCCGCCTCCTAGTTTGAATCGCCATAATTCTTCGCCAGTGTTAGCGTCCAAAGCGATAGCGTGCCCAGTTTGACTCCCGGTAAAAACCAGCCCACCTTCAGTGCTGAGCGTACCGGCCATCATTGGCTGGGGATCATAATATCGCCATCTCACTTCACCTGTTTGGTAGTCCATCGCTGTAATATGACCGTAAGACGAAGCGTCGCCAGTCTCATCTAAGTCAACATCTGTAGGGGTCGGGAGGCCACCGGTGAACATCTGGCCCTCTACATACATGCTTATGCCTTTCTGCATAAGCTCACAGCTTTCTATCACAGGGATAAAGGCCAAGCCTAATGACTCATTGACTGAGCCTGATACAGAACCGTTCATGCCTCCCAAGGCGCCTGGGCACACTCTCATCGTAGGCTCTTCTGACGGCATCGCCGCAGGGTTGATAACAGGCCTGCCATTCGGCTCCATAGAATCCGCCCAATTCAGCTGTTCCATATAACTAGTAGCACGAATAAATTCACCATTTTCTCTGTTTACAGCATAGAAAAAACCATTGCGATTAGCCTGAACGATCGCCTTTATAGTTTCATTATCATGCTCCATATCGACCTGAAAGAGATGAGTATTCCCGTCATAGTCCCAGACGTCATGAGGGGTGAATTGGAAATACCATTCGCGTTCCCCGGTGTCGGGATTTAAAGCGAGTACACTGTCTGAGAATAGGTTGTCGCCGAGGCGAGCGTCTCCATTCCAGTCTGGCGCCGGGTTACCAGTCGTCCAATATAGAAGGTCCAGCTCTGGATCGTAGGTTCCTATAGTCCAAGCAGGCGCCCCTCCGGTTTCATATGAATTACCAGACCATGACTCAAACCCTGGCTCACCTTCCGCCGGGACAGTGTAATGACGCCATACGCGTTCACCGGTATCCACATCATATGCATCAAAGAATCCCCTGACACCAAATTCACCACCGCCTACACCTATGACTGCTAGATTTTTAACAATTAAAGGCGCGGATGTTGCACTAAATCCGCGCTCATAATCAATTATTTCATTTTCCCAAAGTTTCTCGCCCGAGATTCGATCAAAAGCTAAAATTTTTGCATCCAAGGTTGCCATCAAGATTTTGTCACCATGAATAGCTGCACCTCTATTAGCAGGACCGCAGCATATTCTTAGGTCTTCAGGTTGCGGATGATCGTATCGCCAATACATTTCTCCAGTGCGAGCATCGAGAGCAAAAAGTCGATTATAGGATGAGGTCACGTACATGATTCCATCATAAATCAACGGTGACATAGCGAATTGCCCACTTGTCCCAGTAGGGAAACCCCAAGAAAAGTTCAGATTATCGATATTTTCAGGAGAGAGTTCTGTGATAGGGCTATGCCTTTGATTGCTATAGTCACCACCATATTGTAACCAATTGCCAGCGTTGGCACTTTGAGGCTCAGACAATAATTCTGTTGTCACCGGCCCAGAGCCATCACCTATTGATCTATTATTAATCCAATGAGTAGTAGTAATCGTCAGTGCTTCGCTCACTATATTGGGGTCAAATAGACCAGAATCACTCTCGTTTATGGTGATACCTGCATCATCTTCAGCACCACAACTTGCAAGTAAAATTATCGCAAACACGCCGAGCACTAATCTTAGAAACTCAAACTTTGACTCTTTGGTTTTCATGGATCACCCCCTATTTAATTTTAATATTAGTAACCTAGCTAATTCGTTTAACTAAATCACCAAGTCTTTCTTCTATAATCTGATTAAAACTCTCTAAAAGCTCGCTTTCATAATAATCTAAGCGCATTGCGGGCTGTTAGTTCGAATGAAAGCTATTATCTTCCAAAGATCATTCTCACCTTCCGGAAAGTTAGTGCCGAATCCTACCATTCTCGTATTTGGCACCCCAGTAGTGACAATGTCAAAAATTGCTTGATCGCTACTACCATGTTTCCACTCACAGTCGAACAAGTATAAGGCATCAATTCTTTCAGGTGTTAATTTATGACAATAGCCTGCGCAGGTGCCTACGAACAATAACCTGCCTCGCTTAACCGCTTCAGGGTCAGCCATATAAGAATCAGCAAGCGATACTGTATCATTCGTCTCGCCACATTTTGTAAGGGTAATTGGGAGAACTATGAAAATAAATAACATCGAGGATAAACGCATCCGATACTCCACTATCGAGGGTAACCTATTTAACGACTATAACTAAGAATGCTCTAAAATAACTGGCTTAGCGTACTTGGTGTTTGCTTATACTGCTACTAATATTTAGATGGAATCATATTTGGTTTCTCAATTAAATTTTATGATTAGTAGGGTGAAATTGCTTTTTTCATGTTTAAAAGTCAATTTAAAAAGAAATGGAATTAAAATATGCTTAACTCGCATTTGAATATGAAGAATAGACACGATATAAGAAAGAAAACCACCAAACACTAAAAAGGCTAGGTGGTACTAATAACTAAAAATCTTTATAGGAGAATTATATGGACCTCACAAACCCAAATGGCACAGGTGAAATGAGCATTACTAGAATGACAATAGAAGATGATTCCGTATCTTTTGATTTCGAAGGGGAAGTGGAAGGCTATGGATCGGTATTTGCCTCCCATGTAATGAAATCTGTTGATGGTGATCGGACAAGAGGGGTAATGAGTGGAGAAGTGAGAACATTTTTAACTGACGGCACTCTAATAACCTCCCCTCACAGAGGGACTTTTAGGAGAGAAAAATCAAAAATCAAGCTCTTCTTAACTGACGCTGTTAACAACGGAGCGGTAAACTTTGTTATATGGGACATTAATTTGTTATCCAAAAATGTCAAGGTCAGATACTGGGAGATAAACCCTCCAAGCTAAGAGTTGAGCTAAGGAATATATGTGCCTTTCGAAATATTACTACTAGAAACGCATGTATAGACACCCTGCCCTAAGCCTGGCAATTAGAGAGCAGTCTGTGTTGCTAATCTCCTGCCTTCTTTTATACTCTCTACGCATACTCTTGGCCCAATAGAGAACTAAGAATTAAGATGAGTGTTGTTACTTTACCTAGCTCTACGGATCAGTCCCATGAACGATCCGCCGAAGTGCCTCAACCACGAACTTGGCTGCGCTTCGTTACTGCTGCAAGCCTATTTGATGGTCATGATGCGGCAATTAATATTATGCGGCGCATTCTTCAATCGAGTGGCGCCGAAGTTATTCACCTTGCCCATAACCGTTCCGTGCAAGATATTGTTGACGCAGCAATTCAAGAAGATGTTGATGCGATCGCCATCAGCTCATACCAAGGTGGCCATATTGAGTATTTCCAATACCTGATCGACCGGCTCGCGGAATTAGGTGCTAGCCACATAAAGGTGTTTGGCGGTGGTGGTGGAGTCATAATTCCAGCAGAGATTGATGAGCTCCACTCCTATGGAGTGACTCGAATTTATTCCCCCAGCGATGGACAGACCATCGGATTACAGGGAATGATTGATGACATGCTAGAGCGCTGCAACTCCGGCAACGATCGCCCAAGCGCTCCCGCTCTCAATGACCTTAAGGGATCGGACAGAATCGTTCTCACTCGCGTAATAACTGCGATTGAAAATGGAATATATTCCGAAGAAGAGCTAAAGCTGCTGAACAGTTTGGTTAATAGCGACCGCATGACACCTGTGTTAGGCATTACGGGAACTGGAGGAGCGGGAAAATCATCTTCTACAGATGAAATTATTCGGCGTTTTCGCCAAGACAGCGGTGACAACCTTAAGATTGCCGTGTTAGCAATAGATCCAACTAGAAAAAAGACAGGTGGCGCCTTACTAGGTGACCGCATTCGCATGAATGCTATAGGGCATGCCAATATATTCATGCGCTCCATTGCCACACGTGATGCTACTGTGGAGATCCCGGAAAAACTTAGCGAAATACTATTGGCAATAAGAATATCTGGATTTGATTTGATCATCGTTGAAACACCTGGGATTGGCCAAGGCGATGCTGGAATTGTTCCCTATGTTGATACCTCTTTGTATGTAATGACTCCAGAGTTTGGTGCGGCAAGCCAACTAGAAAAAATCGATATGCTCGACTTTGCCGATGTTTTCGCCATAAATAAATTTGATCGAAAAGGTAGCGAAGATGCTCTCCGTGATGTATCTAAGCAAGTTCAAAGAAATCGCGAGGCATTCGCATCACCCCCTGAAGATATGCCTGTTTTCGGAACCATTGCGTCGAAATTCAATGACGATGGGATTACCGCTCTCTATCAATCTCTGGTTCCAGAACTGCGCAAACACGGACTAGTGAATTTTGTTCCAAAAATAACGCCAATAAGCAATAAAGTATCCAGTCAGCGTACCCTGATTATTCCTGCTCAACAGCAGCGCTATCTTGCCGAAATTGCGGAGGCGGTGCGTGACTATCATGCAGAAGTAAGACGACAGGCAAATTTTGCTCGCGAGTTACAACAACTCAAGGCAAGTAAGGCAATGTTAGATGCAGATGGTCAGGCAAGCGACAATCTAAATAATTTAATTGAACAAAAACATCAGGCCTTGGATGGCCGAGCAATCAAATTACTCGAGAGCTGGCCGCAACTCCAACAAGATTATTCTCAAGACGAGTATGTGGTGAAAGTAAGAGATCGTGAAACAAGAACAGAGCTCAACCGAACATCTTTGTCTGGCACAAAAGTACCTCGAGTCGCTTTACCACGTTACGAAGATCATGGAGAGTTACTAAAATGGTTACTGCTGGAAAATGTTCCAGGCCGATTCCCATACACTGCCGGTGTGTTTCAGTTTAAACGGGAGTCCGAGGATCCAACGCGGATGTTTGCTGGGGAAGGCGACGCCTTCCGCACTAATCATCGCTTCAAACAACTCTCCGAGCATTCAGCAGCAAAGCGACTCTCAACCGCATTTGATTCCGTCACTCTCTATGGTTTTGACCCTGCTCTACAGCCAGACATCTACGGCAAGGTGGGTAATTCAGGGGTATCTATCGCCACCCTTGACGACATGAAAGCTCTTTACGATGGCTTCGACTTGTGCGCACCATCGACATCAGTTTCGATGACGATTAACGGCCCTGCACCAACCATTCTTGCTATGTATTTGAATGCAGCAATGGACCAGCAATTATCAAAGTTCGAACAAGAAAATTCCCGACCTCCTTCAGCGGAAGAAATTAATTCCATCAAGGCGTACACCCTCGAGAATGTGCGAGGAACAGTTCAAGCGGATATATTGAAAGAAGATCAGGGTCAGAATACCTGCATCTTCTCAACTGAATTCAGTCTCAAGCTGATGGGAGATATCCAAGAATATTTTACTCATAACCAGGTGAGGAATTTTTATTCAGTCTCGATTTCGGGTTATCACATAGCCGAAGCTGGAGCGAACCCAATCTCCCAGTTGGCTTTTACTCTTTCCAACGGATTCACCTTTGTCGAAGCATATTTGGCTCGGGGAATGCAGGTGGATGATTTTGCCCACAATCTTTCGTTCTTCTTCTCCAATGGAATGGATCCAGAGTACACAGTGATGGGCCGCGTCGCCCGTAGAATCTGGGCTACCGCTATGCGTTTCCGCTACGGAGCTAATGAGCGTAGCCAGAAACTGAAATACCATATACAAACTTCAGGGCGCTCACTGCATGCGCAGGAAATGTCATTTAATGATATCCGCACTACTTTGCAGGCTCTCATCGCAATTTACGACAACTGCAATAGCTTACACACCAATGCTTATGACGAGGCGGTTACAACACCAACTGAAGAATCAGTTAGGCGGGCAATGGCTATACAGTTAATCATAAACAAAGAATGGGGTTTGGCAGTTAATGAAAATTCCAACCAAGGCTCCTTTATCATTGATGAACTTACTGACCTTGTTGAAGAGGCGGTCTTAAAAGAATTTGAGAACATATCAGAGCGTGGCGGTGTACTAGGGGCAATGGAAACTGGTTATCAGCGCGGGAAAATTCAAGACGAATCGATGTACTATGAACATCGTAAACACGACGGCAGCTTGCCACTAGTAGGAGTTAATACTTTTTTGAACCCAGAGCCTGATGCTGAATTCGATATAAAATTGGCTCGATCCACTGAAGAAGAAAAGCAAAGCCAGATCAAACGCCTGAGCGCATTCCAAGAAAAGAATACTAACGAAGCTCAAGCGGCGTTACAAAAATTAAGAGATGCAGCAATTGCTGATAAAAACGTCTTCGCTGAGTTAATAAATGCAGTTCGAGTTTGTTCACTCGGACAGATTACCGATACATTTTTTGAAGTAGGCGGTCAATATCGACGTAACATGTAAAGCGAAAGAAATACCCACCCAAACAGTCATTGAGCCAAATAAAAGCCACAAAAAAGAGTGATCGAGCGGCTCTTTTTTGAATACTATCTGTAAATTTTCCCGTATTTCGTTTTGCTGCAAAGTCTCAGCAAACTAGAACCTACTCGGTTACATTAACTGTAATGTAACCATCATGAAAAAGACCGCCGTCATCAGCTCGCCCCCACAGCGTGTAGTTGCCAGGCTCATCAAATGTGACGCTAACATCATACATACCGTCTTCGGGAACAGCAGGTGGTAGCCACAAAGCGCCCCATGGTGAATTAGCACTGGTACGCGTATCTTCCCAAGGTTTAGACTGTGGCGGATCAAAAGTTACTTTGCCTTCACCGCGATAGACATTCCAAGATAGAAATAATCCATTTACTTTTTGAACGGTGACTTTTATTGGCGGAGAACTCAGTCTGCGTTCAGCAACACTTTCAGCTGTTACGAAAGCAACTGCTAGGGGACCTCCAACAAATTCGGCAAAATTTATAGCTTCTTGTACCGGGTCTGTTGGCGTTGGTAATCCATCGTCAGCCACGCTGGTGCGCAAAGACAAAGGCTGACCAGCTCGTACGATTCTAATTTGATCGCCTTGAACTGTCACAATAGGGGGCATGTTGGCTCGAGATTCCGGGCTGCTAGTACCTGCGCCTAGTGACCCTGTCTCTGATGCGATTACCATGTTGTCTACTAGGTAGTCCGCCTTGAGAGTTCCATAAGCTTTCCGTTCTACGCCATTCACATCCAGGGTCCAAACCAATTCTCTATCACCCCAGTCTGAGGGTACATTGACCTCAAAAGTGAAACGATTTCTTCTAGGAAGGAAATGTGTAGGCTGACCTCGGTCAGCTTCACCTGGAGAAAACATATTGTCTTCGCCAATCTGAACGTTAGGCTCTTCCGCCCAATTTACGTTCATGTAACCAAACATCATATTGAAAGAGCCATCATCTAATGGACGCCATCCCTCAAACGCGGGCTCAATATGCTGACCCTTCTGATACGTATCGGCGATCGCCGCTTGGGATAAAAGTGCGGCGACTGTTGATAAAGCTACCAGCCTCAACAAAGCAACCCCCCCGTTGCTAATTAAACTTTGCATTACTATTACTCCTGACTTGCTACTTCATTGGTTAATTCGTCGGTTGTTTCTGCCATTGGAGCCACTAAAGGTGCTAGGCAAAGAGGACAGCCAATTACATGGTCATTCGGTCCTAAATTTAGTTCTTCACGGCGATCCGCCATTTCTTGAATAAACTGTTCGTCACTAAGTTTGACTCGCATCCCCAAGTCGATAAACATATTCGTCACCGATCGGTTACCAGACCCTTGCCAGTTTCTAGGGTCAGGTACGTTGGGATTGGTTTCGGTATTATTCATATAACCAGTGATATGGAGAATCGTACCCTTGGGCAATAATGGCGTGGCATCGTCGTCATAGGCATAGCCTCGAACCCAGTTGTGATCGTAGCCAACACAGCTAAGAGTTTCGACCGAGTATCCCCAAATAGCCTCAAGACACATGCGCTCTCCTGGCGCGTGTAAATGGGGCTCAAAGGTTATGATTTTAGTATTCTCTGCCAACACTGTGTAAGCGTGTAATTCCTGATCTTTCTCGTTACCTGCGATGCTGATATCAACACCGTTGCCAAGACCAAGTAAAACACGTTCATACTTTGGCTCATAACCCACTGGATGTAATCGGAAACCAATTTCCAGGTGACCTGTAGTGTCTTTGCCATTTGAGTGCATGTGCACAGAATCTGAAACAACAAAAGAATTAGCTCGAAGCAGGCGTCCTGCTTCTGGTCCAAAGATATCTGCATTACGGCCCACTTCATGCACCGGCCAACCAGTATTGGTATCTTCTATTCGTTCGCCGTTCTCATCCAGTTGTGAAGTTGCCCAAATCATATGATGAAAGATGTAACGACCGCCGACAGTATCTCGGCCAGTTCCTGCCTGAAAATCGACATCATTTACTTCCACAATTTCTACAGACTTCACATAACGATCTTCAGTTAGGCCAATGGGCACACGATCAATCTCGCCCCACCAATCTGGGGTTCCAGCAAGCTTAGTCACAGAATTAGTTGAAACGATTAAATCTGGTTGGCCAGCTGTCCACTTGACGCTGTCATCGAAATCCATGGGAGCGGGAGCATCAGCCACATCGCCCTTTGGAGTTCCTGATCGTGCCCAAGTGGATATAGCAGCAATCTCTTCATCACTTAATGAGGGATCATATTTGTAGTCTTGAATACCAATATCTTTTTCCATGTACCAAGGAGGCATAGCTCCAGCACGGTCACGCAGTCCCGTCTTGTACTCAATCAGACCTGCGAAAGGTGCAACTTCGTCATAGGACACAAGAGGCATTGGGCCCACCCCGGCAGGACGATGGCAGTTTTGGCAACTGCGCTGCAAAATAGGCTCAATGTCTTTGTGAAAGGTAATTTCATCAGCCTGTGCCCAAGCTTGAATGGGCACAAATGCCGCTAAAAGTGCAGCCGCAGTTGGAAGACATTTGGCCATTGATGAGATGCTGGAATTCCACATGGTAAGACCCTCATAAAAATATTAAATTATTCAAAATTTTGAGCACAAAAGATGCCCTCAAAAAGAGGATTCAATCAGAATTCCAGGCGTTTGTCTGCTCAAAAACAAGGAAAACCTAGCTGATATCAATTGCCTCTAACGTGGATGTTACTAAAAACCTGTTATCTCATTGTTTTATATCTACTTATTAGCGAAGTATCTGAGAAATAAAAATCTCTTTTGTTACTAAATATTATTACTTCCTTTGTCATTGTCGGCACTCAGATGACAATAAAAAAGGCCACCGCTTCCTATTGAAGTGATAGCCTTCTAATTTCGTACTTACTGAGGCTAAATTACCTGCCTACTATTCGGCAGCAAAACCTGCTCTTTCTTCTTCAGTAATTTCTTTGATGCTTAGCTTGATCCGACCGCGAGCATCGAGATCAGTACACTTCACCAATATCTCTTCACCTTCGCTCATATGCTCATTGACGTTTTCAACACGCTCTTGAGAAATCTGAGAGATATGAACTAGGCCGTCTTTACCAGGAATGATAGTAATAAAGGCTCCGAAGTCGACAATACGGGCTACCTTGCCCATATACAATTTACCAATTTCAGCTTCAGCGGTAATGGCGTTAACCATTTCAACAGCTGCGTCACGAGAATCAGCATCTTCACCATAGATCCGAACATTGCCGTCATCATCGATATCAACAGAAGCGCCGGTATCTGCAGTAATACCACGGATAACAGCACCGCCTTTGCCGATAACATCGCGAATCTTGTCAGGATCAATCTTGATCATCGCCATAGCTGGCGCATTTTCAGAAACTTCCTCACGAGCCGTGGAGATAACCTTATTCATTTCACCAAGAATGTGGATTCTTGCTGTATTGGCCTGCTCCAAAGCGATTTCCATAATCTCTTCGGTGATGCCTTGAATTTTAATATCCATCTGCAAAGCCGTTACGCCTTTGTTTGTTCCGGCTACTTTAAAATCCATATCACCAAGGTGATCTTCATCGCCAAGAATGTCAGTCAGGACAGCAAAGCGCTCACCTTCCTTGATCAGACCCATCGCAATACCAGCCACTGGAGCTGTTACTGGAACGCCGGCATCCATCATAGCTAGGCTGCTGCCACAGACGCTGGCCATAGAACTGGAACCATTAGATTCAGTAATTTCGGAAACCACTCGAATCGCATAAGGAAACTCCTCCTCTGTTGGCATTACCGCAGCAACACCGCGGCGAGCCAAACGTCCATGGCCGATTTCACGTCGCTTAGGACCGCCCATAAAACCTGCCTCACCTACTGAGTAAGGAGGAAAGTTGTAATGCAACATGAAAGGATCTTTTCTTGATCCTCCAAGGTCCTCAATAATTTGAGAATCACGCAGCGCTCCAAGAGTTGTAACAACTAATGCCTGAGTTTCACCTCGAGTAAACAAAGCGGAACCGTGAGCTTTTGGCAGCACGCCAGTTTCAACATGAATCGCACGAACGGTTTTAGTATCACGACCATCGATACGTGGAGAGCCATCGAGAATACTATTACGAACTGTGCTTTTTTCCAGCTTAGCGAAAACATCTTTAACATCGCCTTCTTCCACGCCGGATTCTTCATTGACTAACTGCTCAACAGCCTGTTGTTGTAGCTCACCAATAGCATCTTGGCGAGCCATCTTATCGGAAATTTTATAAGCTTCGGTTACACCACTTGCGAATTTCTCGGCAACGGCTGACTTAAGAGTTTCATTAATAGCAGCTACTTCCCAATCCCAGGCCGGCTTGCCGGCTTCGGCTTTAAGTTCATTGATTGCATTGACCGCAACTTGCATTTCTTGGTGGGCAAACAAGACTCCACCCAGCATTAGATCTTCAGAGAGCTCTTTCGCTTCCGATTCAACCATTAGCACTGCAGATTTAGTTCCAGCCACAACCATTTCAAGCTGGGAGGCTTCTAACTGAGCAGCCGTTGGATTTAATATATAACCCTGTTCAGTATCGTAGCCAACTCGTGCCGCGCCGATGGGCTCAGCGAATGGAATGCCAGAAATCGCCAAAGCAGCAGACGCTCCCAAGAGCCCGGCTATATCTGGATCTTCATTTTTGTCTGCAGAGATTACGGTGCAGATAACCTGCACTTCATTCATAAAGCCCTTCGGGAACAAAGGACGAATTGGCCTATCGATCAATCTCGAAGTGAGAGTTTCTTTCTCAGTTGGTCGACCTTCACGCTTGAAAAATCCACCAGGGATTTTACCAACAGCATAAGTTTTTTCCTGATAGTTAACCGTTAGCGGAAAAAATGCCGCGTGAGGATTTGCTTGTTTCCTACCTACAACAGTTGCTAATACCTGGGAATTGCCCATTGTTACTACAACTGCCCCAGTTGCTTGCCTAGCGACCTTGCCTGTTTCAATCGTGACCGTTTGATCACCATACTGAAACGTCTTGCTTACTGGATTAAACATAATATTTACCTACTATTTACTTATTAACGCAGGGCCAACTCATCAGGCCCTGCAGGGTATTTCCTATTAATAATTCGACTACCGACGCAGACCAAGTCCTTTGATCAAAGCAGCATATCGTTCGATATTCTTTCGCTTCAAATAATCAAGTAACTTTCTTCTGCTATTCACCATGCGAATAAGACCGCGACGTGAATGGTGGTCATGGATGTGCTCTTTAAAGTGAGCCTGCAATTCATTAATATTTGCTGTGAGTAAGGCAACTTGGACTTCAGGGGACCCTGTATCGCCATCTCCTTGCGCGTAATCTTTAATGATTGTTTCTTTCTGTTCAGCTGATAAAGCCATTTCTCATTTCTCCGTAAATATGCTTTTAGTTCAAGTTAGCGAACTTGTTATTGGATACTCATATAGTTTTTAACAACGCTGCTAACATTAACTTCCATTTAAAATCAGCATAACCATGCATACTTATAGTTACCTGATACTTTCCTTCTAGCTAATGTAATTTGATTTACTTAACTACTTAATTTATAAGCTTACTTACAAACTTGTTTAAGTATTTACTGAAAAGCCCCCAAGTTTATTCTCGGGATTAAGCAGAGGTTAGGATTAACCGTTTCGGAGCAACTTTTCCATCATCATCAATACATCCGATGCCAATAAATTGTTCCTCTTCATACAGCCTTACCAATCCTTCTTCGGGCAAGTGTCTTACCAATACTGATTGTCCGTTTTTAAACTGACTCGCAGCAATACTTGGCAAATTCACTTCGGGCAAATCTTCGATCGCCCTATCCATTGGAATGAGATTCTGATCGAGACGATCCATTCCATGTTTTTCTTTTACTTCACGTAACGCGTCGGTGCTTACACAATCTGCTTCAGTGAATGCGCCTGCTTGCAATCGGCGTAGTGCAATAATGTGTGCACCACAACCAAGATCTTGCCCTAGATCATCGGCAATAGTCCGAATATAGGTGCCTTTAGTACAAGTTATTTCAAGTTCGATTTCATCGCCTTGAAAATCAGTTAATTCTAATTCGTAAACACAAATACTTCGTGCTTCTCGAGGAATAGTTTTCCCCTCTCGTGCCAACTTATAAAGCGGCACTCCATCCACTTTTAAAGCTGAGTGCATTGGCGGTATTTGCTGGGTCTCTCCTTTAAATGACTGCAATGCTTTCTCGACTTGCTCGCGGCTAACATTTACTTCATCGCATTGTGCAATTACCTGCCCTTCACTGTCCGCACTATCAGTGCGAATTCCTAGTTTTATGCGAGCTCGGTATCTCTTATCCGAATTCAGCAAAAACTGAGACACTTTCGTAGCCTCACCTAAACAAAGTGGCAATACGCCAGTTGCTAAGGGATCCAAACTGCCCGTATGGCCAGCTTTATTGGCTTCAAAAAGCCACTTAACTTCCTGCAAAGCCTTGTTAGAACTGAGACCTACAGCCTTGTCTAACACTATAATGCCGCTAATGCTTCGACCTTTTCTACGCCGTTGTTTTGCCAAGGGCGTTTAGTCTCCACTATGCTGATTCTGATCAGCTTCTAGGGCATTATCTATCAGCTTTGATAATTGTTGGCCTCTTTCTACACTAGCGTCGTAATGAAATTTTAACTTTGGCACTACTCTAAGACTCAATCTTTTTGCCAATAAAGAGCGCAGAAAACCAGCTGCCTTATTTAAAGCTTTAATGTTTTCTGCGACTTCCAACTTATCCAAATCACCAGGCTCGGATAGCGTGTCGAAATCTGCTTGCCCGTTGTTGGACAAAGAATTCAATACTGTGACATAGATATTGGCGTAGGCAAGGTCTTTGCTTACGTCAACAGCTGTTATTGATACCATTCCCACTCTGGGATCATTTACTTCCATCTGAATCAGCGTGGCGATTTCTCGCCGCATCTGATCTGCTACTCTCTGAGCTCTGGAAGACATTTCTGCCATGACTTGATTCCGAGTTGAAGTCTTTAATCAAGACTTCTGGCTACTTCCGTTGTTTCGTAAACTTCAATTTTGTCGCCAACTTTCACATCGGTATAGTTGCGAACGCCTATGCCACACTCAATGCCATTGCGTACTTCGTTTGCATCGTCTTTAAAGCGCCGTAGTGATTCCAATTCGCCTTCATAAATAACGACATTATCTCTGAGTACCCGAATTGGCTTAGCTCGATAAACAGTGCCTTCAATTACCATGCTGCCGGCGATCTGCCCAAACTTCGGCGAATTAAATACGTCGCGCACTTCAGCGATGCCGACTATTTCTTCGCGAATTTCAGGGGAGAGCATTCCACCCATGATAGCTTTTGCATCATCAACTACATCGTAGATTACATTATAGTAGCGTAACTGCAGGCCTTCGTTCTCAGCTATGTCGCGAGACGTTTTGTCGGCTCTTACGTTAAAGCCAATAATCATAGCTTTGGATGTCGCAGCCAAATGAACATCAGTCTCGGATATTCCTCCGACACCAGAGGCGACTATATTTACTTCGACTTCTTCTGTATTCAGTTTCTGCAAGGAACCTACAATTGCTTCCAAGGACCCCCTTACATCTGTCTTCAAAACTACGTTGAAAAGGCTTTTAGATGCTCCGCCGATTCCGTCGAACATATTCTCAATCATGCTGCTCTGTTGCTTCGCTTGCATACTGTCGCGATGACGAATGCGGCGAAATTCAGCGACGTCTCTTGCCTTCTTCTCATCGGTAACCACAACAAATTCATCACCTGCATCAGGCACACCCTTTAATCCAAGAATTTCAACCGGGATTGCCGGACCTGCAGACTGCACGGTCTGACCTAATTCATCAATAAGCGCCCGAACTTTACCGAATTCATGACCTGCCAAAACAATATCGCCAGCATTCAATGTGCCGTTTTGAACCAGCACCGAAGCTACTGGACCGCGGCCTTTATCTAGCCGAGATTCGATAACCACACCTCGACCGGGCACATCGATGTAAGCTTTAAGTTCTAATAGCTCAGCTTGAAGTAGAATCGCCTCAAGTAATTGATCAACTCCTGTGCCTTCTATAGCTGATACTTCAATAAATTGTGTGTCGCCGCCCCAATCATCGGGAATGACTTCCATAGCGGACAGCTCATTCTTAACTCGATCAGGGTCAACACCTTCTTTGTCAATTTTATTGATGGCAACAACAAGTGGAACTCCAGCAGCCTTGGCGTGCTGAACCGCTTCTTCGGTTTGAGGCTTTACTCCGTCATCAGCAGCTACAACTAACACGATAACATCAGTAAATTTTGCACCACGGGCACGCATAGCTGTGAATGCTGCGTGACCAGGAGTGTCGATAAAACTAACCATGCCATGATCGGTATTCACATGATAAGCACCGATATGTTGCGTGATACCGCCGGCTTCATGTGATGCAACCGTAGCTTTACGAATATAATCCAGTAGCGAAGTCTTACCATGATCTACGTGCCCCATTACTGTGACAACAGGGGCCCTAGCTACTTCCACATTACCAATTTCAGCTTCAATTGAATCAACCAATTGTTCTTCGATGGCATCTTCGGATACAAAACTAGCTTTATGGCCCATCTCTTCGACTAGTAAAGTTGATGTATCTTGATCAAGAACTTGGTTAATTGTCGCCATTACACCCATATTGATAAGAATCTTTATCAACTCGCCTGATTTAACAGACATTTGTTGCGCAAGATCTCCGAGAGTGCTGGCTTCTCCAATTTGGATTTCTTTGGTAATAAATTCAGTGGGCTTTTCGAATGCATGTTTTTGCGCGGTTAGCCTCTTGCCTTTGCGACCGCCGCGACGTGCACGACCACCAATCTCATCGAAATCATCGCCTTCGAGAACAAAGTCATCATTAACATGAATAGTCTTGGCCTGGCGTTTTGGGGCTTGGGCCTTCGATTTGTTGCGGAGGTGGGTTTTCTTTTTCTCAGCTGGATCTTCACCGCCACTCTTTCCAGCACCTTTACGCTTTGCCCCCGACTTTGCAGCACGGGCCGCTTCTGCCTCTTCTAGAGGAACTTCTGGGACAACGGCCTCAATCTTAGGCGGTGCTTTTACGTCTACCGGCTTCTCAACTTCTTCGCCGACTTTAAGCTCAACATCTGCTGTTACCTGATCGTCTTCAGTTGTTTCTTGAGCTGCTTCTAAATTTGGATCTAGCGTTTCTTCTGTAAGCGCTTCACCATCTTGTACCACTTCGTCATCAGCGATAGTGCTGCGCTTTACGTAAGTTCGTTTTTTCCGTACTTCAACGTTTACTGTTTTGCCACGTCCGTGAGTAGACGCAGATTTAAGTGTGGCTATAGTTTTTCGTTTGAGGGTAATTTTCTTCGGGGCACCATCGGTCGCTTCCCTGTCACCATGACTACGACGCAGAAACAAAAGCAAGGAATTCTTGTCTTCGTTCGAAATCTGCTCGTCAACCTTAGTGTGAGGCAAGCCTGCTTCTTTAACCTGAGACAACAGCTTATCTACCGATACACCAACCACATCGGCGAGTTCACTTATTGTTACATCTGCCATTCATTTACTCCCATACAACGCCGCTACTTTTGTTTAATAGACCTTGGTATTCAAACCGTTTTATTCAAACCAAGGCGCACGCGCTGTCATAATCAGCTTCCCAGCTCTTTCTTCATCCATGTTTTCTATATCTATTAATTCGTCGATCGACTGCTCTGCCAGTGCTTCCATATTCAGAATGTCACGTTTGGATAACTCCAAGGCTAAAGTGTCATCCATCCCCTCCATATTTAGCAGATCGTCAGCAATATTTGCTTTTGAGAGATCTTCTTCTGATGCAATTGCTTGCGTTAACAAAGCATCTTTTGCTCTGCTTCTAAGATCATTGGCAATTTCTTCATCAAAGCCATCCATCGCCAATATCTCATCGAGAGGGACATAAGCAATCTCTTCCAATGAGGTAAACCCTTCTTGGACTAATACTTCAGAGACGTCTTCATCAACATCCAGCTTCTCCATAAACATTGCAATGAAGTTGCTCGCTTCCTGCAGTTGTTTAGCAGCCGCGTCTTCTTCACTCATTACATTGATAGTCCAGCCAGTTAGCTCACTAGAAAGACGAACATTTTGACCGTTGCGACCAATCGCCTGGGCTAAATTTTCTTCTTCAACGGCAATGTCCATAGTGTGGCTGTCTTCATCCACAATAATCGAGGCAACTTCTGCCGGAGACATTGAATTAATTACCAATTGCGCCGGGTTGTCATCCCAAAGAATAATGTCAATGCGTTCATTAGAAAGTTCGTTTGATACCACTTGCACTCGCGATCCACGCATACCAACACAAGCACCTACCGGATCTATACGACCGTCGTTTGTTCTAACAACAATCTTCGCTCGTGAGCCCGGGTCACGAGCGGCTGCTTTTATCTCAATTATTTCTTCTGAAATTTCTGGAACTTCGATCTTAAATAGCTCAATCAACATATCCGGTGATGTTCTGCTGAGGAATAATTGTGGCCCTCGTTGTTCAAAACGGACATCAGTTAGCAATGCTCGTAGTCGATCGCTTGTGCGAAATGTTTCACGAGGAATCATCTGATCACGTGGAAGTAACGCTTCGGCGTTACCACCAAGATCAACAATAATATTATCTCTGGTTACCTTCTTAACCGTGCCAGAAACAAGTTCACCAATTCGATCTTGGTATTCACCGATGACGATTTTTCTTTCGGCCTCTCGTACTTTCTGAACGATAACTTGTTTCGCAGTTTGTGCTGCTATACGACCAAATTCTACGTTATCGATTTTCTCTTCCCATTTATCACCAATGGCAAGTCCCTTATCTTTCTCACCGGCTTGAACCAGAGTGATTTGGGAACCTTCTTCCAGATACTCTTCTTCTTCGACAACCGTCCATACGCGGAATGTTTCATAATCTCCGGTTTCACGATCAACTGCCACACGACAGTCAATCTCGGCTCGGTCATTAAGTTTCTTTGTTGCAGTTGCAAGTGCTGATTCTATTGCTTCAAAAATCACACCAGGCGAAACGCCTTTCTCAGCCGAGACGGCGTCTGCAACCATTAATATTTCTTTACTCATCATAATCGTGTCACCTTACTCAAAACTTGTGCCGAAATAGAATCAGGCACATAGAGTAATAATCACTCAGAAGACTATGCTTGCTTTCTCGATGTCTGAATGAAACAGCTCATACTCAACACCATCAACTTGCAAACAAATATTGTCTCCTTCAACCTTCACAATATTACCCTTAAACTTACGCCTTCCATCGAGTGGATTACGTAAGCGCACATTTACGTCGCTTCCCGCGAATTGTTCAAATTGAACCGCCGTAAATAAAGGTCGGTCCAATCCAGGTGAAGATACTTCCAATGTATATTCACTAGATATTGGATCTTCTACATCTAATTGAGCGCTGGCTTGTCGACTAACTTTCTCACAATCTTCAATCGTGATGCCTGCGGCACTCTCGATATAAATTCGCAGCAAGGAATACCTCCCTTGCTGGTTAAGCTCGATTCCCCACAATTCCAACCCGAGGGCTGCAATCGTTGGCTCAATCATCTCTGCTACTAAGGCGACGCTACTTTTCACCATGCTCTTCTTGCAGATCAATAAGCTCTTTCGGGCAAATCGTCTACATACAAAAAATGGGCCTTCGGCCCATTTCAAAATCTTCGCTACTTAGCCTAATTACAACTAAACAGAAAGCTTATGTTTGGTAGCGGGGGCAGGATTTGAACCTGCGACCTTCGGGTTATGAGCCCGACGAGCTGCCAGACTGCTCCACCCCGCAACAAATCTCTAAACTGGCTGACTTTCTTTAATCTAATTAGTTTTCTATAAGCCCTTGTTTTATAACGAAAAAATTGTGATCGAGCTAAACTTGATCACAATTTCACAAGGGGTGCGAATTATAAGGAGGAGTTGGGGCCAAGGTCAAGAGATTACGGGGCTTTCGAGCGAATTACGTAACTCATAGATTTAGCTGATTTGAGCTCGAATTCGCTCTTCGAGAGAATTCTGGTGCCGAAGGCCGGACTTGAACCGGCACGACCATAGGTCACTACCCCCTCAAGATAGCGTGTCTACCAATTCCACCACTTCGGCAATTCTTCAGAAATCACGTAATTATTGATCCGGTAACGAAGGCACATCACTTTGATCACTAGTCGCTGGAACTACATCTAACAGAGGAATGTCCGATTGAGAGTTTAGTGTCTCTTGCAAGATTTCTTCACTTACCACCGGCGAATTAGTTATTCCACCGATTCCAGATTGGTTCTTTGCAATTATTGCTAGAAAGAGACTTGTAACGAAAAATATGATCGCGGCTACTGTGGTAGCTTGAACAAGAAAATTTCCACTACCTGATGCACCAAACACAGTTTGCGAAGCACCTGCGCCAAATGAGGCGCCAGCATCAGCTCCCTTACCATGTTGCAAGAGAACCAGGCCAACGATAGCGATGGCGACGATTATGTGAACTACTGTTACTAGGGTTTCCATGATTGCTAATCCGCACTATTACAAATGGATATGAATTCTTCAGCTTCTAACGAAGCGCCTCCCACCAATCCACCATCAATATCGGCTTGTTGGAACAATTCTCTGGCGTTCGTCGCTTTTACACTACCGCCATAAATAATTCTTACAGTCGCAGCGACGTCCTCTTTCTGTTTTCGCAAGTGATCGCGAATAGTCTTGTGGACATCTTGGGCTTGTTCTGGGCTTGCCGTCTTTCCTGTACCTATCGCCCAAATCGGTTCATAAGCAATCACCGAATTGGCAACAGCCTCAATCCCGACCTTATTAATAATCTCATCCAGCTGACCAAGTACCACCTGATCCGTAAGCTCTTGCTCTCTTTCTTCGAGAGTCTCACCCACACATAAGATAGGTGTTAAATCACTCGCCTGAACTTGTGCAAATTTTTCCGCAACCTCGGTATCAGATTCATGGAATAACTGCCGCCTTTCGGAATGACCTACTATGACATAAACCAATTCACACTCCGCCAACATCTGCGCAGCTACTTCACCGGTATAAGCGCCTTCGCCGGCTCGGGCAACATTTTGTGCTCCAAGCTTAACTCTCGAAGACACTAAAATTTGTGCCGCATGGCCCAGGTATACATAGGTCGGACATACTCCAATTTCAACCGCACTGGTTAAATTTTCACTCCCAGCGATAACATCAGCAAGCAGATCTTCAAGCTGCGCCTTGGACCCGTGTAACTTCCAATTACCGACAACCAATTTCTGACGCATGATTTTCTCGAGTGAGTAGCTACCAGCCCTATAAAACGGGCGCCAAGTCTAACCAAGTTAGATGGGTGTTGCAATAAAACGAGGATGCCTTAACTTGGACTACCAACCTCAGTGGCCACTATGTCCGAGAGCTCTTGTGCTAGCTTAGACACAATATCCATGTCCTCACCCTCTACCATTACCCGCACTAATGGCTCTGTACCGGAAGGTCTAAGCAAAACTCGACCATTCTTTCCAAGCTTAGATTCAACGTCAGAGACAGCAGATTGCACTGCTTTATTTGCTACCAGATCGAAGTTGTTATCTAGAGGAACATTCACCATTGATTGAGGCAATTTGCGCATTTTGCTGCGCAAATCCGCTAGCGGCTGTTCACAATTAGCGATTGCAGCCAGGGCTTGTAGGGCTGATACGATTCCGTCTCCTGTAGTGGTGATATCAAGGCAGATAATATGACCTGACGACTCACCGCCTAGATCCCAACCTCGCTCCAACATACCTTGCATTACATGACGATCACCTACCGCTGTTCGCACAAAGGGAACATCCAGTGCATCAAGAGCCAGCTCTAAGCCTAGATTACTCATAGAGGTTCCAACCACTCCACCGAAATCAACATTCTGCCGCCGCCGGTCACGGGCAATTACGTAAAGAATTTCGTCACCGTCGACAATATTGCCTAAATGATCAACCATAACAACACGATCACCATCACCATCGAAAGCGATGCCAATATCTGCTTTCTCTTCCAATACCGTGGCAACCAACCGTTCCGGGGAAGTCGAGCCATTCCCTTTATTGATATTTAAACCATCGGGAGTAACACCAATTGGTATTACTTTGGCACCGAGCTCTTCGAACACACTTGGAGCTATGTGATAAGTAGAGCCATGCGCGCAATCGACAACAATTTTTAGACCATTAAATTTTAAAGTTGAGCTAATAGTACTTTTGCAAAATTCTATATATCGACCTGCAGCATCAGTAATTCGCGATGCCTTGCCGAGCAATTCAGGAGTAACAGTTGCAATATCTTTGGTCAGCTCTTGTTCAATTGCAAACTCTACTTCGTTAGGAAGTTTAGTGCCTTCGCTGGAGAAAAATTTTATGCCATTGTCTTGAAACGAATTATGGGATGCGCTAATAACAATTCCAGCTTGAGCTCGCAGGGTTCTCGTCAGATAGGCAATTGCCGGAGTGGGCATGGGCCCCGTTAGATTGATGTCAACGCCGGCTGCAGTTACTCCCGCCTCGAGAGCGGCTTCGAACATGTAGCCAGAAATTCTCGTATCTTTGCCAATTAAGATTTTATTACGACCATTGCCTTCACTCGCAAAGACTTTGCCTGCAGCCCACCCCAGTTTAAGCATAAAGTCTGGCGTAATGGGCGAGGTACCGACAGAGCCCCGAATTCCATCAGTACCAAAATATATTTTAGATTTAGCCACCATGTTGATCCATTTATTAAACCTGCTGAAAAAATGAGTTTACTCTAATTGCGTCCATGGTGGCAGCAACATCGTGAGTGCGGATGATGTTGGCACCTCCTATAAGCCCGTGGACTGCAGCGGTTATTGATCCTGCCAACCGTTGATCAACAGCTCTATCCACTAAATCACCGATCATCGATTTTCGAGATAGTCCGATAAGAATTGGAATGTCTAGTCGCGAAAAATTCGCCAGATTTTTCAGCAGCTCATAGTTGTTCTGTAACGTTTTCCCAAAGCCGAAGCCGGGATCGATGCAGAGCCTCTCTTTTTTGATACCTGCGGCACGACATTGGCCCACTCGTTCCTCAAGAAACCCATATACTTCATCGACTACATTTGCGTATTCAATAGTTTGTTGCATCGTGCGAGGCTCCCCCTGCATATGCATAAGACAAATCGCCACTGAAGATTTTGCTAAGGCGGGAAGTACACCCTCTTCAGTTAAAGCACGGATGTCGTTTATCATCTCCGCACCTGCTGCTATCGCCGCCTTCATTACAACTGCGGAGCTAGTGTCAACTGAGATACATACATCAATGTTTGATCTAATTACCTCAACTATTGGAATCACGCGGCTCAGCTGCTCTTCTTCGGATACTGTCGCTGCGCCAGGACGAGTTGACTCACCACCAACATCCAAAATGAGTGCACCAGCAGCCACCATCCATTCGGCGCGCTGCAATGTTTTATTAAGGTCCACTTTAAAAATTGATTGATCTGACAGTTTCAGTTCAGAGCCATCGGAAAAGGAGTCGGGTGTGGCATTGATAATGCCCATGCAAACAGGAGACGACAGATCAATTTGTCTATCTCCAGCTGTTAAGTTAGAAGTCACTTGAAGATCCTTGCCTTATGTAGCGGGCTCAGATACTTGATTTAGCTACTTGGCACAGTAAAGTGCAGATAAAATAATAGACAATGCCTTAGTGTTCACCTGCCGGTCCACCAATTTTCCCCGAGCCTTTGGAGTCTTTTTCTTTCTTACCGGAGCTTTCGACCTCTTCAGTATTCATAGATCCAGCATCATTGTTATCTGAATCTGACCAATCTGCTGGTGGGCGAGGCTTCTTGCGTTCCATGAGGTCATTAATCTGATCAGCATCAATCGTTTCATATTCCATTAATGCATCTTTCATCATGTCGAGAATATCTCGATTGCTCTCGAGAATTTTTGTCGCTTTGCCGTAGCAGACATCGATAATTGCTCGTACTTCTTTGTCTATGGCTATTGCAGTGTCACTGGATACCGTCTTGGATTGCGAAGCTGCAGAGCGCCCAAGAAAAACCTCACCCTCATCTTCTGAGTACAATAATGGTCCAAGCTTCTCCGAGAGGCCCCATTTGGTGACCATGTTTCGAGCAATCTCAGTGGCTCGTTGAATATCATTTGAAGCGCCAGTTGTCACACCTTCTTTACCCAAGGTCATCTCCTCGGCGACACGGCCACCGTAGAGGCTACAAATTTGACTGATGATGCTCTGACGGCTAAGACTATAGCGATCTTCTTCAGGAAGAAACATAGTTACTCCCAGCGCTCTACCTCGAGGGATGATACTCACTTTGTAAACCGGATCATGCTCAGGCGACAGACGGCCAACGATAGCGTGACCAGCCTCATGGTAGGCAGTATTCAGCCTTTCTTTTTCTGACATCACCATAGACTTGCGCTCTGCGCCCATCATGATTTTGTCTTTAGCTTTTTCGAACTCTTCCATAGACACCAGACGACGACCGGCTCTTGCTGCAAATAGCGCAGCCTCATTCACTAAGTTAGCGAGATCAGCACCAGAGAATCCAGGAGTGCCTCGGGCAATTACGCTCGCTACAACTCGATCATCAATTGGAACTTTGCGCATATGAACTTTTAGAATCTGCTCACGACCGCGAATATCTGGTAAGCCGACTACCACCTGTCGGTCGAATCGACCAGGTCGTAACAAGGCAGGGTCCAATACATCAGGGCGGTTAGTTGCAGCTACGACAATAACGCCGTCGTTAACTTCGAAACCGTCCATTTCTACCAGCAATTGGTTCAAGGTTTGTTCACGTTCATCATGACCACCACCCAAACCGGCACCACGATGACGACCAACCGCATCGATCTCATCTATGAAGATGATACAAGGCGCTTGTTTCTTAGCCTGTTCAAACATGTCCCGTACTCGGGAGGCTCCAACACCGACAAACATTTCAACAAAATCAGAACCAGAAATTGAAAAGAATGGGACTTTGGCTTCACCAGCAATAGCTCTAGCCAATAAGGTCTTACCAGTACCCGGTTGTCCAACCATTAAAATGCCGCGAGGAATTTTCCCGCCCAAACGCTGGAATTTATCCGGCTCTCTTAAAAACTCAACGAGTTCCTGAACGTCTTCTTTAGCTTCATCTACGCCGGCAACATCAGCAAAAGTTATTTTAATCTGATCTTCACCAAGTAATTTGGCTTTACTCTTACCGAAAGACATCGGTCCGCCTTTGCCTCCGACACCACCACCTTGCATCTGCCGCATGAAGAAAAAGAACAGAGCAATAATAATGAGAATTGGAAAGCTAGCCACGAGGAGTTGAGACCAAATGCTTTGCTGTTCCGGTTCATTAGCAATAACTTCGACATTATTATCGAACAGGTCATTCAATAGCTGGTCATCGCCAATCAGAGGCATAACCGTGCGAAATTGAGTGTCATCAGACCGAATACCCGTGATATTGATACCCGCTAGTTCGACAGTGGTTACTCGGCCGGAGCGCACCTCTTTCACGAACTGAGAATAGTTAACAGTGTCATCTCTAGTTTCTTGGTTAACATTGTTGAAAACCATCAACAATACACCAGCAATGATCATCCAGAGAATCAGGTTTTTTGCCATATCATTCAAGGGTTTATCCCCCAACAGGTTACAGAGTAAGAACGGGAAAAATTGGCGAGCAACTGTCTGATTTCCAGTTACTCACTAAATTGTCGAGCTTTTGCCCAACTGCAGTTTTGTCGCTAATTCTAAAGTTTACACAAAATATTGCACGTAAATTCAATTCTGACCTTTAAAACCGGCAGAAAGAAGATAAATTTCACTCGATCTGGCCCGTGATGCCTTCGGTTTACGTACTTTTACCGTGTTGAAACTTAATTTTAGTTCCTTTTGCAAAGCGTCGAGGCCCTCACCATGAAACACTTTCATCAATAGTGCTGCTCCGGGCTTAAGTACTACTTTCGCCATTTCGAGAGCTAATTCAGCTAGGCACATAGCTTGTGGTTGATCTATATCCCTGATTCCACTCATATTGGGGGCCATATCAGATATTACAAGGTCTGCACGGATATCATCGAGTCGAGCCAAGACCTCATTCAGCACTGTCTCGTCAGTAAAATCCCCTTGGACAAATTCAACACCTGCCAGACTGTCCATTGGCAATATATCACTGGCTATCACTTTGCCTTTATGACCAACAAGTTCGGCAGCCACCTGCGACCAACCACCGGGTGCGGCCCCGAGATCAACCACGGTCATTCCTGCTTCGATAATCCCGTCCTTCTTCTGCAGTTCCAATAATTTAAAACTGGCACGAGATCGGTAGCCTTCCTCCTGACTGCGCTTTACATAGGGGTCATCGAAATGCTCTTTCAGCCAACTTTTGCTGGTTTTGGATCTAGCCATGAATGACCTTGTCGCCTTGTAAAGAAAATTCTTTGAAAATGTACATACCCACACTTACTTTCTAATTATAGAACAAGCTGACATTTTGCAGGGAAAAATATAACTGCGTTGTTAATAATATTGTTTAATCCTAACCACTACGACATGCTAGAATCCGCAGCCTTCCTTCTAGACCCTAACAAGCAGACCGAAGAAGAATTCCTAAATCATGACTCTAAGTAATGCAGATAAAAAACGTGTCCGATCGATCGGACACGACCTTAGCCCCGTCGTAACAGTCGCTCAGAAAGGCGTTACCGAAAACATAAAGACAGAAATTGAACGAGCCCTTAAAGAGCATGAACTAATCAAAATTAAATTGATTACTGCAACGCGAGAAGAGAAAAAGTGCTTAGCCGATTCTCTTTGTCAGGAATTCTCCGCTGAATGCATTCAAAGTATAGGTCATGTGATCTTAGTTTATCGACCCTCGAAGAACTCTGATCCTCGATTGTCTAATATCAGGCGCAGCAAGAAATAGGAATTTGCTCCAGCTTACTAGCAAAGAGCGCTTGAGAAGCATGAAGCCAATATAAGCATAGAAAATTCGAGTTAGTGACAAACTGATTCAATTTCGAATTCGACATCTCCAGCCGGAGCGTTAACCACTACTTCATCACCTTCATGCTTGCCCATTATTGCTCGAGCAATCGGAGAAGCCACTGATATTTTCCCCGAACCGACATCAGCCTCATCTTCACCAACTATCTGATAAGTAGCTTTGGCATCAGTACCCAAATTAATAAGTATAACCGTCGTGCCAAAGATAACCCTTCCGGTCGGTTCGATTTTACTGACATCAATAATTTGCGAGTCAGAAAGCTTGCCCTCAATTTCCTTGATGCGACCTTCGCAAAAACTTTGTTGTTCTCGCGCGGCATGATATTCGGCATTCTCTTTCAGGTCCCCGTGCTCCCGAGCTTCAGCTATGGCCGCAATAATTTTTGGCCGAGTAACGGTTTTCAACTTAGTAACTTCTGCGCGGAGATTTTCAGCTCCTGCCACGGTCATTGGTACTTTTTGCATAGGGTTATCCTAGCTTAAAATTTGTTTGTGCTCGCGAGTGGACTTGCAGTTTGCGTTGGTGTGATTTCCCCGGTATGAAATCGTTAGTGCAATGCGGCGTGTAAATCTTGAATCGTATACACCGAATAGTTATTGCCAAATTCTAGCGCTTCACAGACCGCCAGAGCACCGGCGATTGTCGTTGTGCAGAAGACATTGTGTCTAAGCGCTGTTCTGCGAATAGTTGAAGAGTCTGCTATCGCCTGCTTACCTTCAGTGGTATTAAAAACTACCTGAATCTCATCATTTTTTAGCATATCGACTATATGAGGTCTACCTTCGGCCACCTTATTCACTCCGACCACTTCCAGACCAGCCGCTTCAATAACTTTGGCCGTACCATGAGTAGCAACCAGCTCGTAGCCTAGTGACTGGATTTTTCGAGCAACTTCGACCACGAATCGCTTATCAGGATCACGCACGCTAATGAATGCTCTACCTTGACCCTCGATGGCTTCACCAGCACCCATTTGTGCTTTCGAGTAGGCTTCAGCGAAGGTTTTTCCAACACCCATCACTTCGCCGGTGGATTTCATTTCTGGTCCGAGTATCGGGTCGACACCCGGGAATTTGTTAAACGGAAACACAGCTTCTTTAACCGCAAAGGTATCTGGGATAATTTCACAGGTGAATCCTTGCTCCTTTAACGTGGTCCCAATCATGCAACGAGCTGCAACTTTCGCCAGTGACCTGCCGATACACTTGGAAACAAAAGGGACGGTTCGAGAAGCGCGTGGATTCACTTCGATAATGTAAATCTCTTCGTCCTGATAGGCGAGCTGAGTATTCATCAATCCGATAACACCGAGCTCCAATGCAAGACTTGAGACTTGCTCGCGAATTTTATTTTGAACTTCATAGGGGAGATTATAGGGCGGCAAGGAACAAGCAGAGTCTCCAGAGTGAATTCCTGCTTGCTCAATGTGCTGCATTATGGCTCCCACAACTACCTGTTCTCCGTCACTCACTACATCGACATCAATTTCGATTGCCGAGCTAAGGAAGTAATCTAATAACACGGGGCTTTCGTTAGATACCATAACCGCTTCGGCCATATATCGTCGCAATTCTGTCTCGTTGTATACAATTTCCATTGCCCGCCCACCCAAAACATAAGACGGCCGCACAACTAAAGGATAGGTAATATGCTTAGCCTGCTCGACGCTTTCTTCGACACTACGAACTGTTCGATTCGGCGGCTGTTTTAAATCCAATTTCTGAATAAGTTGCTGGAAGCGCTCACGATCTTCTGCTCTATCGATTGCATCTGGCGAGGTGCCAATAACAGGCACCCCCGCAGCTTCCAGCCGCTTTACCAGGTTGAGAGGTGTTTGACCACCAAACTGAACGATAACCCCCGCCGGCTTTTCCAACTCGGCTATTTCAATTACATCTTCGAAAGTTAGTGGCTCGAAATACAAGCGGTCTGAAATATTGTAATCAGTAGATACAGTCTCAGGATTACAGTTCACCATGATAGTCTCATAGCCATCTTCTCGCATAGCAAGCGCCGCATGAACGCAGCAATAATCAAACTCGATGCCCTGGCCAATTCGATTTGGCCCCCCACCTAAGACCATTATTTTTTGACGACCAGAAGGCTTAGCTTCACATTCTTCTTCATAGGTGGAATACATATATGCTGTCGCTGATACGAACTCAGCGGCGCAGGTATCGACACGTTTAAATACCGGCCGGACGTCAAGGTCATGACGCAACTTCTGCACATCTCTTTCCTTGACTTTAAGCAGTTGCGAGATGCGTTGGTCAGAAAAACCTTTGCGCTTTAAGCGAAACATTCCAGCCTTGTCTAAATCGGCGAGCTGCAGCTCTGACACCCATTTCTCTTCAGCTATCAAATCTTCAATTTGAACCAGGAACCATGGATCAATCCCAGTCAGTTTGTTAATCGTATCGATACTCCAACCATGTCGGAAGGCATCCCCTATATACCAAATGCGCAGGGCGCCAGCCTCTGTCAATTCCCGCGTGAGAACCTCCTTAGCATTACTCAATTCGATATCCAGTATCGGATCAAAACCACACATGCCAGTTTCCAAACCGCGCAAAGCTTTATGAAGTGACTCTTGTAAAGTTCGGCCAATAGCCATCACCTCACCGACAGATTTCATTTGAGTGGTAATGCGATCATTAGCTTCCGGAAATTTCTCAAAAGTGAAACGAGGTATTTTAGTAACAACATAATCGATAGTTGGTTCGAATGAAGCAGGTGTCACACCATCAGTTATTTCATTGCGGAGTTCGTCCAGGGAAAATCCGATTGCCAGCTTTGCCGCCACTCGGGCGATGGGAAAACCAGTCGCCTTGGAGGCCAGTGCCGAAGATCGTGACACTCGCGGATTCATTTCGATAATTACCAGTCGGCCATTCTCCGGATTAATTGCAAATTGAACATTTGAGCCACCGGTTTCAACCCCAATTTCTCGCAACACTGCGATCGCAGCATTTCGTAAAATTTGATACTCCTTATCGGTAAGAGTTTGGGCAGGAGCTACTGTAATTGAATCGCCAGTGTGTATGCCCATAGCATCGATGTTTTCAATGGAGCACACGATAATACAATTGTCTTTACGATCTCTAACTACTTCTAGCTCATACTCTTTCCAACCAATGAGCGACTCATCAATCAGTAATTCTCTGGTGGGAGAGAGCTCTAACCCTCGAGCGCATATTTCTTCAAATTCTTCTTTGTTGTAAGCGATTCCACCACCACTTCCACCCATGGTGAAGGAAGGTCGAATAACACAGGGCAAGCCAATTTCTTCCAATGCCTTCAGCGCTTGATCCATGTCGTGCGCCATCGCATGGTGAGGCGTTTCGAGTCCGATTGAGGTCATCGCATCATCGAATAACTCGCGATCTTCTGCTTTATCGATAGCCTCACAGCTGGCCCCGATTAACTCAACGTTATATTTTTCCAGAATGCCATGGCGGTTCAGGTCCAGAGCACAATTCAATGCCGTTTGTCCGCCCATTGTCGGCAATATGGCATCTGGTTTTTCCTTGGCAATTATTTTCTCAACTATCGGCCACTTGATCGGCTCAATATAAGTGGCATCAGCCATGGATGGGTCAGTCATAATCGTCGCAGGATTTGAGTTAACAAGAATTACTCGATAACCCTCTTCTTTAAGCGCCTGACAAGCCTGAGCACCAGAATAATCGAATTCGCAGGCCTGACCGATAATGATAGGCCCGGCGCCGAGTATAAGAATGCTATTTATGTCGTTTCTTTTTGCCATATTTGCTTTTTGCTTACTTCCTTCAATAAATATTAAACAGAAGAGGTGTTATTTTTTATGGGTTTTCATCAATTTAATAAAGTGGTTAAACAATGGTGCCACATCATGAGGACCCGGACTGGCCTCGGGATGCCCCTGAAATCCAAATGCTGGTTTATCTGTACGCTCAATTCCTTGCAATGAACCATCGAATAGTGATTTATGCGTGGCCGCTACATTGTCAGGGAGACTATCCGCATCCACGGCAAAACCATGATTCTGACTGGTGATCAATACGGTACTGTCTTTTAAGTCCTGAACGGGATGATTGGCACCGTGATGGCCCAAGCGCATCTTGACAGTCTTGGCTCCGCAGGCTAAAGCCAGCAACTGGCAACCGAGGCAAATACCAAACACTGGAATACTTTCTTGTAAAATTTCTTCTATCGCTGCTATGGCATAATCACAAGGTTCTGGATCCCCAGGGCCATTAGAGAGAAATATGCCATCGGGATTCATTGCTAAAACTTCAACGGCAGGAGTTTGCGCTGGGACCACCGTGACATGACATCCACGAGCTACCAGCATGCGCAAAATGTTGCGCTTTACGCCAAAATCATAGGCAACAACCTTATATTCGAACTCGCTATGCAGTTGGTATCCTTTGGCAATATCCCAGACTCCTTCTTTCCACGTATAAGAGTCTGTCACACTGACTTCTTTTGCCAGGTCCATGCCCTCCAACCCAGGGAACTTCTTCGCCATGGCGATGGCTTCAACATCACCATCTGATTCAAGGGCGGCACCAGAAAGTATGCAGCCGTTAAGTGGTCCTTTATCTCGCAACAAACGAGTAAGACTGCGGGTATCGATTTCGGCGATAGCTACAACATTTTGTTCTTTCAGAAATTCATCGAGAGATTGTTGGTTTCGCCAACTACTGGCAATAAGTGGCAAGTCTCGAATAATTAGCCCTGAAGCCCACACCCTATCAGACTCATTATCTTCCTCATTAGTCCCGGTATTACCGATGTGAGGATAGGTGAGAGTAATTATTTGCTGTGCATAAGAGGGGTCAGTCAGAATCTCCTGATATCCAGTCATAGAAGTATTGAAAACCACTTCACCCGGGGAGCAACCTTCTGCCCCTATCGCAGTGCCATGAAAAATACTCCCATCTTCCAACGCCAGTACAGCAGAACTAGCCACAGTCACTCCTATTCTTAATAAAAACTACGCACAAAAAAAGCGGAATGAAGAATTTCTTCACTCCGCTTTTTCTAAATTCGCAAAGGTTTCAGCATCCAACATACTGAGCAAGTATGTTATAAAAAACACAGTGCTCTTGTCTATGTGAACATTCCAGATTCAACAAAATAATGATAACTTTTGATGATTAGAGCGCCAATACATCTTGCATGGAATATAAACCGGCTTCCTGCCCGACAATCCAAGCCGCAGCTCGAACTGCACCAGCCGCAAATGTCATCCGGCTACTGGCCTTATGAGTGATCTCAACCCGCTCGCCGATACTAGCAAAAGTAACCGTATGATCACCAACAATATCGCCGGCTCTTACCGTAGAAAACCCAATCGTTGATCGAGTCCTCTCTTCACCCATACCTTCGCGACCATAGACGGCAACTTCATCAAGATCTCTTCCTAGTGTCTCAGCGATAACCGACCCCATTTTCAAAGCAGTACCTGAAGGCGCGTCCTTCTTAAAACGATGATGAGCTTCACTGATTTCAATATCTACTTCATCTCCCAGCACTCTTGCAGATTCTTGCAGTAGTTTAAGGCAGAGATTTACTCCAATACTCATATTAGGAGAAAATACCACAGGTATTGATTTGGCCGCATCAACTATCAGCGCTTCCTGATCAGCAGCAAAACCTGTTGTGCCTATGACAATTGCCTTACCATGCTGCTGACAAAGTGCCAGATGCTGCAAACTTGCCTCGGGCGAGGTAAAGTCGATCAGTACGTCGAAGTTGTCCTGCTGAGTGCTGAGGTCAGCAATTGTTGCAACTTCTAAAGATGTACCCATCGCTAAAAGACCTGCATCAACGCCGAGGGCTGGATCATCAGCAAGCACGCTAGCTACCGCGACGTTTATATCAGCTTCACTACCGGTAACCGCTTCAACTAGGGTCCTGCCCATTCGCCCTGCGGCTCCTGCTATGGCTACTCTAACCATGATCATTCCTATCCATTTAAAATTGGTGGTAATTATACGTCCGGACTGGACCAAGCTGAACCTACAGTTGCCAAGGTGACGAGCAGCTACATTGTATTGTAACACCTACTAATCGCAGTGCTGTCAGAACTGATCTGCGGTCATCGCCATTAAGGTCTCAGCCCCTGCTTCAATCTCCAATCTAAGCCCATTGATTTGGGGCAATAATCTACTCAGAAAGAACTCGCCGGTTTTTATCAAACCCTCAAGATAAGATGTGTCTGCATTCGGTTCTGCAGACGCGGCAAGAGCCGCAGCTAAAATTCTCTGCCACATGAAACAATAAAGCGTATTTCCAACAAGTTCCATGTAGGCATAAGACGCAGCTCCAACCTCATCTGGATTATCAGCAGCACTGGCAATTACATGTTGTGTTGTCTCTGCCAGAGTTTGTCTGCAAACGGCAAAGCTCTGCAAATAACCAAGCATCCCATCGTTGTCCGATTGAGTTTCAACAAACGCATCCATTTCGGTAAATAAAAGCTCCAGTAACTCTCCTTTACCGTGGACAGTTTTTCGTCCCATAAGATCAAGAGCCTGAATACCATTAGCACCTTCGTAGATCTGGGCGATTCGCGCATCCCGCACATTTTGTTCCAGCCCCCATTCGGCGATATAGCCGTGGCCACCAAGAACCTGTTGGCCAAGGACGCAGGATTCAAAACCTCGATCTGTACAGTAGGCTTTTTGTACCGGCACCAGCAGTGAAACCAGCTTCTGGGCATGAACTCTTGCTGACTCATCAGGATGAAAACGAGAAACATCAAGTTTACTCGCGGCATAGAGGGAGAGCGCTCTCCCAGCAAAAATATTTGAGCGCATCGTTAACAACATTCGCCGTACATCAGCGTGAACCAAAATTGGATCAGCGGCTTTGTCTGCCTGCGCTGTTCCACTGGGAGCACGGCCTTGAATTCTCTCTTTAGCGTAGCCGGCGGCAACTTGATAACTACTCTCCGCCAGACCATTGCCCTGCAATCCCATTGAGAGTCTCTCGTAGTTCATCATAGTAAACATGTTTGAGAGACCATTGTTTAGCTCACCAACCAAGAAACCCTTCGAATTCTCGAAGTTGAGCACACAGGTTGCAGAAGCTCGAATGCCCATTTTGTGCTCGAGCGAACCACAGCTCACGTTGTTCGCTTCTGTGCTTACATTCCCATTCTCATCAAGTAATAGCTTCGGTACCAAGAACAGGGAAATTCCTCGAGGACCAGGTGGCGCATCCGGCAATCTTGCCAGCACTAAATGGATTATATTATCAGTTAAATCATGCTCGCCTGCTGTGATAAATATTTTTGTACCACTAATCTGGTAATTTCCATCCGCAGTTGGAATCGCTCGGGTATTGATCATTCCCAGATCGGTTCCGGCATGGGGTTCGGTAAGGCACATCGTCCCTGACCAAACTCCCTCATACATCCTTGGCAGATAACGCTGCTTCAAATCTTCGCTTGCATGGTGACTCAAGGTTAGCGTGGCACCAGTGGTGAGGATTGTGTACAGGGCAAAAGAAGAATTTGCGCCAAAAAACATTTCTTCGATAATAGCGGACAGAACTTTCGGCATACCCTGACCGCCGTATTCAGTATCTCCAGTGAGGCTGGACCAACCACCTCCCACATACGCTGTATAGGCCTCTTTGAATCCATCAGGGGTGGTGACTATGCCATTCTCCAGCTTACAACCTTGCTGGTCCCCGGACTGATTGATCGGCGCCAGAAGTTCGCCGGCAATCTTACCGGCTTCTTCGATAATGGCATTAATAAGGTCGTCGGTGACTTCTTCCGTATCCGGCATTGATAAAAACAGCTGTTCCGCATGCAAAACATTATGCAGAAGAAACTGCATATCCTTGATAGGCGCACTATAGCCTGTCATCTGAATTCCCCAAAAAACATCTTTTCCAAAAAAGGCGCAATTATAAGTGAAGCAAATTCCAACGGGTACTCTATATCGCTCATTTTCTGAGCTTAATTTCTTGAAATTACTATGCTGCTTAACTCAACCATTGTGAGAGAGAAGTTGCCATCAATTGAAAGAACTGTGAATCTACTCCCAACTCATTTGCTAACTTAAGACAGCGAATACTGTAACTTCTCCCCCACTACTTTTGTGATTTGTCAAAAGGCAGTGATGGAGCGATACAGTCTTTGCACAGAGTGCAAAGTCCATCGCGCTAATCGATTATGTTGCCACTAAAACGTTCACAGTGACCGCAATTACCAAACTACTCAGAGGCCAGAGAATTAAAAAGATTGTTGTTCGGAATCTGACTCGAGAAAAGTGAAAATATTAGGCCAGAATGGCTGCTCAAGAATTGTGACCGGGCACACAACAGAAATCGTTTCGCAGATTATAATGACAATCATATACTAAGCTTATGTACATAGGATTCTCCTCAAACCACGCTTATTTTTAGAGCAGAACTTTAACCTCGAAATTTCGGGGATTTTTTACCTGCAATATTTTCCAAAGAAAAGGCACACAATAAAAGACATAAAGGAATTAGCTGTGGAGCTAAGAACGAAGGAAAGGCGGATCTGATTTCGTGCACAGAGTTTTAAGGTTTATTAGAATTGATACTTAATTGAGCCGTAGGCTACTCGCCCATTTTGATCGAGTATACGAGCAGAGGAATTTAGAATTTGTGCTGTCTTTTCATCAAAGATATTGCGAATGCCAAATGAGATGATGGCTCGGTCTTTTGATCCAGTTTCAACAGTATAGCCGTACTGTAAGTCAAAAGTTGTAATGTTATCAACCAGATCATTGATCTCGTCCAGGTTCAATTCACTAATATCTTTGAAGGAATCAATATAGTTGGTAATTGCACTGGCCGTATGATTACCGAACTGCCATGAAAGCATGAGACTACTTTGCAATTCAGGGCTAATCATTCTCTCGTTGATGGAATTAATCTCAGAGCTGGAAAGTTCGAGCAGACCGCCGCTATTTTCGAAATGCTGAACGTAGGTGGCTTTGGTGCTAAGGGTGAATTGACCAAATCGGTTGGTATCCCAAACGTAGGAAGCACCCAGATCAAAGCCCTTGGATTCCAGATTGGTTCCAATAAGAGGGTTACCTATATTGAATTCATTAATCGCTGAATCTTCGATGTACAACTTCGGCAACGAACTCTGCCAATCCATTCCCTGTGTATTAGAAACAGCTTGAGCGGGTGTTTCTTCTATTTGTAAACCCCAAGCATCGGCGGTGATATTCAAACCTGTGATCGGCCTAATCTCAACGCCAAGATTGTAGCTTAGTGCATCCTCAATTAGAGAACCCTGAAAATCTTTTGATTCAACATTCCGCTCCATAGTGAACAATGGCGTAATGGCGCTGAATAAAGAAGTTGGTGCTATTCGAAAACTGGCAAAACTATCATTAGAACTATCCATCTCAGAACTGCTTTCAGCAACACCATCAACCTGGCTTTGCGCCTGCAGAACTGGGCCTTGCAGACCAACTCCGATAAACAACGCTAGGGCTAATTGTGAACGCTTGAAATTCATTATTCTGGCTCTATCTTGTTCTAAATTATGAGAATGAGCGGAAGCTCCACATAACTACCAATATTTAACTCAATGATATTATCATCATAGCCGCTCAAGTTACATTCATTTGTTTGATTATTACGAAGCAATAAACGAGCATGGGAACCCCGTAAACAGAAGCTTTTAACCTACAAGGACTTATAGATTCAGCAATCAGTAGCTAAGTAGGTCGAACTGTTCTCGGAGCGAGAGACACCATTCTTAAATATTTTGTAGCAGTGCTAGTAGCTCTAACACTGTCACTGACTGGAGCGGGATTATCAGATTGGGCGCAAGCTCAGCCAGAGGTGCAAGGACGAACTCGCGCTGAAATGCCCGTGGGTGGGGTAATTCAAGGGTTTCAGTCTGCCGCGTGCAATTGCCAAAACAGATTAAGTCCAAATCGAGTTCCCGCGGTGCATTTGCTCGTGAGTTTTGGGTTCGACCAAATTCCGCCTCGATCTTCTTCAACTCGACCAACAACCCTTCTGGAGAAAGCCCTGCTAACGAAGTAAAAATGCACACTGCATTGAAAAAATCTGCTGATTCTGGAGGGCAATCCACCGGCGCGGTTCGCCAGATGCTGGATGCAATTAGATCGCTAACACTGAATTGAGCCAAGCGCTGAATAGCTAGCTCGATGGTCTGTTCCGGCGATCCGAGACGTGTATCGAGGTTGGAGCCGAGGCCAACAATTACGGTTGGGCTTGTCTCACTCCCCAGAGTGATATTGCGCAGAGAACTCATGAACAGCCTCCACAAAAACTGCGACGTTATCAGGGTCTACCTCTGGGGTTATGCCATGACCAAGGTTAAATACATGTCCTGCACCCGGACCGTAGCTTTTTAAAATTTGCTTCACTTCGCGGCGAATTGCGTCAGGCGATGTATACAACAGCGTCGGATCCATATTTCCCTGCAACGCCGCGCGGCTGCCAATTCGTTCTCTCGCAATACCTATCTCAGTAGTCCAGTCGAGACCGACGGCACTACAATTTGTATCGACGATGCTTTCTAGCCATTGACCGCCATTTTTAGTAAACAAAATCACCGGAACTTTTCTGCCTTCATTTTCCGGAATCAGGTTCTCTACGATAGACTTCATGTAATTAAGCGAGTTAGCCTGATAACTCTGCGTTGTCAGTATTCCTCCCCAGGTATCAAAGATCTGTATAGCCTGAGCACCGGCTTGAATCTGTGCATTAAGATAGTCCGTTACCGCCCGAGCCAATTTACTCAAAAGCTCATGCATGGCTTCAGGATTATCATACATGAACTTTTTAGCCAATCGAAAATCCTTACTGCCGCCTCCTTCGATCATATAGGTTGCCAGAGTCCAAGGACTGCCGGAGAATCCTATTAAGGGCACTTGGCCATTCAATTCGCGCCGGATTAGCGAGACCGCATCGGTAACATAGCTAAGCTCACTAGCTATATCAACATCTGGTAAATTTTCTACGTCCTCAGCGGTACGTATGACTTTACGAAATTTAGGTCCTTCTCCCTCAACAAAATAAAGACCCTGGCCCATAGCGTCGGGAATAGTAAGGATATCGGAAAACAGAATAGCTGCATCGAAAGGGTAACGACGCAGTGGTTGCAGTGTCACCTCACAGGCTAACTCAGGATTCTGGCAAAGACTTAGGAAATCGCCAGCCTGTTTTCGGATTGCACGATATTCCGGAAGGTAACGGCCAGCCTGTCGCATCATCCAAACAGGCGTCACATCCACTTCTACTCGAAGTAATGCTTTTAGAAACCGATCATTCTTGAGAACCACTTAGTTTTCCTTTTATTCATTGTTTCAAAAACATTGTCTGAAACTCGTTACTTGCGGAACTTAATTTAAGTTTTTGGCATTCAAATTCAATTATAAATATGACTCAAGCGACACTTGGAGCCAGAATTAATAGAGCATAGAAAAAGGGGGACAATTTTACACGAGGTCTCTTATTTCACAATCAACTGTTCCATTCGAGTCAATTCAGCAAGCCACTCCAATTCCCAAAACTTAAGAGCAAGCATGCATAAGTGATTTAGAAGGGGCCCAGATTGACTGGAGTAATAAAGCTGGCAACGGTCTAGTTTCGAGCGCTTAGCTGAGTCGCCCGTTGACGAATTTCTTCTTGAATACCTGACAGAGACCGAACCCAAGGGTTGCGTTCTTGCAGGCTCGCCGGCAGCTGATCGATCGCGGCACTCGCAGTATCTCGCGTATTGAAATTTCCAAATACCACGACGAACCACGGTTTATCCTGATAGCGAGTTTCAAAATATCCCTTTGTTCCCACGATCACTTCTTGGTCTAGGAAATTTTGCACATTGGTTTCAGATCTGGAGCCGAGAACCTGAACTATGTAGTGACTGACTGGGTAATTAAGCAAAACTCTCTCAAAGCTCCCCAGCGTCGGTCCGTCGTTGGTTGCTGTTGAAACTGGAGCAGTTGCCAGACTTACGCTGCTAGCAATCTGAGTTGTCGATGACTGAGAAGTCTCTGCGACAATTTCTTCTACTAGCATTTGGACGTTTACATTCTCAGCTGGTAATGACTGTTGCTCAACTAGCTCTATACCAGAGTTTACGGCTAGCTCAGAAAAGCTCTCTGTCGCAGCTTGCCTTGTTGCAATTTCTGGCACTTCAGTTTCCAGCGCCCCAACTTCCAGTGAAGAAGACGCTGAAAGTTGAGGGTCAGTCAATGGAGACTCTGCCACTACAGCTACTTGTTGATCAGGTTCACCCCCAAATATTTCATAGCTGGCGACTGCTGACTCTACCTGAATAGGGCTTTCCCAAAACATTAGACAACCGAAAAGCAGAACCACCAAAGCTGCCGCTGCCGCCCAATAATGTAGGGGCGGAGAAGCAACTTTTTCGACGGCCGTTGGTTCGAGAACATGCTCATAGGCCATATTCGCCAAAGTATCAGTTATTAATGCATTGATGGTGCCCGGCATCCCATTGGAGTTATTTTGGATACTGCCAAGATCATCACCGTTAATTGGCATTCCACCCTTGTAGCCGGCTGTTGTTAATTTAAATACAATATACTCTGCAATTTCTTCAACACCAAAGCCATCGAGCTCCAACTCAAAAGCATTACTCTCATTACTTAGCAACAGAGTATTATGCAATAAATTCCCAAGTTGTGGTTCGCCTAAAAGCAAAGCGTGGATGCTAGATTCAGGGGCCGTCTGCAGAAGCAAAGAGATAACTTCCAAGACTTCGCTACTCAGCTCATGGGCATCATCGATGATAACTATTATGGTTCGTGCTTCGAGATCTAATTGAGTGGCAAGCTGACAAATTTCTCTTAGTGTGGATTCGTCATTAGCACAGACTGACGGATTGAGATCTAATTGAACGACCAACTGTTCTAGAAATTGGGCCTGATTCATGAACAGCGTGCCAGCTATGCGCACGCACACAGCCTCCTCAGAATAACTATTTTCGAGAGCTTGGGCTAGCGTAGTTTTACCAGAACCCAAGCAACCGGTTACGGAAACGATTGCGCTCCCATAAAGCGACAATTCGAGTAGTTGATCGAGAAGCTGTTGTCGATTTCCGCCAACGAAGAAATCTCGGCTTAAGGTGCCGGGCTCGAAGGGGTCGAAATTAAGGTTTAATTGGTTTAGATAAGCTTTCACGTTATCGGCAAAGATTTTCACCAGCGGTCAAAGTTTGTTCTAGCATCTGTCTCTCGATATCGCCTGCAACTACAGCCTCTCCAATCGCCTTGTATAAAACGAAACGGGTCTTCCCAAGCTCGGCTTTTTTATCTGAAGACATGAGATCCAGATACTGCTCTATTTCTATATCGGCAGGCGGCACAACTGACATACTAAAATTTTGCTCTAAAACAGCACGGATTTTTGCTGCATCGGTCTGCTCTATCCAACCTAGACGCATCGATAAATCCGCAGCCATGACCATACCCATTGCTACAGTTTCGCCGTGTAGCCAGACCCCATAGCCACTGGCAGTCTCGATGGCGTGCCCAAAGGTGTGGCCGAGATTCAAGAGCGTTCGAATACCCGCTTCTTTCTCATCTACGGCAACTAGATTTGCTTTTGATTGGCAGCAGGTTGTGATCGCTTGAGCCAGAGTGCTACCTTCTAGCAGCAAGAGCTGACTGGCGTTCTCTGCAAGCCAAGTGAAGAAGCTGGCATCGTTAATTAGGCCATATTTAATCACCTCAGCTAGACCGGCCTTTATTTCTCGTTCCGGCAGAGTATCTAGAACTCTGGTATCTGCCAGCACACATAAAGGCTGATAAAACGCCCCGATCATATTCTTACCTAGGGGATGGTTAACTCCGGTCTTACCGCCGACAGAAGAGTCAACTTGAGCCAATAAGGTTGTAGGGATTTGTATAAAGCTTATGCCACGCTGAAAAGTGGCTGCGACAAAACCAGTAATATCGCCTATTACGCCACCACCCAGCGCTATTAGTTTGGTCTGTCGATCAAATTTCCCTGCCATCAGCTGATCATAGATCACGGAAATGCTGGCCAGTGTTTTGTGAGATTCACCATCAGGCAAAATTATTTCAGAACATTCTCGAGGAGCGAGTAACGCTTTTACCCTTTCCAGATACAAAGGCGCCACGACATCATTAGTAATAATTACGATACGCCCCTGGCCAAGAAAAGGATCCAATAGCAAGGATTCCTCAAGTAGGCCATTGCCAATAAATATCGGGTAGCTACGTTCACCCAAATTGACGTTTACGATTTGCATGAATTTTGACCCAACTGTCATCTAAGAAAAGTAAAAAGAATATTTAAAAAAATTGTACATGTGCTCACTAAAAATCTAAATCAGCATCGTCTTCCCGAATAGCTTTTCCCAGATCACTTTTACTCAGATCAAGATGCTGCTCAATTTCTTGGCTTATGCTTCTTGGATGACGCCGATTAGTTTCAATTATTATGTCGGCCACTTCACGATAGAAAGGATCTCGAATCTGCGCTAATTCACGCACCGTTGCAGCGGGGTCTGGAGTTTGCAACAAGGGGCGTCTCTTGTCTCTGCTCGTTCGCTCAATCTGCTGGCTAAGAGGAGCATGCAGATAAACTATGACTCCTCGAGAGCTCAACCATTTGCGGTTCTCGTCTTCGATTACTGCGCCTCCACCAGTCGCTAACACAATGCCCTTTTTCTGAGTGAGCTGATCAATCATTTTTAATTCACGGAGACGAAAACCACTCTCACCTTCCACATCAAAAATCCAGGGAATATCAGCACCAGCAGATGACTCAATTTCGTGATCAGAATCGTAGAACTCTTTTCCCAACAAATCTGCAAGAACTCGACCAATAGTAGTTTTCCCAACACCCATGGGACCAACTAAAAAGACGTTTTCAGATTTATTCATTTTTATACCTGAAGCCTTCCGTCCTAGGAATAGCATTTATATGCATCGAAACCTTTTACAGATAACTCGAAGCAGAGATTACTTTAATGAGTAGCTATTGATTTCAGGAGCTACTAGATTCGACAATAAATAGTCACTTGCAACTTTGAACCCACTGGGTCAAAGCTAGCTGTAATTAACTATCGAACTGAAATTTCGGCAATAATTTTATGGTGTAATAAATATCAATGGCTTAGTGCGGCGACTCGCGTTTTCAGTGCGCTCAAACAAGCTACTATATAAGGCACATTGCCCAGTATAAGGGTTTTCGATGCGATTTTCACGGGTCCAGGCCCTTTCTGAGGCAAGTAAGAGAACGATTTTGGGGAACTATCTCCAATAACCCTAGGTCCTCCATATTTATACAAGCGACTACTGCGGCAGCGTGCTGCAGGTGTATAATGGCTTCATGCTTCAATGCAAGACAGAATGGGCGATATCAAGGCAGTGCCCTCCTTTGGACGATAATTAGAACGAGTGCTTCGGCATAATTTTTGGACAGAAGCTTGAGAGCATATTCCAAGGCGGAATTTACCGTGCAGGCTAGATATAAGACCTATTTCAAATGGACCGCGATGATCGCCGGCGGAAGCTTGGCTGGTATGGTTATGATCGCTATGGCTGCCTACATGTACTTGGCGCCACTCCTTCCTTCTGCAGAAACCTACCGCAACGTGCAGTTAGAGACGCCTCTACGAATTTATACCTCCGATAATCGCCTCATCGATGAAATTGGAAATAGACGAAACCCCGTTGCCTATGAAGACATTCCTCAAATATTGACAGATGCCCTCATCGCCACCGAAGACGTGCGCTTTTATTCTCACCCAGGGGTAGATATTCAAAGCTTGTTGCGAGGCTTCTATGGTTTTATTCGCGGGGAAAGAAGAGGTGGTGGCAGCACAATTACCATGCAACTTGCCAACAACCTCTCCTTCGATAGTGACAATGTCTATCTACGTAAATTTAAAGAAATCCCTTTTGCTCTGCAGATTCAAAGAGAATTGAGCAAGGAAGAAATCCTAACTCTCTACCTTAATACTATTTATTTCGGAGCAGGAGCTGATGGCATCGGTGCTGCTGCCTTCGTTTATTATGGCAAGGATGTAAGTGAACTGACCCTAGCAGAATCCGCCATGATGATATCGCTACTACCCTGCCCCTCTGCCTGTAATCCACTTACTAGCCCAGAACGATCAATTGAGCGGCGAGAAACCCGACTTCGAAACATGTTGAAAGAAGGCATGATTTCCAGAGAGGAATTTCAAGTCGCAGATAATGCTCCAATTACAGCTCTACGCCGTAATCGAAATATCGAAGTTCCCGCACCGTATGTTGCAGAGATGGTCAGACAGCAACTCTTCGATGAATATGATGAAGATACCTATTCCCAAGGATTCGAAGTAACCACCAGCATCGACGGCGATAAGCAACTCGCTGCCAATCAAGCATTAACAGAAGGTTTGGAGATTTACTATGACAAGCGCCATGGTTATCGAGGCGCTGACGCTAATTATCCCCCAAATCCACTCGAACCAAATGAATTCTGGTTGCAGCATCTGCAGCCAATTTCAGCCTTCGGAAATCAACAACCTGCCATTGTCACCAATGTAGAGGAACGATCTTTTACCGCATTATTAAAAACTGGGGAAAGCGTTCAGGTTGAATGGGAAGGCATGAGCTGGGCTTATACCTTCAGGAGTCGCAACGAAGCTTGGCCACCACCAGAAACAGCATCTGATGCTGTTGAAATTGGTGATCTGGTTAGAGTTAAGCAAAAAGATGGCCAGTGGGAGCTTGGGCAGGTACCGGATGTCCAGGCTGCTCTGGTATCTATGTCTCCTACTAACGGTGGGATAATCGCTCTAGTTGGAGGATATGATTTCCGTCGTAGCCAAGTTAATCGCGTTTTAACACCGCGACCCCCTGGTTCAAACTTTAAACCCTTTCTTTATGGTGCTGCCCTGGAAGAAGGCTATTCACCAGCCAGTACCATAAACGATGCTCCGATAACTCGAGGGGATTACCGGCCGCATAATTACGAGAACAATTTTCTTGGACCAATCACTTTGCGCTATGCGCTGAAGGAGTCACGAAACGTTCCGGCCGTTCGGCTTTACGATCAACTCACCTCAAGTAAAGTACTTCCCTTCGCTGCTAAATTTGGTTTCCAAACTCAAAACTTTCCTCGCAACGATTTGACTGTGGCACTAGGCAGCCAAGATGTACAACCGTTGGAAATCGTGACGGCGTACTCAGCGTTGGCTAATGGGGGATTCAAAGTTGACCCCTGGTTCATCAAAGAAATCACCAGTGATACTGATGGCCTGATCTATCAGTCAAACCCGCTGACTGTTTGTGAAAATTGCCAAACAAGTCAGGATAAAACCACAGAAATAGTCGTACCTGCACCACGAATTGTAGATGCTCGAGTCGTCTATATACTTAACTCCATGTTGCGCTCTGTGATCGTGGAAGGCAGCGGCAGTAGAGTTAACCGAGAGCTTCAGCGAGGTGATCTTATGGGCAAGACCGGAACGACCAATGGGCCTACGGAATTATGGTTCTCTGGATTTAACCGAGACATAGCCACCACCGTCTTTGTTGGCTTCGATCAGCCGGAACCCTTGGGCGAGAGAGAACAAGGCGCCACGGTAGCCGTACCAATTTGGATCGACTATATGCGTCATGCGCTTGACGGAATGCCTGAAAATACCATGAAGCGTCCAGATGGTATTGTCGATTTGCTCATTGATAAGACCACTGGAGAAGCTGCAACACCAGGCGAAACTAATGCGGTCTTTGAATATTTTCGTACTGAAAATGCTCCCCAAACACCAGATAGCCGATTGCCTAGTGTTGAGCTAAACGAAGAAGAAACGGAGGAGCTTTCGACGGAAACTATTTTTTAACAAGCCAAGGCCTGGATTCTCGAACAACTTTAAATTAATTTTTGGGTCGCAGTGCTAGCTAGAATTCTGAATTTCTACTACCGCTCAAACAAAAAGGGATTCCGCGAGGAATCCCTTTTTTGAATTGATTTAGAGGTTTGAGCCAGTAGTTTCAGCTCAGAAGTGCCTCTAAGCTTAAACTTTTCGACTACCGAAACGCTTCTTAAATCGATCAACACGGCCACCGCTGTCCAATATCTTCTGCTTACCAGTATAGAAGGGGTGACACTCAGAACAAACTTCAATGAGTATGTCCTTGCCCAGCGTTGACTGAGTTTCGATAACATTACCGCAGCTACAGGTCGCCTTAATAGGGCCATACTTTGGATGAATATCAGCTTTCATGATTATTCCTTATAGATGATGTCGCAACCTTCGATCTTTTGAGGCACCACTTCTGCTTTCTTGTAGGTGAGCCACACAAGGGGCGAGCATTCTATCAGAGAACTAGAAAGACGCAAGTGTAACGGGATTCTATCAACGACGGGAATAGTCTAGCTACCGCAGGCTTGAGGGAAGTTCTATTATCAAAATAAATAGTTAACTGTGATCTTCCCTGATCTGGCTGTGGTTCCTGACAACTTCTTCCATGATTTTAGTAAATAGCTCTGTTACTAATTCCGGATTGACATTGGACTCCCCGCAAAGCGCTCGTAATTTTTCTAATTTCTGTGCTTCACGATTTGCATCCACTGCATCTAACTGATTACTGGCCTTGAGCAAACCCACTTGGTGAGTCAGCTTAAAACGAGTCGCCAATAAATCAATAAGCGCAGCATCGATCTCATCAATATTGTCACGCGCTGCCAACAACTCATCTGGAACCGACTCAAGAGTCATACTCTACTTCCCTCTAGCTACTTTTTACTTGCCTAGGATAACTGGAACTCTGTGGATTATAAACCATCGAGTTCCACAGCACAGCTTCTGCTGTTAACAGGGTAACTCATGGCAGCACATTAGTTGTTTGATTCACAGATTGTAATTACACTGCATGCTTTCCATCCAGCATAGATCTTCTGTTCTGAGTCTTCATGTCAAACATTCAGAAATTCCAGACCAATAAGTATCACGGTCAGGTATTAAAAGTTGCAATTCCAACACCCCTGCGTCGACTTTTCGATTATCTGCCCGCAGATGAAGACATTGATGAAAACCACTCCAAGCAAAGCAAACTGAAACCCGGAATCCGAGTACTCGTGTCATTCGGAAGAAGATCAGTTGTTGGTGTACTGGTAGCGATAGCTACTGGCTCGGCTCTAGAACAAAGGCAATTAAAAAAAATTACCCAAATTCTCGACGAATCACCTCTCTTTCCCAGCCCCCTGCTTAAGACACTTCTTTGGAGCGCAGCATACTACCAACATCCTATTGGCGAGGTATTAAGCACAGCATTACCGTCAAACTTGCGCTCAGGTGATCCGCTCAATGAAACTTTCCATTGGTGGAAAATTGCAAAATCTGTTTCCGCAGAAGCAATGAGTGCCCTAACTTGTGCACCAAAACAGAACGCGCTTTACCGACTCTTAGCATCTAATGACAAAGAAAATACTAAAACCACTATAGAAGTCATTAAAAAAGCAGGCTTCACTAAACCGCTCTTAAACGAATTGACCAAGAAAGGATTTGCCGAAGAAATAATCGAAACCACTGCTTCAGCAGAAGCTTTTGCCGCGATTGATCCTGTTGCTTTTAATAAAATTAGTCTAAATAAGGAGCAAAGTACTGCTGTGGAAGCTATCAACAAAAAACGCGGCAGCTACTCGAGTTTCCTTCTCGATGGAGTAACTGGCTCAGGCAAAACCGAAGTATATATGCGGGTTATGCAAGAGCAATTGGCACGTGGGAAGCAATGCCTGGTCATGGTGCCAGAAATAGGCCTGACTCCCCAAACCATTGCACGTTTTGAAGAGCGCTTTCCTTGTCCGGTCGTTGCCTTGCACTCCGGGCTAAACAACAAAGAGAGATTACGCGCCTGGCGCGCCGCCAAAGAAGGGAGAGCGGGTATTGTAATCGGCACTCGTTCAGCGATTTTCACACCTCTGGCTAAGCCTGGATTAATTGTAATCGACGAAGAGCACGACCCTTCATTTAAGCAACAGGAGGGGTTTCGTTATTCTGCAAGGGACTTGGCTGCGGTGCGCGGCCGAGAAGAAAAACTTCTTATTATTCTTGGCACGGCAACTCCTAGTCTTGAAAGCCTTTACAATGTGCGAACAAAAAAATACCAACACTTAAAACTAAACCAAAGGGCAGGATCATCTAAGCCAGCCAAAATGGAACTCGTTGATGTCGCTGATGGGAATTTAGACAATGGCTTTTCATCCCAGCTTTTGTTTCGCATTGGAAAACATTTGCAAGAAGGCAATCAGGTTTTAGTTTTCATTAATCGCCGTGGTTTCGCCCCAATATTAAATTGCCAAGCCTGCGGATGGATTTCTGAATGTGAAAACTGCATCGCTCAATTAACAGTCCATGCTAAACCACCTAGCATGCGCTGCCACCACTGTGGAATAGTTAAGCTCCTGCCAAAATATTGCCCACATTGTAAATCCACAAATCTTGCCACATTGGGAATGGGAACGCAGAAAATTGAGAGCTTTCTAAGTAAGAAATATTCTCAGCACAAAGTGATTCGCATCGACCGCGACTCTACTCGGAGCAAAAAACGCTTATCCCAGTTATTGGATGAAGTTCAAAAAGGTGATCCTTGTATTTTGCTAGGGACACAAATGTTAGCCAAAGGGCACCACTTCCCTAATATTACGTTGGTGGCAATTGTGGATGCAGATGCTGGCTTGTTTAGTGCGGACTTTCGCGGGCAGGAACAAATGGCCCAAACTATTGTGCAAGTTGCTGGTCGTTCTGGCCGCGCTGATCGAGAAGGCGAAGTGCTCATTCAGTCTCGTCACTCAAATCACTCTACCCTTCAACGCCTAACACAAAAGAGCTATGGCGAATTTACCGAAGCACTGTTTAAAGAAAGAGAGCAAACCTTCATGCCTCCCTTTGCCCATTTATGTTTGATTCGAGCAGAAGGGAAGGAATTCAAAACACCACTAGCATTCTTGCAACAAGTCGCGGCATTGACGGAACAACTGTGTAAACAACATAAATTTTCCATCGAGCTACTGGGGCCGCTTCCTGCTCCCATGGAAAAACGCGCAGGACGATTTCGTCTGCAACTATTACTAAAAAGTGGCAAGAGGACAGACCTACAGAATCTACTTTCAATTCTAGCGCCCCTGATGGAAACTGTTAAAGTCACAAGCTCGATACGATGGAGTATTGATATTGACCCTTCAGAATTGATTTGAGCGCTAACTCAAGGCCAATCAGCCTCAAAATCACCTTTAGCTTAGTCTGATCCAACCGATAATTGAGGTGGTTGTAATAATATCTCTTAATTTTTTTCTTTAAAAACAGGGTGATAGAGTTAGCAAACCGACAAAAATAGAAGACACTTACGAGATACAAAAGTGACCCAAGATTTCGCCAAAATCAAACCCGAACCCCTGCTGGAGCGTAAACCTGTGACGACGCCGCCGGCGTGGTCGCTGATGTTCACTGGCATGATCGTAGGTTTAGCAGTTGGTGTTCTGGGTTGTGTACTGTTTTATCTGTCTGGGAATGTTCCTGCCCTGAATCTAAATGCTAACTCTCCAGTTAGCAGCAATTCCGACCTTTATAGTGGTGAAGAGCCACAAAGTGCAGTTACTGCCGTTCAACCTGAATTTGAGTTTTATACAGAGCTGTCTGAATACGAAGTAATAGTCAATGCCACGCCTGTAGATTTCACAGAAGAACAAGTGGCGCGCGCTGCAGCTGATATCATCAGTTCGCAGACTAGAGGAGCTGGTGATGAAAAGGGCGAATCGGCTGCAGCTTTGCTGCCAAACAATACGCCAACTGCTGTTAGTATAATGCTTCAGGCCGGAGCATTCGAACAACAGGGGTCAGCCAATCTTGAAATGCAGCGGCAACAAGCGCTTGGACTCAACGTAACAGTAAAACAACAAGCACTTCCAGGCCGACTTTTTCTAGTCCAATCCGGCCCTTATACAGATCAGCAGCAACTGAGCTCAGCCGAGCAACTGCTGCGCTCTAATAATATTTCCAGCATCCGCCTGCTTCCGCGATAGATCATCTGCACAATCTAACCTCACCAACGCTTGAAATTCAGTGCTCTACCCCCAAATAGATAAGCCTGCTCAATAAGATCATAGCGTATAGAACCTGCAGCGCGCTTCGGATCGTTAAGCGACGCTGTGGTACTGTAAGCACTGAGTTAATACTTTCTTGCGGCCACAGCTTTACTAAGAAAAATAGAAAGCAATCGGGAGACTTAAATTGGAACAATATAGAGGAACCACGATTGTCTCGGTTAGACGCGGCAATAAAGTAGTTATCGGCGGCGATGGACAAGTTTCCCAAGGCAATACCGTCATGAAAGGCAATGCCCGTAAAGTGCGTCGATTGTATAAAGATCAGGTGATTGCCGGTTTTGCTGGGGGCACAGCAGATGCGTTCACGCTGTTCGAGCGCTTTGAAGAACAGCTGGAAAAACACCATGGTAAATTAGTTCGTGCAGCCGTTGAGTTAGCCAAATTGTGGCGCACCGAACGCTCACTAAGACGACTGGAAGCATTACTCGTTATTGCAGACAAAGAGGCCTCTTTAGTTGTCACTGGTAATGGAGACGTAATCGAACCTGAAGATTCCATTATGGCAATCGGCTCAGGAGGACCCTATGCTCTTTCAGCAGCAAGAGCTTTGCTTCAAAACTCGGAAATAGATGCACGGGGAATCGTAGAAAAGAGTCTCACCATCGCTGGCGATATATGTGTTTATACAAATCATAATCATACTGTTGAAGAGTTGGAGTTTGACTAAATCTATTTAATCCATTTGGTTTAACAAGAATCGGATGTAGGAAAACTGTATGTCCAAAATGACACCAAGAGAAATAACGTCTGAGCTAGACAAACACATTGTCGGCCAGGATGCTGCAAAAAGAGCTGTTGCCATAGCTCTGCGCAATAGATGGCGTCGAATGAAACTCGATGAATCTTTGCGCAACGAAATTACTCCGAAGAATATATTGATGATCGGCCCAACTGGTGTCGGTAAAACAGAAATCGCCAGGCGCTTGGCAAAATTAGCACAGGCGCCTTTTATCAAAATCGAAGCTACGAAATTCACCGAGGTTGGTTATGTTGGACGCGATGTTGAATCCATAATACGAGACTTAATTGACGTTGCTGTGAAGATGATTCGTGAGACCGAAATACAAAAATTTCAACATCTCGCTGAAGACCTGGCAGAGGAAAGAATTCTTGATGTCTTGTTGCCCCAAGCTAGAACTGATGAATCTGACCAGCCGGATACGCAATCCGCCGCTCGCCAAGTTTTTCGAAAAAAATTACGTCAAGGCGAGTTAGATAAGAAAGAAATAGAAATTAAGATTTCTGAAACCCCAGCTGGAGTTGAGATTATGGCCCCGCCAGGGCTTGAAGATATGACAAGCCAATTGAAAAGCATGTTTTCTAATATGAATGCCGGGCGAAAACTAAATCGCCGGCTGACCGTAAAAGCTGCATTAAAAGTAGTAAAAGAAGAAGAAGAAGCAAAACTAATTAATGAAGACGATATAAAGAATCGTGCAGTAGAAGCTACCGAACAAACTGGAATCGTTTTCCTTGACGAGATCGACAAAGTTACCAACCGGCATGATCAAGGCAACGCAGGCGTTTCTCGAGAAGGCGTGCAAAGGGATTTATTACCGCTGATTGAAGGCTCGACAGTCACTACTAAATACGGCAGCGTGAATACTGATCACATTCTTTTTATTGCCTCCGGCGCATTTCATTTGTCAAAACCATCTGATTTGATTCCAGAACTGCAGGGCCGTTTACCAATTCGCGTCGAGCTCGATGCTTTGACCGCTGATGATTTCGAAAGAATTCTGGAAGAACCGGATGCATCTTTAACTGAACAGTATCAGGCACTGCTAGCCACTGAAGAATTAAATGTCTCGTTCAGCAAAGATGGCATTGCAAAAATTGCTGAGATAGCGTTTCAAGTTAATGAGCGTACGGAGAATATCGGAGCACGAAGACTTCACACGGTAATGGAACGTTTGCTGGAGGAAGTTTCCTTTTCCGCTTCAGACCTAGCTATAGGCGATAACAAGCAACTAGTTATCGATAAAGCCTATGTCGAGCAACAGCTGGACGAATTAGCAAAAGACGAAGATCTTAGCCGCTACATTTTATAGCGAATAAAGTAATAAGCGACGGACAAGAGATGCTCAACAACCTTCCAACCGACATTAAACTCCACAAGAAGTCCGCTATGCTGGAACTTGTGTATGGCGACGGCAGCAGCCATCAGTTAAGTGCGGAATTTTTGCGAATTAACTCTCCCTCTGCAGAAGTTAGAGGCCACGGCAAAGGCCAGGAAATATTGCAGGTTGGGAAGCGTCAAGTAGGCATTACAGCGATTGAGCCAGTGGGAAACTATGCGGTCAAGCTGGAATTTGATGATGGACATGACTCCGGCATATATAGCTGGCCTTACCTGCACAAGCTTGGCGAAGATCGCGAATCGTTATGGCGAGAATATCTCGGCAAGTTATCTCAAGCACGCGCAAGCAGAGATCCATTGCCACCAGAAACACAAGTGATTAAGATCCAGCCTCTGCCTCTGAAATAAAACTGCGCATAATGCGCGTGCTTATTGATGCAGTGTAAGTAACAAAAGAAAATCAATAAGAACTCATCGAGACGATGTCAGAATCAAATAAGACTGGTAACAGTGAAAATACCACCCATTTCGGTTACGAAGAAGTGCCCCTGGCTGAAAAAGAGAAAAGGGTTGGGGAAGTTTTTCGTTCGGTAGCGAGCAAGTATGATGTCATGAATGATGTCATGTCCCTCGGCTCACATCGGCTTATCAAGCGCTTTACTGTGGAGATGACCGCACTTCGTACCGGCCATAAAGTGTTAGACCTAGCAGGGGGAACCGGCGACTTTAGCATCAAATTTTCTCCAATAGTGGGTGAATCTGGTCAAGTTGTGCTTGCCGATATAAACGAAGCAATGCTGAATGTTGGCAGAGATCGAGTAATAGATAAGGGTCTGAGCAAGAACATAGATTTTGTGCAAGTGAATGCCGAAGAATTGCCGTTTTCCGACAACACTTTTGACTGCATCTGTATAGCTTATGGCCTACGAAACGTTACCGACAAAGATGCGGCACTAGCATCGATGCAGCGTGTCTTAAAGCCCGGTGGTCGATTAATAGTGTTAGAATTTTCAAAACCAACTAATGATTTTATAGGTAAAGCTTATGATGTTTATTCGAATCTATGGCCCGCAGCAGGACAACTAATCACTGGTGATTCTGATAGCTATCGCTATCTAGTAGAATCCATTCGCATGCACCCTGACCAAGAAACGTTGAAGCGAATGATGGAAGCTGCAGGTTTGGAAAAATGTAAATATGAGAATGTAATGAGCGGCATTTGCGCAATCCACTTGGGATTTAAACCTCACTAATCCGGCATACCTCTATATGAATTCATTCTTCGGATCTCTTGCCCTCTGGCCACTTGCTGAAATTCTGAATAAAATAATTTCACAGGATAATCATATCAGGGAGAAAATGTCAGCGTTCAGTGGGAGAACTCTAACAATCTGCGGACGAGTACCGGATATCAACATTACTGTTAATTTCGAAGCGACCAAGATTCACCTAAGTGCGATTAACGCAGAAACTCTTGCGATAGAACCTGACGCGACTATTTCTGGTTCTAGTCGCGATCTCTTGCAACTGCTCTTAGATGGTAAAAACCGCCCACTGGCGAACCCAAAGATAAGCATAAGTGGAGATGCCAAGCTCTCGCAGGATTTGTACACCACAATTAACGAATTAGATTTACATTGGGCAGACTACTTGACGCCTTATCTCGGAGACATACTAAGCAACCAGATTGATCAAGCATCTTCAGATGTTAAGAATTGGGCGCGGAATACAGATCAAAGCATTAAAAGAAATCTGGATGAGTATCTCAAAGAGGAAGTTAGTGCGGTCCCTGATGAAAGTCAGCTGGAGACCTTCGATGACAGATTAGATCTTCTCAAAATCGCCAATGACCGCCTGCAGGCAAGAATCCATCTTCTAAATGGCAGCTTAGATAAGCTAAGCCCATAGTAATCAGCTATTTACGGTGATTCCCTTGGTCAATTTTGGGAATCGATTTTCTTGTTACTGCCTGACTCAGATGCTATCTTTGCTAGCCCTCTAAACACCAGATATTTCAACACTAGCTGTGTCCCATTTACCCAGATTAAACAAAGTTCTTAATGTCATCGCCAAGTATCGACTGGATGAATTTGCCGAGAGCCAGGTTGGAATCCGCTGGATAAAAATTCTCTTGTTACCTTATCGTCTTATCTGGACGTTTAGTGACCATAGCAAAGGCGATAAAAATCGGCGGCTACGGTTAGCACTGGAAGAACTTGGTCCCATCTACATAAAATTCGGTCAGCTACTTTCCACGCGCCCTGATTTTCTTAAAACAGAACTAGCCGAAGAATTGCAATCACTACAAGATAATGTTCCGGCTTTCGAGTCACCATCAATAAACCAACTCGTAGAGCAAGCGCTTGGCAAGGATATCTCGGAAGTTTTCAGCAGTTTAGAAGTTGCGCCACTAGCATCAGCGTCTGTGGCCCAAGTTCACCGAGCGGAATTGCTTACCGGCGAAGAGGTAGTAGTCAAAGTAATTAGGCCGGGAATAGACAAAACGATCGCGGCAGACATATCTCTTCTTAATTGGATGGCGGTAGCTTTAGAAACCAAAACTTTAATTGGCAAAAGACTAAGACCAATTGAAGTCGTGAAGGATTATGAAAACATAATCTTCGATGAACTCAACTTGCTAGTAGAGGCTGCAAATACATCTCAGCTCAGGCGTAATTTTGAGCATTCTTCTACTCTTTATGTGCCAAAAATTTATTGGAACTTCACTAGAAAGAATATGTTGGTCATGGAGCGCATCCATGGCATTCCAGTTGCTGATATCAATCAACTAGAAAAAAACAACATCAACCTAGAGAAGTTAGCGGAAACCGGCGTTGATATTTTCTTCACTCAGGTTTTTGAGCACAATTTTTTCCACGCCGACATGCACCCAGGGAATATCTTTGTAGATAGAGACTCTTCCGAGAATCCAAAATACATTGCTATAGATTGCGCGATAATTGGCTCCCTCAGTAAGAATGATCAAGAATATTTAGCTAAAAATTTGTTAGCAATATTTAAGCGAGATTACCGAAAAATTGCTGAGTTACATGTCGCTTGTGGCTGGGTGCCGAAAGACACCAGAATTCATGAATTCGAATCAGCTATGCGCAGCGTATGTGAGCCGATCTTTGAGAAACCCTTAAAAGACATTTCATTTGGACAATTGCTAGTGCAATTATTTCGCACAGCGGGGCGGTTTAATATGGAAGTGCAGCCGTCATTGGTGCTTCTGCAAAAAACTCTACTGAATGTCGAAGGCTTAGGTAGGCAACTTTACCCTGAATTGGATCTGTGGAAAACAGCACTCCCCTATTTGGAAAACTGGAACACCAAACGCCTAAGTCCATTTACTCTATTAATGAAAGTCCAGGAGAATATTCCTAATTGGATTGATCAACTACCTGAGCTTCCACAATTACTAATTGATACGGCAACTGAGAGCAAGCAACTAACAGAAATCAACGAATCACTAAGAACCCAACAATTGGCAAGTGCAGAGAAGGCTCTCCTGCAGCAAAGACAGTCCCGCCGCGCCGGTATAATGGCTATAGCTCTCGCTCTCGTGTCATTGCTGCCCTCGGTGGATCAATTAATAGGCGATATCGCTGCTGCGCCTCTATTCTTGGGCATTTTAGGCGTCTTCCTTTTGTGTTTTAAGCGATGAAGTAGCATACTTAGCTGATGTCCTCCTACCTCGACCAGATTAAATGGAATGAAGAAGGTCTGGTGCCGGTAATTGCGCAGGATGCCAGGACTGGTCGTGTCTTGATGATGGCTTGGGCAAATAGAGAAGCCGTGGAAACTTCCGTAAATGAGCACCGGAGCGTCTATTGGTCACGTTCCAGAGCAAAACTCTGGCGCAAAGGTGAAGAATCAGGCAATGTGCAGAACCTTGTAGAGTTGTACATGGATTGCGACAATGACGCGCTTTGTTATGTTGTAGAACAAGTTGGAGGAATCGCGTGTCACACAGGCAGGGAGAGCTGTTTCTTTCAAAGACTGGAAGATGGAATTTGGCATTCCGTCGAGGCAGTCGTAACCGACCCAACAAAGATATATGACAAAGCTTAAGTATTGAACTCGGTCGAAACGTAATTAGTCGACCACCGTCGCATTTACCAAAATACTAAAGCAATATTGGCTAGATAAAATGAGCAAGGTACTAACAGAATTAGCAACAATAATTGAACAACGAAAAAGCGCCGACATAGAAGAATCTTATGTTGCCAGCCTTCATGCTAAAGGTTTGAACAAAATTTTAGAAAAAGTTGGCGAAGAAGCAACTGAAACTATTTTGGCAGCAAAAGAATATGAAAGCGGTGCCCATTCTGGAGAATCTAATTTAATTGGCGAAACCGCAGACCTTTGGTTTCACACAATGGTTATGTTAAGTCATTTGAATCTGAAACCTGAACAGGTATTGATGGAACTGGAAAAGCGATTTAACATATCCGGCCTTGAAGAGAAGGCATCAAGACAAAACTAATAACGACAAACTGCAACACAGACTTGTCGGCTTTGGAGAATTATTATGGGTGTTGGTGGTATAGGTATTTGGCAACTCTTGATCATACTTTTGATCGTAGTCATGCTTTTTGGTACAAAAAAATTACGCAATATCGGTGGCGATCTCGGCGGAGCTTTGAAAGGGTTTAAAAACGCAATGAAGGACGATAATACGGAGAAAGAGGAAGAAGAGTCTGCTGATGAATCTTCTAGCGAACCTGCCGTTGAATCAGAAGAAACTGCTGAAGTTGCTGAAAGCAAAGAGAAAGCTGAATAAGCGAACTCTCTCAATTCATCGCTTATTGGCGACCTAACTCAAGTTTATGCTCTGCTATCTAGCTTGAATTTTCTGCTGCTCTACTAACAGAGTAGCAAATTAATTGATAGCCACATGATTCCGACTTATGTTTAATATTCATTCGACTGAACTATTGCTTGTTTGCATTGTTGCTTTGATCGTAATTGGTCCGGAGAAATTGCCAGCGGCTGTAAAAACTGCAGGTCTTTGGATTGGTCGCTTCCGCCGTAGCTTTTATAAAGTAAAAGCAGAAATAGAAAGAGAATTAAATACCGATGAAATACGCCAACAGCTGCATAATGAATCAGTGCTAGCAGAAATAGAATCCGCCAAAGCCGATGTCACAGGCGTCGCCGACGAGGCGGAAAAAACCATCGGTAACATTGTAAGCTCGGATAATTTCGACCCTGGCGCTTCTCAGGCTACTCTGCAAAAAGTTGAAGAGAACAAGGAAGGTGACAGTAGCGATGAGGTCAAAGAAAATTCTGCCCAGGAAGAACTAGCCGAAGTCATTGAACAGGTAGACGAGATGGGCAACCGCATTTTCAACAGTGATGAAAAAGAGAAACTCGCAACTATAGATAGCAAGACCCCATCAGCAACAGTGACCACTCCTGAAACTAACCCCGAAATCACAACAGATAAGCAGTCAAATGATAGCGTCAGCTGAAGACGAAAAAGAACTAACCTTAGTCGACCATTTAGTCGAGTTACGAGATCGAATATTAAAATGTGTGGTCGCAATAGTTGTGTTATTTCTGGCCTTATTTGTATTCGCCAATGACATCTACACCTATGTAGCCGATCCGCTTATTTCCGCACTACCTGAAGGAGCGACGATGATAGCTATCGATCCCACGTCGCCATTTTTTGCTCCTTTTAAATTGACATTCTATGTTGCATTTATGATCGCCGCTCCCTATGTCCTCTATCAGCTGTGGTCTTTTATTGCGCCCGGTTTATACAAGAATGAAAAAACTGTGGCCATCCCTCTATTCATCTCCAGTGTGCTGTTGTTCTATTCCGGTATCGCTTTCGCACGATATATCCTGTTCGGTGTCATTTTTGGTTTTTTTATCTCTGTGGCACCAGACGGCATTCAAGTTGCCCCAGACATCAGCAGCTTTCTTAGTTTCGCCTTAACAATATTCTTCGCCTTTGGGATTGCTTTCGAGATTCCGATTGCTGTATTTCTTTGCATTTGGTCCGGCCTAGCAGAGCCAGATTCACTTGCTGGTAAACGGCCCTACGTAGTTGTTGGCTGCTTTGTTGTTGCCATGATGCTAACACCACCGGACCCCTTCACCCAGTCAATGTTGGCCTTGCCAATGTGGGCACTGTTCGAAATTGGAATCCTAGCGGGGAGAGTAATTCGTAAGAAGCAACAAGATGAAGAAGACGAAGAGTCTCAACCTAATGCTTAAAGCCCTCAGAGTACCGTTAGTGAAATAGAGAGCCCTCAACACAAAAAATTGCTAACTGAAGACTGAAAGATTCTACGACTGTAAGATAAACGTAACTGGCCCGTCATTCTCCAATTCAATCTTCATATCCGCAGCAAACTTTCCACTTTTCACAACTCCGTGCTTTTCTAATGCACTGTTGACAAAATACTCATAGAGCGTTTCCGCCTCTGCTGGAGACTTAGCAGATGAAAAACTTGGTCGAAGACCTTTACGAGTATTTACCGCTAGAGTAAATTGAGAAACCACCATTAATTCGCCTTCGATTGAAGCTAAATCGAGGTTCATTTTGCCATCCGCATCTGCAAAAACTCTATACGCTAACAGTTTGTCTAATAGCTTATCTGCCTGCGGTTTTTCATCCAACGCCTCAACTCCAACAAATGCTAGTAAGCCTTTGCCAATTTCTGCATGTAATTGGCCATCAATTCTTATACGGGTAAAGTTTACGCGTTGGATTAAGGCAAGCATTCTTACTCAACTCACCGTCTGAAGTTTGCTGCTAATTTCTTGTGTTGCTCGAATTAGTGCATCCACATTACCCGGCTCAGATGCAGAATGTCCAGCATCTCTAATGATATGCAACTCTGACGCGGGCCATTGCTTATGCAGTGCGGTGGCGTTGTTTAGAGGACACACCATATCATATCTGCCGTGAACAATTATTCCTGGTATGTCCTTGATTTCTTCCATATTTTCCAATAGTTGATTTTCTTTAATAAAACATTTGTTAATAAAGAAATGTGTTTCAATTCGCGAAAGCGCCAGTGCATTATGAGGTTTAGTAAATTCCGCTAAAGCATCTGAACTCGGTCGTAATTTTGAACAACTACCCTCCCAAGCTGACCAAGCCTTGGCCGCTGCCATACGAGCAAGTTCGTCTTCACCTAACAACCTTGAGTGGTACGCCTGCAATAAATCATCTCGTTCCGAGTCTGGTATTGCGCGGACAAAATCATTCCAGCAGTCAGGGAAGATACGGTTAGCACCGTCTTTGTACAACCAGTCTAAATCGCACTGGCGTGCCAAGAAAATTCCTCTAAGAATTAGGGCTTGAACTCGAGCTGGATAAGCCTGAGCGTAGAGCAAACTCAACGTAGAACCCCAGGATCCTCCAAACAAAACCCAGGTATCGATTTGTAGAAACTCGCGAATTTTTTCCATATCAGCAACCAACTCTTTGCTGGTGTTTTCGCTTAAATCACCATGAGGAGTCGAACGACCGCAACCACGTTGATCAAAAGTAATAATTCGGTAAGTCTGCGGATCGTAGAAACGTCGCGAACTGACATTGCACGCACCGCCGGGCCCACCATGGACAAACAAAACCGGAATGCCATCTGGATTGCCCGACTCGTCGAGATACAATTCATGCGTCTCGGACACCTTGAGCTGATGGCGATTATAGGGTTTTAGTCCCGGGTGAAGAATGAACATGCATATTCCTTCTGACTGGGATTTTGTCTAGGTTTTTATTTAAGAATAACCCTTATCTTAGGGCAGCCTATCACAGGACAGAGAGCGCAGCAGTGTAAACTTAGCGACAAGAGATCTAGCCCCGCATTGCTGTTCCGCGACCTTGTCGCTTGCGTTCATTCTCAGTTAGAAAGCGCTTGCGTAAACGAATGTGCTTAGGAGTCACCTCAACCAGTTCATCATCAGCGATGAATTCCATTGCTTGTTCTAAGGAGTGAACCACGGGGGAAACTAATAGAATATTCTCATCGGTTCCGGATGCACGAACATTCGTAAGCTGTTTAGCCTTAGTAGGATTTACCGCGAGATCACGATCTCTACTATGCAGACCAATTATCATACCCTCATATACTTCGATATTTGGGCCTATAAATAAACGGCCCCTGTCCTGTAAGTTGAACAAGGCAAAGCCTAACGCCTTGCCTTTGACCATAGACACCAATACGCCATTGTTGCGGGCTGCTAGATCTGTATCTTTGTAATCGCCGTAGTGCTCAAACACATGAGTCATTAAACCTGTACCTGATGTCATCGACAAACATTGTGAGCGAAAGCCGATCAATCCTCGAGTTGGGATGATGAATTGCAAACGCACTCTACCCTTGCCATCGGGCAAGAGGCCGCGCATTTCCGCACGGCGAAGACTCAACTCCTCAATCACTGAACCTTGATGCTGTTCATCGCAATCCACTACTAGCGATTCATAGGGTTCCTGCTTTTTGCCATCTACTTCATGGATAATTACTTCTGGTCGCGAAACTGCTAGCTCAAAACCTTCTCGACGCATGCTTTCGATCAATACCGACAGATGTAATTCACCGCGGCCGGAAACCTTGTATTTATCTGGCGTTTCTCCCTGCTCTACTCGCAACGCCACGTTGTAGAGTAGTTCACGCTCCAATCGTTCTTTGATATGACGAGTGGTTATATATTTACCGTCTTGGCCTACAAAAGGAGAATCGTTTACCTGAAATGTCATACTAATAGTCGGCTCATCGACGCTAAGCGCGGGCAAAGCTTCAACCAACTCTGGATCACAAAGAGTGTCTGAGATATTTAGTTTGTCAATTCCGGTGATACAAACAATTTCTCCAGCGGTTGCTTCAATAACGTCGATACGATCAAGGCCCAGATGACTTTTAACCTGGAGAATTTTCCCCTTACGGGTATTGCCCTCTCGATCGACAATTATTACTTGTTGATTGTTACAAACTTTGCCACGAGTGACTCGGCCGATACCAATAACTCCAACATAGCTATTGTAATCCAATGCGCTGATTTGCATTTGCAAAGGAGCATCTACTACAACATCAGGAGCGGGCACTTTATCAATGATCGCTTTAAACAATGGCAACATATCATCTGCCATTTCATTCATTTCCAATCCAGCAATACCTTCCAAAGCCGAGGCGTATATTATTGGAAAGTCCAACTGCTCATCATTCGCCCCAAGCTTGTCGAAAAGATCAAAGACTTCATTGACAACCCAATCAGGTCGCGCGCCATCGCGGTCGATTTTGTTTATTACCACGATGGGGTTCAAACCTTGAGCGAAGGCTTTTTGAGTAACGAAGCGAGTTTGTGGCATAGGCCCGTCAACGGCATCCACTAAAAGCAATACACTGTCTACCATTGATAACACACGCTCAACTTCACCGCCAAAATCTGCGTGGCCTGGTGTATCGACAATATTGATGTGGAATCCATTCCAGTTAATAGCTGTGTTTTTCGCCAAAATTGTAATGCCGCGCTCTCTTTCCTGATCATTCGAATCCATCACTCGCTCAACTGCTTTGCCACGAGACTCAAGTGTCCCTGACTGATGCAGCATTTTATCTACGAGTGTAGTCTTGCCATGATCAACGTGGGCGATAATGGCAATATTACGAATTTTCCCAATCACGAGTGCTAAGCCCATTTACCAATTCTGCAGCGAGCACTGAATTAGCCTGTAAATCAGGTGTAATCCAGCGCAAAAGGCGGCGAGTATACACGACTCAGACCTGAATTAAGAGGCATATTGCCAGCTATATTGACGGATATCTTTCGAGCTTTTTTAAGAGAAAACGAAATTGCGAGATCACTATGTCTGTGACAAGGCTAAAATAAAACAAGCGTAAATTAAGAGCATAGTTTGAAAATATCTCAAATCGTTCAAACTCGCTTAGAAGGCCGGCAGCTGATTGCGCAACTAACTTTTATTGGAGAGATCCAAAACTGCCACATTGCTAAACCCTTCATCGAGTAAGTGAGCTGCATGAAGCCTGCTCATCATGCCCTTGTCGCAATACAGAAGGAATATTTTCTCCCGATCTAGCTCATCAAAACTTGTTTTTAATTGATAGAAAGGAATATTTAGTGTCTCCTTGGCCAGAGCAGAAACATTCGCTGCCAATGGCAATGACTCCAGCTCAGTTGGATGCCGAATATCAATGATCGTTGCTGAAGCGTCGACATCGTAGACGATTTTAATCTCAGCGGAGTCCTGACCTAGGTCTTCTGCCACCCGAGTAATTAATTGATAATTGGCCTGCTCAATCGCAGAATCGAGAACCGCAAAATCAAATCTGGATTCTTCCCTTTCGATCCTATCTTTTCTTGCATGAGTAGTTGGTTTGTTTGATATTACCGCGCAGTACTCAGGAATATTCTTAGAAAAATCTTCTGTGCCGATTATGCGCGCAGTGTCGATAATTTCTTGCTTATTACTGGTGGCCAGTGGGCGTAATACCATTGCATCGGTAACCGAATCGATTATGGCCAAGTTAGGCAGAGTTTGGCTCGAGACTTGCGCGATACTTTCCCCAGTAGCCAAAGCCAAGAGATTAAGCTCACCGGCAACTTTTTCGGCAGCTCGCAACATCATTCGTTTGAGAATCACACCCATTTGTGAATTTTTGACTTTTGTTAGAATCTCTTCGACGACGCCTTCAAAAGGTACGGAAATAAATTTGACTCGATGCGAACTGTGATACTTCATCCACAAATAGAGCGCGAGTTCTTTGACAGCTAGCTCATGGGCCCTGCCTCCTAGGTTAAAGAAACAGTAATGAGTCTGCAGCCCACGCTTTATAGTTAAGTAACTGGAAACTGATGAGTCAAAGCCGCCTGAGATAAGAGAGAGAACTGAGTCCTGACAACCTAGGGGGAAACCTCCTAGACCTTCGTATCTTTGGTTCACGATATAGAATGAGTCATCGCGGATTTCCAGAGCTACAGTAACTTCAGGATCGACCAGTTTTACTCCAGCCGCTTCAGTGTGCTGATTCAAGCCTCTCCCTACGTACTGTTCAACATCGACAGAACGGAATGAGTGCCTGCCGCTTCGCTTACAACGAACCGCAAAAGTTTTACCTTTTAACTGCTCTCTACAAACTTCATTGACGAGTTCGAACATACCACCCATGTCGGGCAGCGGATAGCGAGTCACTTCTAGCACAACAGCAATTCCAGGAATGCAGCAAAGTTTTGTCGCCATTCTGTCCAGCACTAGCTGATCTGCATTGGCTGGTTCTACTTCCAGCGCGTCCCATTCACCCTTAACTTCAACGCCAGCATCAATCTCGCGTATTATTGATTTGATATTCTTCCGTAGCTGACGGATAAAGCGTTTCCTAACTGGCCGGGTCTTAATAGTAATTTCTGGAAATAATTTCAGGACAAACACTAAGGACTCTCTCCCGTTTATGCGCTCTTATTTAAGCGCTGAAGACTAACCGTGCTGCACACGCTGTGAATACGGGTATTTCTTGCACAGATCTTGCGCTATTTCATCAATGTCAAGCTAAATGCACTATTTATGTGCAATTAAATCCTATATGCCCTATTAATAGGCATAGTCTTTCTCAAAATAATTGTGTGATAAGTAAAATCGGGCTTTGCAGCGACATCGCTGATGGCATATATTTTGCTCTCCACCATACACACAAGGCAAGTCAAACTAAGAGCAGATTATCTGCCGATAATTGACCACCTTGCAAAGAGTGGCAGGAATAGCTGATTGGCTCTTCCCTGCACCGCACACGCTTGAATTAGCTGCTGGCTAATCTGGCTTCAGTTGTCCGGTCTAGATGGAGAGAATTAAACAAGCAATGAGTCATACATTATCAAGCAGTCGATATCGATTAGGAGAATGAGTAAAAATGAAATCGAAACTGGAATACATTTGGTTGGACGGCTACAAGCCAACCCAAAGCTTACGTAGCAAGACACAAGTTAGAGAAGACTTCGATGGCACATTAGAAGAATGTCCAATGTGGGCATTCGACGGTAGTTCAACAGAACAAGCCTCTGGAGACGATTCAGATTGTCTGCTTAAGCCTGTAGCCATCTATCCAGACCCAGATCGTGCTAGCGCTTACCTGGTAATGACAGAAGTGCTAAATGCGGACGGTACGCCACACGAATCTAATGGCCGCGCCACTATCGAAGACGACGACGAAGATTTCTGGTTTGGTTTTGAGCAGGAATACTTCCTCTGGGATGTAAAAACCAATGCCCCTCCTGGATTCCCAAAGAATGGCTATCCTGGCCCACAAGGCCCCTATTACTGTTCTGTAGGCGCACGTAATGCCCACGGCCGTGATTGTGTAGAAGATCATTTAGACCTCTGCCTGGAAGCTGGGGTTAACGTAGAAGGCATTAATGCTGAAGTGGCCGCCGGCCAATGGGAATTTCAAGTTTTCGCCAAAGGCGCAAAACAAGCTGGTGATGAAACCTGGATGGCTCGCTACCTATTAGAGCGAACTGCAGAAAGATATGGACTCGCCATCGACTGGGAACCTAAGCCTCTAGGCAAAGAGTTGGACTGGAACGGCTCCGGCATGCATGCCAACTTCTCTAATGGTCCAATGCGTGATTCTGGAGACGAATCGATATTTACTAAGATCTGTGAGGCCTTCAGTAAGAATATTGAGCGTCACATTAGCGTCTACGGCGCCAATAATGATCAGCGCTTAACTGGTCTTCATGAAACCCAATCTATTGACCAATTCAGCTATGGTGTTTCTGATCGTGGTGCTTCTATTCGTATCCCAATCGGAACTGTTGAAGATGGCTGGAAAGGCCGTTTAGAAGATCGACGTACAGCCTCAAATGCAGACCCTTACAAGGTTGCGGCAGCGATCATTAAGACTACAAAGGAAGGCCTGGCTTAAGTTTCTTACTCAGCTCAGCCTATCGCTAGCGCTGCGTATAGTTAGGTCTACCAGAAAAACCCGGGAATTCCCGGGTTTTTCTTGCCTGGGATTTCTAGCAAAGCCCCCTCTGATTAAAGCACATTGAACTATGCGCTATTTTGGTGCATACTTTTCTAAACACATCTATATAACGTTCCCTAATTCCTCATGGGCTAGAAGGAATAGAGCTTACAGCTGGATTCTCAATGGTACATTTTTGTGCTTTTCTGGATTTAGTTGGTTTGCTTATTGCATAGCTTGTAGTAATTGCGCTGAAGAAATAATAGAAAAAGAGCGGGCTTAACACACGGTGACCTTGGGTAACGACCATAAACGCTTGCTGGACAACCTCAAAACAGGAGTCGTTCTGCTAGATAACAATTTGCGTCTGCTCTATCTGAATATGGCAGCGGAGGCGCTAATTGATATTAGCGACCGCAAAGCACATCAACTCTTCATCGGTGACATTTTTATAAACGCAGCAGAAGACATAGGCGAAATGCAAACCGCAATCCAAAATCACAGCAGTTTTACCAAGCGCAAAGCAGAATTAAAGCTAGTGCATGGAAAATCACTTTTTGTAGATTACACGATCAGCCCCTTCGATGTGGATGGTGAGAAACGCGCATTACTGGAGCTTAGTTCTCTAGAACACTCCTACCGCATTTCTCGTGAAGAGTCCTTGCACTCAGCGCATACTACCACCAAGGAATTGCTTCGCGGCCTAGCCCACGAAATTAAAAACCCTTTAGGTGGTATTCGCGGCGCAGCACAGTTGTTGGCTCAAGAAATTGGTGAAGGGGAATATACCGACTATACCAATATCATCATTGAGGAAGCAGATCGTCTACACAATTTAGTAGATCGTTTGGTCGGTTCGCGTAAACCACTAGATATTAAAGACTGCAATATCCATGAAGTCTTAGAAAGAGTTAAGACATTGATTGAAGCAGAAACTTCCGGCAATGGCATAAAGTTTATTCAAGATTACGATCCTAGTATACCGTCTATAAGAGCAGACACTGAACAACTGATACAAGCCATGCTAAATATTGCCCGCAATGCAATGCAGTCATTGGCCAGCCCGAATGTAGATCATGATTTTGGTGAAATTCTGTTACGCACACGGATTGTTAGAAACGTAACCATCAGCAGTAAGTTTCACCGACAGTCGGCGCGTATTGAAATAATCGACAACGGCCCCGGAATTCCCGAGGACATTATCGATACGATCTTTTTCCCAATGATTAGTGGTCGCGCCGAAGGCACAGGATTAGGTCTCGCGATTACCAATGGAATCATCAATCAGCACAAAGGCTTGATGGAAGTGGATAGCAAGCCAGGAGAAACAAGCTTTTCTGTCGTGCTGCCATTAAGTAAATAGTTTTAAAAAATGTATTACACAAGAAGATTACTAGAAAAGGTGATTTAAAATGAACGCACATAATTCTGTTTGGATTCTCGACGATGATCGTTCTATTCGTTGGGTATTAGAAAAGTCTTTGAGCAAAACAGGCTTAAACACCGAAACCTTTGAGAATGGTGACGATTTATTACACCGCCTCGCCCATGAGTTGCCCGACGCTATTATTAGCGATATCCGTATGCCGGGAATTAATGGTTTGGATTTATTATCCACCATTCAAGAAAAACATCCCGAACTACCAATAATCATAATGACTGCTCATTCTGATATGGACAGCGCTGTCTCATCGTACAGCCGCGGCGCGTTTGATTACCTGCCCAAGCCATTCGATATTGAAGAAGCGGTAGCAATGACCCGCCGCGCTCTAGACCATACTGGCGGACAAGAGTCTGAAGCTACACCTGAAACGGAAGAATACAACCAAGAAATAATTGGCGAAGCACCAGCAATGCAGGAGGTGTTCCGGGCGATAGGGCGACTGTCACAGTCGAATATTTCCGTATTAATCAATGGCGAGTCTGGCACTGGTAAGGAGCTAGTCGCCCATGCCCTGCATAAGCACAGTCCCCGAAAGGACAGACCTTTTATTCCTTTAAACGTGGCTGCAATTCCCAAAGAGCTAATTGAGTCAGAGCTATTCGGTCATGAGAAAGGTGCTTTCACTGGCGCAACCTCTCAACGTACCGGTCGTTTCGAACAAGCCAATGGCGGCACTTTGTTTCTTGATGAGATCGGTGATATGCCGGCAGAAACTCAGACTCGTTTACTCCGTGTACTGTCTGACGGAGAGTTTTATCGCGTCGGTGGTCACACTTCAATAAAAGTAGACGTAAGAATTATCGCAGCGACTCATCAAGATCTTGAAAAACTCTTAGAAGAACACGCGTTCCGTGAAGATTTATTTCACCGCCTTAACGTTATTCGGATTCACATTCCACGCTTGAGTAAGCGTCGTGAAGACATTCCTCGTCTCGCAGCGCATTTTTTAAAAATGGCGGCTGAAGAATTGAAAGTAGAAGCTAAAATACTTAGACCGGAAACAGAACAATATTTAGTGGGTTTGAATTGGCCCGGAAATGTTAGACAGTTGGCGAATTTTTGTCGCTGGGTTACCGTGATGGCTTCGAGTCGAGAAATTCAGATCAACGATTTACCGCCAGAGTTTTCCGCTCAAGAGAATGACAGCGATGATGATGGTAACTGGACCCATGCGTTAGAATCTTGGGCAGACCATCAGTTGAGCCAAGGAAATAGAAGTATCCTCAATCAGGCCACTCCTCTGTTTGAGAGAACTCTTATTGACATCGCCTTGAAACATACGGCAGGTCGAAGAAGAGATGCGGCAAATTTATTAGGATGGGGGAGAAATACGCTGACTCGAAAGATAAATGAGTTAGGGCCTACTACTGAAAGTCCAGAACAGTAGATTCAGGGGATATTGATTTAATCTACTATGGACTTGGACCAGTATAGATCTCCTACCAGTTAATAACCCGGTCATCTCCACGATAACTGCTTAAGTGGACTAAGCTGCGAGGATTGTCAGTGTAAAGATTACCCTCTAATTCATCACCCAGCGCCCACGCAGAAACAGTTCTTCAGCCATAAGACAGGAAATCCAGTGAGTAAGGCAAGGTTAGGTCGCTCAAGTTAAATTCTATAAGCGCGGTACCATTCAAGTCTCTATCAGGTGTCGAGGCAACGCTGCGAAGAAAACAAATAATCAGGAAGTGGCAATTTAAGCCATTTTAAGAACTTTAATGTAAATAGTGTTCATAGTTTTTGGAATGAAGTGGTTATATTTTGATCAATATCGTACTTTTTGAGCCAGAAATACCCCCAAATACGGGAAATATCATCCGTTTAGCTGCAAATACAGGGTCGCAGCTCCATTTGATTAAACCCTTTGGGTTCGAGCTTGATGACAAAAAGATGCGCCGTGCTGGGCTGGATTATCACGAATTTGCCGGCATTATGGTGTATGAAAGCTGGGAGGAATTCACCAAGAACCACGGTAGTAAAGCGCTTTATGGTATTAGCACGAAAGGGACTCGACACTATAGCGAAGTGAGTTATAAGTCGGGGGATTTTGTGGTGCTCGGGCCTGAAACCCGCGGCTTGCCTCAGCTGGTGCGAAATGAATTGGGAGTGGAGAACCTGCTGAGAATACCTATGCTACCTGAAAGCCGCAGCCTCAACCTTTCAAATGCTGCAGCGGTCATTGTTTATGAAGCGTGGCGCCAGCTCGACTTCGATACCGGCGCCTGATTGATCACTCCCAATAGAACTTACTAGTAGCAGAGCTTACTGAGTGGTTTCACCGTCGTTTGCTTCATCAACTGCAGCAACATCATTGCCATTTCCGTTAGCTTGTGTGGCTTGCGCCTGCTTTTGCTGGGCATAGAGCGCCTCAAAATTGATTGGTGATAGCATCAATGCGGGAAAGCTGCCTTTTGTTACCAAGCTATCAACCGCTTCTCGAGCATAGGGGAAGAGAATATTAGGACACACAGTCGCTAATAACTGTTCTAACTGCGAATCTTCGAAATCTTTAGCCGCAAAAATTCCAGCTTGATGGATTTCAACCAAAAAGGCCGCCTGCTCGTCCATCTGCGCTTCAACAGTTAAAACCAGTACGACTTCGTAAATATCGTCCTGGACTTTGCTACTACGCGTCTTGATGTCGAAAGTAATCTTCGGAGACCACTGAGATTGAAAAACTGCAGGACTGCGGGGAGATTCGAACGAACAATCCTTTAGATATATTCTCTGCAGCGCGAATTGTGGGCCTTCTGCTGCTTCTGTTCCAGCGGGCGCAGTTGCTGCTGCCTGATTGTTCTCTTCATTTTCTGCCATGATAAATCCTATATCGTGCTTATCTTTAGGTTAATCTATTTCTGGATGAGAGGTAGTGACTGTGCCTTCCATTCAGTCAATCCACCAGTTAATTTATACACTTCAGTATGACCGGCTTCCTGCAATGTTTTTGCTGCTTCGCCAGAATGCTGCCCTAATTTGCAGACAACCACTACTGGTTTTTCCTGGTGTTTCTTAAGCTCTGTAAGACGCTGCTTTAGCTTGGCCAGTGGAATATTTATTGAATCCACGATATGACCAACCTCAAACTCTTTCTTCTCTCTAACATCAACAACCACTGCACCTTTACGGTTAATTAACATGACCAATTGCTGTGATCCGACTCCTTGACTGCCGGTACGTTGATGGTAAAAAACAATTGCGCCAAGACTAATCACCCACATGGCCGAAAGGCCTAAGTGATTGCTAAAAAATTCTACAAATTGCGCCATCATTGTCCGTCTTCATCGAGCGTAAGGTTTAGATCGTCATTAGTAAAAGACAGCCATAAAATAGAGGCCAATCCAAGTGCCGATCGAGCGAGCGGTGCAGTATACACGGATGAGGGTTGCTTAAGAAGTTTTCAAGGGAGGCTCTACAAGAGCCAATTTTGGCAAAATCGGCTTACTCGGGATCAATACTTGGTATCAAACTCCGCAGCAAAAATAGCCCCTTGAATAGCGAGGTCTGCTTTTAATGAAAGTCCAAGCTCTTTCAAGGATAATAACATTCTAATTCTTCAGCCTTAAAACCTAGGATCAACACTGACTAATGACCACCAAGAAAACTGCGCTTCTCCTCATCCTTGATGGCTGGGGCCATCGAGAAGAAACTGACAGCAATGCCATCCATGCAGCCAATAGTCCCAACTGGGATCGGCTGTGGGCAGAGTACCCTCATGCCTTAATCGATACCTCTGGAGAATTTGTTGGCCTGCCAGCTGGCCAAATGGGTAACTCCGAAGTAGGTCATATGAATCTTGGTGCCGGCCGTGTGGTTTACCAAAACCTCACCCGTATCGATAAAGATATTGAAGAAGGAGCATTCGAAAGCAATGCTGTACTCGCAGCTGCCGTCGATAAAACTATCCAGTCGAAAAAAGCACTACACATTTTTGGTCTGATGTCACCGGGCGGCATTCACAGCCATGAAGACCAGATCATGGCCATGATCGATCTAGCAATAACTCGAGGTGCTGGCGAAATTTACCTTCATGCATTTCTCGACGGCCGCGACACGCCGCCACGATCCGCACTCCCTTCTCTACTAAGAGCAGAACAAAGACTCCTGGATTCAGGCAAAGGCCGAGTAGCAACTCTTTGCGGTCGTTTTTTCGCAATGGACAGAGATAATCGCTGGGATCGAGTTAAGCCTGCGTATGAGTTGTTAACCGAGGCTAAGGCGGACTATCATTTCGATAATGTGACTACTGCTATCGAGGCCGCCTACGCTCGTGAAGAAGATGATGAATTCGTTCAAGCCAGTTTGGTTGGAGAAAAGTCAGACTCAAGTGCGGCACTAAAAGACAATGACGTAGTTGTGTTTATGAATTTTCGGTCGGATCGTGCCCGAGAAATTACTCGCGCTATTATCGATGCTCAATTCGACGGCTTCGAACGAACTGTCCGACCGAATCTTGCAGAGTTTGTGACTCTGACTCAATACGCTGCCAACATCAACACACCCTGCGCCTATGCGCCTCAGGAATTGAACAACGTATTAGGGGAATACCTGGCAGACCAAGGCAAGACGCAATTGCGAATTGCGGAAACGGAAAAATATGCTCATGTAACCTTCTTCTTTAATGGTGGCCGCGAAGAGCCCTTCAACAACGAAGACAGAACTCTTATTCCGTCACCACTGGTGAAAACCTACGATTTAAAACCGGAAATGTCAGCCATTGAAGTGACTGATAAACTAGTCGAAGCAATCACTTCACGCAAATACGACGCCATCATTTGTAATTACGCTAACGGTGATATGGTCGGCCATACCGGTGATTTTGCCGCTTCAGTAAAAGCCGTAGAAGCCGTCGATCAATGTCTAGGCAGGATTGTTGGGGCTATTAAATCTGCATCAGGAGAGCTACTCATCACGGCTGACCACGGTAATGTTGAGCAAATGCTAGACCCAATAACCAAACAGCCACTGACTTCACACACTAATGGTCCAGTGCCTTTGGTTTATGTTGGTACTAGCGGCATGGAATTTATCAGTGATGGCTGTCTTTCAGATTTAGCCCCTACCCTACTAACCCTAATTGAAATGGCAGTACCAAGTGAAATGACAGGGAAAGTATTGTTAGGCGATGCTAATGCTGCGCTACTGGCTAGAAATTAAATAATAACTGCCAGGTAGAATTTATTATTCTCTATACACAATTATACAATTTCAAACATCGTTCATTACTGGTTTTCTTAATAGCTGGTTTAGCTGCTATGCAGACAACCAACAATCTCAATGCCACAGAAGAAATTGATGCGGCACAATCTGAATTAGCACAAGTCGAATCTGCTATAGCAGATATTGAGAGCTGGCTCAGCGAGGCCAATGAGCAACAATCTAATGAAGAAAAGAATCTCAAAGCAGCGGAAGTAGAAATTGCTGAAGTTACCAAGTCTCTCGCCACCCTAGAATTGACTCTCGTCGGAACTCAAATTGAAATCGACTCCCTCACACTCAGAATTCATCAATTGGAATCGGATAAAGTCGAGCAAACCAAGCCATTAGAACAAGTAATTAGAGCAGCATATATCGCTGGTGAACACAACTCATTAAAGGTGCTGCTCAATCAGGAAGACATTACCAAAAGTGGCCGACTCTTGGAATATTCCAGGATATTTTCTAAATTTCAGTTAACCAAAATACAAAAATACCAATCTACTCTAAAAGAACTCGCGTCCGTTAACACTCGCCTTAGTAATGAAGTTAAGGAATTAACCTTGCAACAAGATTCCCTAATAAAACAAAATCTAGATTTGTCAGAAGCAAAGACTGCAAAACAATTAGCTCTCAGTGAATTAAATATCAATATCATTTCCCGCGCTGAAGAACTGGAACAACTGGAAGTGAATCAGCTTCAATTACAAGCCTTGATCGAAGAGATCACGCAAGCCATGGAACGAGTCCAATCAGTGGTCGACCAGCCACCATTTAATGATCAACAAGGGCAATTAAATTTACCTGTTGCAGGACCAATCATCAGTCGCTTTGGGTCCACCATCGGAGAAGGTGATTTGCAACGACAAGGAATCACCATAAGTGTTGCAGAAGGCACTCCGGTTCAGGCTGTTTACTCAGGGCGCGTTGTCTTTTCAGACTGGCTCCGTGGTGCTGGCATGTTGGTCATCGTAGACCACGGTGACGGCTATATGAGTCTGTATGGCGCGAATCAAGCACTGGCAAAGCAGGCCGGTGACTGGGTGGAAACTGGGGATGTTGTGGCAACCTCAGGACAAGGTTCAAATACTGATACTCCCGGAATATACTTTGAGATCCGCCATCGCGGCCAAGCGCAAAATCCCTCTGGTTGGTTCAATAACTAATCTACACATCACATGAACCCGATATTTTGGCGATTATTTGAAACTATCTTGGCTGTCGCCGTTCTTATCTAGAGTTATAATTATTTTTAACAACAATTGCCTAAACTAGCATAAACTGAAACTATTGATCATGCAGGATTAATACGCTGGACCAGACAAACGCTTCAACAGACCGAACATTTCAGTAATAGCATTTATTTAACAGAACCACCGATTTAGGACTAGCAGGAATAACCTATGAGCTTTTTCTCCACAACATTCTCCACTACATCTTCCGCGCATTTAGGCCGAGGCCTGATTAGTATTGCCAGCGCTGCGGCTTTTGCTACGTTGTTATCAGTTTCTGTTAATGCTCAACAGCAGCAAGCAGAGCCTCTGCCCTTGCCGCTAGATGAAGTACGAATGTTTACCGAAGCAATGGACCGCATTCGTATGGCTTATGTTGAAGAAATTGACGACAAGACCTTATTAGAAAACGCCATTAGAGGCATGCTTGCCGGACTCGATCCCCACTCAGCTTATATGGCTGGCAACGACTACGATAATTTACAAGAAACCACTACAGGCGAATTCGGTGGCCTGGGAATAGAAGTAGGACGAGAAGATGGTTACATTAGAGTAATCAGCCCCATCGATGACACTCCAGCCGACCGTGCTGGAATTCAAGCTGGTGACTTAATAATCCAAATAGACAACAAGCCGTTACGTGAAATGCTTCCGCAAGAAGCAGCACAAATGATGCGTGGTGAACCGGGAACAGAAATCACGATTACTATCGCTCGCGAGGGACAAGAACCCTTCGATCTAACAATCGTTCGTGAAGTGATTGCAGTTGCTAGTGTCCGTAGCCGCATTCTCGAGCCTGGCTATATTTATATTCGTATTCCTCAGTTTCGCGTTAACACAGGAAACGAGACCGAAGCAGAAATTGAAAAGCTCTATGAAGAACATGGAACTCTCAAAGGCATTATCCTAGATCTACGAAATAATCCGGGAGGAGTATTGCAGGCGTCCGTAGGAGTAGTTGATTCATTTATTAGCCAGGGCCGAATCGTGTACACTGAAGGCCGACTCGAAGGCAACAACCAGGAATACAATGCCACCCGCAAAAACGTGGCAGGAGATGTTCCCGTGGTCGTTCTAATAAATAACGGCTCTGCTTCCGCCTCTGAAATTGTGGCGGGCGCGCTACAAGATCATGGTCGCGCAATAATTATGGGTACTCGGAGTTTTGGTAAAGGCTCGGTTCAAACCATTATGCCTTTATCAGAAGAGCGAGCGATCAAACTAACCACATCACTTTACTTCACTCCAAGCGGTCGTTCGATCCAGGCCCAGGGAATTGAGCCAGACATTATTGTTGATGAAGCATTCGTAACTCGCCGCTCAAGAAATGTTGCCCAATACAATGAGTCTGACTTACAAGGTCACTTGGAAAACGGCAATGGCACTGAAGAAGTAGACAGCAATGCCGCGATGGCTGATGCATTAATCTCTGCAGAAGAAGTTCTCGTGAATGACTATCCGCTAAACGAAGCCTTAAACGTCTTGAAAGGAATCAATGCATTCAATCCGCCGGTCGAAGCAACTGAAACCGGCTCTTTCGCTCAACGCATAAATTAGACTTGGGCTAGATATGGAATTCCAAAATCCGAAAGAAGGATTTATGAATAAAAGATAGTTCGCAAATTGGTTGAGACCAACGATTATATTCGAATTTCAATTCCTTTCTCAGCCATATAGTGTTTGGCTTCCTCAACCGAAAACTCACCAAAGTGAAAGATGCTAGCTGCCAATACTGCATCGGCCTCGCCTTCCAGAACACCGTCAACCAAATGCTGTAACGTGCCCACACCGCCAGAGGCGATTATAGGAACCCGCACGGCATTGCTCACAGCTTTAGTCAGTGGCAAATCGAAACCTATCTTGGTGCCATCACGGTCCATGCTAGTCAGAAGTATTTCACCGGCACCGTAATTCACCATACGCTTAACCCATTCAATGGTATCTATACCTGTTGGCTTGCGTCCGCCATGGGTGAATATCTCCCATTTCAATTCCTCTCCTTCCGCGGACACTTGTTTCGCATCCACTGCAACAACAATACATTGAGAACCAAATCTTTCGGCGGCTTCACAAACAAATTCGGGATTGATTACTGCAGCTGTATTGATTGCAACTTTATCGGCACCAGCATTCAACATAGTTCGAATATCTTCTAATGTCCGAATGCCGCCGCCAACAGTCAAAGGAATAAAAACCTGACCTGCAATTGCCTCCACTGTCGCAACAGTAGTGTCCCGACCTTCATGACTGGCGGTGATATCGAGAAAAGTTATTTCATCTGCACCAGCATCGCAGTATCGCTTAGAGATTTCTACAGGATCACCCGCATCTCGAATGTCGAGAAACTTTACACCCTTAACTACTCTGCCATTATCGCAGTCGAGACAGGGAATAATGCGTTTAGCCAATGCCATGTCTATACGAACCCATCACAATAAGCCTGAGCTTGGGTTAAATCCAACTTGCCATCGTAAATGGCGCGGCCAGTAATCACACCCATAATACCGGCACCAATAGCTGTCTTTGCAACTGCTCTAATATTGACGATATCAGCGAGTTTTGCGACACCTCCGGATGCAATAATGGGAATAGAGGATTGCTGCGCCAGCTCAACTGTCGACTTAAGGTTCACGCCCTGCATCATACCGTCACGGGCAATATCAGTGTAGACAATTGCTTGCACACCACAATCAGTAAACTTAGCCGCGAGATCAATCACGCTTAGCTCCGAAACATCAGCCCAACCTTCTGTGGCAACTTTGCCATCAAACGCATCCAAACCAACAATTACTTTGCCGGGGTACTGTTCGCAAGCTATTCGAACAAACTCAGGGTCCTTAACTGCTTGCGTACCAATAATGACAAAACTAACTCCAGCATCTATGTAAAATTTCACGCTGTCGATATCTCGAATGCCGCCACCAATCTGTATAGGTAGTGAAGGATAGGCTTTTACAATCTCAGTAACTATCTCTGCGTTTACTGGCGTTCCTGCAAAGGCGCCATTCAAATCAACAATATGTAATCGCTTCGCACCTTTTTCTAACCATTCCCCAGCCATCTGCACAGGATCGTCAGAAAAAACCGTGGAGTCTTGCATGCGCCCCTGTCGCAGGCGTACACATTGACCATCTTTTAAATCTATCGCTGGAATTACTAACATCTCAAAATATCCACTCAGGCGTTACCATCCCACTGCAAAAAATTCTTCAATAAACTGAGACCCGCCGTTTGACTCTTTTCTGGGTGAAACTGTGTGGCGAAAATATTATCAGCCGCAAGAGCTGCGACGATGTCAGTGCCATAATTTGTTTTACCTGTTACTAAATCGGCATTAGATGTTTGTACATAGTAACTGTGAACAAAATAAAACCGACTGTTCTGAGGTACATCTTTCCACAGCGGATGATCTTGGGTTTGTGTCACTTCATTCCAACCCATGTGAGGAACTTTCAATCTTGAATTTTTCACATCGATTAAATTATCATCAAAGTATCTTACTTCACCGTCCATAAACCCAAGACAGTCAATGCCGCCATTTTCTTCGCTGCTTTTCATCAAGGCCTGCATACCAACACAAATCGCCAACACGGGTTTCGATTGCATCGCCTCTGCGACAATCTTCCCGACGTTAAGTCGCTTGATTTCAGCCATGCAATCACGAATTGCGCCGACTCCTGGAAAGATCACTCTATCGGCTGAAGCAATTAAGTCTGGGTCTGGGGTCACCAGCACCTCAATTTCTTCACCCAACTCACGGCCGACATGTTCCACTGCTTTAGCAACAGAATGAAGATTACCCATACCGTAGTCGATGACTGCAATCTTGTTCATAGTGAGAGTTGAGCTAGCAAAATGGTTTGCCGATACGCTATCGTGAAAGGCTTCGCTATTTACAATTAGCTCCGCCGCTCTATTCAATAACTCTATAGAGAACCCTTAGTAGAAGGAATTACCCCGGCCTGTCTTGCGTCAGCTTCAATGGCCATGCGAACTGCCCGCCCGAAAGCCTTGAAGATAGTCTCAATTTGATGATGCGAGTTTTTACCGCGAAGATTATCAATATGCAACGTCACCAGTGCATGATTAACGAAACCCTGAAAGAATTCGTGAAACAAATCCACATCAAAAGCGCCTACAGTGCCTTTAGCAAACTGCACGTGATAATCCAAGCCAGGTCGGCCGGAAAAATCGATCACGACTCGAGACAGCGCCTCATCGAGAGGCACATAGGCATGCCCATAGCGACGAATACCAGTCTTATCTAATGCCTTGTCGAAAGCCTGACCTAAAGTAATGCCAATATCTTCTACCGTGTGGTGGGCATCGATCTCCAAATCACCGACAGCCCTGACCTTCAGGTCAATTAGGCCGTGGCGGGCAATCTGATCGAGCATGTGGTCAAGAAATGGCAAACCTGTCTCAACATCCAGCTTGCCCGAACCATCCAGATTAAGATCGATCTTAATTTGAGTTTCTTTGGTATTTCGTTCAACTGACGCTTTACGCATGGTCATAGTTACAGCTATAAATGGCAGAAACTTCCTGTAGTGAAGTGTTGTTAGGAAAAACACGAATATCTAAGAAGCGGGCATTATAATGCCCGCTCAATTGCATTGAAAGCTGTATTGATAGCGCTAATGTCTCCTGAGGGCCCTAAATTGGGACTATCAGCTTATTGTGTGGCAGATTGTTGGCCTCATTCTTTAATAGTCTCATTGTCCAAGAACTGCTTATCGCGATCATCGTGCATGTACATTTCCAATCCGGTAAACTAATTAGATCCCAGAGAGTTGTTAGCAAGATAACCCTATCACTTAACTGCAGATCCCATGTTAAAAAGAGTCTTAAAAGTTCTCGGCGTATTTGTTGTACTCGTCATAATCTCAGTAATGCTGCTGATCAATTCGGTAAATACCGAGACTAATAAGCGAGCGATCCAGGACGCAGTTCTCACCGCCACCGGTTACGAGCTCACGATTGCCGGTGATATTGACGTAAATTTCTTCCCTTCCATTGGGCTGACTCTAAATGATGTTCGGCTAAGAAATCCCGCTGCCCCCCAAGAGCTGGCCTCTACCACTGCTGCAATTTTAACTGTTGATATGAGAGCGCTATTTAGTGGCAACTTACTAGTCCAAGAACTCAGCACTAATGATTTTCATATCAATTATTTTATAGATGCAGAAGGCCAAAGTATTTGGGATATTGATCATGAGCTAGAAACGTCCAGCGCAGTAGGTTCTGTGATAACAGATGCAACGACAACATCGTTAGAATTCAGTGATAACGAACTCAATAACGATATCGCCACCGTGTCTTTCGAACGCATTCAAATTTCCAACGCGAGCATCGATATACAGGATATTTCTCAAGGGACACGCTACAACATTAATAATTTAAATTTGGACAGTCGTGATACCAATATAGAAGGAAGACCTTTCGTCATAAATCTGACTTTTGATTTCCTAAATTATGATGCAGCCGTCGGCGAAACTCTACCAACTGCAATGGGATTACAGAGCAATGTGGTTGCCGACATTAATCAAGGAAACATCAGCTTAAGCGATATCAATCTTAGTCTTACGCCAATGCTACTGCAGGGAAATTTTGCTCTTAGTGACTTAAACAACACAATGACTTACCAAGGGAAAATGGCCTCAAATAGTTTTGATGTCATTGGCTTATTACAAACTCTGGGCTTGGTTGAGGAGAGTGAAGAATTTACGGGCGCCATCGTCGGTAGCTCTAATTCTCCACCACTCATCAACTTCGGGTTTTCCTTCAGCGGTAATCAAGAACAAATGTCTATTCCTGACTTTACTGCCTCATTAGGATCTACAGAAGTAGAAGCCGATGCGACAGTGAGATTCGCCACAAATTTTTCTCCAACAAACATTAGTTACGACCTTAAAACAAATTTATTAGATTTAACTCCTTTCCTGTCGAATGACGATGCTGAAAGTGATCAGGACGGAGAAAAAGCAGAAGATATTCAACTTATTGCCAACGAGCCACCCGCTCAACCGTCTAAAATTGAGCTACCACTCGAACTACTAAATACCATTAACCTTCTCGGTAGCGTTTCTGTTGAATCTATTACTGCTAATGAATTTGATTTTACTGATATCAACATGTTCACCAATATTGAAAATGGTGTGCTTGATATTGAGATCCAGCCCATCAGTGCATTCGACGGTACAATTGAAGGCGCGATAAGACTCGACGGACTAGGCAGACTCTCCACCCAGTTCGTAGCCAGTGAGCTCGGTATTACTGACCTGGCTCCTTCTATTTCAAGATTCGAATCGATAACAGGAAAATTGGGAGCCTTAGTAGACCTGCAGGCTCAGGGCTCAACCACTAACGATCTAATGGACTCACTCAGTGGCTCGACCAGCTTCATCGTCTATGAAAGCAACGTGAATATCGGCCTCATCAAGCAAGTATTCACCGCTATCGCTGCTCTTAGCCCCAGAGAATTTTCTGTTGATCAATGGCCTGACGTAATTCAATACAATGAATTGAATGGCTACATTGGATTTGAAAATGGAATCAGTGAGGGTCAGCAAGTTAATTTGCGCATGGACAATATAGACATAAGTGGCACGGGCGGCATAGACATCGATGCTGCGACATTCGACTATGAATTAACGTTTACAGTTCTCGGCGGCGAACATAGTCAAACTATCCCCATCGATACTCTATATCATCATGTGCCCTGGCCAGTTAGATGTAATGCCGCGTTCTCCGATGCAATCACCCAATACTGCCGTCCAGATTTTGAAGCAGTGCGAGAAGTCTTTTCTCAGTTAGGTAGGAATGCTTTTCGAGAGTATTTGGAAGATACTCTTACTGATAGGTTATCTGAGGACCTGCAAGAGGCGGGTCGCGGAATCCTGCGAAGAATATTCAACTAGTTTCTGATATTTCAATACCGGCGCCCAAACCATTGACCAACTCGTTTTCAAGGAAAATATTACATTGGTTTGATAGCCATGGTCGCCATGATTTGCCTTGGCAAGAAAACTCAACTCCGTATCGCGTCTGGGTTTCTGAAATCATGTTACAGCAAACCCAAGTTTCTACAGTCATACCTTACTACAAACGTTTTACAAAAATATTTCCTACAGTAAAGTCCTTAGCTACTGCCGAGTCGGATCAAGTCTTACATTTATGGACAGGGCTCGGATATTACGCTCGAGCAAGGAATTTACATAAGACCGCTCAAATAATTCAATCTATCTTCGAAGGAAGTTTCCCAAACTCTGTTGCAGATTTAATAGAACTGCCCGGCATAGGTCGATCCACTGCGGGAGCAATTGTGGCACTCTCAATGAATGTTCCAGCAACAATATTGGATGGCAATGTAAAGCGTGTACTCACGCGAAACTTCGCAATCTCGGGATGGCCAGAGCAAGGAAAAATAAAACAACAATTATGGGATATCGCCGAAAACCTAACACCAAAAGAAAGAGTAAAAGATTATACCCAAGCAATTATGGACTTGGGGGCTACCGTTTGTACTCGTTCAAAACCTTCTTGCTTTTCATGCCCACTCAACAAAAACTGCATCGCTTTCAATGACAATTCTATTTCTAAATTCCCAGGTAAGAAACCGAGGAGAACCTTACCAGTTAAATCCCTAGTAATGTTTGTTTTACAAAGCCCCACAGGAGAGATTTTATTGGAAAAACGTCCCCCATCTGGTATCTGGGGCTCGCTCTATTCTTTACCAGAAAGTAAATCTGCTGAAGAATTACCTCAGCTGAATCATATTAGTTTCAAGAGAAGCGAGAATTGGGCTCTGCCTCCTCTTCGCCATACTTTTTCTCACTACCATTTAGATATACAACCAGTGCTCTTTAAAGCAACACAGAAAATAAATAGCATAGCTGATTCGGATCGATGGCTCTGGTATCCTCTAGATCATTCAATAGAAGTCGGGCTAGCAGCACCTGTCAAGAAGTTGCTCTCATCTCTTACATAGAAAAATAGGAAAACTCATGACCCGCATGGTCCAATGCAAAAAGTATGATCAGGAACTTCCAGGATTGCTTGTACCTCCCTACCCTGGAAAGAAAGGCCAGGAAATCTACGATTCCGTGTCCGAAAAAGCTTGGCAAGAATGGCAGTCACAACAAACCATGCTCATTAATGAGAAACAGCTAAGCATGATGAATCCTGACGACAGAAAATATCTTCAGACGGAGATGGACAAGTTCTTAAAAAACGAAGATTTCGATCAAGCGGAGGGGTACGTCCCCCCAAGCGAGTAAATTTCGTGCTTTCTTGACTCAAAAGCTCGAATTCTATTTAATACGCCGCTCGCTCTAGCCAGCTGGAGCTAAAATCAATCGCTGATTTCAAGCTTTGCCAGGCCAATTAAGAAATTGAGTTTTAAGCGCAACAGGTAAAATGCCCAGGTAGCTCAGTCGGTAGAGCAGAGGACTGAAAATCCTCGTGTCGGTGGTTCGATTCCGCCCCTGGGCACCATCTCTTAGTAACAACGCGGTAGTCAACGTAACAAAAACCTCGCTATAAACCCTATATATATAGTATATCTTGCTAAGTCCCGACATTCCCCCTCGAGGGCTCTCTCTACGCCGATATTCTCTGTAACTGCTCATTCGGAACGTACCCACCAAGTGCTGTTGCTACGCTTACTTAATCTTAATATATCAACAGGTTAAAATCAGATGTATCTGGTTATTCTATCTGGATGAGAGTAATGTCGAACTAAAACCCTAGGCGGGTATTTTCTATTTTTAATCGGTAATGGCCGATTATAAATAGTCTTAGTCAGATATTCATAAATTCGTGTTGCAAATCTATAAATGCCTTCATCTAATTGGGTAGCAAATCTAAACCTTAATTTCCGCTGTATTGACGGACATAGTCGCCTGATAAATCCCTCCCATAGCGGGCCACTGAGAGTTCAGAGGCCTTTCTACCCTGAAGGCAAGTCACTCGCTCATCTGTATCTACTTCACCCTCCAGGTGGAGTTGTCGGCGGGGATCGCTTGCAGATTGATACACTTGTCAGCGAGAACTCACAGAGTTTAATAACGACTCCTGGCGCAACCAAAATTTACCGCTCTGATTCAAAGCGGGCCTATATAGATCAAAATATTAGCCTAGAGAATTGCGCCACCCTGGAGTGGCTTCCGCAGGAAACAATTATTTTCGATGGAGCGTTTGCAGATTCTACTACTCGGATCAACCTGGGTCAGGACTCAAAATTTATTGCCTGGGAGATTATCTGTTTTGGTCGTCCAGGTGCCAATGAGCTATTTGAGCACGGCGATGTGAGAATGAACCTGGAAATATGGCGCAGTGGTTTGCCAGTCTGGTTAGACAGAGGCGTATTTTCAACCGAGTCAAAATTCGGCTCGAAATTTCACTCTGCCTGGGGATTAAACTCATTTCCAGTCATGGCGACCATGGTAGCAGCACCTTGTAATCAACAGATGATTGATTCACTAAGCGAACAAAATTTGTTAAAGGGTAGCTATACGATTAGTCTAGTTGAAGACCTTTTGGTATGCAGATATATTGGCGCGTGCACGCAAGAAGCAAAATCTTGCTTTGTTGAAATATGGTCACAACTTAGACCTGGTTTGTTAAATAGACCTCCGTGCCCTCCGCGAGTGTGGAGTACCTGATACCTTGAAGTTATTCGCTTATGCAATTGAAGAGGAATTCAAATGAATTTATCGCCTAGAGAAAAGGATAAATTACTTGTTTTTACCGCTGGACTAGTAGCAGAGCGCCGATTAGAAAAGGGGCTTAAACTTAATTATCCAGAGGCTATTGCGCTGATAAGTGCTGCCGTAATGGAAGGAGCCCGAGAAGGGAAAACGGTCGCGGAGATGATGGCTTACGGAGCAACCTTGTTAAGCCGGGATCAGGTACAAGAAGGGGTTCCCGAAATGATTCCTGATGTCCAGGTTGAGGCAACGTTTCCCGATGGCACTAAGTTAGTAACAGTGCACAACCCCATTCCTTAAGGAGAAGTGTATGATTCCCGGAGAAATTGAAGTAGTTAATGGAAAGCTGGAACTTAACGAAGGTCGTGACACGCTTAGTATTACAGTGACCAATAGTGGTGATCGCCCGATACAGGTGGGCTCTCACTACCATTTTTTCGAGACCAATTCGGCCTTGAATTTTGACCGTGACAGCAGTCGAGGCTTTCGACTCAATATTGCGGCTGGTACCGCTATTCGATTCGAACCCGGACAGGATCGAACAGTTGAATTAGTTGCTCTTGGAGGCGATAGGAAAATTTTCGGATTTAATGGAAAAGTAATGGGCCCATTAGGCTAAGGGGTTAGACAATGACACAAATAGATCGCGACGCCTATGCGCAAATGTATGGCCCAACAATAGGCGACCGAGTTCGGCTGGGCGATACCGAAATCTGGATCAGGGTTGAAGAGGATTTCACCTGCTACGGGGAAGAAGTTAAATTTGGCGGCGGAAAAGTAATCCGTGACGGCATGGGGCAGAGCCAGGTAGGTGATGCCGAATCGATGGACACAGTAGTCACCAATGCACTTATCCTTGATCACTGGGGCGTTGTTAAGGCTGATGTGGGTATAAAGAATGGCAGGATCCACTCTATAGGCAAGGCAGGCAATCCCGATATTCAATCCTGTGTCACTATAGTGATTGGCCCCGGTACTGAAATCATCGCTGGGGAAGGCCAGATTCTTACCGCCGGCGCGATCGACGCCCATATACATTTTATTTGTCCGCAACAAGTCGAAGAAGCCCTCATGTCTGGTGTGACTACCATGCTCGGTGGCGGTACCGGTCCAGCAACAGGTACTAACGCTACAACTTGCACACCAGGAATCTGGCATATCGAAAAAATGTACCAGTCCGTGGATAGTATGCCGATGAATTTCGGCTTCCTCGGAAAGGGCAATGCCAGTCTCCCGCTTGCTTTAGAACAACAAATTAAAGCCGGCGCAATGGGCTTAAAACTGCATGAAGACTGGGGCACAACTCCAGCGTCGATAGACAATTGCCTTTCCGTTGCTGAGAAATACGATGTTCAAGTTGCCATCCATACCGATACCTTGAATGAATCCGGGTTTGTGGAGGATACGCTCGCCGCACTAAAAGGGCGCACGATTCACACCTATCACACCGAAGGTGCTGGCGGCGGTCATGCGCCAGACATAATCAAGGCATGTGGCGCCGCCAATGTGCTCCCATCTAGCACCAACCCAACCAGGCCCTACACCGTCAATACTGTCGATGAACATCTGGACATGCTAATGGTCTGTCACCATCTGGATCCTTCAATACCAGAGGATGTGGCCTTCGCGGAATCAAGAATTCGGAGGGAGACTATCGCCGCGGAAGACATCCTGCACGACCTGGGTGCCTTCTCCATGATTGCTTCCGACTCACAGGCGATGGGCAGAGTAGGCGAAGTAATCTGTAGAACCTGGCAGACAGCTCACAAAATGAAAGTACAGCGTGGCGCCTTAGCTGGCGATGATGATAAATCTGATAATACCCGGGCAAAGCGCTACATCGCAAAGTACACGATCAACCCCGCGATCAGTCATGGCATTGCAGATGCCGTAGGCTCGATTGAGGCTGGAAAGATCGCGGACCTGGTGTTGTGGCAGCCTGCATTTTTCGGCGTTAAACCGGCTTTGATTCTCAAGAGCGGGATGATTGCGGCAGCGCCGATGGGTGACCCCAATGCGTCGATTCCTACACCTCAGCCTGTGCATTATCGGCGGATGTTCGGGAGCTATGGTCTGGCAGCGGCGAAAACTTCTATTGCGTTTCTGTCACAGGCAGCTATGGATGCCGGAGTGCCGGAATCGATTGGCTTGCAGTCTAATGCCGTTAGCGTCAGGAACTGCCGCAATATCAATAAATCAGATATGGTGAACAATAGCTATCAACCTAGCATTGAGGTGGATTCCCAGACTTACGAAGTGAGAGCGGATGGCAATCTACTGACATGTGAGCCTGCTGAGACAGTTCCGCTAGCTCAGCGCTATTTCCTATTTTAGAGAGTAGTGTACATAACGATGTGGGAACTAACCGAAAAATATTCTGGTGAACGGCAAATAGACACAAATTTATTTTTGCCGTTTGAAATGCGCCAGCGTTCCAGGTTGAAAGTGACATTGGAAAATGGCGAAGAAGCCTCAATTATTTTACCTCGGGGAGGTATATTGAGAGATGGCGAACTATTGCTTTCGCGCTGTAACAAAGTAATAGCAGTGAAAGCTGCCGATGAGAGTGTTTCTACTGTTATTGAAAACAATCCCCTGTCATTGGCAAGAGCGGCCTACCATTTAGGCAATCGTCACGTGGCATTACAGATAGAAGATGGCTTCTTGCGTTACCTGCATGATCACATATTAGACCAAATGGTACGCGAACTCGGCTTAAGCGTCCTAGTTCAAAATAAGCCCTTCGAGCCGGAGCCGGGGGCATATGCCGGGCATAGTCATACGCACTCACACGATGAATAATTCGTATCGTTCTTTATTGCGTCTCATGCAGTTAATTAGCCCATCCACCCCAGTGGGAGCATATGCATATTCTCAAGGCTTGGAGCAGGCGGTTGCCTGGGGCTGGGTTCAAACAGAACAGCAACTGGAAGATTGGATATGCGGAGTTTTAAGCAATTCCATTCTTTCCCAGGATGCACCGCTGCTAATTCGTCTCTATAACGCATGGGAATCGAAAGACCATGAGCAGCTACTCTACTGGAATCAGTATCTGCTGGCTTGTCGAGAAACTCGCGAGTTACGCCAGGAAGAAATGTTACTTGGTCAGGCGTTGACAAGGTTGCTCATCACGCTCGATATGATGGATTTGCAAGCGCTTCAGGAAGTGTGGCAACCGAAGAGTAGCCTAGGTAACGGTGCTCCGATTTGTTATGCAACTGCTTTTTCCTGCGCTGGCGTCAATTGGAATATTGATTTAAGTTCACTGCTACTCGGTTATGGCTGGGCCTGGGCAGAGAACCAGATGATGGCTGCCCTCAAGTTATTGCCCATCGGTCAAAGTGCTGGTCAGCGTATTTTGTCGGCGACAGCTGAACTGCTTGCTGCCGAAACTGAACGGTGTTTTGCAATCGAAGATGATGCTATCGCAGGGGCTCTGCCCGGGTTAGCACATGCCAGTAGTGCACACGAGTCACAATACTCCAGGCTTTTTAGATCATAACTCGCGATAGTAATATCGCTTTAACGAGGTTTAGTAGGTGAAAACAGATACAGTGTTAAGAGTAGGCATCGGGGGACCTGTGGGTTCAGGGAAAACAGCATTGGTAAATCAGCTTTGCCAGGCCATGCGTAATGATTTTTCCATTGCAGTTGTGACGAACGATATTTATACACGAGAAGATGCCCAGTTTCTTGTCAAAAATAACGCACTAGAGCAGGAACGAATCGTTGGCGTTGAAACTGGTGGCTGTCCCCATACCGCAATACGAGAAGATGCTTCGATCAATCTGATTGCAGTGGAAGAATTATGCGACAAATTCAAACCACTGGACATGGTCCTGATAGAGAGCGGCGGCGACAATTTAAGTGCTACATTTAGTCCCGAGCTCGCGGACCTTATGATCTATGTGATCGACGTTTCTGCAGGCGACAAGATACCTCGCAAAGGAGGCCCCGGAATTACGCGCTCAGACCTTTTGGTTATAAATAAGATTGACCTGGCGCCTCATGTTGGTGCGTCTTTGGATGTTATGGACCGGGATACAGTAGAGATGCGAAAGGGGCGGCCGTTTGTATTTGCCAATATGAAGACCAAAGAAGGCGTTATAGAAATAGTTAATTTCATAAAGGATCAGGGGCTTTTTATATCCTGAGGCCTCAGCATAACACAGCAATTCATAGGCGGGGATGCTAAAATCAGCATGCAAAAAACCTTCTCAACACAGCCCGAACTATTCGTCTAAAACAGGTCGCCCAAGCTATCCACTGTTGACCTTGTTTCGATGACTAATGCTAGGCATCTGGTACCAACTCTCAGACGTACAGTTAGCCCAATGCCTGTATAGCGACTTATTGTTTCGAACGTTTTGCCATCTTGAGCTAGGCAGTAGTGTGCCGGAAGCTTCAACGTTGGGGCGATTTCGCACCCAGTTGGTTGAGCACGACTTGTGGGGGCGCCTACTGGTGAGATTAACCGTCAACTCGAAGAGAAGCACATCACCATGCGTGAAGGACGTATTACTATCATGACGCCACGCCCACAGAGGCGGCGCAATCAGGACCGGGTAACGGGAAAGATGGTACGCCTAAACGAGCCCCTGATGCGGATTGGCATGTAAAGAACGATAGCCATGGGAATAAGAAGTGCATCCACGGACTTTCCGTCCACACCGGCGTGGATGATGAGGGTTTTATTCAACGCCAAAGTGTCACCGCTGGTAATGTCCATGATTCTCAGGTGTCGGCAAACAGCCGGGTTCGGAATAAAGTGATCACGGTGACACGATCGGGTGGAGAGCGCCCCTTTGCTACTTACAAACGGCATTACGGTTTGGCGTGGACGCGGTTTATGGGTTTAGCGAAGAATACAACGGTATACGGACTGGCGGCTATGGCGGCGAATATTCGTAAAGGGGCAACGTTTCTCGCGCGCTATGGCCTGCCCGAACCGTGTTATGCAGGGTAGGCGCGCCCAGCGCATGGAAAGGAACCAATATGGCCATATAATGTGGCCAAGAATCGGTCCTATTTAGGGGAAAGCAGGAATATATGCGTTGAAAACCAGACGTTCGATAAATCTCTCTGAGATTAATCAGTTATGCTGAGGTCTCATCCTGACATTCATTCATATTTCACCCACTCGCAATACCGCACCACTATATAGTGGTGCTTATACACATATTGCACCTGATTGGTGCGGCATGATTTATGTGCGAGCCTCTTGCTTCCTTGAAGCTATTCATCCTACTTCAATCGTCTCCTTCTGAGCACCAGGTTATGCGCGTCCCAAAATAATTCTAAGTTCCAAAACTAGATACTCATGGTACTTGGCATGAAATTTGCTTTTTATTTCAGGAAGAACAATTCCCTAATTAATTTATTGGCCTGAGGAAAAACCATGGTAGCAAATACGAAACTTAAAATTACTAACAAAGGAGTAGATGAGTGATGGTGAAAACTAATATGCCATTGCGATCGATTATGGGAGCTGGTGCGCTTGCATCAATGCTCATAACACCCGTTGTATTGGCTGGTGGCACAATTGAATTCGGCGAGAACAAATCAGTAACTGTGGGGGCAGGTCTGCGTACGGCCTACACCTCTATCGACGACTCCAGCGATTTTGATGTGCAAAGCTTGCGCTTGTACATGAGTGGTCAAGCTCATGAGAAAATTAAATTCACATTCAATACCGAATGCACGGCCTGCGTCTTCGGGCAAGACTCCGACCATATTGGTAACGGCGGCGATATCGATGTGCTTGATGCCATCGTACAATTCGAGCTCAGCCCAGGGTTCAATATTTGGGCTGGCCGTATGCTAACACCAGCGGACCGAATTGAAATGAACGGTCCTTATTATGGGCTCAGCTGGAACCAGTATACTGTACCATTACTGCCCTCGGACCAACTGGGCCAAGCAGGTCTACTGGGCAGAGACGACGGCGTAACTGTCTGGGGGGCTCTGGGCAAGTTTCAGTACGCTGTCGGTGCTTTCGATGGCGTTGAAGGCGGTCCAAATCAGGACGACAATGTTTTATTGTCAGCCCGGTTCGCTTACAATTTTCTGAGCATGGAAAGCAATCCAGGTTACTACAGCAGTAGTACCTACTATGGTGGGGGCGGAGACATATTCACGCTTGGCCTATCCTTGCAATCTCAAGCTGACGGTACCGGCACAGCCATGGAAGCTGGAGATTTTGATGCCATCATCCTAGACGGACTATTTGAAAAAGTCCTCGGAAACAATGATGTCCTCACCATCGAAGGTGAAATCAAATCCATGGATGCCGATTTATCCGCCACCGCTCTTACCGACCCAACATGCTTTTGCCTGTTCGACGGTGATTCGTCATTCGTCACCGCTGCATATTTGTTCAATAGCGGCGAGGGCTTCGGCAAATTTCAGCCCTATATAAGATACACAAAGAACGAGCCGAATGCTGGGCTTGATAGCGATCTGTCTGAAATAGGCCTGAACTACATCATCGACGGGCACAACCTTCGATTGAACATCAACTGGACTTCCGGTGACGCGAATTTAACTGGCGCCAGGGGTGCAGATGTTGATGGGCTTTCAGTCGGTTTCCAAATCCAACTTTAACTAATATAAACAATCAGAAAGGAGCAATCATGAATCTCTTGAAGAAAACAAAATTTTATGCGGCATGCGCTGCAACTGCTGTTAGTTTGCAGTGGTCTACAATCTCTCTGGCTCAGGAAACCATCAAAGTTGGTGTTCTGCATTCTCTGTCCGGCACCATGGCCATCAGTGAAACAACGCTTAAAGACACTGTACTAATGATGATCGAAGAACAAAATAAGGCCGGCGGTCTATTGGGGCGACAATTGGAAGCTGTAGTTGTAGATCCAGCCTCCGACTGGCCTCTCTTTGCAGAGAAAACGCGTGAACTCATCACGCAAGAAGGAGTGGATGTGATTTTCGGATGTTGGACATCCGTTTCAAGAAAATCGGTTCTGCCGGTAATCGAAGAGCTTAATGGCTTATTGTTTTACCCGGTTCAGTATGAAGGTGAAGAATCGTCCAAGAACGTATTCTATACTGGTGCGGCTCCGAACCAACAAGCCATTCCTGCAGTTGACTATCTAATGGACGAAATTGGTGCGGAGCGGTGGGTTCTTGCCGGCACCGACTACGTTTATCCAAGAACGACTAATCGTATCCTTGAGGCTTACCTGAAATTGAAGGGAGTTGCAGATGAAGATATTATGATTAACTATACGCCATTCGGTCATTCTGATTGGCAAAATATCGTCGCTGATATTCAGCGCTTCGGTTCGACTGGCAAGAAGACTGCCGTTGTATCCACCATTAACGGTGATGCTAACGTGCCTTTCTATATTGAACTGGGTAACCAGGGTGTTTCGGCTGAAGATATTCCGGTAATCGCTTTCTCAGTCGGTGAGGAAGAGCTCTCCGGAATCGACACGGCTCCACTGGTTGGACACCTTGCAGCATGGAATTACTTTCAAAGTGTTTACACCGATGCCAACGATGAATTTATTGATACCTGGCAGTCATTCACTGGCGATTCGAGTCGAGTTACTAACGACCCGATGGAAGCTACATATATCGGCTTCAAAATGTGGGCACAGGCGGTAGAAGCAGCCGGAACCACGGATGTAGATACTGTCGAACAAGCAATGATCGGCTTAGAAGTGGAAAATCTCACTGGCGGTACAGCTGTGATGAACAAGAACCATCACTTATCCAAGCCTGTGCTTATTGGCGAAATTCAGGACGATGGTCAGTTTGATGTGGTTTGGGAAACTGATGGTGTTGTAGCTGGAGACGCTTGGTCTGATTTTCTTGATGGCAGCAAGGATCTGATTTCTGACTGGACTGAACCTACTAAATGTGGAAATTTCGATACAGTGAACAATCGATGTGTTGGTGCCAGCGATTGAAGCCCTGTTATCGACTATCTATTCGTCTAAAACAGGTCGCCCAAGCTATCCATTGTTGACCTTGTTTCGAGGGCTAATGCTAGGCATCTGGTACCAACTCTCAGACGTACAATAGGACCGATCCTTGGCCGCATAATGTGGCCAAGGATCGGTCCTATTTAGGGAAAAACAGGAATATATTCGTTGAAAACCAGACGTTCGACAAATCTCACTGAGATTAATCAGTTATGCTGAGGAAGATTCTTATCCTTGCAGCCACCTTTCAATTATTTGGGCTACCACCCGAAGTAGAGGCACAGACACAAGATGCTTCTCAGGCGAATTCCGCATTAGAAGAGATTATACCAATCCTGGCTACAGCCCGTCGGAATGAAGTCCCGGACTTGGTAGAAATCATCGCCAATTCTCAGGATAGCCGCCGAAGGCCTTTCCTCGAGAGCTTGCTGAATGGCCAGATTTATTTTACTCGAGACGAGGAGCGTGTTGTAAAGGTACTCCGCGTTGATGATCAATTTCAGATCAATGACGCCCTAAGCAACGAAGAGTTGGGTCTGGTCGGAACCCGTGCTGTGAGACGCGTCAGCGTTAACAATAGTTTGCGCAGGACTATTCGCCTGTTAATTGCAGGAATCGATCTTCAAGATGACGACCCGCAAGTCAGGCTTTCTGCGGTGGAATACATGGTTGCTCAGGAGGCCGCTGAATCTCGCGAACAACTGTTGCAATTGCAATCAGAAGAAAGTGATGAATCGGTAATTCAGGCAATTGAAGAAGGATTGGCACTGACTGACCTCTCTTCTAAAGATGCCTCCTTGCGAAGCAGTGCGCTAGATAAATTAGCGGGGAATCTAAATTCCACAATTCGAAATTCAATCAGGGACATGGCTGAAAATGATCCTGACCCCGAGATCCAAGCCAAGGCACAGGATGTGCTGTACTCTATTCAAAGTAAAGTAGAGCTATACGGTTATGTGCAGACTCTATTCTTCGGATTAAGCCTTGGCTCTGTCCTCTTATTGGCAGCGATAGGATTGGCGATAACCTTCGGCGTGATGGGCGTAATTAATATGGCCCATGGTGAATTAATCATGCTCGGGGCATATACCACTTACGTTGTACAACAGGCTTTCCCTGACTCCATTGGCATGTCTTTATTCATCGCAATACCAGCTGCTTTTCTTGTATCTGGATTGTTCGGTATTTTAATCGAGAGAGGAATAATTCGATTTCTATATGGCAGACCATTGGAAACACTGCTGGCAACTTTCGGTATCAGCCTGATTCTTCAACAATTGGTTCGATCCGTGTTCAGCCCACAGAACAGGCAGGTAAGTAATCCTGAGTGGATGAGTGGTCAGTGGCAGATCAACGAAGTACTCGCCCTCACTTATAATCGACTGTACATATTAATCTTCTGCTTCATAGTCTTTGCTTTGCTTTCACTTTTATTAAAGAAAACACGGCTTGGGATTGAAGTCCGTGCCGTATCCCAGAATAGGGCAATGGCTAAGGCCATCGGAGTCAGAAGCGGCTGGGTCGATGCCTTAACCTTTGGACTGGGCTCAGGTATTGCCGGCATTGCCGGCGTTGCTTTAAGCCAGATTACGAATGTAGGGCCTAATCTGGGTCAGGCCTATATCGTCGATTCATTTATGGTCGTGGTTTTCGGAGGAGTAGGAAATCTTTGGGGAACTTTTTACGGCGCCTTTATTCTAGGCATTGGCAATAAAATATTAGAACCTTGGGCTGGAGCTGTTGTTGCAAAAATTCTGATTCTTGTTTTCATCATTCTCTTTATTCAGAAACAACCTCGTGGTTTATTCCCGCAAAAAGGTAGAGGCATGGAAGAGTAGTTTTGCAAATAAAATCAACCTTCACCGAAACATTGCAAGGAGATACAGGCGGCCGGATCATGATTGCCATCTTGTTGGCGAGCTGTATCATTTTCCCGGTATTTAATTTACTGGTGCCTGAATCTTCTGCATTCCACATTTCCACGTATCTTGTCACCTTGTTTGGTAAGTATCTGTGCTTCGGTTTACTCGCTCTCGCACTGGATCTCGCATGGGGGTTCTGCGGCATTCTTAGCTTGGGTCACGGCGCGTTTTTCGCGCTTGGTGGTTACGGCATGGGAATGTATTTGATGCGACAGATCGGCGATCGGGGCGTCTATGGCAACCCGAACCTACCAGACTTCATGGTATTCCTTAACTGGACCGAGCTGCCTTGGTACTGGAATGGATTCAACTATTTCGGATTTGCCATGCTTATGGCAGCTTTTGTGCCAGGCTTGTTGGCCTTCGCTTTTGGCTGGCTAGCTTTCCGTTCACGAGTCACTGGCGTTTATCTTTCCATCATTTTGCAGGCAATGACCTATGCGCTTATGCTTTCATTCTTTAGAAACGAAATGGGCTTCGGTGGTAACAACGGCCTTACCGATTTCAAGGATATTCTTGGCTTTAGCTTGCAGTCTGATGTCACTAGGGCTGTGCTTTTCGTACTCGCCAGCCTGATGCTAATTATCGTTTATATGATCTGTCGGCATATTGTTAAGTCTAAATTTGGCCGGGTAGTGGTTTCGATTCGAGACGCCGAAACCAGAATGCGCTTCATTGGATACAAAGTCGAAAATTACAAAACATCAGTATTTGTCCTGTCCGCCCTGATTGCCGGCTTAGCCGGAGCACTTTATGTGCCCTTTGTGGGGATCATCAACCCGGGAGAGTTTGCACCGCTGAATTCAATCGAGATCGTCATCTGGGTGGCCATCGGCGGCCGATCCACCCTGTACGGTGCAGTGCTTGGCGCGATTCTGGTTAGTTATGCCAAGACCCGTTTTACAGCGATCATGCCCGAAGCCTGGTTATTCACACTAGGTGGTCTCTTCGTATTTGTAACCCTGTTCTTGCCGAGAGGCCTGGCCGGGTTCTTCAGTGACTTAAAAACCAAGCTCGGAAAGAAAGCATGAGTCGGTTCAGTGATATGTTTACAGCCTGGCGTGGAGGAGCTCCGTTGAGCGAATTCAGCCCAGAGGCCAAGTCAAGAAAGTTGCTTGACCTGAGTCACGGCATATTGCTCTACTTGGAAAATGTCACGGTTAGCTTCGATGGCTTCAGAGCGCTGGACAACTTGAATCTGTATATCGGTAAAGGCGAGTTGCGTTGTATTATCGGCGCCAATGGTGCTGGCAAGACAACTATGATGGATGTCATTACTGGGAAGCTGAGGCCTGATAGCGGTACCGCATTTTTAGGACAAACCATTGACCTGTTAAGGATGAGTGAGGCAGAAATCTCCGAGGTCGGTATTGGTCGAAAGTTTCAAAAACCAACTGTACTCGAAAATTTCTCAGTGTTCGACAATTTAGAGTTATCACTACGTGCTGATCGAAGTGTTTGGGCGACGCTGACTGCCAGGCTTTCTGGTGAACAGAAAGATCGAATCGATGGAGTGCTTCTCACCATCGGTTTGCAAACTGAAAGAGATCGCATTGCGGGAAGCTTGTCTCATGGTCAAAAGCAATGGCTGGAAATAGGCATCTTACTAATTCAAGATCCATACCTTCTGTTGGTTGATGAACCCGTTGCCGGTATGACAGTGCAGGAAACAGAACGAACCGCCGAACTGCTTACCAGCTTAGCAGGAGAAAGGTCGGTAGTTGTGGTAGAGCACGATATGGAATTTGTCCGCTCAATTGCAAGAACCGTGACGGTCTTACACCAGGGAAGAGTACTGGCGGAAGGCACAATGAATGAAATTCAAGAGGACCCCAAAGTGAGGGAAGTTTATCTTGGGAGTTCCGAAACAAGTTAGTGAGCCTAACGTGTTAACAATACATCAACTAAATCAATCCTATGGTCAGAGCCGAACACTTTGGGACTTGGATTTCACTATGAAAGACGGAACCATAACCTGTGTAATGGGTCGCAACGGTGTCGGAAAAACGACTTTCATGAAATGCATCCTGGGCCTGGAGTCCATCGATTCGGGAGAAATCAGTCTGGCCGGCGCGCCCATCCATGGACTCAATACAGAAAATAGAGTTCGCCGCGGAATTGGCTATGTTCCTCAGGGTCGGGAAATATTCTCAAGTTTGACCGTGGAAGAAAACCTGACAATTGCTCTTGGTGCCAGACGCGACAAAATTAAAAGCGTTCCGGACCGAATTTACGATTTGTTTCCAGTGCTGAAGGACATGAGGTCTCGACGGGGTGGTGACTTGTCTGGAGGCCAACAACAGCAACTTGCCATCGGCCGAGCACTTGTTATCGAACCAGATTTGCTTATTCTAGATGAGCCTAATGAAGGCATCCAGCCCAATATAGTGCAGCAAATAGGCGACGTGCTTCTACAACTTAATAGAGACGAGAATTTAACTATCATCCTGGTTGAGCAAAAACTCGCCTTTGCCAAACGCTTAGGCCAGCTGTTCTACTTAATGGACAAGGGTAGCTGCGTTGCAGAAGGAAAGATGTCGGCTTTAAGTGACGAGCTGATCAGCAAATATCTGGCGGTGTAAGGGAATCGCAGATTGTCTGCTATTCATCCCTGGGTTTTTAAAGCAATCGGGTCAGCCACAATCCGCCCACCGTTATGGATGCCACAGAAATAAAATGTCGGCTCCATTCAAATAAACGCTGGTCTCGGCCCAATAGTTTGTTCTGAATGTAACCGAAGCTCACACCAAAACCGAGCATGGAAAGGAGAACCCCGAGCATGAAAACCAGCAAATAGACCAGTGCTGGCCTGAAATCACCTTTCCCTGTCACCGGAATTAATGCGAGTATTGGTGCACTTCCAGCTAAGCCATGCAACATTCCCACGAAAATCGAGCGATGTGATTCATAAGAGTTGTGCTTTGCATTCTGCCAGTGAGTGTGAACAATATTTCCATGCCGGTGCTGATGCAAACTGATGCTCTCCTTGCGAAATCGCAAGATGCAGAACACGCCCATCAGGATTAGCAACACACCAACACCTGCTTCAGCCAACAACTGGACAGACTCAGGTATCGACCAGCCGAGAGCAGTTAGAAGTAAGCTACTTGCAAAGAGCACTGAACCGTGACCAAGTGCCCAACTCGAGCTGTAAAGTATAGTTTCGGGCACACCGGCGCGTCGATTACATAGCACCGATACCGCCATTATATGATCAGCGTCCAATGCATGGACCAGGCCAAGCCCAAAGCCCAGGAGCAGAATTGGTGAGATTTCAAACAGCATCGAACAACAACTGATCGAGCTTATGGATAGATAGTGACCTCGTTAACTTGAAACTAATTACTATGGGGCATAGACAGAATCGTTTGGAGGCTTAATTGACTGAGAGTAATTATTCCCAATTGGTATGTTTACTCTAATTGTAGTGCAGCAAAAGAATTGATTTATAGCCAAACCTGGTCAACAGGCAAAGTCTTCTTGTGCTGGGCAATAAACAAGTATTTCATCACGTTTCTTTGGCAAACCCTAATTCCCAAATAGAAATGCCTAAAACGCAGAAAGCCTTGGCGGTATAATGGTTTGCGATAAAACTCCCCTTCACCCAGTGGGTGCACAACTCAAGGCTTATGAGCATTCTACCCTACAAACTTGATACAAGAAATGATTTACTGACCTCCCCGGTCCTAATTATCAGGGCCACTTCAATGCGTTTCAGGGGGGGGGTATCAAAGACTTGATGGTACAACTAGAGGTACAACAAACTACTGAATAGTGCTGCAGGCCAGTAAAGTAGGGAATAAACGATTCCGCCTCTGGGCACCATAACTCTTTGTTATTATTGATTATTCATCTCCTTGCTTAATTTTAACTTTCCGCCACACCTGTAGCACACTCTAGCATTCCCACAAATCAGGCTATACACTAGTTGAAAAACAATTGGTGTTTACTGTGCCCAAGTCCATTAGCGTTATTGATAAAAAAGTTAAGCTGTATAAACGCAGCCGAAGCAATGTCTGGCAAACTGAAATCAAATTGCAGAATGGAAAACGTGAGCGGTTTAGCACCGGCACAGAAGACGAAGCTGAGGCAAAAGAGAAAGCGTTAAAGCTCTATTACGAAGCTGACTACAAAGCAAAGAATAAACTCCCCCCAACCCTCGTATTTACTAGTATTGCGGCCCTTTTCCTATTGCTAGGCAATAGCATGGGTATAGCCCAGAGCGAAGCAGAATACCGCCGCCTCGTCGATCAATACTGTGTCAGCTGCCATAACCAGCGGATAGTTGATGCGGATCCGAATTCACTTTCTGACCCTTTGAACTCTCAATTGAGAGCCGTCGGCCTAGCTTTAGATAGCCTCAATATTCAGGAAGTAGCCAATGATGCAAGCCATTGGGAAAAGGTTATTAGAAAAATACGAGCTGGCTTAATGCCTCCTGCCGGCATGCCAAGACCAGATGATGGCCAGCTTGAAGACTTTCGGGAATGGCTCCAGTCTGAATTAGATTACGCCGGCAACACGAATCCCGATCCGGGTCGTACAGCGACTTTGCATCGATTAAATCGCGCAGAATACAAAAATGCGATTCGTGATCTCCTTGCTTTAGATATCGATGTAAATAATTTCTTGCCAGCCGACGATGCTAGCTACGGCTTCGACAATATTGGTGGTGTTCTGCGAATATCTCAATCCTTGATGGAACGCTATCTAGAGTCAAGTCGATCCATTAGCCGACTGGCAGTTGGGAACCCTCCCCCCGCACCATTTTCTGAAACGTTCCGCACTCAACAGGATCAGCAGCAGCACGCACGAGTAACTGGGCTTCCTATTGGGACCCGCGGCGGAATGTTGGTTTCCTATCAGTTCCCAGTCGATGCTAATTATGATTTAAACGTTGAATTAAAAGGGATCCGCGGATATGAGATGGATCTTGGCAGCGCAGTTGAAACTCATCGTTTGGAAATTACCGTGGACGGAGTAGCAGTAGAGACAATTGAAGTTGCTGGCACATCAAATGTGGACATACAAGTTCCTGTCTCCGCGGGACCAAGAGAAATTGGGGTGGCCTTTTTCCGTCGACCTCCTGCACTAGCAGAGCAAGTTCGGGAACGCTTCGAGAATCCACGCACAGCTGGGAATACTGGCGGCCCGCTAGGGTCAATGCCTTTTGTTAGCTCTTTAACTATTGCAGGCCCATACAATATTGCTGGCCCCGGTAACACACCTAGCCGTAATAAAATTTTTTCTTGCTTACCTGATGGTGCTTCAGAAGAGTTTGCTTGCGCCCAGCAAATTTTATCAAAATTAACTCGGCAGGCTTATCGTCGGCCGATTACAGATGATGACATTAGTGTGCTTATGGATTTCTATACCATAGCGCAGGAGAACGGCGGCGACTTCGAAGACGGCATAGAATTAGCGCTAAGAAGATTACTAGTAAGTCCGGAATTTCTAGTGCGCATAGAAGCCGACCCTGAAAATGTTGGAGCAGAAGAAGCTTATCGAATTTCAGATATCGAACTTGCATCCCGTTTGTCTTTCTTCTTGTGGTCTAGCATACCTGATGAAGAATTGCTTTCTCTGGCAGAACAAAACCAACTAAGTCGTACTTTGGTGCTCGAACAACAAATCACGCGAATGATTGCCGACCCTCGTTCCCATGCACTAACGCAAAATTTTGCCGGCCAGTGGTTGCAATTGCGAAACCTAGCTTCGATTGTGCGACCAGGAGAACCTTATGCTGTTGCCTTCGATGAAACATTACGGCAAGCAATGATTACAGAAACAGAAATGTTTTTTGACAGCATTGTAAAAGAAGACCTAGCAGTATTGGATTTATTAACGGCTGATTACACTTATTTGAACGGCCGGCTAGCTGGCCACTATGACATTCCAAATATAAAGGGCACACATTTTCGTAAAGTCATGCTGTCAGAAAATAGTCCTAGGAAAGGACTGTTAGGACATGGCAGCATTCTCACGCTGACTTCACATGCGATTCGCACCTCTCCAGTACTCAGAGGTAAGTGGATTCTAGATAATATCCTCGGCACACCGCCACCAGATCCACCACCTAATATCCCAGCATTGGATGATCGAAAAACATCCGCTCGAGTAGCAACCATGCGCGAACGCATGGCTGCCCATCGAGCCAATCCTGTGTGTGCTGCCTGTCATACCATGATCGATCCCACTGGTTTCGCTTTGGAAGGATTTGACGCTATCGGCCGGTATCGCCGGGTGGATGAATGGTTCAATGAGATCGATACCTCAGGAATCTTGCCTGATGGAACTTCCTTTGACGGCGCTGTAGAACTGCGTGAAGCACTAGTGCAACACCCAGAAAGATTCGTTAGTACATTTACTGAAAAGCTCATGACTTATGCCTTGGGCCGCGGGCTCGAATATTATGATATGCCTGCTGTACGCAAGATAGTGCGTGAAGCTGAGGTCAGCGGCTATGGCATCCAGTCTATTATTATTGGAATTGTAAACAGCTATCCTTTCCAGCATAGGAGATCCGAAGCATGACGTTTATTACTAAAAAAGCGTTACCCAGACGGACCTTGTTGCGCGGCATGGGCACAATGGTGGCCTTGCCTTTCTTAGGTGCGATGGCACCAGCCTTAACCGCAGTGGCAAATACAGCCGCCAACCCAATACCACGATTAGGGTTCTTCTATGCGCCAAATGGCATGTTCTTGCCAAACTTTCATCCAGAAGGTGATGGTGGCAAAGACTTTCAGATCACTCCTATTCTTGCCCCACTTCAAGCTTATCGTGACCAAATGGTGGTTATCAGCGGTTTAAGTAACAGCAATCTGGTAAGCCCTAATGAAGGCGGTGGTGTCCATACCCGAGCTCATGGCGGATGGTTAAGCGGTGTCTTGCCAAAACGTACCGAGGGCGCCGACATAGAAGCTGGAAAAACTGTTGATCAATATGCGGCTGATGTACTAGGAAAGGATACTTCGCTACGTTCTTTGCAATTAACTACTGACTCTAATTTCACTGTTGGTAATTGTGAAAATGGATATAGCTGCACTTATCAAAATTCAACTTCCTGGAGCTCACCTACTACGCCATTACCCCACGAGAGAGATCCTCGTGTAGTTTTTCAACGGCTATTCGGCGACGGCGGCAGTATCGAAGCGCGCATGACGCAGATGAAAACTGATCGCAGCATTCTCGATTCAGTCACCGAGAGCATCAGCAAACTGGAAGGTAAGTTAGGGTACGGAGATAAAGTTGTTGTAGATGAGTACTTGACAGCAGTTAGGGAAATCGAGAGACGAATTCAGCGCACTGAACAAAATAATGCATCGCGGCCTTTACCCTCTGTTGAACAGCCTGATGGTATACCGGAATCATTTGAAGATCATATCGAAACGCTGTTCGAGATGTTAACTCTCGCTTATCGAGCAGATGTAACGCGCGTAAGCGTATTTCAAATGGCCAGAGAACTAAGTGGCCGCGCCTATCCTGATATTGGCGTGCCAGAAGGACACCACACAGTGTCCCATCACCAATTAAACCCCCACAATATTCAACAATATACGCGAATTAATACTCATCATATTTCACTCTATGCAAAATTCATTGAGCGCCTAGCAAACACTCCCGACGGAGATGGTAGTTTGCTAGACCACAGTATTCTTTTATATGGTACAGGCATGGGTGATGGTGATCATCATACACCGTATAACCTACCTATCGTTCTATTAGGAAATGGCTGTGGAGAACTGGAAGGCGGTCGTCATATGAAGTATCCACTTCACACTCCGTTCATGAATCTCGGCCTAAGTTTGTTAGATAAAGTTGGTGTCAATCTGGCCAGCCTTTCCGATAGTACAGGTCGCTTAAGCGACCTGTAATAATTGATTAGGAAACACAAATGGATTCCTCAACGATATTTTCCTTAAAGTCCCTTATGAACAAACTAGTGGCGTTGGTTTTTACCGCAGGGTTCTCAATGATAAGTGTAGCTGTGACTGAGCGAGATTTTTTGCGTGGCGCACAAAACGGTGACATCGATACAGTTTATACCGCATTGCAACAAGGGATTAATGCGAGTGCACGTTCTGCGGATACTACTACTGCTCTGCAATGGGCTGTGCAGGGAGATCACATTGATATTGTTGAACTTCTTCTATCAAACGGAGCTGATGCGAAAACGGCAAATCGATACGGCGTAACTGCAGCGGCCCTGGCGGCTGAAAATGGCAACGCCAAAATTATGAATATGTTGTTGTCAGCAGGTGTTGATCCTAATCAATCTATGCCTGAAGGAGAGACCCTCCTCATGACAGCTGCACGAACTGGAAATGCTGCAACCGTTCGCATGCTTTTGGAACAAGGAGCGAACCCTAATAATCGTGAAAACAGTCGCGGTCAGACTGCTTTAATGTGGGCAGCCGGACATAACAATGTTGATGCGATTAGAGTCATGGCTGAGTTTAACGTCAACGTGAACGTGAAAACTAATAATCCCACGCGCATCGCAGACCGGGTATTTCAATATACTCCGCCCACTGGCTTTTCTGCCTTGTTGTTTGCAGTGCGTTCAGGACACAAAGAAGCAACGGACGCATTGCTCGACAACGGAGCTGACATAAATGATTTGGTTTCTGATGGACAAAGTGTGCTCGTTATAGCCATCGCTAATGCTAATTGGGAACTGGCGGCACATTTGATCGACCGAGGCGCAGATGTCACTCAAGCAGAAGCAGGCTGGAACGCATTGCATCAAGCGGTACGTACTCGCCGCATGAATCTGGCGTTTGGCACACCAGGGCCCCACGCTTCAGGCACGTTGGATAGTTTAGATCTACTGAAAAAATTATTGGACGCCGGCATTGATGTAGACGCTCGCATGACTCGCAATGGTATTCGAGACGGTCAACGTAATCGCTTTAATCGTCTCGGTGCAACTGCTTTTATGCTCGCAGCAAAAGTAACAGATATTGAGGCTATGAAATTACTTCTAACTTATGGCGCCAATGCAAATATCCCTACAGCCGACGGAACAACAGCATTAATGGTTGCTTCAGGCTTACACATTTGGAATCCCGGCGAAGATGGCGGTTCATTTACTGGTCAGGAGGAAGAAGTTCTCGAAGCGATACAACTCTGCGTCAAAGAGGGAAACGACATTAATGCTCGCAACTATCGGGGCGAGACTGCTCTTCATGGTATTGGTTTTCGCGGTGTTAATCTTGCATTAGATTATTTAGTTGAGAAAGGAGCAGATCTATCAGCGCTAACAGAGGATGGATGGTCTCCCCTCGCAATCGCCAGAGGATTTAGCTACACAGATTTTTATAAAGCACAGCTGCACACTGCCGCGCGCATGGAAAAATTAATGTTGGCTCGCGGACTGAATACTAATGGTGACGAACATCGTGTGCCAGGTTCGGTATGTTATGACTGTTTACAAACCCGGGCGGATCAAATTCAGGCAGTAACTACAAGAGACCAGTGGATGGAAGAAAATTTCGATCCTGCCAACGTAGACATTCAAATGCTTCCTTTCTGGAGTTGGTTGCCGTATCCCGACCCCTCGCAAAATTCTTCAGTGGATGTTTCATCGCCTAATTATAATCGTTAAGAAATAGATCCCTATAGATTCGAGAAGCTAGCAACGACCAACATTGTGATTAGATAATTTACAATTCAATCGCGTTACGTTGACCTCCTTTGTTCTTGACCCCTTTGTTCTGTTACCCTGAACCTTCCATATCATTTATCAATTTAGAGGATCTTTATTTTGTTTAGCCATGTCATGATCGGTGCTGATGACGTCGAAGCAGCAAAGGCATTTTACGATGCTACTTTAGGAACCTTGGGCATCGAACCCGGATTTATCGACTCCTATGGAAGACTGTTTTATCGAACCAAGGCCGGTATGTTTGGAATAACCAAGCCCATCAACGGCGAACCAACCACTAATGGAAACGGCAGCACGCTTGGGTTTGCAGCAGAAAGCCCCGCGCAGTGTGATGCCTGGCATGTAGCAGGCATGGAAAATGGTGGCGTAGCTATCGAAGATCCGCCGGGAGTCCGTGAGGGCGGCGGCATGAAGATGTATCTTGCCTATCTGCGTGACCCTGCAGGGAATAAAATCTGTACTCTGCATATGATGAACGCAGAGTAACCTCTGCTGAAAACTCCTTCACAGAAGCTTCGATTAATCATTTTGATGATTGCTTGGAGTTTCTGGTTGGATGGTTTCGCACAAGAATCAATAAACCCTATTATCACTAAACTCAATGCTGATGAATCTGTCATTGGCACTTTCACTCGAGTACCCCGATTCGACCTTGACTTCATTGTTATTGACGAGCAATACAACGAAGTTGACTTCAATGATGTACGGGCGGTAATTCGTGATCTCAATGATGGCGATGGTTCACCTGTCGCAGCTCCAATAGTTCGAACACCCTTAAATTTAAGAGACACTCCCGAAAAAGTTGTTCCTCAACTTATAGAGGCAGGTGCTTACGGTTTTTTATTTCCTGACATCGAATCAAAAGAACAAGCGAGCGCTGCAATTTCTGCTATGCAACAGGAACGAGACGAAGTCTGGCTATCAAGTCCTAATGGCGTATTAGTTGCCATGATCATGATTGAGTCGACACAAGGTATATCTAATCTTGATGAGATTATAGAAGTACCAGGTGTAGGAGTACTGTTTGTTGGACCGACAGACATAGCAAACAATATTGGTGCCGAAGGCCCTAACGCGCCCGAAGTAGAAGCCCTGGTTCAAGAGGTTGTGCAATTTTGCATAGAACAGGATGTTGCTTGCGGCTATCCGATTGTTGCTGCATCACTTGAAGATGCAGAGAGGCAAACTACACAGCGCCTGGCTGAAGGTTTTAAGGTGTTAGCGGTGATGACTCGAGCACAGTAATTTACTCAGGAGGGCAAACCAACACCACCATCTCGATTGGCTTGCACTACTTATTGCCTATTGCCGCAAGAAGCACAACGCATAATATTAACTACTTCTACTGCGGAAACCTTGCTATTCCAAAACTGCCGTAGATTCCACCTATCCAAATTTCATCATCAGCATCTATACCGACGGTACCATGCTCAAAGAAATCATTACCCTCACTCAATCCGCCTTAGGATCAAATCGGAAAAAGTACCGGGGTGGGAATCCGGTCAAGAATCTAAAACTAAATGGCACAGAAAAATCGATGGCGCCCTGATCGTGTTCTGTCCCTTCCAGAACTACGGCGGTGTAGTTCCAAGTTTCACCCTGATAGGTTAATTGTATATCCGGGTTTCGTTGGATTCTTCGAGCCCATGCACGCGGCCAATGATTAACTGCAACATAGATTTGACCATCGAGATCAAGGCGAGCGACCACCCGATCAATAGCCGCACCATCTTCTTCAAAAGAAGTAATTACCATGGTGCCATCATACGTAGGTTGGCTCGTGCCAAGCAGAGTCTCAAAAAGTATAACGATGACTGCATAAAAAATAAGAAAGCAAATGCCGATCTTAATCGCCCTGTTTTTTGTCAAGATCGCCATGATTTAGCACCTTTATTGGAAGGAAGAATCGGTGAATTGTTTTAAATTGCCTTAGATAATAGCCAAAACCGGGTGCGGGTACTAGAGCGCCACAACTCACTAAGAACTATAGGCACTTGACTGGTGCAATCTACAGGTCCAATCTACCCTCATTATGGTGAGACTTTCAAAAAGATCGTTCCAAATCCTAGCGCTTTCTTCCGTGGCAGTATTTTTGCCTCTAAAGATAATGGCACAGGGAAATCTCATTGACGCACCTTTACCACATAGCACTGGCCAAAGTGTTTCCCCATCTTTTGAAGGATGGTATTCCAATTCAGATGGCGGTTTTAGCCTAGTATTCGGTTATTTCAACCGCAACTATGAGGAAAATATTTCCTTACCCATCGGGCTTAACAATAAATTCGAACCCGGTCCTGCCGACCGCGGTCAGCCCACATATTTCCATCCACGCCGACACACTGGCGTTTTTGCAGTAAGAGTTCCTGCGAATTTTGGTAACCAAAAATTAACTTGGCGCATCACTGCTGGTAATGAAAGCATTGCTATTCCTGGCCATTTAAAACCCGAATGGGAAATCACTGCTTTAGAAGAGATTACTAGCGGCAATACACCGCCGGCGGTGAGATTTAGTGAGAGCGGCAATTCTGGCCAAGGTCCATTGGGTATTTCATCTCCAACAATTACTACAAATGTGGGAGAAGCAGCAGAAATTTTGCTATGGTCAAAAGACGATGGCGTTAAAAAATCCCGCGCTGCAGGTCAGCGACCAAGGACTGGCGTTGTCGTCAGCAAATTTCGCGGGCCAGGCGATGTTGTAATTGATGATGACACGCCCCGGCTTGTTGGTGAAAAAGCCAGTATTAAGGCGACATTTACATTAGCTGGAGATTATATTCTTAGAGTACTCGCTTGGGATGACTCAGGTGGTCAGAGTGCAGTAATGGCCGGTGGTTTTTTTTGTTGTTGGACCAATGGATTTATCAACGTAAGAGTAGACGAATAGGTAAAAATAATGCCAATCAAAATGCGTTCCAGAAAATCTTTGAAATTTCTGCCGTTGGTAACTGCTGGACTGCTTGTTTCATTCGCTAGTCAGGTACCTGCCCAAAGCAATGCAGTAACATTTAGTAAAGACATCGCGCCTATTCTGCAAGAGAACTGTCAAACTTGTCATCGCCCCGGACAAATGGGACCAATGGCGTTGATTAGTTACGATCAGGTTCGTCCTTGGGCTCCAGTCATAAAGGCCCGTGTTATTGCCCGCGAAATGCCACCATGGCATTTAGATAAAACCGTTGGTATACAAGATTATGACAATGATGTGTCCCTCAGCGATGAACAGATAAATACAATTTCTCAATGGGTTGATGCTGGCGCTCCTCAAGGCAACCCCGAAGACTTACCGCTTGCGATTGAATGGCCATCAGATGAGGTTTGGCGCATGGCAGAAATATATGGACGTGAGCCAGATTTAATCATTCGCTCTGACCCCTGGACTCAGTCAGCACAAGGGCAAGATCAATGGTGGACACCGATCGTTGAAACTGGGCTGTCAGAAGATCGCTGGGTCACCGGCATGGAAGTAAGGCCGACAATGGAAGGCCGCCCTGTGACCCATCACGCAGTCGTTTACTTACAGCAAGAAGAAGAGGCTGGTGATTTCACACCGGTCGTTGATGTACCAGGCCAAGGCAGCTATTTAACTGAATTTGCGGTTGGCAAGATTGGGGATGTATTTCGGGAAAATACCGGCAAACTTATGAAGGCCGGTTCACGCATTGCTTTCGATAATCATTACCACTCCGTCGGAGAAGAAATAACAGCCCAGACCGAACTCGCTATCTGGTTCCACGAAGAAGACTATGTGCCGAAATATCGAGTTTATGCGCAAGCTCTTGGTGTTATTCAGTCCATGCAAACTTTGGACATACCTCCGGGCAAGATTACAACTCACCATGCCTATATCCCATTAACCACTCAGGCGCGATTAGAAAACTATCAACCTCATATGCATATTCGAGGTAAGGCAATGTCTATGGAAGCTATCCTGCCCAATGGACAGGTAAAAATGCTCAGCCATGTGGACAACTTCAACTTCAATTGGCATGTGAATTACGTATACGCAGACGATTCTGCACCAGTGCTACCGGCTGGAACTGTTCTTCATATTACTGCCTGGCATGATAATTCCGTGGAAAACCCGTTTAATCCAGACCCTTCTCAATGGGTAGGTTGGGGTCAACGAAGTTACGATGAAATGTATCATGCTCACGTAAACATAACCTATCTCACCAATGAAGATTATCAGCAGATCATAGATGATCGTCGTTCGAGTGGCGGCGGGAACGACTAGGTAAATGTTTGATTCAAACTGGGTAGTCGGTGCGACCTTTTAGAGCTATGATTTTATGCCCGCGGCACTCTCTTTCCAGCAAGAAGTGTTTCAAACGGAAATAATCTTTGAGTGCCAGATCTAACATTTTCATAGTTATCAATAAAACTAAAATTACCTTCTCGCAGTTCGAGAATTGCAATATCAGCTGGCGCACCCACATTGAGTGTGCCCTTGTCTCTGAGAAACGGAAACCCCACTTGCATAATGTCAATCGTACCCAAGATTTCTTTTGTGAGATAATTTAGTATTCTGTTTGACAATTTATTTATTCATTAAGGAGTTTGATTTTATGAAACACATGATTCAATGGGCATTTAGCTCTGGTACTTATGAAAGAGGTATGAAACAATTTTTAGAAACGGGAGGCCCTGATCCTGAGGGTGTTAGGACTATTGGTCGATGGCATGCTCCTGGGACTATGTATGGCTTTCATTTGGTCGAAGCCGATCCGGTGGATGTAACAAAACTAACTTCTCAATGGGCATCACTAGTGGATTTAACCATAACCCCGGTAATCGACGATGACGAAGCAAAGAAAGGTCTTAGTGCGACTTTTTAGTTAGAAAGAGATAAATCTTTGTGGTGTCATGGATGCTTATGACAGTATAGCGGCATCACAATGCGTTTCAGGGGGGGGTATCAGCGTCTTGCTGGTACTACCAGTGGTACTACAAACTGACAAATAGAGCTACAGGCCAGTAAAGTAAGGGAAATTCGATTCCGCCCCTGGGCACCATTCTTTTTTTAGATTTCAAATAGCTACTCGATAGTCATGTCTTCAGTGTCAGAAGATAAAGAAATCACCATTCCATCTTCCGTAATTATTGCACCGTCTGGAATTCCGCGATTGAAAGCAGCAACCGCCATGGCATTCCTTGGCGCGGGCACAAGGTGGTATAACGCAAGTTGCCCGATATCAGCCTCGTCTACCAATCGCTGCAGGTCTCTCGTAGTCGCATGATAATCCTGAATGTCATGTAGTACTGTTGCAAGTCGTGTATTGCCAGTGCTTCGTGCCAAGTTCTCGGCACCTTGCACAAGTTGCAAAGCCATAGCATCGTGCAGTACGACATCCGCACCGTTGGATATTTCTACTATCTTGTCAGTGACCAGACTATCCCCACTGATGACAACTGAGCGACCGCCGTAATCAAATCGATAGCCATAGGCTGGATCAATTGGTGGATGAGAGACTTCAAAAGCGGTAATACGCAAACCATCTTCATCCACGATTATCCCTTCGTTAATAGTGCGAGATTGCAGGATTCCCAGTTCGGGATTGAGTAATTCTGCTCCATGATGAGCCACGCGGTACGCACGGTCCAATTCGTAAGTGATATTGAGGCCTTCAACAATACGATCGACACCTTCCGGCCCGACAATTTGCAAAGGCGCAGGTCTGCCTGCGACCCAGGAATTGAGATTGAAATCGCCAATATCAGATATGTGATCGGAATGAAAATGGGTTAACAAAATACCGCGCAGCTTGCCTGTTGGTATACCTACAAGATTTGCAGTCGCTGCAGAACCAGAACCCGCATCTACTATGTACAGATGATCAGGTGTCTCTACTGCCACACAAGCTTGCGCGCGACCCGGAGCTGGCAAAGGTGAGGAAGTACCGCACATGGTAATTCTTATCCCTTCAAAACTAACGGTAGACGAAGAACTTGTTTGTGCTTCACTGGCTATTGAATAAACCAAAACCCCAATGATGGCTATTTTCCTAATCACTTCTTTCCTTTCTTAATTCTCTCATACCCAGAAGATACTAGGTTTATTGTCAGGGAACAGCTTTTTTGAGGTGTTCCCTGACAATAAACCTAGTATCTTCTGGGTATGAATATAAAACAAATGATAGCCACTGCCGCTCTCTACCTCCTACTCTCAGCCTGTACCCATGACGAGGAGGTAGTCAAATCCACTGCCGCCGTCGCAATACCTGACAAATATGGTGCACAAATCAGTGAAGATATTCTACGAGCGGGTGGCAATGCCGTTGATGCTGCGGTTGCAACAGGATTTTCCTTAGCTGTTACTTTCATCGACGCCGGAAATATTGGCGGGGGTGGGTTCATGCTTATTCACATGGATGGCGAAACCACATTTCTTGATTATCGTGAAACGGCACCATCCGCCGCTTATAAAGAAATGTATCTTGATGAAAACGGAGACGTTATCAACAATGCCAGTTTGATTGGTAGCCCAACTAACGGTGTGCCGGGAACCGTTGCGGGGCTATGGGAAGCGCACAAGAGATACGGTAAGTTGCCGTGGAAAGATGTTGTGAAGCCTGCCATCAACCTCGCAGAGAACGGCTTTATCCCGGCTGATGTATTAGTTGAAGACGTTCGAAAGATGTACGACTGGTTTGGGGAAGGCACAAACTTTAAAGCATATTTTGGCAGTATCAATAATGATGAATTATTCAAACAACCAGAACTTGCAGAAACCTTACGAAGAATAGCGGAGTTTGGTGCAGAGGATTTTTACCGCGGCGAAACATCACGCTTAATCGTCGAACAAATGGCACGCAGTGACGGTTTGATAAGCGCAGAAGATCTTGATAATTATAAAGCTATTTGGCGGGAACCACTTAGGACTAATTGGCGTGACTATGAAATAGTCTCGGCTCCACCGCCTAGTTCAGGAGGCTTTGCTGTCATCCAATTACTTAAAATGAAAGATTACTTGAAGGAGCAGTTCGAAGGTCTAAAGCACAATTCGCCTCAGTACATCCACCTTGTTGCAGAAATGGAAAAACGGGTTTTCGCTGATAGAGCAGAATATCTAGGAGATCCCTCCTTCGTTGATATCAATATGGATGAACTAATTAGCGAGAAGTACATCGAATCGCGAGCGAGAGAAGTTTTACCGCAAAAAATTTCTACATTGGATGGCGTCAAACCAGGATTAGAATCACCTGATACAACCCACTACTCGATTGTCGATCAGTGGGGTAACGCTGTTTCAAACACCTATACAATTAACTGGAATTTCGGCAGCGGTGTCGTCGTTGAAGGTGCAGGTTTCCTATTGAATAATGAAATGGATGATTTCAGCATTAAGCCAGGTGTACCCAATATTTTTGGGGTTGTTGGAAATATCGCTAACGAGATTCAACCAGGAAAACGCATGTTATCTTCTATGTCTCCCACCATGTTGCTAAAAGATAAGCAGGTAGAAATGGTATTGGGAACTCCCGGTGGCTCAACAATTTTTACTTCCGTCTTCCAAACCATCGTTAATATTTTGGATTTTGATATGTCGCCTTTAGAGGCCGTCGGTGCCACGCGCTTTCATCATCAACTTTTACCACCCGATCTTGTCACCTACAGTGTTACCCGCCCTTTGCCAAAAGAAACAATTAAGACTATGGCCGAACGTGGCTACCGACTTGAACCTCACGGCTTTGAATTTGGAGATGTACAGGTAATATCTCGAAAAGGCGACTCTTGGCTACCTGCTTCAGATCCTAGAGATCGGGGAGACTCTCGAGTATTTTTCGTTGACTAGACAATAGACAGACCCATTCTCATAAAAAAATTAATCACAATATTGGAAGGGCGCATAGATATTTTTGAATGGAGAAAAACTTTCTTACCAAAGGAATTTAGAGATATTATTGAAACCATCTCGGACCTGAAATAAATACTGAAACTTCTGATAGGTGCCCAGCTTTTTCGCCAGATTTTAGTTTGTTTTACTTCGACTCAGAAAGGTCGGGTGTTCAGGGAGGCAAGGATATATGGTATGTTCCTTATGACTCAATTCGACAAATCAGATAATGACTTTATTGGTTCAGGACTTGGAAACAATGAAGGACAAGTATGACCTTGTTTGTAAGCAGTGGAGCCAGATGTAAGCGATAGGAACCCAGTGACGGAATTAGTTAATTATGATTAACCGTTATCTATTGTTATTGATTGTTCTGACCGGTTTATCTTCTTGCGCGACCGAAGTCCGGCTGCCCTTTGAAATAATGGACGAAACCGAACTCGCTTGGTACAACGCCTCTTCGTCCTTTGATGAACAAATTATTTGTCGAGAGCAAATTGAGGGTTGGCAAATATTTTCCGGCGCGGTTTCTTTCCGAGAAGAAATTAAAGGCTCACAAAGGGTTGGCATACGGAGGTTGGGTAGATATAGACATGATCCGAAGTTCTGCTTATCTGTCAGGGAATTGAAATATCGGAAACTGTGGGGAGGAGTCAGTAGATATGGCACATTCGACGGCTCTATGGGTGTTGAGTCTTGGCAACCAGCAGATGCGGCTGATTACCCCAGCACCTTTAATTAATAATGTGAGCGCCTCTGCACGGGGTGCTTTAAAACTAAGCCGACTACATGTCTAACTTTACGTTCTCTACTCTATTTTTAGTAAGTTTTAGATCTATCGATTAATTACCTTTTTAAATAATAAGGAATTATCAGGGATAATTGCTTTAGTGCGGTTCTCGGCAAGTTAACTTAACAAGATCCTATTTCCTGGCAGCTTCTGCTTCTTCTCGTCGAGCCCCGGCCAAAATGCCTGTCATCGCATAATTGCCCTCGTGGCAGGCATACTCGTATACCGGACCTTCACTCGGATAAAAACTAAGCTCTGCCGTCCATGGCTGACGGTACACTTTCGGATCATCAACGGTGAACTGATAAAATATTTCATTTTCGCCATAGCGGCTAAAACGCTCCGTAATCTTCCCTGTCGCCGTGATCGGCACTGGACTTTCTCGCATTTGCGTGGGGTTGATATTGATGGTTTCAACTATCAAAGTTGCGTTTTCATACCAGCCTCTTGAGTCGCCGAACCAGGGATTCAGAAAGTCTGGGCGGCGCTGAGATCGGGCTTCTTGTGCTGAGTTATAGGTGGGTATAATACGCGCGTCATGAGCCATTTCAGTCAGCAGTAATACGTGGTCTTGGGTTTGCACAAATTGATAGTTACTGTTGTAAGGCGTGGACAGCATTGCCGGGCCGGCTGTGTTGCCAAACCCAATCAGGCAACGTTCCTTCAGGGGCATTGCTTCCGGACCCGACGCATCGCCAACGCCACTCAAAAAGCGGCTGTCGAAATTAACACGCTGCAGTGACGGATCTGGGTTCTCCAGCCAGGGCACTTGGCCGTTTTCCGGATCGACAACAAAGGAACTTCGATATTCACCTTTTACTCTGGCAAGTGACGCACCCTGATCGAACCAGAATTGGTTGTAACTGAACAGACCAAAGTCGCGACTGCCAACCTTGGGCGCACCGGTGTTGGGGTCAAGCTCATCAATCCAACCCGGGGGCCGACCACCAACCGGCGCGACTGCCGCTGTCAGTTGTGCTTGCTCAGCAGTAACCACCAATGGCGAATCGTCAGGCCTATTTAACCGGGTTATAGACTGATTAGTCCAGGTACCATTCAGTTCTGGTCGTTCCGAATCGGCGGCAATACAAGTTAGCGGAATAACAGCCAGTGATAATCCCAGACTGATAACTGTTATGAAATTTCTTTTGAAATCGCTTGTTTCCAATTTGCTCATAAGGATTCTTCTCACAAAGCTGAAGAATAGGGACAAAAGTATAAATACAGTCATTTACCTATTTGACGATCGGCCATAATTTTGATCAGTAGATGTTCTGCAAAACGTTGCCGAAAAAGAAAGGGTGTTTATGATAACTGCACTCATTTTATCAGTACCAATGGAAAAGTTGATGCTGAGGTATCATTTCGCCTTGTTGACCAACGTCGGTTAATGGGTGGCCCCATTTCACTCGACCACATCCACTCGCACGTAACCGTTGGTCCAGCAACAATAGAACTCGAAACCATAAGTTGGTTCAGCAGGCCGTTCAGTATCATTGATTGCTTGAATTCGTACGACATAAGAACCGGGTTTATCGAAGGTGGCGGTAGTAGTGGCAACAGCTGCGGCCCTATCCAAACGCATTTCTGCCTGGCCAAACTCAACGGCTCCCGGCCCCTGGTGCAGCGTCCAGCTTAACCAGGTGCCGGCTTCGGGATGAGAGATGCGGGCAATCAGCGGTACCGCTTCTCCCACTTTGGCGATACGAGGCCCTTCCCAGAGTCCGCGACGTCCTCTGAAACTGGGCGGATCGTCATTCAGGCTCAGGTAAGGCGCTGATGCATCGCGGCCGCTGGTGGCTTGCTCATCAAGGACGTAGGACGGAATCAGCGACCCCGGCACCGAGAGCTGATTACCCTGAGTTTCCAGTGTCCAGATTACGTCAGAGTTACCAAAATCTTCCGGCACTGTCACCGAAAACACACACCAATGGTGTCGATAAAAGCGCGTGAGCTCAGGGTCTGGCACTGGATCGAAGTGAGTTGGTTGCACGCCATCATAAATAGCTGGCTCGAGCCTGTTGCGTTCACCCAGTGGTACGTCCAGAGTCTGTTCGGTGTTCATATTGAAGTAGCCGAAGCAAAGTGTGTAGCTACCATCTGGATTGGGAAACCAGCCATCATAGAGCGGAATAACATTCTGCCCTCGCGGTCGCAGCGGATCGGTATTGAAATTATCGAGGCTTGAAGAAGTCTGGCCCAACAAAGAGCCGATTCCGCTCACCCAGAAGGTGAGCAATATCAGAGCTGCTTTTTTGAAGAGTCTACCCACTGCTGATTATTGGCCGTTCTGTGCGGTCAATCTGCCTCGTCGCTCAGCGGATAAGCGTTCAAACTGATCGTCATTTAGATAGGTAATACCGATCCAGGAGTGGGACATCTCGTCCACCCCACGCTGGCCGAAGACTACCCACTGTCGATGATCTGGGTTGTTGGGATTATCGGCAGTGTTGTCCCATGTGGTGGTAATCATCAACATGGTTCCCTTGGGCAACAAGGGAGCGACGTCATCTTCGAATTTGTAGGAGATTTGCCAGGAATGATTGTATTTATCCACACGAGAGAGCATCTCGCGACGGCCATCGGGGTAGACAGCTTCCAGGGACTGGGCTCGACCTCGCATATGCATGTGTGGCCGGAAGCTGGTGATAAGCGCGGCTCGATTTAACACGCGCACGCCCTGTTGGGATTTAATTGAATCCGGGGGCAAAATAATATCATTCGCCCATAAGCCTCCAGGTCCGAAATCGGCTGCGAAGAATTGTTCTCCTCTAGTTTGATATTCCGGTTCGTAGCCTTTGGGGTAAAGCCAGACAGCGGCTTGGGCCTGTTCATTGGCAACTACCTGGTCAATAGGAAAATAGTGCAGATTCCAGGTAATCTCGCCGTTCGGATAGACCAGCATGCCAGTCCCATCTGGGAACTGATCACCACCTTTGCCCACACCCTGACGGCCAACAGGCCCAGCAGCGCGATTGCCATTTTCATCATAAGACACGAGAGTTGCGTGTCCGTGGTGAAGTACTTTTACCCCTAGTGGATAGGAGCCTTTTAATTCCGTGGCACGGATATAACGTGGTCCGTCGATTAGCCCTTCGAAGGTGGTATTTCGCAGCCACCACTGGTCCTGCGCATTGGCGGTGACAGTATAAGGCGGAGACTTAACGACAAAATCTGGTGGACCGAGTAACTCGGCGGTTTGCCAGTCATTCCCCTTCGGTAGTGCTGGTTGGGGTGGCATTGATGCTGGGTCACCCTCCGGCACACCGGATTCAACCCAGCTTACGATAGTGGTGATTTGCTCATCGCTAAGAGATACATCGTTCTGATAGTTCTGGATGCCGGTAGTCTTGTCCAGGTGCCAGGGAGGCATTTCACGGGCCTGTACCTTATAGCTGATAAGCCCAGCCCAGGGTTTGACTTCTGCGTAGCTTAATAGAGGCATCGGCCCGATGCCCTCTGGGTTATGGCAGCTTGCGCATTTTTCAAACAGAATTGGAGCAACATCTGCACTAAAAGTCGGGATTGACTGTGCTGCTGCCGACATCCAGGGAGTAAGCGCTGTGCCGATTACTAACACTGCCAAAGGTTTAAAGTAGCCCAACTGAAATCGAGGTTTGCTCTTCATTGCTAGTCTCCCAGTTTCTGGAACAGATAGAATAAAAGCCGCGTCGCTAATTGTCCATCAAAAAGCTAAAGTACGGCAAACCAAAAAACAAACCGAGTTGGGAAACAGGTCTGAATTCCAGCTTTCAGAACGCAGAAAAAATATGTCGTCCAGCCTAGCGCGCTTAACGGTTTAGAATAATGATGACCTCTCAAACACTCATTCTGACAGGCGTCGGGATCTACATGGCGATCATCATCGCTGTCGGCTTCTTTGCCTCACGCAAATCCCATTCACTAACAGATTTCATGGTTGCCGGTCTCAATATGCCGTTGTGGCTGTGCTCCATTTCAGTATTCGCCACCTGGTTTGGCGGGCCCCCATGATGGGTGCGGTAATCGCAGCCTATGACGGTGACACTCTGTTGATGATTGGCGAGCCGTTCAGCTCGGGTATCGCACTGTTGCTAACCGGTCTGTTCTTCGCGAAGTTATATCGGCGAACTAGGCGGCTAACCTGGCCTGAATTTTTTGAGGCGCGCTTCGGTAAAGTGGCCGGAGCCTTGGGTTCGATTGCAGATATTGGGGCACACGTCGTCTGATTGGGCGGCATGCTCCTGACCTTCGGTGTGCTTTTTGAATCACTGGTAGGTGCCGATATGGTTGTTGGCATTTTCGGCGGGCTGCTGGTAATCATCGTATATACAATGGTCGGTGGAATGTGGGCTGTTGCACTAACTGATTTTGTACAAATGCTAGTCATTGTTGCTGGCATGTTTGTCCTGCTGTACTTCGTACTGGATGATGCCGGTGGCTGGATGAACGTGGTGACTCAGTTGCCAGAAAACTCGTTCCGGCCGATACCCCTCGAACACACATTTGGCAACTGGATCGAGCATATCCATGTCTTACTGGCATTAGGTGTTGCCGGCATAGCAAGCTCGACTATTATTCAGCGTGCCTTGTCTGCCCGCACTGAGTCAGTCGCGCAAACCTCCTTCTTGCTGGCCGGCTTCGGTTATCTCACCATTGGACTGATTTCTCTCATGCTTGGGTTCACTGCATTCGTGACGATGCCTGGTCTTGAGGACTCGAATTCGGTTCTCACCGCGCTTGCGCTCAAACATCTGCACCCGGTTTTTGTTGCCGTGTTTGTCGGTGCGATACTGTCAGCTGTCTTAAGTACGTCAGACAGTATCTTGCTGAGTGTCTCCTCGGTTGTCAGCACCAATTTATTACCGCTGGTAAGCAATGAGCCGAGCGAGAAATTGCGCCTGCTGGTGGCTCGTTTGACAATGCCAGTCTGCGGCTTGATCGCGACCTATTTTGCCCTTAGTTCCAATAGCATCGTCCAAGTTATTCTCGATTCAACGGCGCCTTTGTTGGCCGCTATTATCGTGCCGTTTGTTTTATGTTTCTGGTGGGAAAAAGCCAATCGCTTCGGCGCTCTTGCCGGAATATTTGGCGGGCTCATCACCTGGCTAGGCGCAGCTACCATCGGCACGGGCTTTCCGCCCGATCTTATCGGCTTTGTAGTGTCTGCAATCGCAATGACAGTGGTTACTCTATTGACCCAGAAAATCGATCCACCGAAACCGCTGACGGATATTGACGGCGATCCAATCGAATTGAATTGAAATAAATTGTCCAGCCGTGTTGGTAAGTACGAATGAATGGGCGAATCTAACTGCAGCTGGCATTGGCAGACAAAAATGCTAATAATTGTTGTTCGATTTTTTCAGAGACTTCAGGAACTGATCGAGATCATTGCATCAACAGGCTAAGGAAATCTGATAAAGTTGGGTAACAGATTCTAATGATGCAATACCACTGGTTAAGCAGATCATTGAATTAGAAAGGAAACATTATGAACCACAAATGTAAAAACCCACTCTCTTTTGTTCAAGTACTTTCCCCGTTGGTAGCACTGCTCAGCGCTTCAACAGGAGCTTTGGCGCAGTCGGCTGAAGCACCGACTTATTATGGGGAAGCCCTTGATGCATTAAGTCGTAACTGTGCCGAATGCCATCGGCCAGAAGGTCCTAATCTGGGCGGAGTGCAAGCGCCGTTTTCTGTCCTGAGTTTTGAGGAGGCAAAAATTTGGGCGCCATTGATATCCCTGCGACTAAAAGACGGGTCAATGCCTCCTTGGGGAGCGCACCAACAACATCAGGGAACATTCAAGAACGAACGTTATATATCTGATGAGGACAAGCAGCTTCTGATTGGCTGGGTTGAGGCAGGTGCAATCGAAGGTGATGCCAACGAACAGTCTACTTCAGATGAACTTGCTCTTAGCGCACCGGCGAATGAGCCTACACTAGCACCAGACGGATCCATGTGGTGGATGGGAGTGCCCGATGCGACAGTTGCTTTTGCTGACCCGATACAGGTATGCGAAGAAGCAACAGATTGGCAACCCACGATACTCATGCACCGTACTGGCGGTGATTTGAGCAAGCATCAATGGGCTCAAGCATCAGAGATCCGGCCTGGCAGTTCCACAATGCACCACGGGACATCCAACTATCTGGGAGTGGCCGTTCCTGGTCGAGGCCCTCAAGTCTATCCAGATGGGTGGGGCTTTCTTCTACCCGCGGATCCATTTATTACCCTTAATATGCACTATGCCAAGCAGTCAGGCCCTGGCACTGCTGTGGAAGATAACACCGTTGGTGGTTTCCTCTTCTATGAGCCCGGCGACATAATCGACTACGTGGTTCAAAACACGATCCCAATGAACACCGACATTGTAATTCCACCAGGCGATCCTAACTACATGGCGACTCATGAGCACACAATCGAGGAAGAGATTCTCCTGCTTGCGCTGGCTCCTCATTCTCACTATCGCGGCAAGGCCGTAAAGATTGAACTGGAACTGACTGGTGTAGATGAGCTGGAAACTCTGTTGTGGGTTCCAGACTATGACTTCAACTGGCAATTCCACTATGAGTACCATGAGCCGAGATTGCTTCCAGCCGGAGCAAAGATGCATGTGACCTGGTGGTTTGACAACTCCGCCGAAAACCTGGCGAATCCCGACCCTACGGCCGAAGTTCGTTATGGTCTTCGATCATCGGATGAAATGATGAACGCTCGCTATTACTTTACCAAGGCCCAGCCACAGGGAATCGTAGTGGGAGATGCAATCCCCGAATCCATACTCGCCCAGGCTCGACGCTCGGAACAATATTACCGGAGCCAGCAGGCAGGCTGGGATACGAAAAATATTAGCCAGCTGTGCAGACCACAGTAGCACCCTAGAAAACAGACCGCGCTCTCGTGAGCGAATCAGGGACAACGTGGTCCAAACACTTTAATTTATAGCTTAAAAATTACAAAGAGGAATACTCAGTAGAATACCGATATCTCCTTCTACTTAACTCTCAATCTATTAAACAAGGAACTTAGTATGACTTTCAAATCCAGACTAACGATTGCATTTCTTTGTGTAGGACTTCTTTCTCCTGCTATAGCAAATAGCCAGGAGTCAAAAACAGTGCTTCCCACCAAAATCACTAAAGACGATGCAGCAGGAATGCTCTTTCAGCGCGACGATGTGACAGAAACTACACACGCAGATGGTCATCAGACTGCAAGCGTCACTTCAATGGCTAGTAGCGATGGAAAATTTCATAGCGGCATGTATCGCTCAACTAAAACTCGCTTTGAGATCAGTGAACCTTATGGTGTCGATGAATTTATGTATTTTCTAAGCGGCAGTGTCAACCTGATTTCCAAAGACGGTAGTGTGATGACAGTGCACGCGGGCGAAGCTATAACAATGCCTAAGGAATGGACAGGAACCTGGGATACGGATGGTTTTGAGAAGATTTGGGTAATCCATTCGTCTGACGACTAGGTTCACAGCAGCACCAAGCTCTTTTGGTTGATCCTTTTATTGATTGGTACTTTTATAAAAAGCATCTTTCTTGAAAGCAATTTTATTGAAACGCTTTTTTATTGAAAGTACCTCTATTAATAATGTCTGCATTCACTAATGCTTACTGTTGTGAGCATTCATTCAGAGGTCGTTGTCATGCCTGCGATAAAAAAACAAATCGTCAGAAAGCGCTTTATCAAAAATCTAAGCATTTCCTTGGTTTCGATTGCTTTGATTCCTCTTGTCGTTAAAGCACAGACTGTTGAAGAAGGTGCTTGGAGTTACTTTGGTGGCGACAATAATTTCAATCGCTACTCTCCAGTAGATCAGATCAATCCAGATAATGTGGACCAACTCAGTATCCTGTGGCGCAGAGATGCTACCGCTGCTTCTCTACGAGAAGAATACAATGGCATGGGTTTTGAGAAAAACCTGCGATCAACGCCACTGTTAATAGACGGTGTTTTATACGCACCCAATATTTTCGGATTAGTGGAAGCGTTCGATCCGGCAACCGGTGAAACAATCTGGACACAAGAGCCCTATCAACCAACCTTATTAGAAGCGGCTGGCATTAGTACCCGCGGCATTGCCTACTGGCAACAGGGCATCGATCAAAGACTCATGGTGGTGCGAGGCAGCTATCTCTACGCCTTAAACCCACAAACCGGCGAACCCTTCCCTGATTTTGGTCGCGAGGAACCGGGCAGAATTAATCTTGCCTACAGTGCTGCCAATGCAAATAACTTTTCATTGACCACGTCTCCTTTGGTGATTGGTAATACTGCAGTGTTAGGCGGTTTTCTAAATGGTGCCGGCGATGGCGGTAGTCGCAAAGAAGCAGCACCGGAAAATATTCGCGGCTTTGATGTTAGAACTGGCGAGCTTAAGTGGGAATTTAATGTAGTACCACAAGCTGGAGAGTTTGGTTACGACACTTGGGAAGACGGATCCGCCGAATGGTCCGGCGACATAGGATCCTGGTGTTGTATGTCGGCCGACGATGAACTCGGCATTGTTTATGTGCCCTTAGGCGCGCCAACTTCCGCTTACTATGGCGGTCATCGGCCAGGTGATAACTTGTTCTCCAATAGTCTTGTGGCATTGGATGCTGAAACTGGTGAAAGAATTTGGCATTTCCAAATGATCCATCATGGTCTTTGGGAGTACGATAATGGCAGCCCTCCTATTCTGGGTGACATCACAGTAAACGGTCGCACCATCAAAGCCGTTATGCAGGCTAACAAAAACGGTTTCGTTTATGTGTTCGATCGCAGCAATGGTGAACCAGTATGGCCAATTGTAGAAACAGCCGTTCCTCAATCCATTGTCGAAGGCGAAGCAACTTCCGCAACGCAACCAATACCATCTAAGCCTCCCGCTTTCGACCGCCAAGGTTTAACGCTTGATGATTTGATAGACTTTACGCCAGCACTGCGCTATCAAGCTCTTGAGCTTGTCGAAAATTTCACTCTTGGTCCGCTCTATACACCACCCTCCCCGTGGATCGAAGGAGGCAATCAGGGAACCCTAACACTGCCCAGCACCTGGGGAGCCGGAAACTGGAATACTGGCGCTTTCGACCCTGAAACTGGAATGTACTTTGCTGTTTCTTACTCCTCGGCAGATAATTTGGGAATCACTCCAACCACTTCTGACTCAGCAACAATGACTCATACAATAGCTCAAGGGGCAAGAGGCACACCGGATATCCAGGGAATTCCTATATTCAAGCCCCCTTATGGTCGTGTGACAGCATTGAATATGAATACCGGAGAACTGGAATGGTCAGTAGCGAATGGCGACGGGCCTCGTGACCACCCCTTGTTAAGAGATTTAGATCTACCTCCTTTAGGCACTCCTAATCGACCGGCACCTCTAGTAACCAAGTCTCTCTTGTTCGTTGGTGAAGGCAGCGACGCAGTTGTCGGAACTGTGCCAGGTGGTGGTGGCTACTATGATGGTGACGACACTGGTTTCGATGAGTCCTGGCGTTGGGGGACATTGTTCAGAGCTTACGATAAGTCGACGGGAGCCACAGTTTTTGAAATAGATCTTGCTGCAGGCACCACCGGTGCACCTATGACTTACATGCATGAAGGCAAACAGTATATTGTTGTGGCAGTTTCGTCCCGAGCGACTGAGCCTGAATGGATAGCTTTGGGACTTAGCGAATAAGACTGTATTTTTACTCTGACAGCTGAGATTAATACTTTTAATAGCATGGGGATTTATACTAACAAAAAGTTTAAGGAAGTTAATTGGACGCCGACGATCCAAGAAAGCCAGAAATTATCATAAATCCTAAAATTCAAGACTGGCTATTCTTTCTCAAAGTCGCCACAGCATTGAACATGTTGCGAAGTCTTTCCTAAATTAGAATTTTCGCTCCACCTTTACCGTTATCGAAGTTCCCGAAGTGCATCACCCAGTATCGACCCTGTCCGGTTATAGTTTTCGGGCATGGGTAGTACATTGTTGGCCTGCACGTAGTTCTCATAGTCTGAAAGCATCTCTTCAAGTAAAGTTGGTTGCTCCTGGGCCAAGTCCCTTGTCTCACCTGGATCAGTCCTGATATTGAACAGATGCCAATCTGTTTCACTCTGCCCTATTCGATTTATCACGATTTTGTAATCGCCTTTGAACAAAGCACTATTTCCACCTAACTCATAACCTATGGGATAGAATTCATCATGTACCTGTGAGGAAGAGCCAGCTAGAAATTCAGAAAAATCAGCACCGATTATTGGTTCCACCTCCCGGCCTAGCCAATTGCCATCATGAGCATTAACTCCAACTAGGTTAAGAATGGTAGGTGCTAGGTCAGTCACAAAGACAAATTCATCTGTTTTCTCGCCCTCGTTCTTGATGCCCGGCCCTGCCATTACCAGTGGCACGCGCAGACCGCCTTCGCTGGCGTGAAATTTATAATAAGCCAAAGGTGAAGCAGCAATTGTCGCGTTGCTTGGGCCAATGGCGTTCCATGAGCCGCGTTCACCCAGCGTGTCATAATTAGAGTTGTAACCAACGATATCGAACCAGGCGGAAAGTGCCGACCCGCCATTAGGAAGAATTATATTCGAACCTTCGGCACCATTATCAGAAGTGAAAACAAAAATAGTATTCTCATATTCGTCAATGCTTTCCAGATAGTCCATCAAGCGGCCGATGTGCATGTCCATCGCATCGACCATACCGGCATACACTTCCATACGTCGTGCATGATGGCGTCTTTGTTCCTCAGCCAGATTCTCCCAGATTAGCGTACCCGGGGTGACTACCGCCTCGGTTCCTTTTGGAATGGCACCCGCCTCTTCGGCAGCAAGGCGCCTTTTCTCTCGCATGACTGTCCAGCCTTCGTCATACACACCAGCATATTTGTCTGAGAACTCCCGTGGTGCCTGCACCGGCATGTGAACGGCTTGAAAAGGAATGTAGGCAAAGAAAGGTTCGTCGTCTTCGGCGTTAGACGCGATAAACTCGATAGTCTTATCGATAAAATATTTCGAGGAATAAAAATCATCTGGCAACATGTGAGTGGAGCCATCGGCATACCAATTGGCTTGATCGTATATTGGCAGATAAGTGCGTTGCTCCCAGTTGTCTGCTCCGGTATCTGCCATGGCGATAGTGCGATCGAATCCGCGGGCTGAGGGAAGCAACTCTGGAGTATGACCTAAATGCCATTTGCCGGTCATGTAGGTGTGGTACCCATCAGCCTTTAAAATACTGGCAAGCGTCACAACCTTGTCGTTTAACACACCTTGATAGTGGTCATAGGCCAATAGCTCCGGAGGAAGAGCTTCGGGAATGTTTGGCACTCCATTCCTATGGCTGTCTACACCGGTCAGCAACATGGCCCGCGCCGGGGCGCAGCTCCCTGCCGTGTGGTAGTTGGTAAAAGAAAGTCCTTCCGCAGCGAGTCTGGCGATATTCGGAGTATTAATCTCACTACCAAAAGGCGAGATATCGGTGAAACCAAGATCATCTGCGAGAATCAAGACTACATTGAGACGATCAGGCGCTTCGGCGGCAGCTAGAGCTGTGGAGAAAAAAGCAGGAACAGCACCAAAGAGTGAAATACCAAAAGATAGTGAGAATAGTTTTGCTGCAGAGTTGATCGTCATTTCAATTTTATTTCCTAAAAATTGGAGCAGGAAAAAGAGTAAAAAAATAAAAGGGACAGACTAGTTACTCTTAATAGCCGTACCCTTGCGAATTGTAGTATTAAGCTCGCCATTGTCCAGTACCACCGCGCCATTGACCAGCACATACTCGATACCCATGGATGGCTGAGTTGGATTGACGTAGGTCGCTCGATCTAGAATCGTTTCTGCATCGAACACTGTGATGTCGGCATCGGCACCCACTCGAATACGTCCTTTGTTCTCCATAACTGGAACGAATCCCTGCAAACGGTTAGCCGGTTCGATCGTCATACGTCGTAGTGCATCCATCATTGTAATGAGACCTTCTTCACGTACGTATTTGCCTAGCACTTTGCTGAAGGTGCCGGCACTGCGGGGATGTCCTGATCCTTCCAATATTCGCCCATCACTGGCAATCATAGTAAGCGGATGTTGCAGTGCGGTTCGGGTCATCTCTTCGGTTCGACTGAAGCTAATCATGCGTCCGCCGATTTCGCGGTATCTGGCAAAACTTTCTCGCGTTAAACGTTCACCGGTTTCCACCCATAATTGCCTAGCAAAGCGATCATCTTCCCAGGTCTCCCAGTTGTCGAATAGCGCAGATGCAATATCAGAAGCACCAGCTTCATAGGGGTACATCTCAGTCGTTACATCCTGGCCGCTGTCACTCGCGGCCTGAATGATAGCGAGGAATTCTCCGATTGAGGCCCCACCGCTGGAGTTGGCATGCACGATATGCAGTGGCGTCCCGGCGTTATTGGCGCTGCCTATAATTTGTCGAAGACCTTCCAATCCGTCGCGTGTGTGAATATGCACGCTCGCTTCAGTTTCGGCGGCTACCGCTAACATGGCTTCAAATTCAGCCTGAGTAGCTGCAGGCGTATAGGCAAGACCAAAACCGACTGCCACGGCGCCTTCAGCCAAACCCTGACGCAGCATTTCTGCCATTCGGTCCAGCATTTCCGGTCCCGCGATTGCGCTACCACCGGCACCGGTAGGTAAAAAACGACCTCCATCGTTAAACAGTGTCATTCGAATAGGGATATGGCCGACACTGATTCCATAATTTAGCAGCTGGCCACCAGCACGGTCGTTATACCAATCTGCAACCATGGCAGTACCCACTTCAAGTTCGAACGCCGAAGTCACCCCATCCTGAACCATTAAGCGATAGGACTCTTCACTCTGACCGTGCTCATGGATATCGACGAAACCGGGTGCCACCACAAGGCCTTCAGCATCGATTACCCTCTCACCTTCCAGCGCTTGCTCTGAAATGGAAACCACGCGCCCTGCGATAATTCCTATGTGTCGTATCGCATCCAGACCTGACTCCGGATCCATTACCCTGCCATTGTTGATGGCCAGATCGAATTCCTCAGCTGCCACCATGCCGAGCTGGGGAATTAAGACCAGGAATAATACGCCTATAAAGGAATTGAATATCTTGTGCACGACTGAGATCTCCTTAGCTTTAATAGGGACAGACTTATTTTTCACAAATGCCTTGAGTTCTTAAATAGTGCCAGGGAAAGACCACTCCTAATACTTCTAAAAAATAAAGATTGAGCTTCTTCATGCGAAACCTCTGACAGTACGTACACATATCGCAGTATCGTGCTGCATACAGGATTGGGTGTAAAGTGCCAGATTCGAATTACTCAGACCCCTTCGATTTAAAACAGGTGAGAACCAATAATAATGGGCATCCTTAACTATCCCAAATTTTTAAATCACTTTGAAAATGACTAGGCATCAGTCGAATGAACCGATACATTTGTTAACTATTCTGCTGTGCTCTACAAGTCTAGTTGAAGTGCTTCCGAGCCAGCAGTTCGATACTTAGGAAACAAATGAGCTAGAGAAATTATTAATAATAGTTCTCCTCCGCTTTTTACATACGACACAGAGAATCAACTATGCTCTTTCTTAGAATCCGCAACACTCTAGGCTATCTGCTGATAACAGTGACAGCTTCTTCTACTTATGCCCAGTCCTGGACCGACCAGTATCCACCAACGTCGAATCATGGCGTGTCACCCTATATAGCAGAGCCCGAATGGCTTGAATCATTTTCAGAACCTGGTTTTATCTGGGGCTCACATCCTGGGCTTTTTGTGGAGTCGACCGAACGAATATTTGTTATTCAGCGTGGAGAACTCCACGTACCCGACCCTCTGCCAGATGGATTCAATTATTTTTACGGTTCTGTTGAGGGCTTGTCCGCGCTGTCTCCGCCAAGAGACACAATACGCCAAATGAAAAATGTCATCTTTGTCGTAAACGACAAGGGAAAGCTAATTGAGAATTGGAATCAATGGGATTACTTATTTGAAGGTACTGGTGGACCACACATGATAGCGATCAGTCCTTACGACCCCGAAAGGCGAGTGTGGGTCGTAAATTCTGGATCCCATCAGATTCATGCTTTCTCAAATGATGGCAAAGAGCTATTGATGACGCTCGGCATAGAGAATGAAACTGCAAATGATGGGAAACACTTAGGGACGCCACAAGATCTTGCGTTTCTTCGAGATGGCAGCATAGTTGTTGCAGATGGCCTTACTAATTCGAGAGTAATTAAGTTTGATAAAGACGGAAATTACCTTACCGCTTGGGGAAGCAAAGGAAGTGAAGAAGGTCAGTTTGATGCCGTTCATTCAATAGCAACAGATAATCAGGATCGTATCTATGTCGCCGATCGAAATAACGACCGTATCCAAGTATTCGGCCCTAACGGAAAGCACCTAGCAACTTGGCCGGGGTTGAACTTCCCTAATTATATTCTGATCACGGAAAATCAAGATGTGTGGGTATCAGACAATCAACCCGTAAGGATTATCAAGTATGATACCGATGGCCAAAGGTTATTCTCCTGGGATGCCCACGGCAACGGGCCAGGCGAGTTTGGCGAGTTGCATGAATTCGGTGTGGATGTAAACGGAAACTGGTACGGCGCGGACAATGTGCTGGGACGTTCGCAGAAATTTATACCAAAACCCGAAGCAGACGCTGCCAATCTGATGCAAGTACCGACTCCAATGTCCCGCTGATCCCTTTTTTTAACGTTGCACTCTCGATTTCATTACAACTAAATATGGAAGCAAACTGACTGCTTCCTGCAATCACAATCACAATCAATAACGGCGGTAAATCTTGACCAAAGTAAACAAAACTGAAATGGAAGCGTTTTTTCTAAAGAATTTCCCCAAGTAAATTACGTACTTGAATCTTTTGACGAAGACTCTGTAACTATTAGACGCAAAATGGATAGTGGATATTTACTCCCTAGCGGAACTGTATCTGGCCCAACCATGATGGGGCTGGCTGATTACGCCATTTACGTGGCAATTCTTCGGGAAATTGGCTTTGTTGCACTAGCAGTAACTACAAGTTTGAACTTCAATTTCCTACTCAAACCTGTAGCTGACAAAGATATACTAGGCGTTTGTAAAATACTGAAGCTTGGCAAAACTATAGCAGTTGGAGAAGTAACGATTTATTCTGAAGGCGATGATCGGCCCGTTGCGCATTCTTTAGAGACTTATTCGATTCCTCCGAATAAATAGCTGCCTTGATCGTCTTCGGAGAAACAGTTATCGCGGCGGCTGGAATTTCTGAACAACGTACAAATCATCGAATACCTTACGTCAAGGTCGCCCCTTTAACTAAACGCAGATGGAACAGCTAATGCGAGACAAATTTGGACTGGTCATTCACTGGATAGGTTTTGCTCTAGGCATTTTTTTAACCCTAGGAACTATATTTGCTCTAAATAGTTTTGCGACGATGCCAATTTTAATTAGTTTCTCAGCAGTATCGTTTCTAATCCCCTATGGCATCACTTGGACTATAAGGCGCGCTATTACCGGTTATGCGAGTTTCTTTCCTTGGACAAAGAAAGAAAAAGAAGACTAACTAAAGTTCTACAATGAAAAGTAACAGAAAAAGAATAGAGGCATTTTGAAGCAGATTTTTATCGTTCGGTCTCTCTGTTTAGATTAAAAGTCAATAACACATTGCCTAGGGTCCCACTAATCCCAATTCCCCCAGAGAGCCTTCAGAAAAATTTAGAGTTTCCCCTCTAGACGAAGCTGACGCAAAAGCGCGACATTATTTTTAGGTATCCCCTCAATGTCAGGATGACTCTTAATCGCGCGAGTCACAGAGTCTTCTCGTAGCAGATGAAGCAAGGGATACGGGGATCGATTGCTTAGGTTTTCTGGATCGTTAGGCTTTGAATCAGCAAAACAATAGGATGGGTGAAAACTTGCGATCTGCAGCTCACCATCGAGATTCAAATTTTGCAACAAGCCATCAGCTAAATCCAAAAAATCATTATAGTCTTCAAAATCAGTAAGCACTCCAGGATGAATCAAGAGTGTCGTTTCGATATCGAGGTCTCTAACTAAAAGCTCAAGCTCAAACGTCAAATCGCTCAACAAACTAGGAATATCCACCGCAGCGGTAGCGATAGCTCTTACGCCACCTGTGGTTCTCGCCAAACTAGCGAAAGGGCAAAGGCCAAGCTCAATAACAAATTCATCTATCCACTCCAGCACCTCGAGGCATTCAAGGTTTAAGTCATCTCCGGAAGGATTCAATAGTCACTACCAAGAATCAATTTTGATGAAATACTTAATTCTAAATAATGCAAATAAAAACCTCATAAGTATAAAAAAGCTCTCAGTGGCGATATACGAGCCGCATTGATCGATTCCAGATAACCCCTTAAGTAAGCTTCCGAATTATCTACACTAACCAGGAGTGCTTAAGCTTCAGTTCTTAGAAAGCCAATTAAAGAATGTTTTATTAAATACAAAAAACCCCGAACATTGTTCGGGGTTTTTTGTCTAAATATAGCTAGCGGTTTAGTCTTAAGACACCCTTGCCAGCTTGGTTATTAATTGAGTTTTTAAAATCGTGTCGTTATCCGCGCATACCAAAACTGAGAACCCCAAGTTCTATAGGAGGGATCAAAGTCGTTGGCAAAGCTATCTGGAAAATAAGGTGGATCTTCGTCAAGAAGGTTATCAATTCCAACTGTAATTATAGAATTAAAATTCGCCTCAAGGTTATACGAAGCCTGCATATCTAGATACCAAGTAGCATCTAACCCTCTTTGGGAGTCCCCAGCGTCCTTAGCCCCGGTAGCCAAAGTTTTTGGAGGTGATCCAGCTATACCGTCAGCTTCTCCATGGTACTGAGCAGTTGCTGAAGCCGATAGATCGCCTTTTGACCAGAAGAGTTGAAGATTACCTTTGACGTCCTTGAATTGGTCTCTACTATTCCCAACAACAAGCCCGGCATAGTGCTCAACTGAACCATTTGCCTTGGTTACATCATAGTCATCTAACATCGCAAAATCTGCTACGGCTCTCCAGCTACCCAGGCTAGTTTCCCAGTCATACATAGCCGTTACTTCATATCCTGAAGTCTCTACTTTACCTATGTTGTTGGTCGTATTTCTTAGATCTTTGACATAGCCAGTTGGTAGTCTTGTTACTAGGCTGCAGTAGGCAGGACTTGTTCCTTGATAGCATCCATTGAGAATCAACTGAGAACCAATTGATGAAATAGTATCCGTAATCTCAACATCATAATAATCAACATAGACAGTGAGGTTTTCTAACGGATTGACTATGACGCCGAAATTAAAGCTCTCTGATTCTTCTGGCTGAGTATTAGGATTGCCGCCGACAGTAGTTCTAATTTGTGTATTAGGTTGAGTAAACCCTGTTGGAACACCATCTGTCGCGCAGCGGCCAGACTGAACCCCTCCCGCGCCCCCGGTAAAGTTACTTGCGTTGACATCGCACGGATCAGCCAAGTCTGGGTAACTGTCATTATTACCACTGAACAAAGCGCCAATGGATGGTGCTCTGAACCCTTCCGAGTATGTTGCTCTTAAAGTAACCATATCAATTGGTGAGTACGTTATACCAATTTTGCTATTTGTTGTGTCACCAAAGCTTGAGTAATCAGAGAATCTAGTCGCCGCACTGAGATCAAGACCTTCTATGATAGGCACGGCAATTTCTGCGTAATATTCATTTACATCATATTCTCCTGAAACAGGACTCGCAGCGTTTCCAGAGGATAAGCCAGCTGCGATAAAAGCATCTGGTGAATAAGCCCCTTTCTCTTCTCGAAACTCATAGCCAAATGCCAACCCAACAGACCCAGATGGAAGATCTACTAGCTCGCCAGTTACGTCGAAGCCATAGCTCTTCATCTCATTTCGTCCGGTATCATGAGCTTGAAAGGTAATATAATCGACCATTTCAGGTGTAATTGAACCTGAACCACTCCAAAGCCCATCGCCGAGATAGGCGCTATCGGCTCCTTGTCCGCCAAAGACATTTAAAGGCACACAAGGACTTGTGCAATCTCCTGCCAGTGCTTTCTTTATGTTGCCGGTGTTCAATAAGCCATTGGTTGTTGTGACATTTTTATTTTGACCAGTGATAGCATAACCGGAGATATCCCAACCATTGAATTCTGTCTCAATGCCCATTTCAAAGCGGTAAGTTTGAGTATCTTGGAGGTAGTTTCTATTCCCCGCCTCTAATAGTCGCCGTCCCATCCATCCTGTGGCATGACCATCAGGGTAGTTCGCATCATTACAAGACTTCCCTTCAAGAGATAGGCCATCTAGGCCACAGAATTCCATTCCAAAAGGGTTGTAAACGTTATTTCTTGAAATACCCTCACCGCCCCCAAAATCACCAAAGCCATAAAAAAGAGGCATAGGAGCTAAGAGCTGATCTGATTCACGATTCTGATAGGTACCAAACATTGTAAGATCGGTATTCCCTGAAAGGTTAAAACGGCCTTTAGCAAATAAATTGACTCGCTCGTTGGGAGTTTCGACATAGTTGTAGGGATTATAATTAAACCGGTCATCTGGGCTCGTCCAGCAACGGAAATCTGAAGCGGCTCCTCCGCTTGTTCCATCGCTCGGTGTAAAGTTACTACAACCGGGTACCACGCCACCGTATGCCAACCGACCTTGCGGAGTTCCAGAGGAACCTCCAGAAGAAGGTCTTGCGGCCGTTTGTTTTCTGTCTCCATTACCAAGATCTTCAATCTCAACCAGCGATGCTCCTAACATAAAGGATCCGCGGTCGAATGAAGTCCCTGCGGTTACTTGATAATTGTTAGCTAATCCACCCTTATCAAAGTATTCACCGGTTTGAGCCTGGAATTCGACTCCCTCAAAATCGTCCTTAGTAATTATGTTAATTACTGCGCCTATTGCATCGGAACCATATACAGCGGACGCACCATCTTTTAAGATTTCGACTCTCGCTATAGCAGCAGTAGGGATCGTGTTGAGATCGACAGAGCTATTTGCTCCCTCACCGCTATTGATCCAGCGCTTTCCATCAACGAGGATAAGGGTTCTACCGGCTCCAAGGTTTCGAAAGTCCATTCGGACTGCTCCGCTGCCGCCATTATTGTAATTTCTGTTTAGCCCTGAACCTTGGGACGGTAGTTCTTGTAATAATTCCCCAATAGATATTGCTCCAGAAATCTGAATATCTTCTTGGGTGATTACTGCTACCGGTGAAAAACTGTCAGGGTTCGCTCCCCTGATTCTAGTTCCTGTAACTGCTATTTCTTCTATACCTGAGTCTTGTGCCAGAACTTCGGGTGAAAGTACATTCACCATCAATACAGCGAGACCCAAACAAGAGGCATTATTAAGTATCTTTTTCATTTATTCCCCCGCCTAGGATATATCCACAAAATTGGATTTAATTTAAACAGTCCATGTTAAGTAGTAGTGAGATTTATTAGCATCTAAAGAGTTTTTATCCTGCCCTTAAAAAGGTCCAGATAACATATTCTGTCACCTTTTTGGTGCATAAACAAAAAAAATCCATATTTTTTAACCAATTGATCTAAATGCGCATCATTTATTCCATCTAATGGTTTGATTGCTATTATCGTTGATACAATAAACGAGTCTTTCTTCCTAAAAACTAGTTTAAATGGGGTATCGATGTCGGCTCCGGACATCAATTGAAGAGGGCTGCTTGCAGAGCCTCAAATACCACTAAACTCGCTTTGGTTTTGAGGTTCACTCAACTATTAGCTTTTGATGATGGCTCAAAGAGCATTTTTGGGTCGGCTCTCTCCACTCCCATTCCCGGTGCTCCCGGGGTGGAATAAAAACCAAGTATCGCATTACCCAGTGAGTACCCAATCAAGGCGCGAAGTTCGGGTGAAAAGCTTTTTGCTGTTTCAGGAGGGCAAGAAAGGTATTGATTCTCTTCCTGGCGTAGCCAATTCAGAGTGTAGTGCAATAACACGCCTAATCGGTTTAGCTTTGTGTTGTTCTCCCCCCTCCATGCATAACAGTACCCGAATAAATCAAAACCGAACCAGGTTTCATATCCGCTGAGACGATTTCGTGAACTTCTGCTTGTCTATTTTTTTCCCAGGTGTGAGAGCCGGGAACAACTTGGGTGGCACCATTTTCTTTTGTGAACTCACTAATCGCCCAAATAGTACTAAGCTGAGTTTCGATTCGCCGTGGAATATAGCCACCCCACAGACCCCTATCTCGATGAAGTACTTGCGCAGTCTCTCCAGGGCCAATACTGGTAGCTTGAGTAAAATGCAGCTGGTAACCATCTGCATGTGGTCCAAGAAATTGTGAGCAAAGTTCATTAATCAATGGGTGGAGTGCGAGTTCTCGGGATGTGGCTGACCGGGCAATCAGAGCGCCAATTCGTTGAGTTTGGAATCCCGAGAACTCATTTTGCCCTCGATCAGTTTTACTGAGATAGGGATCCAGTTCATTTTCCAGATTGAATAGTTGATCAGTAGAAAGAACATTCTCAATAATTAAGGCCGCGTCACGGTCCAAGATTGCTCCGATTTCATCCATCGAAGCGTTTGCCGAAAGAGTGATAAGTGCAGCCATAATTCTAAACCCGATTCAGTTGTTGGAGTTGGTCTAAAGCTATAGTAGGTTTGAGCTGGAAAAAGAGAGTGGCTGCCCATAGATAATCTTAAAAGATGGGGCCAGAGCAAAATAAAACAATTTTACTCTGACTTCTTTTTGATTAGATGCTGATCAAGAATCGCATTATTCAGACGGTTTAAAAGCCAGCAGCACATTACCAGACACCTGGCCAAAGGAACCGTAACCGGAACCCACAAACACCATCCCAGATCCCGCAGCGATGGAATGGCTGTCGATAGAACCGCCATAACCCTCGACTCCGTTGACGGTTTCAAAGTCCGTCACTGTATCGTATTGAAAGAGCAGCTCGCCTGAATCCGAATTAAATATAAACAAGCGCCCGTCGAGCCCCCCAGTGATGACTGCTCCATCCACAGACAACGGCGTGGCAGAAAAACCATAGAGTGATTCACAGCGCCTAAGTCTTGCGCTGCGTTCGCCGCCACAATCTGGCTGCACCTCAAAGGACCAGCTTGGCTCGCCTGTTCCGACAAAGTAAGTGTAAATACCTGGCCGGCTATTCCCTCCCCGATTACCCGGATCGTTGATGGTCATGAAGGCGCGCTCGGAACCGATGGCAATGCCCCAGTGATTGCCTCCGAGCGCTGTTCCTTCGCCAACGCGCTGATTCCAGACCAATGCACCCGTAGCGGGATCCAGTGCCCAAAGGTCGCCGGATTTCTGGCCGGCAATCAACAACTCCCGGTCGGCGGTTTCTACTAGAATAGCTGGGCCACCGAAATCGAAATCGACAGAGTTAGTATCGGCTAAAACGATACAGTTTGGTCCACCGGCGTTGCAGGCGAAATTCCACATGTCGTTCTCTAGTGCCTGGAAGACCCAGTTTTCCTCTCCGGTTTCAAGATTCAGAGCGATGACTGCATCGCTGGTACTGGTAGTAGGGTGCGAGGTATTTTCGCCAGTGGTGACGTAAACCTGTCCTCGCTCTGAATCAATAGTTGGCGTAGTCCAGATTGGAGCACCGGAAGGGCCGCGCTGTTTGACACCGGTGGAGCTGACCATGCCAGTATATTCAGCCGCTGGCATAGTGTGGTATTCCCACAGCTTTTCTCCGGTGCGCACATTCAAAGCGGTGACGGCGCCATGATTTTCACAACATTCAAAACTAGGATTGCCTCCCGTTATAACACCGGAACCGGAAAGCGGCACGATTATCTTGTCTTCGTAAATAACGGGTGTGCCGGAGATCATCGCCTGATTGTTGGATGCTTGGCCGCTTTTGACCCAGTTCACCTCCCCATTTTCGGCGTTGATGGCATGAATCATACCGCTCTGATCACCAAACACTAGCATACCCAAGTCATCAATTACCTCGTAGGCCATTGAAGAGCGGAGGCGCGTGTCAGCATCATAGACCCACTTAGCGCAACCGGTGTCGATATCCAGCGCAAAAACTCGGCCGGAATCGGTGGCAGAATAGAAAATTGTTGAGCCAATGATCACTGGCGCAGCACGCAAACTCGACGTTTCAGGGAAGGCAACAGCCCAGGCCAATTCAAGCTTTGACAGATCGGCCGTGGTGAGGCCCGCTTGCGTAGCATCAAGATGACGTGGGTTATTACCATCAGCAGCTGTAAAGGAAAAGGATAGTAACTGCCCTAGGTCAACTGCCCGGTTATCCGCAGCGCACATAGTAGAAGCGACCCAGTCATGTTTCCCCTCGTCAGCGGTCTGCTCCTGAGCTAGGCCTAATTGAACAACAGTCAGGCCTACACTTAGTATCGCAGCCAAGGATAGATAAGATCTAAAATTTGCTTGAAGACGAGAGTAAAAAAACATAAATAATACCTGCTCTGTGGAGGTTAACTATTAGTTCCATCACAACGAGAACCGCGACTCTTGAGCTACCGGTTCATTTGGAAGCTGAAACCTTGTGCCAAAAATACAATAATTGTCAGCATTGTGCGAATCCGGATTGGATTAAGCTTATCAGACAGAAACCAGACTCGACGCGGCCAAAGCTATCGTCACCACCAATGCTGCCTTCTCAAGGCGTAGTTCCTACGTAATTCGGGAGTTATCATCTCTATAAACCGATCGTATTATCAGGCAGTTCTAACTCAATCGTTGCCACTGCAGGAAACAAATCAATGGATCAAACTTATGGAACAGGCTAAGAAATCCCGAATAGCCGAGTGGAGCATGCTTGCCGGCCTCATTGTTGGATTATTGGTTGGACTTCTCTTGGGAGAGAAGTTCTTCGCAGAATCCTTGGCAGGAGCGATAGTTGGTGCTGGCTTTGGTTTAGTGATAGCGGCTTTTGTGTGTGGACTTCGAGGCTGATCCGAATTTGTGGTGACATGGAAAGCCAAAGCATATTCAAATGTCTGCAAATGACCATTCCTGATAGTTAGGACTGTGCAAATAGCAAAAATCAAATGTAAATTCGCTCGACGTAATCCCAACAAATCCCTATAGTACGCCTCCTCATAACTAGCCCGCTAAAAAACACACCCCAATCATTTTTCCCCTCTTAGGACTTCCATCTTGATCTCTACCGCAAACATCACTATGCAATTTGGTGCCAAGCCCCTATTTGAAAATATTTCGGTTAAATTTAGCGATGACAATCGTTATGGATTGATCGGTGCCAATGGCTGTGGCAAGTCCACCTTTATGAGAATTTTGGAAGGCAGCCTCAACCCTACATCAGGTAATGTTTTGATAACGCCTAATGAACGATTAGGAACATTGAGCCAGGATCAATTCGCCTTCGAGGCCTTCAATGTGATCGATACTGTCATTATGGGGCATCAAGAGTTGTGGGAGATCAAACAAGAACGGGATCGCATCTATGCTATGCCCGAAATGTCTGAAGAAGACGGTATGAAAGTAGCAGAACTAGAAATTCAGTTCGCCGAAATGGACGGCTATAGTGCAGAAAGCCGTGCTGGAGAATTACTGATGGGGGCTGGCATCGCACAAGAATTGCATTTAGGTTCCATGAAAGAAGTTGCTCCAGGATGGAAACTAAGAGTACTACTGGCACAAGCTTTATTCCCAAACCCCGACATCCTGTTATTAGACGAACCTACCAACAACCTCGACATAAATGCTATTCGTTGGCTAGAGGGCGTATTGAATCATCGCAAATGCACCATGATAATTATTTCTCACGACCGACACTTCCTGAATTCTGTATGTACTCATATGGCCGACATCGATTACGGTGAATTGCGTCTATATCCAGGAAACTATGATGATTTCATGACAGCCTCTACCCAGGCTAGAGAACGATTGCAGTCAGTCAATGCGAAAAAATCAGCCCAGATCACGGAACTTCAAGAGTTCGTCAGCCGCTTCTCCGCCAATGCATCTAAAGCCAAGCAAGCAACTTCGCGAGCGAAGCAAATAGAAAAAATTACGCTAGAGGACGTCAAACCTTCTAGTAGAGTCAGCCCCTATATTCGATTCAAGCAGGAGAAGAAATTATACCGTCAGGCTCTTACCATAGAAAACATGGGCCATGGCTTCGACAATGAGCCCCTCTTCAATGGTGGAAATATGATAATGGACGCAGGGACTCGCCTGGCAGTTATTGGTGAAAATGGAGTAGGAAAAACTACCTTTCTTCGTTGCTTGCTAAATGAACTCTCAGTGAACCATGGAACGTTACAATGGGCAGAAGGCGCTACTTTGGGATACTGCCCTCAGGACAGTAATAGTGATTTCGATTGTGAACTGAATTTATTTAATTGGATGAGCCAGTGGCGCAAACCAAGCCACGGTGATCAAATCGTCCGTGCTACTTTGGGTAGGCTATTATTCTCCACAGAAGACTTCGAGAAATCAGTAAAAGTATGTTCCGGAGGCGAGAAAAATCGCTTACTTTTTGGCAAACTGATGATGATGGATCCCAATGTGTTGCTCCTCGATGAACCGACTAATCACTTGGATATGGAAGCTATTGAAGCTTTGAATCTGGCGCTGACTTATTATGAAGGCACATTAATTTTTGTGAGTCACGATCGAGAATTTGTTTCATCATTAGCAACCAGAGTCATTGAAATTAGAGATCACCAATTAGTAGATTTTCAGGGCAACTACGAAGAATATCTAGCGAGCCAGCAAGATGAGAAATTAGGGGCCATAGTAAAAACACAATAGCTTTTGGCGCCTTCATTCCAAGAACCCATAGCACAATTCTTAGCACACTCTAATGTTAGGGCTATTCGTTTTCTGCAACCGCATTGTTGGTTCAAATTCTTAACACGCGTTAAAATTTTCAGGTTTTAATTACCAAATAGGTTACGCCACTGATCTTCTTTTTTTAATTTCAAGGCGGCTTGCAGATCGGCAAAAGTCCTCAACGTCTCCAGATACTCCGGATACTCGATGGCGATACGGTCGTGTTCTTCTTCCAGTTTTGCCATTTGGTCAGCGGTTTCAACCCCTAGATCACTTGTGCTATTCAATTCACCAATCCCGCTTACCCAGTCTCGAGCCATTCTCGCACGCATTTCTTTAACAAAACGAGGCTCGCAGACGCGCTGACTAATATGAGTACCAGTGGGAGCTATCTTTTCGCATTCGATATCGAAATCATCGTTGCTATTTAGCTCATTGAATATTCCATATAATTTGTTTTCTTCTTCCACAATCTGCATGCGCAGACTGAAGAAAGTGCGGGCTCCTATTACCCGAATCTCTTCGATTTGGCGGCCTGAAACTTGAGGAGCTGCTGGCACTAGGTCCCCCATCTCAGAGCCTCCCTCTGCAAATATTTCCACCGCCTCACCTTGTTCAGACTCTTGCTCGATTTCCGCTTGATCCTGCCCGGCCAATACAACACTGGTGAATAATAGTGGCGCAATGAAGGTTGTAAAGGAGCGAATCATTAATCTGTCCTGTTCAGCATACTTCAGCCTAGCGTAACACCCCTGCCTAGTCTACGGAATCAGCAAGAAAGCAAACTATTAACTTAAAAAGGCCTGTTTTTCGATGCCGATGGGAAATCCTGATTAGAATGAAGGAGTAATGGGAATAGATCCCAATTAATCATACTAAAGACGATAAGAATCTGGAAATTGCCTCTGGCGCACTTTGCCCAGCATTCTGCTCAGCTTGCGGATTATAATTCGTATTAGTATTCACATCATAAGTCCAGTAATCGCCAGTCTTATCGAAAATTATTTCAATTCCAGCAATGCCAATATCTGACTGTTTCAAGAATGTTTCATAATCACCAATATTTGGAATTGAAAAATCCTTAACAATCTGAAATTTGTTCGTCTCTTCAGTTGGACAATTGGATTCGAGCTCGCAAACATCTGCCGGACACAATTCAAAACCCTGAGTAGTGTCAGCTTCGACAGTGTACAAAAATTTTGAATCGACAAACTCCATTCGAAATATGGATTTCGAAGGCGCATCAATATATTCCTGCAGCAAGGTGATTCCATCAGGAGACTCCTCAAACTCATCACTGGCAAGATAGTCATGCAGTGCTGCCTCATTATCGAACTTCCTTACCCCCAATCCTTTACCTGCTCTGTTATGTTTTGTAATAAGCGGAAAGCCGATGCGGCTGGCACCATCGATTAGATGTTCTTTCTTAATCGCACAAAAGGTTTTAGGGGTTCGAATTGAGAATTTTTCTAAGCTCTCATACTGGCGCATCTTGCTGATTTCAAGATCCAGTGCGTTACCACCATTGATGACAGTTCTATTATGTCGCTCCAACCATGCAAGAATTCCCGCAACTAACTCAGGCTCATAACGATGTCCCCGGGTATGTGACGAAGCGCTCATTCGATTCCAGTAAACGGCATCAGGAGGAATTTCAGACAGATCCAGACTCATATCCGGCACATACCAAATACGATAATCAATGTTGAGTTTTTGAAAGGCTTCTTCGAATGGAGAAATCCATTCATTATTTTCATGAATTATTATAACCATGCCGAATCTTAATAATTTATCAATAGGAGTCAAGCTACTTTGATTTTAGAAGGATATTCCGCAGCGGTTATCGGCTAACTTGGCATTCTCGATATTATTGCCAAAAGGCAATTTGTACATAATGTCGCTACATTCATGACAGGCAACACTTCTAAGATTGCATTCCAGAATTGAGGCTTATTCCCCTGACCCTATATTGATCCAACCGTTGAATTCACCACGCCGTCTACTGAAAACCCGAATGTTGGTGATTCAACTTTTTGAATCTATTGACATAACGCAAGTAGCCGCCATTTAAAAGGACACCCCAATAGAAAGATATCTCACAAATAGGCCATATAATAATAGAACAATATACTTTAGACGGCTTAGCAGAAGATTTAGTAACACTCGAAGAAAGCACCAAATCACTAGTAGTTAGAAGTACAGCTGAGAAAATACGATATTGGAAGGATCTTCGCCTTGATCTTATCCGTAGTACTACTGTGATATAAAAAGTATTACTTTTACTGTGCAGGTCTAGTTAAAGTAATACTCATCATAAAATCCATATCACCTTCTAGAGGCGTACTACTTGCAGGCATTCCATTTTCATTAAAAATATGGGCCATGAGCGCTAAGACTTGTGGAATGCCGAGACTACCTGGCTGATCTAGGGGCATGGTATTAGCTATACGTGTATAAAGTGCCGCAGCTGGCACTCCAGCCCAGATCGCATCAAATGACCGACCAGAAAACTCCTGCACACTATGACAACGCGCGCAGAGACTTTCGAACAAACCAGCACCGCGTTGGGCTTGTTGTGCGGTATAGATGCCGTCCATTGAAGTCTCAGGAACCTGGCCAGAGCAACTTGCGAGCAGTATTAATGCAACAATAAATACTGCTCGCTTCATCCTTGTTGGCATTGAGTTATGCCCTTGGCGGATTGTCGAATTGCAGGGCTGAAGGACAGGAAGTACCAGTGAAGTCTCCCTGCACCCATGCCTCAAGTGCCTGACGCTCTGGATCATCCTTCGAATACCAGCGTCTACCGCCATTATGCATTAAGTCTCCGCCCGCATTGGGGTGAAGTGGTTTGTGCAGAAAGCGGCTGAAATCAGGGCGGCCAGGGTCGACAAAATTGAGCAGTTCTTCGAAAGCTAGCTGCGACTGTTCTACTGTCCAATAACTATTTGCCGCCGGAGGAATTGCAAACTGACCGCTGTGACACTCTGTGCAAGGCATAGCATTGTCAATTGGATTGACAAATATAGGCTGCACACAGGAACGGAAGAACTCGAAATCAACTTCAACTATAGGGTCAGCCGCTGTAGTAGGGTCACCGGATGCAATCCATTCGGCAATCAAACGATATTCGCTGTGATTGACTGAATCCCAGAATATACCGCCAGAATGGCTTTCACCGCCAACAATTGGTGCCAACGGGGCAAGCAGTAAGCGGCTCGTTTCCGGATCACTAGGGTTAACCAGCATGGCCACATTTTCAAAGTTTTGTCGTGACTCTTCTTCAGTCCAAAATACTTCGCCATTTTCCTCAGTTAGAGGTAACAACCCAAGAGGGGCATTGGCCTGAACAGTATGGCAGGCGACACATGCAGTATCGGGGCCAACAAAGCCACCACGATAACGGATGAAAATCGGCTCGATGGATTCTTTGTAGAAATCATAATCCAAGCCTTTTGCTGTATCCCCCGCAGAAGTGCTTGCCGCTGTTTGCACTGCAGTAGGTGCTGACTCTTCACTACAGCCGATAATCGTCGCCGCGATCAGTAGCAGGAGTGCACGCATTGAACTAGTAACGGTCATTGCACTTCCCCTTCCCAATCCACCGGCATAATTGCTGTGAAAATTCGCTTCGGCGCCTGGCCTACTGGAAAGCGCTTAATGACTTCCTGTTTTTCTATATCAACTACCGCAGTTTCATTATGGCCGGATACCCCTACCCAGAGATATTTGCTATCTGGGGTGGTGGTGATCCACGCAGGATTGCCGATGTAAACTCTGCCTATGTATTCATAATCCGGGAATGAATAGCCATAAATATGCGAAGTTGCACGGCTGGAATGCCAAACTTGGCTGTGGTCGGGCAGCACTACGACGCCGTGACTTGGTGCGCTTTGAATGCCATCGGCAGTTTGATCCATGCGGTCCCAGGCATCTTCAGGTGGACTGATCTTGTTCATCAGTTCCTGAGTTTCCCAATCAAATTCCCAGAAACCATGCCAGCCGCCTACATTCACCAACAAAGAGCGGGTCGAACCGTCTTCATTGGTTGAAAAAGTCAGCGGTCGCACGCCACCGGTAAATGGGTTTTGTGAATAAGGAATAGACATCTCCCATTCTACTTCGTCAGTTTCAGTGTCTATAGCGATAATCTCGCTCGCACCGATCATTCCACCAACCGCATACCGGCCGTCTGGTGTGACGAAGGTGTTGTGAACGCCACCACCAGTTTCGATGTTGGCAATAATTTCATTAGTATCCATATCAATTACTTGAATCAAAGGCTCTGCGATGATTGCCACATAAATCTTTCGCGCCGTCATGCTGGCAGAAAGATTATGGGGGCCGCTAGCCAAGGGAATACGTTTGGTGACTTCGAAAGTGCGAGTGTCGACTACATCGACCGTATTATCGTGTTCGTTGGTAAAATAGTAGTGAGTCCCATCGGCATGAACTGTAGCGCCGTGGTTATGGGGTAGATTTTCAATATAACCCACTTGCTCCATGGTCGCCGGGTCGAAAATATAGACATCATCGCCGGCGGAATTTGTCTGAAGTATACGCACGGGACGATCAGTAATCGGTCCGTTTACAAAATCTGAAACATAAGTTTGAGCAATGAGCGACGTGCTCAGCATGCCCGCGAATACCAAGCCACAGCTAATCAGTTTTTTCACAGGGACCTCCAAGATTATTCTAGTTATAGGGTTTGTGTGCTTTCCGCCGCATTGTATCAACAGGACAGTCAATAATCCTAGGAGAGGGACAGCGGATCGATGAAAAAATGTCTCATAAATAGACTAAAAAGGGGAGGCAAAGGGTAAATAGGGCTGTTTTGACTAGCTCGGACATATAAAGTCATCACACATTTTAATCCTGCCAAACACACAGACTGTGCAAGTCCGAGTTTTTCCCATCAATAGTCGTCGTTTTGGGCCTCCTCAGCTTAAGAGTTCTTGGTAAAATAATTTAGGCACTGAAATTGAATTAGCACTCACTATCATTTTAATATTTGTTTTTGGCTTTGCTATTTCTCCTGCGTACTATCTTCCAATGAGTATCTTTTCGATCGGCTTTGGCAGCAAACACGGTGGCTTGTTGGTAGGACTAATTAACTGAATCAGGTGAAAACCTAGTTCGTATCGTTCTCGACATAGCACGCTGGAGCGCGAATCATGTTGCAGGGATCTGTACGCCTACTGCACACAAACTGTAATTACCTGCCTGCTGTAACTAAATTGGGACAATTTGTTACTTGTATTGTACAAGTTACACAACCCACTCTACTATCGAGACGCGTCAACAATCGTTTAAATTTCGACATCTATTCATTCGAAACCGTCGTCACAAATAAGCCACCATCGGATATAAATATGCCCTCAAGCTCCTGCGACGCTCTGACCCAACATCGGTCCGCATGGCTGCTTAATTGCGTAACACTTTTCGCATTATTACTGGCAGCAAGTACAAGCAACGCTCAAGAAGTAGTAGTAGGTGAAGATGTCGATGGGAGACTGACAATTCGGGCTGTACGCTATTCCGGAGAAATCAATCTGGACGGTAACCTGGATGAAAAGGTCTACACTCAGGTCGCGCCGGCTGACTACTTTATTCAACAACTTCCCGACGAAGGCGAACCCGCTAGTGAGCGAACCGAAGCCTGGGTTTATTTCGACGACGACAACCTCTATGTAGCAGCACGCAACTATGAATCGGTGCCCGAAGAAGATTGGGTTGCCAATGAGATGCGACGAGACACCTTTCAATTGCGGACCAACGACTCCTTCTCAGTCATGCTCGATACGTTTCTGGATCGCCGTAATGGTGTGGCGTTTCTTGTTACACCCATAGGAGGCTTCTCCGACTTCGCCATAGCCAATGAAGGTGATCGAGGTCGAGGCGTAAACTTCGACTGGAATATCGTTTGGGATTCACGAGTTTCCCGTTTCGATGGTGGCTGGACCGTAGAGATGCAGATTCCCTTCCGCTCACTTCGTTACGAACCCGGCGAAAGTCAAACCTGGGGAATACAATTTCGCCGCATCATCAGACGCTTGAATGAGGCGTCCTATCTTACCGAGTTGCCAATCTCTGCTGCGCTAGGAAATAGCTTAGTGGCTGGAATGTGGCGAATCTCTGAAGCCGGAACACTCGACGAGATAGAAGTTCCTCCGCGAAATTTCAATCTCGAGATAAAGCCCTATGGCCTCGGCACTGTCACCACAAACCGGCTCAGCAATCCTGCGATAAAGAACGAATTCGAGGGCGAAGCTGGCGTCGACGTCAAGTTTGGTATTACCAACAACCTAACTGCAGATTTTACTTACAACACTGACTTCGCTCAGGTCGAGGTTGATGAACGTCAAGTCAACCTTTCTAGGTTCAGTTTATTTTTCCCGGAGAAGCGCGAGTTCTTTCTCGAAGGCAGAGGAAATTTTGATTTTACCCAACCGCGAAACCTCGACACCCCCACTATGTTCTTCAGTCGTCGTATTGGCCTTGAGCAAGGGCAAATAGTACCGATTAACGTCGGTGGGCGCTTAACTGGCAAAGTTGGTGATTTCGACATTGGTGCTCTCAATATCAGTACCGACGGTGGAGATCTTGATGGCATCGAATCAACAGACTTCTCAGTGTTGCGAATCAAACGAGACATTCTAAGTCGCAGCAGAGTCGGCATGATTCTAACTGACCGCAGTCAGTCCACAGTTAACCTTGGCTCTAATCAACTCTATGGTGTCGATGGCCAATTTAACTTCATGGATGATTTCGAAATTAGTACCTTTGCCGCGAAAACGGATACCACAGGTTTAAACGGTGATGATTCGAGTTACATGGCCAACTTCGATTACAACGGTGACCGTTACGGCCTACGTTCAGGTTATCTGGTCGTTGAAGACAATTTTAATCCAGAGATTGGCTTTAAACGCCGTAGTGATTTTAAGCAATATGAAGGTGGCGCGAGGTTTAGCCCACGAATCGCTTCAAGCGAATCGATACGACGCTTCGTCCTAGAGGCAAACACTGAATCCTATTGGTCCGCAAGCCAAGGTAATCTTGAGTCACGCAAACATACAATCAACTTTACGACTGAATTTGAAGAAGGCGACTCCATCAATATCTCTGTAAACGACGAATTTGAGATGTTAAGCAGGCCTTTTCAAATCGCATCGGGCGTCACTCTGCAACCGGGTGACTACGACTTCACCAGCTATAGTGCTACTTACCGCCTTGGAACGCAGAGAAAATTCAGCGGTCTGTTCTCCCTGCGGGTTGGAGATTTCTGGAGTGGTAGCAATACAGCCATTGGACTTAGCGCCGGTCGCATCGAATTGTCTCCACAACTATCCGTAGAGCCGAGTTATTCATTTAACAAAGTTGAATTGCCGGAAGGAGATTTCAGGACTGAACTAGGTCGCTTCAGGGTAACCTACACCATCACTCCGCGGATGTATTTTAGTGGGCTCGTGCAATACGACTCGAAGGCCAATTCTTTCAGTTCCAACTTACGCTTTCGATGGGAGTGGGCGCCCGGAAGCGAGCTCTTTGTGGTCTATAGTGACGATCAAGATACCGACCCTTTCATGAATCCAAGCTCGATGGAACTTCGAAATCGCGGCTTAGCAATAAAATTTAATCGCCTGTTCCAGATATGAGACTTCCAAGTAGTCTGGGTCTCACTACAAAATATAATCTTATATAAAAGCTACTAATTAAATTTAGGGCGATAATACGTTTCTGATTGCTAAACGCTCCTGCAAATCTAATTAAAGTTAACTCCAATGTGGCTTCATTACTTAATTGAAATTCTACCGGAAAAGTTTGCTCATCGACTTGAATAAAATCTGAATAAACATTGTCATCGGTCTTAAAATTTTCGCTGCAGTCAAGCACTTCGTAATTACTATCCAATACGTTGCTGACATTAAAAGACCATGTGTTATCAATTCATGCAGTTGCCTGGTCGACAGAAATAACTACAAAACCAATATCGTAATTGCCAATGCCGCCTGCCAAACAGCGCAAAGCAGTAGAAAATATTTAGACACAGGAATACAAAATTCTGTCTGCAACATGAGAGTTACCGATGTTGTTAACCGTTAATGACAGTAATGTATTGAGAGTGGTTCCATTATAAGGCGAAGGCCACTCTTACTTTGGATCGTATAGAACCAATCTACTATTTGTTGTGCTAACGACGAGGAAAGAGTCATAGACATCGGCGTCATAACTAGCCGGTTTAGTCACAGCAACAGCGCCGCAACTCAAATCGATGAAAGCGCATATTAATGCAATTAAAATTCGGAATTTTTTAGCACTCTGTTGCTGCAGGTAGTTGGTCTATTAGAGACACTATTTTCCTACGGCACCTTTCTTGTTCCGCGATTCAAGTATCAATCTGACTATCTCCACGATATTCGATTTGTAGTCCATTCAAAAAATTTCGCAAAACTTGATCTTTACACTCACGGTAATGCTTGTGATCAGATCTGCGAAAAAAAGCAGAAAGTTCATGCTTACTTAAACTAAAATCTACCAGTGATAATACAGTTAGAATATCTTCAGCCTGAAGGTCGAAAGCAATCTTCAGTTTTCGAAAAATAATATTATTGCTTAGACGCTTTTCCGGTTCCACCTGCGGACCATCCTTTTTACCCCGTATTACGTTAATCAAGCCGTTGAGGAATGTGGCAAACATCACATCACTGCACTCTTCATAGTCAGGATCCTCGTCTTTCTTTAACCACACGCTAAGTTGGCTTCTTGTTACTTTTTGTTCAGCTTCAGCAAATACGGCTATCATTTCCGAATCATCGAAATCCAATATGTAGCGCAGCCGACGCAGACAATCATTAATTCTCATTTATTACGCCCTGTTGAACTTACGGATATTGGTTTCCTCTTCGTCGAAGCTTTCTTTGCAGCAAGTTTAGTTTTGTTAATTTGCTGCTCAGTTACGATAGTCGCCGCTGAAGAAAGCTTGAGAACTATCTTGTCTTCACCAAATTCAATGGTATCTCCCGATACGATTTTCTTTCGCTTTTGGGTCTCACTCTTACCATTAACCAACACCAAACCAGAAGTAATTGCGATTTTAGCTTCGCCTCCACTGGCAACCACGTTTTCAAATTTTAATACTTTATAGAGCTCGATTGGTTCTTTGGATATTTCAACCTCTCGGAATTTTATAGTTACCATTCCTATCTAGGCTTCCAGAAAAAGACCTCAAAGTCGCGCAGTGGTGCAGATCCCTCATAGAGCGAATCATCTAACGTTATGCCCACCATGTCGGCCCATTCCCCCATCATGGCGATGCGCTCGTCACCGAAAATTTCGACAGCCTCCATCGTAAAAGTCGCGTCACCAATTCGCAGCCACCCATCACCACCGCGGTCTCTCACTCGCTGAGCCCATAGTGCTTCGTCTGGGTGAGTGGCCGTGATCACACCTTTGGGAGTGCCCACCCAGGACAGGTAAGTGACAAAAGGTGGAAATCCGGCTTGCTTCATCTGCAACGGGCCCCGAACGCTCTCATTGAGCGAAGTGAAGTCATCCAAGGCCGGAGTTGGTGTTCCGCCAATAATGACTCCAGGTGTACGAGCAAGCCCCTCATTACCGAGATACGGTGCCGTGAGCATCCAGCCCAGTACTGCAGTTATTAGCCCAGCTCCAGTCAAAATTCCAGCGAGCTCTCGCTTATTCATTGTGCATCCTCCGTGTCGATGTATAAGAAGCATAACCAGAATCCTCTAATAGGGACAGAAAATTGGGGGCTGCTAATAAAATGCAATACCGTATGATTAGTGTGAGTTTGTTTTTCAAACACTGCCCGTGCTTGCTTGGCATATTATTTACCTCTTGAATAATCAGTAAAACCGGCGTAATTTCAGGCGATATACTCATTTAACACTGTGAAAGAAATAGAAAAATAATGGAGGTTCGAATGAACAATAGAATTCACGTTAAACTGATTCTGGCACTAGCCAGCCTCTTGGTTACTCCCCTCATTTCAGCACAAGATGATAGTTTCCCGCGTACCGAGTATGGCCAACCTGATCTTCAGGGCACCTATACTTTCAGAACGCTTACTCCTCTGAATCGCCCTAGAGAACTGGAAAATTTTGAAGTTCTCACTGCTGACCAAGCCAAAGAGTGGGCGGCATTCGAGAATCGCCGCCAGAATCGAGACCTGATTATTGACTCGGTAGGCGGAGCCGGTTATCCCCCGGGAGTAATCTCCTACAATAATTTCTGGTACGAGCGGGGCGTACAAACTGTCGCTGATCGCCGAACCTCTCTTATTTATGACCCGCCCAATGGCAGGCAGCCGGCAAGAAACGCCGCAGGTAGAGAGCGTGGAGCTGCTTATGGACAGATGGTGTTCGAAAGCGCCGGCCCTGAAGGACGCACCACAGTCGACCGCTGCCTGGTAGGATTCAATGCCGGCCCTCCGATGATTCCTAGTGCCTATAACAACAATATGCAGTTCATCCAAACCAAGGACACTATCGTAATCGTCAACGAGATGGTTCACACAGCACGCATAATTAGGCTGGATAGTGATCACCACACCAAACAACTAAAGTGGGAAGGAGATTCTGTCGCACATTGGGAAGGTGACACCCTGGTTGTTCATACTCAGAATTACTATCACGACTATAACTGGGCTGGCATGTCTGACGAGGCTCAGATAACCGAACGCTTCACCAGAATCGATGCGGATACTTTGGACTACGATTTCACCGTTAAAGATGATCTTACTTGGGATCAGACCTGGTCTGGAAAATTCCCATTACGCCGCGCGGCTGACCCTTTATATGAATATGCCTGCCATGAAGGTAATCATGGATTAGTTGGTATACTTGCCGGTTGGAGAAGATACGAATCCATGGGATTCAATGGCGATGGCTCGCCGAAGTCTGATACCGGTACTGTTGATACGGAAGAGAATTAGCCAAGCGACAGAAAGCAAGATTATAAAAAAGGGGTCAGACAAATAATGCAGTACTATATTATTACTTCAAAACCACTTATTTAATCATTAAGTAGCTTATCGCCAATACGATTGCTACTTCGGTGGAGGCACCTATGACCAGAAAATGGCTAACGCTATTGATCGCAACGGCGGCACTGAGTTCACCTATCAGGGCGCAGCAGAATGAAATTCCACGAACCGAGCATGGTCATCCAGACATGCAAGGCACCTATACCTTCCGTACAATCACACCTTTGCAGCGACCCGCTGAGTTGGCAGAGAAGGCTACATTAACCCGTCAGGAAGCGGCTGATTGGGCGGCTTATGAAAACCAGCGTCAGAATCGGGATCTCATTATCGACACTGTTGGCGGCGCGGGTTATCCGCCGGGCGTGATTTCCTATAACGAATTCTGGTATGAGCGCGGAACCGACACCGTAGGGGATCTGCGCACCTCCCTAATCTACGATCCGCCGAATGGGAGGATGCCTGCACTGAATGAAATCGGACGCGAACGAGCAGCCTATACTGAGCAAGTTCGAAGAGAAAGTGCAGGACCAGAAGCCCGCACGCTGAATGACCGCTGCATCATCAACAACCGTACCGGGCCACCGATGATTTCCGGCTCCTACAATAACAACATGCAGTTAGTGCAAAATGAACATTATGTAATGATCATGACAGAAATGGTGCATCACGCTCGCATTATCCCTTTTACCGAAGATCACAATGCGCCCTTCCGGCAATGGGCTGGAAATTCAATTGCCCACTGGGACGGTGATACGCTAATAATCAACTCGCAGAATTTTTACCCTGATTATGGCTGGCGCAATACTTCACCAACTATGAAAATTGAAGAACGTTTTAGCTGGGTTGATGAGAACACACTTGATTATTCATTCACTATCGATGACCCCAATACCTGGGAGCAGTCCTGGTCAGCCAGACTACCAATGCGTCGAATGAATGAACCCATTTACGAGTACGCCTGCCATGAAGGTAATCATGGCCTGGCAGGAATTCTCGCTGGATGGCGACGATGGGAGTCTGAAGGGAAAAACTCCGGCAGTATTCCGTCAGTGGACGATTAAAAATAAAGAAGAGGATTAGCAAGGGCAGATAAAAAAGACAGTAAAGGGGCCAGAGTAAAACTACAGTCTGTAGTTTTACTCTGGCCCCTTTTTTATATTATTTTGATACCTATCTCTTACTAAATTATCGGGTTGGATTTGGCACACCACCCGGATCTTCGCCACGGAATTCCGCTTCGAGAAGGCGAGCCCCCTTCATAATGCCTTCTAGCGCATAATTCGCCTCATGACATGCGTATTCGAATACCTTGTTAGGGCTGCGAGGCCACGCGTACTCACCGGTGAAAGGAGCGGTCCAAACAGACGCATCCTCGACTGTGAATGAGTAAACCAGTTTGTCGGCACTCTCCATGCGGAATCGCTCGGTAACCTTCATATCTCTGGAGCCTTGGGCAAACGCTGGAGTGTCTTTGAAGTTGGTAGTCTCTACAACCAGAGTATCGCCTTCCCACCAGCCAATGGAATCACCCAGCCATTTGCGGATTGTTTCCGAGTCATGTTCAGCGTTCATTCTGACTATCCGAGCCTCATGCACCATCTCGACGTGAATCAGTACTATGTCTTCACTCTGGACGATACGCTTATGGTTGTTATACAGCGCCGGATACATCGGTGGACCTCCGGTGTTGCTAAAACTGAGAAGGCAGCGCTCTGCGAAGGGGCGCTGCTCCGGATTGTCATAGGGACCTGGCGCATCCAGACCGGCCTCAAGCCAGTAGGCGGTGCCATCATTGTTGCCATAATCGCGAGTAAACTGGGTTGATTCGCCAGCACCGAGCCTAGCGCGTTGTTCAGCACGGCGTTCATCAGTCACGGCAGGATAGCGACCATTTGGTGGATCGATCAGGATCGAAGTGCGCCACTGGCCATCAATCTGAAAGGCATCGGTGCCACGATCGATCCAGAAGGCGTTGTAACCACCAACGTTGCCCGCCGCTCCCGGTGAGCCGTCACCACCTTGTGGTGGAGCACTCCGATTGGGATCACTGTTCTGCTGACTCTCGTTATTTCGGTCCAGCTCATCTGCAGCGATCACCGCCGCCTCATCGTTGGTCAGGAACATCTTATCGCCATATTCCACAGCACGTTGCATGGGTGTCAGGGTCGACACATCATAGGTGCCGGACAAATCGGGGTGGCCACTGGCAGTCCGTGGGATGTCACTTCCCTGGGCAACTACCAGTGGAGCGAGCATCAGACCAACAACCGCTAGCAGCCCTCGACTTACCGTGATTTGATTGGGCATTTTCAATCTCCTCGTATTGACTCAATTAGCTTGGCAGCGATACCTCCGCGCCTCGCTATAGCTTAACTCTTCTAGAAAATCGACGCACCGAAAATCTATCAAACGGTCGTTTTTTCCGATGTTACGATAGATTATGATCTTGATAGTAAACCGCTCGGTCAATACTAGTGGACCCTCGAGCGCCCCCTTTATCTCCGCTATAAACCATTGTCCTAACTGCCCGCATTTTTATGCATGCCGCGAGGGTAACCACTGATTGGTCGGCATTCTTGCTGGCTGGAGACGTTATGAATTCCCCTCATCCAAATAGATTGCTATCCTTGCTGCAATTCTTAACCCATTTCTTATTCCATTCCTCGCCCGAGATTACCGAGGACAAACATCCTGCATTGAGGTGATTTTCTTGAAACTTTACGACCTTCCCGCTTCACCTAACGCTCGCCGCGTTCGAATTTTTCTAGCTGAGAAAGGACTAGAAATCCCCATGGTGCCTGTGAACATGATGACAGGAGAAAACCAAACAGATGCCTACCTGAAGAAAAACTCACTAGGGAGAATGCCGCTTCTTGAACTGGACGATGGCAGCTGTATTTCCGAATCCATGGCTATATGCAGATACATTGAAGAATTGCACCCTAGCCCTGCGTTAATGGGAAGCGGCGCACTGGAATCGGCTACGATCGAGATGTGGCAGCGACGAATGGAATTCGAATTCCTTCTGCCTATCGTTAACATTTTTCGACATACCGGTGAAATGTGGAAAGACCGAATGGTCCAAATAGCTGAAGTTGCAGATCAAGAAAGAAAAACCGTAGCGTCACGAATGGAATGGCTGGATAGTGAGCTAAACGGAACACAGTTTATCGCCGGAGACTCCTACACAGTGGCCGACATAACTGCACAGTGCTCTTTTGTCATGGGCAAAGCTGCCCTGGGCATAAGAATTCCCGCAGGACTGAAAAACCTGAATGACTGGTGGAACAGCGTATCCACGCGTCCCACTGCACGGGTTTAAATTTTAATCGATAGCTGGCGAAACAACAAAGGACTAAATGGAGAAAACATAGAGAATCCGCGCTTCGAGTGGATTTATCTGCCACTCGCGCACTAATTCTTGTAAATCCAAGTAGCGACTCTTTCTCTTCTTTTGTTAACCAAACCGTCACGATAACTTAGTTGCCAAGAGTATTTCGCGCCTGTTTGGCAGCCGCCTTCGCAGCCTTTTTTTCTTTCGGGGTTAGAAGGGCTTTCTTTTTGGATTCCTTATTGCTTTTTTTCTCTTTGCTCATGATCGTTTCTCCTGATATTGATACATTAATTTTGCTTCTCAGCACAGTCAGCAAGACCATATTCATAAGTCTTATTTTGATCTATGGAAATGATTACTTGGAAACTGCTATTGGAGCCATAGCTTTTGATAGAGTCACTGTATTATTTTATTTAATTTATTTATTTCCAAATCGTAAACGACTGATGTTCTCAGAGTTGAATTTCTACTCAAAGTTTTTGCTTAGCGAAGCACGACTGATTAAAGGGGCCGGAGAGATTAATTTGGGCTCCGCTCAACAATCCAATGTATTTTTACTTAACCGCTACCGATTAAGTTGCTCTTCGACTCGCGCCCCACGCAACATATTCACCATACCTCGGTTGCCTTCATGGCAAGCATATTCGTAGAGCAGTCCAGCAACTTTATAAATTGGAATCAAGCCAACAATTTTGTCAGTGAATGTGGATGGATCATGGATTGTGAATTCATAGTCAATTCTATCGTTAGCGATTCGAGTAAATTTCTCCACCAATCGTTTGTTTTCAGAAGAACCGGTATTCGAAAAAGTATTAGTCAGGCCATTGAAATTTCTGGTGTCTACCACCAGCGTATCCCCCTCCCAATAACCACGAGAATCCCCAGTCCATTGCCCAATATCCGCAGGCAAATGCTGGCTATTATTCAAAGGAACAATACGTGCATCGTGAACCATCTCAGTCAAAATCACTACATGGTCTTTGTTCTGAACGATCTGCATATTATTGTTGTAATAACTAGGAGTGACTGGAGATCCTGCATTGAAACCAATCATGCACCGGTCAGACAATGGCCGATCTTCAGGACCATCTGTTGCAAAAACTATACCTAGAGCGGTTCGTACCGGCCGTTCGGGAGCACTGGTGAGGTCAGACACATAGGCATCCTCCTGCAGTGGCGGTAAACGACCGTTTTCTGGGTAGATAACATGTGAAGTCAGCTGGGCTCCGCCCAGCGCAGCGCTTTCGATCCAGAAATCATTATAGGCTTCATCAACACCGGCTACGGGAATTGCGGCATCTCCCGAGGCATCTCTCGCAGCTAACCTTGCCTCAAGTCCAACAATCTCCTCTTCAGTCAGAAATTGGCGATTGCCATATTGAGCAGACCTCAGCATCGGAGTATTAGAAGAGAAATTCCAAACACCCTCCAAATCAGGCAAGCCCCACTCGGTTCTAGGCACTTCATAATCTTCGGCTGCGAATCCAAATATCGGCGCTAACACTAAGGCAAGCAATAGCTGTGTGGAAGCTCTTTCCATTTAGTCAACCCTCTTTTCAATCTTTGCTCAAGCCAATTCAATGAATTCAAGCTCTGAAAATTTCTTATCCTGGGATTCTTGCAACATATCGAAGTAGTTATTGGCCCCACCGAAGTAAACAAGTGTACTTGGCCCCTTTCCTGGAATATTAGATCCAAGAAACCAAGTGTTTGCAGCATGCCCATACTTCATTACTGTCATATCTATCGCTTCAGTAGCATGCTCGCTCCACTGATTCTCTGCTTTTTCACTTACATTCATTGAGGCATATTGATTGTCTTCCATGTGATTGATACAAGCTGTAATCCATTTAACACTTTCTTCAATTGTCGTTGGCAAATTCGCAAAGGGAGCTTGTGGACCCGTGATCATAAATAGGTTAGGAAAACCTGTTGTGCAAAGACCCATGTAAGTAGCAAGACCAGAGCTCCACTTTTCCTTGATCGTTTCGCCATTCGCTCCCCGAATCTCTATGTGCTCCAGCGCGCCAGTTAAAGCATCGAAACCTGTCGCTAGTACAATGATATCGAATTCATGGAGTTGCTTTTCGGTGAGAACACCCGTCTCCGTAATCTCAACAATGGGCTCTGCATTCGTTATATCCACGAGATGAACATTGTCTCGGTTAAATGTTTCGTAGTAACCGTGATCCAATGGCGGCCGTTTAGCAAACAATGGATAGCCTCGAGGAGAAAGCGCCTCTGCTGTCTCGGGATCATCGACAAGCTCCTTGATTTTATTTCGCAGAAAATCAGAGGCAGCCTCATTGGCATCTAAATCTGAGAGCAGGTCATCATAACTCTCAAAACAGAATCGAAATCCGCCTTCATCCCACAATTTTTGATAAATCGCGGTACGTTCCTCATCTGTTGAATCCGCCGACACACGGTCAACGGGACTATCAAACGGCATTCCGAATACATGTGTGCGACACTTATTAATGATTTCTGGATAATTGGATTTAATTTCCTTTTCCCACTCCGGCGTCATCTTTTTCTGCCCTGCAGGCAAAATGAAGTTTGCTGTGCGCTGAAATATCGTCACACTCTCTACATCGGGTGCTATTTCTGGCAATAACTGAACGGCTGTAGCACCTGCCCCGATGATACCTACACGTTTGCCTTTATAATCCAATTCTTCTTTTGGCCAGCGCGAGGAGTGGAAACAAGGACCCTTAAAAGTATCCAATCCTTTAAATTCTGGTATGTAGAGTTCTGAAATAAGACCCATGGCACTTACCAAGTACTTACATCGATATGCTTCTCCAGTATTGGTTTTAACATCCCAGAGGCTATTCTCGGAATCATAAATCGCACTTTCTATTGTAGTTTTTAATTGAATATCCTTCTTTAGGTCACATCGATCCGCAACGAAATGAAGATACTCGAGCATCTCTTCCCAGGCCGGGTAGCGCTCAGACCAACTCCATTCCTGCAGCAATTCCTCAGAGAAAGAAAAGCAGTAGTAATAACTCTCGCTGTCAGTTCGCGCGCCTGGATAACGATTCCATGTCCAGGTTCCGCCGATATCATCCGCCTTATCGAAGACCCGCACAGAACGGCCCTCTTGTTTAAGATAATGCAACATGCCTAGACCAGAGAATCCGGCTCCAATTACGACGACATCATAGTCTGTCGCCGGAGCGCCATTAGTATCAGCTTTCTTGTCATCTGTTGAAGTCATTCGTAAAATCTCACTTTTCTGTTAGCTGTTAGTCTTCAGGTTGCACACCAAATGTATCACCTTTTATAACTCACTCATCGGACTTTTTTAGTTTAAAAAGCGCCCATACTTTTTCATCGCCGCTTTAAATTGTGCGGGAACGTGATAGCTGGGAAACAAGTCGTTGGTCGGCTCGTAATCCCGCAACACTGCTCTTGCAACTCCAACTTTATGCACTTCAGTCGGCCCGTCAACTACTCCCAATTCTGGAATGTTCGTCCACATATTCATGAATGGCAATTCGTCTGACATGCCTAGACTGCCATGTATGTGCATAGCACGATAGACAACCTCTTGCAAAATTTTGGGAGTAGACGCCTTGATCGCCGATATCTCCTTGCGGACTTCACGATTGTATTCCTTGTACTTGTCGATGAGCCACGCAGTGTACAACACATGCAATCTGTACTGCATAATTTCCGTATACGTGTCGGCAATCTTTTCTTGAGTAAACTGTTTATTGGCGAGCAGTTCACCCTTAGTGGTTCTGCTTAATACGCGCTCACACATCATGTCCATCGCTTTCTTAAGCACACCAACGCTGCGCATTGCGTGGTGTATTCGTCCACCACCGAGACGCGTTTGTGCAACCAGAAATCCTTTACCCTCTTCACCCAGCAGATTTTCAGCTGGTACGCGACAGTCAGTGAAGCGCAGATAGCCATGAACACCATCTCCCTGCTCGACATAGGGTCCTACCGCAGCATTACGAAGAATTTCTAGGCCAGCCGTGCTTTTTTCAATCAAGAGAATAGATGCACCTTCGTGTATGGGGCGCTCGGGATTAGTCACCACCATTACCAGAAGAAACTCCGCGAAACGTGCATGGGATGCAAACCATTTTTCGCCATTTATTACCCAGCCATCCCCATCGCGCTTAGCACGGCAAGTGAATTCGGCGGGGTCGGCACCTGCTTGTGGCTCGGTCATTGAATAGCAGGAAGCAATCTTTCCATCTAACAGCGGCTGCAAAAACTGAGCCTTTTGTTTCGGCGTTCCAAAACGTGCCAAGATTTCGGCGTTACCGGAATCCGGTGCCTGGCAACCAAAAACACTGGGGCCAAAGCGGCTCCGCCCCAAAATTTCATTCATCAGGCCTAGCTTGACTTGTCCATAACCTTCGCCGCTAAGTTCTGGACCAAGGTGACATGCCCAAAGATGTCGTTTCTTAACTATTTCCCGCAACGGCGCCATCGCCCCCGCAGCTGGTGAATCTGGATCCCAAGGATCACCTGGTCCACGAAACACCAGGTCAAGTGGCTCGACCTCCTCTCGAACAAATGTCTCGACCCAGTCTAGCTCTGTCTGGAACGCCTCGTCAGTTTCAAAACTCCACAAGGGGTTGATCTCCTTTCCACATCGAAATGCAATCTGATGGATGGTGTACCACAGTTGACTTTAATGCCACCAATCTTATACTTACTAGACGTGAACAAGCAAGTTAACCACATCTACAATCAAGGAATTCAATGGCTAAGAAAGAAGTTTGGGTCGTTACTGGCGCCTCCCGCGGTATCGGTCTCGCCATCGCACAACGGGTTGCCGCCACAGGCGATTGCGTCGCACTTTTAGCCCGCGGAGATTCGGTGCATAAACTTGCGCGCAAACTTGGTAGTCACACCTTGGGTGTGCAGGTTGATATCACTGACGAAGCTGCCGTGGAAGATGCAGTTACTGAAATCATTCGACATTTTGGCTCAATAACACGCCTTGTTAACAATGCCGGGCTGCATCGGGGAGGCCGCCTCAGCAAGCTCGCATTGTCTGACTGGCAAGCAGTAATAAAAACAAACTTAGATGGTGCCATGCTAACGACCCGGGCCTGCGAACGGGTGATGTCTGGGGGTGATTCAATAACTAACATTGGTGCCGTGGTTGGCTTTCGAGGTTTTCCTGGCGATGCAGCCTATGCCGCATCAAAATCTGGTTTAGCCGGACTCACCCAGGCGCTGGCAATCGAGTTTTCTCCCCGAAATATCAATGTCAATCTGGTGATACCGGGCCTTGTTATGACAGAAATGACTGCAGGATTATCGGAGAAAGCTTTGGCGTCCCTTACTAGTATGGTGCCCAAAGGCCGTTGCGCTGAGCCTGACGAGATTGCGGAAGTAGTTGAATGGGTTGCCCGTGCACGTTACATGACAGGCGCTTCAGTGCCGGTCGACGGTGGCTTGATGAGCACGTTTGGGTCGCTCAGCTAATGTCCATACGAAAACAGCTAAGCTGAAGCTGCACTTTAATGCAGTCAGTCAGAATTAATACGAGAGATACATGACAAGAACAGCAAGCAAGCATGCATCGGTGAGAATGACACAAGCAGAACGTACTGCGCTGTCTGACCAGCTCATGTTTGACGCAGCCATCGATTTGATTAACAAACACGGAACCCAGGGCACAACTTTAAAGGACATTGGCGAATTAGCGGGCTACAGTCGCGGGCTAGCCAACTATCGGTTTGGCTCCAAGGCCAATTTCATGGGCGAGCTTTTCAGCCAGTTCGACAGTCGCTGGAAGAATCATCTCAATAAGCGAGTAGGAGACCAGAGCGGACTAAATGCTTTATTGGCTGCAGCAAGAGCATTGCGTGAATTTTTAATCCTCGAAACTAACTATATGCGAGCTATGTATATTCTATGGTACGAATCACTGGGAAAGGATTCAGAATTACGAACCAAACTCGCGGAACATCATGATGTCTATCGTGATGATGCCCAGCGTTGGGTTGAAGAAGGAATAGCGGCCGAAGAAATTGATCACAGCATCGACAGCAAACAATATGCTGTGCAGTACTGCGCTTTTATTTTTGGTTTAGTCTATCAGTGGCTGGTTAGCGCAGATGCTCTCGACCTCGATGCCATCTTCAACGAGTTTGAAGAAAATACAATAAAACTTTTGAGCAAGGAGAACTAAGAACTATGTCATTCCTGACACGTGAAGATAACAAACAAGTTTACTTTGAAGACTACGGTAGTGGAACTGACGCCATCATCCTTGTGCACGGATGGGGTATGAGTTGTCGCCTTTGGGATTATTCACTAGCTGCCTTATGCGAAAGCGGCCTTCATGTAGTGTTGATAGATCACCGCGGCTGTGGACAAAGTAGCAAAGACTTTACAGACCAGGGTATCAATGCAATCGCTGGTGACGTCGTTGCTCTGGTTGAAAAGTTGGGACTCAAACGCGTTGTGCTCAATGGCTGGTCATTGGGTGGGGCCGTTGTAGTTGAGGCAGCCAATAGCTTGGGAGATTCCTGCGTCGGAGTCGTTTTGACCTGCGGTGCCACTCCAGCCTATCTACAAAAGCCGAATTTCCCCTACGGCGGAACAGACGAAGCCCTTGCAGAAACACTCGCTGCAATGACTGCAGACAGGATTAATTTTCTAGCCGCACTGTCTCAGGGCGTATGTGCATCAGAAATTAGCCAGGATCAGCTGCAATGGATGTGGAGGATTTTCACAGAGTCTTCGCCGATGGCAGCACAAGCACTTGGCGAGCTAGGCCCGCTCGACCAACGTGAAACCCTGGCTAAGCTATCGATGCCTATCTTAAGCTTTGTGGGGGCGAAGGATCTTGTAGTAGATCCAGATGTCTGTCGTAGCGTTAAAGAGAGTAACCCTTCTGCTAAAATTGTCGAAATGACAGACTCAGGACATGCGCCGTTTATTGATGAAACTGCCAAGTATAACCGTGAACTTATTAATTTTGGCCGCGCATGTCTCGGCCAGTAATGAGACAAGCCGCTCAAGAAATAGCATAGAGTAGATAGACAGAATCTCGCTCCGATTATTATAGAACGGGCCCAGCGAATTTTTAGTTATATTTTCTGCGCAAGCTATCACTTAATTCTTGCGAGAAATTATTCACCAAACTCTGGCCTCTAAGCAGAATAACCACCATCAACAGGTAGCGACTGACCACTGATATAACCAGCATTTTCTGAGGCAAGAAACACTACTGCATCAGATAATTCATTTGGTGCCCCTGGGCGACCTAGAGCGACCTGTTGCATCCATTGGTCTAGAATGCCACCAGGAGGCGACTCGATTTCTTGGGAAAGCCCAACAGCAATCAAACCTACCGCGACACAATTTGCCCTTATACCATTCGGCCCCTCTTCACGGGCTATTGCCGTACATAGATGTTGTACGCCTGACTTTGGGACGGATGAGAGCGCATCGGTACTGATGTATTTATGAATAGCTGCCGTTGTTAATGCAGTTATTGAACCTCCTCCACCTTCCCTTAGTGCTGGCACTACCGCCCTCAATACGTGGTAAAAACCTTTTATGTCAGTATCTAGGGTCTTATATACGTCTTCTGGCTTTGCATCCATGAGCGGCAAAATATTCAAAAATGGACCTGTAGCAAAAACTACTGAGTGAATTCTGCCAAATTCTTCTCTTGCTGAATTAACAAAATCTTCAACATTTTCAGCATCCAAAAGATCCACACTTTTAGCAGTAGCTTTTTGTCCATTTTCCTCGACCTTTACGATATTGGTCTCTGCCGCCGCTTTGTTATTTAAATAGGTAAACGCTACATCTGTTCCATTTTTGCTTAGTAACTCGACGATACCTGACCCTAATCCACCAGATCCGCCAAACACCAAAGCCGCGCCTTTAGGAAATCTATACATACTCATTCAAACATCCTCTAAATAATTTGTTAGAGCATAAACGATTCAGGTCAACTGGGGGATTAATATTTTGCCCCAGCGCCAACTTTATTACAGAAACTTGTTGCTCCGGCTGATGATAGCAAAAATTTATGGTATTCATGACTTGGGTCGACATACTTTTGCTGAACAAAGGGAATTTTAAAAACCCTTACTGTCCCAAAATACTATGGTCCTGAGGCTGAGGAAGTAGTTTAGAACATGGTCCTTACAGGGGTTCTTGCTCGTTGCAGACTTTGCCAGTCTTTGGGCACACTAAGTGAAACCGCCGCAGGCTCTAGTGGAGCAGCGCCCAAAATCACATCGGCCATTTTCTCCGCCGCCATGATTACCGGCGCATTAATATTGCCATTGGGTAGTGTTGGAAAAATCGATGCGTCCACTACTCGTAAATTTTTCAGGCCATGTACGCAACAATTCTTGTCGACAACGGCAAACTGATCTTCCGCCACACCCATTTTGCAGGTACCAGCTGGATGATAGGCGCTTTCAACATTCTCTTTGACCCACGCATCTATCTCGGCGTCACTGCTCACGTCGTCCCCAGGCTGGATTTCTTTGCCACGATAACTGTCCATCGCTGGCTGTTGCATAATTTCTCGAGTCAAACGAATACACTGGCGCCAGGCTTCAACATCCTGATCATCCTGCATATAATTAAAAAGAATACTCGGCGGTGCGGCCGGATCTGCTGATTCAATCCTCACACGTCCACGACTTTTTGGCTTGTTGGGACCTACATGAACCTGGAAGCCATGTCCTTTAATAGATGGCGTACCATCGTAACGCATCGCTGCAGGTAAAAAATGATACTGAATGTCAGGCGATTTCAAGCCACTCTTTGATCGAATAAATGCACAAGACTCAAAATGATTGCTGACTCCAAGGCCGCTCCTAAATAAAAGCCACCTGGCGCCTATTATAGCTTTGCTAAAAAAATCTAACTTTGAATGCAAACTTACTGGCTGTTTGCAATGAAATTGAAAGTACACTTCCAGATGGTCTTGCAAGTTTTCTCCCACACCGTCGAGCCGATGGGTTTGCTCTATCCCAACTGTAGCCAAACCTTCGTCACTACCAACACCGGAACGTTGAAGTAACATAGGTGAAGCTATAGCACCGGCTGCGAGAATAACTTCGCGCTTTACATTGATCGTGCGGATAGCCCCTCCTATTTCAACACTAATGCCACTTGCGCGTGCTCCATCAAACTCGACTCGATGAACTAGCGCCTTAGTGATAACTTTAAGATTGGATCGATGCATTATCGGTTTTAAATAGGCGCGCGCAGTAGATTCACGCACCCCCTTTCGTACCGTCATGTGCATCGGGCCAAATCCTTCCTGATGTTCACCATTATAATCGCTGGTCTCGGGGTAACCGGCATCGACGCCGGCATTGATAAAGGCGCGATACAAGGGGTTCAAGCGCATGTCGTTGCCGCCACAGACGCCAAGGGGCCCATCTCCTCCGCGGTAGGTATTGCCTCCTCTCACCCATGATTCAGCTCGTTTGAAATAGGGCAAACAATCTCGGTAACTCCAGCCCTGCGCTCCTAAGTTCTCCCATTCCTCAAAATCATGGGGATTACCACGCACATAAACCATGCCGTTAATTAAAGACGTACCTCCAAGCCCCTTGCCCCGAGGACAAGAAATGCGCCTACCGTCTAGCTTTGGTTCTGGCTCAGAATGGTAGCCCCAATTGAACCTGTCCATCGCCATGGGATAGGACAATGCTGAGGGCATCTGCACGAGAATATTTTTGTCATTGCCGCCGGCTTCCACCAACAAAACCTTATAGGCAGGGTTCGCTGAAATTCTGTTGGCCAATACACAGCCCGAAGAGCCAGCACCTACAATTATGAAATCAAATTCATCCAAGCTGATAGTCCATTAAGCGGTCACTGAATCGATCAATATTTGTCTGCGACGAAAGACCAATACTGCGATAGCAATATACAGACCGATCACCACCAAGCCGATCCATTCAATTTCCAGCGGCGTGAGCTGGTAGAAAAGTATGAGGCTATATAATAAGAGCCAATGCATGCCAACATATTTCAATCTGCCGAATCGATCGACTGTTAGTTGAAGGTTATCGGAATACAACCTGGTCAATGAATCTAAAGAATTGATCACAAAGATGACACCCACTACCAACATGAACCAATTCATGACCCCTGAAATATCTAACCCTTGTTCATACATTCCAAACAATACTGAAAACCATAAAGCGATTGGTATGGATGGAATAATTAACAGCGCGAGTAGAAGTTGCCAGGTTCGTATGCCACTTACAAAGCGCGAAACAAATTGGCCAATCATGATGCTCCAGGCGAACCACCAAAATAGATAGAAAGCATGGTAGTCGGAAAAAGGCAGAATGAAGTGATGGATATTAGTGAAGTAATCGCTGATCCGAAAAAGATTGGTGGCTAAGCCACTTAAACCCAAGTCGCCAAATGCCCACATTGCCACTATTAATGTGAAGAACAACCAGGTCGAAGACAAACTGAGAATTTTTACATAGCGAATATCAGAGCTGGAATAAACAGCTGCTAGTAACACTACTGCAACGAGAGAGTAGCCGAAGAATGGCGTGATTCCTTCAATATAGTCGGGTAAATACTGCAAAAACAAGAATCCGGTGAAGGCACAGGTGGCAATAATAATGATGTTGTTCACCAACTTCACCCATGGTATTTGGAATATCTTCAAGCGCGGTTCAATAATGCAGAAGTAACACGTCGTTAAAAAATAGAAGATCCAAATGAAAAACCCCCAGAATCCAAATTCGATGGCAAGAGGGTTAGCAAAACCATAAACTGCCTCAGTTTCATAAACTGGAAATTCAGTGAGTGGAAAGATAATCAAGCCAACATCCAAGCCTGAAGTAAACAGTATTGCAAAGAAGGCAAAAAAGCGCGTAGGCGTCTGGCCGATGAGAATGAGATTGCCGCAGCGCCAAATTAACCCAAGTGAGATGGCTAGCACTGCAACGACTGCGCATGAGAGAATAGCCTGCATCATTAGCCAGATCTCGAAGATAAAATATTTGAGGTCATCGCCGTCGAGTCTAACAGACTACATTTAAACCCTGTTAGACTTTCCAGTAGATACAAGGTCTAAAGATAAGTTATGCCCACTTCTCGCCAATTTCCTTCTGCTTTGATCAGGTCGCGGCTCTTTGCGGTCTTAATAGCAGGCTTCGGCCTATCGGCCTGCCAATTCTCGGGAGACTCTTCTCTAAAAATACCTAAAGCGATTTTCATCATAGTTGATGGTATTCCCGCAGATTTAATCGAGACTACTTTTACGCCTCATCTGGATCAGCTGGCGGGAACGCAAGGCTATACAAGATCCTATGTCGGAGGTGAGATTGGGGGACCTTCCCAAAGTCCTACTGTTTCAGCTGTTGGCTACAACAGCCTTCTTACCGGCACATGGGCGAATAAGCACAATGTCTACACCAACAATATTGAAAATCCGAACTATCAATACTGGGATATTTTTAGAATAGCTAAACAACACAACCCGTCATTGCAAACAGCATTATTTTCTACTTGGCTGGATAATCGAACTCGCCTAGTTGGTGATGGCTTAAGCGAAGCTGGGGGACGCAAACTTGATTATTATTTCGATGGTTTCGAACTCGATCTTGATCGATTTCCCCATGATAAAAGTAGAACCTACATAAAAGATATTGACGAGTTGGTAACAGATGGTGCGGCTCGCTATTTACTCGAACAAGGTCCGGATTTGTCCTGGGTATACTTAGAGTTTACCGATGATGTTGGCCATATGTTTGGTGATGGACCAGAGTTAACTAAGGCGGTTACATTGATGGACGGCAACATTGGTAAGATTTGGAGTGCGGTAAAAAATAGACAAGACGCCACCAATGAAAATTGGTTAGTTATAGTGACCACTGATCATGGCAGAGATGTTGCCACAGGCAAAAGTCATGGCGGTCAGAGCGCACGTGAGCGAACAACCTGGATTGCCACCAATAGTCAAAATCTAAAAGAGCGCTTTAGTGACACGCCCGCTGTAGTCGACATATTGCCGTCGATAGTCAATCATCTTAAACTGACAGTTCCTTCAAAAATTGCAGATCAACTAGATGGCCAACCATTTATCGATTAGATAAGAACTTGGCTCCAAATTCTTATCTAATCACCAACTGTATCTGCCCAAAAATAGGTAATAGAGTTTGCAACCGCCGCTTTATTAATGAACATTTCTTCTGGTCCCTCTAACTTATATGCTATGGCGCAAGTTATTGCATAAGAAACGCAAGGAGGGGTTGTTGCTGTGATGGGGCTGGCTACAGGCGGTTTAATACATGCAATTGCTACCGTTCTCGACGTATCCACAGTGTTTTCCTATTCTCCTGCACTTCACACCGTGGTTAAAATCATTGGTCCTGCTTATCTTATGTAGTTGGGTGCCAGCTATTAAAAATCAAAAACTATAAGCAAAAATAAAACTGAAGAACAAAGCAAGCATAAGCCAGTTATACCGCAAAAAATACAGTAGAGATGAATTGTCTTAATTCAGAGATGACACACCTTTCACATTGCGCGTGCCTGCGATAGGCTGAGCGCATTAATAAAAAAAATAAGGTGAATCCGCTATGATTATTGCAAAACTACTCATTCGAACCAAGCCGCTAACTAGCTTGCTTTTCCTGGCAAGCCTCAATTTCGCCACTGCTGCTGACATCCCAAGAGCAGACCCAGAAGATGTCGGCATGTCATCCGAACGCCTGCAACAAATAAATACCGTCATACAGCGCCATATAGATACAGGCAATATTCAAGGGGCAGTAACGGCCGTTGCCCGGCGAGGCAAGCTCGTTCACTTCCAAGCTCATGGTCTAATGGATGTCGACAATGGCAGGGCAATGGATGAGGACTCGATTTTTATCATGATGAGTTCGACCAAACCTGTACTGGGTGTGGCTACTATGATGATGATTGAAGAAGGTTTGATTCGCCCAGAAGATCCGATTTCAAAATACATACCTGAATTTGCCAATATGCAAGTTGCCGTGCTGGCTGACCCTGCCGAGAATATTAGCCCTTATTCTGTTAATCCAAATGACATTCCTGAGTATCGCTTCGTGCCGGCGAAGCGCGACATTACCATTCACGACTTGCTTACTCATACATCCGGCTTAGCTAGTGGCGGTCTTGGTAGTGCAATCGCTGGTCGCCCAACACTAGATGCTAATCCTACAATTGCCAGCGAAATGCCAAAGTACGGTTCTACCCCGCTGGACTTCCAACCCGGCTCACGGTGGAAGTATAGCCCTGGCATTGGCCTTAATGTTGTATCTCGAATTATTGAGATTGTGTCAGGTCAGCCCTTCGACGAATTTTTGCAAGAGCGAATTTTCGAACCACTTGATATGAACAATACTTATTTTAATGTTCCCGTTGAATATCAGAACAAGCGTGTCGTAATACACGACCGAGATATGTCTCGTTTCTTCGGCCGCCCCCCCACTACCTATTTTTCAGCTTCTGGTGGTTTATCCAGTACCGCTGGCGACTATCTCAAGTTTGAGCAGATGTTAGTTAATGGTGGCGAATTATTTGGGAACAGACTGTTGAGCCCGCGTTCGGTCAGAATGATGGGGAGCAATCAGATCGGTGATTTGTATCGTGGGTTTTCTCGTAATCAGGAAGGAATGGGTTTTGGTTACACAGTAGGTGTGACAGTTAACCCTATTACTTCAAAAGCGCGCCGCAGCGCTGGGGCTTTTGGATGGGGTGGCGCCTTCGGCACCCGTACCTGGACAGATCCCGAAGAAGAACTGACTGCTGTTATCATGTTGCAGCAGCCTTATGGTCCTGCACAGTACGATTTTGAGAATGCAGTGCAACAAGCTATTATCGAATAGTTCTGGATAGCTAAAAAATAGTTACAAAAAAGCGCGGGCAAATATTTCAATTTGCCCGCGCTTTTTACATGGCTCTTTTCCCCCTTAGTAATTATCTACAAGCTATTGTTCCAGCTCCAGAATTGAATAGGAATTTATTCGCCGCGCAATGAATAAACCAGTAGCACATTCCCTGGAGCTTCTGCCCATTTTTCATAGCCGGAGGTGATAAAGACTTGACCGTTAACAATGACCGGACCATCGGATTCAATTGAGCCACCTCTTGCTTCTATTCCATTGCGGATTCCAAAGCTCTGTCTTGTATTAGTTTCCCAAAGTATGTTGCCATCGTCGGCATCGAAAGCTCGTAAGATGCCATCTAGCCCACCCGCAAATACTAGATCAGGGGTGCTACTTACCGCAGCCGAAATTCCTTGCCAACAAAGAAACTGACTTTCTTCACATTTATCCGGCAAGTCGTTGCGCCATAATACTTCTCCAGTACTGAGGTTTAAGGCGTGTATACCCGGGTGGGCCGGACCGACATTATAAGGATTATTAGTTGGCAAATCTGAAACGCCTACGAATAGTTTCTCTCCACTGGAGCTCATGCCATAGTGAATGCCGCCCATGGTGCCCCCGCTTCCTACACGTTGTTCCCAAACTAATTTGCCAGAGTTTGCAGGGTCCAAGGCGTAGACCATACCTGATTTTTGCCCCACTACTATTAATTCACGACCGTTTTCATCACGAGTCAGAACGGGAGAAGCTCCAATATCATAATCGGGCCCATCTTCTTCCGGGCAGTTTGGTGTTCCTCGTGAACACGCCCCATTCCAGGCATCGTCCTTAGTGAGTTGGGCAGCCCAGATTATTTCACCAGTAGAGATATCCATAGCCAACACTGCATCACTGTAACCATTCGCCGGTGAAGAATAGTTTTCACCTGTGCCGACATATACTAAATTTCGACCTGCATCGATGGTCGGACTCGACCAAATAGGAGCACCAGATGGACCAAACTGTTGTATACCGGCAGTACTTATAATAGTTGGTCGTGGCTCATCGGTGGTATAGGTTCGCCACAATTCTTCACCACTGCGAATACTCAGCGCAACCAGAGCACCACGAAAAGAACAGCAGGGATATTTTACTCTCGCAGCCAGAAGTACCTCCAAAGAGGAGACCGGCACAATCACGGTATCACCATGCGCAATAACTGATCCCGTGAGCGTGGCTTGCGCATGCTCATGAACCTCTTTTTTCCAATTAAGTTCGCCAGTCTGAGCATTCACTGCATAGGCACTACCACTAAAATCTCCGAACAAGAGTGTTTCTGGTACTCCTTGATCATCGGTATCAACATAAATTGCACCACGCACTTCAGCATCTGCACTGAACGTCCACCAAGGGCAACCCGTTACATTGTCCAACGCATAAATAGTTCCTTCCTGACTGCCAATAAAAGTGACTTCCACTGTAACCACTGGTTGTGATCGCGCCCGTGTAGCATCAGGAAATGCGAAAGCCCATTTGAGTTCCAATTGATCAACATTATTCTTATTAAGTATTATCTCATTAGCTTGATGCCGCGAATTTCCCGATTCACTACCCCAACCGTTCCAAACTACCGGCTGGCTTAAGAATGAGCTTGAATCCAAACTCGACTCGCAGCTAAAGCTAATAGCCTGCGTGCGGGCTTCATCATATCGTTCGCCTGAAAGATAGTAGGCAACATTTCTTTTCTGTTGCCGAGTCAACGCCATGCCGGAAGTAGCCATAGATCCAAATTCCAGCACATCGACAATGCGCTTAGGAGTGTATAGAGCGAATGCTGCTCGTTGCGGCGCTTCCAGCAAGGCTCCTTCGTGGCATTCAGCACAAAATAACTGGTATTGCGATTCTCCATCTGCCAGCTCCGCATTGTTTTGAAATTCTTGAGAGAGAGCTAAAACCGGTGTTAAAGAAAAGAAAATTGCAGGTATTGATAATCGAGCTATTTTTAGGCGTATGTCTCGTTTCATTTGTAGATAGATTCCGTTAGTGATTCTTAAATCTAATTTCCTGGCGAATTTTTTTGTCAATTGATAATAATAAAGCAACGCAATTTAGAGCATTTAGTTTCTAGCCAGGAGAAGAGTTGCGCAATTAGTACGAACAGATGAATATTGTTGTGTTTGAAAGTTAAAACATATTATCGGTTCCGCTCCTTTGTCGAGCACACTGCGTCCTCAAAGATATCGAAAGTACGCTGCACGTCCGCCTGGGAATGTGCCGCCGAGATAAATAGATTGTGGTGTGAAGCCATGAACACGCCGCGTCGGGTGCACTCACCACAGAGGGACTGGTGAAATTCGATGCCGCTTTCGTGCTCTGTTCGCAAATAGGGCATCGATAGCATACCGGTGACTTTTAATTCTAATCCGTGTTTACCCGCAATTTCTACCAACCCATCCGTCACCTTCTTACCAATTTGCAGGATCAGCTTTGGAGCTTCAATATGCTTTAGTTCTTTGAGACAGGCCAAGGCGGCAGCCATTGGAGCTGCTGAGAACCAATAACTACCAGTTTGAAATATCGCCGCTGCGGCTTCTTTCAACGAGTCAATTCCCAATAATGCCGAGATCGGATAACCATTTGCCATGGCTTTACAGAAACAGATGAGATCGGGCTTGTAGCCAAAGTATTCGTTGGAGCCTCCAATATCGATACGAAAACCTGCACGCACATCATCGCAAATAGAAACCACCCCGTGTTGATTCAGTAGAGCATGTACCTCGCTCCAGTAACCTTCTGCCGGGAGTGCGTTATCCTGATAGGCCGGATGGTGATAAGGGGAAGAAATAAAGGCGGCAATCTCATTGCCCTGCTCCGCGAGAACCTGTTGCAGAGCCGCAACATCATTCCAAGGAATACGAATGACATTGCTGTGATCACTGGAATCAATACCACCACGCTCGAGTGACTGCATCCATGGTGAAGCACCGTGGTAACCACCATCAATTGCGATAGTTTTAGTCCGTTCAGTTGCTGCGCGAGCAATCAACACAGCCATGTTGGTTGCATCGGCTCCGTTCTTGGCGAATGTCGCCCAGTCCGCTATGGGAATCATGTCCACCATATATTCAGCCAGCTCTACCATTACTGGTGAAGCCAATGTCACAGTGTCGGCCTGGCCTAACTGTGAATGGTATGCCTCATCTACCACCGGGTTCTTATAACCGAGAATCATCGGGCCATAGGCGCACATATAGTCTATATATTCATTGCCATCGATATCTGTGAATCGCGCCCCTTCAGACTGCTGGCAGTAGTGCGGGTAAGTTCCATGAGGTTTCTGTACTGAGGGATTAAAGTGCCCGGCGATCCCATTGGGAATTACGTCGTGGGCGCGACTGAACAGCGCCTGACTTTTACTGTAATCAAATGGATTCATACTGTCTCCTTCGCCTCATCCTGAACGATGTATTCTTCTTTATAGTAATAAATATAGAAAGCAAATATTAGCGCGGCCACTCCCATGAATCCTGCAAAAAATAGATGATACATGACCCCTTCTAGTTTTGAAGAGCCGTCTGGATTCTGAATAACCTGATTGACTAGGGCAGTAAAAAGATTGCCCATCGATATGGAAAGATAGAAGAAAGACATCACTAGGGACTTCATCCTCTGCGGTGCCTGAGTGTAGGAAAATTCCATGCAGGTAATCACTAGCATCACCTCTGCTATAGTTAGTAGCAGGTAGGCAAGCAGCTGCCAGCTAATATGAGGAGTTGCTCCGCCCTGTATGAGAAATTCGATCCAAGCAGTAACTACAAAGGGAGTTGATGCTAGAAACATACCCATGGACATTTTGCGCCCGGCAGTTACCTCAAAAAATCGTCCCATGACGGGGTAGACGATATAGGTAAATACGGGAATCAAAGCGATGATGAGAAAAGGGTTCGCCGCCATGATCTGTGCAGAGAGCAATTCATAGCCAAAGATGTTCCGATTCATCTGCTGAGCCTGCAGTACCCAAGTGCTACCCATCTGGTCGAACAGGGACCAGAAGGCGGCAACTAGAACGTAGACGATAAACAACCTCTTAAAAATTCGTTTACCCTCATTTCCAAACACTTCCTGTAGATAAGACTTCCCGCCTGGCGGGATGTGCACAAATTTATTCCGGCCCAGCCAAAATGTGCCGGTGGCGGCCAGCATAAACAGACCCGGCACACCGAAGGCCACCGACGCTCCGTAGTTTTCCAGCAACCAGGGAATAAGCAGTGAAGAAGTTGAAGAGCCGATATTGATTCCTAGGTAATACCAAGAATAGGCACGAGACAGCAGATGTTGATTACTCTTGCCAAACTGATCTCCCACATGGGAAGCAACGCTGGGCTTTATTCCACCTGAGCCAAAAGCAATCAGCGTCAGGCCCATAAACAATCCAATACGAGTATCGTCCAGGGCCAGCGAAAGGTGCCCAGCACAATAGACGAGGGAGAGAAATATAATGGTTCTGTACTTACCGAGAAACGCATCGGACACTATTGCGCCGATAAGGGGAAGAAAATAGGCGGTGGCAGTGAAAAGATGAAAGTAAGAGGTTGCATCTTGTTCCGAGTAGGTGGCGAGCACTCCATCACTAGTCATCAGGTACTGAGTCATGAAGATAACTAGAATGGCACGCACACCGAAAAAACTGAAACGCTCCGCCACATCATTAACTATAATGTAAGGAATTCCATCAGGCATGCCTGACGAGGGAACTGGGGCCGCACGGTAACTAGACACCCCATTATAGTAGCAGATAGTAAGCAAGATTCTGAAAAAGCTATCTTCATTATTCTATGGCGTATAATCAGCAACACACTTGTTTAGATATTCCCAATAACATTGATTTGCCCTTCGCTACAGCGAGCACCTTGCCGAACTGAGAGATTCGTTGTTGTAAATAACTGGAAATTTATAGATTAGCCTTCAACTTTCAAATAATGGATCAATTACATGAATGGCATAAGAACTGATGGTAATAGGTGTTTCGTCTGCGGCCCAGGTAACAACATTGGTCTTAAGTTAGTGTTTCGAATTGAAGACGATGTCTGTCGTTCTGAATTCAGTCCAGATGACATGCATTGTGGTTACGATGGTGTAACTCACGGCGGCATCATATTCAGTGTGTTGGACGATGTAATGGCTAATTGGATTCACCTTAAAGGAATTCGAGCCTACACCGCAAAATGTGATATTCGCTACAAAGACAATCTGCCAACTGGCACTCAAGTGAACCTCGAAGGACATTGTATTAAACAACGAGGTCGACTTATTGTTATGGAAGGGAAAATGTTCAGAGCCGATACCAATGAGATAGTGGCGGAAACTCAGGCCAGTTTCATGAGAGAAGCTGACGCTTAAGAAAGGGTAAAGTCTGTTCTGATGTTACTACCCATTCATTGCCTTTGTGCTCTTACCTCTGAACTCTGACACCAGTAATTCTGCTGATCAATATTGCAGACTCAATACGTTTTACCATCCCATAAACTGCATTATTCCCTTGAAAAATATCTACAAGAGCGTAATTTGAGTAGCAGCTCAGAATTCACCCTACATAATAGAAGAGTTTGGAGGATCACATGAATCATCGAGTCCTAAGCGCATTAAGTCTAACTATTGCCAGTCTGCTAATTATTCCACCGCTGGGTGCTCAAACATCGGATATCCCGCGTACCGAGTTTGGCGTACCTAATTTTCAGGGCACTTATACCTACCGCACTCTCACACCACTGAACCGCCCACCAGAGCTATCTGACAAAGAAATTCTGACCGAGGAGGAAGCCGTAGAGTGGCAACAATTTGAAAATCGTCGCCAAAACCGAGACCTGATTATCGACTCGGTGGGCGGCGCCGGTTATCCTCCTGGCGTAATTTCCTACAATAATTTCTGGTACGAGCGTGGAATCGAAACCATCGCAGACCGCAGAACTTCTCTTATCTATGACCCACCCAGTGGGAGAATGCCTCCTACTAATGCAGCTGGAATAAAACGTCGCGCCGAAATATCTGAGATGCGAAGACTGAGTCTTGGCCCTGAGGGACGAACCTTGGCCGATCGCTGTTTGCTAATGGGAGGTCTACCCATGACATCGGGAGCCTACAACAACAATATGCAACTCATCCAGACGAAAGATCATATCGTCATCGTCAACGAAATGATTCACCGCGCACGCATCATCAGACTGGATAGCGAACATCATACCCGCCAACTCAAATGGAGTGGCGACTCCATCGCCCACTGGGAAGGTGATACTCTAGTGATTCATACTCAACATTTTTATCAGAACCAGAACGGCAGAGGTTCATCCGCCAGCATGAAGTTAGAAGAACGAATCAGCTGGCTCAATGAGAATACGCTCGACTATGATTTCACTATGGAAGATCCGTTGACATGGGACGTTAGTTGGTCAGCGAGGCTACCAATGCGCCGCATCGAAGATCCGCTTTTTGAATACGCCTGCCATGAGGGCAACCATGGTTTGCCTGGTATTTTAGCTGGCTGGCGACGCTATGAGTCCATGGGAATGAATGGAGACGGCACGCCGAAGGACTAATTAGCTAAGGAAGAGCTAAAAAGTCCCGGTTATTTTAAGCGACATTATCAATCCGCGAATGCTGCAGCGCTTTTCGATTTCTTCAAGGATGCCGGCTGAGAGACGTCCAACATACCGAGTTCTATCGCTACATTGCTCAGGATTGCCAATGTCGCGGGCATCCCAGCGCCAGCTGGTACCTGCAGGACTTATCCATTCGGCAAACAGCGACAGCCCCGGTTCAGCTCGCATGGTCAGTAAATCATCGACGTCATAGATCTTTGTGTTGCCGTCAAAATTGTCCCTCACACTGGCACCCCAGTTCAGGCTTAAGCGAGGAATATCATGGCGAAAACTGAGACTCGCTCTACCGCGACCGTGATGTGACATCCGTCTATTCTGTCCAGTTAGTGGATCTCTAATTTCGGAATCCGCCAGGCTTAAACTTGTCGATACCAGCAGATTCGGCATATCGAACATGTGCATTCTAATGCTGCTATTTAACCTAATGCCGTACATCTTCCCATCGCCTATATTGCCATTGGCAGACAACAAATTATCTTCAGAAACCGATACATCGAGACGTTCGATCCTGTCCCGATGATCATGATAAAAAATCTGACCATCAATAACTCCGACATCATTTGGTAGTCGATACTCTGCATTGAAATTGTAGCTCCAGTACCATTCCTGACGCAGTTCAGAATTTCCCGCTGCAAAGTTGGAATCTTCGTCATTACTATCTGTGTCCGCAACAAAATCACTAAAACGAAGTTGCTGGACAATTTTCTCTATCGATCCTCTCAGCTGAATAGTCGGCGTCAAGTCGTAGCGCAAATCAACTTTCGGCTTGACGAAATCAAAATCACGTTTGTTAGACACGTCCCCTGACTGAGTAATTTCTGACTGCTCATACAGCAATGTACTTTCCAGAGACATTCTTGAACTAAAATTCCAGTTGTGAATAAGAAAAGGCTCATAACGAACTTCTTCCACGATAGAGTTAGCATTGGATAGCGCTACCGCAACCAGCCCACCGAAGTTTGCCGAAGGATTGCCCGTGGAATCCAATACCCCCAAAGCAAGATTTGAATCCAGGGTGGTAACAGCTCGCTCGATTCCAAATTCGATGTCCTGTCCGTCAAAAATATCTCTGGTGTAAGAACTTCGTATTATTTCTTCTTCAGTAACACTCCCAGATTCAAGAAAAAGATTTTTTTCTTCGGATCCGTCAGCAAAAATTTCAAACCTTTCTCTAGTTCTACCACGATTATCCTGATTTAGAACAAACAAAATCTTGAATCGATCGCCATTATTTAAGAAGGTTTCATAGTCGCCACCGATTTCCCAGTTGTCCTGCTCTCCCGGGATATCGTCTCGTTGCAACTCAAGGATATTGGGCATGACAGTCAAATCGGTAGTGCTGCGCCTAGTCTTAGTTGGATTATCATTTTGAGAAAAGAGTGCATTAAAGCGCGCACTAGAGCGATCGCTAAATTCATAGCCCAGATTAGCTGTCAGATCATAGCTTGTTTGTTCGGTGATGCTATCTTCGATTACGCGATCGTTTGGTGAAAAATCTCCGAGAATACTGTTCTCCTCACTTTCTTTATGACCGTATCGGGGTTCCGCAACTGCACTGAGTACATAATCAAATCCGCCGACACGATTCGAATAGGACAGATTTGCTCCAGGTGCTATATCGCTGTCTCGACTCCTATCTGCGTTTATTTGATAGGACAGGCTTGAGTTATCGAGCTCTGCAAACAACACGACGTTAACCACCTGACCACTGCCACGCACATCCAGTTCACCAGACGTACCACGAATAATCTGGATATAGTCCACCTGATCGGCGGTAATCCGGTTAAGCACACCACTGGTCTGATTATTCTTTCCGGCAGTGCGCTTACCATTGATGAGAATTTCGCTGGAACCACTACCACTGCCGAATCCACGACCTCCACCGCCGCCGCCGCCACCCCGGAATCCGCCACTGCTGCTCGATCCGCCGCCAGTAGTTGAGCCGACTCCCGGAATTCGATCGAGCATGTCTTTGGCATTTACTGGACCATATTCAGCAAAGTAGCTTGCCGGATAGGTCACAGTGGACTCATCTTCCGCAATCTGAGCAAGGCTTTCGCTAGAGAATGACGCGGAACACAGCAGGCATACAAATGCGAGGTAACACTTTCTGATAGGTGAATTCATGGCACTCATAGGCCGCTGCGGTTAAATTCTAATGACATGGGGGTTGAGGATGCTCTTAAGGATTTCAATAGGACCATAAACACCAGAGTTTCTCCACTGGTTGTCATAAATCGTCACAAGTCGCAGCAGCCTTGCAGACCTAGAATTACGCATGGTTTCGCAATAAGGTTACTTTGGCTAATGCATGTGCTGATTCCCAGAATCGATGGTAGTCTTTGAATTACAAAGTCGCCTTTGCGCAAGTTTAGCTCTAAACAAATACGCTCAAATTGCAGAACCGATGCTGCTAGAATCAATTTTTAAAATAAAAATAAGGAGCAAGAAGTAGTGACGCAGAATCATTGGGCAACATTCTCAGGGCAGCAACTTGCGTCTGCCTATGCTTTGGAAGCTGATGCATTTGGTGCAATAGCAATGAGTCCTAGCTTCGATGGTCTTATCAGGCAATTCAATGACTACGATAGCTATTTGAAACGTTTGAATCAAGATTCCAAGCACAGGGAAACTGTCCGTTCTCTATTGCAGAATGATGGAATAATCGACACGGCGGTTCCCACTAGGGAATTGGCTCAACTTTTCTGTTTGGCACAAATAGCTGCCTGCTCTGAACTATTCAGAGGTTGGGAGATTAATAGCTCACAACTGAATCGAGAAGGCATTCGTGCCCTGGTTGACCAAGGTAGCGCTGGCATAAGGAACATCCCGGAGATTCCACTTGAAACCCGCCCCGATCAATACAGCGAAGCTCAAAGACAGCTCATGAATGGGGTAAATGTTATTCAAAATGTAGATACCATTAGAGTTCTGCAGGTAGTTAAATTACTCGGCCTGATCTCGATTCATGCAAGCGATATTCAGCAACTTTCTCTTGGAGTTGGTAATGGGTATCGTGATCTCTATGGTATTCACGGTGTAGCTCGTATTAGTAAGAAGCAAGAAGGGGCTTCTACCATACTCAATTTTGATATGCTGGAGCAACAAGCGGCGCACACAGTGCTAGTCGATAGTGATCCAACCTATCATGATCACTTTGAGAAATTGAATCGGGAAGAGGCTGGCAGGGTGCTGGCACTAAATACCGAAGCAGATCAGGCCATGAAGACATTAGAGGAAAAACAGCTAAAATTAGATTTAAGTTTGCGGAATTTAGTGGTTGGTTTGCGGATAGATCACCATATGATTCCCGATGCCGAGAAATTTCTCGGACTGATAGCCACTGTAATCGACTCCAATGCCGACTTGATTTTTACGATTGGGGCTGGAAATAACCTGACGGAATTTGAAGGCAGGCTCAACTGCTTTGATAAACTCTTTGCCACGCTGACTCAAATTGGATTAAAGCCCATTCGATTGCTGCTGCACGGGAAAGGTTCACCGCAAGAGCAACGCAGCCGACCAAATTTTGGACAGCTTGCCTATACCAGCTATCAGATTCTTTATTGCAAGCTTCAGCGCGATAGAATGCTTTAGAGAAAACAGAAAATTTCATTTGTAATTGGAAGAAGAACCTGAAATCAGATCCATGTATAAAGCTTGATCGGCTTTGCCATGCATCTCTTCGTTGTGATCGATAAATTTATCATTGCTAAGTTCCAACAACTCACGGAATTTTACTCCAAGTTAAGTTCTCTTGGCTCTACTATTTTCAATCAAGCCGGAAACCCATACCATTGCTTTCAGTGCTATCCTATTGAATAGTTGAGCAATAAATGGCTAAGGTGAACTTGTCGCGCAAATCGGATTGCAATTTTGAATGTCGATGGGCAGGCGATTATCAACAGCAGCATTATTTCCTCTTCGAGGCTTCCGAGGCAATACTCCAATATTATGTGCTCTAGGGCTATGGACTAAATTCAAAAAGGCTTCTATTCTTCTTCTTTTCCTTTCTCAACAAACCAACGTCTCATCATAATGCGGAACAGCGAAACCAAAACCCCCTCAAAATCAGAAGTTGAGTTACTTTTCAATCTCTATAATTCCGGGAATTTATTAGAAGCTGAAAATCATTGCAAAAAACTGCTAAATACTTACCCTGACTCTGCTCTTGTTTCCAATATGCTCGGCGTCGTGTTTCTAGCTCAAGGAAAACCAACGCAGGCACTGGCTGCCTACGAAAATACCATTCAAACAAATCCTGACTATCCAGATGTTTATAACAATCTCGGAATCTTGCTGAATTCTCTTGGACAATTTGACGAGGCAATTGAAAAATTTACAAAAGCTGTCGAATTAGATCCCGACTTTGGAGATGCCCTCAATAACTTGGGCGCAATGCTGCAAAACCAAGATCAGCATGAACGAGCCCTGATACATCTATCGAAAGTTGTTGCATTGAATTCTAACAACCCCTTAGCTTACTTTAACTATGCAAATTCCCTGAAGGCAACAGGTAAAAATGATGCCGCCTTAGAAAACTATAACAAGGCTGTAAATTTACAACCTTCGTTTTCACTAGCCTTTAATAATCGTGGCAACCTTTTAGAAAGCATGGCCAGATATGAGGAATCCAAGAGAAGTTATACAAGGTCTATCGAATTAGATCCCAGCCATGCGCGAGCTTATAGTAACCGAGGTATCGTCGAGAAAAAATTGGCCAACTACCCCGGAGCTAGAAGGGATTTTAGTAAAGCTGTTGAACTCGATCCTTGGCGGCTAGAGGATTCAAAGGAAGACAGCAATTTAAAATTTAGACTGCATATTAATTTAGGAGATATTCAGATGTATTTTAGGGAATACGACAAAGCCTTGGCAGCTTATGATCGTGCCGCAGAAATTGATCCAGATGCTTTAGATGTACTAGCATTTAAAGGTAATGCTGTAGCTGGACTCGGTAACTTGCGCGAAGGCTTGCAGTTAAGACAGGAATCGTTCGGGTTTATATCTTTCGATATTTCGAAAGGTGTATCGATCATTCATGGGCAGACGAAATGAACCGTATAAGCGTAGAAGGCTCAAGTCCACATTTTATTGGCAGTTGGAATATTGAACAAAATTTACTGTGTGATGAGATAGTTAATTTTTTCGAAACCCATCAAGAAAAGCAAGAGCCAGGTCAATCTGCTGGAGGAGTGAATCTTGAATCAAAGAATTCTACAGATATAACAGTGCACCCGAGAGATCTAGAATTACCAGAATATAAATCGGTTAAAGAATACATAAATTGTTTATATGCTTGCTATGAAGACTATTTAAAGCAATTTCCATTCTTGGCTTCGACAATGCCACGAACAGACATCGGTTCATTCAATGTTCAAAAATACCTGCCAGGTGGTCACTTTAAATTGCCCCACAGCGAGCGGACAGCAATAGTAAATTCTTTCAGGGTTCTTGCCTGGATGACTTATTTAAATGATGTTGAAGATGGGGGGTCAACCTCGTTTGTTCATCAGGATTTAGAAATACAGCCAGAGAGGGGAAAGACCCTGATTTGGCCCGCCGAATGGACTCATGCTCATTTGGGAAATATTGTTAATTCGGGGGAAAAATACATTATTACTGGCTGGATGCACTTTCCACACGAGGTTAGATAGGATTTATCCTGCCACTGACTGCACCGATTGCTGATCAGAACTAGCGAATAAAGCTAAGCTATTGAATTTATGAAAAACAAACTAAATTTATTTAGGAAATTACTTCTCAAGTCTCAAGTAGTAAACTCCATTCTATTATCAAAACTACGCACACAGACATCCACAAACTATTTATAACAATCTACTTCTAGACATCTGCAATGCCTACTTTTATGCTAAAGGGTCAGCTGATGGCTAACCACTATACAATTGTTAGTGCAGATTAAGAAAATCTTGAGATGCTTTAATTGAGGAAAAGACAATGGTAAAACCCCTAAGTTTACTAGTGCTCATCGCTGCATTAACAGCGTGTGAAGGTCTATACGATGATGATGGGATTCCGGCAATTCGCACCCGCGCCGATGTTATCGCCTATAATGCCACCGTAACTGCTGAGAATGACAAGTTAGTCTGTACCCGTGAACAGGTAATAGGTACAAACATCCGCCAGCTTGTTTGTCTGACCGCTGCTCAAAGAGCGATAATACAAGAACAGGCGCAGGCAGACGCAGGCTTCCTGAACAGAACTCTGGATATTGGGGCCGGCGGCAATATTGCTCAATAATTCGATATTGAATTGGAGATAAAGCAGGTCAGCCCTGATTTGTGAGTGTCTAACAATTTAATAAAGGCGCACACTCTTATTTTAATATTATAAAACTGGATTCAAGATGAAGAAGTTAACACTAATATTATCCTTGATAGCTGTTTCCCAACTAGCATTCGGTCAGACAGCAGATGAATCTGATATAGAAGAAATCATCATAATAGGTGAACTGTCCAGGTCGGCGGTTAGGTCTCAGATTATCCGCGTCGAAAATGATATTTATGATTTTTACAATGCAAACAATGGCAACGAAAAATTAGATATAGTCTGCCGCGAAGTCGCCCTAACAGGAACTAGAATTCCCCAGCGTGTCTGTGAAACGGTGTTTTTAACTGAGGCCAGAAACCGAGAGATGCGGCAATTTATCCATGAATTCTCTGGTGTCGCAGAGCTGCAATCACTGGAAGCGAACGTACAGAAAGAAATGGATGAAATGAACGCAGTTTATGTAGAACTGATCAAAAAAAACGCATCCTTCTCTGAAGCCTTGCTAATCTTAGAGGACTTGAAAGCCCATCTCGAAGAGCTAGGCGGATAGACCTTAAAGACATCTCTATCTGGTCGTGTATTTATACTAGATTGCCTACCTTGAGTGCTTACTTTTTTCCCGAAATAATCATTAGTTTTAAGGAATGACTACAGCAGTCTTTTTTTATCCGGATCTCATGCTATTTGAATGGCTGAATTCGCTGAACAAGCAACTTGCATATTCCGATTGACGAAGCTATTACGGCAAAACTTATGGTGAATCAGTTTCAGCTAATTCACAGCCAAGCAATCAAACAGTACTCTAAATATAGATTATTAATCTTTACTCTAAATTCCTACTTAAGGCGATAAAACAAAAAAACACTATGAACAATAGAAATACTCGTTTTTCTGCGACCAAGGGTTCTGACTTAACTCGCAAAACGGCAATTGTTTGCGCGTTATTCGCGGCATTGCCCTACTCTCAGCTAAACGCCCAGGAAAATGCCTGGAGCGGGTTGGCCCGCAGCCAATTCGACAGTGCCGCACTAACTCTCCGCATTCCCTGTGTTGTTCTGGAGGATGAAATTGGCAATAGTTTGCCAGGATTCTCACCAGCTTTTGCATTGAATCTGCTATTGATCAGTGACGATGAAGATAACCAATTGCTCCGGCTGGTAGAGCCATTGCAAGAGTTTGCTGAGGTGCCCGCTAGCTGCCTGGATACGCTTAAAGTTTCCAGCGATGGCACTACCGCCACTTACTCAACGAATTCTACAGAACTGGATATTGATGCAGCAGTGTACGCAAACAGATATTACACGATAGAGTTACAAGCAAACCTAGAGGGGCAGGGTCCAATTGATTTCTCTGTTCTCAGCGCAGAGTCGAGAATCTATCGGGCACCCATGTTCCGCGGAGATACCCTTTTAATTATTATCCCGGCACCTCCTTTCGTAGCAGATTTTATTTATGATGATGCCCTAATAGTTTCATCAGTCCAGAAAGTTTACACAGATTTGGCTGTCTACGAGCCCAGCACTATCGATGTTAGCTGTTCTTATTTTGATCCCCTGGGGCTATTGGAACTGGTTGATGTAGTCAATGGTAATTCTCGTTACCGACTTAAGTCCACTGTCACTGCCGCTAATAATAATACGAGTTTTTCAGTGAGATGCAGTGTGTTTAATCGTGATCTCAATCGCGATGTAATCGATATCGATATTCTGAGCTGGTTTATCCAAATATAATCAAAACTTGCGCTCTCTAAGATACTCTTTTTCGGACATTTTTTTCTAAACACGCTGTCGCACACAACAGGCGAATATCAGCAAGCGATAGGTCTGTGTGCTTTAGATATTTCCAGCCGAGAAACTCTGCAGATAAAACCTCTTTTTATTAGCTCTCACTTCTCGATTGATTCTTAATGGGAACTCGTCTTACACCTCTTCCATTCAAATCGAAGGGATTTTTCGGCGCATATACACGAATTTTCCAAGTAAAAAAAACGGCCCCTTCTTTCGAAGGAGCCGTTCTTGTACTGCAAGAGTCGTCTTAGAACTCCATTGATACCCGGCCATAGATCATGCGGCCACGTGCATCATAAAGGATCGATTCCATACCAGTGAAATCATTCACTCGCTGTGGTGCTCGATCGAACACATTTCGTGAACCTATTGTCAGATCTACGCTAGAACCGAACAGCTCAAGTCCACGGTAGTTGTAAGCAACGTCCGTGACTGTAGATGGACGCAGCGTGTCTCTCTCAGTGATATTCATCCCCGTAAAGTATGGGAACTGGTTGAACCAGGAACTACCCCAGTTGTAACCATCATACTCAACTTCGTCGATATAGTGTGCAGCAACGCTAACGCTGTGGCTACCCATCACCCAACCTAACCGCAGGTTGGCCTTCACTTCTGGCAGTGGAGGTGCTTCGCCGAGGAATCGGTTTCGCTTGCCCAGAGGGCTGCTCATCGCATCAGTCTTGAACTTCTGGTATTCCCACACATCGATCTTGGTAACACCAAGATTCGCTGTAATGGTACCAATATCGTTCAAACCAAATAAGCCAGTGATTGCATCAGCCTCAAACTGGTATCTGACCTTGAGGTCGTAGGCTTCCACGTTATTCGCAGCAGCGTTAGATTGACCGACAGTAATCCGCATAAGCTGCGTGGCATCGCCTGCAGCACGAACAATACGCGGATCTTGTTGACCTGAGGCAACCCAGGCAGTTAGCTCGGCAACTGTAGGCTCTCTGCCTTGAATGCCTGTAGATTGTGACCAGTTATAGTAATCCAGGGACAGCAACTGCTGTGGATCGATACTCACGATACGATCCTGGAAATTAGTCTGGCTCCAGTCCAGGTCAATACGCAGGTTATCGATTGGCTCAATTGTAATACCCCAGCTTTGGGTATCAGCCGTTTCCGGCGTCAAGAGGCGGTTACCTGACTGGCAACGACGAGCATAAGCGAAGAAAGTGGACATTGGATCGTCTATGTTGCTCAAGTTACAGCGTTCCGGTGCGTTCAAGGCGTTCATACTCGGTGCAATGAATGCTGTGCCCTTAGTAGCACGCAAAGTTAACCAGTCCATTGGGCTATAGGTGATACCAAACTTCGGATCGGTTGAGCTCTGACCGGTTGAGTAAGTCTCATCTCGGGTAGCCATGGTGATTTCCAGGTTATCCAGAACCGGGATTGCCACCTCGACAAACCAAGCATCAACAGTTCTAGTCTCGTTAGCTGGATAGTCTGCCTGTCCGTTATACAGGTCTCCACTCTGGTATATGGCGGCAGGTATGTAGTCAAAGCCACTACCGCGACGCTGGGCGCCGATAGCCATGCCAATCGGCCCACCAGGCAATTCAAAATCACCTAAAGGCAACGTGCCATTCAATATCAGGTCGTAAGAGAAAATCGAAGAATCAGTCCGGGCTCGCAGTAATTGCGTGGGAAAGATTTCATCAGCGATCATCTGCGAGTTGGTGTGCGGTCGGAGCACATCAGGATTAACCGCCCATGGGCTGAAACATTCGGCTGTGTCTGCCAGAGTGTCACAACTCAGGCCCTGCGAAATAGCAGAGAAGCTCTGATTGTTTTGCCGCGAGAGGGTGGTTTCAGCAGAATACATCACTGAGGCCACACCATCCCAACCATCAAGATAGGGTACGGTGAAGTTCGTATCGAAGGAGGCGCGGAAGGATCTTTCCCGATAAAAGCCCGGGAAGCTACCGTTGCTGTTATGTCCCGAAGCTTGCGTCTGCGACTTACCAAACGGACGCCAGCCACTGAAGGTAACGTCTTCGTTGAACGGAATGCCACCTGGATCAAGCAGCACTACACCTGCCGCATCTCGGTCAGGTAGAGTATCGCCGTCGCGATCCGCTGCAAACAACGCATTACCGTTGGCATCCATTGCACGGAAAGGATTACCTGGTAATTCACCACGAAGGGTCGGCAATTCGTCAACACGGCCACCAGGGTTGGCAGCTGAGTTCTGGCCTTTGTAGGTCATGCTGTTCCAGTTTAGCTGAGCATTGAAGCTCAGGTCATCGCTGACTTCATAATTGGCATTGGCATAGAACACACCTTGTTGAGCTGCAGGGTTCAATTCCCACCATTGGCCAAAGTCCATGTAACAGGTGTTGTTCGAAGCTTTATTACCGTGTGGGTTAGGTCTGTCTCCACGAGTTGGATCTTCCATAGCTGCAACGGTTCCACAACCACGGTCGCCTTCACGTGCTGAAGCACCAGTGAGGATACCTTGGGCATCACGCGATGGCACAGAGAACTGACCAGGGTTACCCGAAGAAGAAAAGTTAAAACCGGAGTTGTACAGATGTGGTCGATCCGACCACAGCAGGTTTCCGTTATCCCGCCATTGACCGGCTACCACTAAATCAACACCGCCGATATCAGTACCATATAAGAAACTGTACATCTGCTCCGAATAGGAGTCGCTTGCATCAGTTTGTTGGTTAAAGCCCTCAAGCTTGAGTCCGTCATAGGACTTAATAGGCACGAAGTTAACAACACCAGCCACCGCAGCTGAGCCATACAGTGCAGCAGCACCATCCACAACGATGTCGAGACGTTGAATGGCTATCTGAGGCAGCATCTGGTTTACGTTGCCGTCAATAACGCGCTTACCATCTACCAAGTCAAGTGTTGCTCCAGCACCAAGACCACGAATATTTATCGCAGTTTCAGTAGCACCGGAACCCGGTGTGATGTTAGAGGAAATGGATGAGCCTTGGTTAAAGCTAAGGTTGTGAATAATATCACCCATATTGGGTGTACCTTCAGCAGCAATATCTTCAAGGCTTATTTGCGTCAATGGTGACGCTGACCGAAATCCTTCGGTTCGTCTGATAAAGGAGCCAGTTACAATGACTTCCTCAACCACAGCATCATCATCTTGCGCCAGCGCTGCCCCTGTTAAGGGTAGCAGTGACAGCGAGATAGCTGCACAGAGTAGTTTTCTTTGATATCGGGGTTTGGTCCCGGACTTTCGGCTAACATGCATACAATATCCTCTCTTGATGTACGGTGTGTCTTCTTTTTTATTGCTTCCCAACGTCATGAAGCAGCTTTAATTGCCTAGTCAAAGTAACCTGAATCTAGAGGAAATACGCCCAATTTCCGTGGGCTCCAATGATATAAACGGCACTCATGGGTAAACTATTCAACGTCTTATCGTAGAAGCATCAATCTTTTCCGTCAAGCCCAAATAGGAATTAATAAGTTTAATTTTAGAAATATCTCTGAAAGCCTTACATATCAACGTTTCTGAACAATTTAAAAACAGTGATTAGTGAGTAATTTGAAGCTTATTTTTGGTGGTAATGGCAAACTTGCCAAGCAGTTAAGTAATTAACGGGAATGTTGGTAACACTTCCGCTCATTCGACTAGTCACCCCTGCCCGGGATACCTTTGTGATTTCGTGTTTGGTTGTTCTCAGCTTTAGTACGAAATTTGTGAGTAGAATCCTTACTTGTGCGGGTTGCGTAACCTGCGATCTGCTTAGTCGGAGCTTCAGAGAGTGCTCCTGGATTTGCTACTTTGAAACTGGATACAGGCCTCACAGCTAGCTGACAGCCACCACCAAAACGAACAATCTGGTTATCTTGTCGATTAAATTACGACAAACCACTTTTAAGCATTTCTTCGTGAGGTTCAAAATTCAAAGAACAGCAATCGATAAAATTATCAACGTATTCCATGTCAGATTGAGCTTTCTCTACATCAGCAGACGTTAGGTGTTCTTTGGCTGGGAAGAGCCCCACTCCTGAAAGCAAGCAGTTCCAAGACCTGTGCGTGTAATAAGTTGCAATATCAAGCCGTTTTAACTCTGCTTCCAAGTCTTGTATGTTGTACCAACACGCAAGCATAGCGTTCAAATTGTTCGAAATATTCTTGTTTTCTCGATTATCTATCCAGTATTGACTATCACTTCTTGAATTAGTCTTATAATGTAAAACTATGTAGTCTCGAATACCTTCAAAATTCATATTCATGCGTTGGTTAAATTCATCTCTGTGTTCGTTGGTAAATCCACCTTCCTCAAATGCTACGGCAAATTGCTCAACCGTAGCGTATATAAACTGTATAGCAGTTGCTTCCAATGGTTCTATAAATCCTTGAGAAAGGCCCACTCCCACACAATTGTTACGCCAAGACTCTTCTGCCCTGCCAACTTTCATTTTTAGATGACGAGCTTCGATATCACTATCTAAAACCCCTAAATGTGTTCTTAGCTCTTTCTCTGCCTCATCCTGATTACAATATTGCGAACTATAAACATAACCATTACCAAACCGGTTAGTCAGCGGGATCTGCCATGCCCAGCCATATGTTAGTGCCGTCGATAAAGTTTCCGATGGTATATTTGGATCAATTTCTGTCGGCATTGCAATTGCAGAATCGTTAAACAGGTTATCTGAGTAACTAATAAAGGGTACCTTTAAAGTTTTTCCCAAAAGAACTGCAGCGAAACCGGAACAGTCTACAAAAAAATCAGCTGACACCGTTTGATCATTACTAAGTTTTAAAGAAGCTATGTCTCCATTTGAATTTTGTTCAACGTTCTCGACAGTGGCTTGGATATGATTGATGCCACCTTCCACTGCTTTTTTTCGCAAGAACTTTCCAAGCAATATAGAATCAAAGTGATAGCCATACTGAAATTGAAACGGGAAATTTTTCGAGGGAATCGGCGCCAGTTTCTTTTCTGTTAAATTTGCCATTAACGAAAAACGATTGGGATTGGCTATTACATCAACCCCTTTTCTACGAAGAGATGCATTATTATAAAGATAATTAAATGTCAGAGAATCAAGACCGCAGGGGAAAGGGTGAAAATACTCTTCATAGCCAGAAACCGTTGACCAATTTTTAAAACTTATTCCATTTTTATAGGTTGCATTGCATTCCGGCATCCACTCAGATTCACTTATATCCAATGCATCCAGAAACACCTTTAACATTGGAGTGGAGCCCTCACCGACTCCAATAATACCAATATCCGGTGATTCAACTAAGGTGATATTCATCCCGAGGTGCTGCCACTTTTTTTGCAACAGGTTAGCGGTCATCCAGCCTGCCGTTCCACCACCCAGAATCACAATATTTTTTACTTTCAAATCGCTCATTATTTCTACGCCAATAAATATTACGGCTTTAACTTAGCGGCTAAGGTTAACTAGGCCTTATTCTTGAGTCCAGAGTTTTATGAACTTAGATGATCACTGAATCTGATCAAAGCTAATCCCGCAGTCTGTCTTCCTCACATCCTTTATACTGCTTATGCTCTAGTGATTAATGATATTGCGGCGGCTATAAGTAGAATAAGGCCTCCTCCATCTAAGACTGTGCTCCCTTTTGCCTGAAATATTATCTTGCTTGCTCCAAAATTCTCGGAAATCTCCCTATATTCTCTCAATACTGATTAAATCGAAGGCATTACCCGCGCAGTTATATGTGATCTTGAATTTAAACATCAATAATTTCCTCTCTAAATCGCATCCAGTTCTCTCCAATGACGATTACCGTTACCCGGCGTTCTTGTTAGCTGAATCCATATTTCACTTGCTAAGATATTAATAGCCATACCCAAAGCCATCATCGGTCCGAAAACACTTTCAAGACCTAGACCAGTTAATGGAATTATGACCATCGTCAAAACTCGCTGGGAAGCCACACCTAACATCAAGGCGAAGCTGCGGATCATAAATTCGCGGTGAGAACCAAAGTTCCGAGCGCGAATACTGCTATAAGCTTTGAACAAACAAAACAGAGTGTACGGTCCGATTAAAGCGTTAATAGCAGCCTGAACTAACCCAAATCCCTGGTGTCCGGTAAAGGGCCAAACGATTCCAATAAAAGCACCTGTAAAAGCAGTGATTGCTCCACAAATTAACCAAACTCGACCGTTCAAGCGATGAAAACTAATCCAACGCTTGCGAATCACAGGAATAAACTGAAACGGAGCGCAAACCAAAACAACGAAACCCAAAATCAGATGGATCCATACTGTGACGACATGCTGAAAATAACGGATATCGAAGGCATTAAAGACTGCTTCCGGATCAGCAACCTCTTGAGAGAAGGCATTAATCATAAAACCAACTCGACCAAACAAAGAACTCATACCGACAAAAATTAGCAGAAGTACGGCGAGCCAACCAAAGATCTCAAATAGTTTGCGCATCTTTTTACGCCAAGGGGAAAAAAATTTCTCTGTTTCCCCTTCTGCAGTCATGCCTGTCAGTGAAACACCTATCATATTATTTACTATCTAAATTAGTCATAGAACGAAGAAAACGGGAGAAATTTTATTTTAGCCTGAAGTTTTATTCAAGATAGACAGTTTCTTATTTTGGCTTCAGCTTCTTCAAAGAAATAGAGATTAAGACCATCAAGTCAGATGGAATTTTAGACTCATCACTTTCCTGGATTCCATCTTCAGCTTATTGCCGTCTAAAAATATCTGCCACACGATCAGACACTTCACTACTCTCTTTTCTGCGCGCAGAACGCAACATATTCCCCATCCCGTAATTTCCTTCGTGGCACGCATATTCATACAACTGAGCAGCTACCTTGGTCATCGGCACTACAGCGGTAAATTTATCAACGAAAGTGGATGGATCTTCTATGGTGAACTCATAGTTGAGCTTTAACTCTCCGACACGAGTAAAACGCTCTGTTAGTACTTTGTTTTTAGACGTCCCGAATCCATCAAAGCTTTGAGTTAAACCATTAAAGTTCTTGGTTACTACAACCAGAGTGCCCCCATCCCAATGCCCGATAGAATTGCCTGACCAAAAATTCAACCCCTCATCTAACTCTTTATCGCGGTCTATTCTAACAACGCGAGCGTCATGAATCATTTCTGTCATGATTACCACATGATCTCGATTTTGAATGATCTGCACATGATTATTATATAAGCTCGGCGTAAATGGTGGGCCGGAGTTAAAACCAACAATACACCGTTCAGACAAACCCCGATCTTCGGGTCCTGTTCTACCAATACCTCCGACAACAAACCTTACGGGCCGCTGACCTATTGCCTCGATAACACCACCGAACTGATTTCCTATTCCCTCAACCCGAGGAGGAATCTGACCATCCATTGGGTACACTATATGTGATGTGCGCACCCTACCGTCGATACCAATATTTTCTACTCGGATATCATTGTAATAAGCTTCGATCCCGGTCCCTGGGGGTGCTGCGCTGGCTCCAGCTCCTAACTCAAAGTGCATGATCCGTGTTGCTGACATCTCCTCTTCTGTGAGAAATTGCCGCTCGCCATATTCTTTCGGACGCTGCATAGGGACATTGGATGAGAAATTCCAAACGCCCTGCATGTCCGGCAGACCCCATTCTGTAAGTGGAACAGCATAATTTTCAGCAGCAAGCCCCCCTTGTGCGAGCTGCAGAAAGAAAGAAAACAAAAGAATTAGAAAACTGCATTTATTCATGACGGGGCCAATTTGAGATAGCAACCAATCCGACTAAGCATCAGTTTAACGAAAACTTTAAGTCAAAGGCAGTATTGCTATGGTAATTGCAGTTAATATCAGACCGGAACGTTTTGGTGAACATATTTTATAGAGTCCGTCACCGGTTCAGAGTAATCTTTAACAATGCTCAAATTGAAAACAAAAACATTTTTCTATTTAATTTTCGTGTTGGCAACCCTAAATTCTTTCCAAGCTCAAGCTAGCCTGATCGGGGACCTAAAACTAGACCCCTCTCTGCAGGACGCAGCCATAATAGCAATGCGAACAGCACTTGGGGCTAGACAACAAACCACCGCAGTACGTCGTGTCAATTTCTCTGCTGAAATGAGAATTTACATTGAGTCATATCGCGAACTGCGTAACTCAAACACACTAGCGAATATTCAGATTCGCTACGATGCGGCCAGAGCGAAATTGCTCGAACCAAGACTGCCGGCTACGGTAGAGGAATTAGTCTCGACACTTGAAAAACTTTAACTGCGAGCTGACTCACTTCAAATACTATTACGTCATCATGACAAACATTGGCTAGGCTTTAACAACACAAGGGAATCGCTTATTTAGCATTTCTTATGCCTATCGACATTTATTCTCTGCACCCAGTCGCTAAATTATTTAATCATGCCTTTATAAGTGCAATACTTAAAAATCTTTAAACTTAAAAAAGAATGGTTCCGGCAATGGAATACCCAAATCCTGATTCAAAATCGGCAGCACTCTATCGACGCGCACAGGGCGTGCTTCCTGACGGCAATAGCCGAACTACCATTGCCCTAAAGCCCTACCCCATCTATATCGAAGAAGCATCTGGCGCAAACGTCACCGATGTCGATGGTAATCGCTTTATTGATTTTAATAATAACTATACCTCCTTGCTGCATGGCCATTGCTTCGAGCCGGTAAGGAAAGCAGTTGAGGCACAAATAGGGAAAGCGACGGCCTGCTCATTCACCACCGAAGCAGAAATTGAACTGGCAGAATTGCTTTGCGACAGAGTGGAATCTTTCAAGCAGGTTCGGTTTTGCAACTCAGGCTCAGAAGCAGTTATGAATATGTTGAAGGCAGCACGTGCGTTTACCGGGCGCCCGAAGATTGCAAAAATAGAAGGGCTTTATCACGGCTCCTATGATTTTGCGGAAGTAAGCCTGAGAAACAAACCTGGTGATCGGAACGGAAGCGCGCCCATATCTACGGCGTACAGTTACGGCACACCGGACTCGGTTTTAAACGAAGTGGTCGCCTTGCCTTTTAATGAAATCGAGGCAACTGAATCACTAATCAATCTGCACGGCGAAAGCTTGGCCTGCATCATGATCGATCTGATGCCCCAAACCTTAAGCATGGTTTCACCATCTGAAGAGTATCTACAAGCGCTAGTTCGACTCACGCGTGAACATGGAATTCTTCTCGCCTTCGATGAAGTTATTAGTTTTCGTCTGGGGTATTCCGGTGGTCAAGGCATGTTTGACATCGACCCTGACATCACCAGTATTGGTAAAATTATTGGAGGCGGCTTCCCGGTGGGTGCAGTTGCCGGTAGAAAGGACATCATGTCAGTGTTTGAACCACAGGATGGACAATCTCCTCGACTCCCCCATGGCGGTACTTTCAATGCAAACCCTATCACCATGACTGCAGGCAAGGCAGCCTTGCAAGACATGGACAAAGATAAGTTTGATCAACTTAACGCCGCCGGAAATCAATTAAGACGGCAAGTTAAAGAAATTATTACCGAACTTGATATTGCCGCGCAGGTAACAGGGAAGGGATCGTTGTTCGCTGTACGATTTCATGACCGACCCATGCGCCACTTTGCTGATATCGTTATTGGTGAAGAGGAAAGTCTGTTCATGGATAAACTACGACGCTATCTTATTGGCAACGGTATTTGGTTAGGTGGAAACATGGCTGGCTGTCTTTCGACAGCAACCACACAAGCACACATCGACAAGTTCTGTCAGGTATTAAAGGCAGGGATACTCGCACAAAAATGACTAGCGTCCGCTTAGAACGAAAAGTAGGGTTGGCTGGCGCAGTATTTCTGATGGTAGGAAATGTAGTTGGCGCCTCAATATTTATTCTACCTGGCACCTTAGCTGGCATTGCCGGACCAGCGATATTTATCGCCTATCTTATCGCCATTGTTCCGGCATTTTTTAACACGCTCGTTGCTGCACAGGTGGGTAGTATTCTGCCAGTCAGTGCAGCAGATTATGTTTTTACCAGTACCGTATTACACCCTCTTCTCGGTTTTCTCAAAGTTTGGGCAGCGATGTTAGGTGCGTTGGTTGGGGGCCCTATTCTCGCCTACGGTTTTGCCGACTACTTTGCTTTTTTTGCACCGGATATAAATAGGGTAACACTTGCTTGCCTTATCGTAGTCAGCATCATGATCATCAACCTACTGGGCATCCGCTCTAGCGTGAAAATACAGATGGTAATGGTATCGTTATTTGTCAGTGCTTTATTGATTCTTGCTATCGGCGGCTTGTTCTATATCGATGGAGAATTATTAACACCGATCGCACCACTTGGATGGGGCGCTGTGCTTGCTGCTGCAGTGCCAGCCTATTACTCTTACACCGGCTTCACAATGTTACTTTCGATTACCGAAGAAATTAAGAATCCAGCAAGAAATGTTCCTCTAATAACTCTGTACACTTTTCTGATTGTTGCCTTCGTTTACACATCAGTAACATTCGTCGTGCCAGGTTTGATTCACTGGCAGGAGCTCGGTACGATCGTTGCGCCATTGAGCGCAGCTGCGGCAACCTTTTTACCCGAGTGGTACTCCACGGCAATTACAATTGCAGCTCTGCTCGCTGCCGGCACGTCTATCAATATGATAATTATTACCGCTTCCCGCTCATTTTTCGCCGTGGCAAGAAACAGAATCTATCCACAAATATTTAATCGTGTGAGTCGTCATACAGGAGAGCCTGACACCACCATCATATTAGTTGGAGTAATTATTCTGGCTGGAATAGGCCTGCAGGGAAATATCGCACAATACGCTTCCGTGTCAGTTATAGGTTGGATGCTCTACGGAATTATCTGGGGGATTGCGCTAGTACGTTTGCCAAAAATGTTGCCGGATCACTATAATAACGCGCAGTTCAAACTAAGTAAGTCGTGGTTATGGATCACCGCTGCGGCCAATATCATAATCGGTTTTTTGTTTATCTTTATTGCAGTCCGAGATAATACGGCTCCCGCTATCGGATATTTTTTCTTGTTGTTTCTAGGTGCAGTTTATTATTATTTTAGGCAGAAGGTCCTTGCTAAAGAAGGAGTATCGTTGGAAGCGCTATTGAAAAACGAGACTGATGAAGCATCTCGCGCCACGCGTGAAGCTGCGGCATAGCTCTTTATTTCTAACTCTTAACTTTGCTCACTCATATTTCATTTCTACCACTACCATGAATGGGCCTTTTTCATTACTGCTTCCCATGAAAAAAGTTTCACCAACTACCAGCGATTCGCTTTCAACAAATTTAGACAACTCTTCTTCATAATTCTTAGTTAGGTCAATACTGAAACCTAAGCCCTCGTTGGTATAATCCAACGACTTCTTAAGGGCGCCCTTTTTAGCTAATGACACCATGCGTTCAGCGTAAAGGTCTGCAAGTAGAATACTGCCTTTGGCCGCTCTACTGCGCACCTTTTGAAGTGTTGTCCTTACATCGGCCTCTTTGAGATAAAGCGTGACACCTTCCCAGAGGAAGAGAGTTTTCTTGGCAGGGTCGAAGCCTGATTCGGTCAATTTATCGAATACTTCCTCATTAGCAAAATCAATACTGACAAAACAAACATGCTCGGTGGAGATATTCGCCGATTTCAAATAGGCTCGCTTGTGCTCTTGGACTTTTACCTGATCGAGTTCGAAAAATTTGACACCGGCGTGCTGAAGCTCCCCATAAGCACGCATATCGTAACCCGCACCCATAACCACGAATTGCTCCACTTCCCCAACTACGCGCCTAATTACACGATCAAAATATATTGTCCTCGCTGGCACAAGATCAGCTAAGCCTTCTGATCCTGGTTCCGGATTACGCGGATAAACGGAAAGCCTGCCTGAAATTTTAGTTTTCACCCACAATGGAAATAGAACTAGCCAGAGCCCAAACGGAGAAGCATTCGGCAGGGCTTCGGTAATTTTTGCTGTTGCTTCATCATCACGCATCCCGAAAACATGCATGGTCCAGCGGCCTTGCAGAACTTCTATGGCAGTCTGAGAAACACCAAGTCGCTTGCTAACCACCAATTGTTTGTAGGCAACGAGAACAAGCCCGAGCACAGCGAAGGGGATGAATAGGATCTGAAGCGGGATATAGATAATTAAACTTATAATTGACACATAATTACCTCTGGGATAAAGCCGTCAAAAGGACTGTATCTTTGTTTTAGGTTGTAATTTTACAATACTATTGATAAATGGAAACAGCTAAAAATAGCCAAGTATCCTTTTATATTTTCGCTATCGTGAGTCGGCTTCCTGACGTCTAGCTCCAGCTAGAATACTTGGCAGGGAATAATTTCCTTCGTGGCAGGCAGACTCGTACAGTTTGTTATCAGCTGGCATGCGCGACAATGTCATTTCGGCGGTTATGGTTTGAGTATAAATTTCAGTGTCGGTAATTTTGTACTGGTAGAAAACCTCCGAATTGGACACTAAAGTCATTCTCTCCACAATCTCCAATGCCCCGCTTGATGGCAGACGTCTATCAGATTGCTCAGGTTTAAAAGACTTCGTGTAAATAACCAAAGTATCATCTTCCCAGTGGCCGATGGAGTCACCGTAATATTTTGCAAATCCTGGATCGTGATGGGTGCTGTTTAGTCTGATGATACGAGCAGTCACATGGTACTCACCGAAAATGAGCACATAGTCTTTGTTCTGTACGATTTGGATATTGCGCCATGGGCCATCGATAGGCAGCGGAACAACTATTGGTAACTGACCAGGAACACCGAGACATCGCTCATTCGAAGGTCTGTTCTCCGGACCATCAAATACATCCTTGCCTGCCGCTGCTCGCTTGGCAAAGATGTCCATTGGCGGATCGTCCTTGAAGGGTAGTCGACCATTTTTGGGATCAACAATTATGGATGTCCGATATTCGCCTTTCACTGCCACATAGGTCATGGGGAAGCCATTGAAATTGGCATCTGGCTTATTGGTAATTACAGCACCCCGCGGTGGAGCCTCTCTATCTGGGTCGAGTGGTTGCTGCAATCCATTGGAGATTGCCACTGCTCGTTGTTCAAGTTCAGCAATTTCCTCTTCGCTGTATGTCCGCTGCAGATCTAGATTAAGCGGACGCTCAAAAGGAGTTCGAGTTTGATCTGTCCATAAACCTTGAAGATCAGGATAACCATACTCTGTTTTCGGTACTATAAACTGTTGAGGTTCTTGAGCGAAGATCTCGGAACAGAGCATGGCCGCACAAAATAGAAGCACGATAAAATTTCGAACCAAGAAGATGGGATTTTGCCTAACTATTTTCGGCTGTAGATAATTCATCAATAGGAAAGTCTGTCTTAGTATTGGTAACTAGATTGGGTGTAATATCCAGAGAAGAGTGGTTGGCGAAATTCAACCCTATAATATTGGTTTCCAATTGGCAATTAACTGCCCTGGAAAAAACATAAACTACAGAAAATGAAATTTTATCGAAGGCACAGCAAATGATCTCTTCTCGAATTTCTTCAAATAATTCTGTTTTCATAGTGTTTACCTGTTGCTTCACTGTGTTTTCATGCTTTATCCCAACAACCCTTGTCCATGCTCAAACAGTCGACCCAAACGAGCCCTGGAATTGGCCTGACGAGTATGTGTTTGAGCAAGTGAATCAGGTTAGAGCGGGCAGAGATTTGACTCCAGAATCCTGGCCTGGCAGCGCTCGGGTTGCAGTACTACTTTCCTATGACGTTGATAATGAAACAGTGCAAGGACTAAGAACGGGAGAAATCAATATAGGACCTTTATCTCAGGGTCAATATGGCGCGCGGGTTGCCTTACCGCGGATCGTGAATCTAATGAATGAGGAAAATATACCGGCTACTTTCTTTTTCCCTGCCTGGAGTTTGAAGCTAGCTCCCGAACAAGCTGACCTCATAAAAAATTCCGGTCAACATGAGATTGGCGTGCATGGCTGGATTCACGAAATGAATACCACCTTAGACAGGCCTACTGAAGCGCGCTTGCTCCGTCAGGCAGTGGAAGCCATCGAACAAATTACCGGAGAGCGGCCCACCGGCTATCGCGCACCATCCTGGAACCACAGTCCAAATACCCTAGAGATTGTTCGAGAGTTAGGATTTATTTATGAAAGCTCATTAATGCATGACGACCGACCTTATGAGTTACTGCAAGACGGCGAGCCTACGGGAATAGTGGAATTACCAGTAGAGTGGATTTTAGATGACGCCCCTCTGTTCAATCCACTGGGATCCAGATACATGAACCCAAGAGATGTGATGCAGGTGTGGATAGATGAATTCGATCGGGCATGGGAAGAAGGCACGATGTTCTTATTAACAATGCATCCCCACGTTATTGGACATCGCTCGCGCATAATTGCCCTTGAGGGACTCATTGATCATATAAAAACCAAAAACGGTGTATGGTTTGGAACCCACGCTGAAACCGCATTATGGGTGCGCGAACAAGCTGGCATGAATTAAAATTTAGCGCTCACACCTAAGTACTACGCACCTGCTACTTCGGTATTAATTGCTTGCCTTCGACTTAGCAAAATTCCAGCGACTGTCAGCACGCCGCCACTTATAAGAAGCGTTATGTCTCCCACATTAATACCAATAACTTCTGTAGTTGGCAATGCTATTAATCCACCGCCGATTATAACCATAACGCGGCCGACCACACCCGCAAAGCCAGGTCGATCTAAGAAGCCGATTCCTATTAGATAGCTCTGTAGAGTACCAGCAATCAGTACTACCCCTATTGCCACTTTGAGAGTTGCAAAGAGAGTTTCCCACCAACTGCCTGACATTATCAATGCAGGCTCCAACACAAAAAAGAAAGGGATGAAATAGATAACACTACCCAGTCGCATCGCCTTGAATCCCGTAGAAAGTGCCGAAGCGCCTGCAATGCTAGCGGCAGCAAAAGCACCGAGCGCCACTGGAGGGGTGATAAAAGAGAGCATTCCCCAATAAAGAATAAATAGGTGAACACTCATAGGGTCCAAGCCGCCCTGAATCAAAGCAGGGGCTAGTACGATAGCCAGAAAGACATAAGCTGCGGTTACCGTCATGCCAATGCCAAGGAAGAAACTGGTAAATGCGCCCATCAGTAGTAGTAGCAGTGTCGAATCGCCTGCAAGATACAATAAATCGTTCACCAGTGTTCCTGATAGACCAGATACAGATAGAGCCCCCACTATCAGACCAACACCTGCCATGATCGTCAGCAGTTCCATCAACAGCTTTCCAGTTGCAACAAGAAACAAACCTGCATCGTTAATGTTCCACCGATGGCTTGGAGACATCTGATTCAAAGCCAGCAACATGCCCGTCGCATAAAATGGTGCTACTGCTTCACGCTGTAAATAGACTAGTAGAAAAATTAAAACCATAAATGCCGCAATGTAAAACCAGCCTTGTTTCATGGTTTCACGCAAATTTGGTAGTTCGTCTCGCGGAGTACCTACCAATCCCTTACGCGCGGCATAAGCATCGACCTGAATAAATAATCCAAAAAAATACAGGAAAGCAGGTATAGCAGCGGCTAATGCTACTGTGGTGTAGGGGACGTTGAGAAAAGTCGCCATTATGAATGCTGTTGAACCCATGATGGGCGGCAACAATACCCCTCCTGTAGAGGCGCAGGCTTCAACTCCGGCTGCGTATTCTTTTTCCATGCCATTTTTTTGCATAGCTGGAATGGTCATCTGACCCGTGGTTAAAACGTTAGTAATTACGCTACCACTCATAGAGCCCATTAGTCCGCTGGAAACAATTGCCACTTTGGCAGAGCCACCACGAACGTGGCCAAATAAGGCGAATGCAAGGTTAATAAAAAAACGACCACCACCAGTATGTTGCAGTGCGATACCAAAGATTAGAAAGCCGATTACCAGCTGCGCAAAAGCACGGAAAGGCAAACCGAGAATGCTCTCGATGCTCATTACATGATAAGACGCTGTCTCAGCCGCTGTAGAAGACAGCCCCGAAATAGGTCCAGGGAATTTGTCAGCAACAATCGGGTAAAGTGAAAACACCAACACCAGAAAGAATAAAACCCAACCGCCGCTGCGACGAACTGCTTCCATGACCAGCCCCCATAACAAATAGCTTGCCCATACCGCATAACTTGGTGCTAAAAACTCCCAACCATAATCCAACATGGTTTCAGCATTAACAAAAAAGAATACACAAGCTGCAAATGCTGCAAAGCTTAGAACGCCATCGAACCAGTATGATTTAGGACTTCGAAATGAAGGGTAAATCAGAAAACAAAGAGGTAACAGCAGTGCCATTAACGCATAGTAATAGTGATTCTGTACTGTAATGACAAAATCAAGTAGCGGGCTCTCCGAAAATAGTCGCAAGGAATCCATTGCCAAAAAAGCAGCGCCGACGGCGGCGATGCCTGTTATCCAACGGAGTGGCTTAGGCAGTGCAGTAGAATTTAATGCCACTAGCGCCAGACCGGATCGAAACCGGCTTTCTCTAGACGGTTAGCGCGCAGCAATTGCCAGGCTGAGACGAATTCATCCTGATCACGAATATCCCGTGCGGACATTTCCGTCCAAGCTGAGGCTAACACTCCTTGGCGTTTGATTAGTGCTTGATTGTGAGCCTCTGTTTCTTCAGTCCATACACCTATTTCACGCCAGTAATTTACGGCACCCTCATGATAGGGTACGACCCATTGAAAAACTTGCGACTCTAAAGCCCACCCAATCGAACCAGGATCAGCATCTTTATGTTCATCATAGTTTTCGTTAATGGCTCGAGTAAGAGAATACACAAAATCGCTGTCTTGCGACTCGAGCGCAGTCAATAGCGGATACGGGTAAGTCCCTGCTTCATGAATATTCTCATCATTAATACCGGCGCCCCGAGTGGCATTGTGTTTAGTGAAATAAGGTCCAACGGCTAACATTCTCTCCCAGCAACCTTCATCGTCATGCGGTGCAGGCAACCAAAGGATACCTCGTGGCGAAGCTTCAAGGCGAAAAGGAGGGCCTGATACCGTAGTACCAAACGCCACATCGACATCACCATTAATCACCCCATTCCATTTAGCGTCATAACCTGGAAAATCTACGCGAACTACGTCGTCCCAAGTCAAGCCACCACAGGCCAAATAGGCCTCCATCGATACATTTAAGGCAGGCGCTGCCCTTACATAAGGTACTCGCCGTCCACGTAGTTCGGCAAAGCTGGTCACACCAGTATCCGCAGCAACGGCCACACCCTGGTTACTTAGACCATTGGAAGTCATCAATAGGCGCAGCGGCTGCGGGCCCCATTCTGGATTCGCAAACTGAAACATGCCTTCCTGCGCAAAATACGTCGCCACGCCATTGGCTGTGAAATCAACTCGACCAGTCTTGAGCGGCAATAATCGGGACACATCATTTTGCCCGGGGATGACTCGCAGAGTGACGTTGTATTTATCACGTAACATAGCGCCGATGGCGACTGCCTGGTTGTACCCCGTAGAGCCCAAATTATAAGCCGTCCAGGCCATTTGCCGAGGCAGTTCGGGTAGCGCAGGTTGCGCCAGAGCAGCTCCTGCAGCTGTTAGCGCTATTAACAGAGAGCCTATTTTAATCATTTTAAAACCGGCTAAGTTAGGTGATTTTAGTCCCTTCGAAAACACTGTATTTCTCCTGAGGCAATTACTGCGATGAGGCCAAAGACTAGCAGGGGCAGTAAGCAAGTGGAAGAGGAAAGCACCTTGCACCCATCCCTCCCTATTAGAGGCATGAGCTATGTTTCACAGAATTTCCTGTTATGCTCCACAGTTAGTAAGCGCGAGCACAACTTTCACGCTACAAAAACACAAGAATAATGACAATCCCATGCTGGAGGGAACATGACATCAAGCGCTGATACGAACACACCTAACCAAGGAAGAGACGAAGCCCATCAACAATCCAATATGCGCAAGGTAGCGATGGCTGCTTTGGCAGGAACTAGCATTGAGTGGTATGACTTCTTTCTCTATGGCTCGGCTGCGGCCTTAGTTTTTCCAACAGCATTTTTCCCTGAAAGCACACCAACAATGGCGTTGATCCTTTCATTCGGCACCTTTGCTTTTGGCTTTATTGCGCGCCCAATAGGAGGCATTCTTTTTGGGCATTTCGGCGACCGGATTGGTCGAAAACGAACACTAGTCCTGGCCCTGGTGGTTATGGGTATTGCTTCCACTATGGTCGGCCTGTTACCGACCTATGCAACTATTGGAATTGCTGCTCCAATCCTGCTCACTGTATTGCGCTTTACTCAAGGTTTAGCGATTGGGGGGCAATGGGGCGGGGCCATGTTATTGGTAACGGAAAGCGCCCCTGCAGATAAACGAGGCTACTATGGCGCCTATGCCCAAGCTGGAGCTCCTGCTGGCGTGATACTGGCTAACCTCGCGTTCATCGCTATTAGCGCATCGGTCTCCGAAGAATTCTTCATGAACTGGGGCTGGCGCATACCATTTCTCGCCAGTGTTCTGCTTATCGGTATAAGCATGTATATACAACTTCACCTTGAGGAGACAGACGCTTTCAAAGAACTTGAAACCGCTAAGAATCAAAAACATGCTGAGGCAACTAACGCCGCTTCAGTTCCTGAGCGCTCTCCAGTATTGGAAGCGCTAAGAAGGTACCCAAAGACAATTGGCCTGGCTGCCGGCGCATTTCTATCGATACAGGTGTGTTTCTATATATTGATAGCATTTATTCTCTCCTATGGGAGCGACCCAAATGGTGCAGCAATCAGCAGAGACACGATGCTAATGGCTGTTCTCATTGCATCTGCCCTTCAGATACCAACCCAATTTATGGCAGCTTCTTATTCAGATAGAAATGGCCGCAAAGGTATTTTTATGGCGGGCGCCATCTTAAGTGGTTTGTGGGCATTTGCACTGTTCCCGCTTATCGATACAGCGAGTTTTTGGTTGATAGTGCTTGGTGTCACCGGTGGACTGATGTCTCTTGGAATGATGTACGGCCCTCAAGCGGCCCTGTATACTGAGCTCTTCAGCACCGAAGTACGTTATTCAGGCGCTTCGCTTGGCTACCAACTAGGGGCAATTGTTGGCGGTGCTTTCGCACCCACCATAGCAACCATCCTATGGACTCAGTATTCAATAGTTTGGGTATCTGTCTATATGGCATTTGCGTCAATAGCCTCTCTGATCTGCATTATGATGCTTACCGAGACTTCTGGAACCAATTTACAGGAAGTGAAATAACAAACGAAAGAAAGCTCCATGTTTAAAACTATAATGCTCGTCTATAATGGGATAAGGGCAGGCAAAACATGGCAGAAATGCTTCAATTTTTTAGTTCTTAAAAAGGATGACATGGCACCTAATATTGAACTCAGCGATATAATTGAATATCGCCACTAGACGATATTCAACCGAATTAAGAATATTATGTGACTAATAACGGTGCGTTATTTAGCGAGGCGTCCAGAAGAAAACTTTCCAGTCACGCAGTGGTTCCGATCCTTCATAAAGTGGGTCATCTAGCGTTCTTCCGGATTTACCGGCCCACTGTGACATCATAGCTATGCGCTCTTCACCCATAATCTCAGTGGCTTCCATCGCATAAGTTGCATCACCTATTCGTAGCCATCCATCACCACCACGTTCTCTGACGCGCCGCGCCCAGTAGCCGTTATCCGGGCGAGTTGCTGAAATTACTCCATCAGGGGTCCCCACCCAGGACAAATAGTTAACAAAAGGCGGAAAGCCACTTTGCTTCATAAGCATTGGACCGCGAACAGATTCGTTAAGAGGCGAGAAATCACTGGGGGCATCAGTTATTGTGCCACCGAGAATTATCCCAGGCGTTCGAGCAAGGCCCGTATTACCCAGATAAGGAGCTGTCACCACCCAGCTCAGAATTCCAGCTAGGATTACCATTCCGATAATATAGTTCTTACTCATTTTCTATCCTCCGAGTCCTTAAATTTAATAGGCAAACAGTATATCCAACGAAGGTCTTTGTCCAATTCAACTTTCATCAACCTACCGGCGGCGGGCAGGTCTTGATATGATTCAATTTCCGGCAACCACAGGGGTGCAACCGTTTTCCCGCTGATCCTCCCGTTAATGACATTAATCTTTAGGTTGTAATCGTTGCGCACTCGGCTAGACACATTCTGTCTGTCACTCTACTCTATTAGGAAACATAGCTTATTGCTTAAGGTGACACGCAATCAGTCCGGAGAGATTTAATCTGCGCAGCTCTAACCATAGCAAGAAGCACTTCCTCCTAAACTATTGTTTATTTCAGCTTACCGTGGACGGAAATGTAGTACTCTTCCTCTTTTGCTCTCCATATACTGATTAAAAAATTTGAGACATCAATATTAACACTTATTTCTAAGGTGAATTGAGCAAACCATATTGCTTCTGTCATCTTTTGAGAATTTATTAAAAACTTTTAATTATGCAAAAAATTCTAATTACTTTTACGTCTCTGTTGCTTGTTAATTGTGGCAGCAATCCTCCAGCAGACACTAATTATGCACTGGTTTTGCCTAGCGCAAGAGTTGAGACGCGGCAAACGTCATCCGGGGCTGGGCTAGATGTTCCAACCCAAGTCGTTGTCTTAGGTACGGGAACTCCCATTCCTGACGCTTTCAGAGCTGGTCCTAGTATTGCCGTTATCCACAATGGAGAGAGTTACCTTTTTGATGTCGGAGCCGGAGCAGTGCGACAGGCGACGATAGCACGATACAAGTACGACATTCCTTCACTCTATCCTTCAGAAATTTGTTGCTTATTTCTCACCCACCTACACAGTGATCACACTCTAGACTTATCAGAACTTGCTCATACTCTATGGTGGCGTCGAAGTAGTAGCTTAAAAATATGGGGACCACAAGGCATAGACCGTATTGGCGATGGACTGTTGGATCTGATAGCTGCCGATGCTCAATTCCGAATTAATGGAGTACAACCTGTTGCCAACCCTAATGGATATAAAGTCCGCCAAGAAAACCTTCAAACAGGAATTGTGCTGAAAAAAGATGATTTAGTCATTGAAGCTTTTTTGGTAAATCATGGAGATATAAATCCAGCTTTTGGGTTCAAGATAACTACAGATGATCTTTCCATTGTTATTAGCGGGGATACTGCTTACAGCGAGCTTGTCGCCGAAAAGGCTGAAGGCGTAGATTTACTTTTTCATGAAGTAATTAGTTTAGAAGGATTGGAAAGAAATTCTCCAGGGTTTCAGCGCTATCATAATAGCGTGCACACTACATCTGAAGAATTGGCTCGCTTGGCTAATATCGCTCAGCCGAAAAAACTCGTGCTTTATCACGGGTTGTTTTATGGCACGGAAGAATCGACAGTTCTAGATGAAATTAAAGCGCTATATAACGGAGAAGTAGTTTTGGCGAGTGATCTCGATAAATTTCCAATTGATTAAGATCTAACTCAATTTACAGACATTAGCTTAAACTTATTCCTATCTTCATCCGCTTCTTTCGACCGATCAAGGATAGGTGTAAGTACATGCAAGATCAGAAACAACAACATCCCCAAATTCATCGGTCTGGCAATTCCTGTGGCCAAAAACTCAGGGAAGAGCGGGACGCCGAGCACTAGAACGAAAAATAGGAAAAGAACTATTCCGGTGTAAAGCCATTGCCTTTGCATAGTGGTCCTGGGAAAAATTAAATAGTGTTAGTCTTTATCATTGCAATTAAGTGGATACATCAAAGTTCGCCACCGTGCAACCTACAGCAAATATTGGTAGTTCTGCAGAATAGAATTGCAACTCGCCTTGACCACCTGCTGCTGCAGCTGCAGCTATCAAGGTGCGAATTTCAAAGCCTCCTTGTCCTGCATCGCGATATATTTCTTCATCTACATAAGACAGAAGTTTTTCTTTATTTTGTTGCATCAAGTGACTCAAGAATTCTCTGTCCCACTCCTCATTAATTTTCCCTGAATCAGGAGTAGCTGGCCAGTGAGAAATGCCACCAGTACCAACAATCGCAATTTTTTCGTCCTGTTCATCGCAGGCCTGCCGCAGAGCTTGACCAAATTGCCACACTCTACTAAGTGGAGTTAGAGGCGGACCCTGGCAATTAATGTTGCAGGGAATAACTGGCATATCATAGTTGGGGGTAAGAAAATGTAATGGCACCATAATTCCATGATCACATTGCCACTCTTCGGAATAAGCAAGATCTACAGACTGCATTACAGACTTAAGAATCTTATGCGCAACAACCGGTGAACCTGGAATACTAGTTTTATCAATCTTCAACCATTCACTGTCTTCTATCGGCCCGCTATGTTTCTCACCAACTCCCATACAGTAAGCGGGCATATTGTCCATGAAGAAATTGGCGAAATGTTCTGCTGCGATAACTATCAATACTTCTGCGCTACTTTGCTTTATTTCTTCAGCTTGCCGACGAAGACAATCATAAAATTGATCGCGAACCAATTCATTGGTTGCAAGATGGGCTCTGCCGGTAATGCCCGGAGCATGACTAAGGATTCCAACATAGACCAAACTCATGCAGGTTCTCCAGAATCGCCTAAAGCATACGCGCTGGTTAATTCCACGCCGTCACCGGCCATCGCATATATTCCTGCTCGGACTGACCCATGTTTGTCCACACCGTCACGCATTAACTGCAGGTAGTCGAACCATTCAATATGCAAGTAGGCAGCATAGTGCATCAATATCTGACCATTGACCCCGAGTACATAGAGCAAACCAATATCACCATCATCCAGTGCTGAATACTCTTCTGCTGAAAGATCGTAGCTAGAGAGAACTGAATACTTATCCTCATGAAAAATTGATTGTAATTTTTCATCACGATTCAAGTTATAGAGAAATTTTTGAACCTGATAGAGACTCACTAACTAAATCCTGCCCAACTTCGGGATGGTATGCTCATTGGTAGCAATACAGATATTTTTAGTCTCCATGTAAAAGTCGAAACTATAGTCTCCGCCGTCTCGCCCAATACCGCTGGCCTTCATGCCACCAAACGGTGATGGAAGATGTCGATTATTTTCTGAGTTCACCCAAACCATACCAACCTCGAGGTCTCTTGCTAGGCGTATCCCTCTACCCGAATCGTTAGTCCAAACGTAAGCAGCCAGGCCATAACGCACCCCATTTGCAATGCTAACTGCTTCCGCTTCATCGGCAAACTCAATGGCAGTTAATACTGGGCCAAAAATTTCTTCCTGGGCAATACGCATCGAAGGTTTGGCATCAGTAAAGAGAGTTGGTTCAACGAAATAACCTTGACCATCAAGGTCGGTACTCTTGCCACCGATAGCGATAGTTGCGCCTTCCTTATCAGCCAGATCAAAATAAGATACGACTTTTTCACGATGCTTTTTATGTATTAGAGGCCCAACTTCCGTATCAGGGTCCAGTGGGTGCCCAAGCTTTAGTAATGATACTCGTTCACGAACACGAGCAATAAATTCCCCAGCAATTGTCGATTGCACCAAGAGCCGGCTGGAAGATGTGCAGCGCTCTCCATTCAAACTGTAAATCATAAATACTACGGCATCTAATGCCCGATCTAAATCAGCATCATCAAAAACAATGACAGGATTTTTGCCTCCAAGTTCAAAATGAACTCGCGTCAAACTATCTGCTCCCTGTTTCATGATAGCACTGCCAGTACTGGATTCGCCGACAAAGGCAATCGCTTTAATGGCTTCGTGTTCTGTCAGCGCTTTACCAGCAACTTCTCCGATACCGTGAACCGTGTTAACAACTCCTGCTGGCAGGCCTACCTCATGCATTATCTCAACTAACATTGATGCACTACAAGGTGACCACTCTGCGGGTTTATGTACCACTGTGCAACCGGCCGCCAATGCAGGCGCAATTTTCCATGTCGATAACATAAACGGAGTATTCCAAGGAGTAATGATCCCGACCGGACCAATTGGCTGACGTATACTGTAGTTCATATGTTCCTGCGTAGGCAGAGCAGACCCATCTCTCGCGGCTGGCGCCATATCGGCAAAGAAGCGAAAATTCTCCGCACCGCGTATTGCTGCTTTGCTCATAAATCTCAATGGCTGACCGGTATCGTAGCTTTCAACTAATGCTAGTTGCTCCGCATTTTCCTCAATCGCATCGGCAATAGCGTGCAATATTTCCCGCCTTTTTTTACCTGGTATCGCTGCCCAGTCATTGGACGCATTTTCTGCTGCTCGACAAGCCTTAACGATATCGTCAGTAGTGCCGGCGGCAACTTCTCCGATCAAGGCTTCGTCTATTGGTGAGAAATTAGAAAAAGTTGCACCATCACTTGCTGCTACGCGTTCGCCATTAATGAAATGGCTTATGGGGCTGTCAGAAAACCCACCCATTATCTCGTTCAACTTTTGAAGATTTTCCTCTAAAACAACTTTGGTCATGAAGAACTCTCCTGGATATGCATAAATTTTGGAATACTATTCCTATTCCAACGGAAGTGAGGATCTATTTCCTGAATCTCATACGACAGTGCAATAGGTACATCGCCCATGGCATTGTCAACGAAGCCACACAGGCATTGAAAAAGATCCTCACCCATTTGCTTCTTAACCTTTTCCGTTCGGCCTTCTGCAATTCTCAAATAAACAGCAATAAAACAATAACCTGCAGCTTGGTCAGCTATAAGTTGCTCTGCAGCGATATGTACGCGAGTCCGCAACCCATTCAATGGCAGAGCCTCCAGGTTTGAGGCACACGAATGTAGCTCTTGAACTAACTGCTTTAGCTCCAATGATTCGCGGAGGCTTGGGGAGACTTCAATAATTTGATGAGGCATAAATCCAATAATCAATGCTGGTAATGAATTTTAATATTACTTAATATATTAAATAAATCAATACTCACAACTTTCAGTGGCTTTGAACCCATGTCCATTATAGACCCGGCCAACAATGAAATTTATAAGTTTCGAAATTAATAACAATAAGCGTTTTGGCGGAGTCAATGATGATGGCGTCGTAGATCTTTCGGCGCGCTTTCCTGATCTGCAAGATCTTCGCGCAGCAATTCGCTTGGACAAACTAGATACTTTAGCAGAAGCCCTGCGGACCTCAGCAGCGGATTTCTCTCTTAAAGACATTCGCTTTCTGCCGACGATTCCTAATCCCGAGAAAATAATCTGCATTGGGGTGAACTACGCCAACCGCAACGCTGAATACAAAGATGGCAGCGATCTACCAAAATATCCCAGTGTATTCATGCGCAGCCGAGATTCACTAGTGGGACATCAGCAATCGATTCTCAATCCTCCTGAATCAGAGCAATTAGATTATGAAGGCGAAATTGTTTTAGTGATCGGCAAAGAAGGAAGGCGAATTTCTGCAGACAAAGCTCATGAACACATCGCAGGTCTGAGCATAATGAACGAAGGATCTGTAAGAGATTATTTAAGACATGCTAAATTCAATGTCACTCAAGGCAAAAATTTTGAAGCCTCTGGATCTTTGGGCCCCTGGTTGGTTTCGCCTGATGAAATTGATCCTATGGGCCAACTACAAGTCATTACTCGGGTGAACAGTGAAGAGCGACAGAATGATGTTACTGACAATCTAATGTTTTCGTTTCGTTTTTTAATCAGCTATCTCTCATCGTTCTATCGCTTAAGACCTGGAGATATTATCGCCACCGGAACTCCGAATGGTGCCGGTGCAAGATTTGATCCTCCCAAATATCTTCGCCAAGGAGACCTAGTTGAAGTGGAAGTGCCGGGCATCGGAATGCTTTCAAATTCCATAGTGGATGAGACTACATAATACTCTAATAATTTCATGACCCGACTAAGAAAAATAAGTCAGAGTTTACCAATGCAGCTATTGCATGCCAGAGAGTCAACGATGTCTCTGTTCCGACCCATGCTTCGTAGCTTCGGAATTACTGATCAACAATGGCGAGTTATTCGAGTGCTGGCCAGTTGTGAAACGATTGGAGCTTTTGAATTATCCCAACAGAGTATGATTCTGCCGCCGAGCCTGACACGAATTCTTAAGAACTTGGAAAAAGAAGGTTTCGTAAGTCGTTCGACTGACCTTGCTGACCAACGCAAACTACTTCTTTCAGTTACCCCAAAGGGTCGACGGAAATATGATCAAGTTGTCCCAGAATCAGAGAAAATTTATCGCTCCCTTGAGGCAAAAATTGGCAAGGTAGAGCTGAACGATTTTTTAAACCAGCTTGTCGCACTCAATACTAAATTAATGGATTGAATAGCATGCGGATCTATGAAGCATGAGAAATAAATTGATGTAATCTTATCCAGAATAGGGTTGTTATAAATCTGATTTCGAACCAACTATTTGCAAGTACGCTTGCGCTAACCAACTCTAGCTCCACTCCACATACAAATTGCGTGGCCCACGAAAAGTGATATTTGGAGAAAACTTAAAGTTCTGTTCTTCTGCAAGACGTAAATTGGGAAATCTCTTTGTTAATGCTTCAATAGCGATCTGACCTTCTGACCGAGCTAACCTTGCTCCTAAGCAAAAATGAATACCGCGGCCAAAAGAAAGATGCTTAGTGGCATTTTTCCGATAGATATCAAATTTAGCGGGTTCGGGAAATAAATTGGCTTGATGATTTGCTGCGCCCAAACTTAGAAATATGTTTGTCCCAGCAGGTATATCGATGCCGCCGATAATTACGTCCTGGGTGGTGATTCGACGCCAACTGGTTTGCGGTGAATCACAACGTAGTACTTCTTCCAAAGCATTTGGGATTAAACCCACATCATTGCAAAGCGCCCCCCAAAGTTCTCGATCAGGAAGGACATTGAGTAAAGTGAGAGAAATAAAATTGCTGACGATTTCATGACCCGCAAAAGATAAGCCGTAAATTATCGATTCGACCTCCCTATAACTAAGCTCTTCAGGATCCGCTTTATGGGCTGCAAGCAAATCAGAAGTAAGATCGTCTTCCGGCTGCAAATTTCGGCTGGCAACGAATGCTTTGCAGTAGCGCCAATACTTCAACATGTTTTTCGCAATATCGTTCTGTTCTTGGTCATCAGGATTACCCCAAGTAAATGCTAACCGATTGGCTGTCCAACAAGTTAATTCTTCATAATCCTGTTCTGGGAAGCCGATAAACCGAAAGATGACCTGACCGGGCAATGGATGCCCGAATGCGCTTACAAATTCCGCTGGACCGCCTTTCTCCTCCATTTGATCAAGCAGCTCTTCGCAACTCTCATGTATATACGGCTCTAGAATTTTCATGCGGTGATTTGAAAAACCCTCGCCGGTGAATTTGCGAATCCGGGTATGGTCGGGCTGCTGGCGGTTAGACATCACGGCGACAGGGTTGTAGTCGTCGACCGACAAGGTTTCCATGGCTTCTGGACAAACCGGAAAAACTGGGTCCTGTACATTTTCTGAGGAAAATACGGCAGGGTTCTTAAAGACACTTACGATGTCTTCATAGCTACTTAAGACAAGGTATCCCAGTTTTTTAGAGTAAAAAATCGGCTGTTCTTGATTGAAGCCCTCCAATTGTGGATATGGGTTCTCAAGGTAATCTGCATTAAAGGGGGTAAACTTATGATCGACTGGACAGCCACTAGGTTCACTAGCCGGAGCTATATGAATCTTATGATATGCCTCTTGTTCAGTATCGCCCATTAACTTATTCCTTGAACTAGCGCAGATTAGAAATGAAGTATCGGAGTAACTGGCCTACGCTTACCTGAACAACAACTCTAATTTTTTAGTGCAACTCTCTAATAGAGCTCTTTAGTGCGACAAAGGGTCAGGTCTAACTTGAAATTTAACTAAATTCCCCTGAGTTCCTTTGCCACCTTCGTTATGCCACACGGCGTTAGTGCCATAATCTGCCCAGACACCTCGACCCTTCCAGCCAGTATTCGGATCGTCGATACGTCCATCCATACCACGAGAGTAAAAACCTAGCGGATAGGGGACGCGCATAATCACATACTCTTCTTCTTCTGGCAGGAATGCTAAAAGTGAGTCTGAAGTACTTCCTGTTGCTATCGGAATATTATTACCCAGTCCTAATGTGTTGTGTTGATCAACCCAGTTGTAATAGTGGAAGTCCGCACTGCCGTTATCGACAACTCCTTTCATCTGGGGTCCTGGTGTTGCATGCAATGACCAGCCTGCCGCACAGTGTTGGCCAGTCGCCGTCGGACCATTAAGAATATCGCATTTGCTGCGGTCGAAGCTCGCGAGATGGCCACTGCCAGATAATGCTGTCCAAACAATACCGTCGGTGGTGATATCGATACCACGTGGTGAATACCCTTGGATCGGAGCATCGGCATTCTCGAATGGCGGTTGATAATACTCAGTAATACAAGTTCGTGGTGGGTCCTCGCCAAGATCAAGTCGCGCAATCTGCCCAGGCACGCCGCCAGCCGCTGCCCACACTACATTCGCTTCTGTTGGGTCTGGCACAATTCCGTACCAGCCAATGCCCATCTCTTTGTCTTTGCTCGGATCGAGCTCGCCATTGCGACTGACCCAGTCAGTTATTCTACCGTCACCATTAGTATCGACAATCATCGGACACCAACCCTGAGCAGCTTGCTCATCACCAGTAGCTTCATAAACTTCTACGTCTAGCCAACCAACAACAGGACCGACTGAACTGAAATACAGGCGCTCGCTGTCTTCAAATCCGAATTGTAGGTGATGGGTATTAAAACAACTGTCGATAAGTTCGATTTCTTCGGTATCAGGATCATAGAAAGCGATGTGCCGAGCGGCGCGATTCAATGGATAGTGCTGCGCAAACCGATTATCCGACCCTTGCATACACCAATCCGGGTTGCTTGGACCGCGAATCTGATGCGTCATCCACACGCGCCCCTGACTGTCCATCATAGGGTTATGGGGATTCCCTGGATTGTCCCAGATGAGTTCGTCCCCCCAATACATAGAGGGTTCTAAATTCTCCAGCGCCATATAGGATCTAAAATCCCCCTCGCCAGGTTCATCTCGTACCGGTACCTTGATGCTTCGTTCTTCATTGGTAGATGGATCTACCCAAACGAGTTTATCATTGGCGAACCCCACTCCATAAATCGGGCCGTTTGCGTTAACACTAGGATCTCTCTTGTCGGTTGCTACTTCGTCGTGGATATAACCAGTCGTACCACCCCACTCCCACATGGTTAGAACGATATTGCGCTCCTCGCCTTGTGGTCTTGGAGGCATTGGTGGCACTTCTCCATCCATGATCCGATCGGTCCAATCTGCGTACCTCTCGATGGCATGGTCCGCACCGAAACGACCAAGGTAACCGGTCATCATGCCGCCACGCTGACCCGCTCTAGTACGATGAGTCCAGGCTGCTTTTGTTGTTTCATAGTCGTTGAGGGTGGCCATCTCACGTGTTGCCTGATTGCCGAGTTGATGACAGAGCTGGCATCCTTGCTTCAATCCGTCTATCCAATCTGCTTGCGAGCGCATGCCGGGCGAAATGCCATTGCCATTATCTCCAGTACCAGGAAATTCATACGCCGGCGGCACTTCGATCAATGAATACCAGTAATTAGCAGGATAGACTTGAGCGGCCTCGAGGGGAGTTGCCGCCTTCACCGCCTGCAGATCAAGTGTCGATCCTGGTCTACTTGAGACCGGCTCTGAATCGGACAGTCCGTAGCCACGCACCCAGACAAAATAATCAGCTCTCGGCAAGTCCGGGAGAACGTAGCGACCTTCATCATCAGTTACGACAATTTTGCGAAAGAGAGTATCGAATTCATTAGTCTCAGCGATGACCCATACGCCGGCTTCTGGACCATTCGTTCCACTTACCACACCACCGATATCATCACTATCAATGGTAACTTGAGCATAGGAACTTAGGACTGGCCACAGCAACATGCTAACAAGAGTGAGTAGTATTTTCATAACTTGTCCTCTTTTATATAAGGTAATGCATAAACAATAAGCTCTGGCGCTGGCTGACCGGAGACAGCGATCGCTATGTATTGCTTGCTTTCGAGAGAGAAGCTCATAGGTGCAGCACTGGGATTGCCCGGAAGGTCGATTGCCGCCAGCTCATTTCCGGTCGCTTTATCTCTCGCGATCAATTTAGGCCCGTCACTGGTGTTCTGAGCATGAATTAAGAGTGTGGAAGTCACCAGCATGGGATGCCGACCTCCTCCGCCAAGCGGTGGCAAATCGATCCCTGCCACTGCGGGATTATTTTCAACTTGAGCCATCCCATCTCCATTCGCAACCTGCCACAAAATCTCTCCGCGATTCATGTCATATGCAGTAATAGTAGAATAAGGCGGCTTTAATAAGGGTAAACCTTGCGGCCCCCGAACCCCCCGATTTTGCAAACGATAGAATCGGAAGTTTGATTCACTTTCCGGCAACGTTCCCATGAAAGGCGAGAAGGCACCATTGGATCCTGGAACGAACAAGATATTGTTTTCAGGGTCAACCCCTGCTCCTGGCCAATTTGCACCTCCGCCGGCACTCGGCACAAATATTGTACCGAGGTGACCATCGTTATCGGGCAAACTTGCTGGTGTATAGAGTGGCCCATAGGTATAGTCTTCCAGGATTTCTAAAGCTTCAGCTCTTAACTCTGGAGTGAAATCAACTAGGTCATCCTCTGTCAGCCCTTGCACAACAAAAGCCGGTGGTTTAGTCGGGAAAGGTTGAGTTAGCGATGTCCTTTCTCCTGGAATTGTGCCCCGCGGAACCGGTCGTTCAATAATCGGCCACACAGGTACGCCAGTAGCCCGATCGAATACGTAGGTAAAACCCTGCTTAGTGACTTGAGCGAGGGCTCTAATTTCTCTTCCACCGACGTTAATATCAATCAAGTTTGGTGCAGCTGGAGTGTCGTAATCCCAAAGACCATGATGGATCATTTGAAAATGCCATACACGTTCACCCGTTACTGCATCTACGGCAACTACGCTTTGGGTAAATAAATTATCGCCCGGCCGATGGCCGCCATAATAATCATTGGTCGGTGCTTCAGTCGGCAAGTAGACATAACCGAGCTCCAGGTCGGCACTCATTTGTGTCCATACACCACCATTGCCTGTGTAGCGCCAAGATTCTTCCTGCCAGGTATCGGCACCAAATTCTCCGCCTTGTGGAATAGTATGAAATGTCCAAATTAATTCCCCAGTACGAATGTTATAACCTCGCACCCAGGTGGGTGGACGTTCTTTATAATGCGGGCGATTTGAAGTAATTTGATTCACAACAAGTACGTCGTCAACAACGATAACCGGTGAAACTGTGCCTAATGGCACAGCACCGGAATAGTCTAATACATCTCTGTCGGCTCTCGGTATTCCATCGGTCATATCGATGCGACCGCCAGCGAATGCTGTATCAGGTTCTCCAGTATCTGAATCCAAGGAGAACAGATATCCATCATTAGTCGCAAATAGAATTCGAGCTTTCTCTTCATCGCTCCAGTAAGCGACACCACGATGATGATAGCCCAATGGACTTATTGAATGCCCGGATAAGTATGCTTGAGGATCAAAAGCCCATAACAATTCTCCTGTGAACGCATCTAGGGCAGCTACTTGATTTAGCGCGGTAATCATGTAGAGCACGCCGTCGATCATTAGTGGCGTGGCTTGTAAGCGACCAAAACTGATATCTTCAGCACCATCCCCTAGTATCGCTTCAAGATCAAGATAGCTATCAATCGACGTCCACCTCCATGCGACTTCCAGTTGTTCAAAGTTGTCACCATCAATTTGACCGAGGCTGGTGTACTTTGTAGATCCAGCGTCGGCGGCATAACTGGTCCACTCCCCGTCGCTGTTCCCGCTTTGCGCGAAAGCCATCAAGGAAGTAGAGAAAAATAGACCACCTATCACTCTTGAAAAAACCCCAGCTGAACTTATCCTTTCTAAGGAAGCCTGATGACGATTGTGTTGTAAATTATTCATTTTATTGACTCCATCTTTGTTTTAGTCCACTTCTATCTACTTTTTTACCGCGCAGATAGACCTCGTGAATTTGCCGGGAGTTGCGAATATCATCCAATGGATTGTCATCAAGAATGACGAAGTCGGCTGCCCTGCCTGCTTGCAGTTTGCCAACATTGTCCAAACCAAATGCTTCAGCGGCACGCGAAGTTGCTGCTACTATAGCCTCGCTTGGGCTCATACCCATGCGTACAAATAATTCCAGCTCAACATGATCTGCATAACCGAAGAAATCACCCACGGCTCCGGCGTCGGTACCGAGGATAATATGATCTTTCAGTTTTAATAGATTTCTGGCCATCATGTCAGAACGTTGTTTCGATTCTGCGCTTTGGCTGCTTGGCGGTGGATTATAATTGCTGTTTAGTGACTCGAGTACTGAAATTGGTACTTGATCATAAAAGAATGGGTCCTGAAAAGCAGGGATATAATAGGGTTCACGCTTGGTCACCATACCCAAGGTTGGCACTATGTAGACATTATTCTCTCGAACCAACTCCAAATACTCATCATCTACTTCTAAATCGTAAGGCATGTGAATGAAACGTCGGGCTCCAATGCTAACTAGAGATTTGTGATCCGACAGAGTAGTGGCATGCGCGATGATTCGCATGTCGTAATTTGATGCAGCTTCCAGCACTGCTGTATAGATAGCTGGTGCTAGTTTTACTTTCGCTCCACGTCGTTCGTCTCTGGAATCCACCCAGATTTTGGCAATATCATACCCACTTGAAGCCAATTCTCTTACAGTTCTAACCGCCTGCTCTGGGTCAGCAACCGGACGTACTCCCCAGTAATTCGGATCGTCAGTAAAACGGGGGTTTGGGCCTCCGCCTGGAGAACCCATACCCGGTGATTGATAATAATGTGCGCCAGCAATATTCCCTCGTAGTTGTTCCAATTTTATCCGAGCGGCAATCTCTTCCTGATCACTACCGGTGGAAATAATAGTGCCCACACCATAATAAGCGTGCCGATAAAGATGGTCGGTGAGATTTTCCTCAGTAAAAAATTGCGAACCCCAATCACCATAAGCCTCCCAGCCAAGATGGGCATGGGTATTAACTAGCGCGGGAATAATTGTTTTACCACTCAAATCGTGACTGACTGTGTCGTCTGGGATCTCGATAGTAGAAGCAAGTCCGACAGCTAAGATTGTGCCATCACGGACAAGTAGCGAACCCTGCTCAATAACCGCGCCATCACCAATTACAATACGAGCATTGTTAAATATATGTTCCGCGAAACTATAGCCCAAGTCATCCAACGACTGCGCCGATAGCTGTTCAGCAAAAAAGAACAAACAAAGAATTACAATCTTGACTGTAAATGAGTTCATTAATTAGCCAGAGGGTCAGGTCTAATTTGAAATTTCACCATTTTACTCGTAGCGCCTTTTCCGCCTTCCGTGTGCCAATTGAAATTGGTTCCGTAGTTCGCCCAGACACCGCGCCCTTTCCATCCGGCATTGGGATCGTCGATTCGACCATCTAGGCCACGAGAATAAAATCCCAAAGGATATGGTACCCGCATAGTGACCCATTCTTCTGTCGCAGGATTTAGTACTTGCAAGGAATCTGAGCCCGAGCCATTGGCAATGGGGATATTTTCACCCAAGCCAAGAGTATTAAAGTTATCTACCCAGTTGTAGTAATGGAAGTCTGCCTTGACGTCGGTGCCTTTAAGAGTGGGACCTGGCACTTCGTATAAAGTCCAGCCTTCTTGGCAATGCTGAGAATCGATAGTAGTAGGCCCGTTTAATACTGAACATTTGCTGCGATCGAAACTAGCGAGATGACTACTTCCTGACAAAGCGGTCCACACTACTCCATTATTGTCGACATCAATTCCTCTCGGCCCAAAACCTTCGTATTCACCATCGATGATGGGTACTTCATAAACCTCTGTAATACAAGTCTCTGGAGGATTGCTGCCTTTATCAAAACGATAGATGCGTCCAGGAAATTCCGTGCCACCACCCCAGGCTACATTATCTACTTGATTGACGATAATACCGTAACTCCCTGGACTCATCCTCGTGTCCAGCCTGGGATCGAAATCGACTAGTTGTTCGCCACCACCGCCTTCGCTAGTATTCCGTAATCGGCCAACCGGCTCATTCCAGGGTTTGCTAATGCGGCCATCGCCATTGGTGTCGACCACCATAGGACACCAGCCTTGGGACAATTGCTCATCGCCAGTGCGATCAAAAAGCCGAGTGTTGATCCAACCCAATACATCACCACCACCACTGAAATAGAGGTTACGATCTTCGTCACCGGCAAATTGTAGATGGTGTGTTCCAAAACAGGTATCGATCAGCCCGAATGATTCGGTTGCTGGATCGTAATAAGAAGCCTGTCGAGAACTGCTCCTAGTAGGATAATACTGGGCGTATTTATTTGATGACCCCTGCTGACACCAGTCAGGTAGAATATTGCCGCGCACTTTAGTGGTCATCCAGATACGGCCTAATTCATCGAACATCGGATTATGGGGATCTGCAGGCCCCTCCCATAAGGCTTCATCGCCATAAAAAACGGAAGGCACTGGAAACTCTTGAGCAAAGCGTGTTACTGCCGGGTTATCTGCGTTGTCCTTAACTGCAATTTCGATGGTGCGGAATTCATTGGTTTCTGTATCCAATTCTAACAAGGTTCCATGCCCACCATCGACACCATAAACCTTGCCGCCGGCATTAAGCATCGGATTGCGTTTATCCGTCGTAATTTCATCATGGATATATGAGGATTCGTTGCCCCAGTCCCACAGAGTAACCACCACATTGCGCTCTATTCCACTGGGCCTGTCTGGCGCAGCCGGCGTTTCTCCGGCAGCAATACGATCCGTCCAGTCTGCATACATACCCATACCGCGGTCGCGTCCGAAGCGACCAGCAAAGGCACTCATAAATGGACCCCGAATACCAATTGCAGTTCTGTAGTGCCAGGCCTCAGTACTGGACTCAAAGCCGAGATGGTCAAGGTGATCGATCGAACGGGTTAATTTGTTACCCAACTGGTGACAGAGCTGGCAACCCTGCTTCGTCATGTCTATCCATTGCGCCTGATTACGCATCCCTTCGGATATTCCATTGCCTGCATCACCTGTTCCAGGAAACTCGCTAGCGTCAGGCACTTCAAGAAGTGAATACCAATAATTAGCGGGATATATCTGCGCGGCTTCGGCCGCAGATTCTGCTACAAATGTCTTTAAGGTAATGTCGGCACCAACTCGCAAAGATACTGGTTTCGAATCAACCAGTCCGTAGCCCCTTACCCAGACCTTGTATAAAGCATCAGGCAAGTCCGGCAGCAGGAAACGCCCCTCATCATCGGTAACTACAATCTTAATAAAGTGAGTCGGTAAATCATCGGTCTCAGCGATGACCCAAACGCCCGCCTCCTCTCCGTTACTGCTCTGCACCCGCCCCTCGATTGCATGATTGTCGTTCTGCTGTTGAGCCGAAGCTACCAGTGGCGCAGTAGCAATACCTGCCAAATAAATTGCGTAACCAAATCGCCGGAGAAATGAACGCAAATTGCCTTCTTGCTTAACCAGTAATTTTTCAATGAGGAACATGAGAATCTCCTAGTGACTATTGTTTTAAGCTGAGCCGTAACTTCTGCTTCATCTAGATCTGGTCGCTTCAATAAGAGCGGACTTGCATAGATTACTATGAGCGCGCAAAAATCTGGTCTTAATTTGTATCATTATTTGTAACAATAGCCCTTCTTATTTATACCTAATTTCAAAATTACTGTTAAAGCGACTATGCAGAAAGCGGTTAAACCGATACATTCACTAATAGAAATGCCAAATATTAATAAACAGTGAGTTTTGATAAACAGTGGCTCAGTATTTTAGATAGGGGAAAGTGACAGATGAAATCAGAAATTGATCAGCTGATAACTGCGTTCGAGCATCGACGAATAAGTCGACGTACTTTCTTAAACTCGCTGGGAGCGCTGACTGCTGCAAGTTACGGCATTACTAGAGCCGCGATTGCGGCAGAGGCATCACCGCCGCCGTTCTCAGTTCAGTCCATAAATCATATGACCCTTGCGGTGTCTGACCCCACAGCATCACTAGCCTGGTACCAGGGGTTATTTGGCATGCCCATCGCAGCAAGACAAGGTGGGACCATAGTTCTGCAAGTGGGAGACGGTCCGCAGTTTATCGCACTGGGTGGCAATGCAAGTGAGAATCCTCGGATCACCCATTATTGCCTCGCTGTAGACAATTTCGACCACGAAGAAGCAGTGCAAATCCTCGCCGAAAACGGTGTCGAGGCGGCTAACGCATCTGGTCCGATGCAGTCGCGAGTAAGAATGCGCGGAGAAGAATTTGGTGGCGCACCTAGCGGCACACCTGAGCTTTACTTTGGTGACCCGGATGGCATCGTCGTGCAACTGCAAGATACAAGTTACTGCGGCGGTGCAGGCTTGCTGGGTGAAGATTGTCTGGCCACACCAGAACCAGCGCCTACCCCAGGGCTACTATCAATCCGAGAATTCAACCACTTTACTTTATTTATCTCAGATCAACCTCGTTCCATTCAGTTTTACCAGAGCCTATTCGGTATGCCTATTGATACCTACCAGGGTGCTTTACCAGTACTGAGAGTTGGAACCGGCAAGCAGTTTTTAGCTCTGCCAAGCGTACCTCCATTGGCCGGTCGTATTCACCATGCGTCTCTGGCTGTAGATGATTTTGATGTTGATCGTATATTCTCTCTCTTGGAAGGCTATGGATTGACGATACTCGGAGAAGCTGGGGGTGCAAACGGGCCACTGGAAGCGTACGTAACACTGCGTGGAGCTGAGCGCGGAGGCATAGTTGAGGGTACTCCAGAACTGTATTTTACCGACCCAGATGGCATCCTGATCCAGCTGCAGGATATGAATTACTGTGGCGGAAATGGCTACTTTGGCGAAGAGTGTGGCACAGTGGCCAATCCCACTGGCCGTAATAATTAAATCTGAGCTTCGATCGGAACGTGACATGAAAAGATCACTCATTTTAACCCTATGCATGGCAACATCTTGCCTGTTCTTTGCAGTCGAATCGGCAGGCCAAGACGTCTCGGCTAGCAACCGTGCATTGCTGGATCAATACTGTGTCATATGTCATAACCAGGCAGTGGTTAACTCTATCGCCACAGTCAACGAAGGTCTCCAAACCACGCAGCTACGCAACCTTGGCCTGACTTTGGACACCGAGGATGTAGCAAACCTGGCGGCAAACCCTGGGGTATGGGAAAAGGTTATTAAGAAACTTCGAGTCGGCGTTATGCCCCCTCCTAATTATCCGCGCCCTGACAAACTAAGCTATGACGGCTTTCGTGCCTGGCTCGAGAATGAACTGGATCGAGTAGCCACATTGCAGCCCAACCCAGGTCGCACTCAAGCCTTTCACCGACTCAATCAAACCGAGTATAAAAACTCCGTTCGTGACCTGCTTGATCTTGATATTGACGTTTTGAGCCTGATTCCAGCAGATTCGCCAGATCAATATGGCTTCGATAACAATGCCGACGTACTCGCGCTATCACCACTGAGCGTAGAGCGTTATGTCACAGCAGCACACAGAGTGGCGGAATTGGCAGTCGGTGCCGCACCTCGCGGTGCCTCCATCAAGACCTACGACGTACCACTAAATCTAATTCAAGACGACCGGCTTAGCGAAGAACTACCATTCGGCTCACGCGGCGGCACTGCCATAGAACATTTTTTCCCAGTTGATGGTGAATATCGAATTACTGTCAAACTACAGACCAACTATGTGGACTTCGTCCGTGGTTACGATGAGGCCCACGAAATGGAACTTAGTCTCGATGGCGAACATCTCAATACCTTTGCTTTCGGAGGCGATGCCCCTGGCATGCCCGCACCATACAGTTATGCTGGCAACATTCGTGGCAGCGATGACTGGGAAGCATTCATGATGGCCTTCGCCGATCAGGGTTTTGAAATGGTCTTGCCAATCCAAGCCGGTCCTCGAATAATCGGGGCCACTTTCCCGCGAGAGATGTGGGAAGCAGAAGGTGTGCAACAACCTCGACTTTTTGGCTACCACTTGGCAGTGACCGAACTCCCTGATGCCAATCCCAGTGTTAGCAGTATAGAGATAGAAGGGCCGTTAACTATCGCTGGCCCTGGAGATACACCTAGTCGGAGGAAAATATTCAATTGCCAGCCAAACAGCGCTGATGAAGAGCCGGCCTGTGCCCGACAAATATTAACCTCGCTAGCACGTCGCGGGTATCGCCGGGCAGTAGATGAGAGTGACATCAACGGTCTACTCGAATTCTACAATCAGGGTCAACTTGAGGGCGGCTTTGAAACTGGCATTCAGTTTGCTCTCGAACGTTTGCTGGTATCACCTGATTTCTTATTTCGAATCGAACAAGACCCAGTTAGCGCTGCCCCAGGCTCAATGTATGAGATTTCCGGAACAGAGTTAGCTTCGCGTTTATCCTACTTTCTTTGGAGTAGTTTACCAGACGAAGAATTACTGGAATTGGCAGATCGCGGAGCTCTGCGGGAAGCTGATGTTCTCGAAGCACAAGTAAAAAGAATGATGGTTGATCCCAAATCTGCAGGGTTTATAGAAAACTTCGTTGGCCAGTGGCTCTACTTGCGCAATCTCGACGGAATCTATCCTGACCCTTCAGGTTTCCCAGAGTTTGATGAAAATCTACGAGAAGCATTTCAAAAGGAAACTGAACTATTCATTGACGATCAAATCCGTTCGGATCATAGCCTACGCGAATTGTTGAGTGCCGATTACACCTATGTCAACGAACGACTTGCTGAACACTATGACATCCCAGGAATTTACGGCAATCGCTATCGCAAGGTGACGTTAGAAGGAGCAGAGCGCGGCGGGCTGTTTGGTCACGGTAGTCTAATGATGGTGACCTCTTATCCGAATCGTACTTCACCTGTACTGCGTGGAAAGTTCGTCTTGGAAAATCTACTCGGGGGCCCTCCTCCTGAACCGCCGCCCAATGTGCCTGCACTGGAAACAAGCAGTGATGGCAAAGAGCTTACGATGCGTGAAGCCATGGCTATGCATCGGGAGAACCCGGCATGTAGAGTTTGTCATGCAGCTATGGACCCTATCGGATTTTCATTAGAAAATTATGACGCTATAGGTAAATGGCGCACCGAATTTGCTGGTCAAGCAATCGATGCCTCTGGACTCCTTCCTGACGGCAATACCTTCGATGGACCAGATGGGTTACGCGATCTTTTGCTGGAGCGACCTGACGACTTTGTCGGCACAGTCACGGAAAAACTTATGAGATTCGCCCTTGGGCGCAGTCTCGAATATTACGATATGCCCGAGGTACGTGCGATTGTTCGCGGTGCTGCAGAAAATGACTATAAATGGTCATCAGTTATTCTTGGCGTAATTGAAAGCGCCCCATTTCAAATGCGGAGAACTGAGTTATGAATATTTTCAAAAAAACCCTACCCCGGCGAACTTTATTACGTGGGTTAGGTGCGAGCTTAGCGCTGCCGCTACTGGACAGCATGGTACCGGCACTCTCTTCTGCCTCTGCCCAAACTGCGCAGCCAGCGAAGCGACTTGGCGTAGTTTACGTACCGAATGGTATGGCGATGAAGTCATGGACACCGGCTACCGAAGGCACCAACTTCGAAATTACTCGCATTCTGCGGCCCATGGCCGCTTACCAAGATCGAATGTTGGTACTTAGTGGACTTAATGGAGCAAGCAGCAATGCTGGCGTTCATGCAAGTGCATCAACTCGCTTCTTAACTGGAACCATTCCCGCTCGCACGGAATCTGATCTACAGGCTGCGGTATCGATCGACCAACTAGTAGCTCGACAGCTAGGCAACCAAACTCAACTCGGTTCACTAGAATTAGCACTCGATCAAAGTGACGTCTTCGGTTCCTGTGATATCGGTTTCAGTTGCCAATACACCAGCACCATTTCCTGGCGTGATGCCAACACACCGCTGCCAATGGAAACTAATCCACGGGCAGTGTTCGAGCGCTTGTTTGGGGATACCGGCACAACCGATCCAGCGGTGCGATTGCAACGTATTCGCAAAGATCGCAGTCTACTAGATGCAGTGACGGATCGAGTAGCTGAGTTAAATAAAAAAGTCGGTAGCAGTGACCGGGCGAAGCTTGATCAATATTTAGATGCAGTTCGTGATGTGGAACGACGGATCCAATTAGCAGAAGCCCAAAGCCATCGTGAGTTACCTGAAGTGGATCAACCAGCAGGAATACCGCGCACTTACGAAGAGCATGCCAAACTAATGTTCGATATGCAGGTTCTTGCCTACCAAACAGATTTAACTCGTGTCATAACATTCATGATGGGGCGAGAACTGAGTGGTCGTACCTACGCCGAGATCGGAGTTCCCGATTCTCACCACCCAACATCCCATCACCGTGACGATCCCGCACTCTACGAAAAGGTCACCAAGATCAACGAATTCCACACCAGCCTTTTCGCCTATTACCTAAACAAGCTCGACGATACTCCTGATGGTAATGGGTCGCTGCTAGATAATATGCTAATGCTTTATGGAGCTGGCATGTCTGACAGCAACCGGCATGCTAACACTGGACTGCCCCTAGTACTGCTTGGTGGTGGCTCCGGCTCCGTTAAGGGCGGAAGACACCTCCGTTATAGTAAAGGCACACCTATTAGCAATCTGCATTTGACCATGCTCGACAAGATGGGTCTTCCTCTCGACAAGATTGGTAACAGCACCAACGCACTCAATCTGTTAAGTGATGTGTAGAATTAGGTACATGAAGAGACAGCTTATCAATTTAGGTTTTCCGAATCAGTCTACTGTTAGCTCAGCGCTGGCTGCACTGGCATTAATAATCTCATCTGCTATAGCCTGGGCCGAGACCCCTCTACTAATCGAAACAGCAAAACATCAAGATGCAGAAGCTGTGCGACTGCTCTTATCCGAAGGTGCGGATCCGAACGCACGTCAGTCCGACGGCGCGACAGCACTGCATTGGGCAGTCTATCAAGAAGACCTCAATATGCTAGCCGCGCTAACCCAAGCCGGAGCCAACGTCAATGTCACCAACCGATTAGGAGCCTCGCCGCTGTACCTAGCCGCTAAGAGTGGTAATGCCGAACTAATTAAGAATCTTCTAAGAGCTGGCGCCGACCCTAATCTCGCTTTGCAAATTGGTGAAACACCTCTCATGACCGCCGCACGATCAGGCACTGTAGAGGGCGTACAGCAGATTATTGCAGCGGGAGCGGACGTCAATGCGAATGAAAAATCCCGAGGGCAAACCGCACTAATGTGGGCCGCTGCTCAAGGCCATGTTGAAGTTGCGCGCGCACTGATCAATGCAGGCGCAAACTTAGAAATCAGATCGAAAGTACGTCCCCGACTTATGTTTGCCCAAGCTAGTAACGGTGGTGCGTTTGATCAAGGCATTGTTGAGCAATTGGGTGGTTATTCCCCGCTGCTTTTTGCAGCGGCACAAGGCCATGTCGAAGTCGGTCAACTTCTTATACATTCAGAAGCTGACATTAATGTTCTTGGTGGTAATGGAGCAAGCCCATTAGTGATTGCAACCCATAGTGGTCATCCAGATTTTGCGCGCCTATTACTCGAGGCTGGTGCCGACCCCGATGCAATCGGTGCCGGCTACAATGCGTTGCATGCAGCAGTATTGCGTGGTGATCTCGAAACAGTAGAAGCACTCCTCAAAAATGGAGCTGATCCTGATGTCAGACTTCAGCGACCAACTCCTGTACAACGTGCAAGTGAAGATTGGGCGCTCAAAGCTCCCCTGGTCAGTGCGACGCCTTATTGGTTAGCCGCTAGTTTTCGAGAAGCGAAAATAATGGACGCTCTCGAAAAAGGCGGAGCAAACCCCCTTCTCACCACAGAAGAACTTTTCAGCAAATCAAGAGACCGTGCAGGTCGTCTGAATCCGCCAGAACTGAAAGCTGTGGGTGGGTTTGCCAGTGCAGTGCAGGCAGCCATAAGAGGAGCTAGCGACCGGGAACGATTCTATGTCATACCCAATCCTGATCCAGTTGGCGAAGAACGATTAGCTCTCGAAGCTGTCATTGCTGCGGCGGATCACGGCGTTAACTTAAATCACTTTGACTTCACTGAATCAACAGCACTTCATGATGCAGCTGCACGAAACCTACCAAACGTTGTTCGAGAACTAGCCGAACGAGGTGCTGACATAAACGCGCTAAATGGGCGGGGTCAGACTGCGCTGGATTTGGCCAGATTTGCAGAAAATCGGCCTAATTTTTTCGGTTTTGATTTGAGCATTCCTGGCCCTTTAACAAGTGAAGTGCTATTGAAATTTGGTGCTACATCTTCTAACTAGTTCGAATTTAATTTTTGTGCGACATGGCACTATATAAATTATCTATGCACATCTCCTTCGGCATAATGTATTCTCACATGATCATTGTTTATCGCTAATTCATTTTGGTAGATCAAAAATTTGCGCTCAACATTCCCAAGGCTTGTAATTGAGAGAGCCAGAATTGTCATCAGTAGGACTGGTCGTCACTATAAATATATCGCATAGATAAGCATGTTAGTGGATGGCTATTCTGCTAAGCTTTTCCGTAAATTGTCCCGTGGTTCACCAATTCTTATTTGTACCTATTATGGTATGCTCCTACGAATCTTGTATATTAAGAGGTAACAAAGATGAAATTAACTTTTCCAAAAGTGTCTAGCTCAATTGCCAAGATGCTCGCGAGTTTGAGCTATGTGGCGGCCATACTAGGGCTCATTCCTCAGTTAGGCATGAGCCAAAACCTTGTTACCGATGATACGGTCGAGTGGTACACCCTAGGTGGTGATTATGCCCATACTCGCTATTCGCCTGCCGATGAAATAACGGCGGAAAACTTTAGTGAACTGGAAGTCGCCTGGGAATGGGATGGCTCCAGCTTTAACGGTTATAGCGGTCGCTCAACGCCCACCTATGTAGACGGCAAACTATTCACGGTCTCTGGCCCTCGTCGAAACGTTGTCGCTATTGATCCGAAAACTGGTGAAACCTTGTGGGCCTACCGACTTCCCAATACCGGCCGTTGGGAATATTCTATGCGCGCCTCCTATGGAAAAGGAATCGCCTACTCTCGAATAAATGGGAAAGGAGTGGTTTACATCTCCTCACCGGGTTTCTTTTTGGTGGCGCTTGATGCCGAAACCGGAGCACCACTTGAGGGTTTTGGCGGTCAGATTCCTATTGACAGTTTCCCTGAAACTGGCGTGGTGGACATGTTAGCTGATTTAGGTCACCCCTATGACCCTTATGAAGGGATTCCTCTAGAAACTGGTTACATTACGGCCTCTTCCCCACCTATAGTAGTGAATGACACAATTGTCGTCGGCAACTCAGCCGAGCAAGGTTATTTGCAGGCAAGAGTAGAAAATATCCCTGGCGATATTCTGGCTTACGACAAATTCACTGGTGAATTTAAATGGAAATTTAATGTGATTCCTCGGCCTGGTGAGTATGGTCACGAAACTTGGGAAAACGATGCCTGGCAGTGGACCGGAGATGTATCCTCCTGGGCTCCATTAACGGCTGACCCAGAAAATAATATTGTTTATGTTCCAACCAATCCACCAACTATCGATTACTATGGTGGCTTTCGACCCGGTGATGGTCTATTTGGCACAAGCGTGATTGCGCTAAACACTGAAACAGGTGAGCGTGAGTGGCACTACCAGACGGTTAAGCACGACGTATGGAACTACGATAATCCTGCAGCACCTATCCAATTGGACTTAAATATCCCAGGCAGGGGGCGAGTTCCTGCTGTCGCACAAGTAACTAAACAAGGATATGTCTACACCTTCGATAGAATAACCGGTGAACCGGTATGGCCAATGGAATACCGCGAAGTTCCGGCCTCAGAAGTTCCGGGGGAAAAATTGGCAACAACACAACCGTTCCCAACCAAACCACCTCCATTTGAAATGCAAGGCATTGAAAATGATGACCTCATCGACTACACCCCTGAATTACGCAGAGATGCATTGGAAGTGATGGCCAATTACAAAATGGGACCACTGTTTAATCCACCTATCCATGCGGAAAATGCAGCAGGCTTAATTAGTGCGGCAATGTGCCCGGGTGATGGCGGCGGTGCAAATATTTATGCCCCACCTGCGGCGGATCCAACTATGGGTTTTCTGTTTGTGCCTTCGGCCAACAATTGTAGCTGGCAACGGGTTATTCCTGGTGAAGAAGCGGATGCTAGAATTGCCGAACCTACTGGAACTACTTTCGCCGCTTATGCTAATGGTCCTGGAGCGCGACGACCGCGTCTCGATTCTGGCCTACCATATGTAAAGCCACCCTATAGCACCATTACTGCTTATGATATGAATACTGGCGAGATTGCCTGGAGAATTCCAAGCGGCGAAACACCGGATCGCATCCGCAACAATCCTGCATTAGAAGGGATTGATGTTGGTGATACTGGAAGCGGTAATGCCCCTTCCATGGTGACAACGGCAACCATGCTAGTCTATTCAGATATGGATCACGACGGTGAGACTGCTCTTCTTTATGCCATTGATAAAACCACTGGCGAACAACTAGGTCGTATCGAAGTACCAGCACAAAGCCGATACGGTATGAGTTCCTGGAAGCATGATGGCCATCAGTACATCATCTTACAAACAGGTGCCAAGCTAACAGCGATGGCCTTACCTGCGGCGTCTGCGGTTAGTTCGGCTCACTAGTCTAAGGACTCCTCTAATAGGGGAAAAATTATAAACTCAAATGGAAAAGGGCGGCATGATTATTAATCATGCCGCCCTTTTCCATTTAAAGTAGAACCTATTTACTTAGCTATCTATTTAATCTTCTGTTTTAATTTTAAAGTCATTACCTAACGCCGGATTAATATAGCTATCTGACAATACACGATCTGGATCTGGTCGTACGGATAGATAGTCGACATGAACCGGCACCTCTAACCAACCATGGGGCGTGCCCGCCGGAATAATAATGATGTCACCTTCCTTGACATGTTTTGCGATCCAATCTCCAACGATCACCCCACTACAAGAAGGGCCATTAAGCACATTAGTGACATTACCGTCTGGTGCAGGTTCGTTACCATTTAAGATAGTTCCACCCGTTACGAGCGTCCCTGAACCTGAGGCGATGTAATAAGTTTCGGTCTGAGCATAATGCATGATACCGCGCGCGTTACTATTACGGTTGCTGCTGGTGACACCGCAAGGTCGCTCAGGATTCGGTGCAGACTGGCCGCTAGCTCTTTCAACTGCGCCGCGATGAATAATTCCAACCGAGAGATTTAGCTTGCCGATATTACGGCTAACAATTTGTCTGTCTACACCTGGTAATTCGTTCACCATTTGCCACTGCTCTTCAGTAATGTAAGTTGCGTAAGTTTCATCGTCCTGTGCAACTGCTGTTAATCCGGCAATGGCTACTTGCAAAGCAAGAATGGATTTTGTAAATTTCATAATGGTTTACTCCTTATTATTATCCGTTGCGATTTATATCAGACCTGATTAGCTTAGCCCACACTCTTTTTTCTTGCTAGACAGAATTCCAAGTAATACGCTCGTTTTTGAAAATTATTACTATCTGCCCATTCATAAGACCAGCCAATGACTAACTGTGCGACCACGATCTCACAGGTTTAGCTATAACATGATCTTCTAAGTAACATTGAAGTTCACTTAATAACAAAAATTACTGATTTTAAGGAACGCATAAATTTTAAATTCGATTAATTTGAACTAAAAAACAAAAACTATTATCTTTTAGAAATAGTAATATTTTTAATTTCAGTAAATCCATCCAGTATTAATTAGATAAAACCTAACCATCAGAGCTGAAGCTTCATACCTCCGTTAATAACAAAACCATCAAGCGGGGCAAAAATATCCGCAAAAACTGGGTTAACGCGAGACCCTGAATAAACAGAATCAAAGCGCGTTTGACGCGTATCAGAAAAATTTTCAAAATTAAGAAAAAATGAGAAATTTTCTTTAAATAATTTTTCTATCATTAAACCAAATACCCAGAAGTCTCTACTTTTACTTCCGTCGTTCAATAACTGTTGGCCATAATAATATGCTTCGACCCCAATTCTGATATCGTCTTCTCTTTCATAGACAAATACATTATTGATTCGATCTTTAGGCATCAAAGTAATACTGTTGACTTCGATAGCTCCATGTTCTTGTACATCAGCATGGGTATAGCCAAAAACATATTTAAAATCATTCCATCTCCAGACTGCACTAATTTCTGAGCCTTGAGTATCTAAATAGTCATCCGGCTGTCGGTAAGCAAATTGCTTAGGATAAAATTCTATTAACCTTATAGGGTCTTCTACCCGGGTATAAAAAAGTAATAAATTAAGATCTAATGACAGACCATTACCAAATTCGAAAGTTTGATTTATATCAATATTAAGCCCGGCGGACGTCTCTGCATCCAATAGCTTTGAATCTATAGGCATCAGTCCGCGAAACTGAATCATTTCAGCCTCCTCACTGAAAGGCGTAGGCTCTTTGTACCCTAGCCCGCCGCCAAAGCGCAGAGAAGTTTGAGCAGAAGGTTTGTAAAGCAGAGAGACCCTCGGAAGTAAAAAATCCCCATAGTCAGCTGTTGAATCGACACGCAAACCACTTTCAATAACCCATTGGTCACTAAAGGCAAAAGTACCTTGAAAAAATGCACCCATAGTCTGACTATTAAAGTCCAGTGCTAAGTCTACTACCAAAGGTCTCGAAAACTCATCATGATCAAAATCTTCAGTCCACAAATTGAGTCCAGCAACCCATTCCAAGGCCTCGGATGCCCCCAGAATATGGACCTCACTAAAGCTTGATACTTGTGTACCGGCAAAGGAAAACTCTGGCACATTAAGATCTCTTTGATAATGATTTATACTGTTTCGAAAGACAAATTCATTGCCAGATAGCCATTGAGAGGAGTATTCAATTTGTGTTGATATACGTTCAGTTGAACTCTTTTCAAAATAAGCTGGGCTAATACGATTACCCTTAATGTAACCCATATCGCCACCAATACGATCTTCAACAACTGCGTTAATCCCAAATCTCAATTCACTGTTAGGTCCTTCGAGAAACAGGCGAGGGCTAAATGTCCAACGTTCGAATTTGGGAATCGCACTGAAACCGTTATCCGCTGGATCATAAGCATTGCTCTTGTTATATGAAGTAAATAAGCTCGTGCCCACACTCTGACCCATCGAAGAAAAGAAACCGCTCGCATCAATACCTCCGGCGGAAGTTGCATTTAACAATAATGAGCGCTCAGGCTCTGTCCCAGGCTTTTTGGTGATGAGGTTAACGAGTCCAGCTATCGCTCCACCACCATACAAAGTTGAACTCGAACCTTTTATCAACTCTACCTGTTGCAAGTCTAGCGGCGCTATCTGCAATAACCCCAGGCCTCCAGAGAAGCCACCATAGAGGGGCATGCCATCACGTAAAATTTGTGTATATTTACCATTAAGTCCTTGAATTCGAATACTGGAATTAAAACTAGTTGCAGACGTCTGTTGTATATGAATACCCGTGGTTTCATTTAGCAACATACGAATGTCACCAGGTTTCATATTAGCTTTTTCATTGATTTCCTCAATGCCTAACACTTCAACTCTGGTAGGTTGTTGTTCAAAGCTGCGGCGATTTCGAGTAGAAGCGATAACAATTTCTTCTAGATCATACTCCGACTCACTATCCTGTGCTTTTATAAATGAAGAGAATGTGATTGTGGGAAGTACAATACAAAAGGACAACCAAAAATATTTCATTTGAATTAAAATCTGCTTTTTGTATTTGTAAATTTTTTAAATGGGGTTAAAAATTAAACATATGGTGAGCATACTTTCTGCCTCTATGCTTAATTAATATAATAATTGATCTACTATTATAGCTAAATTTATTGAAAATCGCCCGCGAAATCAGTATTAGATATTGGGCCAAGGGAATAAGTCTACTGGCGGGACGTCTAGGTTAATTTCAACCCCTCGCGCCATAACATAGCTCGGTTGCAGCAGAGCTGAGATGTCTTCTAAAGGATTGCGGCTGGCGGCAATAATATCAGCATCCTTGCCTGCTTCGATTGTGCCGGTAATATCGGTTATGCCAATAAGTTCGGCTGCATTTACCGTTGCAGAAACAAGAATTGCTCGTTCAGGCATTCCTGCTTCATTCATTAACACTGCCTCATAAGCATTAGTCCCGTGGTCGTTAACGCCTGCGTCAGTGCCAAAAGCAATCTTGACGCCTTTTTCATAGGCAGTCCTGAGCGCAGTTTTCATGATGGGTCCAACTTCCAAAGCTTTCTGTCGTACTTCAGGTGTATAGAAATCAGGACGTTCGGTTGCGATTCGCTCGACTGTATGGCCAGCAATCAAAGTGGGAACCAAATAGGCACCGGTAGCAACGAACAAATCTGCAGTCTCTGCATCAAGATAGGAACCATGTTCAATTGAATCAACTCCTGCACGTAATGCCGCCTCCATGCCAATTTTTCCATGAGCATGAGCAGCCACTTTCCGGCCCATTGCATGAGCAGCCTCCACCAAGGCGATCTGTTCGTCATCAGTAAATTGTTGCCCGGTACCAGTTGCCGTCATACTCAGTACACCACCGGTGGCAACATACTTAATGTGGTCCGCACCAAACTTCACCTGTGTTCGCACTGCTTTGCGACACTCAGCAACTCCATCACAAACGCCCGAATGGGGATGAGGAAATATATCATCACGGAACCCACCACCATCACCGTGGCCTCCAGTTGGTGTAATTCCTTGACCAGAGGCTCTTATCCGCGGCCCCATAACGACACCTTGATTGATCGCATCCCGCAGAGCGAAGATGGCATTTCTGGAACCACCCACATTCCTGATTGTAGTAAATCCCGCCCGCAGTGTCCTCATGCTGTACTCTACACCCATTAGAGCGCTTAGTTCGGAAGAACGAGTAACCCGTATCTCTCGGCGGTTTGGTTCTTGCTGACTAAGAATATGAGTATGGGAGTCGATTAACCCAGACATGACGAATTGGCCTTTTAAGTCAATTACTCTCGCGCTAGCAGTACCGCTAATCTGACCTGGTTCGACATAGCCATCGCGCACTTCAATAATTAAATTATTTCTGACGATAATACTTTGTTCGGTCCGCACTTCTTCACGAGCATCTGCCAATAAGGTTCCCGCATGAATTATTTTCCATTCATCGGATACTTGCGCCAACAAATTGGAACCGAGCACAATTGTGAGAATTGCAGTAAATAAAGTTAGGAATTTTCTTATCATGATTTTCTCGCTTATCGCATTCTTCTATTGAAGATTTTCATATAATTTTGTTTGTTCGAATATTCTAAAATGTTGCTTGTAGACTCAATACATAATCAGGATGAATTCGCCAATCTTGAAAATCTATTCTGTTGATAACACCGTCCGCAATATTGCCGTCATAAAATGTTTTATTAAAAGTCCGACCATCATCATTCAGAAAATGCGCTCCAGCAAAACGGACTTTTACACTCGGCGTGAAATTGTACTCTACAAATGCAGTGCCCAAGTGAATTTCGAAGTCTGTGACCTCAAATAATGACACATCTTGGCGTAGCCATCCGCTGCGCCGATGGGCATTGAATCCATACGCCAGATTTGTACCCTCAACATCATGACGGTAACTAATTTGGAAGTAATCGGGAGTCGAAAATCTAAGCCTGCGCTTTGCTCCAGTGAAGGGATCGTTTATCTCTGACTCTTCATGGGTATACGAGAAAGTTAATACCGCGGATGGCAGTCCAATAAAACCAAAACGCGTATTAAGATTAACTTCAAGATTTTTTCTCCAGCCGGAACCAATATTCCCAATGCCAGAGTCATCGGTATCGATCAATATTTTATCAATATGATCAGAAACATCTTCATACAAAGCCTTTAACTCAATTGAGCCAGCATCATTAACAAATCGATGCTCATAGCCAAGTGACAGCGACCAGCTCGATTCTGGCTCGAGGGTTGGGTTCCCGAAGTTAATCGTATCATCATCGATATTGCGGCTAGCAATAAAGTCATTAAGGTTTAGCTGACTTACCGTGCGCTCTGCCAACAACCTGACCTGATCAGCTAGAGTCAAATCGTAACGAAGTTCTACCCGCGGTTTTAGATAGCGAAAACTACGCTTATTGGCTTGACCTTCACGGTCTTGAAAAATTGTTGAGTATTCTTCAGTCAATGCTGATTGCAGGCTGAGTTTTTGAGTCAAGAGAATGCTATGAGTAATAAATAGCTCATAACGATCTTCTTCGACGATGGCATTTTGCAACGGATCATTATTAAAGGCAAAGGTTCTATCCAGCGTATTGAAAGCAGCTTCGGCGCCGTATTCTAAGGTATGTCTACCAATTACACTGGTCATGGCGGAGCGCATAATGGTTTCGCCTTCATCATAATCGGCAAAACTGGAAAACAAGCGCGACGTTAGGTTGTTCCCAGTGATATCTTGAATGATTTCATCATCGTTTTCAGTTCGGTTCACTACGAACATAGTTTTTAGCCGACCAAGATCACGAATTTCGAACTCGAAGTCACCGCCAAATTCAAATTCCTGATTAACACGATCTATGTCACCCACCTCTATTGCATTGGGGGTTCGAACACCGCCGGCTCCGATCAAAAACTGATCCTCGTGCCGATCATGCAAATTTTCGTTATCAGAATAAAGCCCATTCAATTGCAGAATGGCGCCATTTTGAAATTCATAGCCGACAGTACCGGTGATTATATGATTAGCACGGGTTTGTGCATCAAATAGAGATCGAAATTCTCGGTGTGTTCGATCAGCATTCAAGATATCTTCATCAACGAGGTTAAGACGAGGACGAGTCTCATACTGATAACTAAGCCCAAATTCTAATGGTCCACGATTAGCATTATAAGAAGCAAGAACTCCCGGTTCCGTCGACATGCCGTCGACATCAGTGACACCCACTTCCAATAAACTTGAAGAAGAATTTTCTGCGCCTTCTTGCAGGATCACATTGTAAATGATTCCTTCATTACGGATATCAAGACCTTCGGCATTACCGCGAATTAGTTCAATGCGTTCCACCTGCGTTGCCTGAATTCGCGCAAGTGCGGTAGACATATTATTGATCTTGCCAGACATCCGGCGCCCATTAATCAACACCTGCGCAGCTGAAGCTCCAAATCCACGGTTGTTGTTTTCCCTCTGTCCACCACGTCGGCGAAGAATAGTTTCGCCTCCGGGTATGTTACGAATCATGTCTGCTAGAGTGACAGCATTGTATGGAGCAAAATAGCCCAATTCATAAATTACAGTGGATTCGTTCTGTTCCTGTGCGACCAACGGTACTGTCAACCCTAGTAATAAAACCAAGAAACCAGCCTTAGTAGACAGAAACGGTGAAAAGGAGATTATTTTATTAGTATTCATGTAAGAAGAAAACGTAGTGAGGTAGCGCAGAAATAAGGCCGGGGGTCGACTGCAGACATTGAAATCTACTCGCTATAATTAATGGCCTGATCTCAGGAACTGGGAGTATCTTATCGAAGAGGTATATGATTGGAAACCAAATGCCATGATTTGTTACTTCTGCAAGCTCTAATATTCAACTCGATTTCACTCGACCCTCATTGGACTCTCACTGGACAACTAGCCATGACACAGATAGTTTACCTCATCCACTATTAATCAGCGTGCCATATAAGAAATCTAACCGGAGAATAGTATGACTCAGCGACGAAAGTTTCTTAAGTTTTTAGCAGCTAGCCCATTGCTCGCCAATTATTCAGCTTTCGCACAGGAAGTAGAAGAGACTCTAGGCCAACGACTTACCGACCCTTCAGAGGTTATCAATGTCTTCGAAATGGAGGCCATTGCAAGAGAAAAAATACCGCCTGCACATTTTGGTTATCTGGCTACTGGTGTTGACTCCGATACTACTTTACGGGCAAATCGCGCGGGCTTCTCTCGTTTTCAAATTAAGCCAAGAAGACTAGTAGACGTCAGCCAGATAGACACTTCAGTTAATGTATTAGGGACGGAAGCGAGCTCTCCGATTTTCCTCTGCCCAGTAGGAAGCCAAGGTGCTTATCACGTGGATGCAGAATTGGGTACGGCTAGGGCAGCTGCCGCTAAGGGTCATCACATGATCCTTTCCACCCAAGCATCAACACCCATAGAAGCAGTTGTTGAAGCACGAGACGCACCGATTTGGCACCAGCTTTATGCTACTAATCGCTGGGAAAATACAGTTGCAATGCTACAAAGAGCTGAAGCTGCAGGCTGCAGTGCAGTTTGTTTGACCATCGACTTACCGGGTGGAAGAAATACAGAGACACAACAGTTGCTTATGCGGGAAGACACCCGCAATTGTTCTTCTTGCCATACAGGTCAGGCTAAACCTATGCTTGACGGTCTGAATACGCGAGGAGGTATGAGCCTCTCTGATCCGTCTATGACTTGGGATGTTATTGGCCGCATGAAAGAGGTCACTAATATGAATGTCATTATAAAAGGCATTGAAGTTGGAGCAGATGCAGCGTTAGCAGTTCAACACGGAGCCGATGGAATCGTAGTCTCTAATCATGGCGGCCGAGCAGTAGAAACCGGCCTTGGAACAATTGAGTGTTTGCCAGAAATAGTCACCGCCGTGGATAGTCGCATCCCTATCGTCATCGATGGTGGTTTTCGTCGGGGAACAGATATTTATAAAGCTTTAGCTATGGGCGCCTCAGCAGTCGGTATAGGCAGACCCTATTGCTTCGGCTTGGGAGCGTTCGGACAGGCTGGTGTTGAAAGAGTATTGGACCTACTGAACAGAGAATTGCAAATCACGATGCGTGGCTGTGGCACGCCCACGATCACATCAATTGGTCCGGACTACGTTCAAGATGCCGGCCACCGGGTTTTACGGGGCCGACTTGGTAGAGAGATATTTTAATGCTGGCGCTAAATGCCTATTGGATCTAATCATACTCGCGCTCAGTATTAGCTCCTTCACCCATACACCATCGTCCAAACAATTGTTATCCAGCTATCCAAACAATCCAATATTCACTACTGACCAAAATAGACGCTAGGCTTCCAGCTAAAAAATATGCAAATTTTTGTGACGATTTTATTGATTGGGCGGGACAACTACTTCCCTGTTCGTATTTTTTTGTTGGATAAAATATTTTCCAACCTGCCAACGCAAAAAACAACATTGTTAATGCGATGATAAACGGTTGCATCGGTTCTATTACCATTAATCGACTCATCCAAGCACCGCTTATCCCAGTAGCCATTAATGCAAAAGGGCCTAAACAGCAAATACTCGCTGTCGCAGACGCCAGCAAACCGGCGGTAATGTAGTGGCTCGAACTAATTGTTTTGCTTTCAGATACTTCCAAAAAATACTCCACTAATTGCCATACAAGAAAAACTTCTTAAGTAAATTAGTTTGATTCTGCAATTTTAATTGATGAGGGGAACCCAACATTCGTTGTTGCAGCGATCATCGCTGCTGTTTCCACCACTGCTGTTGCATAAGTGACGGTAGCTAGTTTTTCATCCAAGTCTACTTCGACTTGGCTTACACCTTCCAATGCTCTTAGTGAGTTGCGCACGGCAACAACACAACCTGGTCAGGTCATGTTCTCAACATTTAGCACAATGCGATCTTGCCCTTGTTTCAGCTCTTGCGGCGCATCACCATAGGCGAAACCTCCCAATAACAATAGAAACGCAAACGAACTTATTTTAATTGCCTTGCTAACAAATAATTTTACCCTATACATAAATTACAACTCCTCATACTAATCTTCAATTCTACCTTTATCTTTCTCAAAAGAATTCTATGCTGCCCCAGCACAACATGCAAACCCGGTAGCTTTGCTTGTCATTACTGTTTCCGCAGCCTTAATATTCTGTTCCGCAGTGCGTCTAGTCACAGCGGCGTCAGACGAGCTCGCAACAGACATTTGGTCAGGTTTGCTTAGCGCTATTTCTTGGCCAAAATAACCGGTATAAATTTGATATTGGTGCTGCGCTATATCAGTCGGTACACGAATAGTATTGGCATTCAGAACCTGTACATCGGTAATAGTTGCCCCATCACAAATCACCACGGCCTCTCCTGCATTGGGTAAGTTAGTAATTTGCCAACTTGTTGCCTGACCCGCAGCACCTCTGTCCCCAACATAGGTACCAATATGAAGTACGCCACTGTCTTTATCATTCCATGCGGTGTCGACGCCCAGGTTTGGATAATCCACACCCTGTAGTGTTGGCGCGCTGTATTTATCCATATGTTTAACCTTAAAAACATCAACCCAATTACCTTCGGCAATTTCACTAATCATTAGCCGAGCGGCACTTTGGCCCCGAGGCCAAGGTTCACCATTATTGAACCACCAACCAAATTTATCCATGTCTTCACCAAACCATCTAGGCTCAGAATTACGCTCTGCCGCTGCACTAAGACGTGAGACAGCAGTATGGTCACCAAGCGCCTTGGCCAATACCAAGCCAAATGAGTCAGCCGATATTTCTCGTTTAAGATCATGCCAACCATTACTTCTCGCGGTGGCTTCATATAGCTGGGTAGCGACCTCAGGAGATTGCGGCATAAGATAAAAGGCTGTAGTACTTCCGCCACCGGCTGTTCCGGGTAGATTTACCTTGAATTCCGCCAAGGGGTCATAATACAAAGTCATCCATTCGATCTGGTTCTGATCGCTGATGCTCATATAGTTATCCTTCATGAATTCTATCCAGTTCTCAAAAGTGCCATGAGCGTTTGTCACTCCTAGCTGATCAGATAGATACATCCCGAGACCGGCAGCGGAGTTACAAAGCGGCCATATCTTCGTGTTCTCGCATTGTGGGCCTTCGGGATGGGCAGTATATTGATTGTGCAAATGCTCTACAATTCTCGGCTGAGTCCATTCAAACATCTCATTCTCGAAGCCGGCGATCTGCCAGGGTTTCTCCCACTTGTCGTCGCCAGAGACGTATTTGTAAATAGACAAGACCAAATTTAACCAGCCACGAAAAAATAAATTGCCATCAGCCCCTATAGGATCGGGTTGCAACCCCCAAGGTTCAACACCATTTGCAGTCCAGCCAGGGGAATCATAATTCCCTCGAACACGTTCCGGCCATGACTGATAACCAGGTGCATTCAAGGGGCCATAGTTTTCGCGGTCGGGGCTTGGGCCTATAAAGGTATTCCAATCAATAGCTGCCCAGTAAGACGTATGCCTTGTCGCCAGCTCATCCATAATACGCGTATAGACTTCTCGCCATGCTGGAGTTTGATCCGCCATAAGCATTATTGGGAAGCTGGAATCTGCGAGATCAAAACGAGGATAGCTCAGCATGGGGGCCGAGGTATATTGGTCCCACCACGGATGCGGGCCTTTCCCATCATCTGTCCAGTCAATCTCACCCCGGGGCAAATTAATTCCCCAGGGGCGGGCAATATTTTCACTATATCCCCAATCATCTTCAGTGGTTGCCTTTTGCCACATAAAACGCATCCAGCCTTTGGTTCGTTCATTATGTTTAGGATAAAAACTGGGAGTGAATTTATGCGTGGCAATATCCAAAGATTCTGAACTGGCGCATGCGCCAAGGCTCGCAGCTCCACTCATCACACTTGCAGTTTTTAGAAAATTCCGTCGAGATTTAGAAATTGTTCGTGACATTTAGACATCCATTCAAAAAAATTAATGTTTAACGCTAGATACTGCCATTATTCAGGTATTCTTGCACTCTAGAGCTGAATTGCTCATCAGAATAACTTCCTTACCCAAATTGAGAGATTGTAGTGCGATGCAACAGCCGATCATATCCGTCATAACCACCAGTTGCTTTGTGCAATACACTGCGGTTGTCCCACATCACTAACATGTTTTTCTCCCACTTGTGGCGATAGACAAACTGTGGCGAGCTCTGATAGTTATTAAGCTCAAGCAAAAGCTGTTTACTCTCATGCGGTTCAAGTTCTTCGAATCCCTGGATATATCCTGCTGTTGAATAGATTGCTAACTTACCGGTTTCTGTATGGGGACGAATTAGCGGATGAGCCTGAGTTTTATTGGCTTCGTCTGAAACAACAATATCCATACTGCGCCCTGCATTTTGTTCTTTTTTGTAGCTGTAAACACCTTCGGGAGAATAGGCAGAAACAGCTGAATGAATGGCTGTGAGGTCTTTAACTTTGTTCTTAAGTGCAGCAGGAAGCTCATCATAGGCTTTATGTTGATTCGCAAAAAGCGTATCGCCGCCGACTGGAGGAATCGTAATGCCATATAAGCAAGTACCAATTGGTGGCTTAGCCTGGAAGCTCCAATCGGTATGCCAGTTCTCGGCAAACAGAGAAGTTTTTTCGTTCGCATCGCGCCTTATGGCTGCTATGTGATTGTGTTCTTTAATGGGGTCAAAGAAGGGGTCCTCTCCGAAATTGCCGAAGCTTAGCGTGAATCGCTCGAGGTCGCCTGAATTCAGTACCTGCTCTGGGAACACCAAGACATGGTACTGCAACCAAGCTTGGCGAATATCCGTCACTGTCTTTTCGGACAATTTTAAAGACAAATCAACGCCAGTTATTACCGCTCCACAAGGAGCGTCGACAGGCCTTACTTCTACCATGAGCTACTACTCAATTTTTTAGTCTGTATTGGCTAGCCAATACTATAACTACAACCTACTAAGGAAAATTCCCTGCAACAAAAAAGGCCAAGCGATACTCTCACTCGGCCTTTTTTATTTCTAAAGTTTCTATAAACCTCTTAGTCGTTACCAGCCAGCGAGCGCTGCTCATTCTCTTTGCGTTCTGCCACTAATCTATCATAGCCCTCTTCGTCAAGATGAGTAACTGCCAGCCAGGCGTGAGACATTTCATCACCGGTCCTGCTGCCACCATAAACCCACTGATCTGGATCCGGGTTGTTCGGGTTTTCAGCTGTATTGTCATACCACTGCTTCAGAACCAGCACTGCTCCAGTAGGCACTAAAGGAGCACTATCTGGCTCATAGATATGGCTGTGATGCCATGTAGCACTCCAATTTGAAACTTGGCTTATTTCTTCAGTGCGCCCTGTTTCCGGGTAGAAAATTTCGAAAGATGCGGCATTCATGCGCAGATGGCCGTGAGGCTGAAAGCTATCGATTCGCACAGGGTGATCGAATGAGTGAAAACCCTGAGTCATACTATGACTGTTTGGCGGGATTACCATATTCGCATTGCGCTCAAGAGCTCCCTCAAACTGAATGTTGTACTGTGCTAAATCCTGTTTGTAGACTTCATTTCCTACTTCATAGCCTTCTTCGTGGAACCACAGACCAATTTCTACAACATTGTCTTCAATCATTTCACCTTCAGCGGTAGCGCCTACCCCACCAGGAAACATGTGAATACTCCACCGAATTTCTGCGTCAGCGGGCAATGTGCGACAAACGCCTTCTGGAACTTGTTCGCCCCATTTGCCCATAGCATATTCGGTAAGCATTCCGTAACGCTCTCGATCGCCATCTTCTTTTAATACTTCAACTGAAGAATTAGCATGGTGAACAACGGCTCGAGCGTCGCCGCGCGGCTTTACTTGAACTGCTTTAATACAACGATCAACAGACAAGCCGCTAGATACATAGTGATTGCTCCAAAGATCATTGCCATTGGCAGGAATGTCCATGGACACAGAAGGTACTATCAAATCGGGTTGCCCCAGATCCGCGGCAAAGTTCCACTCGTTGGGGTCTTTCAAATCTGGTCGCGGGAGAGCTTTCTCGGGGTCGCCTAATGGTGAACCCGCGTTAACCCAAGCCACGATCTTATCAATATCATCTTGCTCCATACGCCAATCGCCAATCAAGTCCTGCACACCTATGTGCTGATCATAGGCATAGGGAGGCATTTCCCGATTGGCAACTTTGTATTGAATCAAAGGTGCCCAAGGACGAATCTGGTCGTAGGTCTCGAATTGCATAGGTCCAATTCCGCCTTCCTGATGACAGACCACGCAATTCTCATTGAATATGCGACCTATCTCGCCGTTATATGCCAATTCATCCGCAACTTGAGCCATTAAAGTCGAGTGACTTGCCAGCAAGGCAAGTGGAGCGATGCCGAACAGGGATTTCATTACTCTCATGATTTCTCTCCGGTTACAGATCTATTATCTGTTTGTTCTATCATTCGTCTATAAAATTAATCGTCTGTTATATATTCAACTTATACACTAATTCACTATCAAATTCTGACTAAATTGAGAATTTCATTGTTAAGCCAGAGTCCCTAACTCCAAGACAGTAAAAACCCGGATTAAACACCAATTTATGGGAAAAATGGTCATTTGGTTCAGGAAACCTGGGCGCAAAGGCAGGGTCTAAAACTGACCAATGTGAGCATAGTTTAAATTCCCGCCGGATGAGAATAAATTCAGATTCTCCAAGACATTGCAATTACGAGCATAGTGTCACATTCGCAGTGATTCCAGGAATCTGACATTCTCCCCGACTAATCAAATCCAACGAAACTAACGAAGTCTCCAATCTCTGCTCGGCGAGATTTAACCGAGTTGGCGGAGAAGTCATCATTCGGATAACCCATGGCGATGCAGGTAAGGATGTTTTGATCATCTGGAATTTTTGCGTGCTCTCTTACTACAGGTGTTTGCATTACTCCCTGCCCATTGATGACCGTGCCTAACCCTCGTTCCCATGCAGCAAGACATAGGGCATAGGATATAGCTCCTAAATCAAACTGACCGATTGCTGCAGGTTCGAGAATTTTGTCGTATGTCAGCACAATAGAAACTGGCGCATCGAATTGACGAAAACCTCGCATAACCCAATCTGTGCGCCTTTCTTTATCATCTCGCTCAATACCCATAGCCTCAAATAATTGAACGGCTATTTCAATCTGGCGCTGACGATGGATTCCTTCATAGGCTTCTTTAGTAGGAAAATCTCGCTGAGGTTTCACGCCTGCTACCATCCTCTCTGTATTGCCATGGCGTATCTTATCGAGCGGCTCGCCGGTAATGACATAGAGATTCCAAGGTTGAGTATTCATGGAAGACGGCGCTCCCTTGGCGACTTCGATAATCTCTTCAATGAGTTCACGCGGAACTGGGTCCGTTTTATAACCACGCACGCTACGCCGCGTCTTTACTAGTGTATCGAATTCCATACTTCTAACCCTTACCTGTTAATCATTTGAGCTGGGAGATTGGGGGCACATTATCCACGCCATGAAGCAAATAGGAATACGCAGAGTCAAATTAATAGAGAAAGTTTGCCAAGACTCAGGACACCCTCTCTAAAAATGTGTGTATCATTAAATCAACACACAATGTTGAATGCTATTTAAAGCAACTAACTGGGAATGAATTATGATTGTTGAACAGGTCTGGACTGGCAACGCCTATCGAAATTTTAACTATTTGATCGTCTGCCCTGAAAGTGGTGAAGCCTTAGCTGTAGACCCTTTGGATCATGAGAAATGTCTTCGAATCGCCAAAGATAATGGTTGGATAATAACTCAAGTGCTTAATACACACGAACATGGCGATCATACCGGCGGAAATAAAAGCGTCATCGCGGCGACTGGGGCAAAGTTACTGGCCCACGAAAACGCTCGCGACACGATTGCCGGGGTGGATGTGGGATTAGCAGCTGGAGATGTAGTTAAAGTAGGCAAAACAGTTGAGCTACTGGCATTAGACACACCGGGGCACACCATGTCCCACGTATGTCTGCTTTCACAAACTGACGAACCAGGGTTGTTTAGTGGCGATACTCTGTTCAACGCTGGCGCGGGCAATTGCCACAACGGAGGCCACCCACATGAGCTTTATGAAACCTTTGCCAGTCAACTTTCTCAGCTGGCAGACAATACAAAGATTTATCCAGGGCACGATTACATCACAAACAATTTGGAATTCACTCTCTCACGAGAACCCGATAACGCTCGGGCGAAAACTTTGCTTGCTGAAATTAAAGACCAAAATCCAGAAACTGCTCTGATATCTACTTTTGGCTTAGAAAAAGAGATTAATACTTTTTTCCGATTACAAAATTCATCTGTGATCGCTACTCTGAAAGCAGAATTCCCAAACATGGAAGACGATCCCGATCCTTTAACCGTTTTCGTTGCCCTGCGGGAACTACGTAATAAATGGTAAGAGGAATAGGCAGCTACTAATCAGGTTCTCTCAACTCAAAGCGAATATTCAGATAAACAATAGATTCGGTTTCTTTTATTCCGTGGGGAACGCCGGTTGGAATGTAAACAAGATCGCCAGCTTTAATAGTTCTCTCAACACCCCCTTCAACCGCACTTCCGCGAAAATCACCAGGACCTGCCCCGGCTTCCCGGTCTACAATCGTTCCGCCGGTGGATAATACAGCGAGACCCTCCCGTACAACCCAAACTTCAGTGATGCTACCATGCTGCAGTGCGGTTTCCGCTCCTTGAATATGCCGCACATTAATGCTGAAGATTCCGCATTCCAATAATCTGTTAGTAGCCAGGCCATTATCACGAAGTTGACTAGCTGCTTCCAAGATTTCAATTAAAGGTATATCCGCCGCTTGATCGGCGGGCGCAGGCGGGGCATTTGTGGTTTGGGCATTCCCAATAGTTGAGTGTAAAAACAAAACGCAGAGTATAAGTTTCAATTTTCCCATAATGTATCCTCGCCACAACAGCTTAGAAGTCGGTTAATCAGCATTGTTTTATTTATGTATTCTTATTATTAGTTCTTAGACTTTTCTGCAACACACTATATCGCATATTTTTTGGTAGCCCACTAGTGCTAAACTTCTATCGTCACAACGAATTTTGGGGGAATCATGAGGAAATTAACTTTTCTGATCACAATACTAATAACATCAACATTCACTACTGTCCATGCACAAGAATCGGCTGGCGAACAACCTAGAACTGAATGGGACCTACCTGATCTGCAGGGGGTCTGGAATTTTGCCACCAACATTCCCATGGAACGTCCAGCCGCCTTTGCTGATAAACCATTTTTATCTGAAGAGGAAATCGCTGGGATAGCCGCTCGAACCGAAGCCGGCTTGCAAGCATTAACCGATGCGGGACCAAATGGCTACAACACCTTCTGGCTGGAAATGGGAAGTGGCAAGGACAACCGCACTTCGTTAATTAACTATCCAGAAAATGGCCGCCTACCTGCGCGGAGAGAAGGCATAGAAATAGTCAATGGTGGTCTGGGTAACGACGTGAGCGGAAATCGCCCTGTTAGATTTATTGTTGGCGGCATAGGCAAAGATGGCCCAGAAGATCGCGGCACATCAGAGCGCTGTCTAATGGGTTTCAATGCCGGTCCCCCTTTCACGCCAAATTTGTATAACAACAACATCCAGATATTTCAAAACCAGAACACTGCCGTGATCATGACAGAGATGGTACATACTGCGCGAGTAGTGCCCTTGGACAACCGCCCCCATCTGGAAGAGGATCTTAAGTTTTGGTCCGGTGATTCCAGAGGCTACTGGGATGGCGACACTCTTGTTGTTGAAACTCGAAATTTTAATGATCTAACTAAGAGCTTCGGAGCCTATGGCGATGCTGAAGACAAGTTACTAACTGAACGATTTACTCGTACCGATCAATACACAATGGAGTATGAATTTACCGTTGATGATCCCGGTACTTTTACAGATAAATTCACTGCAATGATCACCATGTCGAAAGTTGGTGGGCAACTCTATGAATATGCCTGCCATGAGGGCAACTATGCTATGGTGAACCTATTACGCGCTGCTCGCATGGAAGAAGCACAATAGTATATGGAACCCAAGACTCCGCTTAAAGAGATACCTACAGCCTCGATCGAAAATCCCTACGCTTCAAGCAGTTCCCGAAGTTATGCTTTGGGCCTGCTGACGCTTGTCTACAGTTTCAATTTTATTGACCGGCAGTTGTTATCGATTCTTCAGGAGTCTATCAAACTCGATTTATCTCTTTCAGATGGCCAATTGGGTTTGCTTACTGGTTTCGCCTTCGCATTATTTTACGTCACTGCTGGTATCCCAATTGCACGTTGGGCTGACCGGTCGAACCGTCGCAACATCGTCGCTATATCAATTAGTTTATGGAGTTTTATGACTGCAATCAGTGGTCTTTCTCAAAACTACGTCCAGCTACTGTCCGCTCGTGTAGGAATTGGCATTGGTGAAGCAGGAGGAAGCCCGCCTTCTCATTCAATTGTTTCTGATATTTATCCAAAAGAAAAACGAGCTACCGCGCTTTCATTTTATTCTACTGGTGTAAACATCGGTGTCCTCTTTGGTTTTCTCCTGGGCGGTTGGCTAAATGAATTTTTTGGATGGCGGGTCGCATTCTTTGTAGTCGGTGTGCCGGGTATCTTTATAGGAGTATTAGTAAGACTAACTCTTCGAGAACCAATTCGTGGACTCATGGAGAATAAGATTGTCTCCGAGATCCAAGTTTCTTTTTATGAAGTAATTGATCTTTTATGGAGTCGCCGTTCCTTTCGACATCTCGCATTGGGAGCAGGTCTCAACGCTTTTGCCGCATATGGCGTGCTCAGTTGGTTGGCCTCTTTTTTTATACGCAGTCATGGTATGACTACGGGCGAGCTTGGCACATGGCTAGCAATGTCAACTGGACTGTTTGGTGCAATCGGGGTATTTGCCGGCGGAATGATCGCAGACAAGCTCGCGCCCAGAGATAAGCGCTGGTACATGTGGATACCTGCTAGTGCGGGCGCAATCGCTATTCCGTTCATGATTGCCGTAATGTTAGTTCCTGGACAATACACCGCCCTTATTCTCGCCTTTATACCGGGGCTCATGTACAACGTCTATCTCGGAAACTGTATCGCTACGACTCACGGTCTAGTTGGACAACGAATGCGCGCAACTTCGTCGGCGATTCTATTTCTAATTCTCAATATTATTGGCTTGGGACTAGGACCGGCTTCTATCGGAGTGCTGAGTGACTTTCTTACTCCTAGCCTCGGAACTGACTCCTTACGCTATGCTATGCTAATTCTAATTCCAGGCGTCACTATTTGGTCAGTTTTGCATTTCTATCTTGCCTCAAGAACACTTCAAAAAGACTTGGCAGCAGCACCCGACTAGTTAAAGTGAGTGATACCAGAGACTGCTTTTCATCGAAATAACTATTCCTGATTGCCCACTTATTCCAATAAACCTTAGTTAGTCTAAAGCTTTAAAGCGGCGACAAGATCGAGCAAGTTGTATAAGACATTCTATCTAGAAATTATAGCGCATTCTTGCCAACCTTGTAGAAAAGTATGATTGCCGGCGAAGAGACAGAGTTGACGATTACTTAATTCAATAGAGAGTATTGACTGGCAGGCCGCCATTAACGAACGTCGCTTTTCTTCTTCAATACCATGGCTATTTTTGCAACGTGTTTATATAACTCACTACGTTGGTAATAGCTTGATCGTCGCGCAGTGTCGCAGACATAGCCAGCATCTGCGCACCGAAAGAATCGTCTGGGTGGGTGCCGCGAATACCAGCGCGAAAATTATTTATCTGGGTAAGCAAATACCAATCGTTTTGACCCGCAAGAGCAGGCGCCCCTAAGGCTTCGTTACCTTCGGCATTCGTGCCATGACAGCTGGCGCATATCTGATATGCGGAACGCCCCCGATTCACATTTCCTTCAATAGTGACGTCAGCTGCTACAAACTCCCAAGCACCTACCCAACTAACAATATCAGCGATACTTGCGTCGGTGAGTTTCGCCGCCATCGACTGCATGGCTATACCCTGTAAATCATCAGTATGAGTACCACGGATTCCTTCACGAAAATTTTCCAATTGACGCTGGAGATACCAGCCTTCCATGCCAGCTAAGCGCGGAGCTTGCACTGCGATATTACCCTCTCCCTTTGCGCCATGGCAGGTAGTGCAATAACGATCGCTCATATCTGCCGGTGATCCAACATCAGCGGCATTAACAACAAAGGTAAAATGAGCGCTAAAAAATAATGCAGCTAGTGTAATAAACCTCTTCATGCTTCTTCCGCTCTCACTCGTTGGTCAAAATCTGCCAATGCATAGTGAGCTGATTGTATTGCGCTTTCCATCCACGCCGAATGCTGAGTACTCTGATCGCCGATCAAATAATGTCGACCATTCACAGGTTGCCGTATAGTCGTGTACATTTGCTCCTCATGTTCCGACCAGCCACCGCGGCTACGACTCCATCTCGGAGCACAACCCAGCATGTGGTTCATCCGGTGCCAGGCAATAGTAATTGGTTTTTCTACCATTTGACGATAGTTAGGGTGTATTTTTTCACCGGAGGAAATAAAATTCTCAATACGTTGCTCTTGAGTCATCTCTGTGAAATTCGCGCCACCAAAATTATAAGCAGACAAAACAACACCTTTTTCCTTGTGAATACCATGAGGCGGATACCAAATTTGCCGAATTGGAGCATTAATCCAACTTATACCTCCGTAGATATTTTCTTTCTCCCAAAATCGCTCTTTAGCTTGGAATGCCGCCTTATATGCTTTCCCACGGCGGATGTAATTTAGTGCTTCGATGTACTCCATAGGAAAGTTATTTGGAATTCCGGACATCAAATGACTAGGAATGCAATTGAAACAGTAGTCCACCTTCAGCGACTTAGGAACACCCTCTTGCTCATAAGCTATTTCTACACCATTGTTATTTACCATTACAGCTGTTACGGGGCTACGGAATTCTATTCGGGCGCCAAGACGATTAGCGAATGCATAGATGATCCTATCCATTCCTCCCACAGGTTGCATTAGTAGAGGGCCGCTACCGCTACCTTCTTGAGTCGTGGTCATGACATTATTTGCCAATCGCGTCTTCAATAAATCACGCAAAGCAATTACATCTTTCTTAGAGCCATGATCGAGAAAACCACCACTCCTATACCCGGCTCTAACCGAACCGCGATAGAGCATATCCTCGTCAAGATCACCGAAACTACGCAGCATTCCCAATAAAATTTCAGATTCGGACTCAGTCAGGGAGGAATCCATTTCTTCTGCACTCAAGGATTTGGCAAGCATTTCGGAAATGAATCCGGTCATACTCGAAGAGTAGTCTGTATTACGCACGGGTTTACCGCCGTTCATTGCATCGTCTTGCACCCAGCCAGTCTTACTCTCATTGGCGAAAACTTGTAGTTCGACACCCAATTCTTTGCAGTAACTCAGTACACTATTGTGAATGCTAGGGATTCTTGCCGCACCGGCGTTAAAATACAAATGTGGCTCGTCATCCCAATCACAGCGTTGATAGTTTCCTATCTCATCGATAACAGTGCCAGAACGCACGGTGAATATTCTGCCGCCCGCACGGTGCGAGGCTTCTAGAACAGTACAGTTATAACCAGCCTTAGTTAATTCCCAAGCGGTAACCAAAGCCGAAATGCCAGTACCAAGTATTGCCACACTCTTACCGTTGCTTGACTGATTAGATAGTGAAATTTCTGTAGCTTGGCTCGCCAAGGGCATTAGCCCTAGGGCTGCTCCGGCACTCAATACAGCGGATGAACCACCATAGGCTCCCAACAAGTTAAGAAATTCTCGTCTACTAACTGAGTTGGTCATGAAGCTTAATCTCCGATCGAATACCTGTAGCGATTTTAACAGGCTGAAAGTCTTAAACAAAGCGAGATGCTAAGGTATCTGGGCTCTACAAGCGTTTTGTGTCGATCCTATCTGATTTGCTGAAGCTCTATTTAACTATTAGAATCAGTTCTTCGATATATCCTATCTTTCCACTTTTCATCAACCCCTATTTCATCAAGAAGGAGCCCTGAGTAGATATGAAAACTATTTATAAGAAACTATTAGCCACGGCCGTTATGTTTTTCATTTCAGGGCAATCTATTATGCTTGCAGTCGCGCAGGACTTCCTAGCCGGCGAACCCTTAGGAACAATAAATGAAGCTGGCAACAGAATGCCAATGTCAGACAATGTGAAGGTTTTTGGAAGCTTCCATTTCTCGGAAAGCTGTACTTTCGATCCAGAAAAGAACCTGATTTTGGCAATGAATAATGGTAACCGTGGCGATGGTACCGAGAACGATGGTTTCGTTTCTCTAATCAACCCAGATGGCAGCGTTCATACGGCTAAATGGATAGGCGCAACACGGGACGGGCTTAAGTTACATCAGCCACTTGGCAGCGCTATTAACAATGGAGTGTTGTATACGGTTGATACAGGCCATGTTGTTTCATTCGACCTGGCTAGTGGGCAACCCTTAAATACAATTCCAGTTACCGGCTCCACATTGTTAAATGGCATTGCGGTCGCAGACGATGGCACGGTCTACGCGTCAAATACACGCTCACCTGAACGGATTTATAAAGTAACAGGGGATGGAACATCCAGCATATTTGCAGATGGTGCACCACTGGCTGCACCTAACGGCGTGGCAATCGACACAGACGGTAATATCGTTGTCGTTAATGTAAACGATAATGCTGTGCTTACTTACAATACTAGCGGCGATCTAATTCGAACTGAATACGCTGCCGAAGGTGGCAATGACGGTGTGGTCGTTCTGGAAGATGGAACAAAATACGTGAGCAGCGTGCGCTTTGGCAGCGTATCTCGCATTCGCCCTGGAGAAGATGCCGAGGTCATCGCTACTGGAATTCCTAGCGCAGCTTCAATGTGCTACGACTCAGTGCAACACCAACTAGTCATCCCCCTGAATAGCAATTTTGCGCTAGCGTTCATTAAACTCTAAGTAAGACAAAAAAGACGAGGCAATCATGACCCGCTTATTTCTCAATTCAACTACATCTAATCGCAAGGGAAGTATTGTTCAAACGATGATTCTAATCGCCATCTCCATGCTGTGGCTTGTTACTCCATTAAGCGGGCAGGAAAACCCTTATCAAGTGGTCTATCACTGGGGTGAGCTGCCTAATGGACAAACAATGGGTATTGTGACAGGCGTGCAACCAGACCCGGATGGTGAGCATATCTGGATCGTTGAACGCTGCGGAGCCAACCAATGTGCTGGCTCTTCGCAGCATCCCATCCATAAGTTGGATAGCGAAGGCAATACAGTAAAGAGCATTGGCGCAGGTGTTTTTGCCTGGCCCCATGGCTTCGACATGGATGCCGACGGCAACTTCTGGGTCACGGAAGGAGCGCCGCTTGGCGATGCTCGGGGCGAGGCTGGGATGGAAAGAGGCATGGGCCATCAAGTCATAAAAATAAACCAAGATGGTGAAGTACTTATGCGGCTGGGTGAACCTGGCGAAGCTGGGGATGATGGAGAGCACTTCAATGGACCCGCTGCCGTCCTAGCTGCGCCGAATGGGGATTTATGGATAGCTGATGGCCACCGCGGTGGCAACAACCGGGTGATGAAATTCTCCGCTGACGGTGAACTACTATTACAGTTAGGCGGTGGTGTGGAAGATACGAGCAGAGAAAGTGCTCGTTTTAATGACCCCCATGATATAAAAATGGACTCTCAGGGCCGTTTATTCGTTGCCGACCGCGGTAACAATCGCATCCAAATATTTAATCAGGAAGGTAAGCTACTCGACATCTGGACGCAGTTTGGCCGACCCAGTGGAATCTGGATCGATGCCGAAGATAAGATTTTTGTCGCCGACGGCATGTCTGGCGAACAATGGAATAGAGGCTGGGAACGTGGAATTCGTATTGGCGATGCCAAGTCGGGTTATGTCACAGAATTTATTCCTGACTACGAAGTGCCTACCGGCAGCGGTATTGAATTTTTAGCATCAGACCATCAAGGTAACATTTTTGCTGGCCAAGTTGGCCGACAACGATTTGAAAAATATATGCGGACACGTCCGTAGTCAGCTCTGCAAAGAATAGGTATTTACACCAATGATTGTTATTTAGAAAGCATCATTATGAAAGCGAATACGTTACGAAATTTATTACTAACAAAATTGATAACAATCAGTTTACTTCTCGTTAGTGCTGCTCAGGGCGCTGCGGAAGCACCTGACCTTGAGGGAAGCAATTGGCAATTGGTGCGACTAAAGGTTCTGGGGGGCTTCGAATTTTCCCCTGAAGAGCCAAGTAAGTACGTGTTGAATTTTCGAAGTGAAAACCGACTCACAGGGGCATCTGATTGCAATCAATTCGTCGGCTCGTGGATTCAGGAAGGATCCAATCTGCGTTTTGAGCCATTAGGCTCTACTCGAAAATTATGTGCACCAGGGTCGCTACACAATAACTTAGTCTTATATTTAAGAGACAGTATTGAATTCTCGATCGTGAACGGAAACATGATAGTGACTACGACAACTGCTGATATTGAGATAGAGTTTGAAGCTCGATAACTAATTGAATTATCAATTCGAGCACCACTATTAAAACGCGTTGTACTTTAAAAACACGCACTTCAATAAAAATGACTCAAAGAAATAACTAGTTAAGCGAATTGAGGCGATGCATCTAGTCTCTGACCTTTTATACGCATAAAGAACATGGTCAGTATCACCAAATTCATCAAACCCATAAAAGTCGCGAATGCAAAAGACCAGTTATAATCTCCGTTGATATCATAGAAGAGACCTCCAAAGAACCCCCCTAGACCCATGCCACCCCAACCAAAAAATGAAGTTATACTCATCGCTCTGGCGGAGAATCGTGCCGAAACCATCATCCTGACACAAACCAATATACTCGACATCACACCGGAGTAAGTGAAACCAAAAAAAACTGCAAGCAAGTAGAGCCCAGTTGCACTATCAATATGAGGAAACCAAAAAACTGAAAACGTTTGCCCTACCGACATGATTATATAGGTGGGCAAAGCACCAATAACATCTCCAAGCTTCCCACCAAATATACGTCCAGCGCCTCCAGCTAACATCAAAACTAACAAAACGCTCGTGGCAAATTCCAGAGATCGACTTGCGTCAGTCAACATAGGCACCAAGTGTACGATGGGAACCGACATGCAATTGCAGCAGAACATGACTGCGAAACTCATCCAGATGACAACTTCTTTTTCTGACAAAGAAAAATGTCTTACTTCCTTTTCAGGTGCTAGCCGAGCAATTTCCCTTCGGGGTGATTCTCGAACTAAAAATGCAATAGGGAGAGCGATAACTAAATAGGATATTGCCATCGCTTGATAAGCCCACTGCCAACCATTGCTGGTAATAGCTATGCCGACAAGATAAGGAATGATTCCCTGACCTATGGCACCACCGGAAGCAGTTATGCCGAGAGCTAATCCTGGGTTATGACGAAACCAGAATCCAACATTGGCAAATAGAGGCGTCGATGCCATAGCATTGCCAAAGGCACCAAATAAAAAGTAAAAGGCGTAAAACTGGAAGAGACTGGTCAACGAACTCAACATAAATAGACTGAACGACATGGTCAAAGCAGCCACTACACCGAACCATCTTGAGCCCCATCGATCGGCAACATAACCCCAGAACACTCCAAACAATGCCGATGAAAACGCGATGGTGGTATACCCCAAAGAAGTCTCCGCCCTACCCCAGCCAAATTCCAATGCCAATGGTTTGAGGAATACCGAAATAGCACCGAGCGCTCCGAATGACAAGCCACTAAGTGTGAACACGACAAACACCATTAACCACCCATAGGCTGGGTCGCGTTCCACTGCACTAACTGAAGGAGAGGTCATTGCCAGTCCATTCTTAAAATCGTAGTGGCATACTACCTGTTCTGATGCAACGTCGTAACTATGAGCTTTACAGAATTCTTATATGAGTCCTATAACTTTCTTATTTCGAAGTGGTTGTGCTTGTAAGATATGATTCTTTACAAACCTTCGCACATGCTCTGAGGGCTATTCTCCAAATAGAGCCGAATACGCTTTTTGAAGACTTTCTCCAAAAAAAACCTCCAGCATAAGACTATTTATGGAAAATAAGGCAGCACGCTACATCCGGCATTTGTGCAAATAATGCTATACAATATGATCAAATAGTAGCTGCAAAGGTTTAGCCCAAATGACTATGAGAACATTAGCGTTAGTTATTGCCGTTGGGGTATCTTTTTCTCTACAAGCGACTTCTGACGTGTCCGGCTTCTGGCTACTTATCCTTCCTGATTCAGAAAGCGAAATAATATTCACGGATGCAGGCCTCCGGATTCAGGGCGAATACGATCTGTTAGTCGATGACCCGAGTCTTTCCTGTGTTCCTGCTAGTGCAGCGCGTATCTGGGCTAATCCCGGTTCTCGCATATCCATTGAACAAACCGAAGAAAACATTTTAATTAATTATGAATTGTTCGACCTGCGACGAGTAATTCCGATAGGCGATGAATCTGTAATACCTGCGCTTCCCAGTACACAGAATTTAGCAGGAACCTTTTTTGAACAAATGGGGTCATCATTCGCCCATTATGAAAATGATAGTCTATTCATCGAGTCAAGAAATCACACTCATGGATATATTCGTACTTCTCGTGGTATTCCTCAATCGGCAGAAACAATCGCCATCGAAGAATTGAGAATCGAAGATGACAAGCTTCGCATTACTCATACCTACATCGATGAAACACTCTACGAACAACCTTTAGTTTTGAATTATACCTTTCAGCGAATTGGCGCAACTGAAATCGAAACTTATAACTGTACCGAAGCAGATTACGATTGGTTCAATCAATTAAACGCGCCGACGGAAGAAGCTCCATGAGAATATACCTAATTTTAGCAATGCTCTGTGTGCTGCCCACTGCCACCTCTGCTCATCACTCCACCAATACAAATTTCACTCAGGAAATAATTTCAGTTAAAGGCGTAATAGAAAGGGTGCGTTTCCAAAATCCACACGCATCAGTACTTGTCAAGAATACAGATACAGAAGGGAACGACATATTTTGGCTAATCGAAACAAATTCTCGCACCACTCTGCAGCGGCTAGGTGTATCGTTGGATAGTTTAGATGTCGGCTCTACTATAGAAGCAATAGGTCGCAAAGGCCGCAGGCAGTACACAATGTACCTGCAAGAAATTACCTTTGCAGATGGAACAACCTTCACCCCAACTCCAGACCGTGACTAATCGCTAAGAAGAATGTCAGCAGATTGCTTTTTCTTACACATCACTATCGGCATGAAACTCATCATCATCTCACCATTCTGATTAAAAATTTCGTTGTACATAAAGACAGTACCTATATCGGGCCTCGAACGTGATTCTTTTTTGTTTATAATCGAGTTCTTCATTCTCAGCCGGTCACCGGGGAAGACGGGTTGAGTCCAACGAAGTTCATCAATACTCGGCGAACCAAGAGCACCGGTCTCCCCAGTAGGCATATTGTCCACTGTCATCCGCATCGCTATCGCGCTGGTATGAAAACCAGATACTCAGAGCCCGCCAAAGTGCATTGCCTTCCCCGCCTCTTCTGATAAGTGAAAGGGCTGAGGGTCAAAGTTCAAAACGAATTCTAGAATTTCCTCTTTAATAACCAGATAGTCGCCGTATTCCTGGCTCATTCCTACTTCGAAGTCTTCGGAAAATTTTGGTGAAGTCATAATGACTTATCTCTCATGGAGATAGCTCAATGGTTGGTTTAAGACTGAGAGTGTAAATGCTAGTTGGTATTTTCGTGTAGCCCCTTATACTTCAGTTATGAACTCATCACTGTTTTCAGAAGAGAACGACAATACTGCCTATCAGCCATTGGCTGCTCGCATGCGCCCAGATTCTGTGCATTCCTTCGTTGGCCAGGCTCATTTATTAGGACCTGGGAAATCGATTTACAAGGCTATTGAAAACAAACTCCCTCACTCAATGATCCTTTGGGGCCCCCCTGGAGTAGGCAAGACCACTTTGGCGAAAATCATCGCCGCTGCTTGTGATTACCATTTTGAATCCCTCTCTGCAGTACTAGCAGGAGTGAAAGAGATAAGAGCTACGATCGAACAAGCTCGATATCATCAGGCAAATGGTCCTCGAAAGACGATCCTCTTCGTCGATGAAGTGCACCGATTTAACAAGGCACAACAAGATGCATTCCTGCCGCATATTGAAAATGGCACGCTATTGTTTATTGGCGCTACCACTGAGAACCCTTCATTTGAGCTGAACAATGCCTTGCTTTCTCGTGCACGCGTCTATCTATTAAAATCTCTTAGTGAAGAAGATCTGTTGGGAGTTGTTGACAGTGCGCTTGTTGATAATGAACACGGCCTTGGTAATCTCAAGTTAGAGTTAAGCGAAAAACAAAAACAGATGTTAGCGAGAGCAGGTGACGGGGATGCACGCCGCACACTAAATTACCTCGAAGTACTAAGTGATATGGCGGAATTGACTGATGAACGACGCACAGTCACTGATGATCATTTAACGCAAGTATTACAAGAAAGTTATCGCCGCTTTGATAAGGGAGGCGATAGTTTTTACGAACAAATTTCTGCATTACATAAATCTATCCGTGGTTCTTCGCCTGATGCAGCCTTGTATTGGTTAACTAGAATGTTAGACGGTGGATGCAATCCACTATATCTCGCCCGGCGACTTACACGGATGGCGAACGAAGATATCGGTCTCGCTGATCCCCGCGCATTACAAGTCACGCTGGACTGTTGGGATACTTATTCTCGCTTGGGGAGCCCTGAAGGAGAACTCGCCTTGGCACAGGCTGCTGTTTATTTGGCTAGTGCGCCGAAGAGCAATGCGGTTTATGAAGCTTTTAGTGCAGCCCGTAATGCTGCTTCTGATCACGGTAGTCTTGAAGTGCCTCTTCACCTGCGCAATGCCACTACTTCACTAAGTAAAGAACTAGGCTATGGTGAGGACTATCGTTATGCTCATAACGAAGAAAATGCTTTTGCCGCTGGAGAAAACTACCTGCCGGAAGAACTAAAAAACGAACAATTCTATTACCCCAGAGAAAATGGCTTAGAACTTCGCATCAAAGAGAAAATGGAACAGTTCCGGGAATTAAATGACCAGGCAACGGATAAGCGCTATAAACAATAAGGGATCAATCAGTCACCTTTCCTTCAAAGTGACTCTAGAGTACGAATTAATTTTTGTGTCTGATCGGCTAACTCCAATCCCAGAGGTGTGAGATAACCACCATCTTCCAGAGTAATGACATTCTTCGCGAACAATCGTTTGGCGGCCGCAATTCTGGCCGGATCAGCCTCATGATGAATCTTCAATCCGGCCAAAGAGCTCTCTAGATTGAACAAATTTAACAATTCTAATTCTTCTAAAAATTCATTACTCAGGTGCATGTATGCTATCTCTTGGAAGGGAATCACTTAATTCGAGAGTTTTTTCTAATGAGCGACCATTGTTACCCAGTTGTCGGTTCATGCGCAATATCTAGGCCATCCCTCTTAAACAAGAAGCCTGAGACTATAAAATATTTAATAAGCAGGCAATAAAGCTTCACCCATAAATTTATACCGCAGATGATTTAATTGCAAAGACGTGCCAATATAGCTTGGTATAAATGCTAATTATTAAAAGTGCCGCAGAAGCGGCAGGGATCAAAGATGAATTTGTTGAAAAGAACTTTATTGAATTCTATAGCTAGTATTTCAGTAACTATACTTGCGCTAACCAGCGCATCTGCGCTTGCTGCAGACGCTGATGTTGCCGCTGCATTGGCTCATTCCGATCGCCCGAGTGGTGATAGCGCTGCCGATGCCGGCCGCATGCCAGGAGATGTGCTGAGCTTTGCTGGCCTTGAAACTGGCATGGATGTTTTTGAAGTAGAAGCTGCTGGTGGCTATTACACTGAAATACTCAGCCGTGCAGTTGGCAGTTCCGGCAGTGTAATTCTTCAGCACCCTCCTGGCCTTATGGGTTTTGTTGGTGATGGTATTGACGTTCGTACAGCTAACAATCGACTAAGCAATGTGACAGTGAGTATTTCTAATTTTGACGAATTGGATGCGGCTGATAATTCTATGGATATCGTTACCTGGATACTTGGTCCTCATGAATTAGGGTTTGCTCCTGAAGGCAACAGCCTTGGTGACGCTGCTGGAGCATTTCGTGAAATCGCTAGAATTCTGAAACCAGGTGGAGTGTTGCTGACATCTGATCACATTGCTGCCAATGGCGCGGGAGTTGAAGCAGGTGGAACTCTGCACCGTATCGAGGAAAGCATCGTTACCGATTGGGCCGAAGCGGCTGGGCTATCTGTTGCTGCTACTTCCGATATATTCAAAAATGCGGCTGACCCGCTTACTGAAGGTGTTTTTGCACCAGCGATTCGTGGGAAGACTAGCAAGTTCTTGGTGTTGTATAGAAAGTAAATTTACAACTGACTTTTTGATTACGTTTTACTGGCGGTTGTTGGTACCTGATTTACTTGCGACCAATCACGCTTTATTTTTACAGCTCTGAGAAATTCGTAGCTCTCCAAGGGGCCGCAGTTGCAGAGAGTACCAGGTTGTTGCTACCTCTCGCGCCAAAATGGAGCGTGTTGTTCTCAGACAGTCCTCACTCAAGCTGAAAAACTGAAGTGCTAGGGCATGGTCTGACTGCAAGTAAATTCTGTACTAAAAATTACCTCAGTTGAATGCAATCCCGCAGCGTGTCGTATATCGATCTCAGAAATCCCTCTCAGACTTAGGCTGCTGTCCTAAGTAGCCAATTGAAATAAATTGAAATATTCGCTTGCAGTTAAACGCCAAGCCCCTAGTATGCCTGTCCCATTAACGCTTCTTGTCACTTAAACCAGAGAATCCCTCCATGAAAATTCTGAAGATATTGCTATGCGCAGTCTGCATAACCTCTGCTCCCTTATTTTTATCCAGGGCATTAGCAGCAGATGAAGGTATTTTCATTCAACGTATTGATGGCGAGCCAAGGCTTGCTGACTTCACCGGCATGACCCCCAATACCGCTCTGGCCCGGTCTATGACAAGAGTCGAAGGATTTATCCAACGGCAGCCGGACGACGGTGAGCCGATCACCCAACACACAGAAGTCTATGTCGGCTATGACCAAGAACATATCTATGCCGTATTTCTAGCCTTTGATACTGAGCCAGAATTGATCCGTGCCAATTTGTCATCGAGAGAGAATATTGATGGCGATGATCGTGTGGGTCTGACTATCGATACCTTTAATGATCAACGCACAGCACTATCATTCCATGCTACTCCACTCGGCATTCAATGGGATGCCCGCTGGACTGAGGGCTCATCTCTGAGGGCAGGATTCGATACAACTCTAGAAGCTGTATGGGATAGTGAAGGTGAACTGACCGATCAAGGATATATGGTTCGCATGTCGGTGCCACTTCGCAGCCTCCGCTTCCCTGACACAGACGAACAGCTATGGCGAGTGCAATTTGGCAGAACCATTCCAAGACTTAGCGAATTTGCATATTGGCCCGCCTACTCTCTTGAAGTTGAAGGACGCCTAAATCAGACAGCTCTTTTACGTGGAATTCAAGATGTTTCACCTGGCAATAACTCTCAGATAATTCCCTTCATCTTTGCCCGCGATGTTGATGCATTAAATCCAAACGCACCAGGTGGTCCGCGATTTGAAACTGAAACAGAAATGGATGTGGGCATTGACGCAAAGATTGTGTTTAACGACTCTATGGTGCTGGATATCACACTAAATCCGGATTTCAGTCAGGTTGAATCGGACCAGCCGCAAGTCACGGTAAATGAACGATTCGAAGTTCAATTTCCAGAACGACGCCCTTTCTTTGTAGAAAATGCTGACTTCTTTGCCACCGATTCCATACTGCTGTTTACCCGCCGTATTGTGGACCCAGAAGGCGGCATACGTTTTACAGGCCGTTCGGGCGACTATGGCTTTGGTACAATCCTTATCAATGATGAAGCGCCGGGCTTAAATCGAGACAGTGGCGACCCCCTGCGCGGAGAAAAAGCAAATATTGGAATATTGCGTGGCTTCAGAGATATATCTGAGCAATCCCGTATTGGCTTCCTGCTAACTGATCGAGAATTGGGAGAAGGATACAATCGCGTAGCTAGCGTCGATGCTAGGTTGAAACTAAACAACAACTGGATTACCAATATGCAGTTAGTCGGCACTGACAGTGAGCCGCTAACTGGCGGTGATGCTTCAACAGGTTATCAGCGCAACATACAAATCAACCGGACCGGGCGCACGCTCAGCACTCATACACATTTTGTTGACACCACTGATAATTTTCGTACTGAACTGGGTTTCCAGAATCGGTTTTTTCGACCAGACACATCAGGCATTCATAACAGCATGAACCTGAATTTCTATCCGGAAAATTCTAATATAAACACTTACAGTGCTAGAGTATTTGATGTCTATCTAAATGATAACGACGGCACTCGAATCTATCACCAACTAGGACCAAGTTTTAACCTTAGTTATGACACAACAGGTATTGGGTTCAACTACACCGACTACACAGAAATTCTTCAACCCAAAGATTTTGCGGGCATTGTTACTAATCAGCGTTATGACTACGACAACTGGCAAGTGAATTTCAATAATAATACCTTTGAAGCAGCCGTTGTAAGATTGAGCTATCGTACTGGTAAAACTCTAAATTTGGTTCCTCAGCTCGGCAGCCTGCCTTATGTCGCAGATACGAATCGTATTGACATTTCTCTAACTCTAAGGCCAATGGATCGACTACGAATCGAAAATACTTATTTCCGTACTGAGTTAGAAAATCAAGGTGGTGGCGCAAAAATATTTAGTAATGAAATTATCCGTAGCAATTGGAATTACCAATTCACCAAAGAACTATCACTACGTTTCATCGCTCAATACGACGAGACCGATGCAGGTCCGGCAACAAAACTTGAAGATGATGAAAGCCTCAACTTCGATATGTTATTGCGTTATGTGATTAATCCTTGGTCTGCTTTCTATGTTGGCTACAATTCTAATCAAAGTAATTTCGATATTGTAGAGATGGAAGGCGAACGTGAATTGGTGGTAGCAAATAATTTGCGCCAGGATGGCGATCAATTCTTCGTGAAATTTTCTTATTTATTCCAGCGCTAAGAGCTCTTGGCACTCGGTCAATTACACAAAGTATGCCTAAATGGTAGCCACCGTTCACAGTTAAAGGGATACCGACAAACACGATAAATATATTCCAGCTCTCTCTGAGAGGAATTTTTTTACCCTAATAATTGATCTTTATTAAGTGCAGACCCTTAGATTTAACTTTGGCACTAAGTTTGTGGGTTTGCTGCGCCTGAAGAGCCTTTTCAATTCCTTCAATATCAATGGTACCCTTTGCTAATTCAAACAGCGCACCCACGATATAGCGAATCATGTGTTTCAGGAATCCATTCCCTTGAATTTCAAAATAGTAGATGTCGCTACCGAAATCCGACAGGCTTGATTGTAGTAGCTCGAGATTAAAGATTTTCCGAACTGTAGTTTTTACATTCTTGTCATTGATTGAAAAGTTTCTGAAGTCATGCTCGCCCACGAATAGTTCGCAAGCATGTCGCATCGTTTCTATAGCTAATTTAGTGTCGCTGTCACCATTTTTAGTTAGTAATAGTTGAGCAACAATATCGCTCAAAAGTGGTGAGCTAACCTCATTAATGGAAAAATAGTAACGATACATCTTACCAATATTTTTTTCGGCAGGATTGAAGTCAGAGGGACAGTTTTCACATTTACTGATTCGAATATCATCCGGTAGGAGAGAGTTTAATCCTAGCTGTAGTTTATCGGATGCAATTTCTATAGGAAGTGTAAGTTTAGCAATCTGGCCTAGCGCATGAACACCTGCGTCGGTTCGACTTGCACCAGAAACCACACAGTCTGCATAGTTACAGATTTTTCTCAGGCATCGGAGAATTTCAAACTGTATAGTAGGTTTTTTACCTCCATCTCCCAAATCTTGCCAACCATAGTAATTGGTGCCCTTATATGAAATAAGCACTCGAAAGTATTGCTGCATTATTCTTTTTCAGCGTTAAGGTGATAGTTCAAATTTTCAAAAAGATCCATAGCAACAAATAGTTCAATTAAACTAATTATAATTTCGGACATTAATCAAATGGCCGCTTCTTCAGAGTCTCAAGATTCGCTCGAAGCTCATTATTTTTCCTCTAATATGAGCAATCGCTCTGTCTCCAGTCTTAAATTCCGCTAATACATCACGAAAGAAAATAACCGATCTCTAACCGCAACTAATAAATATTGTCTATCATCTACCATAAAAGTTTGCGGTGGGTTGGTCATATTTCCAATTCGTGTATGCCAAAGTAAATCGCCATTTTCTGCATCAAACGCGACCATGTTGTTTCTACCGTCACCGGTAAATACTAAGCCACTAGCAGTAGTTAACACTCCTGCCGCAACTCCATCACCGCCCGGCCATTCATGTCGCCACACAGCTTTACCAGTTTTGTAGTCGATGGCCTGGAAGGCACTGTCCACATCGCCAATTTCATCCCGTTGCTTTCCACCTAATCCCATGGAGCCACGAGGGTCTGGGTCAGTAAGATAAAGCATGTTGTAACCGTTGTTCTCTTGGGTATAGAACAAGCCGGTGTCAGGATTAAAAGCTGGAGGCTGCCAATTGGCAACACCGCCCTCTACTGGTGAAACCAAAGAACCGGCGATGGTCGCATCTTTTATTGGATTAGGTTCTGGCGAGCCATTTTCGCGAATTCTTGAAGACCAATTGGCTGTGGTGCTATAGAGATTTGTAGCTATGTGTTCGCCAGTAACTCGATCGACAGTGAAGAAATAGCCATTTCTGGATGCGGTTGAAACTAATTTTCTTGGCTGACCATCAATAATGCCATCGATGAGAATTGGCGTTTGTGCTGAATCCCAGTCGTGGGTATCGTGTGGAGAAGTTTGAAAATACCACTCCATCTCCCCGGTAGTGACATTGACAGCAACCAAAGAACAGGTAAACAAATTATCTCCAGGTCGTGACACGCCGGTATAGGCTGGAGTGGGATTACCGGTACCGAATATATAGAGATCAGTTTCTGGATCATACACTCCAGGAACCCAAGCATTGCCACCGCCATGGCTAGCAGCATCAAGACTGGGCCAAGTGTCCAGTCCGGGGTCCCCTTCGTTCATTGGAACTGAATAGAATCGCCAAAGTAGTTCACCGGTGCTAGCATCGAAAGCCTGGGTGAAACCAGGTTGATCCAAATCGTTGCCAGTGCCGACAATGACTCTATTGCCAACTACTATAGGCGCCATAGTTGAAAAGTATTGCAGCTCAAAACTAGCGATCTCTGCATGCCAGTTTTCTTCACCTGTATGAATATTCACCGACACCAAAAAGTTGTCAGGGGTCTCAAATAACAATGAGTCATTCCAAATTGCAGACCCGCGGCTGCCGATGTGAGTGCCACCTAAAGTCTCCCAGTGATAATGCCAAATCTCACTTCCGTCTCGAGCATCCATAGCCCAAGCATGATCAGGTGAGGTAACGTATAGAATGCCATTAACTTCGAGAATGGATCCTTTCAGTGAACCGCTGGTAATGTCGATATCACCCCTGCCTTCTCCTCCAATTTTTGTAACTATATTGGAAGAACCTGTAAAAGGATCGAAACCACTTCTAGTGGTAAAATTCATCTCGGTAGTCCATGCCAAAGTCAGATTTTTTACCGTGTCTTTGTCAATCTGGGTAAGGCTGCTATAACGTTTACCGCTGTAGTCACCGGAGTACGATCGCCAGTCACCGTCAAGATCGTTTAATAACTCATCAGGAGATACAACCACGCCATTTTGCGCCAATAGCTGAATCGGAAGAGTGCACCCTAGCAAAATTAATAGGATTAAATTTTTCATTTCAGCGTCTCCATGTAGGCAGTTACATCGTGGATAGTTTTGTTGGTAAGTTCTGCCAATAATTCCTTATGCCTTCCTAAGGGGTCGTCAATTTCGATTCGTGGTGAATCTCCATTTCTTAAAAAACTTCTATAGCCGCCGGTTGTTGTTCGCAAGCTTAAGAAAAAGTCATCGTAACGAAGTAGTGACCCGCTTACTCGACCGCCATCTGCAAGAGTGACAATGACGTTTTGAGTAGGTCCAGAGGAGTCACCTCTACGACGAAGTCCACCTCCTACCCAGGCATTTTGCAGTTCATAATCATCGATAATTCGACTAGAAATTCCTTGCAGGTCTCCACTGGCGGAGTGACAACTACTACACTCCTGATTGAAGTAACGCTCACCTGCTGCAGCATCTCCCACCAAAATATCCAAATCGAAATCAACTGGCGGGGTACTGCCCTGCCGTTCAGCCGTTGCAAGGATCGAATGAATAAATCCAGCCACTGCGGCGATATCATTTTGCACAAGATTGCCAAAGGATGGCATTCGGCCAACTCCCTCTGTTATCACTTGGCCAATAACCTCGCCAGCAATGTCATTTAGAACTATTCCAGAGCGCAGCAAGTTAGGACCACCCTGCTCGCCTCCTCGCAGATCACCGCCATGGCACATGCGGCAATTCACTTGGTACAAGGCCTCACCTCGGGCGATAACCTCCGCAGGCGGCAAGGCTCTCTGCTGAGCCAGAAAGGTAGCGTTTGGATTGGCTATAACGATTTCAGGTTCTATGTCCTGCGCATTTGACGCGTGGACCCATACCATAAGCGTCATGCCTAGCACATATAGTTTCGATCTCATTCTGAAGTTCCTCATTGTTGTTCTTATTCACATAATCCTTCTTATTATCTTTATGATCAAGAGAACCTCAACTTCAACTTAACAATCGTAGCCCGGGCTTGGCCTCATTTCCTGCTGCTTTAATAGCAAAAAAAGGGGTTCAAGAACATATGGAAAATAGACAATCTGCTACTAACAATTCATGGATGAACAAATCATATGTAAATAAACTTGATTAGCTAGTAGTGTCCCACTTATTCTCTATATTTAATGCTTACGTTTGACCAAAGAGGTTAGAAACATGCTAACAAAAACAAAAATCATTGCATCAATTGCTATCGCGCTTAGTTGCTTTGCAACATACACGGCGTTTTCACAGGAAAGTTCAATTTCTTTAGCCACTGATATAAAGTTGCAGGAATGGCAAGCAGTTTTGCACGCCCCCGAAGGTAGAGTTGACCGACAAGTAAAGGTTGTCGATATTGGAAATTCACATGTGGCGGTTGGTGTGTTATTTCGCGATCCTATCATTGCTAATGACCAACCGGTCAGTGGCATCGTTCATACCAGAGTATCTGAAGTGTATTACATTACTGCCGGCTCTGGAGTCTTAGTTACTGGCGGCACGATGTTAAGTCGAAACGATATTCCAAAAAATAGTGATATTGTTGAAGTGTTAGTGGGAGAAAGTTTTTCTACTTCAGTTGCCCGGGGCGACGGTCAAGTTAGGCTGGTGTCCGAGGGCGATATAGTTGTAGTTCCTGCAGGTGTATTCCATGGCTGGCATGAAGTGGAAGAGCGCGTAGAGATGATAAGCATCCGTCCCGACCCTGAAAAAGTATTACCGGCCGGGTACGTAAATCCCTACGCAGAGTAGCAGACACAAAAAACTAGATTTTAAACCTGCGGCAACCTATAGACGCGCTTAGCTGTGTCATGAAACATAGCTGCGCGTTCATTGAAGGAGTATGCCCTGGTTAGTTTTTTGAACTGATTCCATAAAACAGTGTACGAACATGACAGCTTATCCACTGGAAAATTACTTTCAAACATACAACGGTCCGGCCCGAACTGATCGATGATGTAGTGATACCAGTCTTGATTTGCCGTCAACAATTCATTCGATGTTGGTGGCTTCTCTCGCTCATGCCAGCCATAGCCATTAACTACCATCTGAATTCCACCAACTTTTGCTACTACATTCGGACACTCCGCTAATGCAGCAACTGCTGGCTTCCAGGCTGCGAAAACTTCATCACGACGCCCCGCATAGGAACCCACACCGATAGGCCCGCCGAGATGATTAAAAATAATCGTAGTATCGGGAAAGGCTTTTGCAAGATCTGTTAAATCTGCAATATGAGTGTGATAAAGCCAGCCTTCAAATGACAGTCCGTAGGTACGCAGATGCGCGTAACCATTGCGAAATTCTGGATCAAGCAGAATATGCTGCGGTGCATCGGCAGCAATGTTCGGCAACACTGACCTATCTGCCCACGCTGCTCGATGGCGAATGCCACGAAATCGTTGTGGGCTCGCAGCGATCTGAGCTTCGAGAACTGGAGCTACTCTATCGCCAAGTCGCAGATTGGCTGAACCTACGATACCAGTCGCAACTCGCATATCGCCGTAGCCACCACTGGCACTCTTGGCAGCGACACCTTGGACAAATTCTGTCTCACCAACAACTTTTAGTTCTTCTGGTCCATCAGATCGGTACATAGATGTACATTCCACGAATACGGTCTGACGCACATTATGGGCCTGACTGTCTTCGAGCAAATCTTCCAGAAGATAAACGTTATTGGGCCTATCCCATAGATGGTGATGGGGATCGATAATAGGTAAATCGGGCTCCAGCGCTGCTTCCTGAGTCAATGCTAACCAATCGGGCACTGGCTGTGCTTGTGCCTTTTTGGAAAGCCCCGGCAATCCTCCAGAGAGGGCCAGTCCGCTGACCGTGAGTAAACCTGCTTGTGTCATGAAGCCTCTGCGCGTTATATCACTCATAGCATCTCTCCTAGTAGAATTCCCACAGTAAGAATAACCAAAATAGACGGTTGGGGTAAGGACAATTTCAGACCAATTTTGGGAATTGAAAAACTGAGTCTTTAGACCAATAAAGAGTGAGTAATTCAGTAAATGGAAGTAATCTACATACCACGCTTTTGCTGGGAAACTGATAGGATTCAGTCTCACTGCAAGCTCTTAAAGCAATTTCGCATTAAGAATTAACTCATTATTAGAATCAAGCGGCTTTATTATGCCAAAGAAGGATCTCTCTACTAACCACTTAAGGCTCACGCTTAAACTACTGTGTGCAGTAGTAGCAATGACATCATTGCTTTCAGTACAAGCCTATGAAGTCGATCCTGACGCAACGATTTACGATTCACCCACAACTCTGCTAGGCGTTAATCACATTGGATTGTCAGTGAAAGACCTCGATGCTGTTCTTGAATTTTACCAATCGGTGTCGGACTTCAAGCTAGTCAGCCGTGAGACTGTAAGCAGCAACAGCAATGCAGACAAACTATTTGGTCACAATAATATAGAGTTTGAAGTGGCTGTGTTAGAAGCGCCAAATATGTTGTTTGAGCTCACTGAGTTTAAACATAATCGCAACAAACCAGATCGAAAAATGTTGGTGCAAGGACCAGGCATGACACATACTTGTTTTCAATCTCCATCGACTTTTTCTGGCTACGAACGCTTCAAAGACATCGGCGCTGAGATTCTTTCTCGTGGCGAGACTCCAGTGGATTTAGGTGGCTACGGTGTTACTTATGCTTATGCCTATGATCCTGAAGGCAATATGATTGAATTGGAACAGCTCGATCCAGGGCCCTTGTCAGAAGTGCCCAACAAAGTTAAATGGGTAGAAGACGGCATGAGTATGTGGATGACGCAAGTTGCTTTGGTCACTCATGATCTTGAACGGCTGACTGATTACTATGCAAAAATTCTGGCATTCGCACCTTATCGTGAAGGAGACTATGTAAATCACCCGCGCATGGTTGAAATCGCCGATGCTGACAATCTATCTCTATTGGTCACCTGGTTTAGAATGAATGCTCACTCAAAAACTTTGGAATTCTGGGAGTATCGCAACCCGCTAACAACAGAACGCATAGGTAAACTGGATTCGACGGAGTTAGGCTATTCCTATTCCATCGAGGTAGGTGACATACAAGCGGAATATCAACGCATGGCCAGTCTTGGAGTAGAATTTGTTAGTGAGCCTGTGCAACTAGGAGAATTCTGGCAGGCTTATGCTAATGATATCGATGGCAATATTTTTTCATTGCGACAAGCTATTGATGCGAATTCGCTCTACTCAATTCCTCAACTTGAACTGTAATTAAAGTTGCAGCGAACCCAATATTTAATAATTATCTAAAATATTAGAAGTTTAAAACAGAATTTACAAAAAAAAGAGTTTAACTATGAAATATTTCCTTCAGTCGATTGTTCTCTTAGCTACGTTTTTATTCACTTCGATTCTTGGCGCTGCAGAATTTGCTGACAAGGTCGAGCATAAGTTCGCCGATAGCGATGGCGTCACTATTCATTATGCTAAAGCAGGGTCCGGCCCACTTGCGGTGTTTATCCATGGCTTTCCAGACTACTGGTATTCCTGGCGCCATCAGATGGAAGGTCTCGCTGAAAACTACACCGTGGTTGCGATGGATACTCGAGGGTACAACAAAAGCGATCAACCAACGGGTGTCAAGAATTATGGCTTAGAGTTGTTAATAGCAGACGTTGCCGCAGTCATCGAAAATGAAGGCAGAGAGAATGCGGTAATCATAGGTCATGACTGGGGCGGTGTTATCGGTTGGAGTTTCGCTGCGGCTCGACCAGATCTTACTAGCCGACTAATTATTATTAATCTTCCTCATGTAAAAAACCTCGCTAGAGAATTGGCCAAAATGGAAACGCAACATCAAAATTCTCAATACGCGAGAAACTTCCAACAGCCAAATTCTCATGAGGCAATTAGTGCAGAGAGACTAGCGTCTTCGTTAAGTCGTGGCGATGCTAATCTACAAGCGAAGTATTTAGCGGCATTCGAGGATTCAAGCGCTGACGCCATGATGAATTATTATCGAGCGAATTATCCTAGAGAACCCTATGACTCAGGAGCCTTTGTTGAAATTGATCGGATTCAAGCGCCAGTATTGCAGTTCCATGGCTTGTCCGACAATGCATTGCTGCCAGGCGCGCTAAATGATACTTGGGAAGAGCTCGACCAAGACTGGACTCTCGTTACAATTCCTGGTGCAGGACATTGGCCCCACCATGACAAGCCTGATGTGGTCACCAATATGATAAAGGCGTGGCTAGCACTGCATGAGTAGTTAAACACTCATGCAGTTTGATCTGTGAAATATTCTGCAGTCTCGTCTTCAAACATCGTTGCGAAGAACACGGTCGTCACTAAGGCGATCGCTGATAAGGTAAACCACATACCCGCAAAATTGGTAATAACTCCATTTTCACCAAAAACGTTTCCGAGGAATCCCAAAAAAGGACCGGCAAATACTGGTCCTACTCCAAGGATTATTATTCCAAACACGGTCTGAGCGGAATTTCGAATGTCTGCGTCGGCTATGCGGTCGACGTACATAAAGGCTGAGGCAAAAAAGCAGGCATAACAGAGGCCATGTAAGAGCTGGCTGAACACTCCAATCATCAAAGGCATGTTCCAAACCATTTGGCCAGCCGCATCGACTGACGGTCCCGATGCCTCTTGCATGCTAATCAATCCCCAGATTGCATACCGAGTAAAATATGCCAGGCCTCCGAGGGCAATCGTCCAACGAAATCCTAGCTTGACAAGAAACATTCCCAACATGGCGAGAAAGCCTATCTCGGCAAACTGTCCAACAGTCATTGCTGGCATGATATAGGTTACCAGCATGCCCAACTGATTCTCAAAGAATGGGCCAGTCTGCATGAAATAAATTTGGTGAATAACTGAAATTGGTAGGCTCGCCAAAATCAGTATGGCAAATGATCGATGATGCAATAGTGCAAAAGCTTTCTTGAACGCCAATTTCTCCACACTATCTTTCTTTGGCGGAGTATTTGGAAGAAATAAACAAAACCCGGCATACATCATTGAAAGTACACCGGAGACAATCAACGTATCCCCCAATCGAGCTGTCGCATCTGCTACTTCAGTGCCAACAAAAAACGGCGGCAATATCTGAAACTGTAGATCCGACTGCAACCAGACCATGGGAAATATCCAACCTGCAGAAATCCAGCCAATAGTGCCTAGCACACGAATCCGCGGCCAATCTTTATCAGGGTTATCTAGATGCGAGAATGCCATTGAATTCGTAAGCGAAAGCGTAGGCATATAAAGGATGCTATAGACGATGGATAAAATTAACCAGGCACTAAAAGATGTCTGGTAGGAGGTGATAATTTTGACTGCGCCACCCAGAACTAACAAGACAGCAAGAAATTTCTCCGTGGAAAAATAACGATCCGCAATCTGCCCTGCGATAAATGGTGCGCAAACGGCGCCAATAGAACCTGCTAACCCTAAAATCCATCCAATCTGGCCAGATGAGAACCCCAAACCGCCTTCAGCCGTTGGAGATTGCAGATAGGTTGGCAATATGCTCAACCAAACGCCCCAGACCGCGTACTGCAAAAACATCATTATGCCAAGGCGACTTTTTATAAAATTCATCGTCTGTTCTCTCCTGAACGAATCCGAGTATCCAGCATTTTTTTAAGAATGCTCTAGAATTGGTTCATCCTATCGACAACAAGCCAGAGCAACAAGTAGCGTCTATCAGTTATCTTAGTTTTTGCTGAAACATTGATAACTTGCTCCCTCGCGGAAGATTGAACTGGCATAGGGTTGGCAGCAATGAGAAACTATTCCAACATCCGAGATTAATCTGTTAAGAGCATCAAATTATGATTTCAAAATTTCTATTAGTCACTTTACTAACTACCTCAGTGGCTGCTGTTAGTAGCTGCAGCGAACAAGCTGCGAAATCAGCTCAAACTGCTGGCCAAGATTCACCCAATATAATGTTGATTCTTGCAGATGACTTGGCCTACTCGGATCTCGGTGCTTACGGAAGTGAAATTGAGACGCCCAATATAGATCTACTAGCGAAACAGGGAGTGATGTTCACCAGGTTCCATACTAGCGCCATGTGCTCACCATCACGCGCCATGTTATTAACAGGGGTAGACCAGCACAAAAATGGTTATGGCACGATGGGAGAATATCTGGCGACTGAGCAGAGAGGTCAACCGGGCTATGAAGGCTACCTAAACAATCAAGTTGTCACAGTCGCAAACATGCTCAAGACTTCTGGCTTTAATACATATATGACAGGAAAATGGCATTTGGGCGACTCATCTCTGCCTAGCAATCGCGGCTTTGATCGTTCATTTATTCTATTACAAGGTGCCGGAAGTCACTTTAATAATACCGGCTACGCGCCACAGCGAACTACGGTGGACTACTACCGAAATGCTAAGCGAGCTGAATTACCAGATAATTTTTATAGCAGTGATTTCTATACCTCGGAAATGATTCAGTATATTGAAGATGGACGAGACTCTGAGGATCCTTTCTTTGGCTACTTAGCTTTTAGTGCACCTCATTTTCCTTTACATGCGCCTAGCAATCTTATTGAAAAATATGTTGAGCGTTATCAAGTTGGATGGGACATCATTCGAAAACAACGGCATGAATCTCTTAAAACTCTCGGACTTATTGATGAACAGGCGTTGATGGCTAAAAGATTAGATGGTGTGCCCGACTGGGAAGAATTAGACACAGAAGAACAGAGATATCAAGCCAAGAAAATGGCTGTCTATGCAGCAATGGTGGATAGCGTCGACCAAAACATCGGCGAGCTTGTTGCTTATCTAAAATCGATTAATGAATATGACAATACGGTATTCATTTTCCTGTCGGACAATGGTCCTGAATCAAATGATTTCGCGTCAGAGCGCACCGTTCCATCGGTCACAGATTGGATTGCTGATACTTTTGACAATAGGTACGAAAATTTGGGTAATGAAGGCAGCTTTATTTATTACGGCAAGCCTTGGGCCCATGTCGGGGCGGCAGCACATAGATTTCATAAGACGGTAATGACCCAAGGGGGAATTAATTCCCCACTAATTATTAGTTATCCAAACTCCCTACCACAAAATCGAATAGTCTCTGAATTTTCGAGTGTTGTAGACATCACTCCAACAATTCTTGAGCTTGTCAGTGCCTCCCATCCTGGAACACAATTTCAAGGGAGGTTAGTGCATGGCATGGATGGCCGATCTATCTTGCCCTATCTTAGAAGCCAAGAAGAAACTATCTATCCGCCGGGAACTGGAAATGGTTTCGAGCTTTTTGGTCATAACGCGTTTATTAGTGCGAATTGGAAAATTCTAAGATTGATGGACCCTTACGGCGATTTTACTTGGGGGCTATATGACCTAGATAAAGACCCTGCCGAGCTCAACGACCTCTCGGGTCAGTTTCCAGAAATATTTCAGGAAATGCTCGCGCTCTACGCGGACTATGAATCTCGCAATGGTTTAATTCAAGTGCCGGAAGGCTGGAAGATGTTTGAAAACTTGGGGCCTGCACCGACTCCAGAAAATTAAAAGATAAAATTACTTATTACTGACTTACCAATTAAAAAAATGCTGGATTCAATAGTCGTGTTAACTGTAAGAATAAAACACCTGCACCTATCAGCAGTAATTACATTTATGAGTTTACTTTCTCTTTCTATAAACGCCGCCGAAGAAGAGTTTACTTTGCTCACGATCCAAGGCGATCTGGTTGGTAAAATCGATTCTTTAGATTTATCCAGTGATAGAGATACACTTCTTAATAGTTACTACAATTTGCTTCCTCAAGGATTGCGAACAGAAATAAAAACTCTGCGGCAAATATTGTCGACTTGCATACCCGATTACGAGGTCGCAGTTAACGCAGGAGATAGTGCTGAGTTCTCAGAAATAAAGGATGAGATCGATCTATATTGGGCCGCCATTCGCTCAATACACATACAACATTTTACCAGAGAAGTTGTGGACTTTTTGGGTAGCATCTACAACAATGAATTTCCATTCTCGCTCTAATTGCTCTTAATAAGTGCGGCAAACTCGTGGTATTCTATGCCACTAATCATATTAGTTAGTCAACCGCTGCATTAGTTGAGAGAAAGCGTAATAACCAGCTTTCAAAATTTTCGGAAACATCGGGCACATACAAAATAGTTAATGAAACCAAAAGAGATAAGGAGAGGCACAAGATAATATAATTTTTCGCTTTCATGGATTTAAACCTCATCTGGGCGTGTGAGTTCGAAAACCCAGGTTTCGCCGGACAGTATTGCTTCCTTAGTGATTCTTGATCGATACTTGGAAATCTTTTTTGCAATTACTCCGTCCAATACCGAACCTTCCAATACTCTAACAAGTTTCCTTTCGTAAAGTACTTTATCAATCCGAACTAAAGCTAGACCATCGCCTTCATAGGCTTGCACTGCCCAATGCTTCCAGAGTCTGCCAAGCCACGTGCCCATATAGTCAGAGGTAATATAGATTTTGCCGGCACTTTCCTCGATCCATATTAATCTCGAGGCTAAAGGGCTGTATAGTTGTAAGTCGATGGTGGATACATCATCTGTAAAGCTCCAATCTGGCTCTGGACCTCGATACAATTCTCCGGTTACTAATTCTCCTCCGGGGAAAACAATTGAAGGGCCGTCGTTATCGCTAACTTCATATCTCAACGTAGCGATTGCTACCGTGGGGATGAGCAATAGAAGTCCCAATAGTTGAAGAGCTAGTTTTATTATTCTCATCTACTATCTCCTGTCTAAATAAACCTACTTGAATGAGTTTTTATTGACTTCCACCGTTGGCTTTTGATTGTTCCAAGCGGCGAGCTCCACCCAATATTCCCAACATGCCATAGTTTCCTTCATGGCAGGCATATTCATAGACCTTGGTGGCTGAGGCATCTGAAGCTGGGGATGTAATCGCCTTTCTTTGTTCTGGAGCTGCTAGCTACGTAACAGGCACAGCGGTAAACGTCGATGGAGGCATGTCACCTGTAGTATAAGTTGCCGTCTAGCCCTTTAGTTATTGCGCTCGGAGATTTGGAATTTCCCCGGTTTTTAATCGGGCCTGATAGCTTTTAAGCTCTCGTTTAATAATTGGAGCTAATATGTAGAGGCCAAGAATATTAGGGAGTGCAATAACAAAAACCAAAGCATCTGAAAATTCTAGAACTGCGTCTAACTGAATCATGCAACCAAGCGCAGCAAACGAACAAAATATAGTTTTAAAAACTGTTTCAGCTTTTTTAGATTCACCAAGTAGATAGGTCCACCCTTTAAGTCCATAGTAGGACCATGACAGAATCGTAGAAAAGGCAAACAAGATCGCGATAATCGAAAGTGGCACTGTCGACCAACTGAGAGTATTACCGAATGCTTGAGATGTAAGCTCAATTCCCTGCATACCATTGCCTGCCATCTCCGGCTCATAGACTGTTGTCAAAATTACTAACGCAGTGAGTGTACAAATTACTACCGTATCGATAAATGGCTCCAACAATGCCACAAATCCTTCGGTAACAGGCTCATCGGTTTTAACCGTTGAATGCGCAATCGCAGCTGAGCCAATTCCAGCTTCATTGGAAAACACCGCACGCTGAAAACCCATTATCATCACACCCAACATTCCACCACCAATCGCCGCGGGATTAAACGCTTCAATGAAAATTGCCGAGACAGCCCAAGGTACTCGTTCAGCATTCAGAAAAATCACCAACAATGAACCAATGATGTAAGTCACAGCCATGAAGGGCACCAGCTTACTAGTCACCCGGGCGATGCTTTTAATACCTCCGATAATTACTATACCTACAATCGCCGCGAGGGAACCGCCAAATAACCAGCCCTTGTCGGCAAAGAAACTGCTGCTGCCGCCGGTAACGACTACGAACTGCTCGAATGCTTGGTTAGACTGAAACATATTACCAATACCCATACAGCCGATGACTATCGAAAGTGCGTAAAAATAGGCCATCGGTTTTCCAAGCCAGGCAAGGTTGCGCTCCTTAAGACCTTGCTCGAGATAGTACATTGGACCACCAGAAATACTACCGTCCGGATTAATCTTTCGATACTTCACGCCAACGACACATTCGGCAAACTTCGTGGACATACCTAAAAAACCAGCCAACATAAGCCAAAAAGTTGCACCCGGACCACCGATAGAAATTACAATAGCAACGCTACTTATATTACCTATCCCAACTGTTCCGGAAACTGCAGTGGCCAGTGCTTGAAAATGAGTGAGCTCCCCAGCGTTTCCCGGTTTAGAATAATCACCTCGCAAAAGATGGAAAGCATGTTTGAATCCACGTAGATTTAAGAACTTAAAATAGAAAGTGAAAAATACCGATGCGCCAATCAGCCAAAGAATAATCAGTGGCAATTGACTCCCGAATACATTGACTTCAAAAAATATAAAACTAGCTACAGCATTAGTAATAGGACGCATTACCGCGTTAATCGTGGCATCAATTCCAGCTGCTGCACTAGGTAGGCTAACGACAGAGAACAATAGAACCGTTAAAAGCTTAGAAATAAATGCTGGATAGATTCTCGAACCCTTCAATTTAAGCCTTTTTTGTGTCCACACTGGTTTCTTTGTTGTGCTGCGTAGACTACGTTCTATAGTATGATTCATTCCATGTCCGCTTCATCATAGGAGAGATTTGCTGATCTTCAGAAGACAGCTTAGCCAACTAGCGGCCAACATTCCATTAACTTTCTGATTACTATCAATCATCAATATAACAACGACACTAAAATAAGAAGAAACCCCGATAATGAGTCAGACTCAAAATAACAACTACCTGCAATGTATTTCACCAGTGGATGGCTCTATCTATGTAGAACGTGAACTAGCCAATAGTCAAGACATCCAAAAATCTATCGAGTCATCTAGAATTGCGCAAAAACTATGGCGAGAAACTTCTCTTGCAGAGCGCGCCAAGATCTGTGAACGCATGGTGTTGTATTTTGAATCTAAACAAGAACAAATCAGCGAAGAAATATCCTGGCAGATGGGCCGCCCTATAGCATTCTGTGGTAATGAAATACGAGGCTTAGTAGAACGGACCCGCCACATGGTTTCTATCGCAGAATCTTCATTAGCAGATATCGTTCCAACTAAAAAAGCTGGCTTCAAAAGATTTATTCGCCGAGAGCCCATAGGTATTGTTTTTACCGTGGCACCTTGGAATTACCCATTACTAACAGCGGTGAATTCAATTGTTCCAGCTTTAATGGCTGGTAACTCCGTCATTTTAAAACCTTCAGCACAAACTCCATTATGTGGAGAACATTTTGTCAGAGCATTCCAGCTTGCAGGTTTACCTGAGCATGTATTGCAATGCATGTTCTTAAAACATAAAGATACTTCCACAATCATCAATTCAGCTGCAGTGGATTTCATCTGTTTTACTGGTTCTGTTGCGGCGGGACAAAAAATCGAGAAGGCTGCGGCGGGAACTTTCTCTGGCGTCGGTTTAGAGCTGGGAGGAAAAGATCCTGCTTATGTTTTCGCTGATGCTGATTTTAAACACAGCGTGAGTGAACTGGTAGATGGCGCTTTTTTTAATTCAGGACAATCGTGTTGTGGTATCGAAAGAATCTATGTACATCAATCGCTTTATAGTAATTTTGTCGAAGCTTTTGTTGAACAAGTTAAAAGATACAAACTAGCAAACCCTTTACTCGTGGAGACAACACTCGGCCCGGTTGTAAAACATTCAGCAGCCGAATGGGTACGCCAACAAACTATAGACGCAATAGCTAAGGGTGCGAAAACCTGTATCGATACTGCAGAATTTCCTAACGCTAATGATGGCAATGCCTATTTAGCACCTCAAGTACTGATCGACGTGGACCATACAATGTCAGTCATGACAGAAGAAAGCTTTGGCCCAGTAGTAGGCATCATGGCCGTTAAAGATGATAATGAAGCTGTTAGATTAATGAATGATAGCAATCTAGGATTAACAGCATCTCTATGGACACAAGATCAGGCTGTGGCTGAAAACTTGGGAGAACGATTAGAAACCGGCACTGTATTCATGAATCGATGTGATTATCTTGATCCCGCGTTAGCATGGACAGGAGTAAAAAATACAGGGCGCGGCGCAACCTTATCAGAACTAGGTTACCAGCAGTTGACTCAAGCCAAGTCTTTTCACTTAAAGATTCTTTAACCTATAAGTTGTTAGTTATTAACTGAAATCTGAACATTAAATAGAATGAAATTAGGAATACTCAACACAGATGCAGTAAAACCGGAATTCGCTCAGAAATATGGCGAGTATCCCGATATGTTTGCCGAAATACTAATCGCGACTGATCCACAACTCAAATTAGTTACTTATGAGGTTGTAGAGGGCGAATATCCAGCAGACATAAATGAAGTGGATGGCTATTTAATAACTGGTAGCAAACTCAGTGTCTACGATGATGTCCCCTGGATCAACGATCTCAAAGACTTTGTCCGAGCACTTAATGAAACAAAAAAGAAAGTCATCGGAATTTGTTTTGGTCATCAGTTAGTCGCCGAAGCTCTTGGCGGAAAAACCGAACCGGCTGTAATAGGATGGTGTGTTGGTGCTCACCTGAACAAAGCTACGGAAATTGCCAAGGGTTATGGAATAAAAGATGCAGAATTCCAACTACCTTCGAATCATAAAGATCAGGTAACAACTCTACCAACGGGTGGAAAATTATTAGCCAGCACTGACGCTTGCCCGATTGCCGCAATCGGTGTCGGGGATCATATCCTCACTTTTCAGGGACACCCAGAATTTGGTTTAGGATATGCCACGGATTTATTAAATATGCGCCGCGAAATAATCGGTGAAGTAAGTTACCAAACAGCTATCAGCTCCCTAGAAACTAAAACAGATAATCTAAAAGTTGCTCGATGGATTCTCGAATTCATCAATCGATGAAAAAATGAATTTTGCTGTATTCTAGTAAGGACTATCACCATCAATAGTAATGCGCTCTAACATTCTATGAGCCGGGAAATAATCATTTATAGGTTTGTGCTGAGTACTACGATTATCCCAAATAGCGATTGAGTTAGGCTGCCAGTGAAAGCGACAACTATATTCTGGCGCGGTGACATGATCGTAAAGAAAACTCAGTATGTCCTCACTTTCTCCCTTCGTTAATTCCAATATGCGCGTGGTGAATAAAGAATTAACAAAGATCACTTTCTTCCCATTCTCAGGATGAATGCGAATAACCGGATGAACAACCGGAGGGTTGTCAGCCACTGCTTGTGCCAATCGTTCTCGTCCCCCGGTTTCGGCTAGGCTTTCCTTAAAGCCATGGCTGAAATCATGCTCTGCGGTTAGACCTGACAAGAATTCTTGCATCAATGCAGAAAGGCCATCATAAGCTGCTGTCATACTAGCCCATAATGTATCACCACCTTGAGGCGGAATAATTTTTGAGCGCAAAACTGCGCCTAATGGTGGATGTTTGCGGAATGTCATATCCGTATGCCAGGCTTCAATTTTGCTTGGCTTTTCCGCAGTGCTTTCCAATATTGTAATTTCTGGATAGCCTTCAATGGTGTCGTACGCAGGATGGGATTGCAGAGGGCCAAATGACTCAGCCAGGGCTTTATGTTGGGCAGGACTGATATCCTGATCACGAAAAAAAATCACTTGGTGTTCGACCAACAAACGACGCACTTCCTTAAAAACCTCTAGCGATAGATCCTTCGTCAGATCTACGCCATGCAGCTCCGCGCCCAGAGCAGGGGCTAGTGGCTGTACTGTAAACATAATGACTCTCCCAGAAACAGTGGCGATTTTACTCTTCAATGCAAATCATTCCGCATCTATTAGTGACTTTTAACGATCACCGGGGACCATATAAAACCAGATTGGCCTTTTTTCACCACTTTCTTTCATGGCGGCTCGTGCCGCCAATACAAGTTTGCCCGCTTCACTCTCATCGAGAAACCAATTCGTTCCTGACCAGGCGCTAGGGATATGATCACTTAATCCAAGGGCTGCTGTTTCATAGTATCCCCGAATATCCTGTGTCACCCTCGAAGGAATACCTGGTATTCCTGCCTGTTTCCATGGAGTGCCCTCGGCAACTCTAATAAGTGATTCAATCGCACTCTCGAGATCATCGACTCCAAGAGTGCGGCCTGTTGCCGCGCGATTTCCAAATTTTTCAATGCCGCGATCATATGCTGGTCGCAGCCCACGAATTTCATCAATAACAGGGTGTACATCTTCGTTATTCCTCGGAGGCATCGGACAGGTCAAAACCTCAGCTGCATCACAATCAACAACCTCTGAAAATTCTTCCAACACCGGTCCTTCTGATTCAAGTAATGCGAAAGCATGCTTAAGAACTCGATGTTGAAATTCAGCATCAGCGGGCTTTCCTAATGGCCGCCCCATGGGAAAGTCACACAATAATCCCCGCGGGGGTGCGACGCTCTCAATTTGCTTGCGAACAGAACCTAAAGCGATTGTTGCAATACCCGCAGCTTCGAAAACGTGTGCTAGCGTACTCACGGTACGCGTACAAAGGGGTCACACAGGCGTAAAAAGAACAATGTCGACGCCTTTCTCTTTCAAAAGTCTAGCGCCTGCAGGACCACTATCCATGCGAATAGCACTCAAATCAAACTGATTACCGGCATAAGATAAATGGATATCTGAGACTTTACCTACAATGCCTTGCGATTCGAGCTCATCCAATCGATCCAAAGGGATTACTGTATTCATGTCAGTTGCAAATCCCAATACATCGAAATTTGGGCTCCAGTGCCCTATTTGATAATCACGGTTGCCATTTTTCAAAACACGATACCCTACATCTGCCGGTGCAAAATCTTCTTGTGCTGCATGATGCAATGAGGCCGAACTTACGACAGCAACCGTTGCCTCGCTTAGTTTCACGGGGGTAGTAAAAGCACGCTCCTCAAAAATAGGAGGCTCTGAATCCGCTACCATCGCTTTAATTTCTGAGTCTGACATAGTATTCCTCTAGTTAATTTCCCTGTTTCTTAAATAATAATGCCTGAAAGTCTGAGGTTCAAATGCCTCACTAAACCTCAATATACTAGTAAAGCTGTAAATCTAACCCAAAGCTCTCTCACTGAATCAAAAAAACACTAAAAGAGAAATCACTAATAAATGGCGTAAATTATTTCCAGTACAATTCTTTTAAATTTTAAACGATTGCTGTGTTAGAAAAAGAAAGCCGGAAAAAATTTAACCTTCTCCGGCTTTTATTCAAGTTGAATTAATGGACTATTTAAAATGAGAATAATCTGTCGCGCTCATCATATAAACCTCAGCTGAAATCGGCACTGGATATTTTTCGCGCAAAGCAAGCCATTCTGGATCGGACCCAAATGCCTGCCAAACCTCTGTTCTATGTGCTCGATTGCGGTAAGCCAACATCCAAACCAAAGTATTTGGATCATCTAATCGCTGCCACACTGCTAACACTTCCGCTCCAAGTTTTTCAAAAATAGCTACCTCTTGTTCACGGAATCGTTGATGCAGATTATCGATACCACCTACTCCATTTTGTATTGGCTCGGCAGTATACATACGCAGTTCAAAACAACGCGAGTCATCAGCTACATTTGATGAAAGCTCATCCGAGAGGTCACCAGATGGACCGCACGGAGGGGGCATATCGGCGGCGAATCCCAGACCATTGAAACTTAATCCTAAAACTAAAGTGAGAAATATTTTACGCATAACTTTTCCTTTATATGGCTTTATGTATTATTGTCTGTTTATCAAAAAAATCCACTCTTGCGAAATTAAATTCATTCTAATGCAAAAACCCAAATAGCCGCACCACCTTTTGGTAATTCATTTATTGGCATACCTTCGTCTTCAGCGAAATATCCATACATTCGCGTCCAGTCATTTACATGATAACCAGTTTGGCCCACTACCAATGCCAAGTATTGCTTATCATTTACTGAGTAGGTGGCTATTGTCGAGCTCGGAACATCATCAAGCCGTGACTCCCATAACACTTTCCCCGTTTCCTCATCCAACGCTTTAAACGAGCGATTTAAGTCGCCAGCGAAAACTAATCCACCTGCTGTCGCAAGTATCGAGCTAATAACGGGGCTAGGTTGACGATGTCTCCAGGCAAGTTCTTGCTCTGCCATATCTACTGCTTGTATCCGCCCCATATTACCGTTGGTATCTGGATTAAGAGCAGCGGCGAAATTAACGCCCGATGTTACCACTGAATAACCCTCGGTACTGGCGATTATGCAGGCTTCATTCAAGGGGATAAACAGTCGATTCGTTATCGGATTAAAGGCTGAGGGAGGCCAGCTCTTGGCACCGTAGTGATTCGAACAAATAAGGCTGACCGCTTCCGGGTTAGGAATTGTATCTGGATTAATTGTCTTGTATCCGGTCTCTGGATCTATCGCAGCAACAACATTCTGTAAACCCATATCGATGGAAAACAAATACTCCCCGGTTGCTGCATCGACGGCGTCTAGAATTCCAAGCTTGCCAACATTAACTACTGCTTTACGAGCTTCTCCCCGGAATGGGATATTTACAATTTGCCGTTCGAAAGCCCAGTCTAAATCCCATTGATCATTGGCCAGATGTTGGTAGTACCATGCCAGCTCACCAGTATCCGGATTCAAGGCGATTGTCGCATTGGTATAGAGGGCATCATTGGTAATTCCATCTCTATTTACCGAGTATAGCAATGGCCCAGTGTCGTAAGTTGGCGCTACACCAAAATAAACCAGATTAAGTTCTTCATCGTAGGCGCCAGCGTTCCACACCGAACCACCACTTCTTTCCATCATGGTTAAACCGTTCCAGCTATTTCCACCCGGTTCACCAGGCCGCGGAATTGTGTTGAAACGCCACTTCTGCTCGCCTGTCTCAGTATCAAGCCCGAGTACCCAGCCACCTTTTGCAATGCGCAATGAAGTGATTCCCTGTATCACGGTATCACCTATGATCATCGGCGACATGCGCAGATGATACCCAACCAAACCTTCCTCGGTTTCTATTTCATGATCCCAGACGAGTTCACCTGTTTTAGCACTCAACGCTAGAACATGCAGATCAGACGTAGGAACATAGACTTTGTCATCATGCAGAGCAATGCCCTTTTTTTGACTGGAAGGTACAGATGACTCGTGCTGATAGCGCCACAACAGCGCACCGTTGGTAGCATCAATAGCAAGAATCGTGTCAGGAAAGGTAAATAAGAACATTACTCCATCGTGAACAATTGGACCGGGATTATTTGGCCCCGCCTGCAATGGCATTCGCCAGGCTAAGGAAAGATTGTCAACATTGTCTTTATTAATTTGATCAAGCGCACTGTATCCCTGATTATCATAGCTGCGTTGCCAAAGTAGCCAATCCTCCTCTGGGGGGTCGATTAGCATTTCACCAGTTACTGGAGTCAGGTTTGCCAGAATCTCTTCAGCCCCCTCGGCAACACTTGTTTCGATCACCACTTGCGGTCCGTCATTCATCTCTGGCAACAGGCGGTTCGATTGAAAATCAACTCCCTGCGCCAACGCTTCAGAGTCTGGGATTACTCCATTGTAATCAAGAATATAAGCCGTAATATCTTCATAGTCTTGATCTTCAAGACCAACAGTTGAGCCGGGCGGCATTCTGCGTAATTGAGATGCAAGTTGGTTTATCGGCACGCCGCTCCAGCGAACAGCGAAATCAGGACCGGACAAGTTTGGTACCACTGTGGCACCTTCAAGATTCAAACCATGGCAACTCGCGCAATTAAGCTCATAAATTTTCTTGCCAGAGGTTGCCTGAGTCTCGGTATGCACTATCGTCTGCTGGCTACTCGCTTGCATACTCAGCAGGGCTGTGGCCACGAAAACAAAAACCGTTCTTATGCTAACTGGAAGACTGATTTTTTTAATGCTCATAATGGCATCCTAATACCTTTTTTGATTGCTCGACTTTTATTAAATCAAATTGCCAAAACTAAATTCTTACTTAACTTTCTATTTTAACCACTATGACCGCAACGCCCTCTATCTATGGCAGAGCAAGAGTTATTAACTTTGCTTCCGATCCGCCACCGGATGCAATCGCGATATACTGCTTCCCATCGATCATATATGACATTGGAGCTCCCTGTGGAATTCCAGGCAGCTCGATTTCATGAACTGTTTCGCCGCTTTTTTTATCCATGGCCCGAAGCATCGGAACACCATCGGTGATGGCTTGAAACAGAAAAGATTTCGTCACTAAGAGAGGTGAGTAAGTACCTATGCCGACAGGTCCTGGGTCAGAAATTCCCTTATCGATAATGGTTTGCCTAATTCCCTCCGCGTTTGCTCTCACCCATTCATAATCACCGGTGTTCAAATTCACTGCGCTGATGCGACCATAGGGGGGTTTGACTAATGGCAATCCCTGTGGACTTGGAACATTGCGGATGCCACTGCGAATATATTCAAATTCAGTTTCAGCCGGATCTGTCTTGATGAGCTGCACAACAATTGGATTTGAAATGGATGGAATATAATACATCGAAGTTTCTGGATCGAAAGCAGCACCAGTCCAATTTGCTCCCCCACCCCAACCCGGCATATTTATTGTGCCGCGCTCAGAAGGAGGTGTATACAAACTGCCATAATCATAGATACTGATTAACTCCAGCGCTTCTGCTCTTAATTCTGGAGTGAAATCGATTAGGGTTTCAGCAGAAATTCCCTGGGGTTCAAACGGCGCGGGTCTCGTGGGAAATGGCTGTGTAGGTGATGCGCGCTCCCCAGGAATATTACTTGGTGGCACCGGTCGTTCTTCGATCGGCCAAACCGGTTCTCCAGTTATTCGATCTAAAACATAAATAAAGCCCTGTTTGGATACTTGAGCGATTGCTTTTATCTCGCGGCCATCAACAGTTATATCAACGAGATTTGGTGCAGACGCTAAATCGTAGTCCCATAATTCATGATGAGTAGTTTGAAAATGCCACACTCTTTCTCCTGTGGCCGCATCGAGACAAACGATACTGGTGCCAAACAAATTAGCTCCCAATCTCTGACCTCCATACCAATCATTACCTGGTGTACCTACCGGCAGATAGACATAACCTAATTCTTTGTCTGCACTCATTAAAGACCAGACATTAGTAGCGCCGGTTACTTTCCATGAACCATTTTCCCAAGTTTCGTTTCCGGCTTCACCAGCTTGCGGAATCGTATGAAAAATCCACTCCTGTTCTCCAGTATTCAAATTGAATCCACGAATATGGCCAGGCGGCAGGTCCGTTAACTTCTTAGGAACGCGGCCAAACATCGGATCGTCGTAGATCACTGCACCTAAAATAACAATATCGCCAACTATTGAGAGCGCTGCTGAACTCGCATACATTGCTCGGCCTACTTCCCGACCTAATCCAACCGTTAGGTCAACTTTTCCCCCATCTCCAAAATCCGGATCCGGTAATCCTGTGTCGGCATCCAAAGACCAGAGAAAGGCATTGTTCGCCCCCATGATGACTCTTCGTTTGTCCCCGCTCTGCCAGAAACTCGCTCCGCGATGATTAAAACCATTGTTAGCTGGACGACCGTGTTCCCAAGTGTTGGTATTGAAAACCCATTTTTGCTCACCCGTTTTTGCGTTCAGAGCAACCGCGTGTCCCAATGGAGTTGTCACGTAGAGAGTGTCATCGATTTTAATTGGGGTACTTTTGAAACCAGAAGGTACAAACTCTGGACGCTCAAGAAAGGCAGCGTTATCCACAGAATCCCAAATCCAGGCAACCTCCAAGTCTTGAACTGTGCCTGAATTAATCTGATCCAGGTCAGCATATTTTGAAGAGCCTGGGTCATTAGCATAGGTTGGCCAGTCATAATCAGTAAGCGGCTGCGCTTGAGCGGATGATGGAAAGTTTCCAGCTAGAATTAATAACGAAATACCTAGCAGTAAGAAAAGTCTTGGGCGTTGCTTTAGCATTGAGGGCTCCCAGTCTTAAATCATCTATTTTGTTCTTTTTCAGATAAATCAGGACCGAAGAGAGTCGCACAAACAGATAGGCAGATGCAAGGCACACGCGTGCTGCAGCGCGTATCGGCCGTTCTGCTACTAGTTTTACACCCCTTTTCCCCAGTCTAGAAATAGTGGATATTTTTGCCTATATTAATTATTGTTATTCTAGTTTTGTTCCATATTACTATTAGATCACCTAAGTTAATTCAGCAAACAAACTGATTAAGGTTGCCCAGACAGCCTGTAAGATTTGGAGAAGCAGAATGAATCACCGGACACTAGCTTTGCAGCGAAACCGAATCACTGTTACCGCAATACTCTTAGTTATTTTTACCACTATGTCTTTGTTTAGCAGCACCGTGAATTCTCAAAATCAAGGCGAGTGGCAAGCTCTGCCTGATATGCCAATTGGAAAGTGGGAACCTGGAACAGTTGTGCTTGATGAAAAGCTCTATATCTTTGGTGGCTATTCCTTTGGCGTAGTGAGCAGCAAGCGTTCAGAGATATTCGACCCAAAAGACGGTAGCTGGACCTTAATTCAAGAACTGCCCAGCGCTATTACGCATATGAATACCGTGCTGGACGGACGCACTGTTTGGTTTGCTGGCGGGTTCAAAGATGGATATAAGGGCCATGCTATCGCTGAGGTGTGGAGCTATGATGTCGATCAAGATCGATATAGCGCTGCACCTCTATTGCCGCAAGCAAGAGCCGGCGGTGGATTGGCAATAGTAGGCCGAAAGATGCATTACTTTGGCGGGCTAATGACGGACCGAGATACAGATTCAAGCGATCATTGGGTTTTAGACCTAAATGAGTGGGCAACAGGACCTGCTGTCTGGACCAACGCCGCACCCATGCCAGTGCCGCGAAACCAATTCTCTACGGTAGTGTTTAACGGAAAAATTTACGCCATTGGTGGACAGTTCCATCATGACAGCATGCAATTGGATCAACCGAGAACAGATATCTATGACCCTCAAAATGATTCCTGGAGCAGCGGACCCGACCTACCTAAGGGTCATTCACATGCTGAAGGGTCAACCTTCGTCCACAACAACCAGATATACATGCTAGGAGGTCACACCACCCCAACAGGTGGGTCCAAGTCTCAAGATCCTGATATATTACGTTTAGCAGAGGGCGGCCAGTGGCAAAAAATTGGTGAGCTACCAACACCTTTGTCTTCACCAGCGGGTGCGATTATTGGCGATAAATTGTTCGTTGCCGGTGGCGCACACCCTGGTAGTACCGTTATTGGGAAAATGTGGGTACGCCCTGCACCTTAATGTTGCATGAGCTGCATAAATCTTCTAAAACAAATTTTCGGACATCTAAAATAAATCAGCGGATACATTAATATGAAAATTGTAAAAATAGTTAGCCAAGTCGTAGGGATACTTCTACTTATACCAGGACTCACTTTCGCAACCTTAAGGTTCGACAATCGAACTGCAGATGGCCCTTCGATTCTTTTTCCTGGAGGGGAATTAGTTTCTGGAATTCTACATACAGGACCAGACCCTGACTGGGGATTTACCGATGACATTTTTACGGTGGAATTGCAGTTGAATGATCCGATGAGTTCCAGGCTGATCTACATTATCGAGGCCGAAGGAAAAATCTATGTTGTCTCTGGCTATATGACTTCAACCTTGGGCAGAATTTGGAAGCACTGGGCAGTAGAAGCTGACGAGGGTGATGGCATGGCCGTGCTCAGAATTGGTGATACTCGCTACGAACGACGAATCGTACGGATAGAAGAAGGCGATGTTCTCAATGGAGTTTCAGCAAAACTTATTACAAAATATTTTGGTGGTGAAGCTACCGAACAAGCAATTGAAGGATCACGCAGAGGTATTGAAGCTGGAAATACCTGGGCTTTCGAGTTAGCACCACGCTAACCGATGTCAATAAAAATTTATTCTTCATCAATACGGTTAATCGAACGTCAAATTTTTACTAAGGAACTCAAATCAATGAAAACAAAAAATTACTTAATCTTGTGTGCAGCATTAGTCCTGTTAGTTCCGCTAACTATTTTATTCACTCCAGGCCTATCTGATTCCATGGAAACACGAATGTTAACTTATCTAATGACGAATGCTCGCTAATAATTGGTTGTAGTTACAGAAAACTTGGACACCAAATGACTCGCCAAGAAAGCCCGATACAATTAGCATTTCATCATCGCATTGCTACGTCGTTAGATATTCCAGCCATCAACGATCTAATGAAAATTTCCATTGCGGAGAACATGAAACCCTATCTCTCCGCTAAAGAAATAGAAGCGGCAAAGGAAACCATGGGTGTTGACAAAACGCTCATAGAAGATGGTACTTACTTCATAATTGAAACAACGGTTGGGAATAAATCACTAATGGTAGGCTGCGGTGGTTGGGGGAAACGTAAAACTCTCTATGGCGGGGATTACACTGCCGGTAGAGATGATAGCTTGTCTGATCCAACTACTGATGCTGCTCGCATCAGAGCTATGTATTCTCTCCCTGCTTGGACAAGAAAAGGCATTGGCTCACTATTGCTTAAGCTTGGTGAAGAAGCTGCCCGCAATGCAGGCTTTAACACTATAGAGCTTGGGTCCACAATTTCTGGCGAAGCACTCTATTTAAAATTCGGCTACAAAGAAGTAAGTCGGGAAACACTCATAGCCAATAATGGCTCTGGAAATTTAATAATTACCATGTCCAAACAATTCTAATTGAGATTAGAGCCGCCCTGGCTACAAGGTTAATCATTGATGCTTAAGCAAAGAGTAATCAACAAAGAATGCCAGCAATTTACTAGACGTATTTAAAAATGGGCGCATTATCAACTAATAACTAACTCCTTCCGTTCTCTTTCACCAAGAATAAAAAATGCATATTCTTGACGAAGGCTATATTAGTGCCGGTTTTAATTACTTTTCCAGCTGCCTCATATAAGCAATATTGTGTGATCTTGCATCTCTCTGGCGTAAATTCATTGTTACGATAAACCGGGCTTGCCATCTACATCTCTATACTGTCTCTAGATGAAACCAGCGCATGCCAGCGCCATAGATTTAATAGAGTGTCATCTGGTTTTAAATCAACCATGGTGGCCGCAAAATCAATACTACAAAGCAGAGTGATATCAGCAATTGTGAATCTGGGCCCTGCCACGTACTCAGCACTGGAAAATTCTTTGTCTAACCTTTCGTAATACTTCTTAACATTCGAGTCACTCACTTCTTTAGCTTCGGGAATGTTCTTGTAAACTCCCTTCTTGGCAACTATCGGTCCATGAATCCAAGAAATACCAACTTGCGACATCAGCTCCGCTTCCATCTGACGATTGCGCATTTCGATCTGCCCAAGCTCGTAGGCATCACTACCAAATAAATTTGGCTCCGGACAAATAGCTTCGAGATAACGGCAGATAGCAATGGATTCAGATAAACAGCGACCATCGTCCAATTCCAATACTGGCACTTTCCCACTGGGATTCTTTGCCAAAAATTCCGGCGTTTTGTGATGACCTTGAGACAAATCCACTTGGACCAATTCGTAATCCAAACCTTTTTCAGCTAGAACTATTCTGACTCTGCGGGGATTTGGTGCTGTACCGTAATCATAGAGTTTCATAAACAGTGAAATTCCTTTCGGTTAGTCTGGAAATAGAATGTAGTGGTAATAAGTCACTTAAATAATTTAGTCCAAAAAATAGTACTGAGTGCAATAGCTGGCGGAGAACTTTAACATAATAATTCCCTACTTCGCTCAGATGGCAACTCTAGCTAAAGAAGAAAAGACTAAACTAAGAACCAGGATTCAGGCTAAGTAACTTTAAGCAGAGTCTCATGGAATAATTTAAGTGCTGCGCTAGTGAATGCCAGCATATTCTCTTCGCGATCAGTGGAATGGGTTTCAATCTTAATAGTTGCTTCGACTGGCCCTGCAATACCAACAACACAGACCCCGGCACCATCGCCATAAGGAGTTCCTGTCGGCCCTGCAGCTCCTAATTCTGCAACTCCCCAAGTTGTGCCGAGCTTGGCCTGTGCCCCACGGGCAAACTCGATTACCATTTCTTCACTTAGTGGTCGCAATGCCCTCAGTTTTTCCAAATCGAGATTCAAAAAGACAAGACGTGACTTCTTAGTATAAACAACACTACCGCCACGATAAAAACTCGATGCACCGGGCACTGCTAGCAGATTGGCAGAAATTAACCCACCAGCGCTAGATTCGGCCACCGACACAGTGTGTTTATTCTGTTTCAGTATCTTAGCTACTGAGAAAGCCTGTTTAATTAAAAAACTCATAAAATTCAGCTTATTCCTAATAATCGATTCGATTCTCTAAAATTGAGAATTCTTCAAGATTAGAATGGATTCTAACAGTGATTCGCTTTATTCTGACCCACCGTTAATCCAATTAGGAAATAGCCCCATGCCAAATTTGCTCTGGCTCATCGTCACTCTATTGTTACTCAGTAGTTGTCGCGTAGCAGTAGTCGATGGCAGATCAACACGAACACAACCTGACACAGACATGGGCCTCTACTCCCCCTCGCAGCATGCTTTATACGACGGGCGCTTCAAATTACTTGGCCAGAACATTTATCATGCTGGTTCGCTCAATGATTCCTCGCCATGGGATCACATGGACAATGAAGCGCGCAACCTGCGCTCCGTTGATGGAGAGATCCATATTGATGTCAATGAGATCAGTAATACCGGTGAGTTTTGGGCTGAGATGCAATTGCCGGAAGGCAGATATCGAGTGGAACTAGAACTCTTCAATGAATTCTCGCCCTGCCAGGACGGAGGTATCGCCGCCTATCTATTTGAGCATGGTAATGCCGGCTGCGGAGACGCCAACTGGCCGAAGAGTTTCCTATTCGTCGCCGGCTGGGGCTTTGGAAAGGCCACACTTAATGGACAGCCATTGTACGAAGATTACGAAATTCATTTCATGGTTACTCAGGGTATGCGAGATAGAGAGAGTTTACAGGTGCAGCTAAACCCTGATTCAGGTGAGGCCGGATCAATCAATCCAGCTATGCAACAATTAGACTTTTTTATTCGCAGCCCAGCACGGAATGAAAGCAATTATCCAAACAGAGAAGTGTTTGATCATTTTTTTGCAATGGATGTGATGTGGAGAAATTAGCTCTCGAAGTAGCTTTTTAGCTTGGCTAAACCTTCATTGATATTATCCACATCAATTCCCGAATAGGCGAAACGCACATAATGGTTTTTTTCGCTTTCCAATGGCCTACCAAAATGTTTGCGAGTGCAAAATGACACATTAGTGTTAATCAGCGCCTCTTCCATCAGCTGATTTACATCTCCAATACCTTTCCGAACCATGATCTCCGAAACATTCGGAAACAAATAGAAAGTACTATTTGGTGCCGCTATCGATAGTCCTGTAATTGCATTCAGGCCATTCACAGCAGCATCCCTGCGTCGTCGTAATTCATCTAATATAGAATCAGGCTCAGATGTATCACCTTCAATAACGTGTACCATCGCCTGTTGAATAAAATGAGTGGTGCAAGACTCGATATTCGTATTCAATTTATTGAAAACTTCAATTGCCTTTTTAGGGCCGATAGCTGCCCCCACGCGCCAACCCGTCATGGCAAAGCGCTTTGAACAAGTGTAGAGAATTATTGATCGTTCCTGCATACCGGGAAGATTTACGATGGTGTCAGGTTTGCCACTATATTGAATTTCGAAGTAGGCTTCATCACTCAAAACCCATAAATCATGCTTAATGGCGAGCTCCGCTAAAGCTTCCATCTCTTCTCTGGAAGATTGTGCACCATTGGGATTTTGAAAATTGTTATAAATTAATGCACGAGTATTTCCATTGATACTGGCCCTTATGGCATTCAGATCGAGATCAAATCCTGAATCGGTTTCTATGTACCCATAGGGAGCTGCAATTCCGCCCTGGTACTCAATTTGTGATTCATAGATAGGATAGCCAGGGTTAGGATAAAGTACTTCGTCTCCTGGATTCATTACTGCAGACAAAAATTTTCCAATTACTGGCTTGCCGCCAGGCTGGATAGATACATTCTCTGCGCTATAACTTAAGCCTCTCTTCGCTCCTACATCGCTCGCGATTGCTGCCCGCAAGGCTGGAATTCCAGCTCCTGGACAATACCCAGTATGGCCGTCAGCTATAGCTTTATGAGCTGCCTCAACAATATATCCCGGCGTTGGGATATTTATATCGCCCAGATGGAAGGGATATATTTTATTCCCTTTTGCGCCCCAAGCCGCAGCCGCCGCTGAAACAGCAAAGGCTGTTTCAGTGCCTAGCTTTTCCAATTGATTTGCGAGTTTCATTCCCTGCCCAACCCTATTTACTAATTTATTTTGGTATTTCTTTTTTGTTAACTCGTTCTTCATAATTTGCCGTCAACTGCAGCTTATTTGAAATTACGAATTGGCCCAATTTCGTTACAATTTACTAAGGCCAAATCAAGTCTGCAGGATGTGGCACTCGACTCACAAGAGGAATTACCTTTGGAATATATAATTCAGTAAAGGCCTTTGCTCGCTTATGCCTATCCAGGTCTTCTTGAGTTTCCCACTGTTCAACTAAAATGAAATGTTGTTTGTCCGCTTGCGAATGATATACCTCAAAACGCACACAGCCGGGCTCATCACTGGACCGCCTTGCCTGCTCCGCAAGCAAGGATTTAATTTCTTTAACATCTGATTCGTTATTCACAGTTAAAACTACATTATTATAAATCATGATTCGCTGCCCAATCTTTGCTATTGAAACCTGCACAATTAGTTATTGCCCGAGTCATTCTCATATGCTGACTGACTATATTCAAGCTGCAGAAGATACATCTATAAAATGGATTTCAATTTTTTAGCTCCATTTTCACTCACAAACGCAGCTATTTTCCAAATTTTGGCAAGTCTCCATTTATAAAACGGCTTACTCTATGTTTAAATTAACGAAAGTAGCATCAAATCAGCCCAATCTAACTGGATAAGTAAATCCTTGGAGCTCTCCTAGTGCACGCACAAAAACTAAGAATAATTACCATTGGCCTTTTACTCTGTCTATGCTCCTTGAATAGTAGCGGTCAGAGCATCGAAGATGAAACGGTAGCGTGGCTTCAAGGTCTGATTAGGCTAGATACAATCAATCCTCCTGGGAACGAAACTCGCGCAGTCAAATATCTCGCAGAGATATTCGACGCAGAAGGCATAGAATATGAATCTGCGGAAAGCGCGCCGGGAAGAGGGAATATTTGGGCTCGACTCAAGAGCAGCCAGGCAAACCCTGAGCCGGGACTGATTCTGCTTCAACACACAGATGTAGTACCTGCTGATAAAGAATTTTGGACTATTGATCCTCTTTCCGGTGATATAAGAGATGGTCAAATACTTGGTCGCGGTGCTCGAGATATGAAAGGGCTCGGCGCTCTCCAATTATCTACTTTTTTAAGCCTGCATCGATCAGGTGTAGCGCTCAATCGCGATGTTATTTTCCTGGCCACTGCTGATGAAGAGGCCGGAGGCTACTTTGGTGTGGGCTGGCTGATTGACAATCGTCCAAAAATATTTGAGGGAGTCGGTTTTTTATTAAATGAAGGCGGTGGTGGCAGTCGTAATAATGAGAAAATCGTCTTTGATGTAGAAGTGACTCAAAAGGTTCCTGTTTGGCTGCGACTAAATTCTGTTGACGTTCCAGGGCACGGATCTTCACCACGACCTAATTCCTCTGTTACTCGAATAGTGAGAGCACTAAATACGATTCTCGAGAATCCCTTTCCGCCACGAATTATTGCCCCCGTAGCGGAGTATTTTTCGGCACTTTCGGTAGATATGGATGAAGAATGGGGCCCTGCTTACAGCAGTATTGATCGCGCAATTCAAGACCCACAATTTATTGAGAGACTTCATGCGGACCGACCTGGTCACCACTCGCTGACTCGGGACACTTGTTCTATGACTCGCCTGAGCGGTTCCAGCAAGATCAATGTCATCCCCCCATCCGCATGGGCGGAATTAGATTGCCGTATTCTTCCTGACAAACCATCGGAGCAATTCATAGCCGAATTACAGGAATTGATCGCAAACACAGGTGTGGAAATTGAAACCATCATGGCATTCACACCAGCGATTTCAGATACGAACTCGCGTCTGTTTGATGCAATCCAAAATGTCACCAGAGAGCTGTATCCTAGCTCAAGAGTCTTGCCCTCAGTAAGCACTGGCTTTACTGACAGCCATTTCACTCGAGACTTGGGTATCGTTAGTTATGGTTTTAATCCCTTAATTACTGATAGCGGCGAACATACCGGTGTTCATGGAAATGATGAGCAGGTTCGAGAGTCAGCATTCCGACAGGCTGTTGGAGATTACTATGCAGTGGTACGGAATGTAGTGACTGATTAAAAAAATTTAATCGAACTCCAATGCATTAGGAGTGTTCGCATCATAAACTTCCATGGTGATGGCGTTGTAATCGCCCAACCACATAAACAACACTAAATTTCACGAAGTACTTATTTTATGTTCTATGAACCAAAGAAGAAAAATCATGGCCTTTCCAAAAATCCGTTTAATAGTCTAATAGTCCCTAGGCCAATCGGATGGATTAGCTCAGTCGATGGGAAAGGGGTTTTTAATCTTGCTCCCTATAGCTTTTTTAATGCGGTATGTTATCGACCACCAACCGTAATGTTTTCTTCTGGTGTCGGTAGTGGCGACGACAAAATGAAAGACTCTCTGAGAAATATTGAAGAAATCGGCGAATTTGTCTGCAATCTTGCGAATTGGGAAACTCGAAAACAAATGAATCAGTCATCTGCTTCTGTGTCTCCGGAAATCGATGAGATTGACCTTTCGAACCTAACCACAATTGCCTCTGAAATAATTAATGCTCCTCGTATTGCCGAAGCTCCAGTGCATCTTGAATGTCGTTATTTAAAGAGTATAGATATACCCACGTGGAGTGACACCGATGTTTATACAATGATACTCGGCGAAGTTGTCGGCATTCACATTCGAGATGATCTCATAACTGAGACAGGGCTAGTTGATGTAGCAAAGATGCTACCCATTGGCAGAATGGGATATAACGACTATACACGCGTCGATGCTAATAGTTTATTCACAATGGATCGACCAAAATAGATATAACTGGGCAAAATCTTTTCAAGTGATCAATAAAAACTCTGAGAGCATAAACTTTGTTGGCTTGGCTTTTTGGCTTGGTATTATAGGCATCAGTCTTTCCCTATATTTTCTGTACCCTGAGCTATTCGCCCCTCAGCAACTACGAAATCTGTTTTCCGAAAACCTTGTGCCAGGGCTATCACTCTATTTTTTAGTATCTACCTTGCGAGGTTTCACTCTAATACCATCAACACCATTTGTGTTCGCGGGAATATTGATTTTTCCACCTTGGCCTCTGTTCATAGTTAATTTCATTGCGGTCTATACTTCATCGGCCATTGTTTACTACATAGCGAGAGCGATTAAGTTTGATCGCTATTTCCATGAAAAATACCCACAGAAAATTGAAAAGCTCACGCAACTATTAAGAAAAAAAGAGCTACCAGTCATTAGCATTTGGGGTTTTCTGCCGATGGTTCCAACAGACATGATTGTCTACGTTTGTAGTATCTTGCGAATAAGTGTTTTAAAAACTCTAATTGGAACTTCAATTGGTGAAGGGGCGATTTGTGCGATTTACATATTTGGTGGTTACTACACTCTAAGCAGTATCTTCAATATCGCTTAAGGCTATTTATTCCAACCGCTATCCCAAAACTCGCAATCTACTGTTTCTCTAATTAGCCAACATCTTCAGAATCGAAGGTGTCGACTAGATAAGATTAAGTTAAAGTTACGAACATAAGAAATGAGCCTAGTTTTCATCGGTTCTCAATCTCTCAGATGAGACTCCGATGAAAACCAAATCTAGAAGAGCTTAGTCTGAAGCGTCCTGCTCTTGAACTCGGGCACCATTTAGGCGGTTATCCATCGCGTAGTTTCCCTCATGGCAAGCATACTCATACTGAGTGTATTCACTGTCTGATTTATAAGGAAAAGCTACTGTCCACGGTGCTGTATAAGTTTTCGGGTCATCGACAGTTAGGGTGTAACGAAGAGTATTCTCGTCTTCGATGGTAAACGTTTCTATCATCTTCCGCCCTTCATTCTGAACCGCATTGCCAGCACCAGACCCAGGTGCACGCATATTGCCAACGTGGCGAAAATTCGTTGATTCAATAATTAGAGTATTCCCCTCCCAATGTCCTCGAGGATCACCTTCCCAAAACTTAATTTTTTCATTAACGTGGAGCCCGGCATCAATAGGAATAATACGGGCATTGTGAATCATCTCACTATGGATCATGACAAATCCTGGTGACTGGGTGATTAACTTACCGTTGTTGTAGGCAGTCGGCATCATCATCCCGAATACCCCGCGGGAAATACATCTGTCTCCCGATTCAACATTCGCTGCCGTATCGTGTTCGTGTTCCACGTTATAAGCTTTCGCAGCTATTGTGCCTTCAGTAAAAGCCGGTCGGCGGCCATTTGGTGGATCGACGATCAGTGCTGGAGCATCTGCTTCGGCATCAGACCAATACCAGTCAAACCAATAGTTTTCATAAGCTCCCACGCCGGTGCTGTTCTCAAATCCAGTCCATACCGCACCTTTCCTACTTTCGTCGCGAGTTTTTATGAATGCAGCTACTTCTTCTTGTGTTGGAATGCGACCCTGAAATTGATCAGATAGTTCCAGTGGTGTTGCTGTAGCACCAACATTATTCCACATGCCGGTGATATCAGGCTGACCATCGGAAAGTATCTCTGGTGTATACACTGATTGCGCACTCAGCCCGAAACTTAGAGAGAGGCTTATAGCCGCAGCAATAACGTTGGATATAGGAGTTATTTTGGGTAAAGCTGAAATATTTTTCATTTTCTTGCCTCAGCTGGAAATTTGCTTTTAAAGCGTTAGCTCGATATTAGTACAAATCGCACTAAAAGCTGAAACTTTTTAGCCCGAGATAGCTTGTCTGATTTTACATATTTTAAAAGGAGCGGTCCGAAAAGTTATTAATTTGCATCAAACCTTCAACAAATCGCTCTTTTGCACTCACTTGATCAAAAAATACTGCAGCTAGCATTCCCTGCACCTTGAGCCACTTCAAAGAAGAGTAGCAATTCGGTAGATAACGTGCATCTTCCAAAATACTTGGGCATCATACTGAGATAGAGATAGATTCTACTCTCCGTAAACACCTTTAAATCAAAGAAGTCATGAGAATAATCCACTTTTTACAAGCATCTTTATTGCTACTCGCAGCAAATGCAGTTTATGCACAACCTCTGATAAGCGAGTCTTTGACCTTTGCTCGAGCTCCAGATGGTAGTTATATCAGTTGGCAAGAGCATATTATCGACAGTCCAGAGATCGCCGGCTTCGCTCTTAGCGGCAGTGATGGCCGATCTGGACGGTGATGGAGATATGGATTTCCTAGGAACACGAGGGAAAAGTGTGCATTATGATGGCGTTTACTGGATTGAGCAAGTTCGTAGCAGATCACCTAAAAACAATTTCCAAAGGGCTCGCGTTACTGAGAGCGATGAAATTTCTTTACCAATGTGACCCTAATCCAAAAACCTCAATCAGCTTTTTAGTATTTAACTGTTAACTCCATTACTCTTTAATACTTCCTGTTAATTTTACTTTACACTCAATTCATATGGAGGGCGGCTATCTGTCATGATCAGATTTAGTTTCGTCTGCGCTTTCTTTAAATTCAATAAATCGTTTAGTTCTAACATTTCGCACTCATCCTCTACCATTTGAGTAACTGTTACTGGGTAAAATTTACAATCGTCTGGGCGGTCAAAGTAAATAGTGCATATGTATTTTCCCTGCGTTGGCTCACGCCTTAACCATGGACATTGATGCAGTTGAGTATCGGTCTCGGGATTCTTCCAAATTTCTCCATCATGAACATACTCGAATATTTCAGGTCTAAAAGACTCCCAAAATTCAAGCTCACTTTCTGACACAGAAAGCCTATCACCGCCGTATTTTGTGCAACACTTCCCGCATTGATTACACTCTTTCAATGAGAATCGCCATTACTAAGTTTTAGATGGGCATAAAAAGAAAACCGGAGTTGGCTATTAAATAGCTCGCTCCAATTTTCTAATCGAATATCCTGAATTCAAAGATTAACGAAACTAATTTTCAGCAGCTAACACATCGGCTTCTTGCACTCTTGCGCCTCGCAAAATATTTACCATGCCATAGTTGCCTTCATGACAAGCATATTCATAGAGTAATCCGGCAACTTTTGTCATAGAGACTATAGCGGTAAACTTATCCAAATAAGTTGAAGGATCATCGATAGTAAATTCGTAATCTACGGTCACCTGATTGGTACGAGTAAAACGCTCAATTAATAATTTGTCTGTGGATGTGCCAGTTGAACCAAAGCTACCTGTTAGACCATTAAAATTACGCGTTTCAACAACGAGAGTATCACCATCCCAATAACCGCGAGAATCTCCGGACCAGAATCTGACATTGTCATCTATAGCAGCAAAATCAGCTGGCGAGTCTGAGATTGGAACTGTGCGAGCGTCATGGACCATTTCCGTCAAGATAACTACATGATCCTTGTTCTGGAAGATCTGAACGTTGTTGTTATAAAGACTTGGAATAAATGGAGGTCCTGCATTGAAACCAACCAAACACCTTTCGGAGAGACCTCGATCCTCAGGGCCGTCCGTGCCAATACCACCAGCAATAATCAGCGCCGGTCTCGTCGCCCTTGTGGTAGCCGAGCCGTAATTACCAATTTGAGTTGTAGCACCTTCAGCCAATGGCGGAATACGACCATTTGTCGGATAGACAATGTGTGATGTGCGAACGGTATCGCCTATGCCAGCGTTCTCAATCCAGAAATCATTATAAGACTCATCCACGCCCGAAATAGGTAGGGCTGAATCGGAATTAGCATCTGCCTCAGCACGACGGGCTAATACATCAGCTATTTCTTGTTCCGTGAGAAATTCACGCTCACCATATTGCGTAGGCCGCTGTAGCGGCACATTGGACGAAAAATTCCAGACGCCTTGCAAGTCAGGCTGGCCCCATTGGGTGCGAGGGACCTCATAGTCGTCAGCTGCAAACGTGCCAAAAGGTATAATTAGAGTAAGTGCCAAAAGCAGTTGCGAGTTTATTTTGTTCATTGTCTGCTCCAGTTAGAAGGGGAACGAACTAGGTATGCTTAGCTTAGCATGAAATCTGAATTTTTTATCTTCATCACAAGTAGCTCTTTATATCAACTACCCCAGGATGCCGAAGTGGTGAATGCGGCTTTCCCCTCCACAGATCATCAAGACGTGATTGATCGCCTCGACGCATCAACATCAGAAAAATAATCTGGTTTCAGTAAAAGGTGATATTGGTGACGACCGGGAGTATAGGCTGAATCTTACTGAAAGCATTCGTACGGGCATGGTTAGTATGTTAAATCTTCTCATGATCTCTACTTTGGAATTGGCCGACTCAGACGCTCGAAACCGGTATTTTGGTATCGTCCTGCAATTTCAATTTTACCAGAGAGATCGTTTCATCATGACATTCCGCCATAACCTACCACAGAGGCCAGCAAATTGGGGTATGCAGTGTTTCGATAGAATAGACGACGAAAGGTTCCGCTTTTATATTGACGACATCGAATTAAGTATTCGTGAATCACGAATAAATGCTTTTGGGGAACATATAGATAGTCGAAATTTAATTTATCTTTTGGGTATAGCAACTAAGGCGGATGGATCGAAATTCTGCAGGCACGTCCGATTTCATCGGCCGAATTTCGGCCATCATTTTCGAAGAGTTGGAGTATCGTTGCACGTTTAGCGGAAGAAAATTAGCCTAAAATTACTGGTAAGTTTTAGGCTCCAGCCTCATAACTATTCTCTCTCAGGCTGACTGACTAAGCCTTTACGAAGAGGCTTAGCGTTCGCTAGCCGGAAGATTTTCCTGCACTCGTGCTCCGCGCAAGATATTTACCATTCCATAATTACCTTCATGACAGGCGTATTCATACAATTGTCCTGCAACTTTTGTCATTGGGACGATAGCAGTAAATTTATCTGTGAACGTTGACGGATCATCAACAGTGAACTCATATTCGACGGTAATTGGGCCACGCCGAGTAAATCGCTCGGTCAACACTTTGTCGTACGAGGTGCCGGCGGCGCCAAAGCTTGAACTTAGTCCATTGAAGTTTCGAGTTTCTACAACTAAGGTTTCTCCATCCCAGTAACCTCTAGAGTCACCAGTCCACAATCTCACATCATCGTCCAGTGGTGCGTTGCCTCGCGCCGAAAGTGGAACCATTCGTGCATCGTGAATCATCTCTGTTACCAGTACCACGGTGTCTTGATGTTGGATAATCTGTAGATTGTTATTGTATAGGCTCGGAATCATCGGAGGACCCGCGTTAAACCCAATGATGCAGCGCTCTGAAAGGCCACGATCTTCAGGGCCATCGGTGCCGATGCCGCCTGCCGCAATTCTTACCGGGCGAGATTCGCCTGTTGTATCACCACCATAAACGCCCTGTCCTGCGATAGCACCTTCTACTAAAGAAGGTAGTCGCCCATTGCTTGGATAGACTATGTGGGATGTACGCACATCAACGCCGATTCCAGCATTTTCGATCCAGAAATCATTATAGGATCCGTCTACGCCCTCTATATCAAGCGCAGCATCAGAATTAGCATCTTGAGCAGCTCGACGACGCTGGCTTTCTTCAACTTCGTCAGCGGTCAAAAACTCTCGCTCACCAAAATTTGCTGGCCGCTGCATCGGTCTGTTAGACGAGAAATTCCACACGCCCTGTAGGTTAGGTTGGCCCCATTCTGTTCGCGCAGCTTTATAGTCATCAGCAGCAAGGCTGCTTAATGGTAATACAGTAGAAAAAGCAAATAGGCAGGCAACGCTCAGTTTTTCCATGGGTTACTCCGTTGTGATTTTGACCGAACATGCGAAACCTTAGCTGAATCGCTAATTCAGCACAATTTATTTATCTTTCCATGACTAGAAATGGCCTACTGTATGTATATTTTTTATACACAGATCTAACCCAATGTTTGGCGTTTACTCACACTCCAGACTTACCAAAGGACTTATGTCTTCTTCGTAGTCGACACCATCAACAGAAAAACCGAATAGATTCAAAAATTCTTTCTTGTAGCCCTGATAATCACCGATTTCAAATAAATTTTCTGAGGTAACTTGAGGCCAAAGCTCCTCAATTTTTCCCTGCACATCGCTCTTTAATTCTTCCTGATCTCTGCGCAACCGCCCCTCATCATCAGTTTCTGGATCATTTATACAAAGCCCCTTGGTAAACAAGCCATACACCTGTTCGACACAACCTTCGTGAACACCTTTTTGTTTCATGATTTTAAATAACAAAGACAAATATAAAGGCATTATAGGAATTGCTGCCGAGGCTTGAGTGACAACTCCTTTTAAAACCGACACATAAGCTGCACCGCCAATCGCATTAAGGTTTTGCTGAATCTCAATTTGCTTACTATCCAGATCTTTCTTCGCCTGACCAATTGTGCCGTGCCAATAAATATCCCAGGTGACTTTTTCGCCGATGTAGGTATATGTCGTAGTCTTACAACCATCAGCGAGCACTCCTGCTTCAGCCAAAGCATCCATCCACATCTTCCAATCTTCTCCTCCCATGACCGCGATAGTGCCATCGATGTCTTCCTGGCTTGCAGCTTTTAAGTTCACTTCTTGAATTACGTCTTTGTTAGTGTTTACTCCGATTTTCGTGACATCCTGGCCAATCGGTTTCAGGCAAGAAACAAATACTTCACCAGTATCTGGATGTTGGCGCCTAGGCGAGGCAATACTGTAAATGACCATATCGATGGTGCCGAGATCTTCCTTGATCAAGTTAATAGTCTTTTCCTTTATCTCATTTGAAAATGCATCACCATTAATACATTTGGCGTAGAGACCAGCAGATCTAGCTTCTGCTTGGAACGCTGCAGAATTATACCAACCAGCAGTGCCACTTCTATTTTCTTCAGCTGGCTTTTCAAAAAATAACCCAATGGTGTTTGCATTGGCCCCAAATGCTGCTGAGATAATAGATGAAAGGCCATATCCTGTGGAGGCGCCAATAACGAGAACATTCTTCGGTGGGTTTTCAATCGCCCCGAAATTCTCCTTTCCCAGGCCTTGAACGTAATCTATTTGTTCGCAAACATTTGCTGCACATCCCGTGGGATGCGCGTTTATACATATAAACCCACGAACTTTAGGCTTGATTTCCATTTGTTAGCTCCTGGCTACTGTTTTCTCAATCGCGTTATTCTAAAGCTAGAGAAGGAAAAGGGGAATGGAAGCTACCATAGTTCTCGCTAGAGTTAAGTACTCCCATAAAAAAGATTCAATTGGACCTAGTCGCCAATCGCCGTAATAATGACCCTCTTTGTTTCGCAATCGCCGGATCACAGTGAATGTCTTCGGATAAATTTCGCCATACAACAGTTACTGCCGTAGCTATTGCCAATATGGTTGGAACCGGTGTTTTTACCAGCCTCGGGTTCCAGCTTTTGGATATTCGGTCTGGATTCGCATTGCTGATGCTTTGGGCTATTGGCGGATTGGCAGCACTTTGTGGCGCCATGACTTACGCAGAGCTTGGAGCTGCCCTGCCACGCAATGGCGGGGAATATAATTTCCTTTCCCGCATTTACCATCCCGCAGCAGGATTTGTCTCCGGCTGGGTTTCTGCAACAGTGGGTTTCGCAGGACCAGTTGCTCTGGCAGCAATGACATTCTCTGCCTATGCCATGACTGCATTGCCAGAAGGCGGCAATACACTGCTCGAAAAATTTCTTGCCGCTGCCGTGCTAATACTATTGACCATTGTCCATGCTAGCAATCGCAAAAACAGTGGCGAAGTCCAATTGATATTCACAGTCCTAAAAGTCGCCGTTATTGTACTTTTTTGTCTTGGCGTTATTTTTGTTACCGAAGAACCACAAGCGGTTAGTTTTCTACCCCTGACCGAAGACGGGGCATTAATGACTAGTGGCACATATGCAGTTGCCCTCATCTATGTAAGCTATGCCTACACTGGCTGGAACGCAGCGACCTATCTTAGTAGTGAAGTAGAAAACCCCCAGCGCAATCTACCTTGGATTCTTATGATTGGAACCCTAGTGGTGATGACTCTATACGTAGCACTAAATTTTGCTTTTCTCTATGCCGCACCTATGGAAGCTATGGCGGGTGAAGTTGAAGTTGGGTTTGTTGCTGCCGAGTTTGCCTTCGGCGAAGTAGGTGGCCGCTTTACCGGATTGGTATTAGCGCTGCTCTTAATCTCTACGGTTAGTGCTATGACTCTGGCAGGGCCCAGAGTAATTCAAGTTATCGGTGAAGACTTTCCGGCGTTGCGCTTTCTTGGGCGCACCAATAAACATGGAGTACCGGCCACTGCTATCTATATTCAATCTAGCATTGCAATGTTGTTTATTTGGTCGTCTACTTTTGAGTCAGTTCTGGTGTTTGCAGGTTTTGTTCTTGCACTGAATAGTTTTGCGACAGTAACAGGAGTATTTGTGTTGCGCTGGAAACAACCTGATTTACCGAGACCCTATAAAACTTTCCTTTATCCGCTCCCCCCCCTTATTTATTTGACGTTGACCGGGTGGACGCTCTATTTCGTTTTAACCACTAGACCAGTGGAAGGCCTAGTTGGGCTGGGAATTATTGTTTCTGGCTTGGTTGTTTATTTTTTTTCTTCCCGGAAATCTTAGTTAGAGAAAGGTGCCACTCATTGGTTAACTCTTCTCGTCAATTATGCGCTTGGACTTTCCCTGCGATTACTCATGGAGCGGGAATGGTTAGGATTCGGAATCGTCTACTTTTACCATCTTCCTAGGATCATCCAGGCCACCGAACGCTGCAAATAAGGACTCAAAAAAACTCGAGAGTTCTAATGTCATTAGGGCAAATTCCTGATCAAATTTTTGAGCTTCGCTTTCCTCTGTAAAGCTCGGGTTTTCTTCTTTCATTTCCTCGAAACGAAGCCGCTTAATGGACAAATCATCCCCAATGTTACAGCTTAGGATATTGTTCCAGAGTACCCCCAAATTCTTTGCCTGCTTACCGGCGTCGATGTGCGCTGTGATCTCATCACTACTGAGATCCTGGCCTTTACAACGCACCACATTGCTTCCATCCAGAGGATTAAACAATTCACAATCTTCGCTTATCTCAAAATTGTTGCTGGCTTTGTGATTTTTTAACCAACGAGTCATGACATCACTTGGTGCCCGCTTACTATTAGGTAGACCGACAGGGAAAGTGCCAAGAGTGTCACGCAGTAAACTGACGAATTCTTCCGCCTTTGCTGGTGCTGCCGCATTAACCACCAGCAGATTCTCCTTAGGTGATAGGTATGCGTGAGTCAGTTGACTACGCGTGAAAGCTTGTGGGAGCAGGGTAGCACCCATATCTTCTTGGATTTGCTTCTTCTCTTTGCGGTATATCTTGCGGGCCTGCCGCTCTTCAATTTCCATGATTTTGGCATCAGCTGCTTCTCGAATAACAGATGCTGGTAACAGGCGATCCTGCCTTTTGGCGCACAGCATGATGTAATCACCAACCGCATGGGAGTAGATAGTTTCTTTATCATCGCCTGCATTGGAAGAGTTACTACCAATCGGTCCAACCCAGCCCATGGTTGATCTTTCATAGCTATTACAGGAACGAAAGGGTTTATCAGCAAGCGCCGCTTGTAGATCATCCATGGAACTATCGAAAGGTTTAGTGAGACAGTAAAGACGTAAATTCTTGAACCACATAAATCAGCACCCTGCAAAGAGTCGGCATTTTGATGGAGGCCGCCGATTATGCAACAGGAGTTGTTGGCTTTAAAGAATAAAAGGGGAAACTGAAGAAATTAAATTGAATTTCGATCTAGAAATATTAATGCGGCTTTTTCTATACCCTAAAGCGTATTTGATAGCCGGTTTTATCGTCTCGAAACCCGGCCGAATAAAAAAACAGAATCCGCTGATTTTTTCGGATCGTCAATATAGCTTTATAGCAATTCTTTACATGCGCCAGCCACCCAGAGAAATAGAGAAAATAACTACTAATATCATTCTTTCTCTTTGGATCAGTAACAATTAAGTTTTTCATGATTCCGCAGGATGTGCCAGGCCAGCTCAGATTGGGGCTTATATTCAGAGTACAAATACGAACAACTTGCTGTCGCTGTATGCTCCTAATACAGCATCACCGAACGATTAGATTCTATTGAATATCTGTCTGGCATCATTGTCAGTTAATTCGCGAGATTCGAGAATTTCAATTTCGCGAATTATCTTCATTGTCTCAATCGAGTCACTTGTCATTACAGGCAGAACTGCCACAATTTCATAACAGCTACTATAGTACCGTAACTGGGATACCGCTAAAATCCGCCTTAGATATTAGTGTTAATATAAAATTCTCGACACACTAGAACTATTTAGCATCAGACTTATATTTTTTGCCAGGTTTTCCCTTATCTCTTGTTGTCGCTCTGACTTTTAGTTTAGGCTTGCTCCGAGGCTTGTCTTTTGATTTCTTTTTTGCTTTTCCCTTAGGCTTCCTTTTCTCTTTCCCTTTATTCAAGGCAGGTCGACTTTTCTTACTGTAGGGCTCTTCTCCTGACTCTCTAGAAATTTTTAAAGTTTCTCCTGAGACCCATACTTTTTTGAGCTCCCTAAAGATATCTTCTGGCATATCGCCGGGCAGATCAACAATACTGTGGTCGTCGAAAATATTGATCCGACCTATGTGTTTCGCGTCAATGCCAGCTTCGTTGGCGATTGCACCAACTATATTGCCAGGCAATACTTTGTGATTGCGTCCAACCGCAATGCGAAAGCGCTCCATTCCCGCATCAGGTTTATCTTGTCGATCCCGGTCGGTGTTGTTTCGAGCTTCCCTTGAAGGCCTGCCTCGATCATTGCTCTTACCGGACCTACTGTCACTCCTTCCCTCTCTTCTTCCTTGCCTCACGCGACTCTTGCCTGAATTTTCATCACGGCTATCTTTGTCCCAAGACCGATCTCGTTTAGGAGTTGATTTATGTTGCAGAAGTAGAGGCGTGTCCCCTTGGACCATACGTGCTAGCGCGGATGCAATTTCCAATGCAGGGATATTGTGTTCTTGTTGGTATTGTTCTACTAGGTGGGTAAACAAACCCAAGTCTTCAATGGCTAAAGTATCTGAGATAGTTTGTTTAAATTGCTGGATGCGTTTGTCATTTATTAATTCTGTGGAGGGTAACTCCATCATTTCAATTTTCTTGTTGGTCGCTTTTTCTATGGCATTAAGTAAACGTCTTTCTCTCGGCGCAACAAATAGGATTGCATCACCTTCTCTCCCCGCCCTGCCGGTTCGCCCGATTCTATGTATGTAGGCTTCAGTGTCATGGGGAATATCATAATTCACAACATGACTTATACGTTCAACATCCAGACCTCTGGCAGCGACATCGGTGGCAACTAGAATATCCAGTTTGCCTTTTTTCAATCTTTCGATAGTCCGCTCTCGTTGTTGTTGAGCGATATCACCATTCAGTGCGGTTGCAGCGAATCCCCGGGCAGATAATTTCTCTGCCAATTCAACTGTAGCAACTCGTGTACGCACGAAAATAATCATGCCATCGAATGACTCTGCCTCGAGTATTCGAGTAAGAGCGTCGAGCTTGTGCATACCACTAACTGGCCAGAATCTTTGGCGAATTAAATCTGCTGTAGCTGTTCTTTGCTTGATCGTTATTTCTTTTGGGTTATTCAGATGCTGTTTTGCTATTCGCTTAACCTCTTTAGGCATAGTGGCTGAAAATAGAGCTATCTGACGAGTATCTGGTGTCTGCTCAAGAATCCACTCCACATCATCGATGAAACCCATTCGCAGCATTTCATCCGCTTCGTCCAGCACTAGAGTCTTGAGTGAATCTAATTTCAGCGTACCCTTGCGCATATGATCCATAACTCTTCCCGGAGTTCCAACCACCACATGCACTCCACGCCGAAGTGCACGGATCTGACCACTGTAGTCCTGACCACCATAAACAGGCAGTACGTGGAAGTTTTTCAACTGGCTAGCATAGGTTTGGAATGCTTCTGCTACCTGAATTGCTAATTCTCGAGTTGGCGCAAGAACCATTACTTGGGGATCTTTCTGTTTAAGATCTAGCTTTGATAACAAAGGCAGGGCAAAGGCTGCGGTCTTGCCAGTGCCAGTTTGAGCTTGACCCAATACATCTGACCCATTCAAAAGATGAGGAATAGTTTCAGCCTGAATTGGAGAAGGCGTTTCATACCCTACTACGTCTAGGGCCTTAAGAATTTGCTTCGAGAGAGCCAGTTCAGTAAACGAGCTAGCGATATCAGTAGTCATGGATATTCCTGCAAAATGTGCCCACTTTAGGGAACGCTGAATTGTCGAGCATATGAATCAAGAACTGGAACACTCGTAGCCACTATGAAAAGGCAAGTCATATTTCAAGTCGGATTTAGGGAGTGCTCGACAAAGTACAGGCATGTTTCGGGTAACCTTGCACACCATTCAATTGAGCATGCGCACCTTAATGATGCTGGCCACAAAAAGCAATGAGTAAATAGCGTTGTTTCGGGGAATTAGCGAGTTGTTGCGCGCTGTCTATCCGGATTATCAAGATCTAGAGTAAAAGAAAGCGGGATACTGGTCGGCAAATAGCAGATTGCGTCATCACACGCTTGAAACTCAAGCGAGCCTGACAACGTCAAAGTGTCCATCTCTGCCATTCTGGCTTCCACCGTTTCATCAGCATGCACGACGATCTCTTGCAAGATGGTAAATGGTTCATGGTACACGGGAACATACTCATCCAAAGGTTCGAAATAGTAGATTTCCGATTCTGGAAACTCTACCGGTTCATACCTGACCATTGATTCTTCCTCAAGGTTGAGACCGATCACTCGGTATCCCTTGCCCTCTGCGCCGGGAGCATAAACATGCATTTCTTCATTGGGTTCAACATCAACTGCTATGGAAAAACGGGTACCCACCGTAATTGACGAATTACTAGGATAGGCAGTGAATTTCAATTGTGCAGTGGAGCCTTCGATGGCAGCAATTGGAGATACACCAATGCCTAGTTTTAACATTACATTCGAAGTTGTATTTCGTTCTCTATAGAATTCTTCAAAAAACCTCGCAGATACTCGACCCTGAGCATCTAACATAAACGTGCCAGGGTAAGGCGTTCCTACGATCATTTGATTAGACCCAAATACCGATACGTACTTGGCTACATCAGCAACAACATTTGGGTCATCTTTATTCGAACCTACACCTTCTGCAGCAACTGTATTCAGTATGCCAAATTCTGTAATTACAGAAGAATCAACATCCGCCAATAAAGGGAAGCGTATGCCACGGCGTTCGGCGAATTCTGCTAACACTTCTGGCGAATCATAACTAATAGCAGCAATGCCAATGCCAGAAGCGCTTAGCTCTTCGAGACGGTCCTGCAACTCCACGAGTTGCGCTTTACAGTAGGGTCACCAATCTGCCGACCGATGGAACAACAACATGGTTCCGGCTGGACCGGCGATAGATTCAAGAGTTTGAAGGGTTCCGTTCTGATCAGTTAGGCGGAAATTTGGAACAAGATCTCCAACTTGAGGCCCCAAGGAAGCGACTTCAATTGCTGTTCTAGATTGCGCCAGCGCTGCAGTGGATAAAACCAATATGAAAGCGATAAGCAACGAAGAAGCAATGGATTTTTGGATTTTTGTTCTCATAGCCTTTTATCCTATCATGATAATTTGAGCATGGTAAATGAAGGCTTGGAAATAACTTTGTACCCTTAATCTTGCTAGGACTGATTAACTAGGCTAGCTGGAACCTTGATCAATTTAGCTCGCAAGTATTCTCCCATGGATTTCGCTTGCCGATCAATGCGGTGGCTAGATGAAACCCCGTCTCCCAGAATGTCATGGATATAAAAGTTAATAGCTCGCATATTCGGAAACTCATAGCGTTCTATTTGGTAGCCTGCTAAATCCCCAGCAATAGCTTTTAGTTGTTCCACTGTAAGATAGTCACGCAGATAACAATAAGCCTCATCTGTTTTTGCCCAGACACCGCAGTTGGCGCAGCCTCCCTTGTCTCCAGAACGAGTACCAAACAATCTTCCCATTTCTATTTGTGTCAGTTCGCCTGCAGGGCTGCTGCCTATAGATACTACTCGGAAATCTGCTTGCACATCGACTAAACCCAATCGTTGCGTCGGCAGTACTTCAGTAGTGTGTCCATTAAAGTGCACATGTTCGCTGACGTGTCGACTGTGTAATAGTGCGGGCCAATAAACTAACACTGGCGTACCGTTATAGCCGGCGGCCCCGCGACTAGTGTTGCCAGGAATATTAGCTAAGCCTAATTCGGTGATTTTAGCTTGGAACAGCCGACCTACTTTTTTCGGCTCATCGGTGGTAACTGTCACGCGCAGTGCGGCATGCGCCACTTCATTGCTTGTCGGGTTTTCCTGGTCGCTACGAATCAGCTGCACATCAACATCTTGAAACTGTTCTCTGCCACCAAGGTTATGAAAGATTGTATCGAGATATACTTCTGCTTTCTTTTCGATATCCAACCCGGTCAGCAGCGCCTCCATCGATTGTTTGCACGGTCCTAGCGTATTAATACAAACTTTGTGTGTTGGTGGTGGACTGCTGCCCTTACAACCGCTAACACGCACTCGATCCTCGCCCACTTGTTCTAACTTCATGGCATCAAAATGAGCGATAACATCAGGATTGTAATATTCTGGTGTGGCGATTTCATAAAGCAGCTGAGCTGTTATGGTTCCAACAGAAATCAGGCCGCCGGTACCTGGATGTTTGAAAATTGTGAATGAACCATCCGCCTCTATTTCAGCGATTGGATAACCGACATCACGATAACTCGGCACTTCTTCAAAGAAGGCATAATTGCCTCCGCAACATTGAGCACCACACTCTATAATATGGCCTGCTGTTAGAGCGCCAGCTAGAGCATCATAGTCATCTCTGGCCCAATTAAACTTCCAGGCGGCAGGACCAATCACCACAGCAGCATCGGTTACTCGCGGACAAACCACGATATCAGCACCTTGATCTAGCGCTTCCTTAATAGCCCAACCACCAAAATAAGTATTGGCAGTCACAACTTTATTGCCCGATTCGGAAAGCGGGACGCCTTTGTCAGTGTTTAGAAAAGGCGCGCCTTCATTCTGTAAGCGTTCAATGTCGCCAACCAAGTCATCGCCATCTATGTAGGCCACCTTCGACTCTACACCGATCTCTTTTAATATTTTTTCTATTTCTTCGGCCATGCCTTTTGGATTCAATCCTCCGGCATTACTAACGATTTTGATATTTTTTTGGAAACACTCCGCCGCAACTTCCTTTACTTGTTTAAGAAAGGTCCCAACATAGCCGAACTGAGCACCGCGAGATTCTCTCTGGTTGTGCAAGATCGCCATAGTAAGCTCCGCAAGATAGTCGCCACTGAGTACATCGATCTCGCCGCCCTGTACCATTTCTTTAGCGGCGTCTAACCGATCACCATAAAAGCCGCTACAATTACCAATGCGTATTACTTCACTCATTTTCTACTCACAGATGAATATTTAATTTAGTTTTTGTTTTCATTCGTTTTAGCTAGTTGCGCTGAAGCTAATCTTGAGAAACCCAACTAGGTTTACGTTTTTCTCTAAAGGCCGCAATACCCTCACCACCTTCATCGGACTTGAACATTCTCACACTCCAGGCGGAGGCTTCTTTAAAACCTTCCTCTGTAGTGAGTTGTGGAATACGGCGAATCAGTTTTTTGCATTCCACCACTGCGTTAGGACCACCGAGATTAATTGCATCAATTTCTTTCTGCACTGCAGAAGCCAACTCAGACTTGGGAACAGCACGATGCACCAAGCCATAATTTACCGCATCAGCACCACTGAAACGCTCTCCAGTAAGAATCAGTTTCATGCCATGATGAGTTCCCAATTTTGGCAAACAAACGACTGAAATTACAGCAGGTATAACGCCAATTCGAACTTCACTAAAACTGAAAGTGGCGTCTTCAACTGCAATAACAATGTCAGCCGCGCCAATTAAACCAAGTCCACCAGCGAAAGCGGCGCCATTAACTCCCACAATAACTGGCTTGTCGCTGTTCAATATCGCCGTGAGCACATCGGCATATGGCACGGCTCGACCACCTTCAATACTTTGGCCCGGCGGACTCTTCAAATCAGCTCCTGCACAGAAGGCAGGATCACAGCCGGTAATCACAATGCATCGCACAGACTCATCATGGTTTGCAGTAGCGAGATGATTATATAATTCTGTTACCAACGCAGCAGATAAGGCATTCCGATTTTCTGGACGGTTCAAAGTAATCCACGCGGCACCCTTGTGCACCTTATAAAGTGTTGCCTCTAATTCACTCACTCTTCACTTCTCCTCTGACTTGTCAGGTTCATTGTCACTGCAGACTTCGGCTAAGCGAACCAACAACTGACCATTAGCCACTTGCTCACCTTGGACAACCTGTAGCTCACTAATTGTGCCATCTCTAGGGGCCGTAATTCGATGTTCCATTTTCATTGCTTCAAGAACCAATAACAGTTGGCCTTTAGTTACTGCGTCTCCAAGGGACACTTCAGTAGATACTACCACCCCAGGCATTGGAGCCATGAGGCCTCCGCCAGAATCTGCCTGCTCTGAACTTGGGCACCTTGGTAGTTGGCTAAGCTCAAGGTCGCCGTTCGACCCGTGCACCAGCCACTGAGTCGCGCCTTCGTTGCTTACACTAGCTCGGTCGACTTGAAACATGCGGCGTCGGCCATCAATATCTAAGTCTACCTGACCTCTTCCGGCTTTAAATAAACGGATTACATATTCGCTTTCGCCAGTTCTCAGTTTATATTTACCGTTTCGCTGCAATCGATACTCCAAAGAAATCACTTCTCCGCTGTGCTCAAATGTGTGTTGCTCGAAGGGCATAACAGTGTTGCGCCAGCCGCTAGGAATAGACTTCAACACTTTTGCGTTAGATCTACGCATAGCTTGGGCTTCCATTAAACATGCAATTGCTGCATCCAAATATTCCTCATCATTGGGCTCACGTTTATTCAGCGGTCTAACATTCTCAATAAAATCTGTGGTTGTCTCTGCATTAATAAATTCTGGAGTCCGCAAAGTAGCAACGAGAAAGTCTCTATTAGTAGTAAGCCCCTGAATTCGAGTTGTTTCTAACAATCGAGCAAGACTGCTTGCCGCTTCCCGACGAGTGCGCGAATGCACTATAAACTTTGCCATCATCGGATCGAAATTCATACTGACTTCGCTGCCTGCCTCCACTCCTGAATCAACTCGAGAACCTGAAAAAGTGGAATTGTTGCCGGCATTTAGTACTGGTGCTGGCAATTGCCATGCAATTAAATTACCCGGTGATGGCAGAAAATTTTTCTCTGGGTCTTCGGCATATAGCCTCGCTTCAATTGCATGGCCAGTAATTGTTAAATCTTCTTGGCTGAATGAAAGAGGCTCACCTTCTGCAATGCGAATTTGTTCCCGCACTAGATCCAAACCAGTAATCGCTTCAGTAACAGGATGCTCCACCTGCAAGCGCGTATTAACTTCAAGAAAGAAAAATTCCTTACCACTTAGTAAAAACTCCACCGTACCGGCAGACGAATACGCAATTGTTCTTGCTGCCTTAAGAGCAGCTTCACCCATGCGTTGCCGAAGTTCTTCATCCACTGCAGGAGAAGGAGCCTCTTCAATTACTTTCTGATGACGTCGTTGAATAGAACACTCTCGTTCGAAGCAGTGAACAAGGTTGCCGTAAATGTCTCCGAGAATTTGAATCTCTACATGACGCGAACTTGCCAACCATCGCTCCAAAAATACTGTGTCATCACCAAAGGCACTAGCAGCTTCACGCTTGGCGCTTTCAACAGCTGCAGTTAATTCACCTTCAGTCTCGACCACCCGCATACCACGACCGCCACCACCTGCTGAGGCCTTTACTAAAACTGGAAAGCCTATTTCAGCAGCCAAAGCTTCCAGACTATCGCCATCTTTTATTTGCCTAGAAGGCAACATGGGTACTGCCGCTGCTTCCATTAGACCCTTGGCAGAAAGCTTATCTCCCATACTGGCAATCGCCTCAGGCGAAGGACCTATCCATGTTAGCCCTGCAGAAATAACTCTTTTTACAAATTCACTGTTTTCTGAGAGAAAACCATAACCTGGATGAATTGCGTCGGCACCACTGCGTTTACATGCAGCCAATACTTTGTCGACATCGAGATAAGTTTCCAAAGACGTGCCACCCTGCAGAGCTATGGCAGAATCTGCCTCATGCACAAAAGGCGAATCCACGTCCCCATCTGCATAGATGGCAACGGTGCTGATACCCATTTGCTGTGCACTACGATTTATTCGCCGCGCTATCTCTCCCCTGTTAGCGATAAGCAAACGACTAATAGGTTTTAACTGAAGGTGTGTTGAGGATTGATTTACATTCGCCACGTGCCATACTCCTTTGTGCCTTTTACTTCTTCGTTGTGGCAAGCAGAAAGAACAATCGAAATAACCATGCGTGTATCACGGGGATCTATCATGCCATCGTCGCTTACTCGTGAGGTTGCAAATAAACCCTTGGACCTTTCTTCTGCCCAATGCTCGGCCACTGCTGCTCGTTTGGCATCAGCCTCGTCATCAAATTCAATGCCGCGCCTCGCTGCTGCTCCTTTACCAACAATAGTCATGACCCCTGCCATTTGCTTAGGACCCATCACTGCTATTTTCGCGGTGGGCCAAATGAAACTAAATCGTGTACCGAAGCCGCGGCCGCTCATGCCATAGTTACCTGCTCCATAAGAAGCTCCAACGACAATACTGATGTGAGGGACAGTTGAGTTGGAAACAGCATTGATCATCTTTGAACCGTTCTTGGTAATTCCACCTTGTTCAAAATCGGTGCCCACTAGAAACCCAGTGATGTTGTGCAAAAATAATATTGGCACATCGATTTGATTACATAATTGAATAAATTGAGCTGCCTTTTCTGCAGATTCTGAAAATAGGGCTCCGTTGTTGCCGAGGATTCCGATGCGATAACCATGAATTGATGCCCAACCACAAACAAGAGTGGGCCCATAAAGTGGTTTGAAATCTTCGAACTGAGATCCGTCAACAATACGGGAGATGACTTCACGTATATCAAAAGGAGATTTTAGATCTTTAGAAACAATTCCCAATAGATCTTCCGAATCATGAATGGGCTCTTCGAATTGTTCTTCGGGCTCAGGGCCACGTTTACGCCAGTTAAAATGAGAGACTACTTCGCGACACATCCTAATACCGTCCATCTCATCTTGCGCTAAATAGTCGCCCAAACCAGAAATCGTGGCGTGCATATCTGCGCCACCCAGACTTTCGGGATCTGCATCTTCCCCCGTTGCCATTTTCACTAAAGGTGGCCCGCCAAGAAAAACCCGTGATTGATTTTTAATAAGAATATTGTAGTCACTCATGCCGGGTTGGTAAGCGCCCCCCGCTGTGGACGCTCCAAACACAAGAGATACAGAAGGAATTCTCATCTTTGACAGCTCAGTAATTTCATAAAATAACCGACCAGACTCAGCGAAGTGTCCAATCTCTCGTTGTAAAGCTTCCTCTGGGTCTTCGTTTGCTCCTTGCCCACGCAAATCAGCCCCGGCCGACTCAACAAATTGAATATAGGGAAGTCTGTTTTCCCGAGAGATTTGTAACCCACGCATTAACTTCTTCGAATTAAATTGATTAAAAGCGCCAGCTCGCACAGAGGGGTCATGGCCCAAAATCAGACACTCCACCCCTTCGATAACTCCGATGCCCACTACAAACCCAGAACTCACTGCAAATGGTGAGCGCCAAGCCGCCAGGGGACTAATTTCTAAAAAAGGTGAGTCTTGATCTAGGACGTGAGCAATTCTCTCTCGAATTGGCATCTTGCCCTGTGAGCGTAGTCGCGCCATCGCTTCTGGCCCGCCGCCCTCAGATGCTTCCTGTAACAGTTCATCCACTGTTTGCAGCAAGTCGAGCATATCCTCACGATTTCTCGCAAATGCTGCTGACCTCACATCCAGGCTTGATTCTAATACCGGCATTAATATCTCCAGATTATGTTGCTACCAAATACTATACAATGCAGGTTAAATGGACGTGGCATTGAACAGCGTTAAAATTTTTAAGGAAAGTCAGGGTGTCACGATGGAGCATCGATATAAATAGCAAATAGCAAATAGCTTAACGCCTATTATTTATTTTCTTATGATTAATCCGATTGGCAGGTTTATAGCCCTATTTCCACTGCTACTTTTTCTAAATAATATTCCGTATCGCCAAATGCTATAGATGCTGCATGGGCTCTACGCAAATACAAATGCATATCTAATTCATCACAAAACGAAATAGCCCCATGCGTTTGATGCCCAAGCTTGCCCACCCGAACTGCTGCTGAACTCGCATAAGATTTTGCCATTGCAACTTCTTTATTTGCGGGCAAGCCCTGAGCAATTCTCCAGACTGCCTGCCTCGTAATATAGCGAGTGCTATCAACCTCAACTGCCATATTCGCACAATGATGTTGTACCGACTGAAATGAGCCAATTATCTGCCCAAATTGCTCGCGTCCGGCAACATAGGTTACGCTCATATCAAGGACGGCCTGGATACATCCCAGAATTTCAACACATTTCCCAGCTGCAGAAACCAGCTCTATTTGTTGCAACATCGCTACTGCTTCATCACCGATTGCGAGCACGCTAGACTCAGGGACTTTTATATTTTGCATTCTCACTTCGCATTGACCGGCGAAGTCAAGAGTTCCAAACGGGTCAATCTTTATCCCCGCACTGTCAGCCTTGATAACCAAAACAACTAATTCATTATTCTCGAGCTTAGCCGTAGTTAAAAAATAATCTGCCGCCTGGGCATACTCAACAAATAGTTTAGTGCCACTAACCGAAAACCCCTGACCCTCTTTCTTGGCCAATGCCTTAATATTATCGATGCTATAGGAATTACCTGGCTCAATAAGAGCATAAGAGAAAATTAAACTCCCATCAGCGATTTTAGGAAGCAAATCCGTTTTAGTAGATTCTGTATTAGAAAATTGCAAGGCTGTGGCTGCGATAACTGCAGTGGAGAAGAATGGCGCTGGCAAACAGGCTTCACCCATCGCTTCAAGCAGCACTGCAAGGTCAGAAAAATTACCTCCACTCCCTCCATAATCTTCATCAATAGCGACGCCCATCCAACCAAGATCTGCCATTTTTTTCCATAGCTCTCGATTAAATTCCGTACTACTATCGCGGCGCTGTCGCATTAATTCTTTTGGACACTCTTTGCTTAGAAATTCTTGCGCGGAGTCGCTTAAAATTTTTTGTTGTTCATTAAAATCTAAATTCATTTTCTATTAGCTCTCTAGTTAGTTACATCAGCTTATTGACCAACTGCTGACTCGCAACCTACCTAGGCAAACCTAAACCTCGTTGGGCAATAATATTGCGCATCACTTCTGAGGTACCAGCTCCTATAGTTGCTGAAATGCTTTCTAAGAATCCTCGAGAAACCAAACCTCGGATTGGAGCCCTCTCTGAATTTCCTGTAATTTGTCCGTAAGGCCCAAGAATTTCCATAGCGATTTCTGCCATATCTCTTGCAAGCTCAGTAGCAGTAAGTTTAAGAATTGAAGATTCTACATTCGGGTCTTCACCTCGATCTAACATTTCTGCTGTTCTCCAAAAAAGCATGTAGTTGACTTCTATACGTGTAGCGATTCTCGCCATTTTATTTCTAATTGACGGCTTCTCAGAGAGCGGCCTTCCGTCATGACTTGTTGCTTTAACATAATCCCTAATCTCTTCAAACATACGTTTAAATCCACCAATACCAACAAGACAAATACGCTCATAATCCAAAGCAGTCATCAAATTATAGAAGCCACGATTTTTACCGCCAATCAAGTTATCTTTTGAAATGCGAACATCATCGAGGAAGACATTATTAAAAGAGTGATCGCCTAAAATATTAATGACTGGATCCATCTTAATGCCTGGGGTCTTGTTATCGACAATGAAGAAACTTAGGCCTTGATGTTTTCGAGCTTCCTGATCTGTTCGAACGATCATCCAGGAATAGTCCGTTAGATGGGCGCCACTGGACCAACATTTCTGACCATTAAGAATATAGTCGTCGCCGTCTTCTACTGCACTAGTTCTAACACTGCCTAGGTCAGAACCCGCATTAGGTTCGCTATAACCCAACCAAAATGTAGCTTCACCAGAAGCGATAATTGGCAACCATTTTTCTTTTTGCTCCTTGGTGCCTACTCTTAAAAGCATCGGCGCTACGATACCAGTTGTAACACTATTCATAGTTGGCGCTCGATAATAGCTCATGCGCTCATCGAAAATAGCTTGCTGCATATTTGAATAAGCCTGCCTTTCTGCTCCGATATCCCAGAAAGCCTTAACCCAACCTTTTTCAATAACTTTTTCTAAAAAGGCCTCTGCTAAATCGCTATCTCCTTGTTCCTGATAACCACTACTAGCATAGTCATGTGGCCAAGTAACCGGCTTGTCTGCCCACCCTTCAGGAAGTTCACGCTGCAAAAATTCATCTATCTCGTCATGAAATTCTTGTTCTTCTTTAGAAAATTTTATATCCATACCTTACCTCGTAACCTAACAGCACCTTTAGTGCCCCCCACTCTTCTCGATCACCTTTTAAATATTTTTACGACAAAGTTTTTTAATAATTTATAAAAAATTGATTTCAAAAGAATAGCCAAATCTCTAACATTCCTAACTCATCGCGAAATTTTAACCCGGGGCGATTTCCGACCTCATACAGCATACTGAATATCTAAATAAAAAGCCATCCGGATGGTTTTGTTCTTGGATGATTGATTATTGCTGTGTTAGGCTGCTTTGAAAATTCCAACCCTGTTGCGACACTATGCCCCGGAATCAGTTAATAGAAGCTTCACCACTTAGCAAACAGAAAAGCAAGAGCGCGAAAGCTAAAGCAGCTATTTGCGAGGCTACCATCGATTGTCTCGTTGAGGTAGGCTACGGAAAAACTTCCCTCAATTTAGTCGCCGCCCAAGCGGGTTTTTCCAAGGGTGCCTTACAACACCATTTTCACAGTAAAGAAGATTTGATAATTGCCACTGCTAATCGACTATTGCAACGAACTGTCAATGCTCCCACTCATTCAAGCTCACACTCAAACCTCAGTTCTCCCCGCTCTACGCAAACTGTCTCCACTGCTATTCTCTTCCTCTGGAATAAATTAGTGAATACACCACCCTATCGAGCATTGCTTGAAATCCTCACGGCCGCTCGAACCGATGTGGCTTTGCGGAAGCGGGTGTCACATACTTTACAAGAATGGAATACAGCGCTGAATGAGCAGGCCGTTGCCACTTATTATTCGCGAGAAGGTGATGAAGAAGTTAGACAGCTTATGAGTATGACTCGAAATTTTCTCGGCGGGCTGATAATACATGAGCGTCACGGTCGAAAGTCTTCCGAAAGTCTCAAGCAAGTGAAAAAATGGATCACATTGATCGAACCAAAATTAAAACTGCGTACAGAGAAAAACTAAAATGACCATAAAACTTTATCACTGCCATCGCGCCCGATCTATGCGTCCACTCTGGACTCTGGAAGAAATGGGAATCGACTACGAATTAATTGTTATGAAATTTCCACCACGAGCTACCTACGAAGGCTATCTCGACATCAATCCGCTCGGAACCGTACCTACGATGGTTGATGGTGATGTGACTATGACTGAATCTGCAGGCATTTCACAATACCTTGTGGACCTTTATGGGCCCACCGACATTGCGCTCGAGCCCGGCGCTCCTGACTATGGAATTTACCTGAACTGGTTACACCGCAGTGATGCGACCTTAACTTTTCCCCAGACACTGGTGCTGCGTTATACCAAATTGGAACCTATGGAACGACGACAGCCGCAGGTAGTGGAAGATTACACCCGCTGGTTTTTTTCTCGATTGAGAGCACTAGAACTGGCATTAAAAGACAGAGATTATCTTTGTGCCAATAAATTCACTATCGCTGATATAGCGGTAGGCTATGCACTCGTATTGGGCGAGTCATTGGGCATGTCCGAATCATTCAAACCCAATACACAAAAGTACTTTGCTATGTTGAAAGCACGACCGGCATATCAACGTGCAGCTGAACTTTAAGATTTGTATTGCAGGATCAATACAGAAAGTTAATACACTAGTACTATTGCAACAATTTAACTGTAACGGGAAAATCGAGTAGCGAAAAGAAATATGAGTTTAGAATTTGTCAACGATGACGCGCAGTTATACCGGCCAGTTTTCGCTTATGACTGGCTTAAACATCACAACGATGTGAATCCAAACAATATTGCTATTGTCGATTTAGACTCAGGAAAAGAGTTTACCTATCAGCAATTCAATAAGCGTAGCTGCCAGTTAGCCAATTACTTGCGCGATGAGCTCGGCGTTAAAAAATCTGATCGTGTGGCAATCCTGGCAAAAAACGGTAATGAGTATTTAGAATTCTATTATGCCTGCAACAAATTGGGTGCGATTTCAGTTCTGTTGAATTGGCGACTTACTGTTAGTGAGCTAGAGTATATCGTCGAAGACTCTGCACCAAAGGCAATTGTTTATGATGATATATTTGAGCAACAGGTGGTTGAATTAATTTCACTTTGTGGTGTACCTGACTTTTTGCGTATCAGCAGAGACTTGTCAGACAATCCCTATGAGGAAGCGCTGGCGAAGTGCCCAACTATATTTGTTAGCGATCCCGAAAATCGAATTCGATTAATTGACGTGCAGACCATCATGTATACCTCTGGCACCACTGGGAAACCTAAAGGCGCGATGATCACTTACAATATGACCTTCTACAACGCTGTGAATTCTGGCGTTCCAACAGCACTCTCAACTGAAAGCGCTAATTTGGTTCTGTTGCCTCTGTTTCATACCGGTGGATTAAACTGCTACGCGAATCCTGCAGTGCATGCTGGTGCGACTAACGTCATTATTCGCGATTTCGAACCAGCGGATTGTTTACAACGAATACTCGACCCGGAATTAGGCATAACTCATTTCTTAGCTGTTCCGGCAATTTATCTATTCATGTCTCAGGCTCCAGACTTTGCTGAAGCATCTTTCGAAAACGTGAAGCATGCGGCTGTTGGCGGCGCACCAATTCCGTTGCCAACACTTATGACCTGGCAGGAACAAGGACTGCCACTAAAACAAGGTTTTGGCATGACCGAAACTGGGCCTTCCTGTTTGTCTTTGCCGAAAGATAAAACTGTAGAAAAAATTGGGTCAGTTGGCTTGCCAGTAATGCACAACGAAGTTCGCATTGTGGATGACCAAGGCAACGACGTGCTTCAAGGTGAAATCGGCGAGTTATGGGTGAAAGGACCAAACATTTGCCCGGGTTATTGGAACAAACCAGACGCTAACAAATCATCTTTTACCGATGGTTGGCTACACACTGGCGATGCCTCTCGCCAAGATGAAGATGGGTACTACTATATTGTTGATCGCTGGAAGGACATGTACATCTCTGGTGGTGAAAATGTTTATCCGGCCGAAGTTGAATCTGTCATTTACGAATTAGAGGGCGTCGTTGAAGCTGCTGTAATTGGTATAGCGGATGAAAAATGGGGCGAGGTAGGTAAAATTTTCCTGGTGTTGCGAGAAGGAGTCAAAATACCGGAAAACGATGTACTAGGACACTGCGCCCAAAAGCTGGCGAAGTTCAAAGTTCCACGCAGTGTCGAAGTTATCGATGCACTGCCACGCAATGCTACTGGAAAAGTTCTAAAACGAGAATTGTCTTAAGCGACTATAGAGCCAAAAAATTTAGCCGGACTCGGTTGATTGCCTCGCACCAGTCGGCCCGGTCTTGCACCTGTTGATTGCCCGTCTTGATAAACCACCTCACCACTAACAATTGTCGCCACATAGCCATCGGCAAATTGCATGAGCCGACGACCACCAGCTGGCAAATCGTAATGCACTTCTGGCCGATGTAGCTCCATTGCATCGAAATCAATAATATTAATGTCAGCCTTATAGCCCTGTGCGAGCACGCCGCGATCTAACAAACCTACTGCTTTAGCTGTGTCCTGACAATGCGCTTTGATCACCCAGGGTAGAGGCAGTCGTTCACCCCGGCTCCGATCTCTAACCCAGTGGGTTAACATATGAGTGGTGAAGCTACCGTCACAGATAGTTCCGCAGTGAGCTCCCCCATCTCCTAATCCCAAAACCGTATCCGGGTGCAGCATCATTTCCAAAGAGGGGTCTAAGGAGTAGTCTGCATAGTTTAAGAAAGTGTAGTAAATCATCGCCTTACCATCACCTGCTGTCATCACATCAAGACACAACTCCATTGGATCAATGCCGCGAGTTTTTGCAATTTCTGCAACAGATGATTCAGGTTTTGGTTCGTAATCAGGTTTATCTCCCATAATAAACAGATCATTAAACCGCTTGAATACCTGGCGCATAAACGGATTAGTATCCAGTATCGGTTCTTCGGATAAAAGCTGTTTCTGGAAAGATGGGTCACGCAACCGCTCGAGCTTTTCTTCGAAACTAAGATGTTCGATGGCCTGATAGCTAGGGTGCGTAGAGAACGGGTTATTGCTTAGCTCCAAACCAAATAACACGCCAACTGGCCTACCACATACTTGGGCTTTTATTTCTATACCATCTTCATTCGCCGCCGAAATATTCTCCAGAATTTTTCGCCAGCCAACTGGGGAACGATGATGCTGGGCTACTGAAACCGAAAGAGGTCGACCGGATTCCTTAGCCATCTCCCGCAGAATTCGGAATTCTGACTCATTCTCCTTGAAGTCTGAAACTACTTGCATAACCCCAGCCTTACTTTCTCCTACGGCTCTGGCGATGCCTACCATCTCCTTGATTTCGGCAGTGAGTGTTGGTGTGGGTTCACCCTCTGCAGTGCGGTGATTTAAAGTTCGCGAAGTAGAAAAACCAAGAGCGCCAACCTCTATTGCTTCTTTGGTAATAGTAGCCATCTGAGCAATATCATTCTCAGTGGCCGGCTCACGATTAGCCCCACGTTCACCCATGACGTAAACACGCAGTGGGCCGTGGGGAACTTGCGCGGCAAAATCTATATCGTATTTTTTCTCTGAAAGACTATCCATATACTCAGGAAAAGATTCCCAGTTCCAAGGCAAGCCCTCTTCCAACACAGGATGTGGAATATCCTCAACACCTTCCATTAGTGAAATAAGCCGGCCTTTATCACCCGGCCTGCACGGAGCAAAACCGACCCCGCAATTTCCCATCACTGCGGTAGTAACGCCATGAATAGATGAAGGTGTTAATTCTTCTCCCCAGGTAACCTGGCCATCGTAATGAGTATGGATATCAACAAATCCGGGCGTAACCAATAAGCCAAGAGCATCGATTTCCTCATGGGCAGTTCCCTCGACCTTACCCGCATCAGTGATCACTCCATTCTTGATCGCTATATCACCAAGATAGGGCTCACTGCCAGTACCATCGACGATGGTGCCGTTTCGAATGATTAAGTCGAACTGAGTATCCATTTCCGTAAGCCATTTTTTAAAGAAGTTAACTGATTAGTAAAGATATCAGCAAAACTTCTAATTGTTTTTCTGGTTTTTCAGCCAAAGACATTCAAACTCATAAGCCATTTTTAGAGTCGCAACGAAGAATTCAACATCGAGCTCTAATTCTTCTGAAATCCCTATATTATCTTCTATATCCGCGCCCGCTTGAGCTTGTCGTTCCATTCCAGCCGTTTGAACTCATAGAAATTAAACTTAGCGCTTAGAAATTTGATGTAGTGCAAACTTTCTTGCCACAAAAGAATAATAGGGATCAAACAAAAAATACAGCGGTATATACTCGTTGCCATAAATAGGTCTACCCACGCAAAAATGAGTGATGATACTAGCAAATGTAATGCTTCTTCTGCTGGCACTATTCTCAGCGGCGTTCGACATTTTCTTTCCGAGCGAAACTTAAATTTCAGTTAGTGCAGGCCCGAATCTGCCAACTTATGGCACCGTTGGGTAAATTTCTTTCTTGTAATCTATCACTCAATAAGTCAACTTCCGTGTTTATAATTTTCATTTTCATTTTAACGAGATCTCCAGTTTAAGAGATTTATTTCGGTTTTAGTAAGCACTTATTAACAAGGATTAAATCGCTATGAGTTTTGCTCCAGGAATACTTGAAGGTAAGTCAGCAGTTGTAACCGGCGGCGCCACCGGCATCGGTGCCCACATCGTCCGCATGCTTGGGTCGTTAGGCGCGAATGTTGGTATAGTCAGTCGCAAAGAATCGAACCTTATAGCCGCAGCAAATGCCTTCAAAACCGATAATGATATTGATGTTAAATGGCAAGTTGGTGATGTTCGTGATCCTGAAGCTATGAAGGCGGTGATGACTTCTTTCGCAGAAGAACTGGGCAACATAGACATCCTGATTTGTAATGCCGCTGGTAATTTTATCTGCCCTACAGAGGATCTTTCCTGGAATGGTTGGCGCACTGTTATCGAAATAGACTTGAATGGGACTTTTAATTGTTGCCAAGCTGCTTTGCCTTACTTGAAAGAAGCATCCGATGGCGGACGCATCGTTTCGATTAGCGCCACCGCTGCAAATTTTGGCTGGCCCGGCGCTGCCCACGCTGGTGCTGCCAAATCTGGAATTCAGAATCTCATGAAGACTCTTGCTGTTGAATGGGGTAGTTACGGCATTCGAGCAAACTATGTGTCGCCAGGGCCTATTGAGGGCACCGAAGGAGTCGACCGGCTCATTATCGCTCAAGGAAAATCAGAGCAAGTATTAGAACGCATACCTCTCGGGACGTTTGGTGAAGGTAAAGATATCGCCAACGCCATAGTTTTCTTAGCCTCAGAGAGTGGAAAATACATCTCGGGTGCTGAGCTAGCGATCGATGGCGCCAGTCAGTGGGTTAGATGATCTTCTTGTAAATCTTACCAAACTGGAAAAGTAGAACTAACTTCTGTCAAAAAAGCTTCCGCTAGCGTTCCAAAATAGAATAAAGTGACTATTCATAGTGACATTAAGAGTAATTCCCTCATGTTCCGAAAACCCAACAGAATAGCGCCACTATGCACCATCGCATTAGTAGCAGCGCTAAGCTCCGCAGCCGCGTTCAGCCAACAGCCTGGATTTAGCTCATGGAAAGATGATCTTTCGCCAATCTCGGCAACAGATTGGAATTATGATACCTCCGCCCATTTGCTGGAGCGCGCTGGTTTTGGAGGCACTCCTCAACAAATCACAGCGCTCGCCGCGCTATCTCCCACAGAAGCAGTTCGATCCTTGGTTTATTTCGACGAAGTCGGTAATAACCATCTCCAGCCTTTCGATCACTCTGGTATCCACGACCCTGGAATTGAGCCATTCCCACCTAGCCGACCTGCCACAACTGATATAGCCAAAGCTACTGGCGAAGCATTAGGCGTAAAAGTTAAGCCCGTTGGCAATCGACGCCTCCAACCAGTAGTTAACAAATTCTTCTATTGGCTGCGTGCAAGCGTATTAGAAACCAACCGCGTTGCTTACTGGTGGGCAAATCGAATGGTGGCATCAGAAAATCCATTACAAGAAAAGATGGCTCTTTTTTGGCATGGCCATTATGCGATTAATGAGAGCAAGGTTCGAGACTACCGAAAGCTTCTAATGGAATTAGAACTCTTTCACGCAATGGGAACAGGCAACTTTCGCGATCTGATGGTCGCCGTTGCACAAGATCCTGCGATGCTAAGTTTTCTGGATGCTGGTGTAAATGTAAAAGGTGCGCCTAATGAAAATTTTGCTCGTGAAATTATGGAACTATTCACTATGGGTGTGGGCAACTACAGTGAAAACGATATTCGCGAAGCCGCTAGAGCATTTACTGGTTGGAATTTTGTAGACCTCCAATTTGTTGTCAATGAAGAGCAACATGACGATGGAATTAAAATGTTTCTTGGGCAGTCAGGAAATTTTAGTGGTGTCGAAATCATTGATCTAATAATGGAACAAACAGTCACTGCAGATTACATTGCAGCTAAACTCTATCGGTTTTTCGTCAGAGAAGAATTAAGCGATTCTCTCAATCAGGAGCTAGGAAGCATTTTACGAGATGCTGACTATGAGATTGCTCCCTTGCTCGAAAAGATATTTCTATCGAAAGATTTCCACAGCACGCATTCAGTTGGGCAACAAATAAAAAGCCCTGTGCAACTAGCGATTTCTACCTATCGCAAGCTTGGCCTAAAAAATGTTCCTGGCGTTCCAGATTTCAATCGGGCTACAGGCGCATTAAGTCAATCGCTTTTTCGTCCCCCTACAGTAGCGGGTTGGGCTGGGGGCCGAAGTTGGGTCACTCCTGGTTTACTTCTTGAGCGCGGCAACTTTGCCCGCGACGTGCTATTTCCAGATATTAACTTTGTGCCTCCCGATAGAATCAACGGCAGCCGAGAAATTCGCAGTGTCGCGGACCGTATTCGCGAAGGACAAGATATAACATCAGCTACTCAACCTTCTTCGGTAGGAGCAGATCAAATTATGGCTGAGTCCAATATGCTTGCTGACCGCGACGAAGACTTCAATACACGTTATGGCAGTTTTCGTGGCTGGCAGATGGCAATTGAACGAGTAAAGCCAATCTCAAGACACACAGCGAGGCTTAACTTAAGCCAAATGGTTATTAATGAGGGTCTTACCGATACTTCCGAGGTTGTAAATTATTTTGTCGCTCGCTTTATGCGGGTTAAACCGGGCGAAGGCTCACTACGAATGCTGAACCAATTCCTTAATAAAGAATTGGGTACGACAGACATTTTAGCTGCACAGTCTTATATGGAAGATTCATTGCGTTTGGTTCTACATTTAATTTTTAGCCAGCCCGAGTACCAACTCAGCTAGCTACAACAAACACAAGAGGCATGTTATGAATAAGAGAATTTCAGCGCCACAAAGTTTAAGTCGCCGCAAATTGATTGGTACTGGCTTAGCTGGATTCGGCGCAATGAGTTCTTCTCTGATTGCTCCTTCTGCTCTTGCACAAGCTGCCAATACGATTGCTGCGCAGGCTGCCGCTAATGGGAAGGTACTCGTTGTAATGGAACTTTCGGGTGGCAACGACGGCCTCAATACAGTCGTCCCCTACGGTGACGATGCTTATTACCGACACCGACCCCAGATAGGCTTGGCAAAAAATGATCTAAGAATTCTTGATGATCACTTTGGGCTGAATCCCGGCATGGTTGGCTTTGAGCGGCTCTACAAAGATGGCAAGATGGCCATCGTCCACGGCTGCGGCTATGAAAACCCTTCGTACTCGCACTTCACGTCGATGGCATATTGGCATACAGCAGCGCCGAATAGTGGCGAGGAATACGGTTGGGTTGGTCGTTTAGCTGATTCAATGGCTCCTTCAGCGCCATCAAACTTTTTAGTTAACATTGCGGCAAGACAATCCTTAGCGGTGAGAAGTGCGCAGCATGTGCCTGTAGTCTTTGATGCTCCTGATAGGTTTATGCGCGAATCATTTTATGAAGAGAAAGATGCCCTAGCTATGGTTCCAGACATTGGTGAAGTAGAGAATCCGTCTCGTCGATATCTATTGAACATTGCTAAAAGTGCAAATGAAGCATCAACATTAGTAAGAGAGGCTTGGTCAAATTATCGCTCTCCAATTGACTATGGTGTGACCGGTCTTGACCTGCCAAAAGTTGTCGCACTGCTTGATGCAGGACTCCCTACCAGCCTCTACTATGTCTCCTATCGAAACAATGCTTTCGATACCCATGTGTTTCAAAATAATGTTCATCGCAGACTGCTCACCTATACCTCTGACGCGGTTTCAGCATTCGTGCAGGATCTGGATCGAATTGGAAGAGCAGATGATGTCGTGCTAATGATCTTCTCTGAATTTGGCCGCAGAGTGCCCGAAAATGTAAGTTTGGGAACCGATCACGGAGCTGCCAATACGATGTTTGTAGTTGGAAATCCAGTTAAGGGCGGTCACTATGGTGAGCTGCCTAGTCTTACTGACCTCACGGAAGGCGATAACCTTGCCTACACTACCGATTTCCGTCGTGTCTACCGAACAATGACCGAAGGATGGCTGGGACATGGTAATTCAACTCAACTACTCAATGGCAATTTTCAGCCATTCGATATGTTTAGTTAAAATTGCTAAATTTTGAAATCGTCGGCGCTATGCCTCTCTGGCACTCTTAGTTCCTGTGGGCCCCAAATGCGATTCACTCGGCGCCCTCTTTGAACCGCAGGTCGTTCTTCAATCTCGGTAGCCCAGCGAATAACATTCTTGTAAGAGGCGACGTCGAGGAACTCCGCCGCATCGTAAAGGTTGTGCAGCACAGCTGCACCATACCAAGGGTAATTAGCAATATCGGCGATGTTGTAGTCTTCTCCGCAGAGGAAGCGATTGCTGGCTAGATTCTTATCTAATAAATCTAACTGGCGCTTTACCTCCAAGGTATAGCGGTTTATTGGATACTCCCACTTTTCTGGTGCATAGGCATAGAAATGCCCAAAACCACCACCAAGAAAAGGTGCCGCTCCCATCTGCCACATTAGCCATGACAGACACTCTGCCCGCGCAGCGGGATCAGTCGGATAAAATTCAGCAAATTTTTCTGCGAGGTAAATTAATATAGCGCCTGATTCAAATACCCGGGTTGCTGGAGTCGTGCTCTTATCTAACAATGCAGGAATTTTGGAATTAGGATTAACGGCCACAAAGCCACTTCCGAACTGTTGGCCCTGACTGATCTTAATCAGGAAAGCATCGTACTCAGAATCGCTATGACCAAGCTCGAGCAGCTCTTCCAACATTACTGTGACTTTCACACCATTAGGTGTTGCCAGTGAGTACAACTGAAAGGGGTTTTCTCCTTCAGGAAGCTCAACTTCTTCAGCAGCTCCCGCGGTGGGTTTGTTAATACTGGCAAATTTACCACCGTTTTCTTTATCCCACTTCCAAACTTTGGGAGGACTATACTCAGACATTAATGATGATTCCCCTGATGACGCTGACAAGATAAGTGTGTGACTTTTGTCTCAATCTTATAAGTATCGAGATAGAATCAACACCTGCGGCTGCACCTCAATTAGGGTGGAGTTTTTACCGAGTTCCGGCTGGTAGTCGATAGTCTAATGGGGGCTTACGATCACCTAGTAATGGCTCGTACTCCCAGTCATCGGGAATACGTTGCTGGTGTTCTGTTTTCGCACTTTCAACCAATTGAGGATTGGTTAGCAAGTCGACTGCTGTCATTGCCAAGGTTTTGGCAGCGACTATCATTCCTTTGTTACCGATAGTGGTGCCGCCGGCTGCAATTGCCTGCCATGAGTGAGCCGAAGTACCTGGAACCCAGGTTGCTGCAGTCATACCGCCGGTTGCGACTGCCCAGCTAACATCTGCCACATCGGTAGACCCGCCACCGCCGCGCTCACTAATTGTGAGCGGTTGGATTCTGCTAGCCTCGTCAACTGGAGGAGAGTTTTCTGGTAATGCCTGTCTTAGCTCTTCAGCGAATTCTCTTTCTTTAGGTGTATAGTCGACACCGCCTACCCTCTGTAAATTTAAATAGATCGCTTCCTGCAAAGAAACGTTTGGTAGCACATTATAGATGCCGTGAATTACTTCGAAATCCATATCGGTACCAGTTCCCATAGCAGCACCCTCTGCCGTCTTCGCAACTCGATCAAAGATTTCATTCACTTGCTCTGGATCTGGATGACGAACGTAATAGTAAACCTCCGCAAAATCAGGGACTACGTTAGGTGCAGCACCTCCACTGGTAATAACATAGTGAATTCGAGTTTCTTGGGGCACATGCTCCCTCATCAGATTCACCATATGATTCATTGCCTCAACACCATCCAATGCAGAGCGACCGCGATTTGGAGCAGAAGCTGCATGAGCCGAGAGCCCATAGAAACGGAACTTAGCAGATTTATTCGCTAGGGAACTGCGAGCACTGGCAGAATTAGAATCACTGGGATGCCAATGCAGAATTACGTCAACATCATCGAATAGCCCCTCTCTCACCATATAGACCTTGCCCGCACCCCCTTCTTCGGCAGGAGTGCCATAAAGTCTGATCTCTCCGGGCTGCCCTGTTGCCTCCATCCATTGTTTAGTCGCGATAGCTGCAGCCACGGATCCAGTACCAAATAAATGATGACCACAGGCGTGGCCTGCTGATTTGTGATCAATCAAAGTACGCAATGGATGACGGTCTTGAGTGATCCCCGGCAGCGCATCATACTCCGCCAAAATTCCCACTACCGGACCATCTCCCCTACTCCAGTTGGCGACGAATGCGGTAGGTATTCCCGCCACCCCATTTGTAATTTCAAACCCCGCTGCAGATAAAGTTTCAGCAAGTAAGGCTGAACTCTGCGTTTCCAAATAACCAACTTCTGCCAAGTCCCAAATTTCTTGGGCAATTTCACTATAAGCACCCGCATTACCATCTATGTAATCTGAAACAGCTGCTTTATGGTCTTGCGCCGATAGCTGACCAGGAACAAAAGCCACTAGAAATAAAATTGAGAGAAGTTTTATTCTTAACATGGCATGGCTCCTTTTATTTGCTTAACTGTCTATTTACTGAATTGCGGAAGCTGGCTCATGGCTAACATCACTTGCATTGAGCTCTCTGGTCCATGATGCGAATTCCAACATAATGCCATCGGGATCTTGAAAATAAACGGAGCGAACGAATGTTGATTCAGTAATTGTAGCACTAGCACCTCTTTCAGAATCATCGTGATTCACAACCTGGGTCACTTCAACACCTGCGGCTTCTAATTTCTTCTGATATTCCTCAATTTTTTCTTCCGGCACATCGAAGGCTATGTGATTCATAGATGCATGCGCCGATGCAATGGAACCCTGACCGACTATTGCTGCCGGGTGACTAACACCGGGCTGCGCATCTGGAGCATCGGGAAACCAAAAGAAAGCGAGAGAATCTCCTTTTCCAATATCGAAGAAGAAATGTTGACCCATTCTATTGGGCAGCTCAATGGTCTTGGTCAGTGGCATTCCGAGAATTCCCGAATAAAACTCCACGGTCTTTTTCATATCTTTGCAGACTAATGCCAGATGGTTGACACCGCGTATTTCAAATTGATCATTTATAGGCATGTTCTATCCTTTCGTATCACACTCTTCATCTATTAAGCTTCCTATCATTAACTATATTCAAACAAAGTCAATGGCTTTCATTTCTGGTATGGTCATCTGTTAGTTTAATCAATCGAGAAAAGTACTCTAATAATTCTATTAAGGAGAATCCATGCCGCGGCTCAGAGGTGTTCCAAAAAAAGATGCAAATGAAGCTATAGGGAAATTTTATCAGGCGCTTTTTGGTGATCGCGATCCAGTAACAGAACCAGGTACAGCGACAGGAACCCCTGGAAACTGGTGGACGGTATTTGCATTGGTTCCGTATATTTTCGAACATGCTACAAATCACTTTGGTATGTTTGGCATGTTCGCCGAGAAAAGTGTTAGCCAATTGGATCCAATTACAAGAGAACTCGGCATTCTTCGGGCAGGGTATACACAGGGGAGCCAATTTGTATTTTCACAACACTGCAAGGCAGCGCGCCGCTTTGGGCTAAGTGACAAAAAAATTGCTGCTATCCCTCATTGGCAAGTTTCCTCACTGTTCGATGAAAAAGAGCGCGCGATTCTTGCTTGGGCTGATGCATTGATTTTACAAGGTGGTCGAGCTTCAGATGAATTGTTTGAAGCATTGCACTCACACTTGTGCGACGAGGATATTTTAGAACTCACTTACCACGTAATGGGATACAACTTACATGCAGTTTGCTGTAAAGCGCTGCGACTAGAATACGACGATGTACCCGAACGAATTCGCGAACTGCCAACCCCAGAAGAAGATGGCGAGGTCGCGGACTGGGCTGGAACTGCATGGAAGGAGTAATACTTTTTAACCCCAGCACCTGTCCTCAATACTTTTCGGAGTTACGAATAAGAACTACTTGTTAAATATATTCTGAAAGCCCAATTAAGCCATTGTACTCATCAAAAGTTAAATGCTTGGCAGTTTCCTGAGGTTTACCAGTTTCAGCTAACGCGGAATAACATTCTTGTAAGGTCCTAGAAACTGAAAGTAAGGCAGTGACCGGTCGCAATACTATTTGAAAGCCAAGGTCAGCCAGTTCATTCATTCCAGGCTCTGGGGTTTTTCCACCTTCGACCATATTAGCTATCAGCACAGCATCAGGAAATTCATTCTTGATAGTTACCATTTCTTCAATAGATTGTGGTGCTTCAATAAATAGGATATCAGCACCAGCCTTTAAAAAAGCCTCACCACGCCGAAGCGCTTCTTTCAAATCATGAGTGGCTCGACTATCTGTCCGGGCAACTACGAGGAAATGGTCTGACATTCTTGTCTTAATTGCCATGGAGATTTTAGCAACGGCTTCGTCTAGTTCTACCACCTGTTTGTTTTCCATATGACCACAACGCTTAGGACTAACTTGATCTTCAAGTTGTATAGCTTGCAAGCCGGCTTGTTCATAAGCAGAAACCAACCGCGCAACATTGTGTTCGCCACCATAACCATTGTCGCCATCCGCTATCACTGGCGTATCCCCTACTGCAGATACAATTTGCCCAGCTCTTTCGATCATTTCTGATGCGGTGACAAGGCCAATATCTGGTTTGGCTAACAACGATCCAGCAACGCCGAATCCAGACATGTAGAGAGCTTTGAATCCTGCTTGTTTTCCAATTAAGGCAGACAAGGCATCGTATACACCTGGTATCAGAATAGTTTGCTTTGTCTTGAGAAGGTCTTTAAGCATCTTACATCCTAGTTAGCTGTTGTTAGAGATATTCACTTCAATCACTTACTTCAGTTATTTACCAACGAAATTCCCAGTTCTTCTTTCTGCGACAGATTTTATCCCTTCTTTATGATCTTCAGTGCGGGTTAACCAATACTGTTCACTGCCTTCAACATCTGTAGCCGCTTGCACCGCTGCAACTAAATCCGTTCGCAATTGCTCTCTTAGCGAGACGAGAGCTAAAGGTGCATTTATAGCAATTTCCTCAGCTAACTCAATAGCGGTTTGTCTGACTCCATCGACTTCAGCATAACAATCGGCAACGCCCCACTCCATTGCAATTCTGCCATCAATTCTGCGACCAGTGAAGAACATCATATTAGCTTTCTGAGTCCCAATAATCCGTGGCAAAGTATGCGTTAAGCCGAATCCAGGCGTGAATCCTAGCTTTACAAAATTTGCGGTCATCCTGGTGTTTTCACAAACAACTCTAAAATCCGCCATCATGGCCAAGCCGAAACCACCTCCGACAGCTGCACCTTGAATAGCAGCAACCACTGGCTTTTTGTTGCCGAATAACCGAACGGCTTCGGCATAGAGTGGATTCTTGCGATCGTTAAATTCCGTAGGAGCTGTGTGGCTCTGGGGGTTTTCTTCAGGCGTGGAGAAATGCGCACCGGCACAAAAATGTTTTCCAGCGGAGCATAAAACAATGACGCGGCAGTCAGGGCTTTGATCAAGGTCATCGAAACAATCAGCGAGATTGCCAATGAGTTCAAGATCAAAAAAATTATTCGGCGGGCGATTGATCTCACACTGCACCACATGGTCTGACAACTGAGTAAGCAATACGTCACCGTATTTATCTTTCATAATACTGTCCTGAAAAGTAAGAAGAAAATGGGCAATAAAATCAAGAGTGTTTTAACAGGTAGGAAGCGCCAGCCGCAAAATGATCAAGAAATCTAATTAATGCTTACGGCGCCTAAACTCCTTAGCACTTCTGCAACTTCCGGGCGAGTTCCTCTTAAGCCATTGGTGCCGGGAATAGTCTGCACTGTTTCTGCCAATACAAGAGGAGTCTGTTCTCGTTCATTGATAACTGCGATATCAGCACCGCGCAGCGCGAGGTATTGCACCACTGTCGGAAAGTTTTTTAACACAGCATGATGTATAGCTCTCTGACCTCGTTTGTCGGCCGCATTCACATCAACACCTCGATCGATAAGAATTTTAGCGAGGGCCAGTGTATGTCGTTCTTCCGCATAAAGATCAGGCGCAGCATTGCCAATTCTATCGCGACGGTGGTCCAAAGATGAGCCGGAATTTCCCATCGCAACCTGTAAAATGGTAACCCCAGCTTCGCTCACAAAAAACGGATCAGCGCCTCGATCAAGCAAGAGCTGGACAATTTCAACTTCTCCATACTTCGCCGCCATCCAAAAGGCATTCATACCAATAAGCTGGGAACGAACACTGTAATCAGCACTGAACCGGCGGCCAGATGTGCCGTGTTTGACTTTAGCGTTTATATCAGCACCGTGATCCAGTAACTGTTCCACCAACCCAAACTGACTTCTTAGCACTGCCGCGTGTAGTGGAGCATAACCCGCATCTGCTAAATTAGGCTCTGCTCCTGATTTTAACAAGAATAACGCAAGCTCCTCATGGCCACTGTGAGCGGCAACCAACAAGGCACTGGCCCCGGATGCTTCTGTGTCATTGACGTTGGCGCCTGCGTTTAACAAAACCTGGGTAGTCGATATATCCCCAGAGCGTGCTGCAAACATAAGTGGAGTGGACCCGCCATGGGCCATGCGAAAATTTCCGCTGGGATTAGTGTTGCCTGCAGTATTTTCTAATTGGTACCAAACTTTTGATCGAGCGTTTAAGTCTGCGCCATTATCTAGTAAAACCCTCACAACTTCTGCATGACGTTGAGCAGTTGCCCACATTAATGCCGTCTGACCTCGTTCAGTTTCTGCATGATCAATATCCGCACCGTTCTGAAGCAGAAGCAGAACCGCACTGACATTTCCAGAACGAGCGGCAGTCATCAAAGATGTTTCACCACGCTTTAGGGGCAAATTGGGATTGGCACCTGCTGTGAGCAGTAACTCAATCATCTCAGCATCACCATTTAAAGAAGCCAACCAAAGCGCAGTGGCACCAAGTTCATTGCTAACGTTTACATCAATGCCCGCACCCAGTAATAAGTTCGCTGCATCTTGATTTTTCCTATGGGCAGCCCAATGCAATGCAGTAGCGCCATCGCCTTGAGTTTCTTGAATATCGATACCATTGCTTAAAAGCTGTCGCACAGTATTCAGGTCTGCGGATTTTATTGCTTCAATCAAAGAAGTTGGCGACGATTGAGCGAGAGCAATCGTAGTGGTGAGGAAGAACAGAAAGAAAACACTGATGGCCTTTTTTAGCATGGGGGCAATTGTAGCCCCGAGACCAAAAGGGATTGCAGGCAGTGACTTTCTTAATTTTACAAGAATCATAGGTATTAATCCTATGACATTAGGCCTGCTAGTTACAAGCTAGAGTTATATAGTAGGTCCAAATGCTTGAAATTGAGCCCTAGGCTCATCTGGAAAATCTACACCGCAGAATTGACACTTGGCGCTGGTAATGGCAATTTAGTAATCGGCTCAGAGACCAGAACTTCTAACAATTTCCAACGATATGCTTAGATACCGAATCAATCACTATAACTAAAATAAAGAAGTGGCTGAAAATCTATGACCGGCACAGCTTCCATCCCTAGAAAAAACAACAACCTTAAATCCAGGCTGCAGCGGATGCAGTTTGCGGGCGGAATTTGCAAAGTCAGCTTAGCTTTCGTTGCTATTATTTGCGTTCTGACTTTAATACTTCCTTCTCAGCTGAATTTAATTTCAGCCCAAGAAAGTCCTGAAGCCAGCGGCGAATTGCTTCAAGCCACTCTTAATCAATATTGTATTGCCTGTCACAATGACGCTCTCAGCCAGGCAAACTTGTCATTCCAGAACATAGACATAACACAAGTTGGCGAGCATGGATCTGTTCCCGAAAGAATTCTTGCGCAGTTGCGAACTCGGCGAATGCCGCCAGTAGAAATGCCACGACCTAGCGAAGCGGTTTACAACGCAGCGGTATCTTGGTTGGAACAAAAGATCGACAATCATGCAGCAGAAAACCTGAATCCAGGCCGCACTGAAGCCTTCCATAGACTTAACCGTGCTGAATATACCAATGCTGTTCGTGACCTTTTAGCCTTAGATGTTGATGCAGAGGCGCTGCTGCCTGCAGACAATATCGATCAGAATGGCTTCGACAATATGGCCGATGTTTTAACTATCTCGCCAGCGCTAATGGAACGTTATCTTTCCGCGGCAAGAAAAACAGCAAGACTAGCTGTAGGCGCGGCACCTCTCGGCCCTCTTTCTGATACCTATGAAGTTCCAATCTTACTCAATCAAAATGATCGTATGGGTGACGACCTTCCCTTTGGATCAAGAGGTGGTATAGGCATACAGCACTACTTTCCGGTGGCTGGAGAATACGACTTATCCATTCGGCTCCATCGTAACTACGTAAATTATATTCGGGGCATGGGCTCAGCCCACGAGTTGGAAGTTCGATTCGACGGGGTTCTAATACAAACTTTTACCATCGGCGGAGAAGAGCCGGACGTTCTCCAAGCTCCGGCCAGCTATGGTGGGAATCAATTCGGCGACCGCGAGTGGGAAGAATACATGCTCTTCGCTGATTCCAATTTACGCTTCCGCTTCGATGCCGCCCCAGGGCCCCATATTTTAGGAGTCTCCTTTGTTCGAAAGTTCACAGAACCAGAAGGCGTAGTACAACCACCACAATCTGTATTCGCCGCGGCAGTAAATGAGATGCGCGATGGCGATGCGGCCATTGAGGAAGTTCAGATTACTGGACCCTACGAAGCCGCAGGCCCTGGAGATACACCAGCTCGACGTGCCGTATTTAGTTGCCAGCCACAACGCGGCGACGCAGCGAGTGAGGCGGCCTGCGCCAGTGAGATTCTTTCATCTCTGGCCAGACAAGCATATCGCCGACCGATTACAAATAGTGACCTAGAAGTATTAATGGATTTCTATCGCGCCGGTCGCGCAGATGGAAGCCAGTCATTCGATGCTGGTATTCAACTTGCGCTAGAGCGATTGTTAATTTCACCAGATTTTCTATTTCGCATTGAGCGCGACCCCTTAAACATCGCTGCTGATACAAATTATTCTTTGAGTGATCTGGAGCTGGCGTCACGACTTTCATTCTTTTTGTGGAGCAGTATCCCCGACGACGAATTATTAGCAGCAGCGGAAAATGGTTCTATTCAAAATCCTGCTGTGCTGGAACAACATACCCGGCGGATGTTAGCAGACTCACGTTCAAATGCTCTGGTGAAAAACTTCGCTGCGCAGTGGCTATACTTACGAAACCTACCCTCGCTCGTTCCCGATGCTGTTGAGTTTCCTGAATTCGATGAAAATCTGCGAGACGCTTTTCGCCAGGAGAGTGAGCTGTTCTTTAAAAGCTTGATCCGCGAAGATCGCAGCTTATTGGATTTGATTGGGGCGGACTATACCTACGTAAATGAACGACTAGCGAGACATTATGGTCTCCAGGAGGTTTATGGTAGCCACTTCCGTCGGGTAAAATTACCGGATGATGTTGCGGAACAACGAGGCGGAATCTTGGGTCAAGGTAGCCTGCTGACTGCAACTTCCTATGCTAATCGGACTTCGCCTGTTCTGCGCGGCAAGTGGATACTAACTAATATTCTAGGTACACCGCCGCCGCCGCCGCCGCCCGACGTGCCAGATTTGCCAGAAACTGGTGCTGACGGACAACCCGCAACCATTCGTGATCGCATGTTGCAGCATCGTGAAGACCCCAATTGCTCTGTCTGTCATGCCCCAATGGATCCCTTGGGCCTGGCACTAGAAAACTATGATGCTATTGGTCGTTGGCGCCTTACCGGCGAAGCCGGATTAGCAATCGATGCCTCAGGGCAATTGCCCAGCGGACAGGCATTCTATGGGCTGGGGGGATTGCGCTCCTTATTACTTTCCCGTGGAGAAGAATTTGCCGGAACTGTCACTGAAAAATTACTGGGATACGCCATAGGGCGCGGTCCCCAGCATTTCGATAAACCGACTGTTCGGTCAATTACTCGGGCCGCAGAGGTGGACAATTACGGTTGGTCGTCTATTATCGTAGGTATTGTACAAAGTGCCCCATTCCGTATGCGGAGGTCAGGATCATGATCATCACCAAGAAAGCCATATCTCGCCGCGCTATGCTCCGAGGGACCGGTGCGGCCTTAGCATTGCCATTGCTGGATAGCATGGTTCCGGCGCTGGCCCAGGTTAAATCGAACAAACGCCTAGGGATTGTGTATGTTCCCAACGGCATGCGCATGGATCATTGGACTCCCGGCACCGCAGGTAGCGGTTTCGAACTGCCATCAATATTGAAACCTATGGAGCCTTACCGTAAGCAGATTAAGATTCTTTCTGGCCTTGTTGGTGCTGATGGTGAAGGACCTCACGCACGAGCTTCCACACGATATCTTACCGGTGTCGCCTCTAAACGAGATGATGGCTCAAATTTACAGGCCAGTATTTCCATGGATCAAATCGCGGGCCGATTACTTGGTCGCGAAACTCAATTGGCTACTTTAGAGCTGGCAATCGATGGTCGAGATTTCGCTGGTTCCTGTGATGAAGGATTTAGCTGCGCCTATACCAATACAATTTCTTGGGCCAATGAAACCACTCCCCTACCAATGGAGAACAATCCCCGAGCAGTCTTTGAACGACTCTTCGGTGATAGCGGCAGCACTGATCCTAAAGTTCGTCAGGCACGTCTCACCAAAGACGCGAGCTTGCTGGATTCAGTAACGGAACGTGCTAGTGAGCTGTCACGGCAGATTGGCGCAGCGGACCAATCGAAATTGAATCAATATTTAGAAGCGGTTCGAGATGTTGAACGTCGTATCCAAATGGCAGAATCACAAAGCGATCGTGAGTTGCCGGTGGTGGATCAACCTGCAGGTATCCCAGACACATTTCGTGAGCATGCCAAACTTATGTTTGACATGATGGCATTAGCCTACGAAACGGACATGACTCGTGTTGCAACCTTTATGATGGGCAGAGAGATCACTGGCAGGACCTATGCAGAAATTGATGTTCCCGATGCTCATCACCCTATTTCTCACCACCAAAGAGATCCGATCAAACTCGAGAAATTGTTAAAGATCAATCAGTATCATATGACTTTTTTCGCTGAATTCCTCGAGCGCCTGCGTTCAACACCAGACATCGATGGTTCACTTTTGGACAATTCGATGATTGTGTATGGTGCAGGAATGGCAGATAGCAATTCCCATTACTCAAGAGATTTACCAGTCTTACTTGCTGGCGGTGCAGCGGGCAGCGCGGGGCAAGGTGGGCGGCATAGTCGTTACCCTGAAAATACGCCTTTGACCAACTTGCATTTAACTTTGCTAGACGAGTTAGGTGTTGGTGTTGAGTCTTTAGGTGATTCCACCGGTAAGTTACCCATATAGATGGCAGCTAACTCAGTAGCTACCGCGGCCACCCAAACAAGCGCTCCTGCTGGAACCGAATTAACTGATCCGTTTACCGAGATGGTGCGGCAGGCCAGCACCTTCATTTTCGATATTGTCGCCGCCAACACTCCGTTCGACTTGCGCTGGGATAGACTTCTCATCACGCTTTTCCTAGCCTGCTGTCTTTTTCTATTTTATCGCGGCCGCGGTGGCAGAGGTGCCGATGGTCGAGAGCGAGAAAATAAGGGGCTATTGGCGTACCTGTTACCCAAGGACATCTATACCCATGTGTCTGCAAAAGTCGATGTTGGTTTGTGGGTTCTCGAACGAATTTTGCGTCCGCTCTGGACAGTGTCTTTATTTGCTACTGTTGGGCCATTCACTGCGCAGATAACAATCGATGTTTTCCTAAGTCTCTTCGATGCCAGCCCGGCGTTGGAAATAAATTATGCTTGGATGTTGCTTTACAGTCTTTTCAGCTTGCTGTGTTACGACTTTGTTTTCTACGTGATTCATTACACTATGCACAAAGTTCCTGCACTTTGGGCTATTCACAAAATCCACCATTCTGCTGAGGTTCTCACGCCTCTAACTCGCGGCAGAGAACATTTTATTGCTGGTCCAATTTGGGCGGCGGGTTCGGCAATGTCCTATGGTTTTGCTGCTGGCGTATTCACTTACTTTTTCGATGGCAGCATCGTCGTTGCGACACTTTTTAATGTCAGCTTTTTCTCTTTTATTCTGGGATTGAATGGCGCCTTCCGTCACTACCATATTCAATTTCACTATCCCCATTGGCTGGCGAAATGGATTCAAAGCCCGGCAATGCACCACACTCATCACAGCTATCTACCACAACATTGGGACACCAATATGGCCGCAGTTACCAGTATCTACGATCGCCTATTTGGCACCTTGTATATTCCCGAGAAAAACGAATTCACACCTTGGGGTATAGGACCAAACACACAACACGAGTACCGCTCGTTTTGGCAGAATGTTATCGGTCCGTTCAAAGACTGGCACAAAATGATACGGGGCGGTAGCTCGCCACAGAATGGGGCCGCGGCACAATCGGGAAACAGCTAGCGCGAATTCAGGTTCAGCAATTACTGTCTAGTTCCTGAAACATCAAAAGCACCAAAATCACTTTCGAATGCACCAGTCAATGTGTCACCTGCTACGATTCCTGAGAAACTGAGGCTCAGAGCCTGGCCACCGGCATCAATATCAACATTGAAAGAAATAGTGTTACCGTCCATCATCACACCTTCGATTGCCTGATCACCTAAATCGCTACCCATAACCCCTGTGCCATCACCGGGGAAAGTCCAAACACCTGATTGATCTCCAACAGGGGTGCTTATGTCCACAGCCCATGAGCCTATTCCTAGGCTAGAAGGCGCGCTGGCACAGGCTATCAATAGGCCAAACACTGCGATGACGAAAATATTTTTCATTAATTTATTCAATTATTACTCCTAGTTTTACTTACCAACATGCATGAAACATGCAGATGCTCATGATGACAACCAGTTTAAGACGAGCTGAGCTGATTCATCGATTGAATGCTACAGCTATTCGTGGTTGCGTAGGATTATTCTCAGATGACTAGGTGTTCATGGCCGCGCAAGCGAACGTAACACCTGTTTAGGTCATTCTCTGATTCCCAGATAACTGATAATTGAGTACTGGTTGATTGAAAGTTAATTCGGAAGCCGAAAAGCAAAAACGTAGCCCCCCAGAGGATCTTCCTCTTCCACTGACAGTGGTTCATAACCAGATCCCCGTGTTGAATTAAATACCGGCACTGTAACAATGACTGTTTGATTTCCTGCTGGAGACAAATAACTCATGGGTGTACCTTGTGCTGTATAAGGAATCGGCTGGCTCCAAAGTTCTTTACCATCATGGATGCTCGATGCTCGCACAGTGTTATCAAAAGCCCCGGCACTAAATATCAACCCCCCTGCCGTTGTTACTGTTCCCCCGGTTTGTGGGGTACCCACTATTAGAGGCAAACGAGTTGGAATATCTAAGGGGCCAGTGTGTTTCGCTGTGCCAATCGGTCGCTGCCATAAAAGTTCTTTAGTTTCTAGATCAACCGCACCCAAAATTCCGTAGGGCGGTTGCTGACAAGGAACATGAAGCGGCGAGAGAAATCGATTCGACGTATGGGAATAAGGCGTGCCCAATTGGCTGCCAGTCACTCCTTCGGGCAACTCATCTCGAGGAATTAGAGTAAGTTGGTTTGCCATAAATAAGGGATTCACCACCATAATATTGTTCACTTCATCGACGCTTATACTGCCCCAATTAAAACCACCTGTGGCTCCAGGATTATGCAAAATAGTATCGGTGCCCGGCACAGTGAAATGTCCATCGTAACGCATCTTTTTGTATTCGATGCGGCACCACATTTGATCGAGAGGAGTAATACCCCACATGGATTTTTCGCTCACTTCAGAACGAAAGATAGGCAAGTCCATCGTGAAAGGCTGAGTAGCGGCAACATAGTCTTCCGGAACACTACCATTCTGCGGAACTGGTAATTCTTGAATATCAAATACTGGCTCTCCTGTTACCCTGTTTAAAACAAACACCTCACCGCGTTTAGTGGCCTGCAACACCACCGGAATCTTTTCACCATTTTCTCCGGGTAAATCCAGCAGCGTTGGTTGAGAAGGCACATCGTAGTCCCAAAGATCGTGATGAACTGTTTGAAATGACCAACGAACCGCTCCTGTCTCACCCTCAATAGCAACAACAGAGCTGGCATATTGATCACTAGCCTCCATACGAAGCCCACCAAAGTAGTCTGGAGTTTCATTACCTGTTGGCGCATAAATGAGACCGAGATCTTCATCAACACTAAACATGCTCCATACATTTGGAGTGCCGCGAGTATACACTTCGCCTCGCAGTGGCTCCTCATGATTCCCAGGTCGTCCCATATCCCATGCCCAGACGAAATTCCCGGTGATAGCATTAAAAGCGCGAACGACCCCAGAAGGTGGACCAACCGACCGGTTATCTATGACCCAGCCACCAACAACAATATTGCCTCTAACAATTCCTGGTGGTGATGTTTGGAAATTGGAAATTAGCGGATCGTTCCCCATACCAATTGTTAGGTTTATCTCGCCTTGTTCACCAAACTGTGCACAGCGCGCTCCAGTAATAGCATCTACTGCAATGAGCCGAGCATCTGTTGTATTGGTTAATATTCGTTGCTGACATTCGCCCTGATATTCCTCTGGCGCTTGGTAATAGGAAACGCCACGGCAACCTGTGGTGAAATATCGAGACGATGATAAGTGAGCCGGATCGACAAGTGGATCAAACTGCCAACGTAAGTCTCCGCTCTGAGCATCCAAAGCCACGATAAGATTTCCACCGGTACACATATAAAGCAGTTCACCTATTTGCAAGGGAGTGGCTTTGAAGGCGCCCCCAGCTCCGGTTCGATAGGTCCAAGCCAGCTCTAGGCCAGCAACGTTGTTGGTATTAATCTGGTCTAATGGCGAGTATCGAGTACCAGCCAGCGTATTGCCATAGCTGGGCCAATCAGTCGCTGTATTGGCAATATTGTCGCCGCTACGCGGAGATAAAGGTTTAACTTCGTAACCAGTCCCATCTACGAATACAAAGACTGCGATCAATACTATCCCGATGGGTGCATATCTTGCGATCTGCGATTCAAATAAAGGTGGTGGATTTCCTCGGTACAGTGATTTTCTCTGCCAGGGTGTTAGAAACCAAATGCCAAGTGCAGCAAAAGGTAGAATTCTTGGGGCGAGTGCCCACAGCTGAGTTCCAGATTCATAGAATGACCACAAACAAGTAACAACTAAAAACCCGCCGTAGAGCAAAGAGGCTGACGGATCTCGTTGCCACAACCGCAGTGCGCAAAAAGCCAATACCATCCCTGCCAATAGATAGTAGGCAGAGCCACCGAGAATAATTAGCTGCAAACCACCCAATAAAAGAGGCGTGGCAACTAGGGCTATTAAGACTGGAAAAATCCGGGGTGGTGAAATCTCATTGGTAGTGGACATGGCTTCAACTGGTCCTTTTGCTGAAAATTGTGTGACGCTTAATGAATTGTTAGCGATTTTAAACTGACTATATCGCAGAATTCTGCGGGTATCTATTGAGACGGATATGAAGAATTTCTAATTTATTTTCAGATATTTTTTACTAACGCCCCATATTCTCCCTATACTCAACAGCCATGGAAAATGATTCAAGTAGTCCCCGCCACATTCTGCAGTCTGTATTCGGTTTTTCTGACTTCCGTGCACCACAAAATGAAATTATCGATACCATAATCGAGGGTGGTGATGCGCTGGTATTAATGCCCACTGGCGGGGGAAAATCTCTTTGCTATCAGATCCCTGCCATAATTAGAGAGGGCTGTGGTGTTGTCATTTCACCCTTGATTGCACTCATGCAGGACCAGGTTAGCGCCATGCAGTTGTTAGGAGTAAAAGTAGCATTTCTTAATTCAACACTAGACCCTAGGACTGCACAAGAAATTGCAAAAGCATTGCAAAACGATGAGCTAGACCTGCTGTATATAGCACCGGAACGACTCAATCAGGAAAGAACTCTTCAGCTTTTAAGCCAATCCAAAATCGCCCTCTTTGCCATTGATGAAGCACATTGTGTTTCCCAGTGGGGGCATGATTTTCGCACAGACTATTTGAAGCTAAGCATGCTGCATGAATTATTTCCGCAAATCCCACGCATTGCTTTAACAGCTACTGCAGATGCTCGAACTAAGGAGGAAATTCTTTTTCGATTACAACTACAAGATGCGAGGCAATTTATTGCCGGCTTCGATCGACCTAACATTCGATATCGGATAACGTTGAAACAAAATGCAAAAACGCAGCTCCTGAAATTTCTTAAGCTTGACCACCCCAGTGATGCCGGGATCATTTACTGTTTATCGCGCAAGAAAACCGAAGACATTGCAGATTGGCTACGAGGCCAGGGGTTCAATGCACTGCCCTATCATGCTGGCTTATCCAGTCAGACCAGATCCAATCATCAGGCTCGGTTTCTAAGAGAGGAAGGTCTAATCATTGTCGCTACGATTGCTTTCGGTATGGGCATCGATAAACCGGACGTGCGATTTGTCGCTCATTTAGATTTACCCAAAACTATAGAATCTTACTATCAAGAGACAGGTCGGGCTGGCCGTGACGGCCAGCCAGCCAACGCGTGGATGATTTACGGATTACAAGATGTCATCAAACTTCGCCAGATGATGGAAGACTCAGATGGTAGCGAAGAGCATAAGCGTGCCGAGCAACATCGCCTCAATGCCATGCTCGGATTATGCGAGATAACCAGTTGCCGACGACAAACACTGCTATCCTATTTTGGTGAAGACTTAGAACAGCCCTGCGGAAATTGCGACAGCTGTTTGGAGCCCGTTGAAACTTGGGACGGAACTGAAGCAGCGCGTATGGCTTTGAGTGCTGCCTATCGAACTGAGCAGCGCTTTGGAGTAAACCATTTAATCGATGTCCTACGAGAATCTAATAGCGATAAAATTTTTCAATTTGGTCATCAGAAACTACCTTCCTATGGCATAGGGAAGGGAATCGATAGCAATCAATGGCGCTCAGTATTTCGACAATTAGTGGCACGGGGCTACATGAGTGTCGATCTCGAGCGTTACGGAGCTTTGCGTCTCGAAGAGAAATGTCGTCCTCTATTACGCGGGGAAGCATCTATTCAACTTCGGCGGGACATCAAACAAAAAACCGTCAGGCGACAAACTAAAACCCCTCTGGCTTCGGAAATTGATGTGGCGCTATGGGAAGCACTACGCGAATGTCGCCGACTGTTTGCAGAAGAGCTGGGAGTGCCACCCTATGTAATCTTCCATGATAGTAGTTTGCAGGAAATGTGCATCATGTTGCCTCGAGACATCCAGGAATTTGGGCTTATTAACGGTGTCGGCGAGCGTAAGATGGAAAAATACGGACCTGCCTTCATGCATATAATTGCAGAACATTTAGCGGCATAGAAAAATTCCAAAACATCAGGTAGTGTGGTTAACCATTAGCCCTATAAAAAGAGCCCTAAAAACCAGCCTGTTGGAGCCTTACGATGTTTGATCACACTCCGCCACAAAAATATTGCAAATATATAGCCTGCACCGTCTTGCTACTCTCTCTGCCATTCACGTCTGTAGCACAAGACGACTTCCCAAAAGTAACCGACGCTATGCTGCAGAATCCAGCAGATAGTGATTGGCTAATGTGGCGACGCACTCTGGATAGCTGGGGATATAGCCCGCTCGATCAAATAGATCGCAGCAACGTAGATCAATTACGCATGGTGTGGACCCGCGATTTAGAGATTGGTACTGGCGAGATTACGCCACTGGCCTATAACGGTATGCTCTATATACCTCAGGCTAACGATGTTATTCAGGCTGTAGATGCAGAGTCCGGCGATTTCATCTGGGAATATCGCCGCGCAATCCCAGACGATCTGTATGAGATGGTTGGAGGTAATGCTCGTAATAACCGCAACCTGGCGATCTACGAAAACCTCATTATTAATACCAGCGATGATAATTTTGTTTTCGCCCTAGATGCCCTCACAGGTGAAATGGTTTGGGAAACCCAGATTTTTGACTATAAGGTCAACTCTGCTACACACAGCTCCGGGCCCATTATTGCCGACGGCAGAGTTATTTCCGGCCGCAGCTGTCGTCCCTGGGGTGGCCCTAATGCCTGTGTTATCACAGCACATGATGCTACTACCGGTGCAGAGTTATGGCGACGCCGATTGATACCTGCGCCAGGTGAACCCGGTGACGAAACCTGGGGGGATGTGCCGTTCGAACAACGCCAGCATGTCGGTTCCTGGATGGTCCCTAGCTACGATCCCGAGCTCAGACTAATCATTCTTGGCACTTCTGTTACTTCTCCTGCACCAAAGTTTTATCTTGGCGGTACAGACAACAAGCATCTCTATCACAATTCAACCATGGCCCTTGAAGTAGAAACCGGTGAAATGCGTTGGTACTACCAACACTTGAATGATCACTGGGATTTAGATCACCCATTCGAAAGGTTATTAGTTGAAACTCGAGTTGCACCCGACCCTGAGGCAGTGACCTGGATAAATCCAAACCTTCAGTTTGGTGAAGTCCGTAAAGTCATTACAGGCATTCCTGGCAAGACTGGTGTTGTTTACACCCTGGACCGGGCAACTGGAGAATTTCTCTGGGCCACGCCCACAATTCAACAAAATGTTATTCAAGATATTGATGGTACTACCGGCGCTGTCACTGAAAATCCCGAAGTGATATTTCGAGAGTCAGAACAAGTGGTTTTCGTTTGCCCTACTTGGACCGGCGGTAAAGATTGGGAAGCTGGGGCTTATAGCCCACTGACCAATACTATGTATTATCCACTGCGTAACACCTGCGCAAATATGTTGGCAACAGCAAATTTTGAAAGCGATACCGCTCAGGCACTAACTGCTGGCGGCCAAGGCGGCTTAGCAATTTATTCACTGGCAGCGCGGCATCAAATCACACCGGGGACAGAAAATCTTGGAACAGTACGCGCTATCTCCGCAGAGACAGGCCAGACAGAATGGCTCTATGAACAGCGTGCAGGAACTATGTCACTAGCCGCTACTGGCGGTGGGCTTATCTTCGGCGGTGATTCCAATGGCCGATTTCGCGCCCATGATCATGAAACTGGTGAAATTCTCTGGGAAGTAAATCTTGGTTCATCAGTTAGTGGCTATCCGATAACCTTTGCCGTTGATGGAAAACAATATGTCGCGGTTAACACTGGCAATGGTCAAGTAAACCTGACTCCAGAATTACGCCCTAGTCGTGGCACTAATGTTTATGTGTTTGCTCTCCCCTAATGAGTGATGGAGAAAAAAATGAAAAGAATACTCTTTGCAGTATGCGCTATCGCAATTGCTGTAACAGGCACTATTTCAATTACTATGGCAATTGCTCAAGTTGATTCCGACGAATACAACAAGCTAACTCCCTGGGGCGACCCAGACATTATGGGAAAGTGGTCCTATGCCAGCTTAACGCCATTACAAAGACCACAGCGTTTGGAAAATAAAAAGTTTTATACTGAAGAAGAAGCTGCTGAAATTTATGCCCGCACTCAAACCGAACCGACTGATCGTCCAGGTGATGTAGGCAGCTACAATTTTGAGTGGTTCGATCGTGGTGAAGTTTCTTCTGATCTACGCACAAGTTTAATTGTCGAGCCTGCGGATGGCCGACTCCCATTGCGGCCAGAAACCATAGCTAAGCAACAGGCCGCTGCTGCGTATGCTCGGGAGCATCCTGCTGATTCCTGGTTAGATCGAACTAATTGGGATCGCTGCATTACCTATCATGGAGTACCGCCGATCTCGACAGGCTATAATAACAGCTATCAAATTGTGCAAAATGAAAACTACGTCGCCATCGTTGTGGAAATGATTCACGATGTGCGCATCATTCCAATAACAGAGAAGCCTACATTAAATGACAATATTCGACAGTGGAATGGAGATTCCAGAGGCTACTGGGATGGTAATACCCTAGTTGTTGAAACGACTAATTTCAGTGATAAAACGGTACACAGGTATCCTTCATCACGGGGCACGAAAGCAATCGAACGCTTTACCCGAGTTGCGGATGACATGATTGATTATCAGTTCACTATTGAAGACCCCGATGTTTACACGAGCTCATGGACTGCAGTGCGCCCAATGCCGAGACTGGATGACTACACACTCTTCGAATATGCCTGTCATGAAGGTAACTATGCCATGACTTATATTCTCCGAGGAGAACGAATAGCAGAACAACGGGCAGCAAACTCTGGCAGCGAGAACGATTAAAGTCCGCTAAACTAAGCTAGATCAAAATCTAAAAATCGTTGCAGCCACTTCGTTGGAGCGCTCGCGCATTTTTATATGGAATGCAGGCCCTGTATGTTCTAAGCTGAATCCCTGCTTGAAAAGATCCATTCTCATGATCTGAGAGTCTCTGCGAAAAGCACCCAATAAGAACTAGGAGAACACCATGCAAAACTTACCGTTAAATAAAAAAGCTAACTGGCTGGTTAGAGCTGCACTTATAAATGTTATAGCTTTTTTGGTTGCCTGTGCACCGGCAGCTGATATCAATACGCAGGGATCCTCGACTTCCTCTTTAAATAAGGCTCTAGAAATTACATCACCGGAAGAAGCCGGTATGGACTCCAGCCGTCTAAATAGTATTACTAAAGCGATGCAGGAATATGTAGATGATGGCCTACTTGCAGGTGTTGTCACAATGGTCGCAAGAGATAACAAGCTCGTACATTTCGAATCTGTCGGTTACCGTGATTTGGAAAGCCAGTCACCAATGACTAATGATGCTCTATTCAGAATTTATTCAATGACCAAACCGATCACTGGCGTGGCATTAATGATGTTGTACGAAGAAGGCAAGTTCCGTTTAGCCGATCCAGTTGAAAAGTATATTCCAGAGATGGCAAATCTTCAGGTCTATGCTGGCGAAGATGCAGAAGGCAATATGCTGACTGAACCTGCCAACCACAAAATGACTATTCGTGAATTAATGAGTCATACCGGTGGTTTGACTTACGGCATCTTTGCTCAGTCGGGCGTAGACTCAGCTTACGTTGAAGCCGGACTATTAGATAATGGTGACACCTTAGAAGAATTTACGACTAAGCTGGGTCAGATTCCACTGAAGACTCAGCCGGGCTCCACTTGGGAATATAGCGTTTCCGTAGACGTTCAAGGATATCTAGTTGAGAAACTTGCTGAAAAAAGCTTTGGCGTGTTCCTGGAAGAACGCATCTTCGAACCATTGGGCATGACCGATACTGATTTTTATGTTCCGAAAGAAAAAGCCTCTCGATTCGCCCAAGTCTATGGCTATGACGACGACGGCAAGTTAGCTCCCGGTGAAGGTTTTCCTGGTGCCAATTTTCTGGAAGACCCAACTTTCGAATCCGGTGGCGGTGGTTTAGTTTCTACTGCTATGGACTATATGCGTTTTAGCCAAATGGTTTTGAATGGCGGTGAACTGGACGGTGTAAGATTGCTTGCTCCACTAACTCTTGATCTCATGCATCGTGATCAGACTCCAGCCAACATGGCCGGTTCTGTGCTCGGTGCCAGTGGGACTTCTTTTGGCTTGGACTTTGCGATTATCGAAGATCCGGTTGAAGCAGAAGCGTATTCAAAAGGCGAATACTACTGGGGCGGCGCAGCCGGTACCTGGTTTTGGATTGACCCGGTTGAGAATCTTGTCTTCGTCGGCATGATTCAACAGTTTGGTAGAAACTTGCCAAATGTTCGTGCCACATCAAAGCGACTTCTCTATCAATCAATTATTGACCCCTACGGGATCTAGAAAGATCCTGATTGTTAAGTCGCAATAGCGGTAGTAGATCTATTTCTCTGCCGCTTTTTTTAATTATAGAGAAAAAACTAATGATGAGAACTAAAGTGACTGCAATTCTAACCTTCTTGATATTGAGTATCGGCGCCTCAGCACAAACTCAAGAATCTGAAGCTCACTATCTTGCCAACGAAGGCTTAATGATAGTAAACGGCGACACTAAAATAGTGTTCGACCCACTCTATCGTGAATCTTATGGTCAATACTTATTACTGCCGGATGAGATAGAGAAAGGTATATTTGCTGGTACCGCACCCTATGATGAGATCGATGCGATTTTTATTAGTCACCATCATGGTGACCATTTTTCCCCAGAAGACATTCTTCGCCTTTTGGAAGCTCAGCCAAGAATAAAACTGTATGCACCGACGCAAGCTGTAATCGCTATGCGCGCCATAGCGAATAATGATCAGGCTGCAATTTTTGATCGCATTTCAGGAGTAAGCCTTGAATATAAAGATGTACCTATTTCTCTTAGAATGGAAGGTTTGATGATTGAAGCGGTGCGTATTCCACACTCAGGTTGGCCTACCGGTCGACTGGGTATTGAGAATATTGTGTGGCGTGTACGGCTTAACAATCAGACCACCGTTTTACATATGGGTGATGCTGACCCGAACGATATTCATTTTTCACAAGATGCAGAATACTGGAATCGAAATAACCCCGACATGGCCTTTCCGCCTTATTGGTTTTTTAGCGCGGGAGGCGGTAGGAATATTCTCGAGAATAGAATAAAAGCAGCCAGAAGCGTTGGCCTACATGTGCCGGTTAACATTCCAGGAGATCCTCTGCGCAGACCTCGTGAACTGCGGAATGCTGATTTATTCACAATCCCCGGGGAAACCAGATCGATTCCTTCGAACTAGTTCTTCTTTGCGAAGGCTTTGTTTATAGCGCGCTCCACCGCTGAATGAGCTCCATTGTCTAGCAATGTTCCATGACTGGAAAGCAAACGATCAAAATCCAACTGCAGCAACCTTCGAAATTCACTTTCTAAATTACCACCTTCTGGAGTCAACATTTTCAACCAAATTGGACCAACCAAAGTAGTTTTTGGAAAGCCCATAAAGGGCATAAAAATTCTAGCTGGGATATTATTATAGCTATAGTTACCATAGTTCTGGATCGAATCGCACGTCAGTAGAAGACCACCGTTCGCCTTTAACAGCAGAGCACACTCAGGCTGCTTTAATCCGTTAAATTCGAAGATTTCCGCTTCAGTAAATGGTAGTTCAGTTGCTGCAGTCATTACTGTGTTAATGGCTGGTTCGGTGTAGGCTAAACCTCCTTCCTGAGCCCACATGTGGGCGCCATATTTCTCTACATAGTAAGAGTCATCCATGCCATGAAAGGGACCCAACCGAATGATATTGGCAACCTTGCCCAGAGCTTCTAATTGCTTTTCTCCTTTCTCATTCATGCGCACCGGGTTTATCAATGAAAGTTCACTGCCGTTTCTTACAATTGCCATGTTTCTAGAAATTCGAACTATAGCGTTCATTTTGATACTGCCGCGCAACATAAAAATATTATCGCCAATTTCTTCGACATCACCATGGGGAAATATAGAATTTGAATTACTCATAACATTACTCTTGCCTAAAAAATAATAGAATTACAATAACCGCAAAGCATTCAATATTCGAATCCGAGTATTGAATGCTTATTACTTAGATGCCTCATTAATATTGGAAATAAAAAAGGGATACCTGACTCTTAAAAGTCAGTACCTGACATGCCATTACTTAGATCTGATCAAGCAATAATTTGTGGGATAGGTTTTCCTTCAATATCTGACAGACGATAATCCCGACCACTATAACGATAAGTGAGTTTCTCATGATCTAGACCTAGCAAATGCAACATCGTTGCGTGCATATCATGCGCTGAGACAGGCTGCTGTTCTGCTTTATACCCCCACTCGTCAGAGGCTCCGATTGCTTGCCCACCTTGAATTCCAGCACCAGCCATCCAGGCTGTTTGAGTGCCCGGATTATGATCGCGACCGACTCCTCGCTGGGAAATTGGCATACGACCAAATTCACCATGCCAAACTATGAGCGTGGAATCGAGCAAACCTCTTTCCTTCAAATCTGTTAAGAGGCCAGCGATAGGCAAATCTGATTCTTTGGCATGGAGAGTATGGTTTTCAACAAGATTACTATGAGCATCCCAAGTATCAGTATTTTGAACACCTACTCCGCCCATGAACAACTGCACGAAACGAACGCCCCGCTCAACCAAACGCCGTGCCATTAAGCACTGAGTTCCAAATGGTTGGGTTATAGCCTCGTCGAGACCATATAACTTTTTGGTAGCTTCCGACTCCGCAGATATATCAATGGCCTCTGGCGCACAGCCCTGCATTCGGTAAGCTAATTCATAAGAGGAGATTCTTGCAGCTAATTCAGAATTGCCTGGATATTTTTCCATATCCATTTGATTCAGTCGTGCTAACGCATTAAGACGAGCACGCTGCTGATCTTGGGTCATATTTTGTGGCGTTTCCAAATCGACAATTGGATCGCCTGAGGAACGAAACAGGGTTCCCTGATAACTGGCAGGCATGAAACCAGAACCCCAATCATTGGGCCCACCCAAAGGTCCACCGCGATAGTCATTCATGACCACAAACGCCGGCAGATTTGAACTTTCAGAACCGAGACCGTAGGTAACCCAGCAGCCAACGCTGGGAAAGCCCATGCGAATCTGACCTGTCTGCATTTCATAAGTAGCTTGGATGTGATCGTTAGACCGGCCATAAAGAGATTTGATGAACGCCATTTCATCAACATGTTTTGCTATGTGGGGAAACAACTCCGACACCCACATACCGCTGTCGCCGTGTTGCTTGAATTCGAATGGGCTAGGCATTAAGGGCCCCGGCATACCCTGTCGTACTGCGAACTTAGTCCCAATTAAATCTTCCAGTGGCTGTCCCGCATATTTAGTTAAAGAGGGTTTATAATCGAAGGTGTCCACCTGACTTGGACCACCGCTCATAAATAGTGAAATAACGTTGGTGGCTCGAGGTGCGAAATCGGGAAGTTTTGGTGAGAAGGCACTGGGAACCTGCACACCACATTGATCTGCATTCAGCAGGCCTTCAGCAGCGAACACACCATCTCGTTCTAGCATGGAAGCAAGCGCCACTCCAGCAATACCGCCACCGGAGCGCATTAGAAATTCGCGGCGTGACCAAATCTTCTTTTTGTTGTTATGTGAATGACCCATGCTCTTAGCCCTCTCTCTTATTCTGACTATCTTTTGTAGAGAAACTCACTCAAATTAAAGATCACGTGGGTCAAATCGGTTAAAGACCCACTTTCAACTAACTGACGACCAACTTCTCTTTCAGCCACAGTAGGTAATCGGGTTAAGCCAGATTGATACGCCAATTCAATTTGTCGGTCAACATCATAGGGAGCTCGCTCCTGAATTTCCTTGGCGAACAGTTCAGCTTGCCCGAGAACAAAAGGATTATTCAAAAGTGTCAGTGCCTGTGGTGCGACTGTTGAAGTGTTACGAGAAGCCGTAGTGATGTTCTGATCCGGCAAATCAAAAGTCTCAAAGAACGGAAAACTCAGAGTGCGCCGTCTATAGACATAAAGACTGCGACGCCAGACTTCAGGACCGTCAAGCTGATTATCCCAACGTCCGTACGCCTGAGCAGTATCCAATATTTCTTGAGGAATATAGGGAAAAATTGGTTCTCCACCAACAGCCAAATCAATGCCACCACTTGTCGCCATGATTACATCGCGAACTGCTTCCGCTTCAAGGCGCTGTGGACGGTAACGCCATAACAAATGATTTTCTAGGTCGTTCTGAACATTGGCATCATTGCCATAAGCTGACGCCATCTTATAGGCTTCGGAGGTCATCATTAATTTATGAAGGTCTTTCGTGCTCCACCCTTGATCTACAAATTCCACCGCCATCCAGTCCAGAAGTTCTTGGTGGGTAGGCTGATCCCCTACGCGACCAAAGTTATCCAACGTAGCAACAATGCCGCGGCCAAAATGATGATGCCACACTCTGTTAACCCATACACGAGATGTTAAAGGGTTCTCTGCTGATGTCAGCCATTGTGCAAGTGCTAGGCGACGGCCAGATGTACGCCCATTGGGCCGAGGTATCTCAGTTAATGGCTCGCCATAAGTTGCCACTGTTAGAAAAGCTGGAGTCATCTCGGGCCCTGGGCTAAAAGGATCACCACGAATCAAAAATGGCGCTGGTGGAACCTCATATCTACCAGGACCGTCATGCAAGAAACTACCAGGTTGCTCCGGCTTAATTCGACATTCTGGACAGCCGAGCACATTGTCACCGGCTCGATCAGGTGTATAGCGATAGTCGCCGTCAGTAACTATCTCAAGCATAGGAGGTTCTTCAGGACGATTTGATTCGATACCTTCTATTTGCGAGCGCAGCACTGCTCTGCGAGTCTTGTCGAGTTCCGACATAGTGCTGTCGACTTGACTCCGAGGAACACCAATGGTCAACACCTGGGCTGCCAATAATTTTTGACCGTCAGTTCTATCTTTATCTGCTGTAAGAACAGCTTCGAATACATCAACAGGGAAATCTCTTTCTATTCTAGCGACTTTTAGATCATCAACATAAGGCTGTTCAATAGCCCGAATTTGCTCACGAACCGCACTAACTCTTTCATCAAGCTCAGAAGTCTTTAATAAATACTCTCGAGCTTGCTCCTCCGGCAACATTGGGTATTCAGTTTCGACATAACCAAAAATTGCAGCGGTCATGCTGTAGTAATCTTTCTGCAAGATCGGATCGAATTTATGATCATGACAACGGGCGCAATGCACAGTCATGCCAAGCACACCACGACCAACGGTAGCTATAACATCATCAAGATAATCCCAGCGTCTTTCCGGATTATCTTTTTCGCGAAAGTTGACTCTCGGGCCAGCTCGCAAAAAACCAGTAGCAATCCGCGTGTCATGGGTGGTCACATCTAATTCATCACCAGCTATCTGTTCAGTAATAAATTGATCGTAGGGTTTGTCCTCGTTAAAAGCATCAACAACATAGTCGCGATAGCGCCAAGCGTTGGAACGATCGACATCTTGTTCATAGCCATCAGAGTCGGCGTAGCGAGCTACGTCTAACCAGTGACGGCCCCAGCGCTCGCCATAATGGGGTGAAGCCAAAAGCCGATCAATCAAATGTTCCCAAGCAGCAGCTGAGGTGTCGGCTAAAAATGCTTCAGTTTCCTCTGGACTTGGCGGCAAGCCGGTTAGGTCAAGATGAGCACGGCGTAATAAGGTGAGCTTGTCAGCCGAAGGTGCTGGAATAACGCCGCTTTCCCGCCGCTTAGCTTCCAAAAATTTATCTATTGGATGATCGTAGTTGCTGCCAGTGGGTAATGCTTGTTGTTTCGGCAGTTGGAATGCCCAATACTGGCGTGCCGAATCTGGCACATCTGTAGCGAATGCGGAAAATTGATCTGAAGAGACAACGCTGGTCCCACCTTCATCCCACTCGGCACCGGAATTGATCCAATTTTTCACTGCTTCAATCTCAGACTCGTCTAGAGGAACGCCTAAAGGCATGGAGGGGCCTTCGAGACCAGCGAGCTGCCGATAGAGACGGCTTTCTTCGGCATTGCCAGGCACAATCGCCGGGCCACGGATGCCACCAGCCAGAGCGGCCTCCCTAGAGCTTAAATCAAGTCCAGAACTCTTTACCTGCTCACTATGGCAATTCCAGCAGGTTCGCTCCATAATTGGGCGAATCTCGTGGGTGAAAACATTGGGGCTTTCTGATTGGGCGATTAGAGACGGCGCGCAGACTAAGCTTAAGAATGCTGTCAAAAACGCTCGTTTGGGTTTCAACGATACCAGCAAGGCTCGCATTACCACCTCCGAGGCCCCTTCTGGGGCGTTATAGAGAATTTTTATTATCCGTCAAACAATACCCGAAAACAGCTTAAATTGGCAAGAATAAAAGGCCTTGAACTAGGAGTTAACAAGTAGTGAAAAGGGCTCTCCTATCGAAGCCCTTCTTTACCTGATGTACCTTGGATATTACTAAAGAATATTTTTTGGCATCAATTCAGCGACTAATTTTAGCTTAAGCAATTTCGAGCAAATCGATGTCTAACGATCTAAAACCTGGCGAGCCAATACATTTCTATTTTGACTACCTGTCTCCCTATGCTTACTTTGCCTGGCGCAATCTTCCTCCCCTGGCTGACAAATATGATCGCAAGATTGAAGCTCACCCTGTGGTATTCGGCAAATTATTAGATAAGTGGGGACAACTAGGCCCCGCCGAGATTTCACCAAAGCGCAAATGGCTGCATGAGTATTGCCTTCGTTATGCTGCGCTTCATGGCTTCGAATACAATCGTCCGAAGAGCCACCCATTCAATCCACTTTCTTCTCTGCGAATGTCATTAAGGGAAGTATCCGGAAATGATCAGCATCGAGTTATTGACGCAATATTTGAGGCAGGTTGGACTCAGGGACAAGAACTTGGCGATCTTAGCTCTTTAGAAGCCATCGTCGAACAGCAGGGAATCGATGCAAAGCATCTAAGTCAGCAAGTTTCTCAGCCCGAAGTAAAACAATTGCTAATCAATGAAACTGCGATGGCAATCGAAAAGGGCGTTTTTGGAGTTCCAACAATAATCATCGGTGACAATTTATTCTGGGGCAATGACCAGATGGAACACATCGAGTTATTGCTGTCTGGCAACGACCCTCTGGATCGAGAGAAACTCAATGCTCAAGTGGCGCGACCTAGAGGAATTGATCGCAAAACTTTCATCAAACTCAATGCCCGTGAGTAAACTGCCCTACCCCGACTATAAATTTAAAAGCGGCTGGAACGCCTTGCTGCCGGCGAGAATACCCAATCCCGAATTAGCGGAAAAGATTGAAATCGATGTTGCAATAGTTGGTGCCGGCTTCACCGGTATTTCTGCTGCGAAACGTTGGCGCGAACTTCAACCCGATGCAACCATAGCCTTGCTTGACTCCAGTGAAATCGGCGAAGGAAACCCTGGCAGAAATTCTGGATTTCTCTTAGAGATTTCATTAGCTGAAGATGCGGACGCAAGGAACATCGAAAAAATGGCTGCCAGCAATAAACTAATTTCAGAAACTATGCAGCATATAGTTTCGGAAGTACAAAAATCTGGAATGGATTGTGATATTAAACGAGCGGGCACTTATCGTGCTGCTGCTAGCGATATCGGCAATAGATCATTAAACAAATACCAAGCTTTCCTCAAGGCAACAAAAACCCCCTTCGAAGAACTTGATAAAAGCGAATTAAAACAACGCCTCGGCACTTCCTTCTATCAAGCCGGACTCTACTCTCCTCACTGCTACCTCGTGCAACCAGCAAGCGTTATCCGAGCATTGGCAACTAACCTACCAAATGACATCAATTTATTCGAAAACACCGCCGCACTCAGTTTAACGGCAAATAAGAATAAGAACGGATGGACCATTAAAACTGCGCATGGATCAATTCAATCAAAGAAGGTTGTGCTAGCTAACAATGCTTTTAGCAAAGACTTAGGGATAGGCAAATCATGCTTGGTTGCCATGTACACCTATGCCGGACTCACTCCACAACTGGAACCAGGAATATTAGAGTGTCTGGGTAGTGATAAGAATTGGGGATTACTACCCGCCCACAGATTAGGCAGTACTCTGCGCCGAACTGCTGATGGTCGCCTGTTAATTAGATCGCACTATGGCTACGAAGCAGAATCATCAATCGATGTGATTCGTACAAAACTCCGTAGCAGAATGCAAAACCGATTCCCGCAGTTGGACCAAATTAAATTCGAGCACGTATGGGGTGGCGCTGTAGGATTCACGTTTAATGGTGGCGCACTATGGGGAGAAGCTAAACCGGGGCTATTTGTCTCAGCTGGTTGCAATGGTGGCGGGACTGTTAAAGGGACATTGCTTGGTAGATTGTTGGCCAATTTGGCCAATGGTAAAGAAGTCCCCAATGTTGCCAAATTATTCGGCAAGGCCAGTTGGATGCCTCCTGATCCGTTTCGTGCTCTCGGATTTCACCTAGCCTCTCTTTTAGAAAACATTCAAGGCCACAAAGAATTGTAATGTAATATAGACGCGCTCCATCCTCCGTGATTACACTGGTTCTATTGAATGCTTTTTAGATTTAATCTAAAACTCACTATTTTCTTAACCAGTAAATATAGAACAAGGAATCCATTGTGGAAGCGAGCGACTACCTCGGTCCTCTATCACTGATACCGGCCAGTGTTGCCATCATTCTCGCGTTTGCCACTCGCAATACGGTTTTCTCTTTGGCAGTCGCCTGCCTTGCCGGGGTGTTAGTGGCAGGTGAAGGGCTGTTAGGCTTCCCTGCTCTGCTAGTTGGAGCGCTGGGCAACGAGGGGTTTTCCTAGATTCTGCTACTAGAGTTTTTCATTGGCATGTTGATAGCCTTCGTCCAGCGCACTGGAGCCATTCTTAATTTTTCACTTTTTATCGAACAACGAGAAATGACTCGGAAAAAAGTACAGTTAATTGCCTGGCTCATGGGAATGTTTGTGTACTTTAGCGATTATTTCAGCCCACTGTTTGTTGGTTCTACCATGCGCGCACTGTCGGACCGATTTAAAATTTCTCGTGAGAAACTAGCCTATATTTGCGATTCCACATCGGCTCCGGTAAGCATTCTTGTACCAATCACTGGGTGGGCAGTTCTTGTCGCTGGTTTAATTATTGGCATGGGGCCCATTGATACACCTGCTGAAGCGATGAGCGTCTTCATCATATCGATTCCATTTAATATCTATCCGATTCTAGCGGTAATCATGGTCGGGTTAATTACCTCGAATATCCTTAAAGATTTTGGACCAATGAAAGTCGCAGAAGATCGCGCCATGAACGAAGGAAAATTGGTTCGAGACGGAGCTCAACCGTTAATGGGCGATGAGCTCACCCGCATTGAACCATTCCCGGGAATAAAAACCAGCTTGATATGAAATTTTATATTCCCAGTTTTGTTAGTTATCGTTTTTGCCATTGGATCGGTAATTATTACTGCCAGCGCAAAACCAATGGAAGCGTTTCTATTGGCCGCCGTTATGGCTGGAGTAGTAATGCGTATTCAGGGCGTACCACTACATGAAATAACTAACACTGCCATGGCTGGAATAAAGGGCATAATGCCCGCGGTGGTCATACTAGCCTTCGCTTATGCATTGATTGATTTATCAGCTGCACTCAACACCGCCGAATATATTATTTCTGCAACAGAATCTTGGTTAACTCCTCGGGTCCTGCCCATGCTCGCTTTTCTTATCACTGGATTTATCGCATTTTCCACTGGCACTTCTTGGGGCACCTATGCAATTATGATTCCTATATCTGTGCAGCTAGCTTTTAATTTTTCCGGCGATGAATTAGGCACTGTAGTCTATGCGATCATTGCAGCGGTTGCAGGGGGCGGCGTATTTGGCGATCACTGCTCGCCACTTTCTGATACTTCAATCCTGGCGTCTACCGGAGCCGCATCAGATCATATTGACCACGTGAAAACACAACTACCTTATGCAGCTATAATTGGCGGAATTAGTATAATGCTGTATCTATTGATTGGATGGAGTATCTAATTTATTTTACAGGAAACACAATGAAAAAAATTCAAATCATACTCGTTACTATATTTTTATCACTACTCACAACAGCCATCGCAAGCATGGCCTATGCAAACCCCACTTTGAGTGTCTTCGACTGTGGACTGCTGGCGTTTGATGATGTTAGTGATTTTGGAATTACTAATAATGATACTGAAGTTAGAGAGTTATTCGTTCCCTGTTATTTAATTAGCCATGACGATCATCTTATGGTTTGGGATGCTGGCCTGCCTCTAAGTGATGTTGGAAGAACCGACAGCAATACTCGCTATAGGAAATCCTTTATCGATCAGTTAGCCGAAATGAATATCGATACTAGTGAAATTGACTTCGTCGCTTTCTCGCACATGCATTATGACCATGTTGGATCAGCCAATGCGTTTAGTGAAGCTACCTTGCTTATTCAAGGAACTGAGGCAGTAGCTGCTTTCGAGCATCCTGAAGATAACCCAGTATTTAGGCCAGAGCTCTATGCAGATTTACTGTCGTCAAATCGGACTACTTTGAATGGCGACTATGACGTCTTTGGCGATGGCTCAGTCCGAATAATATCTGCGCCAGGGCATACACCCGGCCATCAAGCACTGTATTTGGAATTGGAAAATTTCGGACCACTAATCCTGTCCGGAGATCTCTACCACTTTGAGGTAAGTCGTGCACTTAGACGCACGCCAGTATTTAATACTGACGCCGAAGAAACTCTACGATCAATGGATAAAGTAGAGGCATTAATTAGATCGACTGGCGCTACATTCTGGATCGAACACAGCAAAGAGCTCGCGGAATCTTTGAATCTAGCCCCCGCTGTTTACGACTAACTGACTCACGTCGATAGTTATACGCGAACAGATGATTGCTTCAGTCGAAGACACCGCGTCGAGTGCCGAAAACGCTTGAGCCGCCGTGGTTCATCACACCTAGTTGATTGGATTGATTCTCCAGAGCATTGGCATACTCTTCCAGAGTGGCGCAGTATTTTTTGCGGATATGGCTTCCAATCCGCACTTCCTCCACACAAAGCACCATATCGGGAACATCTGCTGTGGAATTGTACATAGCCAACTCAGTGTCAGACATTCGGTCAAACTGAGGGATATCACTCTGCACTACACACGCAGCAAGTACGGTAACTAACAGTAAAAATGTGAGAATTCGGTGTATTATCGTCACCTTGTTTAACCTTCTTGATAATTGCGTATGGTAATAAGGATAGGCTCACTCGCTAACTTACAAACAGGTAACACTATCTTTAAAGTAATTAGTCAGAATATACGCCAAGATGCCTAATTGGTGAATATTGCGATAGTCATTCCCTAACCGCTTGATCCCAAAAAGCCACTATCGCCGGACTCTCTGAAATATCTCCGATATGCATCTGTAATTATAACGCTTTAACTTTGTTAATTTACTCTTATTAAATTTCTATCAATTCAAATTGAGTAAATTAAATTTTTGCAGGCGCCTGCCTTCTTGCTCAGCAATATAAACATTACCCTTGGAATCAACTCCAATACCATGAGGTAAAGTAAACTGCGCGCGGTAACGGCCAGGACCTTCACCAAAACTGGAGACACGTTCACCAGTTTCTCGATCTAAGACGTCAATCATTACGCTGTTCTGATTAACCACATAGAGATATCGCTGGGCCTGATCGGGGGAAAAAGCCAACACTACTGCTGTGCCACGAGATCCGCTGGCCCGATTATCAGTTGGTGATAAGGGCTCAAAACTAACAGCGATATTTCTGACGAAGTTTCCGAGCTTGTCAAAAACCTGGATACGATCTGCTCCTCGATCACAAACATAAATAAAACCATCTGCTGACAAACGCAGGCAATGGGGAAGTGGTGTAAGTTCAGTTTCTGAGGTAGAGCGATTGAGTTGCCACTGCCGCAAAAATTCACCCTGACTATTAAGCACCGCGACCCGCGCGTTACCGCCGGGTAATTCTCCATCGGCAACATAAATATCACCATTAGCCGGATCTACATCTATGCTACCCGGTAAGAAGAATTGAGCTCGGTCTGAATTCAAGGGACTACCTTGACGACTGCCGTCGGAAGAGTCATAAGCACCACTCTCACCTATTTGCATCAATAACTCGCTGCCATCGTTTGCCCATTTTTGGATATAACCTGTTGCCGCGGCGACTATCCAAATATTGCCATTGGACTCTACGTGACAATCATGGAGTCGACCTCCAAGAATATCGGGATCACCCCAACCTCTTACCACCCGCCCTTCTGCATCAAGTTCAATAACAGGTGGAGCCAGCTTCGATCCATCGAGGTCATCAGCGACGACGTTTTGTCGGTTGAGGAGGTAGACATGATCCTGGCTATCAATACACATCCCGCCAATGCCACCGGTTAGCCATTTGTCACCAAAAGGTAGCTCAGGATAAAGCGGGTCTACTTCGAATTGGGGATACTGCTGGGCTCTTGCTGTCGGAACTACCAGCGTAATAATCAATAAAGCTATTGGCAGGGAAAGTACTAAAATTACTTTCTCGGCTAAGACAAGCTGCCTTATATACGCTGTTATAGGCTGTGCTTCGGTTCTAAGGTACCGCTGGAATCGTTGTTTCATGACAATATGATTTATTTGATTATTTACTCAAGAATACAGGAATTGGAATGGCTAGCGTTACTTTTTCGGAGGGTGGCGCGAGGATAATAAGAAACAGGTAAGAGGAAAATTCTCCACTAAATAGCTTTCCCAAAGAAGGCGCAGGCGGGCAGATATCTGGACAGAATGCCCCAGCCAGACAAAGTCTGGGTTATCATGTGCCTCGGCACACAGTCCGAAGGATTTAAATCGCAAGTAATTACTAATCTATGTCACTCATTTCAACTTGTCAGAATCATCCCAACGCACTCACAATCGATAACTGCACTAGGTGTAAAGCAGCGCTTTGCGGTATGTGTGTGAGTTTTGTGGGTGATAAAGTGTTCTGTGAGAGTTGTGTAAAAACCCATGAAGCCAAAAAAATTGTAAGCTCTCAGAATAAAGGAAATCATCCAAGCAATAATATTTTTCTCGACAACCCATACGAAGAAGAATATGAAATTAGGAAAAAGCGAAACTCAAATGGCAAATCGTTGATTTGGCTAGTAATCGTAATCTGCTCCATCGCCGTCTATGCTCAACTTTATTTTTACACGCATCCCACCGAGACTCCTATTGATCAACAACAACTTGCTACTAATCAGCGCCTTGTTTCCATTATTCAGTGCTTAAATGTATTTCACAAAGTAGGACAAATTTTAACTATAGGAGAAATGCCTGACTCGCAACTAAAATGCGAAGACCCCAGCGGACCATTAGTCATTACAACTGACGGTGATACAATTAGCATTTCTCACGCAAACCCATCAATCTATGGCGTTAGTCAGATCTCAGTTTCCAATGATAACCCTTTCCCGATTCTGTTAGATTAATAGATGAAATAATTATTTGTACATTAGTTACAGTATGGATGAAGATCAGTTTATTAGTTCGTAACTCAAACTACTGTCTCATAGAGCTCTTTATGCCAACTACATATAGCTATAAGCTAGATAAATGAAATTCAACACCATTCCTACTGTTAATATATCAACGACTAAGCGATGACCACTATCACTTATCTTGCGCAATATATTGCTACCTTACTTGAGAATTCAGCGTGATTGAAATAGTTTTACATCTAACTCTGCTTCGGCGGATTCTGACCAAGCGTTGAAATCTTCATATATTCAGTTTATTCGATTAATTCAGTTTTAGCTTCTTGAAAATATTTGGCCCACTTGGCGTAATTAACTTGCAGCAGTAATTAGATGACAAACGAAAACAATCACTCCCTGTTAGGAAATATTCGCGTTGTTGAACTTGCGTCTATGATTCTTGCTCCATCAGCCAGTGTAATCTTGGCGGATTATGGAGCAGAGGTCATTAAAGTTGAACCCCCCCTAACAGGAGACCTCAATCGTCGTTGGCACAAAATTCCGGGGTTGCCGGTATCTGACATGGCCTACCCATTTCAGGTTGATAACAGAAACAAGAAAAGTGTAGTTTTAGATCTAAAAACTGAAGGAGGCTATGAAGCTCTATGCAAATTAATTGTGGAAGCCGACGTCTTGATTACCAACTATCGGCTCAAAGCGTTAGATAAACTGAAACTCGATTATGAATCGATAAAGAAAATTAACCCTACAATAATTTATGCTCTTGCAACAGGTTTTGGGGAGCATGGCGAGGAGCGACATAAACCAGGTTACGATTCTGTTTGTTATTGGACTCGGTCGGCGATTGAAACTCAAATCTTCCCCTACGAAGGCTGGCTTGCGGCATTTCCTTATGGGGCTGGCGATCATCCAAGTGGCATGGCGTTATATGCTTCTATTATGACAGCGCTCTATCAACGTAAAGAGACTGGTGAAGGATGTAAGGTTTCTACATCTTTGCTGGCTAATGGCGCCTGGTCAAATGCTGTGATGATTCAAGCACAATTGTCTGGCGCGAAATTTCGCGAAAAGCGACCACGGGATAACGCCTATAATTTTGTGTCCTTGCATTACCCAACCAAAGACAAACGCTTGTTAAAACTGAGCATTGTTAATGCAAAGAAAAACTGGCTGCCATTTTGTCATGCGCTATTCCGTCCAGACATTTCTGAAGACGAACGTTTTAATACTGAACAACATCGTATAGAAAATATGCCAGCCTTAATTAAGGAATTAAGCGATGTCTTCGCAACCCAAGACCTTGCTTATTGGCAACGGCAACTCGAAGAGTTCGATGTTCCCCATTCCCCAATCTTCACCTACCCTGAAGCAGCAGACGATCCACAGAAAGCAGCAAACAATATTATTGTGCCCTTAAATCATCCGGAGTTTGGTCCAATGCGCACAGTGAACAGTCCATTCGAATTAAGTAATGCTGCTAAACTACCTCCAAAAGCTGCGCCGAATTTAGGCGAACACACCCGAGAGGTGTTAGAAGAATATGGTTTTAGTGAACAAGAAATTCTAGAATTGTTGAGTGCGTAACTTAGGGCTGAACAAATTAAAAGAGTAAGGAGAGTACATTGAATGATGTAATCGGTTCGGATCAAACAAATTTTGATTTCAAAGATATTGTCAACTCACTTAATCAATATCTGCGTCTGCGAACTACCCCTATTGGCATGAAGCTCTTCGAAACTGTTGAAGACATGGAAACAATAGACCGAATACGCCGCCCCACCGCTATTCATACCACAGATCAAATTATCGGCATGTCCTGTCGCAATGGTTGGTCTGTAGGCATAACGGCCGAAGACTTGGTTGGCGCACAATGCAGCACCGTAATTGGTCTGCACCCTAGGAGCGCTGAATGGTTGTCGGGCGAGAGAATGACAGGAGTGTGGTATGGAGAAGCCGAAGACGCCAGCGCTCATCAGGCAGCAATGGATGTTGTCCCTTTCGGCCGTTATCAGGCAATGGCCGTTAGCCCTCTAGTTAGCGGGCGATTAAACCCTCCAGATATTTGCCTTATTTACGCAACACCCGCCCAGATGATTCTTTTTATAAATGGTTTGCAGTATATCGGCTACAAAAAGCTCGAATGGGGCTGTGTTGGAGAATCAGCCTGCGCAGACTCGTGGGGTCGTGCTCTGGCAACAGGCGAACCCAGCCTTTCGATTCCCTGTTTCGCCGAACGCCGATACGGTGGGGTAATGGAGGATGAACTACTAATGGCAATTCCTCCCGCCTATCTACCAAAAGTAATTGCTGGCCTAGCGCAACTTTCAAGAAACGGCCTTCGTTACCCCATAGCTCCTTATGGAGTTAATAACGATGCCCGTGCCGGTATGGGTGTAAGTTACAGTGGCTAGGTATTCTCGAGGTGCAGTGAAAGTAACGCGAAGCTATCGTTAATAAGAAGGCCGCTCAAATTAATTAGACATATCCATGGAAAGGAATTAGGTTCTTTGACATAACAAATTGGTCACTCAAAAAGAATAACAGGAGAAGCTTGTTCATGACTTCAGCTAAATTCAACTCGATCCCAAAGCTCTCCCGGCGACAGCTAATGGGCAGCATGGCATTGCTCGGTCCGGCTGCATTAATTTCTAGCACAGCGATTCCTAATTTGGCTATGGCAGCCAACAATTCAACACCCGATGATATTGGTCCCTATCCTTCCAGTTGGCTACCTGAAGGTATCCGTTCGCGATTCGTAGACGACATTAATGGTTTACGTGTTCACATCTTGGAAGCGGGTTATGAAACTTCCAATCGACCTGCCTTACTCTTGCTGCATGGATTTCCAGAGCTGTCTTATAGTTGGCGCAAAGTTATGCTACCTCTTGCAGAAGCCGGCTATCATGTAATCGCACCAGATATTCGCGGCTATGGACGCACCACTGGCTGGAATGGTGAATACGATGCTGATCTTTACGAGTTTCGACGACTGAATATTGTTCGCGATGCTCTGGGTTTAGTTTCTGCCTTTGGCTATGAATCCGTCGCTGCCGTGATTGGTCACGACTTCGGTTCCCCCGTTGCAGCATGGTGTGCTGTAACTCGACCTGATGTATTCCGCGCCGTGGCAATGATGAGCGCGCCTTTTGGTGGCACACCAACTCTGCCATTCGATACTGCTAATTCTCCACGTCAGCCACAAACTAATTCAGGTCCTAATATCTACGAACAATTAGCCGCACTGTTGCGCCCGCGTAAGCACTACCAGCGCTATTACAACACTCGCGAAGCCAATGAAAATATGTGGAAGGCTGAGCAAGGCATCAGTAACTTCATCCGTGCCTATTACCATCACAAAAGCGCAGATTGGGATGGCAACAAGCCCTACCGCCTAGCAGGAAGAACCGCCGAAGAATGGGCGAAAATGCCAACTTATTACATCATGGACTTAGCCAAAGGGATGGCAGAAACCGTCGCTGAAGTAATGCCTAATGCCGCCGAAGTCGCTGCTAATAAATGGTTACCTGACCAAGATCTGGCAGTGTATGCAGAAGAGTATGGCCGCACAAGTTTTCAAGGCGGCCTACACCACTATCGCTCAGGAGGAATCGGCGCGCCCGAAATGCAACTCTATGCCGGCCGTACCATTGATCAACCGTCTGTGTTCATTTCCGGCGCCAGCGACTGGGGTTCCTACCAGAGCCCTGGCTCACTAGAGCGCATGCAAGAGTCTGCCTGTACTGATATGCGAGCAGTGCACATGGTGACAGGAGCAGGGCATTGGGTACAACAGGAACAAGGCGCTGAAACCAGTCGATTGCTGTTAGCGTTTTTGAGCACCCTAGCTTAGAAAATCCTATTAGCGATATGCGGATTTATTACCTCGCGCTGAGATCAGTTGGTGTCGATTTTCACTACACTGAATTATCTAGAATCAATCAAAACTCATGGGATGTCACTTACTCCGGTTCTGAATTGATTTCTTGGTTGTTTCGGCAAGAAATTTAGATTCATTCGATAAAAGCTGTCATATTGGTTTTCCGGGTAAAAATAGAAAGTCGATACAGTGCAAAGTTAGTTAACCTTGAAGAACACACGAAAATTATAATTAGCCCGGCTCCCTAGAATTAATAGAAATAAATATGAAGAAACTTAAATTGTTAGCTCCTGTCATCTGCCTCACTATATTGAATTGTAGTTCCAGCATACCGCCACCAAATGGGATGGTTGATTGGTATCTTAGCAATGGTTCCGGAAATAGCATCACCCTCGTTGTATACGACAAGATTTGTAAACGTACTTATTTCAGAATTCCCTTGTCTAGGTCAGGGGAAGTCCCAATGAGTACATGTGCAAACAGTGAGGGTGGCGCTGAGTTCAGATATCGACGCGCTGGCTACGATACTGGTAATTCAACTTGGACCGATGAAAACCTGGCTGCCAACCAAAGCCTGTTAGTTCGATTTTAAAAACCATTCTGAATTCAAATAGCTGTTTATGAAATATCGTTTACTAGCCTTTTTAATAGCTTTCCTCGCCTCGAACATCTATGGCAGAGATGCAGGCTATGCGCTCGAATGTGTCGGTGTTGAAAGCATGCAGAAACAAGTAATCGGGTTTCTAGAAACTGAAGTAGATAAAATCGTTAATCTTAGTGAAATGGAATCCCGAACATTCTGGGACAGTCATAAATGGCTTGAAGATACCATTATGGTGCGAAGCTTCATGCAGCTGAAAGACAGCGCAGAGTCGACTGAAACCTTATCAATCGAAATTGAAATAGAATCCCTAAAAGCAGTTTTAATGCACATGGGAAATGCGGATACCCTAGTACATATGCAATGTCAAATTTGGGGCCCTAAAGGCCGAAATAAATAAACACGCGGCACCTACTGGAGAAGCAAAACCTAATACTCAAAACAACAGCAACTGCAACTGTGACACTGTCCAGGGCAGTGACATCCGCCCACTAGAACATTATAAATAGCAGTGTTAAGTGTATTCGATTGAAATTTTATGAGATACACTGGGCTCTCTATACAAAAGTCCTGATCGCTCTAATGGAGAACATCATGAAAATAACACTAATAAGAAAGCTTGTAGCAGTTGCGCTAATAGCGCTCTTCTCACAGTTTTCGCTGGCACAAGATGCAGGCGGAGCTATAAAGCAGATCGCCGATATCGTTGTTTCAATCAACCATTTTCCGTCTGATGCAGATAAAGCTGCATTAGCAGATATCGCTGGAAATGACGCCTTACCCGAAAATTTAAGAAATATGGCCACTGCTGTGTCTAACATTAGCCATGCGGCAAGCGCAGAGGGTAAAGCGATGATGGCCAGCATTCAAGCAAATGGCGAAGCGCCAGATCGTGCTAAGTCACTAGCTGGCATTATCGCTAGCCTTAATCATATGCCTAGTGATGAAGCAAAGGCGACATTGGCAGAATTGTTTCCCTAGCATCTAGCATTTGACGAAATTTTGAAAAGGCCTCTTCTCTGTGGCAGAGGCCTTTATCCAATTCTATCCTGTGCTATCGCATATGGCTGAACTGTATTTAAAATACTAATTCTGAACGCCTTTCAAACGAACCCACCCTTTGGCCAAACTTACCCTTAAACCAATTCTGCCATTCCCGTTGGCCAGCTTCCTGCCTTAACCCCTCTGTTTTCCCGCTCTAATTGGCAATCCTTCAATGACATTTTCGTTCTTCTATGTCATTTTCTCACTACTCCCTTTTCTATCGTATTGATTAGGAAATCTTCAATTTCAAAATTGAATCCGGGGCGAGAGGCTTGCATCGTGCTGCACGGGAAATTCCTGTGCAGTGAAATCACAATAGAAATCTAAAGGAAATTACTACCAGTGAAGAAATTTAAAACCATTTTGAGTTTTATTTTTGCAATATCCTACTCATTGCATGCAGTAGGCTCCTCAGCTGCTGAGACTCTCTCCGCGCAATCAATGCGGGCAGTCCAGATTCACAAATTTGGCGGACCGGAAGTTCTCACTATTCACGAATTGCCTATTCCAAGTCCTGGGCAAGGTGAACTATTAGTGCAGGTTCATGCTGCGGGGATTAACCCGGTGGACACTGGCGTAAGGTCAGGTCGTGCCGCCGCACTGGCTGCTGCAGTACTACCTTATGTTCCGGGATTCGATGTTAGTGGTACTGTCGCTGCAGTAGGGAGCGGCATTACAAGTTTCAAAATTGGCGATGAAGTGTTTGCCATGTTAGACCTGCGTCGCGGCGGCGGTTACGCAGAGTTTGCAATAGTTAAAGAAGATGAGGCTGCCATAAAGCCAACCAATATAAGCTTTTCCGAAGCGGCTTCCGTGCCCTTGGTAACACTAACAGCCTGGCAGGTTTTATTTGAAGTAGGAAATTTACAGGCGGGACAAACTGTCTTGATTCATGCCGGTGCCGGCGGAGTAGGATCAGTAGCGGTGCAGCTAGCGAAATGGCGAGGCGCCAATGTGATAGCGACCGCATCAGATTATAATCATGATTTTCTGCGGGAACTGGGTGTCGATGTTCCTGTTGATTATCGTACTCAACAATTTGAGGACTTCGCTTCAGATATAGATTTAGTCTTGGATACCATTGGCGGTGACACGCAGATTCGCTCTATGACCACTCTCAAAGAAGGTGGCAAGCTTGTTTCCATTGTTGGCCTAACTGCCGAAGGCCGCAACCCGGCGCGCAATATTGAAGTGACTTCTATCTTAGTTAGACCCGAGGCAGATCAATTGGTGACTATTGGAGAGTTAATTGAAGATGGGATTCTGAATCCTATATTGAGCTATCAATTTCCATTGACTGAAGCACCTGCAGCACACAAGCAAAGTGAAACTCGCAGAACGCGGGGAAAGATTGTGTTGGAAATGAATAGCCAAGATTAGAATTACAGCTTTCTAAAAATCAGAATAACCAGCAACCTAAAAGAAGCAACTAAACTGATGTTGAAATTAAAAGACCCTACCCTATTCCGCACAGAGAATTACATTAATGGTGAGTGGAAATCCACTGATCACGATCAAATAGAAGTTATCAATCCTTCGACCGGCGATGCCATAGCCAAAGTTAGCGACGGAAAAAAAGCTGACGCTGCGCTGGCGGTTGGATTCGCGGCAAAAGCATTTAGAAATTGGAGCCGAATGCCCGCAAAAGAGCGAGCCAACTTATTACGCAAATGGTATGAGCTTATTCTGGAAAATGCTGAGGACCTTGGGCGGCTGATGACTCTGGAACAAGGAAAGCCTTTGGCAGAAGCAATCGGAGAAATTAAGTATGGCGCCGGCTTCATAGAATTCTATGCAGAAGAATGTAAGCGCGTGATGGGAGATATTATTCCCACTATCGCTGCTGACCGCAGGCTAATGACCTACAAGCAAGCGATAGGTGTGGTGGGCTGTATTACTCCATGGAATTTTCCCAATGCAATGATCACGAGAAAAGCAGCTCCGGCACTCGCTGCAGGCTGTACCGTAGTAATTAAGCCTGATCCGGGAACCCCACTATCGGCATTGGCTCTATGCGAACTTGCCGAGCGCGCGGGAATTCCCGCCGGCGTGCTTAACGTAGTTGCCGGCAGCGACAGCCAGGGCATTGGTGAAGTATTAACTCAGCACAAAGATGTAGCCAAATTTACCTTTACTGGATCAACCGCAGTGGGGAAAATCCTAATGGCACAATGCGCAACCACAGTGAAAAAAGTTTCACTGGAGCTTGGAGGAAACGCGCCTTTTATAGTCTTTGATGATGCTGACATTGACGAAGCGGTTACTCATTGCGTTGCAACAAAATTTCGTAACTGCGGACAGACTTGTGTTTGTACAAACAGGGTTTATGTTCAAAACACTATCGCTGCTAACTTTACTGCAAAACTAAAAACGGCGATTACAGCGATGAAGGTTGCTGACGGTTTTGAAGATGGGGCTGTTATTGGTCCCCTGATTAACCGACAGGCTGTAGAAAAAATGGATACCCTGCTTGCTGACGCCCTATCTAAAGGAGCAGCTATCGTCATAGGGGGCGAGCGCCATGAGCTCGGCGGCTGTTTCTATCAACCTACTCTATTAACAAATATCACTGACGATATGCTGCTCGCTAATGAAGAAATTTTTGGCCCAATCGCAGCTGTGCAGACATTCGCAACTGAGGAAGAAGTTGTGAATAAGGCTAACGATACTGAATTCGGATTGGCAGCTTATTTTTTTACTCGGGATGTTGGTAGAGTAATGCGAATCTCAGAAAACTTAGAATACGGAATCGTTTGTTCCAACTCCGGTGTATTCTCAACCGAAGTTGCTCCCTTTGGCGGCTGGAAGCAATCAGGTATTGGATCAGAAGGCGGCAAAGAAGGGATCGCTGATTTTTATGAAACCAAGTTTCATTCTATGGGTGGCATTAATGTTTGAAAGTCATCTATTTATCAAAAAACCGGATTATATTACTCCCAAAAATCTGTAGAAATACTTTACCGTATTACTGAACATAGTGATTGAAGTTAGAGATCTCGGTGGTTTAAAAATCTTCATCCAGCGATCGTGTTGACTCGATTCGGTCCAGATGGAACAACTGATAGTCGTCATATAAAAGAGGAATTAAACTAGAGCGGCAAACTTCCCGCTCTAGTTCCAAGTCAAATTATTGAGCTGGTGAAAAACTAGTGGGATCAAGAAACTGATTTACAACGTCTGTTACAATCGCTCCATCTTCACGAGATTTATCGCGCATGGTATGCCATACAGGATCAGCACCAAAAGCTGACCACGAAGCTGCGGCAGCATCACGATTTTCATGAGCCACCATGTAAACCATAGTGTTTTGAGACAGCTCGGCATCATCTGGTACCCAGTAACCGACACTGGTCATGCCGTGCTTGATGAACAAATCGATTTCGCCACCACCGAAGCGGTTTAGCAGCGCCGGCAATCTACCGGCTGCAGTTGTGTAAGTTCGTAATTCATAGACTTTTTGGCTTTGGGCATACACCTCAGTTTGATGCTGTATAAACATGCCAGCTGAAAAGGCGATAGCAATACTTAGTATTGTGGCACTTACTTTCTTAATCATTAGGTACTCCGTTGAAAAAGGATGATGAAATTTTCTACTTTCTACTTAGCGATACTACACAAATTTGAGCAAGAGAGTAATTGCTGGTTATTAATCTAAGGGAGCTTGCAGCTTTGTATGCTCAGTGACAATTCCGCCACGCTTGCCAATTTCTATTGAGCCATAGCGAGGAATAAAGCAATCTGGTAGTGGCCTATCTCCGGCAATCGATAACCAAAGCCGAAGTAGGTGTCTGCGTTTTGCCGGATCAGGCCAATCTGTAAACCCTGTTCGGTCATGCAATTGAGAATGATTGTAAACAAATTGCATATCCCCTGGTTCGAGATTCATCGAGAGATACAATTCAGGGTCGTTGGCTAACGAATCAAAATAATTCAAGGCTTTAATTTGCTGCTCACTTAAGCGTGGAGCATCAGGAAAACGTCGGGCACTATCGACATACTGTCTCTGGTATTGCACAGTCAAATAATTCTCAAACCAGGAGAGCACTGGTATTTCAAAATAAGGTTTCTCTCCGGTTGGCACCTCTCCTCTTCTGTCTGTCGCTACCGCGTCAAATAAATGAGGAACTAAGTCTGGCCGCTGTTGCTGCATCTTATTGAAAATTGTTTCTGCACTCACCAGCAGTGACTCCCCGCCCTCTTTTGCTGGTTGCAGACAGAGTAATCCAACCACATCGGCAGAGTCAGTATGAAAAGTTTGACGGACTGAGGTTTGATAAATCCTGGTAGTCACGTCTTTTGCATCCAAGCCTACATCGCGAACATGACCAAGAATATGTCCATGAGCATTTTGCGAGCGAGCACTACCTAAGTGTGCGCCGACGCCGCAGAAAATAGTGGCAATGGTTTCTTTGTTGTAGGTCGCAGTCGGTAAGCCACGAATTAACTCCACGCCAATGCCATGCAACAACTTTTCCTTCAATTGTCGAAGATGATCACTGAAATGAGTAAGAGGAAAGGTTTCCTTAGTTATCTCACCTATATCGATGTACAGAGTCTGGAATTGGGCAGCGGCAGATTCCAAGTCTGCTATGTCAGTTGGCGTAAGCTGATACAGCCATTGAGCTGAATCTTTTGCCAATTCAGTGCCAACCCAGGAAGAGGGCCTGCTAATGCTCTTGGGCAGATTTTTCAGATTTGTATTTGCCAAGTCGGGCATAGCCTCTGAGCCAATAGATTCAAGCAGAAAGCCCTATTGTACGGCAAAGATAAAATGAGCCAAGCGAGCATTTTTGGGATACACTCTGAAGCACTAATAAAGACGAAATCGATCAAACAACTAGCTAGATTGAAGGAGAATAAGAATGCACTTTATCTCCCCCTTGGTGAAAAATGCAGCTTTGGTTCTTACACTGGTAATTCCGGTGGCATGGGCGCAAATCACCCCTGAGGAAATTTCCATTGAAACCATGCCGGAACCCGGCGAGAACTGGTTTATTGCAAAAACCAGCAATGGTGGCTATGTCTATGATGCTAACAGCGGTGAGATGCAGGGCCTCTTGTCGCTGTCTCGCTATACCCCGGCAGTTACCACTTGGGCTCCTAGACAAGAATTTTATGCTGCTGAATCCTATCTATCCCGTGGTGTTCACGGAGAGCGGACTGATATTGTTGCTATTTATGACTACGAGAATCTCAGACCGATCGACGAAATCATAATACCTAATCATATGGCTAGGCTTGCTGTACGAAGTCATCTGGGCTTAATGGGGAACGGTCGTCATTTGGCTGTCTTGAACATGAATCCAGGATTCACAGTTTCAATCGTGGATGTGCAGGACCGAGTGTTTGTGTACGAAACTTCAACACCTGGTTGCGCGATAATCATGCCTATCGCTGAAAACGATTTTCTACAGGTTTGTGGTGATGGCACTCTGCAGCTAATCCAATTGGCCCTTAGTGGTTTCGAAGAAAATCGTGTTCGCAGTGAGCCATTCTTCAACGTTATTGATGATGCTGTGTTTGATAGGGTGACCCGTAGCACCGATGGTTGGTTCTTAATTACTCACGCTGGTGTAGTCTACGAAGTTACCACTGATGATGATGAGATTATCATTAGCGATGGATGGTCAATAACACAAGCTGGCGAAGAGGGTTGGCGGCCCGGCGGGCGCAATGAAATTATTACTGCTCACCAAGCGACAGGACTAATTTATGTAGCAATGCATGAAGGCCCAATCGATACTCATCACGAACCTGGCGATGAAATTTGGGTGCTCGATAGCAGCACTGGACGCCGTATTCATAGATTAGAGTTAGAATCCCCGGCTAATAGCATTCTGGTTACTCAGGAATCTGAGCCTAAGCTGCTCATCGCTGATGCGGATGGTGGCACTCATGTTTACGATGCTATCACCTTTGTTCACGAACGCAGCATACAAACCCCTGGCGCGCAAAATTTTGAAGATTTTTAAACTTTTTTCTCAGCATTACTATTTTAAAAACAATTTGAAAAACAAGACATGATAGATCCACTAATAATTCTAATTTTAAGCATCCTGTTTTCGGTATTGTTTCTATTTACTGCACTGCATAAAATTTTATCTGGTTCCTTCCAGAGCATTGTGAGTGACTACAGAATCTTACCTACTGCATTAGTTCCGCTAGCTGCAATTTCAATTCCACTAATCGAAATAGTCATTGGTTTTTCTTGGGCTTTGAATTTCTTACCGACGTTAACAGCATTGGCAACGTCAACAGTTCTAGCAAGTTACACAGCAGCAATGGGAATTAATTTGCTACGAGGTCGTCGTTACATCAACTGTGGCTGTGGCTTCTCTTCCACAAAAAATATGCTGAGCTCTCAGCAACTGTCTGGCGGATTAATTCTTAGAAATATAATTCTGATCGCATTTTCTATATTAGCGATTCTGCCTTTAGCAGAACGGCTATTAGGAATTATGGATTACTTTAGCGCAATCGTTGCATCAGCCATTATTGCCTTATTATTTGCTGGTTATAACCAACTATTAAGCAATAGCAATCATATGGCCCTGTGGCGACAAACTCATAGTGGTGGTTCTCATGGTTGAAGCCCTAGCCATTTCCAATATTGTATTATGGGTGATTGTTGTAGTGCTAGCACTGCTGGTTTTTGCGTTGACACGACAAGTAGGAATTCTATACGAGCGCGTAGCTCCAGCCGGGGCGTTAATGCCAACCACTGGTCCAAAAGTTGGAGAGATGACCAAAGAACTTGCGCTAACTTCAATCACTGGCACACCGTTAACAATTGGTGGTGAAAGCTCATCGGGACTAGCGATATTCATACTATTCATCTCGCCAACTTGCCCTGTGTGTAAATCTTTAGTGCCAACTGCGCAGTCCTTGGTAAACTCCGAAGGCAAACGCATGGAATTAGTTTTCGCCAGCGATGGTGATGAATTGGAACAACATCAAAACTATGCCCGTGATCTAAATTTGAACGACTATCCCTATATATTGTCACAAGAATTAGGCATGACTTTTGAAGTCAGCAAACTGCCTTTTGCAGTTTTAATTGCGGGCGATGGCACGCTCAAAGGAAAAGGCTTAGTGAATACACGTGAACATATGGAAAGCTTGATAGAGTCTATGGATACAGGAATAACAACCGTGCAGGAATATGTGAATCATATTCAAGCTGATCAACCCGCAGAGGCTGGAGTACCAACTACAGCTATGGAACAAACCTCATGAATATTGAAAAGATTATCGAGCGTGGCTATTACTGGGTTGACGAACATGCCCGCCAAACCAGCGTGACCTTAGCGCGAAAGCTATCCAGACGAAATTTTCTTTCTCGTTTAGGGATGATGTTAGCTGGTGCTACCGCTTTTCCATTATTGCCAGTGGCTCGTTCCTTCGCGCAGAGTCGGGTGGAAGAAGTAGGTGACCCACAAAGCTGTGACTACTGGCGTTACTGCGCCATGAGCGGGACCTTGTGCTCTTGCTGCGGCGGCTCTTATACTTCTTGCCCTCCAGGCTCCGAAGCGTCCCCCATTACATGGGTTGGTACGTGTCGAAACCCTGCAGACAATCGCAATTATCTAATGTCTTACAATGACTGCTGTGGTAAAGCTGTTTGTTCTCGCTGCAGTTGCCACAATACTGAACGAGATAAGCCAGTTTACTTTAATAGCAATAGCAGCACAGTTCTCTGGTGCTTCGGTACTGAAAATACTAGTTATCATTGTACTGTTTCCTTGGTTTTGGGCACTCCTGACGAGTAGGGCTGGGTTTATGCTTTCAGCTTTCCAATCCAATTCAAGAAAACTGCTTTTCATTGCAGGAATATTTTTACTGGCAAGTAGCCAGATCTTTGCAGCAAGTCCACGCACGAATTACTTACTCTTTTGCAGCGGCTGTCATCGACCCTCTGGCGAAGGGAAACACCCTAATGTTCCAACACTGGTTGCAGAATTAGGCCGCATGATGAGCGTTCCAGAAATGCGTCAATACCTGGTTCGAATTCCCGGCGCATCTTCAGCACCAATTTCTGATGCTGCACTCACCGAAGTTATTAACTGGTTACTTACAGAATTCAATAGCGATACTCTACCACGGCATTTTGAAAAGTTGAGTGTTGATGAAGTTAGCGAAGCACGAAAAAAGATATTGGCAGACCCACTTAAGTATCGAGAATTGCATTGGAAGCCCTACGACGACTAACTCTCAGTTTTTCCACTGCCAAAAGCACGATCAATGCTGCTGTAGTAAACTAGCACACAAATAAATTCATGATCGCTTAAAAAACTCCCAGATCCGTTCTGTAGCAGAAATATCTTGTGTCGTATGACTTCTGCTATTTGGGCGCGAGGTTGAGCCTGGCCAGGTATGACCCCCGCCTTCAATTAAAAACCACTCAGTCAGTGCATCGCAATTAGACCAGAAATAACGGACTACTTCAGCCCTTACTCTTTCTCGAGTTGCTTCCATGTCGCAATTATTATGTTCCGACCAACGCTGCATGACTCTTTCCATCGGAAGATCAAACCAGGGAGCATCGGAACCAGATATTGGAACAATGCTATCATTATCACCTTGAAACGAAATAATAGGTCGCGGCCCTGCATTGTTACATTCGTTAGCGTAGTAGTAACGATAGGTCACGGGTGCAAAAGATTGGAAAGGTGTGTCCGTCAGGCAAGCCAAGGCTAAGGAAATATCGCCACCTGCTGACATGCCTGCTGCATAAAGATTTTCAATACAATGTTCGCTCTCAACATGTTTCACTAACTCCAAAACAAAATTTATATCGTGATCACGTTCGCGCAGAACCGCCTCCCAAGCTCCATTCCAGTAGCTAGCCAAATAATGACCCTGGTCTATGTATTTTTTTGCTGCATCGGGATGGACAAGAATTACTTTCTCACGTTCCGCTATTTCTAAAAAGCTACTATAGGGAAATTGCCCTTCTGCTGACCCACCGGCTCCATGAAAGTCGAAGATAGCGTCAACACAATCTCCGGCTTGATAACTTGAAGGTAGCGTAATCAAATATTTTCTTGAATCACCGCTCTTCGTAATTAGTGTTTTAGTTTGATAGAGGAGGAAATCAACATCAACAGTTGCCTGCGCAGATATTTGAGCCTGAGAAGCTGTAGCAAAAATTAATAAACAGAGAGATGTTAGAGTTTTCAAGTTCTATGGTTATCCTTCTAGTTCACATTATATGCAATAGTAAAGCCCTGAATGAATTATCGGCAAACCGCCCATCAGTCTCCGATTTTCTGTGAAAATCGTTGATGGAGACCTGGAACAAGATGATGGTAAGAATAATCGACCCCCCAGTCTATCTAGTGTCCATCTAGTCTTTTCGTAATAATCAGATATGGCGAAAATGTAGAATCTTGATTGCGACATTCTACCTCTTTAATGGCTTCTAAAAAGCTCAATTCAGGTATAGGCTTTTCGATTAGTTTAGCATCCCATCGTAAAAACCTGCCATGTGGTCGCGGAAAATTTAATAACTAAGGCAACTTGTGATAAAACACTATTATTGCGCTACAGTGGCAACAATTATGGGACTATTGACATTGGGCTGAAGGCAAGGAACTACCGAAATGCAAATTAAATCATTGAAAAACCTAGCGTTAGTGACCGTCGCTTCTGGACTGCTGTCCACTTGTGCTATACCCCCAGAACTGCAAGCAAAAATGGATGAGTACGCGCGAACTATCCCTACTTGTTCAGGCAACGCAGATTGTCAGAGGAAATGGTCTCTCGCGAGGGCATGGGTTGAAGCAAATTCAGACTTTACCATCCGCGGCGAAAGCGATACTCGAATCATGGCCACGAGCAATATTATTAGCACCAGCGGCATGGGAGTGGTCGTGACTAGAGTGGCTGCTAATGGTGGTGACCAGATCACCGTCGATCTCGAATGTTTCGCTGCTTATGGTTGCCCCAATATTTGGGACTCGAAGCTGGATTTTAATCAAGCAGTAAACTCAGCGAACAACTAAAGCAAAAGACTAGAGCTAACTCTTAAATACCCTTAGCCTTTTACTTTTTAAGCTATCTCAAAGACTGATCCAACAATTGAACGATAACTCTAGAGCCGCGAGCGCTCTAAAGTTACATCAGCATTACGCCATAGCTCTTCAAACTGGCGATTTATGACAATCGCTTCTTGCTCTTTGCCCTGAGCTTCAAGCGCCTGAAAAAGCCCAAAAGTTGACCACCCATTTCGCTGATTCCATTCCAAATCTTTGCGATAAACTTCTTCTGCGTCTGCTGCTTGATCAGCTTCGAGCAGAGCAGCACCTAGATATAATCGCACTGACTGTGACCAATCAGGCGGCTCTGTATAGTCAAGATTATCTTGAAATTCTACCGCATGCCCATAGTGCAAAATCGCTCCGTCAAGATTACCTTTCGCTTCTTCTATCTCACCTAGCAACGCATGCATAGCTAAACCAAGAACATGGTCGGCAGGCGTCGGACCTACCCCTGTATCATTTACACCTTCGGCACCCATCTGCTCTCGAATAATTGCAAGTTCAGCCTCGGCCGGTGCGATATGACCCATTGCCGAGTGAGCACTACCCATTACATAAGCCCACATACCCTTCAAGTAGGGGGTGTCCGCCTCTTCTTTGTTTTTCGCGTTATCGGCGTGAATCTTGTCCCATTTACCGAACACTTTATCCATTACCCATTGATGAGCCATGGTCTTATCTCCACCGCGCCGGGCACCAATGCCATTACCCGCATTGCGAGCAGCGGCTTCACTAGAGTCTACGTAGTTTCCTTGCAGCATATTAGCATACCGAACAAAATCCAAAGCGTGAGGCTTATGAATTTTGTGAGACAAAGGGTACGTTCCAATTAAAGGAAAATTAGTATCACCCCAGATCTCCGCAAATTGATCATCAACAATTTGCGACCGCTGATTAGAGAGGATTGCTTTCTCATACTCACCAACTCGAAGGTAGATATGTCCAGGCATGTGCACCATATGGCCAGATATGGGCAGCGTGCTTTCTAGCTTTTGCGCTGCAGGCATCGCTAGCTCAGGCTGAGCAGAACCTTCCATCAAATGAATATACAAATGATTAGCACCAGGGTGATCATGCTCTATAGCCATAGCAGCCTCTAAGGCCCCCTTACCTTCTGCGGTTCCTGGTTTCGGTGAGCCATCGGCTTCCCAATAATCCCAGCGCGTTGTATTCATATATGCTTCACCAAAAACAGTGGCTATGTCTGCATCATCCGGATACTTTTCATGTAATTCACGCACCGCTGCAAGGAATGCAAAATCTCTCTCTCTGTCATCAGGTATTGCGTCCTTGTTATACAGTACAAACGTAGCATTTATGAGGTCACCTTCTAACTCAGTGCCATTGTTAGCTAATTCCATTGCCCGACGGATGGCTGCTAGTCCCGCGCCTTGAGGGTCATCAGGCAAATCCACGTAACGACTATTTGGATTCGGTCCAGCGGCATGGGCTATGCCCCAGTGTGGCATTGGGCTATTCGGGTCTAAACGCGCGGCTTCTTGATAGGACGCTATAGACTCCGGGAAGTAGAATCCCCAAGCCATACGAATGCCTTGATCAAAAAAAGCTTGGGCTTCAGCGGAATCCGTTGAAATTGGGCGGCTATAGGTACCGCTCCCAGGAACCATAATGGCAAGAGCTTCATCCGAGCTTTGCGCCAAGGCGGAAAGTTGGAACCCCAGAGATGCAGCGGCTAGAACCATAACATTAAGGACTTTAAGCATTGTAATTTACCTCTTTTCGGAACATCTTTTAATTAATTTCTCAGCAATCGTAGAATTAGCTGCTTACATCGTTATGAACCATATTAAATTACGACAGTCGCGCAGTATACCCTAACTGCGCTGCTGGCAAACCCGTAAAAAGACTAGATTTCGCCTTTACAAGTTAAAATTACCTTTCTTTGAGGAGTAAACAACATGAAAACAATTAACCTCGATGTATTTACTGATTATGTCTGACCATGGTGTTATCTCAGTACCGTGAGTATTGAAAAACTGAAAGCTAATTACCCTGTCAACATCCGATGGGTACATTTCCCTCTGCACCCAGAAACTCCCGCTGAAGGCAAATCCCTCGCTGAATTATTCGCCGGCCGTGATATTACTCCCATGCGTGAGCAAATGAAGTCGCTGATGGCTGAAGCAGAACTTCCCTACGGAGAAAGAACTCATACTTATAATAGCCGCCTGGCACAAGAAATAGGCAAATGGGCAGATACTCAAGAAGGTGGCGAGGCAATTCACGATGCCCTTTACAAAGCCTACTTCGTGGACAATTGTAATATTAGTGATATTAACGAGTTGCTAAGAATTGCCGGATCTGTAAATTTGGATACTTCAACTGCCCGGGAAATTTTAGAAGAGCGGCAATTCGAAACCGCTGTTGATGAAGATTGGAGTAGGGCACGATTAGTTGGCGTGACTGGAGTTCCTACATTTTTCAGCAATGACTTGACGGTGGTCGGATGTCAACCATATGAGACTCTGGAAAAATTTGTTCAGCACCTTATAGAACTGGAGAAAAAAGATTGAACAGCGAAACAATAAAAACAAAGAGCGAGAAAGCACATAAAAGAAGAACAGCTCTGGTCACCTGTATTGATCGATATATGGGCATCGTCATAAAAGAGAAATTCGAGAGTTTGAATATTGAGGTTATTGAAGGTCGTTATCCTATGACCAACGAAGCAGAAGTTAAGGAATTAGTAAGTAATGCGGCAGCATAGACATCCTCGTTGCAAATCTTGCTGAACCACCAATGACCAGCCCTGTGCAAAATATTCAGAACAGTGATTGGAATAAATTATTTGATTCTCTTGCACATCCGCTTATGTATTTGGTAAGAGCTGTTACTCCGCAAATGCTCGAGCGAAAATCTGGAAAAATAATTGCAGTAACCAGCGCCGCTCCCTTAAAAGGCATTGCAAATAACTCAGCCTATTGTGCTGCACGAGGAGCACAGAATGGTTTTATTAAAGCGGTGGGTTTGGAATTAGCGCGCAAAAATATTCATGCCAATGCAATCGCACAGAACTATGTTAACAATGACACTTATTATCCGGACGATATTCTAGACAATGAAAAATTTCTAGATCATGTAAAAAGAAATGTACCGACAAATAAAATTGGGGCCGCCAGTGAGACTGCAGAGCTTGCTGCCTATCTAGCTAGCAAAAACTGCAATCACATGGTGGGATAAATTATTCCACTGTCGGGAGGTTGGGCAACATAACCGTTGTCGCTGACACTAGGCGTTGCCATTAGATTCGTCACTAGACAAGATTGCTTTTACGATCCGCCCAAAAAGGTCTACGAAGCTCTGTTTTTAGAATCTTGTTAATTGGTGAAAGCGGCATTGGCTCATCACGAAAAGTAACACTCACCGGACATTTATAACTGGCGATTTGCTCTTTGCAAAATTTAATTAGCTCTGCTTCTGTTGGCTTTTCGTTGCCCTCAAGAGTCACGATAGCATGCACTGCTTCTCCCCAGGTGTCATGAGGAATGCCGATGACAGCGACTTGATGAATCGCTGGGTGATCAGAAATAATGTTTTCAATCTCAATGGGGTAAACATTCTCACCACCACTCACAATCATGTCCTTGACTCTGCCTTCGAGAAATAAAAAGCCTTCGTCGTCAAGATAACCGGCGTCACCTGTTAGGTACCAACCGTCTTGTAGCGCTTCGGCAGTCTGATCAGGAAGGCGCCAATATCCCTTCATGATGTTATCGCCACGAACCAATATCTGACCAGTTTCTCCATTAGAGACTTCATTGTTTTCATTATCGGTAATTTTAAGCTCTACATGCTTTACGGGTCGACCAACTGAGCCGAGTCTGTTTGCCTTGGGGCCTTCTAAAACATGAAAAGCAGAATCGAGGCTAGTCACAATGGGGCTTGCTTCAGTCATACCAAAGGTTTGAAAAATCTCTACGCCTGGGAATGCTTGAATAACTCTATTTAACAGTGCAACCGACATAGGAGCTGCTCCGTAAGCGAGCATTTTTAATGATGATAAATCGAACTTAGAAAAATCTGCATGATCTAACAGCATTTGTAACATCGTTGGTACTAGAGTGCCCGAGTTTATCTTGTGCTGCTCTATAATTGATAGCACTTCTACAACATCGAATTTTGGCAATATCACACAATGGCCGCCAAGAGCAGTGCCGCTAAAAACTCTAGAACCTGCCGCTAGATGGAACAGTGGCCCCATGATTATAAAATTCCAGTTTTCTTGCATGCGATAAAGCGGTATTGAACAATCAGTATTAATCTGAAAATTCTTGTGACTAAGCATTACTCCTTTGGACCGACCAGTAGTACCGCCGGTGTAAAAAATCATAACCGTATCATCATCGGCACCCGGAGTTAATGTGCAGTAAGATGCTGATGTGATGAGTTCAGCAACCTTTTCTTCATAAGAATTCATGCCTTCGGGAGTTTCACCCGGGCCTGCAAATACTAAAGTGGAAATACTCTCGCAGGCTTTTTGCATTGACCTTGCTTGATCAAGAAAAAACGGATCCACGATTAACACAGTTGGTGTGCAATCTTCTACGCACTCAATCATTTCTCGAAGTGATAATCGGTAGTTGACTGGTATAAAGATTGCGCCAATCAAAGCAGGAGCAAAATAACTCTCAAACAGAATATTGGAATTGAAGCCAAGAAAAGCTACTCGATCACCACTTCCAACACCAAATGATTTATAGACAGTAGCGGCAGCATGGCAACGCTGAAAAGTTTGTTTCCAACTTCGAGTCGTATCTGCAAAAGTTAATGCAGGATTATTCGGCCATTTTTCTGCCGCACTCACTAATAGATTGGTGATATGTATAGCGCTTTGGTTATTCATTTGTTATAGCGCTTCCTGCTGTTTTTTTATATCCGTGGTGTTTTAGCGTTTCCCCACTAGCTTTCTGGTCCGGCGACTATTCCTGCATCGTGGAGGAGCCCAATTTCTGAACTATCAAGCCCCAATAAATCAGAAAGAATTTCATCGGTATGTTCTCCCAACAGAGGTGCTGGCTTGGCAGATAATTTTCTCAATGCAGTAAAATTTAAAGGTTGCGAAGGCATTAGATAAGGTCCAATGCCTGGCTGTTCTACGAGATCGAACAGAGGGTTATTTTCTGAGCAATCAATATCAGATTCAACCAATTGTTGAATTGATTGATAGGGACCCCAACAAACCCCAGCTTCATTCATGGCCTTAGTCACTTCTTCGTAATTATGCTGAGCAAACCAGGGAATAAATAATTGGCGCAGTTGCTCTCGAGCTTCGAAGCGATCGCCTTCCTTTCTGAATGACAGCCCCAGCTCTTGTTCCAAAGAGTCCACCTGATTCGTGCTTTGAGTAATCATTACAATGGCCTTCCACTGATTGGGGCTGACCCCCACAATCATTACTCTGCGACCGTCCTTGCACTGGAAGTCATGGCCAAAAGTACCAAAGAGGTGATTGCCCATTCTCTGTCTTTCTTGGCGATTGACTTGAGCCTCAGATAAATAACCCAAATGGCCCATAGTTGCCAAAGCAACGTCGGCAAGAGTTATTTTAATAAATTGGCCTTCTCCAGTTATTCGACGGTGACGTTCAGCGACAAGCAGCCCGATAGCGATCTGCTGGCCAGCTATGACATCCCATGCAGGAAAAGGATTATTAACTGGCACCTCACCATCGCCACTTAGATAAGGAAGTCCAACTTTACTATTCACTGTGTAGTCCAGTGCACTGCCGCCGTGGCGATCGCCGGTCAGATTCAAATAGATTAAATCATCTCTCAACTCTCTTAGCTTTTCTGCAGCTAACCAACCTTTGGCAGGAAAATTGGTAACAAAAATGCCTGCATCCTCACCCGGTACAGCAATTAACTCAGTTAATAATTCCTGCCCTTCGGGTTTTCTAAAATCCACAGCAATAGAGCGCTTCCCTTTGTTCAAGCTATGCCAGTAGAGGCTCTTGCCCTCTTTAGTTACTGGCCAACGACGATAATCGATGCCACCGCCAATCTGATCGAAGCGGATAACATCCGCGCCAAGTTGCGCTAAAGTCATACCACCCGAAGGCGCCGCAATAAATGCGCTGCCTTCAATAATCCGCAATCCTTTTAGAATTTCCTGCAATGCTCAGTCCTGACTTGATTCAGTAGATAAAAATTTAACCAACTTGTAGGTAACCGTTGTTAATTACCACTTTATCCTGTTCCAGAGATTTGCAGCGGAAAGATAGCTCATCACCGCTCTTCCAAATTTCTGTCCGGATAGTTTCGCCAGGATAAACTGGCGCAGAAAAACGCAGACGCATGCGCTTGAATTTTGCCGAATTATAGTTGCAGCACGTTTTAACCAATGCATGTGTGGCAATTCCCAAGGTACACAAACCATGAAGAATTGGCATTTTAAAATCAGCATTACGGGCTACAGCTGGAGATGCGTGTAGTGGATTAAAGTCGCCAGACAATCTGTAAATCAAGGCTTGCTGAGGCAATGTTGGTAAATCACAAATGATGTCTGGCTCTGATGATGGAATCAGGTCTGTTTTGGGCGAGATTTTCCCCTCACCACCAAAACCGCCGTCCCCCCTGGCCAGTATAGTAGTGATCAAAGTACAAAGATCATCACCTGTTTCAACGTCCCGCACAATTCGTTCTGAGACAATTAAGGCTCCTGCGCGCTCGCTCTTATCAGTTACTTCGGTTACCTTAGTCGTAGCTTCTACTGTTCCAGATGCAGGCAATTCTTTATGGAGGATTATCTCTTGGCCAGCATGAAGAACCTTAACCCAATCCAAGCCTGTGTCTTCTTCTTTCGCCCAGAATCCTGGGTGCGCCAGCATGACTGATTGACTTGGCAGTACTTTTAGATTTTCTTCGTAAACAAATCGTAGACTATCTTCATCAAGGGGATCGATTCCCATACCTACACCAAGGGCGTAGAGCATGCAGTCTTTTTCTGTATAGGTTTGGCGAATGGTAGGGAATTCGCGGTTTAATAATTTTTCTGCATCGAAGGGCATTGGTTGATCCTGTTTGTTATTAGTGCCGTTAGTTTATATCGATTTTACTAGTTTAGTGTTCTTCTTCGAGCTTTTTACGCTTTTTCGAATCAGGGTAGGCAGGTTTTTTGATTGGCTTGAACTATTTAGTCTGCCTTCTTAACTTTCTGTGTTGTCTGTTGTTCCGAACTCTTTGTCTTAAATTTTGATATCGCGCATTTTAGAAAATATTTTGATCTTTTCTTTTTACACTCTGTTTCCAGCTATATTGGATCCCAGCTAAATACGTCGCCGGACCTTTCCAATGGAAAGAAGTCAGATGCAAAAGCTGGAATTACTCGATCTATAACTTTGTCTGGCGTCCATCCTTCGGCTGTGTGAGCAAATCGAATTGGACGATTATGGTTAAACAGAAAAATTTCATTGTTTCTAACGCCAAAGATTTGTCCAGAAACATCCTGTGCCGCATCGCTACACAGGGCAATTGCTAATGGTGCAATTTTTTCCGGAGTCATCTGTTGGATTTTTTCGACACGGGCTTTTTCCTCATCGGTGTTTGTAGGAATAGTGCCAATGAGTCTGCTCCAGGCGAATGGTGCTATGCAGTTGGAGCGAACTCGAAATCGACCCATATCTAAAGCCATTGATTTAGAGAGACCCACGATGCCTAGCTTAGCAGCGGCATAGTTCGCCTGGCCAAAATTTCCTATAAGCCCGGAAGTTGAAGTCATGTTAACGAAGCAACCGCTGGTTTGAGCACGGAAATGAGTGGCTGCGGCTCGACTAACATTGAATGTTCCTTTGAGATGAACATTAATGACTGAATCGAAATCAGCTTCGGTCATTTTGTGAAATATAGCGTCACGTAAATTTCCGGCATTGTTAATAACTGCGTCGATGCGACCGAAATACCCAACCGCAGTTTCGATTATTTCATGGGCGGCATCCCAATCTGTAACACTGGCATAGGAGGCAACTGCTTCACCGCCCGCTGCTTTGATTTCGTTTACTACATCATCCGCTGGAATACTGTCACCACCAGAACCATCCTCGGCTCCACCTAGGTCGTTAACTACCACCTTGGCGCCATTGGCTGCCGCCAGCATGGCGATTCCGCGGCCGATTCCACGGCCTGCGCCAGTAACGACCATAACTTTGTCTTGTAATAATTGTTCAGAGCTCATTGTTGATGATTAACCTCTTTCTTGGGCTGTTAATTTTTGATTATATTTCTCGATTAACGTAATGAGATTCTATTTTGCATTAGCTATTAAATTTCTGGCGATTACTTTTAATGCCAACGTTTCTTCAGCCCCTTCAAAGATAGAAAGAACTCTAGCATCAACAAAATATCGGCTCACAGCAGATTCCTCCGCGTAACCCATGCCTCCGTGAATTTGTAAAGCTTCTCTGGAAATCCATTCAGCAGACCTACAGGTAAAAAGTTTTACGAGACTAGCTTCCATCTGCCCGCCACCCTGATCCATTAATTCTGCTACAGCGTACCCAAATTGTCGCGACGCAGTGAGTGTTGCCAGCATACGGCTAAGCTTAACTTTTGTTAGTTGATAATCAGCAACAGCTTTACCAAAAACTTGTCGCTCTTTGGCATAGCTTAAACCTTTTTCAAACGCTGCCTGCATAACACCAGTCGCGCGCGCGGCAGTTTGAATACGGCCTCCCGAAAAACCGGACATGGTGTAATAAAACCCTTTTCCTTCACCCTGTTCCTCGCCAACTAAATTCTCTGTTGGCACAAAATAGTCCTCGAAAAATAGATCATAGGAATGCATTCCACGATAACCAAGAGTCGCGATGGCTTTACCGGTAAGAGAGCCTCCGGATTCTTGCTCGTGGTCAAAAGAATGACCAGGATAGGCAGGCTTCTCGATTAGAAACATGCTCAGTCCTTTGTAACCAAGGCTAGCATCAGGGTTAGTTCTGGCTAGAACAAAAATCAATTCTGAGCGGCCGGCAAACGTACACCAGGTTTTACTGCCGTTAAGTAACCAACCATTTTTTGTTTGCGTTGCTTTAAGGCTTACTGCTGCTACATCAGAACCAGTGTTAGGCTCTGTAATTGATATAGCACATAATATTTCGCCAGCTGCTAATTTCGGCAACCACTTTTGTTGTTGGGCGTCGGTGCCTCCGCTTAATAAAGCTCTGGCTGCAATTTCCGGCCTAGTGATAAGGCTGCCAGCAGCACCAAGAGAGCCTCTTGATAGCTCTTCGGTCACGACAATCATGCCAAGACTGTCTGGCTTGTCGTCAGGCTGCAACCCACCGAAGCGTTCAGGAATGCAAGTTCCGAAGCAGCCAAGCTCAGCAGCCGGTTTTAATATGGCTTCGGGAATATCCTTGTCTTCACGATGGATTTCTTCTGCCAATGGCACGACAACATCATTGGCGAAACGAAAGAAGGTTTCTCTGACAAGTTCTTTTTCCTCGCTCAGCATTGAGGGCAATCGCTGGATGTCTTCATCGCAAATTTCACTACCAAGTGTAGTAAGAAATCCCGCATCGAGATACTTATCAAGTAAATTATTGACTTGTGGATTTGTAGAAAGTTGTAAGAGCTCTTGACGGTTAATACAAAGCTCAGCTGCCCGATTGGATAATCGTTGTTGGCATAACTGAAAAATTTCAGCGATGAAGAATAATGCTAGGCGAGTAGTGAGGGAATGATAATTAGTTTTTATGGCGTAATCACTAAAAGCTCTGGCTGCTTCTAATTCAGCAACGCAAAAAGCCAAGTCATAACTTGAGAGCTGCCAGTTATCTAATAGATCATTATCTAAGCCGGCTGCCTTAGTGCAATCTGCTTTAATTCTGCTTAGTGCACTATCGATTAATTGTTGAAGAAATTCCAAGCTCTCTGTAGCTGAGCTAAGATCGGCCTCCAAGTTTGTTCCAACTACTAATCTTCCCGATACCATTTTTTCTTTAGCCATTCTTTTTTGCAATTCAGGTATTAAATACTAAGTGTTGAAATTGAATTATTGAAGCTATTCTTTTGAAATTATCTGCGCTTCAGAAAAATACTCTTCACCATCAGAGTTACAATTATAATGCTGCCACACTTCGATTAGATGCTTTAGGCCCGAATTTAGTTATAAGGGCCTATTACAGAAATGCTGCATATATTCTGATGAGGGAAACCACCTAAATTGTGATTCAAGCCCAACTTAGGATCCGGCAATTGTCTGGCGCCGGCCCTACCTTGAAACTGCAGATAGTTTTCATAAATCATTCGCAAACCTGACGCTCCGATTGGATGGCCAAAACATTTTAGTCCGCCATCGATCTGGCATGGATTACTACCATCGGCATCGAAGGTCCCGTCTAAAACATCCGTAACTGCCTTCCCTTCTTCTGCTAACTGCAAATCTTCCATCGTAACCAGTTCAGTGATTGAGAAGCAGTCATGAACTTCAGTCATGGTGATTTCCTGCTTTGGATTTTTAATACCGGCTTCATCATAAGCTCGTTGCGCGGCGATACGTGTAGTCTTTAAATAAGAACCATCCCAACTTTCATGACTTGATTCAGTGCCGTTGGAAACAGCAAGTTGTAGTGCTTTGACTGAGACTAGGTTTTCTTTACCCAAGCTCCTGGCGATTTCAGGAGTTGTTACGATTGCACAGGCGGAACCATCGCTAACGCCACAGCAATCAAACAAGCCGATCGGTTCAGCAATATAAGGAGCATTAATCGCTTGCTCTTCGGTAATTTCTCTTTGTAAGTGAGCTTTAGGGTTCTTCACTCCATTTGCATGGCTCTTCACTGAAACATGGGCCATAGCTCGCTTAAGATCGTCTTTATTGACTTTGTGTTTGACTCGATAGCCACTGGCCAACTGAGCGAAAGCGCCGGGAGCTGAAAGATTCGGCCAGTACATATCATTTTCTACCCCGCGGGAACGTTGAGGCAATCCACCATAACCGGTGTCTTTTAGTTTTTCGACGCCTAAGGCAAGAGCGATATCGCAAGCTCCAGATGCCACGGCATAAACTGCCCCTCGAAAAGCTTCGGTGCCAGTGGCGCACATATTCTCGACTTTGGTTACTGGGATATAGTTGAGCCTAAGAGCAATAGCTAGAGGCATGGCACTAGCACCAACATTGAAAGCATCGATTCCCGCACCGAACCATGCTGCTTCAATCTGATTTCTTTCAATACCTGCGTCTTCAATACATTCTTCGAATGCCTCTACCATCAGGTCAGCGGGGCTAGATTCCCAACGCTCACCGAATTTGCTGCAACCCATACCGAGGATAACGACTTTATCTTTAATTCCGCTGGCCATGTTTTAACCCTTTATACTTTTTAATTTAAAAGCCTCCGTTTCTTTTACTTAGGCTTTGAATTCTAATTCTTAGAACAGATTATAAATACCTTACCGATATCATTTGTCCGTTCATTTTTCTTATTCTTCTATTGATGCCTTCCAAAAATATTTTCTAAATCCACGTTGCGTATCAAATTGCTTAATTCGAAAATGCACAGCGATTTTAGATCCTGATTCGATGGTGCCTTCGGCAACATCCGTAAAATCCATCATTAGCTTACCGCCACCTTCAAACTCTACCATGCCAAAATAGGCAGGCGGATTCCAATCGAAAGTGAGCCTATCTGCCGTCCAAGTTGCTACCTTCCCATTTTTGTCGGAGAACGGATAATCATCTTGACTCTCCAGTGCATTACACTCCGGATTTACGCAGTACTTGTCTCGAGGAATTTGAACAGTGCCGCATTCTCGACATTTGCCACCCAAAAATGCGGTGAGTAAATCTTTACGACGATTATAACCTGATAAGAAAGTTTGTTTGTCCGCTTCGCCGCGCTTACCAATATCTTTCTCAACCAAATTATTGAAACTCATAAATCTATTGTAATTAGTGTCTTCGCGTCGCCGAGAAATTGCACCGTTAACTCCTAGCTTAGGTTTGATTGAGCTCACTAGCTCAGTTGCTCGTAATAAAATCGCGTCACAGCCTTGACCAAAACCTGTTACCAACATCAAGTCACCGGGTGCGGCATTTTGCAAAGCTTTGGCCAGCAGAAGAATTGCCTGGGCAGCGCCGACGACACCAACAGTGGCAATCTGATTATCAATGATAGCTTCTGCATTAATGCCCAATTTTTTTGCCAATGCAGCAGGCGTGCGGGCTTGGTCGGTTGGCAGAATAAAATGCTTTATATCTGCTGCTCCTACCGAAGCATTTTCCAGCACGTTTGCAACTACCTTAGGCAAAGTTTTCATGAATCCTTCATCACGAATCCACCGTTCTTCCCAATCATAGTTGAAACTGGAATCTTCCCCCCGGTAGTGATCAACGAAGTCTTCAGCCAAAGTCTCGGCACCGAGAAATTCGGCAATGATATTTTCTGAGCCGGTGGTAATCGCCGCTGCTGCATCGCCCCACAACATTTCAGATCTTGAGCCCGCTTTCGTTCGTCTATGTTCTGACGCCACCAACATGGCGGTTCCTTGGCTATTAGCTTCCAGCAATGAAATAAGAGCTGAAGTCGCTGCCCGTTGTGACGCCCCAATATCCATACTGCGTAAACTGCGATCCAAATTTAGAGCCTCGCTTACTACAACTGAATTTTGTCTATCGAGAAACGGGAAAGTGGTTGATGCCATATAAAGAGCAGATAAAGATCTCTTATCTAAAGCTGTTAAGCAATCAGTTGCAGCCTCAACAGCCATGGTAATGGAGTCTTCATCCCAATTGCAGATACTACGCTCGCCTTTTGCTAGTAAATTTAAACCAGCATCAAACCAGGCGTTTGCTTCGGCTATCGCTTTTTTGCTTAGTCGTGCTCGGGGAATGTAAGCGCCGTAGGCGGTAATTCCTATCATGTCTTTCCCCTTAAACTGTTCGTCCGATTACTAATTTCATTACCTCTGATGCACCACCATAAATTCGCCGTACTCGAGAATCTACAAATAAACGAGAAATAGGATACTCGCGCATATAACCGTAGCCGCCGAATAATTGCAGACAATCATCAACGATCTTATTGCCAGTTTCGGTGGTCCATAGCTTAGCCATAGCACCTTCTTCTGGGGTTAACTTACCTTGGTCTATTTTGGTCAGGCATTGATCGATATATGCCCAGCCTACTGCTAAGCTAGTTTTTATTTCAGCAAGCTTAAATTGGGTGTTCTGAAATTCAAAAAGTTGTTTCCCAAATGCCTTCCGTCCTTTCACGTACTCCGTGGTAAGCTCGAATGCTCTTTGCGCTTCTGCTAGTGCTCTGCAGGCTATGGTGATTCGTTCTCGCGGCAGCTCATTCATTAGCACCGCAAACCCTCCTCCTTCTTGACCTAACAAGTTAGAAACAGGAACTCGCACATCTGAGAAAAACATTTCTGAAGTATCCGCTGCCTTTTGTCCGATTTTGTCTAGATTCCTGCCTCTTTCAAAGCCTTCACACTCTGTCTCAACAATAATTAGGCTAATTCCCCGAGCGCCCGCATCGGGATTAGTTGAGCAAGCAAGGAGAATGAAATTGCAGTTTTGGCCATTGGTGATGAAGGTTTTCTGACCATTAATCACATATTCATCGCCGTCTCTTATAGCCGAAGTACGTAAAGCCTTCAAATCTGAGCCACAGCCTGGCTCAGTCATGCCAATTGCAGCGATTGATTCGCCAGTGACCATTTTGGGTAACCATTGATGCTTCTGCTCTTCAGTGCCACTGTTTAATAAATAATAGGCGACGATGTCAGATGACACCGAGAATCCGACACTGGCGCCACCGATGGCATAGCCAACCTCTTCAGAAAGCACCATATTGTAAAAAAAATCCGCACCGGGCCCACCGTACTCTTCAGGAATTCCACAACAATGAAAACCATTTGCTCCTGCCTGCAACCAGAATTTCTTGGGCAAAACCCCTTCGTCTTCCCATTTGGCGATATTTGGTTCCAACTCCTCTCTGAAGAAACGGCGGGCGTTGCTTCTGAATAGTTCATGATCACTATTGAAGATCGCGCGGTTATGCATTGGTTGAACCACCTACTGTAATGAGGTTTTAGTGGATTGAAGAGTCTAGCGGAAAACGAAATTGATTGCGATGCAGAACTGAATAGAAATAGGTGCCGGGGAGCCGTATTCAAACAGACCTCTACGCCACAAATTTCACTAATTAATAATAGGCGCCATATACACCATTATTCTCTTAATTCAATTTTATTGACTTAAATTACAGTCCTAGCGCTTTCATCATTAATAAGGTGTCTTCATCTTTATAGTTAAACTGTTCGATGACCTGCCAACCTAGCTCTGAATAAAGACCACCACTTAGATTGATTGTTTGCAAATATAGATAGGGCAAATTCCTTTCTCGGGCCATTTTAACAATCTTCATGGTCATTGCTGAAGCAATTCTACTACCTCTATATTGTTCCATAACGAATACGGACCCTAACCAATACTTATTACTAGGATATACATCTTCTAATTCCTGAAGTTTCAGTGCAGCCGAACCTACATAAATGCCGTTCAATACAGCTAGTACATGAATTGGTAGATCACCTGAGCTCAGGGAGGAGGCCAATTGATGAATATTCTTATCCCTATCTGGCCCCATGCGATCACCCCAGACCGTATACCACCAGTCTATTACCATGGGGACCAAGTCTGGACGGTCTACCAGCAATTCGTAATTTAATCCCATGATTGTTCACTACACCAAGGTTTAGAAAACCGAGAGCTAAGAAATCGGAATCGAGGGTTTCATTTAACCGAAAAATAGAAAGAAATCAGACTATTGAATCCAACTCCTTGCGTTTTTTGGCCCATGAAGCCAATGCTTATGCCTGAGTTCTCAATAGGGAATAACTGGCATAAACGCAGTTCTAGATTATAAAGACCTGTCTAACTATAGATAGAGAGAAAACTGTATATTGATGAGAAGCTGCATGAAACAATTACTGCCACATATTAAATTAGACAAAGATGCAGGCAAGAGATTACAGACTAATAATATGTGTTATTTTTTAGCTTGTTAGCGTCTTTCAGTAATCGCAGCATCAACTAGATGAGTAAAATCTTCACGGAACCCCCCGCCGCGAGAGGGAGATATCTGTGCCATGATGACGATGACCGTACCTTGCACCGGATCGATGAAATATCGAGTGCCAGCGGAGCCATCCCACCAAATGGTGCCTTCGCTCACTGGAAAATTATAAGCAGTTGAATCAATTACCAGATTGAAGCCACCTAATGTCCAGCCGGAACCTAACCAATAACCACTGTCACCAATCGGCATGGCCTGGTCGGGCACAGCGTTTTTATAAATCAGCTCTGCTGTAGAGGCGCTCAGTAAGCGGTTGTCATTGAGAACACCTCGATTGAGTACCAGTTGACTGAAGCGCATATAGTCCATGACTGAAGACAGTAAGCCGACGCCGCCCTCAATAAGTTTTGGTTTCATCGTGAATGGAATATTTTCAATTTGGTGAGGAAGTAAACGACCATCGATCGGACGATAGAGGCTAGCTAGACGGTCAGCATTTGAGCCTTCTGCCCAGAACATAGTGCTATCCATTCCCAATGGGTCTAACAGCTCGTTTTCCAGATATCGATCGAATGGCATACCAGACCATACTTCGACTAATTTTCCGAGAATGGTTGCGTGTATCCCATAACGGAATTCAGTGCCAGGATCCTGAAATAATGGCACCCTTGCCGCATTCTTAACCATTTGGTCAAGCGTAATATTCTTATTTCTAACGTTATTTTCACGATAAAGTCTTGAGCTACGACTCCCCAAACCTGATGTATGAGTCAGTAAATGGGCCACAGTGATTTCGTTAGCACGAGGTTTAGTTTGAGAAATATCTGTACTACTGGAATCCAAAAGAACGCGCTGACTTTCAAACTCTGGCAGATACATCTTAATGGGATCATCGAATTTAAATTTGCCCTGATCATACATTTGCAGTACAGCGAGGCTAGTAATTTGTCGAGTCATTGAGTATGTGCGGAACAAAGCGTTGTCGATCATTGGTTTTTCCTGTTCTAAATCCATTTGCCCCAATGACTCGAAATAGACGATTTTCCCGTCTCGAGCAACAGCAGCGACCACGCCGGCAATATCCCCATCATCAATGTGTTGTTGAAGACTTTCGGTGGCGGCAGCTAACTGACTAGAAGACATCCCCACTGTCTCAGCTCCCACGAAAGGAAAACTCTGAGCTAACATCTGATTACAATAGACTAAGCCACACAGCAGAAAAAATGACCGGCGCAAACTAATAGAAATTTGCATCATTCTTCGATCAGGCTCTTTAGAGAATTTTCTGCTCATTGTAACTTCCATCTACTTAGTTAGTATGCTTTAAGAATCTTTTGTCTCTCACAACGTCTTAATCTAGTGTTCTATGACCTATCCGTAAAAGTGAATTTAGACAGGTACAGCTGATTAACAGGACGCTAAACGTTTTCTGATAATTTGTCTAGAGAGAAGTAACTCGCCCGCCCATAAGAGACGACCGGCTAGTAATCATGGGATCTAAACTGTCATAGTCGTAGTTAAAGCGAAGACAGGTTGAGAAAAATTATACTGAATTTTTCTATCTCCACCAAGGTTGATTCTTTCGTTTTTTGTCGATAAAGACTATTCAACAACTCAAGCCGAAAATAAACCATCTTTTTGAATGTTTTTGCCGCAGTTTAATTATTATGAGAAATAGAGTCATCGACATTTTCCAGCTTGTTCCGAAGTTCTGAAATTTCCAACAGGAATTTACCTCTTACTTGATAGCTTAATAGCTGAGAAGGGCATACGAGCGTTGAAGGCCAACGTTACGTAACATAAAACTAACTTCTTGTCAGTTATGATCAATTCCGCCTTCCTAACGGTTCCTTGTTAACCAAAATTACATCAGAGCTTAGCAGCCAATACGGGACTCCCCCTAGGCTTATGATTAAACATGGTCAACATTGAGAAATATAAAAGGTTTAATTCGATGTATCCAGCAGGGATTCCCAGTCGTACTTAACATCGGCAATCCCAATAAAATGTGGGTTCAGGAGCTCTTCCTTCTGGTTATACCTAAGGGTTTGGAAATTTGTATCTACGATTTCGCCACCCGCTGCCGAAACTACTGCGTGGGCGGCGGCCGTATCCCATTCACAGGTAGGCGCCAATCTTGGATAAATGTCAGCGGCCCCCTCGGCCAACAGGCATATTTTCAGTGAACTTCCCATACTTACCACTTCAGTTTCGCCGAATCGCTCCTTAATTAACTGGAGTAGATCATCTACCAATTCGCCACGGTGGCTCCTGCTGGCTACTACACGAATCAATTGAGTTGGTGACTCTATCGACGAACATTTAATTTGCTTAGTGCCTGCCTTGGAGGATTTCCAAGCACCCAAACCCAGCTTGCCGACATAGGTAGTATCTAGCACGGGCACATGAACCACACCTAATGTCGCTTGGCCTTTTTCTATCAGAGCAATGTTTACCGTGAACTCACCGTTGCGTTTAACAAACTCTTTGGTTCCGTCTAGAGGATCAACTAACCAATAACGCTCCCAGGAATGACGTTCTTTGGAGCTAATGGATTCGGACTCCTCGGAAAGTACGGGAATCTGATCATCGAGAGTAATTAGCCGCTCCACGATTAGAGTATGGGCACGCCGATCTGCTTCAGTGAGAGGAGAGTCGTCTGCTTTAGTTGAAACGGCGATGTCACCGGCTTGATTATAAACGGCCAGAATCTCTTGCCCTGCCGCCAAAGCAATATTAACTACACTGTCGAGCAAAGTGTCATTCCACATTTATAAACTCACTTAGGTCTTTGAATTAGATCATGGTGATTTTAATTTCTGGCTTGCTTAGGTAAGCTGATGCATCTTGCAATACGGAATGATTATTGCCAAGTAATTTTCCCTGGAGATTCTCAATGCTTTCGTGGAGCGACATCGACACCATCATGTTTGACATGGATGGAACACTATTAGACCTGCACTTCGATAGTTATTTCTGGCACAATCTGGTTCCTCAAGTCTACAGTGAAAAGCATAATATTAGTGTAGAGGCAGCACGAGAAAAAATCTTTGCCGAGTATGAAAAAATTTACGGCTCACTGGATTGGTATTGTCTCAACTACTGGACCAAAAAACTAGATCTCGACATTGGAGAATTGAAAACTACAATCACTCATAAGATCGCAATTCGTCCTAATGTACTAATCTTGTTACAAGAGCTCCAATTATTGGGGAAGAGAATTATTCTAATAACTAATGCTCACCCGATAAGCTTGAATATTAAAATGAAGCACACCGGACTCGCAGTTTTTTTCCATCAATGCATTAGTTCTCATTCGCTTAAGTTGGCGAAAGAGAATTCTGGCTTCTGGGAAAAACTTCAGAGTCTTGAATCTTATAACCCCGATCGGACTGTTTTGTTCGATGATTCCTTACCAGTCTTACAACAGGCTAAGCGAGAAGGAATAAAGCATTTGTTCGGCATCGTGAAACCTGATAGTCAAAATTCGCCCGTTGAGTTAGAAGAATTTTCACAGATCGACGACTTTAATCAAGTTCTGCCTTCTTCTTTAAGCACTAAGGAAATCACTAATGACTGAATCCAAATCCATTAGGTCTAATTCCAATGCTGGTTCTAAAATTGCCTCAGAGAGCATGGTTAAAGTTCGATTAGATAAATGGCTATGGGCTGCACGCTTCTATAAGACTCGTGCACTTGCCAAGCAGGCAGTTGATGGTGGCAAAATCCAATGTAACGGCAATCGCACTAAACCTAGTAAAGAAATCAATACCGGCACAGAAATTACGTTGAAGCAGGGCTATGATGACAAGACTGTCACAGTAGTCGCATTAAGTGAACAGCGTCGAGGCGCGCCAGAGGCGCAACGACTATACGAAGAAACTCTCGCGAGCATGGAGCAACGAGAAAAGCTGTCTGCCCAACGAAAGGCACAGCCTAGCCATTGGGCTACCCCAACCAAGCCAAATAAAAAAGATAGAAGACTGATCCAGAAATTTAAGCAGGGAAAATAGAGCCTGAGCGGAACAACTGAGCCGTGAATAGCTAAGAGATTCAGCTGTTAGCACAAAGTCACGATGTTTGTCATAATGCCGCTCTCTCAATGAGCTAGGCCTTGGCTCTGAAGTGGCAACAGGAGTGACCTTGAGCAAGCAATTCACTGAGTCTCTGCAGCGTTATCAGTTACCTAGGTTCGAAATCGAATGGGGGGCCGTCCAACGAGGGATAGAAAAAGAAAATCTTAGGGTATCGCCAGAAGGGAATATCTCACAGACTGGACATCCTAAATCTTTGGGCGCTGCTCTCACCAATCCGTTTATTACCACTGACTTCTCAGAAGCTCAACTGGAATTTATTACTCCAGCCTATGCGGATATTGGCGAATGTTTGCAGAAGCTTGACGATATTCATCGCTTCACCTTTAACAATCTAGATAATAGCGAAATGCTCTGGGTCGCGAGTATGCCCTGTTCATTAAGCGCGGATACTGAAATTCCCATCGCTCAATACGGAAGCTCAAATATTGGCAAGTTAAAAACTTTATATCGCCATGGCTTGAGTCATCGTTATGGCAGCTTGATGCAGACGATTTCTGGATTGCATTACAATTTCTCGATGCCAGGCTCATTTTGGCAACCTTATAAAGAGTTGTGTGATTTCGAAGGTGATATCACAGAATTTAGAACACAAAAGTATCTGCATCTAATCCGAAATTTTCATCGTTATTCTTGGCTACTCATGTACCTTTTTGGTGCCTCACCGGCTGCTGCCAAAAATTTTGTGCACGGAAGAGAACACACCCTCGATGACTTCGATGACACTAGCTTATACTTGCCTAACGCAACCTGCTTGCGCATGGGTAATCTCGGTTACAAAAGTGAGGCGCAGAAATCTCTGTTTGTCTGTTACAACGAATTGCATTCCTATGTCGATTGTTTACATAAAGCAATGCGCACTCCCTACCCTAAATATGAAGAAATTGACACAAATGCCAATGGCGAGTTTGTTCAGATCAATGCCAATCTCTTACAATTAGAAAATGAATTTTATAGCACTATCCGGCCTAAACGAAATGTTAGTAGCGGCGAACGCCCTCTCGATACTTTGACTGCAAACGGAATCGAATATATTGAAGTTCGTGCATTGGACCTCAACCCATATTTGCCCTTGGGAATAGATTCTGAGCAAATTCGTTTTCTCGACACTTTCTTATTACATTGCTTGTTAAGCGAAAGCCCCCAATGTAATGAAAGTGAATTCTTTGAAGTTGCTAAGAATATTACTGCTGTTGTTGAACACGGTAGAGATGAACACCTAATGCTGAATCTGGAAGGCAAACCGAAGAATTTACGCGAATGGGCTGGAGAATTAGTCAAGGATTTAGCTCATGCTGCTGGTCTATTAGATCATGCGCACGATACATCTCTTTATGAAGAAAGCTTGCAAGCACAAGCAGATAAAGTCGCAGATTCAGATCTGACTCCTTCTGGAAAAATGATTAAGGCGATGAAGACAAAAGGTTTGTCATTTTTTGAATTTTCAATGCAACAGTCACATACGCAAAATGATTATTTTAGGCTGACTAAACTACATTCAGAAACCAATACTTTCATGGAAGACACAAGCCGCGACTCTCTGGTAAAACAGCAAGAAATCGAGAAGACAGACGCTATCGGTTTTGAGGAGTTTCTTAAGGATTGGAATAGCACATAACTTGGGGGCGGTCCTGCTAGACTATTATTGGACGACGAAATTCGTAAAATAGAGATTGTCGATATTTACATCCCCAAACCTTTCTAGGGTCGCCATCAACTGCTTTACTTTATTTAGTGCTTCTCGGCTCAAGGTTTCTCTCTCAACAGTGGAAGTTAGATTTTCTTCAACTCGAGAAAAAGCTTCCCATTTTGCTTATAATGAGAATTAAAATTACCAATATCTTAGTGATTTTGTTCATGTGGTTTAGATTCCATATTGCTACCTCTTGGTTAAACCATACCGCGCCAGCTAAAATTCAACACATCGCTCTGTTCCTAACATACGTGTCGTAGAAAATTTATCAGACAGCCCTCTAGCCAAGGCGCGGTCTATCTAGTGTAGAATACGGCCAGAATAGAATAAGGCTTTTCAGGAGCAGCAGATGACACTGACAATTCCAGATAACCGCATTATCAATTTTGGCGTTTTTGCCGCCTGTGTTGTTACCATTATTATTGTGCTTTATATGGAGCACGTCATGTTGCTGTCACCCTGCGGCTTATGTATTACTCAGAGAGTATTCGTAATTCTCTGTGGATTCTGTTGCCTGGCCTCGGCGATTCACAATCCGCCCTTCATTGGTCAACGAAACTACGCCTTTTTAGGGGCTTCCATGTGTATATTTGGAAGTTACTTTGCCCTCCGGCAGATCTGGTTACAGAGCCTCCCAGAAGATCAGATTCCTGCCTGTGGGCCCGGTTTTACCTACATCCTAGAGAATTTTCCTTTCATGGATTTATTCAATTTCCTATTAATTGGTGATGGTAATTGTGCGGAAGTAAAGTACCGTTTTCTTGGCATATTCACGATTCCTCAGATGTCGATGGCCGCCTATGTACTGTTGTTCAGTACTTGTATGTACATAGCTTTTCGCAAACGTCTCCAAGATAGCTAGCTCAGAAAAATTCGGCAACCTCAGCCTCTTTTCTGAGGCTGATCCGCGCCGATTCCAGTAATAAAGAAAAATAATTCGACTTGTGCAAATCGAATTTTCTTACCTGTAATTAGCGGAACTGCTCACCAAGTCACCTCTGCGCTTAGTTAGAAGCACTAATTTCCTAGCCTCGGCGCCAGCGAAAAAACTTCTCAAGTAACGGAAAATATTTCTCTGGAAGACGTGCCGACCTCCATGCATTGGCTGCAAATTTATTCGCTTCCAGTAAAGTTGGATAGATATGAGTCACAGCAGAGATTTTTTTCAATCCCATTCCATGAGTCATGGCAAATACGAATTCACCTATTAGTTCGGCGGAGTGGTATCCCACAATGGTAACGCCCAAAATTTTGTCTTTACCCGGCACTGTCAAAATTTTTATAAAACCATGGGCTTCGCCATCTGAAAGTGAACGATCATGATCGTCTAAATCATAGCGGGTAATCTCATAAGGGGTTTTTTTATCGATAGCCTCCTGCTCACTCAATCCAACACGTGCAACTTCTGGATCGATAAAAGTAGCCCACGGCACAACATTGTAATTGGCTCGGGACCTCCATAAGCCACCTAGCATGGCGTTAAGAGAAGCAAACCAAGCCTGGAATGAGGCCATATGAGTGAACTGGTAAGGACCCGCAACATCACCACAGGCGAAAATATTTGGATAGACGGTCTGCAAATATTCATTTACCTGGATAGTGCCTTGAGGCTCAATCAGCATATTAAGCGATTCCAAGCCAAAGCCTTCTACATTTGGTTTTCTGCCGATTGCCAGGAGTACTGCATCAAAGGGAATTCGTACAATGTCACCTTTATGGTGTGCCTCCATGTAATTCTCACCATCTACAATTTCGAATTTATTAAGGCGGTGATCAGTAAGCACAGCAATGCCTTCGGCTTTAAAGCGATCCATAACTAAGGCCGAAACTTCTTCATCCTCTCTAGGCAGGATTCTAGAAGCCAAATCAACCTGGGTGACATTTGATCCAAGGTTATTAAATGCTTGGGATAATTCACATCCAATTGCCCCCCCACCGACAACCAACAGCCGTTTAGGTAATTCGGTCAATGACCAGATAGTATCGGAGGTAAGGTAATTTATGTTCTCAAGACCAGGAATTAGAGGAACAAGAGGCCGGGCTCCAGTCGCTATAATTATTGATCGCGTAGTAATCTCTTTCCCATTTACTGCGACACAATACGGCGATTTTATTTTAGCTTCACCAATTTCTACCTCGACACCCAAAGAAGTAAATCTTTCCACAGAGTCGTGAGGCTCAATAGCGGCAATTACTCCTTGTACTCGTTTCATTACCTCTGGGAAATTAACTTCTCCAGAGGAACTTTCTATGCCGAATTCTTTTCCTCGCTTAATATAAGACATGATTCGGCCACTGCGAATTAAGGACTTGCTGGGCACACATCCCGTGTTCAAACAATCGCCGCCCATCTTGTGTTTCTCTACTAATAAAACCTCTGCTTTCGCTCTGGCAACAATTAATGACGCAACCAATCCTGCGGACCCTGCACCTATTACTACAACGTTTTTATCAAATGATTTAGGCCGAATAAAATTTTTCAGTAGTTTTTTTTGCTTAATATTATTTATAAGATATTTTGCAATAAAAGGAACTATCGCTAACAAAGCAATTGATAGAATCACAGGCAAACTTACTAAGCCAGCTATTGAGTCGATTTGCGACAGCTCCGACCCTGCATTAACATATGCAGTGGTATACAAAAGCATGCCTACTTGACTCACCAAATAGTAATCTCTTGTTCTAATGGGAGTTAAACCCATTAGCAAATTAACAATAAAAAACGGAATGATTGGCACAATGCGAATGCTAAACAAATAGAAATTGCCGTCTTTTTCTACGCCACGATTAATGGGTCCAAGATATCCGCTAAATTTACGTTGCACCCAGTCACGTAATAGCCAGCGAGACGCCAGAAACGAAAAAGTAGCGCCGATTGAACTGGCAAAGGAAATCAAGAAGGTTCCCCAAAGAACTCCAAATATGCCACCCCCTACTAAAGTCATTATTAATGCGCCGGGAATCGATAACGCAGTAACCAATACGTAAATTGAAAAATAGAGGAATGCTGTTAAGGCAAAGTTTTCATTTTTAAAATTCTGAATATCTGCAAGCTGATATTGTGCGTATTCAAGAGTGAGGTACTGCCCGAGGTCAAAAATGAAATAGCTACCTATTATGGCGGCGATCAGACCAAGGAGTAGAAGTTTGGATTTCTTCACTGAATGAGAGTTCCTTTGTGTCACTTTGTATTCAATTTCTCTTTACGCTCAAAAATAGAAGCAGATTAATAGCTAGCACTTATTCTTACTATCAATTTACGATATGCTATAAGTCTTCTACGAAACCCTGACTAAACCGTATTTAGTAGGATCGTCGAATATAAACGCTAATAGCAAATAAGTTAAGAGATTCCAAACGTGTCAAATTTTGATTTTAACCGCAAGTTTCCTGTTACCCGGATGCGCCGGATGCGACGCGACGACTTTAGCCGACGATTAATGCGCGAAACTCGATTGTCCACAGATGACCTGATATTCCCAGTTTTTATTGTTGAAGGAGAGAAACAGCGACAGCCTATCGCGTCCATGCCTGGCATAGTCAGACTCAGCATCGATGAGCTATTGAAAGAAGCACAGGAACTCGTTGATCTGAACATTCCTGCGATTGCTCTCTTTCCGGCATTAGATGATTCAATAAAAACTATTGATGGCAGCGAAGCTTTTAATCACAATGGCTTAGTTCAAAGGGCAGTTAAAGCATTAAAAGTAACTCAACCGGCATTAGGTGTCATCACAGATGTCGCTCTTGATCCTTATACTACTCATGGCCAAGACGGCATCATTGATGACGCAGGTTACGTGCTGAATGAGGAAACCGTCAAAGTTCTAGCCAAACAAGCACTTTCCCATGCCCAAGCTGGCGCTGACATCGTTGCTCCTTCGGACATGATGGACGGACGGGTTGGCGCTATTCGCCTAATATTAGAAGAACATGAACAAATCTATACTCGAATACTAGCCTATTCGGCAAAGTATGCGTCCAGTTATTATGGCCCTTTTCGAGATGCAGTTGGCTCCAGCGGCAATCTAGGTAGCGGCAACAAATATAGCTACCAAATGGATATCGCCAATAGTGATGAAGCACTGCAGGAGGTGGCTCTGGACCTAGCTGAAGGTGCAGACATGGTCATGGTTAAACCAGGATTGCCGTATTTAGATATCGTACAGCGGGTAAAAAATGAATTCCGCGTGCCTACTTTTGTTTATCAAGTAAGTGGCGAATACGCCATGCATATGGCTGCAGCTGAAAAGGGCTGGCTGGATGAGGACGCTGTGGCGCTGGAGTCACTCGTTGCCATCAAGCGCGCGGGTGCCGATGCAATTTTGACCTACTTTGCCAAAAAGGCAGCTGCATTGCTGAAACCTTAGCTATTAATTTTTAGGATCTTTGGCTCCAAAATGGATTGCTACTTGAATCCTCAATTTTTGGCCTTATCATATGCCTAAGCAAGCTGGCAATTGGGAACATCAACCTAACGAAGACAAGCCGTTTAGCCTAAACACTCTCCAACAACATAGGAAAAGACTAATGAGCGAAAATATCGTTCACATTTCTGACAGCAGTTTTGATCAAGATGTATTGCAAGCAGAATGCCCGGTACTCGTAGACTTTTGGGCAGAGTGGTGCGGCCCGTGCAAAATGATTGCCCCGGTTCTTGAGGAGCTTGCCGACGAATACGACGGCAAACTCAAAATTTGCAAAATGGATGTAGACTCGAATACTGACACCGCTCCAAAATATGGTATTCGAGGCATACCAACATTAATATTGTTCAATAAGGGAGAGATTGCGGGCACTAAAGTAGGGGCTCTCTCAAAATCTCAACTATCTGCTTTCATTGACAGCGCTATTTAAATTGAGTTTAATGTGGCGTCTCGCTTATGCGAGATGACACAGGATGTGGAATTTTCAGTCTCAAAGCCCTAAACACACTGATCTTAGAACATTTACCCGTATCTTTATTTAGCTATGTCACTTCGGGGCAAGCGCAGAGCATGTTTAATTTGTTGGTTTTGTGGAGAAATGAACACGCAGTTTTTGTGGACACATATGTAGAGTAAGTCTATATTTAGAAAAATCACTGAAAACTAGCAAACAACTTGCTAGAAATAAGATAAAAACTAAAATAAAAACAACAAAGATACGACTTTCCACAGAAATCTTACCTGCTCTCTACTTAACTTTACTATCGAATTGACGATTAATAGATCTTAATAATCAGTTCTAGAGCTAATTAGCCTTTTAAATTTTTCAATAATCAATTCCTTTTAGAATTACCAATTTAAATATCTATAAAACTTTGACCAGAGCTCATTAGTGGCTTCGTCCGATCACTCACAATACAACAAATCCCAACACCCTATCCTCATAAGAAGACCTCATAAATGAATCTAACCGAATTAAAACAACAACCGATCGCCGATCTGGTCACTACTGCACACGAAATGGGACTGGAAAATGTCTCTCGAACTCGCAAACAAGACATCATATTTGTCATCCTGAAAAAACACGCCAAGAATGGTGAGGATATTTACGGAGATGGTGTTCTAGAAATATTACAAGATGGTTTTGGGTTCTTACGCTCTGCAGATTCGTCGTACTTGGCGGGACCTGATGATATTTATGTATCGCCAAGTCAAATTAGACGATTCAATCTTCGAACTGGCGATACGGTTGCAGGAAAGATAAGGCCGCCAAAAGATGGCGAAAGATATTTCGCATTACTAAAAATCGCAGAGGTTAATTTTAATAAACCTGAGAATTCCAAGCACAAAATTCTTTTCGAAAACCTTACTCCTCTCTTTCCCAACGAACGTTTGCCCTTGGAAGTCGGAAACGGTAGCACTGAAGATCTTAGTTCTCGCGTTATAGATTTAACTGCACCTATCGGAAAAGGACAGCGGGGCCTAATTGTCTCTCCGCCTAAAGCTGGCAAGACTCTTATTCTACAAAATATGGCACAGTCAATTGTTAAGAATAATCCTGAGTGTAGATTAATCGTTTTACTGATCGACGAACGACCAGAAGAAGTGACAGAGATGCAACGCTCAGTGCGTGGTGAAGTTGTTGCCAGCACATTTGATGAACCACCTTCTCGTCATGTCCAAGTTGCTGAGATGGTTATTGAGAAAGCCAAGAGACTTGTTGAACACAAAGAAGATGTAATAATTCTTCTTGATTCTATTACTCGATTGGCGAGAGCCTATAACACCATAATCCCTTCTTCAGGCAAGGTACTTACCGGTGGTGTCGACGCTCATGCTCTTGAGCGCCCAAAAAGATTTTTTGGTGCAGCAAGAAATTTGGAAGAAGGTGGTAGCCTAACGATTATTGCCACAGCGCTAATTGATACAGGTTCGAAAATGGATGAAGTGATCTACGAAGAATTTAAAAGCACTGGTAATATGGAATTGCATCTTGATCGTAAAATTGCTGAGAAACGTATTTACCCAGCAATCAATGTGCGGCGATCAGGAACTCGTCGCGAAGATTTGTTGACAACAGAAGAAGAATTGCAACGCATGTGGATACTGCGAAAATTATTAAGCTCAATGGAAGATGTAGCAGCGACTGAATTTATTTTGGATAAACTGAAAGCTGTTAAGACAAATGAAGAGTTTTTTAATTCAATGAAACGCAGTTAGAAATTCAATTAAAATTATTCCCTCATTAAACTCTCCGACTAAGCAAAAAAGACATCGATGTCATTTAGAGACTTACGAGATTTTATTAAACTTCTGGAAAATGAAGGCGAGTTAATCCGCATTCACTCAGAAGTTGATCCCTATTTAGAAGTAACTGAAATTAGTGATCGAACTCTTCGTCAGGGCGGTCCCGCGCTGCTATTTGAAAACTTAAAGGGTTCAAATATCCCGTTGCTGGCTAACCTGTTTGGTAATACCCGACGCATCGCGCTTGCAATGGGGCAGGAAGATATAGACGGCCTTAGAGATGTGGGCAAACTGTTGGCTTTTCTTAAAGAACCAACTCTTCCCTCAGGCTGGAAAGATTTGTGGCAAAGTCTACCTAGCTACAAAAGTGTTCTTAATATTGCTCCTAATGTAAAAAAGTCAGCCCCCTGTCAGGAAATCGTGCTTGAAGGCAACGATGTTGATTTAACTCAGTTACCGATACAGACTTGCTGGCCTGGAGATGTAGCCCCATTGATCACCTGGCCTTTGGTAATTACCAAAGGCCCTGAGAAAGAACGGCAAAACCTTGGCATCTACAGAATGCAGTTACTGGGCCCGAGTAGACTAATTATGCGCTGGTTATCCCATCGCGGCGGTGCTTTGGATTTTCGCGAATGGCAGAAAGCGCATCCAGGAGAGAGTTTCCCCGTCTCCATCGCCATTGGGGCGGACCCGGCAACAATATTGGCTACAGTAACGCCAATACCTGACACACTTTCAGAATATGCATTCGCAGGTTTACTGCGCGGTTCAAAAACCGATGTGGTTAAATCGATTAGTAATGATTTACAGGTTCCAGCTAGTGCTGAATTCGTACTTGAAGGGGTAATCGAAGCTGGAGACTTGGCCAGCGAAGGCCCTTACGGTGATCACACAGGCTATTACAACGAAGTTGAGAAATTTCCTGTGGTTACTGTACACCGCATTACTCATCGAAAAGACCCGATTTACCACAGCACCTACACCGGACGTCCACCAGATGAGCCTGCCATGTTAGGCGCGGCTTTGAATGAAGTATTCGTACCTTTGTTGCAAAAACAATTTCCAGAAATAACAGACTTTTACCTTCCTCCTGAAGGATGCTCTTACCGGCTCGCAATAGTCAGTATAAAGAAACAGTATCCAGGTCATGCCAAACGAGTGATGATGGGAGTCTGGTCTTTCCTGCGTCAATTTATGTATACCAAGTTTGTGATCGTGGTTGATGACGATATTGATATCAGAAAATGGGAAGATGTGATCTGGGCTATCACTACACGCATGGACCCAATTAGAGATACTGTTCTAATTGACAATACACCAATTGATTACCTAGACTTTGCGTCCCCTGTCTCTGGACTTGGCTCAAAAATGGGGATGGATGCAACTAATAAAAGGGAAGGTGAAACTCAAAGGACCTGGGGCGCAACTATTAGCATGTCCGACGAAGTAAAGTCTCGTGTTGACGAGTTGTGGTCAGAGTTGGGCATCGATAAAAGCTAGCATACTGCGACTATTGAATTGCCTTGGGTAATTCTGGAAGTGGTAATTCAGGCAAGTTATTACCTAGTAAATCTCCATAATTTCTCAGATATATTTCACTCGCTGCATCTTCTCCCAAATGACTCAGTAATCGACTAAGCTCGACATAAGCTTCTGCGCTGGGGGATATTTTTATACTTGCTTGATAATACTCCTTAGCCTTTCCCCATAATTCATTGCGCATACTGATCCGGCCTAGACTAAGAAGTAGTTTATCATCAGCGGGCCGAGTCTTGAGCCAAGTTTCAGCCATAAGTAATTGCTGTTGATTAACTTCAAAATCTTGTTCTCCATAAATCGATATCAAAGGTTTGCTCCAAGATTTAGTCAAAGCAATTTCAATTACTTTCGCTGCCTCTGGTTTTGCGTTGAGCTCGAATAGCAGCTTGGCGTAGTGTTTCACAACTTTTTGAGTGGCCTTGTAACTCGCTGGAGATTTCTGCCATATTTTAGTCATTTCAGTTACAGCATCTCTTTTAAAACTCGCTTCAATCGATCTACCATCAGCTTTATCAAATATCGAATAAAGTTCTTCCATAAATATGCGCATTTCAATCAACTGCATTTCTTCAGCATCGATAACTTTATTTTTTTGTAGAGTTGGTAATAAATTAGAGAGTTTTTCCCAGTCCTGCAATTTTATATAGACATCTTTGAGCATGGTCAACAAACTCATATCATTTAATGAAGTTTTCTTAAGTTGCTCCAATACCGCCAGACATTGTTCAAGTTGATTGGATTTATACAACAGTTTTGCTTTTACAGAATTAACTGTGGAGCGCGCTAACGGAAATTCTTCCTCGGCTTTATCCAGGCAACTCATCCAGGATTCTCGATCACCCATTTCGAAAGCCGCATAGGCGGCTGCCAGATAATTAACAACAGAACCGTCGGATTCTTTTATCCCTTTTGTGAGCAAACCGAAACTAGATGCCCAGTTTCCTCTGGCCAAGAACAAAATTCCTTCAACCGTACTACTGCGAGATTTGGCTTTGCGTTGATCATTAAGGTTTTTACCAAGCCTTACCAATTTAATAGGATTTACCCAATTAATAACAATTAACAATAATTTAACTACAAGATAGATAACGCCAGAGGCAACTAGTAATGCAAATAAGCTAGTCTCAAAGGTGTAGCTGCCGAAGGCGAATAAAAGATAACCTGGGTCACCAGGAAAACCCAAATAGAGGGTGACAACCAGTGCTAGGACGATGGCGATCAAACTATAAATGAATAATTTAATCATAAGTTTTCTTACTGCTTACTCATTTTATTTGATTTACCAGATCAAGGGATTGCCCAAGATCAGGCAAATCAGGATTAATACTTATCACCGAGAGCTCGCTAATACCGGAAACAATATTCTGGCCAGACTCAGAGTCAATCATGGCGTATCGTTGCAACCAGGCGAGGCTTTCTCTAAGGCTGCGTTGGTAAAGCTCCGTATCGCGCATTAGCAGTGCCAGCTGAGATTGCTCAAGGAAAAGGCGTAAATTCTGCTTAATTAGGGAATCCTGACCGGGAGCCAACATCACTTCTGTAGTTTCTTCCCATTTCCGCCAGACAAAAACCGATTCGAGAAATTCCAGACTCTGTCCAATGAAGCCATCGGCATTCATATCAATTTCAACTGGTTGAGAATCGCTAGCACGGCGATTAGGAAAGTTCCCCCGCATTGAGCCAATTAGGTCAAGGGTATCTGCCTGGGCCGCTAAATTACCTAATCGGATAAATATTTCTTCTCGATCGACTTGCTCAATATTTTTGAGTCGCACCAAATCGGCAGCAATAGATTGTCGAGCAGCGAAGACGTTACTATTTTCGGAGCCGGACAACGCTGTGTCAGCTTGCTCTAACAGCACGATAGCAGATGCCGGATCTGCTTCTAATTGAAGTTTTTGATTGGCCATGCGTAATAGATAACCAGCTTCTTGCATCTTCCAACTAAATTTAGGCTCACTTTCCGTGGTAACCGCTTCTATCTCTAAGTCTGCCAGTTGTTGGCGAAGTCGTTGGATTTCCGCGCCGAGTGAATCTTCCAATTCTCGTAAAACAGAGTCATCTACCCTAACTGGTTCCGGCAATGCCAGTAGATTCTCTCGTAATTGAACCAATTGACCACTTTGTACAGAAAGAGATTGTGTTAACTGCTGATTTTCATCTGACAAGGTTGCGAGACGCGAAGTTAGAGATTGCTGTTGGTAGCCAAGAAATAAAACTCCACCCAGTAGTGGAACGAACAAGATTACAATAATTGCGACCCTACGGCGGGCATTTTTCTGTTTTCTGCTGGTTTGCGAGACAGGTTTTGCCGCATTACTCTTCGACAGTTCTTCAAGTATCTTTGGTGTTTCAGATTCTTCTGCCACTTAATATTTACCTCGACCTCAGACAGTTCATAGTTACTACTCAAGCATGTCGGCTAATGACTCAAGCGCTGCAATGAAGGATAACTCGCTCGCGCCATTAGCATTGATGACCCGCTGAAATCCGTTTTCTTTAGCTTGGTCTGCTATACGCTGCGAAGGTACCAACAATGGTAACAGACTAAATTCTGCTTTGTTATCTCCGAGCTGTTGAACTATCAGATTGAGAGATTCTCCGCTAGTAATGCTAAGAACATTGATATTCTCTTGCCTAATCAATTCCCTTAATTCAGAAGCTCTATACTCAACCGCTGACCTCCTGTAGACCTCGAGATAGTCGACTGATGCGCCACGGCGAGTCAATGTGCTAGCGAGCAATTCTCTACCACCGATTCCACGAAAAATGCCGATCTTTTTACCTTTGACTTGCTTCTCATTAAGTTCATCTAGAGTCAACAAATCTTCGCTAGTCATGCCATTTTCTGAGTGTATCACTTGGCAATTAAATTCAGCCGTTACTAGTTCAGCAGTTGTCGGGCCAGCAGCAATGACTGCGATGCTGACAGGAAATTGTGGCCAATAGTTATGGATCCATTGCGCACCCTGCTGAACAGCATTGGTGCTAATGAAAATTAGAACATGGTAATTATCGAGTTGTTGGATCTGATTTTTAAGAATTCGTATTTGTGTGGTTTCATTAATAGGATCAATCTGAATCAATGGAAAACTAAACGCGCTTCCACCTTGCACTTCTATGGCTTCAACTAAAGCCTTTTGTTGAGCTACAGGCCGAGTAACCAAAACATTGTAAGCAGAAAGTGATTGTGGAGTCATTTGTCTAGTCAGTAAGCTCTGCAAGAATTTCTTTGGCGCCTTGTGATAACAAATCTTCTGCCACACTTAGTCCTATTTGTTCAGCTTGATGTGGATCACCTGTTAACTCACTACGAATAACATGAGTGCCCTCTAGATTCCCGACTAGTGCACGCAAATGAATCGCACCATTGACTAACTCCGCAAAGCTTGCGATGGGCACCTGACATCCACCTTGCAATCTCGAATTTACTGCTCTCTCCGCTAACACTCTGGTCGCAGTATCTTGGTGATGCAGACAATCAATTAGTTGCATGGTATCTATATCTTCTGTTCGGCATTCAATACCGACTGCTCCTTGTCCGCCTGCAGGCAAAGAATCGGTATACGCAATCCTCTGGTTAATTCGCTCAGCCAACTCAAGCCGTATTAATCCTGCAGCAGCCAATATAATTGCATCATACTCTCCACCATCCAGTTTGCTTAATCTTGTCCCTACATTGCCACGAAGATCAACAATAACTAAATCTGGCCGTAAGAGCTTGAGCTGACATTGTCGCCGAAAACTTGATGTTCCTACTTTCGAACCTTCAGGTAATTCGTTAAGAGATGCATAATTATTGGAAACGAAAGCATCGGCTGGATCTTCACGTTCACAGATAACCATGATGCCAAGACCTGGCGGAAATTCCATGGGTACATCCTTCATGGAATGAACGGCAATATCTGCTTCTTCATTTAACAAAGCCTTCTCAAGTTCTTTCACGAAAAGACCTTTACCACCAACCTTTGCTAGCGGTGAATCAAGGCTTTGATCGCCCCGCGTAGTCATGGGCACTAAATCTACTTGAATGCCTGCATGCGCTTTCTCTAACTCGATTTTGACATAGTTAGCTTGCCAGAGGGCCAGAGGGCTTTTTCGTGTCGCTATTCTGATCGCTTTAATCGAGATATCTCCTCATAGAGCTGCCTTCGCATAAGAGTTAGTTCGTCTATGTAACTTCATCTGAAGATGATCGATCACATCCTAAGAAGCTTAATCACATGAAATTCAATAACTGGAGCCATTTTACGGCAAATGGGGCCCTTTGTCCGATACCCGCTGCTCCCGTAATAGTTAGAGTAAGGGCCTCCAGCAGCTACTTGAGCTGATTATGGAGTTATAAAGCTTTGGCCTATCCTGTTATAATCGCTGCCCAAAATGGCCATGGACTGCACAACCGCGCTAGTCCCATGCTTAAATGGCAATGATATGAGCGACGAGAAAGATAAAAGACAAACAGCAAAGCCCTGGGGCGGGAGGTTTAGTGAAACTACGGATGCATTCGTGGAGCACTTCACCGCGTCTGTCGATTTTGATCAAAAACTCTACCAAGAAGATATTGATGGCTCACTTGCTCATGCAAAAATGCTTAACAAAGTAGGCATCCTCACTACCGAGGAGCTGGACCAGATTGTGACTGGATTGGAAAGTATTCGACAGTCAATAAGTTCTGGAAATTTTAATTGGTCTGTTGAGCTGGAAGATGTGCACATGAACATCGAGGCTGCACTTACAGATCTTATTGGAGACGTGGGTAAAAAACTGCATACTGGTCGATCTAGAAACGATCAAGTAGCAACCGACATTCGACTCTACGTGCGCAGTGAAATTGATAGTGTAGCTAAACTAATTAGCAAACTGCAAAACGAATTGATAAATTTAGCTGATCAAGAAGCCAATACCATTATGCCTGGCTTCACTCATTTGCAAATTGCACAACCGGTCACTTTCGGCCATCACCTGATGGCCTGGAACGACATGTTGGAAAGAGACTACTCTCGATTACTCGATTGCCGTAAGAGACTGAACCTGTCTCCGCTCGGCGCAGCCGCCCTTTCCGGTACTAGCTATCCTATTGACCGTGAATTCACAGCCAATTTGTTAGGATTTGACGGGCCGACAGCAAACTCTCTCGATTCAGTTAGTGATAGAGATTTCGCAATTGAACTAGCTGCCTGCGCCAGTATCTTAATGACACACCTATCCAGATTCTCTGAAGAATTAGTGTTATGGACTTCAGTACAATTTAATTTTATTGAACTGCCTGACAGATTCTGTACTGGCTCTTCAATAATGCCACAGAAGAAAAATCCTGATGTGCCAGAATTAGTACGAGGAAAGACTGGCCGAGTCTACGGCCATCTAATTTCTTTACTTAGTTTAATGAAGTCTCAACCGCTGGCATACAATAAAGATAATCAAGAAGACAAGGAACCGCTATTCGACCTCTTTAAAACTGTAAAAGATTGTTTACTTGCTTACAGTGAAATGGTGCCATCAATTGCCAGCAATAAGTCAGTTATGCGCGCTGCTGCTAGTCAGGGCTATGCGACTGCTACTGATCTTGCTGACTATTTGGTTAACAAGGGTCTAGCATTTCGAGATGCCCATGAAGTGGTAGGCAAATCCGTTGGCTTTGCAATCGAGCGGGCTAAGGATTTGTCTGAATTGAGTCTAGACCAACTCAAATCTTTCTCAGAATTGATAGAAGATGATGTCTTTGAGGTACTAACTCTTGAAGGCTCTGTAAACTCACGAAATCATATTGGCGGAACTGCACCCGCCCAGATTAAACGAGCTGTAGCCGCCGCAAGAGAAAAACTCGCAATTCGCTAGACCGCTCATCATTTATGGACGAAATTGCCAGAACTAACTATCGCGAGCGGAACTATGGCGACTAAATACGGCATCATCGGTAAAACCTATATCTCTATCAGAGCAGTGGGCCTTCGGATTAAGGAAAAGCTGCTGGATCTGCCGGGCCTTCCAGAAAACCCCTCGATCGTTGATATTGAGGCAGACTCAGGAAAGTGCGGTTACGACCAGGCAGAACAAAAATTCATGATTATTGCGCTAAATCTGGGCTAGCTGCTCGTGTGTTTCCAACCATTTTTCTTCAGCTTCACTTAATTCAACTTTAAGCTGCCTTTGTTTTTGTAAAAGCTCTGTTAGCAACATCTTGTTTCCTTCGTCATAAATAGTTTCTTCCGCTAACTTAATTTCGATCTTATCGAGCGCTTGCTGATTGCGATCAATGGTAGATTCGAGACTACGTTCCATTTTTTTCAAAGGTGCTAGTTTTTCTCTCTTCGCTGCTGCTAATTGCCGCTGTTCTTTTTTATCTAATTTGGGTTTGGTAACCCCTACTGGCTCTTCAAATCCGCTAGAGCTTTTAGCAGCGAGCTTAGCTTGTTGATTTAACCATTTCTCGTAGTCGTGAAGGTCGCCTTTGAACTCTGAAAATACTCCAAGATGAATTGAATAAAATTCATCGACAGTATTTGCTAACAAATGCCTATCGTGTGAAACCACAATAAGAGCACCTTCATAGGCCTGCAATGCCACCGTTAAAGCATGAACCATCTCCAGGTCAAGGTGGTTTGTAGGCTCATCTAATAAGAGTAGGTTGGGTTTTTGCCAAACGATCTTCGCCAGAGCTAAGCGGGCTTTTTCACCACCAGAAAATATTTCTATCCGCTCTTCGACCCGACTTCCCTGGAAAGCAAAGCCACCTAGAAAATTTCTAGTTTCCTGTCCTGTTTCTGGCACACCACTTTCTAATGCTAATTTCTGAAACATTTTCATGGGTGTAGTTGTTTGATCCAGCTCATCAACTTGATGTTGTGCGTAGTAACCCACGCGTAATTTGTTCGCCTCAAGAATCTCACCAACAAGTGGTTTCATCTGTTTGGAGAGAACTTTAAGCAATGTCGATTTTCCGCTACCGTTATAACCTAATAAGCCAATTCTGGTATCACCCCTCACAGTAAGATTTATTGCGTCTACTAATGGTGTGTCAAAACCAATTGTTAATGACTCAACTTGCATTGGAAAAGGAGGTAAAGATTTTAATTCGGGAAAGCGAAACCGAAAAGGAGAATCAACATGAGCTGGTGCGATCTCCTGCATTCTGTTCAATTCTTTAAGACGACTCTGCGCTTGCTTAGCTTTTGATGCTTTGTATCGGAATCGGCGTACGAAATCTTCAACATCTGCGCGACGACGCTGTTGTTTTTCATACATTGCTTGCTGCAGCGCCATTTTCTCACCACGTAACCTTTCATAGTCGCTATAGTTGCCAGTATAAGCATTTAGGTTTCTACCCTCAAAACTAAGAACGTGATCAATCACAGAATCTAAAAATGTCCTATCGTGAGAAATTAGTAGGATGGTACCTTGATAACGATGCAACCATTGTTCAAGCCAAACTGTGGCTTCAAGATCGAGGTGATTGGTAGGCTCATCGAGCATCAACAAATCAGATGGGCACATTAACGCTGCGGCCAAATTTAACCTAACCCGCCAACCTCCGGAAAAACTACCGACCAAGTTATCGAACTGGCTAGTATGGAAGCCTAGCCCCGAGAGCAGCTGCTCGGCTTGATTCTTGATGTCGTAGCCATGGATATTCTCCATGTTGCTGTGTAGGCTAGCTAGGCGATTATCATCACCGCTAGTCTCAGCTAATGCCATATCCTCTTCAATCGATCGATATACCTTATGGGCATCTATTACAAAGTCCACCGCAGTTCGCTGGCTACTGGGGGTTTCTTGAGCCATGGTTGAGCAACGGATACTGTTCGACATTGATATTTCTCCCTTTTCGAGAGAAATTTCTCCTGCCAGCGCTTTGAACAGACTAGTCTTGCCGCTGCCATTCCTTCCAATAATGCCGGTGCGATGGCCTTTATGAAGGACCAAACTGACATCATCCAGAAGCGTTAAGGTGCCACGCATCAACTGAATATTATTGAGTGAAATCATTAGGGTAAAAAAAAATTCTGGCTTAAATAAGGCGGCACATCATACTACATAATTGATTTAAGCAGTTCGAATTCGTACTATGTTCGGCCGTAAAAGGTATTTTCTTCGTCCGAGTATTAGGGATCTTTACCATGAAACAAATTCTGATTATCGATGACGACGAAAAACTGGGACAGCTTCTAACTCAGTTTCTCGAACGTTATGACATGAAAGTACACGTCGCGAAGGCTCCATCTAAAGGTTTTGAGCTACTAAAAAAAATTAGGCCTGACCTGCTAATTCTAGATGTCATGCTTCCAGAGAAAGATGGATTTGAAGTTTGCCGAGAGATTAGAGCTAAGTCTTCTCTCTATGGGATTCTGCCTATTCTCATGTTAACTGCCCACGCTGAAGTCACAGATCGTATTGTTGGCCTGGAATTAGGTGCCGATGATTATCTTCCCAAACCCTTTGAGCCCCGTGAGCTAGTTGCCCGAATTCACAACATCCTACGTCGCAGCAGTGGTGACAATAATGCGCGAGATATTAAACCAATTAATGGTTTCGAAGTTGAGGTATCTCGTCGAGAAGTGAAGTTGGATGGTGATGTTCTTGATCTCACCACTATGGAATATGAATTGCTAATTCTTTTTATGCAATTTCCCAATAAAACGTTCACCCGCGACGAGCTTATGAATCGATTGCGTGGCATCGATGCCGAATTATTCTCAAGAGCCGTTGATACATTAATAAGCCGCTTGAGACATAAGTTGAAAGACACGTCTAAAACTCCACGGTTTATTAAGACAGTGTGGGGTCGTGGCTATACTTTCGTCGGCGAGCAATTATGAATCCTATTTTTGAACAGGTTAAAAGATCCCTTTTCCTTCGACTGCTACTGATTTTTAGTATCACGGTAATTCTGTTCTTCGTCATAATTTCTGTTTCTTTGCAGAACCTAAATCGAAACTCTACAGATATCGAGACCATTCCAGACTATTTTACTCGCAACATTGAATCAATTATCGAGGATATTGGCATCCCACCGAATTTATCTAATGCAATGCGCCTTGCTGGAGAGTTAGATTGGAGTATCAATATAAGAAATCCAATCATGCGTTGGAGTTCGGATAATGATAACCGCCTGAATGTAGATAACTCCGTCTTCAAAGAAATTCTTACTAGCAATGCTGAGGTTCGCTCTATTCAGAGTGAGGATATTATTCGAGTACAGCAAGGTGGTTATGACTTCTATATGTATCAGCGCTTAAATACCTTAAACACTTTCAGTACGTTTGTTCTCTATATTGGCCTGACACTGGCGACACTCGTATTGCTCCTGAATTACTTCATGGTAAATAACTTGCTTAAGCCAGTGCGCTTATTAAAAAACGGCGCTGAGCGAATTCGCCAGGGTGACTTGAGTTTTCGAGTAAAGAGTAATCGTCAAGACGAACTGGGTGAACTGACTGACAGCATTAATCATATGGCAGATTCTCTACAATCGATGCTCGAGGCAAAACGACAACTACTATTAGCTATCAGCCACGAATTGAGAACTCCAATTACCAAGGCAAAGCTACGCTTGGAATTTATGCCTGAAAGTGAAGAGAAAAAATATTTGCGAGAAGACATTGATGAGATTGAGCTTCTAATTTCTGACCTCATCGAGGCCGAGCGACTGAATAACGAACATACTGCTCTGGCTTCAGAAACAGTTTACTTTGGCGAATTCGTTAAATCTGTAACACTTCAATTTGAATACTATAAAGGCGGTCTCGAGATTGAATTGGCAGACCCTGATCAAGAGGTCGAGTTTGATAAGTTAAGAATCAGATTGTTGATTACCAATCTGCTAAACAATGCGATTAGACATGGAGAAGAAAATCCAATTCGTGTTGTCTCCTCATTTCTAGATGATCAAGCTGTACTGGAAGTAATCGATCAGGGTGAGGGGATAGCCGAAGAGCATCTTGCTCAGATCAGTGAACCATTCTATCGCACCGATAGTTCTCGGCAACGAAACACTGGCGGCTTCGGCCTTGGGCTTTATTTGTGTAGACTGATTGCCGAAGCCCACGGCGGCAAATTAGTAATATCTAGCAGAATTGGCGTAGGGACTCGCTTAGTTGTGAATCTTCCTCTCCATCTTCCACAAGCAAATGCTGACCAAGGTCATTAGCTTAAACTGTCTTCCGCCTTTGTCCTCTTAGATAACCCATCAAGAGTAATAACAAAGTGAGCAAGACTGGAATTAAAGCTGTATTAATCGCCTTTAGGTTTGATCCAAGCCGCTCGATATCCTCGGTCAGCTGATACTGTACTTCACGCAATCGCCGGCGAGTGTCGAGTAATTCGGCATTGAACCGATCAACTTCAGCCTGAATTTCAGGAGAAATCTGTCCGATTGGCTGACCATCTTCTGCTTGATTGAGCTCTGCCAGTGATGCTTCGGTTTCGGCAAGGCTATCGAGCAGTTCCGCTTCTTCACTTCTGAGTCGGTCATCTGCAGTTCTTTGCAAATTTACCACTCGAGTAAAGGGTCGTGAATATCTACCGCGGCTGCGTATACTCGCGAGTTCAGCGCCACCACTCAGATTGTCTAAACCATTGAAGACCATATCGCCATTGTTAGCAAAAGGTTGCGGAATCCGCTGTCCTAGAAATTGAGCAACTTGAACCCACATACGATCACTCAATAGGTCTGTATCAGCAAAAACCAATAAATTAACTTCTGCATTGGAGCTGGCAATATGAGGAGTTTCAGCTTCCTCTTCAATCACCTCTGCAGTTTCTAAAGCGCCTGTTTCCGCATCATCCGTGGGATTTTCATCAACTACGACTGCAGGCCTACCATCCGGGAATGCACTTTCGATCATTCCACTAATTCTTGCAGCGACAACATAACTTTCTTCTGTGGCAGCAAACTCATCAAATAGTATTGAAGGGTCCATTACATTTTCTAACAAGGCGCTTTCCATAAGCATGGAATCGACAGAAGACTGCATGAGTGGCTCAAACCGAGTACTTGCTCCTGCGGCCTGGCTAATGGCACCGCTTGAAGCCAGATAAACTGTTTCAAGGCGATTAGTAATAATGTCGCTTTCTGCCATATTTGCACGCTGAACTCCGATCATCCCCAAATGTGGAACAGGTCTACCGCTGGCTCCCATGGTGACACGCATGGCAAGCTCATTGTCAGCCAATACTTTACTTGGGTCATATTGAACTCCCCAAGCATTCAGTAAGTCTGGAAGATCAGAACTCATACCGGCAGGGATCAAAGCACCCTGCGGTGATCGCATAACTAAGGTCTCAGCATTCGGATCAAGGAAAACAATTGCCTTACCACCACGCAGAACATGTTGATCAATAGCATAGCGTAATTGCTCTGATAAGCCCTGTGGGTGAACAATCATTAGGATATCAATGTTGTCATCGATGGAATCGCCAGTGATGTCGACTCGACTAACTTCATAAAGCTGACGAATGATATCCATTATCATCCAAGCAGGAGTCGCTTGACCAACACTGGGGTCGAAACCACCATCTATATCCAACTCAGTAATTAGACCTATAACTTGTAGATCAGGGTTTGCCACCTTGGTGATCATTTTCATAAATTCATATTCGAGAAATTCTTCCTGGTCTGGTCGAATCAGAGGCAAGGTTTCAGCTATTGATAACCTTAACGGATTGTTAGTACTACCGCCTGTACTGACAACAAGACCGAAATAGATCTGCCGCCCGCCTTGGGTTACCGGCACCGCTTGAATACCGTATTGAGTTGCCAGGTCTTCATCTACGGAAAAAGGCTCTGGGTCGATAATATTGAGAGTTAAACGCCCATTACTAGCCAGTACAATTTCACGGAGGAGTTCTTGAACTCGAGTACCGTAGCTGCGTATTTGCGGAATATCCTCTGTGGCACTTTCAGAATAAAAAAAATTTAGCTCTAAAGGCTCTCCCAGATTGCTAACGATACTTCGAGTTCCCTCAGAGAGAGAATATAAATTATCCTCGGTTAAATCGATTCGCAGACTCGGCAACATAGTAATAATAGCAACCGAAAAAACAAGTCCTACTGCTATTACTATTAATCCAGCGGAGGAAGAAAGTGATTTAATATTCATAGTCAGATTCCTCCTTAATTAGCTTTCTTGATTTCGATTACGATTGCGCTGGCAAATAGCCAGGCAGCAATAAAGACAGCGAAGAACAAGACATCTCTAATGTCCAACACTCCTTTTGCAATTGAGTCGTAGTGTGTAAGAAAACCCATAGCAGATAATGCATCGACGATAACTTGCGGCAACCATTCAGGAAATGCTTCCAACAAAATTGGCGAGCCCATGATGACAAACACAAAGCAAATGCTAACCGTCAAAATGAAAGCAATAACTGAATTTTTCGTGGCTGCTGACATACAAGAACCGATAGCAAGAAAACCTCCCGCCATAAACCAACTTCCTATGTAGGCAGTTAGAATGACTCCATTATCTGGGTCGCCGAGATAATTGACTGTCAGCCAAATTGGAAATGTCAGCAGCAAAGCGATTCCTGTTAATGCCCAGGCTGCGAAAAATTTCCCAAGTACAGCATCAGACAATCTGACCGGCAGAGTCATCAGGAGCTCGATAGTTCCAGTCTTGCGCTCATCCGCCCATAACGTCATTGCGATAGCGGGCACCATAAATAAATATAACCATGGATGAAAACTAAAAAATGGTAATAGATCAGCCTGACCTCTGAGGTAGAAACCTCCTAGGTCAAAAGTGAAAATTCCATTGGATATTAAAAATATAACAATAAAAATGTAGGCAAGCGGCGTTGCAAAATAACTCATCAATTCGCGCTTAAATATTATGCCAAAATTATCCATGATCAGACCTCACCTCCCTGCGTCACTGTTCTAAAAACATCTTCCAATTGTCCACGGCTTACGTGAAATTCTGTAACTGGCCAATTCTTAGACTGTGCTATTTCGGATACTTGAGTGAAGATCGGCTTCCCCTTTCCAGATAAAATCGTATAAGAAAATTCTTCTTCCTGATCTTGCTCCACTAAACCGACACCAGCTACTTCGGATAAGTCAGCGGCAAGATCATAATCACTAGTTAGCCTGACACTTACAGCGTGGTGATATTTCGATTGCGCCTCTAAATCTGCTGGAGTGCTATCGGCAACAATTTTCCCTTCAGAAATAATTATGGCTCGGGTACAGACCGCTGTTACTTCCTCCAGTATGTGGGTCGAAATAATCACGATCTTATCTCGAGCGAGATTCTTTATTAGTTGTCTTACATGATGTTTTTGGTTGGGATCCAAGCCGTCTGTTGGCTCGTCGAGAATCAATACCTTAGGGTCATGCATAATTGCCTGTGCCAAGCCAACCCTTCTTCTAAATCCCTTGGATAATGTATCAATAATCTGATGCTGTACTGACCCCAACTTAACTTCATGAATCACATGCTGAACTTTCTCCGCAATGTCATTGCCCCGAAATCCTCTAACCTGGGCGATGAAATTGAGAAACTGCAGAGTTGTCATATCTCCATATGAGGGAGCTCCCTCGGGGAGGTAACCAATTAAGGTCTTAGCTTCGATAGGGTTTTGCGTTATGTCATAGCCATCGATAGTAACTGAGCCAGAAGAAGGCGATAGAAAGCCAGTAATCACTTTCATGGTGGTAGATTTTCCGGCTCCATTGGGTCCAAGAAAACCGAGCACCTCACCTTCTTCTACATTGAAGCTAAGGTCATCTATAGCAGTAAATTGATCAAATCTCTTGGATAAATCTTTAATTTTAATCATTTTCTTTTTGTTCCTAAAACAGTTTGACACTTACACTTCAAATTGCGGTCAAACCTCGAATCACGGGATGTCAGCCGCACAATGTGATGGGCAAATATATGCGCCCTGTCTACAATTTTCAAGATTCTTCGTGAACTGAGGCAATTTCTACGTTATCAGCAGCCTAGCGAGCGGTATAAACAATTCGTTCTGTGTTTATGCTGTACCTAGAGGTATAATTGCCTGCTTCCGAACCGGTCAAATTGGACGTTTCCAATGCGTAAGCTAAACTGCCTTCTAGCGATAACACTCTTGAGCCTCAGTCTAACCCATTGTGGCCAAAAAGGTGCCCTAACTGAGCCTGAGCAAACCTCGTTTACAACGGTGTTCAAATAGTCCTGACAACAATTTGGGATTCTGACTTTTTAAATTGAATGATAAGCAATGGATCACTTTAATTACCAAGGCAATTCCCTGTTTGCTGAAGAAGCATCAGTGGCTGATATTGCCGCAGAGCATGGCACGCCCTGCTTCATATACTCCCGCGCCACTCTAGAAAGACACTATTGGGCGTATGAAGAGGCGCTAGCAGAACTTCCAAATATGATTTGCTTCGCCGTAAAAGCAAATTCGAATTTGGCAGTGCTTAATGTCCTGGCTCGCCTGGGCGCGGGTTTCGATATAGTTTCTGCTGGGGAGCTAGATCGAGTGATCGCTGCAGGAGGTGACCCCGCTCGAGTCATATTCTCAGGGCTGGGCAAGAAATCTGAAGAAATCGAAAAGGCTCTCGATGCCAATATTTATTGCTTCAATATAGAGTCTGCAGCGGAGTTGGAACGAATTAATTCCATCGCAGTTGCCAAAGGATGCCTTGCTCCAATTTCAATTCGCGTGAATCCCGACGTGGATGCACAAACTCATCCCTATATTTCAACTGGATTGGAAGAGAACAAATTTGGCATCGCCAGCGATCAAGCAATGGATGTATATCGTGATGCTGCGACTATGCCAGGGATTAAAGTCATGGGTATCGATTGCCATATCGGCTCGCAATTAACTAGTACTGAACCTTTTCTAGATGCAATAGATCGACTATTACAAATGATTGATGACCTGGCAGCGGAGGGTATCAAGTTGCATCATCTCGATATGGGTGGCGGCCTAGGAGTGACCTACGATCAAGAACAGCCTCCCTTACCTTCGGATTTAATTGCGGCCGTTAAAACTCGCTTTCAGGATAGAGTTTTGAGCCTACTGGTTGAGCCGGGTAGATCCATCTCAGCGAATGCTGGAATCTTTGTAACCAAGGTCGAATATTTGAAGTGCAACGAGCATAAGAATTTCGCCATAGTCGACGGCGCCATGAATGATTTGATCCGACCGGCTTTGTACAATGCGTGGCAGGAGATCGTGCCGGTTCAAAAAAGAGACGGCGAAGCTAAGCAGTATGACGTTGTCGGGCCAGTCTGTGAATCTGCAGATTTTTTGGGCAAGGAAAGAGATCTAAACATTGAGGCAGATGATTTATTGGCGGTTAGGTCATCGGGTGCTTACTGCTTTGTAATGAGTAGCAACTACAACACCCGGTCGCGTGCTCCTGAATTGATGGTCGATGGCAGAGATACCCATGTAGTGCGTGCCAGAGAAACGGTATCCTATCAATTAGAGCTTGAAAGGGTCTTACCTGACTAATCTAGGTAAATAAGTCGATAAACGATTATGCAAATACCATTTACAAAAATGCATGGGCTGGGAAACGACTTCATCGTTCTCGATTTAGTTTCTAATTTTGTTACCTTAACTCCTGAGCAAATAAGAAGCCTCAGTGACAGACGATTTGGGATTGGTTTCGACCAGCTGTTGCAGGTAGAACCACCTAATGAGGCCGAAATAGATTTCAATTACCGTATTTTCAATATGAATGGCGAGGAAGTTGAGCATTGTGGGAATGGTGCTCGATGTTTCGCTCGCTTTGTGAAAGACAAAGGATTGTCCGACAAAAACCCCCTAGTGGTTAAAACGCTAAATCGCATTCTCACCCTCGAGTTAGCAGAGAATGGCGAGGTAACTGTTGATATGGATAGACCTGTGTTTTCACCGCTTTCAATTCCTTTCAACAACGTCGAACAAAGCTCTGTTTATACCAGAACCCTAATTATCAATGGCGTTGAGCAAGATATCGAATTCACCGCATTGTCTATGGGCAACCCTCATGCGGTAATAATAGTTGAGAATCTGGATAACACAGCCGTAAAAGATATTGGTGAAACACTCGGCAAGCACACGGATTTTCCAGAAGGTGTGAACGTGGGCTTCGTTCAAATTGAATCCAAAAATGAGATCAAATTGCGGGTGTTTGAACGGGGTGCAGGCGAGACATTGGCATGCGGCACGGGGGCTTGCGCGGCGGCGGCGGCCGGTTGCTTAAGGGGTCTGTTAGGTGATACCGTCAAGGTGAATTTACTAGGTGGTCAATTGACAATTAATTGGCAGCAAGGCGACTCTCCCGTTTTAATGACAGGCCCTGTTAAAACGGTTTATGAGGGGACAATTGAGCTATGAGTACTGAAGTTTCAGCAGCCAAAGAAATTATCAAAACCAGTGACAATGAACTTGGTGCTGATCAGATCGCTGACTACCTAAGGAAGAATCCAGAATTTTTTATCGAGCAGGAAGGCTTGCTTGCAGATCTGTCTCTTCCCCATGAAAGCGGTAAAGCCATATCTTTGCTAGAACGACAAGTAACCATTTTAAGAGATCGCGGAATCGAAGCCCGACAGAAGCTTAACAACTTATTAGAGAACGCCCGCAACAACGATCAACTTTTTGATACAACGCGAAACTTAGTGATGGCATTGCTACGAGCCAATAATCTAACTGAAATTGTTGCAGTTGCACAAGAAAATTTATCTAATCATACAAATATAGATGCCTGTCAAATTATTCTAATCGAGCAGCCCCAACTCGATGTTTCGAATGCTGTGAAAACTGATTCTGAGAAGAATTTGAAGACAGACTTCGCTGATGTCTTTAGATTAAAGCGCACTCACTGCGGGACTTTGACTCAGGATCAAATTGATTATCTATTTGCTGATTCTGGAAAAAGTATTAGATCGACTGCCCTGTGCCCGGTAGTTAATAATAGTGAAGTGTTCGCACTATTAGCCTTTGGAAACCAGGAAGAAAACTTCTTTAATATTAATTTGGACACTCTATTTCTGGATTTTATTGGACAAGTTGTCGGTGCTGTTTTTTATAGAATGCTGGCAGCGAATAGCAGCTAATCGAAACCAAAATTTACAAACGTGCAAACTACATTAATATTATTTCCTGATGCCTAACGAAACCTCTGCCGAAGAGGCCCCTCTAGTCTCGATTATTTGCCGAACAATCGGGCGCGCCGAATTAGAAAAAACTCTTAATTCAATCAGTAAGCAGACCCATCCTAACGTTGAATTAGTTCTCGTCGATGCTAGCGCAAAAGGCTTGCCCGCTATTGCTTCATCTTTTGAAGAAATCAATCTGAAGTTTGTAACTGCTGAAAACCCATTGACCAGACCCCAAGCTGCAAACGCCGGTCTAGATGCGGCAAGTGGTGATTTTCTAATGCTATTGGATGATGATGATTGGATAGCGGACGATCACCTTGAAGGCCTCGTGAAGTTTTCTGCGAATCACCAAAATGCAAAAGCGGTATACAGTAGTACTCAGAAAACCACCCATCAGGGCGAGCCGTTGGAAGTGGTTTTTAGCCATGCCTTTGACCCTGTGCTGCTAATGCACGACAACTATATCCCCATCCATTCAATGCTTTTCCATAAATCCTTATTGGAACATGGCTGTCGGTTCGATGAGAATTTCGATATTTTTGAAGACTGGGATTTTTGGTTGCAACTAAGCCAACACACTAACTTCAAGCATTTGGACAAAATAACAGCATTCTATCGAGAAGGCGGAAAATCAGAGACGGCCGGTGAAGATAGTCAGTCTCGCTATGACAATTCAGGGCTAGTAGGAAAAGGTAGGTCTGCACTATTTTCGAAGTGGCTAGAACGTTGGAATGGTTCGCAAATGAACCAAGTACTTGGCGACATAGACCAGTCTTCGTTAATTGAAGCAACAACAATTTCTTTATATGAACTTCAGGAAATTAATCAACAGCAGGAACATCAGCTCCTAGCCATTAGTCAGGAACTCTCAACAACAAATCAGGAACTCTCAACAACAAATCAGGAACTCTTAACAACAATTTCAACACTTTCTGCTGCTTATAAACAAATTGATGATCATAAAAAAGAGATCGATAACTTAAATAGTTACTTATCTGCTGCCTATAAAAAAATTGACGATCATCGAAAAGAGATGGATAACTTAAATAATCACTTAAACGATGTTGATCAGAATTTGCGCCAGCATATTAAAAATGTTGAACAGAATTCACATCAGCATATTTCTGAATTGGAGAACCTGCTCAACTCTATTAGAAGTTCATTAAGCTGGAAACTCATGTGGCCGTTTCGCAAACTCATGCGGATCTTGAAACGGCTTCTTGGTTCCGATGCTATGCCTAGAAATGCTGACTCAGATCAAAAAAAAAACATAGTAGCTAACATTGGCATGGTAAAACCAGATTCCCCTGGAAATACTATCCATCATTCCATCGATGACACTTTAATGGTAAAACCAGATCCCCCTGGAAATACCATCCACAATTCCTTCGATGATACTCTACTGGTAAAACCAGATTCCCCTGGAAATACCATCCATCATTCCATCGACGACACTTTAATGGTAAAACCAGATTCCCCTGGAAATACCATCCACTATTCTATCGACGACACTCTACTGTGCTCCGGTTATCTGTACGTTCGGGGCTGGGCAGTCGCTTCGGCAGGCATATCATACATTCGAGTTATCGCTGGAAACGAATCAGCCCTTGCACACTACGGTCAAGAACGTAAAGACACTCAAGCTGTCTACCCTGACATTGCTAATAGTGATCGCTCAGGATTTGTCTTCTTTAAGAAAGTAGCTTCGATTGAAACCGTGCGCTTAGAATTTGGGGACAAGGCAGGGCAGTCTGTCCAGATAGAAACCAGCTATTCAGCATCGCTGACTCTACCAACCTTGTCTATGTACGCGGACTTTCTCAGATTAGACCATTCCATTCAGTATCAAATCTACCAAGCAAAACAAGAATTGACTAACCTAGATCAAAAATTTGAATCTTCTGTTTTTGCGTTTCAGCCACAGATTTCAGTAATAATCCCCATTTTTAATGTTGATCCAGCATGGTTAGATGCCTGCATTAACTCCATATTTGGACAGATATATGAGAATTGGGAACTCTGCTTGTACGACGACGCATCAACTAATGAAGAGACTCTCGAGTGCCTAAGAAAATGGGCTGAACATGACTCGCGCATAAGCGTCACTTACGGCAAAGAGAATCTGCATATCTCTGGCGCTTCAAATAATGCCTTAAAAATGGCCAATGGCGAATTCGTTGGTTTGATGGATAACGACGATGAGCTAACTAATGACGCTCTGTACCACGTGATAGATTTATTAAATAATCACAGTGACGCTGACTATATCTACACAGACGAAGATAAAATTGACGAAGAAGGTGATTACTGCCAACCACATTTCAAACCGGGCTGGTCACTGGAATTGCTCGAATCCATGATGTATGTGGGGCACTTCAGCGTTATTCGAAAGTCTATATTGGAACAAGTAGGTGGCTTCCGAGAAGGTTTAGAGGGCAGTCAGGACTACGATCTCGCTTTACGAATTGCGGAAATCAGCAATAATTTTTATCACATCCCCAAAATCCTTTATCACTGGAGGATAATACCTGGCAGTGTTTCGGGTGGTGGGGATGCAAAGCAATATGCCTACACCAGTGCGGTTAACGCACTAACTGAGCATGTCGCCAAAGAAAACCTTAACAATTCAGCAGAGACAACGAACTACGCCGGTCTCTATAGAATTCGCCGTGAGTCGGGCAACCCCTCGGTCACCATCATAATTCCGTTTCATAACAAAGCTGAGATGACTATTGATTGTTTAAAATCAATCAAAAATTCTAGCTACGATAACTACTCTATTTTCCTCATCTCTAACAATAGTTCGGATGATGAATTGAAGTTAGTGAAAAATTACATTGAGAATGACGAACGTATCACTCTTGAGGAATATAATCATAAGTTCAACTGGGCGTCGATAAATAACTGGGCGGCGCAATGTTGTGAATCTGAATTTTTACTTTTCTTAAATAACGATACTCTAATTATCAATAAAGATTGGATAGAGTCACTACTAGATTGTGGCATAAAGAAAAATGTTGGTGCAGTGGGTGCCAAGCTTCTATATGAAGACGATACTATTCAACACGCAGGTATTATCATGCAGATCGGCGGCATTGCCGGCCATGCATTCCGCTATCACTCTGATGAAGTACCTGGTTATTTCGGCTACTCTGATGTAGTTCGAAATTGTGCTGCTGTTACTGGCGCATGCATGCTGGTTCGAAAGGAGCTTTGGCAGCAGCTTGATGGATTTGACGAAAGTCTCAGAATTTCTTATAACGACGTGGATTTCTGCCTCAGACTTCTTGAGATCAACTATGCTGTAATCTATACGCCTTTTGCAAAACTCTATCATCTTGAATCAATATCAAGACCAAAAACTATCGCTGATATGTCTACAGAAGAACTGGTGGAGTTTCAGAGAGAGTCAGATTTTATCCGCAGACGACACTTAAAATATTTTAAAGAAGGCGATCCTTACTACAACCCCAACCTCACCCTGAGACTGGAAAACTATTCTTTGGACATTTAGTTTTTAGAGTCGTCTGGACAGGCGATAGAATAAACGTTGCAGAAACCCGACTCTAATTCCCATGCAGGCGGAAATCCGTAATTTGATTCTGTCTTTCATACTCAATTTATTAGCAAATTGCTTGCGAAATGCAGTCGCTTGAATTGCTACTTCGTATAGATGGTCATTGGGGTGGGGGCCAAACAGTCGCTCATAAAAAGAACGGCTCAGCGGGTTAATGCCTACGTACTCTTTCGCGCCAATAGTGTTATTACCGTGCTGACGATAGTGAACTAGAGGCTGGTCCAGAAATATAAGTTTTCCGAAGGCGCTAGCCACCAATGCCAACCACCAATCATGCATGATGGCCTCATTCGAAACGGGAACTGCAATTTTCGCTAGCTCTTCGTTTATCAGTGCAGTGCAGCCAGTTACCAAGTTACTAATCACTAGGTGTGGAAACCGGTTCCTTTCAATCTCTAGGCCCTGAAATTTAATAAGGGATTCTGCGATGGGAGCCGTATTTTCACTTACGACCTGCAGATCCGTATGCACCAGCACCGGCAGCCCAGGGTGTTCGGCTTCAATTTTAATGATCGCTGCAACTTGAATTTCAACTTTCTCTTCAAACCAGATATCGTCTTGGTCGCAAAACATCATATAGGCTTTGTTCGTTCCTAAAGTAGTTTTGTTCTCCAATACGAATTCGATTAGCTTAGAAAAACTAGCTTTTGCTCCTAAGTTTTTATAGTCAGCGGGCAGCAAGGTTAGTTTTGTAGGATGCTTCTCTGCTTGTTCCTCTAACAACTGCAGGGTTTTATCAGTAGAGCCATCATCGCGGGTAACCACTAAGAAATTCTCATAGCTTTGACTAAACAATGATTTCAGCTGCTCAAGAACAAATTTCTCGCCATTATAAGTCGAGAGTAATATTGCTACCCTGGGTTGCCCATCGAAGGAATTGCTGGGTTGACTATGAGTCACTTATCTAACCCAACATTTTAGCATCACGAATTCCTTTTCGGATATGATGCCAATATTCTTTTCTTTGCGATGAGGATAATAACAACCAACTGGATTTCATTAAAAATCTAATCATATCTCTAAGTTTCCAACCAACTGGAGAATAAGAAACACCATAAAGATGCGTTCTATTACGACTGGAATAGTAGGTTCTGGCTGGATTATGTTGAGCCATGATTCCTGCTTTTACCAGAGGGTTTAAACTTCTTTCGCCTATTGCATGATAGAGAACCGCCTGATCAGTTCCCACTAAATCTAGACCTAGGGATTTCGCTCGAAAACACCATTCAAGGTCCACATTGTCGATAAAATAATCTTCTTTCATGGTACCGATCTTCTCGATGTGTTTGAGAATTATCAATGTGCCTGAGGTAATTAGGAAATCAGCAATGAAGTGAGTGGAACAATCAGCAAACGTTCTATCGGTTCGTAACATAAACCGGTTAAATAATTTGAACGGCGTTTGTCGCATAGTTTGCGGATTTATAATTCGTGGCCCAACGGCTGCTATTCCAACATCACTATATTGTTCTGCATCTTTGTAAGCGGTAATCATGCGATTTATAAAAAGATCGCACACGCTGCTGTCCTGATCGAGCAAAAATACGTAGTCATTCCCGTTGGCCTGCGCCCATTCAATTCCTAGATTTAATGCTTTCGCTAACCCTTCATTTTCTTGAAGACGAATAATATCGCAACATCGTTCATAGATTGTAATAGAACTTACTAATTGCTCAATATCAGGCGTTCCATTATCAATAACTATAAAGTCACTTTCTTTATTCAGCTGACCGAGTAGTTTCAATAACGCAGTAATATCCGGATTGAAAGTAATTACAACTGCACAACTTTTTGATGTATCGATTTCAACCATATCAGTTAATAATTTCTCCGATAACTCCGCTTCTGCCTACTACTAATTATTGCATAAAACTACGAAAACTATTATTCACTTGGCACTTCCGGCGAAATCTTTACCAGCTCAGGATTTCGAATTATCTGGAGTAGAAAATAGAGGATCGAAAATATTCCAATTGTTAAACCCACAACAACTCCAGCGTCTAATATTCCTCGCCATGGCTGAGGCAGAAGTCTTGCTATGAGAATGAAGCAGCTAATCATTATGGTTAGGCCGAAGGAGAACATTTTCCTTCTTCGAGTCGCATAAATGTACCCCATACAAAACAATGGCGCGAGAATGATATGGCCAAGTTGAGGATTGTTTCCCAGGTAATCAGCTCGCTTTACAACTCTTGGTGCAAAGCCGAGATGAAATCCTTTATAGCCCTCAGCATAAGCCATATAGGCGACAGTGAAAACAAGAGCGCACCACTGAAACACAGTGAGGGCCGAGTCTTCCAATTCCATAGCCAAAGGCGCTAGTCTGTATATAGCAAAGCACAGAAGCAACAACACACCTCCCACACCCCATGTAAACCCTATAGCTTTCACGACTCACCAATAGAAATTCAACAATTAGTTATTATACCGGCTTTACTAGCTAGTCTGGAAACCTACATTTAGCCCGCCTCGGATGTGGGCCAGTTTTAGCTTCTGCCGATAAGATAAGATACGATATGATTTCGTCATTATTTTCACGTACTTATGTATTCACAGGCCTAATCAAGTCCTGTGACACTGGCCAACCGATTAGCTAGCACGATGCAGGCATGTAACAAGGTAAATATTTATGGGTATAAAGCTAGGCGTTGTAATGGATCCCATCGAATCCATCACGGTCAAGAAAGACACAACTTTAGCTATGTTGTTAGCAGCACAGAAACGCGGCTGGATTATTCATTATATGTTGCAGAGCGATCTCTACCTTGATGCTGGATCAGCTCGCGCTAGCGTCCGCACTCTGTCAGTAGCCGATGACCCCCAGAGCTGGTTCAGTTTTGGCAATAGCAACAATATCTCACTAGCTGACCTCGATATAATCTTAATGCGTAAAGACCCTCCATTTGACATGGACTATATTTACGCAACTTATATTCTTGAGCAAGCTGAACGCGAGGGCACTTTAATAGTCAACAAACCACAAAGCCTTCGAGATTGTAACGAAAAACTTTTTGCCACACAGTTTCCACAGTGTTGCCCTCCTCTCATTGTCGCCTGTTCAGCGGAAAAACTAAAAGCATTTTATGATGAGCACCAAGACGTTATTTATAAACCCCTCGATGGAATGGGTGGCGCTTCTATTTTTCGTGTCTCAGCAATAGATCCTAATTTAAGCGTGATTATTGAGACTCTAACCGAAGGTGGCAGAAAACAAATTATGGCGCAAAAATTTATCCCGGATATTGTTAATGGTGATAAGCGAATTCTATTAATAGACGGTAAACCTATTGATTACGCCTTAGCCAGAGTGCCAGCAATTGGTGAAACGCGCGGCAATTTGGCAGCGGGCGGCAGTGGAGTAGCCCAAGAATTAACAGACAGGGATCGCTGGATATGTGAGCAAGTTGCCACAACGGTTAAAGAAAAAGGCTTACTATTTGTAGGGCTTGATATCATCGGAGATTATTTGACTGAAATTAATGTAACAAGTCCGACATGCATGAGGGAAATTGAACATGCATTCAGTTTGGACATAGCTGGTGATTTAATGGACTGTATCCAAGAAAAATTAGGTTCATCTTGAGAAAGGGTTGTTGTTAATCACTATTAGTTACAGAGAAACTAAATGGCAGACACAGATGCCAATCTATCGAAAGAGAGATTCGGCTTTACAGTTTTTCTTTCCACCTGCGTACACGCCATAATAATTCTTGGCGTTGGCTTTACTAACATCGATGAAATTAATAGTCAGCCAGCCCTAGAAATAACCATGGTCCATTATCGAAGTGAAATTGCTCCCAACCGCCCAGATTTTCTTGCCCAAGAAAATCAAACTGGTAGCGGCACCTTAGATGATTTGGCTATCCCTAGTACGCCCTTTGAACCTGAATTCAATGACGGTTTAATTCGCGAGGTGACTCCAGTAAATAATGCGCCTAGGATAATCAATAAAATTAAGGCACAAGGTACCGTAGTAATATCCTCATTACAAAATGACAATCAAATAAGCCAACTACTCGAAGAACTTGAGAATAAAGAAGACCTGGTTGTTGCTGAACAAGTGGCTACAGATGACTTAAGCCTAGCCATTGCGAGCTTACAGGCACAACTCGATATCAAACGACAGGAATATGCAAAGCGGCCCCGAAAATACACAATTTCTTCAGCTTCAACACTTAAAGCTCAAGATGCCGAATACTTGGATAATTGGCGAAGAAGAGTTGAAGCTGTGGGAAATATTAACTACCCATCTGCGGCCAGACAGCAGCAGCTGTATGGAAGTTTACGAATGTTAGTTTCCATTCTCCCTAGCGGCGAAGTTGAAAGAGCGGAGATCTTGCAGCCTTCGGGACATAGCGTTCTCGATCAGGCAGCAGTCAAGATCGTAAATTTGGCCTCCCCCTTCCAGCCCTTCCCCAAGGCAATGCGCGCAGAAGCTGATATACTCGAGATTATCCGAACCTGGCGCTTTCATGAAGGAAACGCTCTGACAAGCTACTAAAACGTTTATACTCTTCTGCTCTCGTTCTAATTACTCATTTTCTATCTGCTAACTATCGATCTACAAAGCATGGCCAATTCACAATATCTGGAAAATCAATTCCTAATTGCCATGCCGCAATTAATGGATTCCTATTTCGCCAATACCGTAACCTATTTGTGGAAACACAATAGTGAAGGGGCATTGGGAATAGTTATCAACAAACCACTTACAGCCTGTGTGGCAGATATCTTTTATGAATTAAATATTGTCTGCACTGTTGATGACGGCCCTTTTCGCGATGAGCTAGTTCTAGCTGGCGGCCCTGTCGAAAGAGATAAAGGCTTCATTCTTCATGATTCCGAGACAAATTGGGAGTCCTCGATTGAGATTACTTCGAAGATAAAAATTTGCACATCGAAAGCTATTTTACAGGACATTGCCATGGGCGCTGGGCCGGATAACTACTTGGTTGCATTGGGTTGCTCTGGTTGGGACGCAGGCCAATTGGAAGAAGAAATTATTTCCAATGCCTGGTTAACTGCACCTGCTGATCCAGAATTGATATTCTCTAAAGACTTTACCGAGAAAGCGAATGAAGCGGCGGCTTTGCTCGGAATTGACCTTCACAGGATTTCCCCGAAAGCGGGTCACTCCTAGATTTAGGGAATGGAGAAAAAAGGAAATAAATGTCAATAGAAGCCTTTCCAGCGAATAGATCTAAAAAGGTAAAAGCACTAGCGTTTGATTACGGAACCCAGCGCATTGGTGTTGCCTATGGACAAAGCCTAACTGCTACTGCCAAAGGTATTGCCGTACTCAAAGCCAAAGATGGAATTCCGAACTGGAGTCAACTCGAAGGCTTGATTAGTGATTGGCAACCAGATGTTTTTGTTGTCGGGCTCCCTTATAACCTTGATGGGTCTGATAGCGAGCTTTTAATTAGAGCAATTAAATTTGCTAATCGGCTTCACGGTCGTTTTGGTAAACCCTGCTTTGGCATCGATGAACGACTTTCTTCTAAAGCGGCTATCGAATTAGTCGCAGAAGAAAACGGCAACGCAAAAAAAAGAGCTGCTATCGATGATCTGGCGGCTCAGATTATTCTAGAGAATTGGTTTGCTGAATTAAATACTTAAAAGGTGTGTAATATTCATTAGTCTTATCTTATCTTTTCGCTTGCGCTCGGCCATCACCGCAGCGTTAACCTTTCTTATGCCTGTTATTATTGTTTCTTATTTGCGGCTGTTCTTAGGCTAGCCAACAGGACCGACCTCACCTATAGTAGCTATCTTTTACTCAATATCCCAATATCTACAGTGTTAATATAGTGAAGAATCGTGACCAAGATAGCAGAAAATATCAGCTCTATTCGGCAGCAGATCACTCAGTTCGAAGTTCGCTATAAGCGGGAATCGAGCTCGGTTAAACTGCTGGCAGTGAGCAAACGCATAGGTATTGAGAAGATTCGAACGGCCCACGGGGCTGGGCAGCTAGATTTCGGCGAAAACTACTATCAGGAAGCAAAGGACAAGATTGATGCGCTGCTGGAACTGAATCTTTACTGGCATTTCATAGGTCCCATGCAAAGTAATAAGACTCGAGGCATAGCAGAAAATTTCTCTTGGGTTCACAGTGTCGATAGAGAGAAAATTGCGGTTCGATTGAATGAGCAGCGACCCGTAGGTTTGGAAAATCTAAATGTTTGTGTCCAGGTAAATCTCTCAGGAGAAAACAGTAAATCTGGCGTATCTCTCGATGAGTGCGCTGTATTGTGTAATTCGATTGATCAACTACCCAAACTCTCTCTCAGAGGTCTTATGGCGATTCCTGCACCATTGTCATCATTTGAAGAACAAAGGCAGTGTTTCATTGCGCTGTTCTCCAAATACGAAAACCTTAAATCACTGCACTCTTCTATGGATACACTCTCTCTTGGAATGAGCAATGATTTCGAAGCCGCTATTGCAGAGGGCTCAACTATGATCAGAATCGGAACTGGAATCTTTGGTACTCGAAATTAGATCAAACTTGTGTCCTGAGCTTTGCTAAATACGCTAGAATAGACTCCCTATAAAGAACACTGATTTAGTCAGGACCGCAGATTGCAGGATCTCAGCTTAAAAAATATATCGATTGGATTCATTGGTGCTGGCAATATGGCAGTCAGCCTGATTAAAGGTTTGCTATCAACTGGAATTAACCCGACCAATATTTGGGCAGCTGATATTGATCAAGAGAAGCTCGAAAGACTAGCCGCTGACAGTAAAGTCAATACTACGCGCAGTGAAGATTTTGCTGCCACAACTGATGTATTAGTGCTGGCGGTGAAACCACAGGCAATGAAGAATGTTTGCCTGCAGTTGACTAATGAAATTAATGGAAGCAAGCCGCTTATCATCTCCATCGCTGCAGGCATAACTACAGATAATTTGGCGGCGTGGTTAGGGGCGGATTCTTCTATTGTAAGATGCATGCCCAACACGCCTGCATTGATTGGAAAAGGTGCTAGCGCACTCTTTGCAAATTCAGCAGTTAGTGATTCCCAGAAACAGATTGCTCAGGAAGTCATGGAAGCGGTAGGAATAAGTGTGTGGATTGCGGCGGAAGCGGACATTGATTCTGTAACCGCAGTTTCAGGCAGTGGCCCAGCTTACTTTTTTCTATTCATCGAGGCGATACAAAAGGCTGCAGTGGATTTAGGTTTGAGTGAAGAATTAGCAAGACAGCTAAGTTACCACACTGCGCTAGGTGCTGCAGAACTGGCTATTGGAAGCGATGATGACATTGAAACTTTGCGAAAGAACGTAACTTCCCCTGGCGGGACAACAGAGAAAGCGATACTTGCATTTGAGAAAGGAGGCCTACGTGAACTAGTGGCAGATGCGGTACAGGCAGCGCAACGAAGATCTATTGAGTTAGGTAAAAACTAACCATATTGCGATTGGAAAATAGCTAAGCACACTTTATAAGTAATTCACAAAACCAGAGAAGAATTATGGGAGTATTTGAAAATTCAGCAGGACTAATCTTGAATACTTTAGGAGGAATTTTTCTTCTCGCATTATTGCTTAGATTCTTGTTGCAAGTAGCAAAAGCAGATTTCTATAACCCTATATCACAGGCCGTAGTTAAACTGACTGATCCGTTGGTGAAAATTTTTAGAGGTTTTATCCCTGGATATAGGGGTATAGATTTTTCGGTCTTAGTTTTAGCCATACTGGTGGAAGCCGTTGCTATATGTTCGCTGTTTTTTATTTACGCCGGCCAGATACCAGGCATAAACGATATTGTTACTTGGGCTTTTGTTGGGGTTATTTATTTCATTATTAATATTTATTACTACGCCATAATAGGTTCCATTATTATGTCGTTTGTAATGATGTTTTCTGGTAGTACAAGTCCTCATCCTATACTAAGACTAATTTGGCAGCTAACTGAACCAGTCATGGGGCCCATAAGAAAAATTGTTCCGCCAATGGGTGGGCTGGATTTTTCACCAATATTTATATTTATCGGTATTCAGTTGATTAGAAATTTGTTAATTACAACGTTTAACATTGATGCGCGGCTAGCGTTAGTCATCATAGGCATTTAATATGCATCACCGCTGGGATGGTGAAGACTTAATTCTCGAAAGCAGCATTCAAGCAAGGTCAAAAGAAGACAAAGTAATTGGCTCTGTTGGAAACTTTTTAAAGATTAAAGTTACTGCCCCACCAATAAACGATAAAGCCAGTAAGCACTTAGCCCAATTCTTCGCTTAGCGGTTTGCAGTAAAACAACAGGCGCTGACTATTGTAGTAGGCGGCACAACCGACGAAAAAGAGTATCGATAATTAAATCGAATATGCTTGCAAAATTTTTGAATTCTCAGCAATAACTGAAATGACAAACTCAATCCCAACAGATTCGGTAGGCCTGGTAACCCCCCAGACTCACCACTTCGACAAACCGCTTACTCTCCGTAGCGGAAAGATTTTGCCGTCTTATGATTTAGTGGTTGAAACTTACGGTAAGCTGAATGCTGATAAGAGTAATGCCATATTAATTTGCCATGCTCTTAGTGGAGACCACCATGCTGCTGGTTTCCATAGCGTGGATGATCAGAAACCAGGCTGGTGGGATGCCTGTATCGGTCCTGGCAAAGCCGTAGATACCAATCTGTTCCATGTAGTTAGCCTAAACAATCTTGGTGGTTGTGCTGGAAGTACCGGTCCAGCCTCAATTAATCCCAAAACTAGCAAGTACTACGGCCCTGATTTTCCTGTCGTCACCGTAAGAGATTGGGTGAACAGCCAAGCCCGCTTGATGGATAGGTTAGAGATTCCAAAATGGGCTGCGGTGGTAGGCGGAAGTTTAGGTGGCATGCAAGCTTTACGGTGGGCAATAAGCTATCCAGAGCGTTTAAACCACGCCATCTGTATAGCTGCAGCGCCAAAATTGTCAGCTCAAAATATCGCCTTTAATGAAGTTGCAAGACATTCAATTACCAGCGATCCAAATTTTCATAGGGGCCACTATTTGGAAGAGGGGACCTACCCTAAGCAGGGCCTAATGTTAGCTAGAATGGTCGGGCATATTACTTATTTGTCAGATAATGCAATGCGATCAAAATTTGGCAAATCAGTGGCCGAGATCGAGGAGGAGGGAAACAACTTCGGTAGGGATTTACGCACAGGCAAATTAAGTTTCGGCTTCAATGCAGATTTCCAGGTAGAAAGTTATCTCCATTATCAGGGAGAAAGGTTTTCTGAAAATTTTGATGCAAACACCTATTTGTTAATGACCAAAGCTTTAGATTACTTTGACCCTTCAGTTGACTACGAAGGAGATCTAAGCAAAGCATTCGAAAATTGCAGTTGTAAGTTTATGTTAATGTCATTCAGCACGGATTGGAGATTCCCGCCGGAAAGATCCCGCGAGCTTGTCAACGATTTGCTGAAGGCAAGAAAACAACTGAGCTATGTCGAAATTGAGGCCGATGCCGGCCATGATGCTTTCCTCTTGCCTATTCCAAGGTATATCGGAGCGTTTTCTACCTACTTAAAAAAAGTCTATTCGGAGATAACTGGTCATGCGTCCTGATCTAGAAATCATTCAGGAATGGATCAAACCGAATAGCCGCGTCTTGGATCTTGGTTGCGGTGATGGTAGCTTATTGCATTTTCTAAAAACTGCGAAAAACGTTAATGAAATTGGTTTAGAAATTGACAACGAGAATATTAATAGCTGCATTGAAAATGGTATAAATGTAATCGAGCAAAACTTGGACCATGGCCTATCAAACTTTCAATCAAACAGCTTCGATACGGTTTTACTTGCTCAAACTCTACAAGCTTTGAGCAATCCAGATAGATTGATCGATGACATGCTACGAGTTGGCACCAATGGAATTGTGACGTTTCCTAATTTTGGGAACTGGAAAAGTCGTTTTTATCTTTCCAGCAAAGGCCGTATGCCAGTATCAAAGTTCATGCCTCATCAGTGGTATGACACTCCTAATATTCACTTTTGTACAGTTAATGATTTCGACGCGCTGTGTGTGGAAAAAGAAATAAATATTCTTGCGCGCACGGTTGTTGACTCTCAACATCAAGGGAGTTGGTATATGCGTGCTTGGCCAAATTTCCTTGGCGAGATTGCCATTTACCATATTACTAAAAAGTAACAACACGAATAACTATGCCCAAAATAGTCTTAGCAAGTGGCAATACTGGAAAACTCAAAGAGCTTAAAGATATCCTAGACACGAAAGATGTTGAGCTAGTGTCACAGTCAGAATTTAACGTTAGCGAGGCTGACGAAACCGGTCTCAGTTTTATAGAGAATGCGCTAATAAAAGCCAGGCATGCTTGTGAAATCACTGGGATGCCGGCGATCGCAGATGATTCCGGCATTGAGGTCGATGTTCTCAATGGACGACCCGGAATATATTCTGCCCGTTATGCTGACATGTCAGGAGACAGAGCTGACGCCCAAAATAATCTTAAATTGTTATCTGAATTAGATCAGGTACCCGAATCAGAGCGCACCGCACGCTTTCAATGCGTGATAGTGTTAATGCATCATGCTCTAGACCCGATGCCGCTTATTTGCCAAGGCACCTGGGAAGGCAGAATCTTATTTAAGGAATCTGGCAATAACGGCTTTGGCTATGATCCATTATTTTATGTCCCCACTCATGATTGCGCGTCTGCAGATTTGGATCCAGAAACCAAGAATTCCCTGAGTCATCGCGGCCAAGCTCTTAGACAACTTATGCAATGCTGGAACTTCCGCCACTAAGTCTTTACATACACATTCCTTGGTGCGTCAAGAAATGTCCCTACTGTGATTTCAATTCTCACGAAGCAAGTCAATCTCTTCCCGAAGCGGAGTATGTTAATGCATTAATCTCCGATTTCGAAAATGATTGGTCGCGCATCGAGCCACGTCAAATTCATTCTATATTTATTGGTGGCGGCACTCCAAGCTTGTTTTCCGCGAATAGCTTTGCTGTACTCTTGAAAAATATTCGCACAATAAGTGGTTACGCGGAAGACATCGAAATTACGCTTGAGGCGAATCCTGGCACAGCAGAAGCAGAAAAATTTAGAGCATTTCGCGAAATCGGCATTAATAGGTTATCGATCGGGATACAGAGCTTCGAAGATCAGCAGCTAAAAAATTTGGGGAGGATTCACAGCAGCGATGAGTCAAAACAGTCTATCGAGATTGCGCTACAGTCGGGCTTTGATGACTTCAATCTTGACCTCATGCACGGCTTACCGGGACAGACTACCGAGGCAGCGCTTGCCGACATTAAAACTGCTCTGAGTTATAGACCCACTCACTTGTCGTGGTATGAACTCACTATAGAACCAAACACAGTGTTCTATAGTAAGCCACCATCATTGCCTGATGACTCCCTAACCGCAGAACTTCAGTCCAATGGCCGAGCTTTTCTTGATCAGTCTAATTACAAACAGTACGAAGTGTCAGCCTACGCGAAGGAAAATAGGCAGTCTCAACACAATATTAATTATTGGTCATTTGGTGATTACATCGGAATCGGTGCTGGCGCACATGGCAAATTGAGCGATCAAAAAAGCAATGCTATATTTAGAACAAGGAAGCATAAACAACCCCAACACTACTTGCGTAGCGAATTGTCAAGAGTGGCTGAAATTCTTGAAGTTATAGAAGCAGACAGACCTTTAGAATTCCTTCTCAACGCCCTCAGATTAAGGTGCGGTTTTAGGCAAGCTGAATTCGAACAGAGAACTGGCGTCCCTTTTAGCACTATAGCAAAAAAGGTAGAATCTTTGAGTAATAGCGGTATGCTGGCATTAGACAAGACCGATAGTAGAGTACGAGCTACGGACAAAGGTTACCAATTGCTAAATAGCGTACTAGTGGAATTCCTCTGAAATGGAAAATTTGTACCAAAAACACTGCGAAGCTTGCCAATTGGGAGCGCCTGTTGTTACAGACGATGAAGCCAATAATTTACTTCTAAGTATTCCGGCGTGGAAAAAAGAGTTTCACGATGGCGTTGAAAAACTTAGCCGAGAATTCTATTTTATTGAGTTCAAGGACTCTTTTGCATTCACCTACAAGATTGCAAATTTATCTGAACGGGAACAACACCATCCTGCAATTTTGACTGAATGGGGAAAAGTTAAAGTGTACTGGTGGTCTCATAAAATAAATGGATTACATCTAAACGATTTCATCATGGCAGCGAAGACTGACATGATTGCCAAACTTTCCGCAAAGAATTAATTTCTGGTTGACTGCAATGACTAGTCGAAACTCCAATTTGTTGGCTCAGCTGGATGATGTAATCAGCCTGGTGAGTGTCAGTTCGGCAAATCCTGCACTGGATACCAGTAACAAACCAGTCATTGATTATCTTGCTGAGCAGTTTGAAGCTCTCGGATTCTCTTGTGAAGTGATTCCAAATAAAGAAAATGAGGAAAAAGTTAATCTAATAGCTACTTATGGATCTGGTCCAGGTGGCTTGGTGTTGTCAGGTCATACTGACACAGTCCCCCTTGATGATAAATTGTGGAGCGTTGACCCGTTTCGTCTAACCGAGCGAGACGGTAAGTTTTACGGCCTTGGCGTTACCGATATGAAGAGTTTTTTTCCCATTGTTATCGAAGCCATAAAACCTCTACTAGAAGAAGTATTTAAAGAGCCATTAATAATCCTTGCGACAGCAGATGAAGAAACCTCCATGCAAGGTGCTCGCACTATTGCCGAACTCGGCCGACCAAGGGGGCGAGCAGCAGTAATTGGCGAGCCCACTGGGCTACAACCTGTCAAAGCGCATAAAGGTATTATGATGGACCGTATCCAGTTACTGGGGGAAAGCGGCCATTCTTCTGATCCATCTCTTGGTAAGAACGCTCTCGACGCAATGCATTTGGTGATTAGCGAACTCATGACTTTTCGTGCTGAGATCAGAGAAAAATATCAGAGTGACTTATTCACCATTCCTTATCCGACTTTGAACCTAGGTAGCATTCATGGCGGGGACAACCCAAACAGAATCTGCGGGCATTGTGATCTTGAGTTTGATATTCGACTAATGCCAGGCATGCACATAGATTCCGTGAGAGAAGAAATCCGGCAACGCATTGACACGATAACCACGCCATTAAAAATACAATTCGAATTGACTCCAATCTTTACTGGAGTGCCTGCTTTCTTTGCTAACGAAAATAGCCAGTTACTTAAATTGGCAGAAACACTAACCGGCCATTCAGGGATTAGTGTTGCATTTGGAACCGAAGGGCCATTTCTGCAAGAACTGGGAATGGATACAATTATATTGGGCCCGGGAAATATTGATCAAGCCCATCAACCAGACGAATACATGTCTATGGATATGATCGAACCCTGTATTGATGTGTTGAGAAAACTCGTTCGCGAAAATTGTTTAAGCAGTACGTCACTATGATAAATAGAAAAGACATGATCGATCTGTTCCGCGCTTCATCTACTTATATTAACGCCCACCGTAGCAAAGTATTTGTAGTGTTACTCAGCGGAGAAGCACAGGCTGATGATAATTTTTTCAATGTTGTCTATGACCTGAGTCTATTGCATAATCTTGGAGTGAAGTTGGTTTTGGTGCAAGGCGCTAGACCCCAGATTACAGCGGCCTTAGAGAAGGAAAATATAGATTCAAGTTACCATCAAAATTTACGCGTAACAGAATCTGTGTGTATCGAAATAGTTAAACAGGCTGTAGGAAGTTTAGGAATCAATATTGATGCGCTTTTTTCAATGGGCACAAGGAATTCACCGATGCATGGCTCGGACATTCGCTTGTGTCGCGGTAATTTTGTTACAGCCAAACCGGCTGGAATTCATGACGGCGTAGATTTCCACTTCACTGGCAAAGTGCGCAAAATTCATACGGCTGCCATAAATAAGCAATTGAACCAAGGGAACCTTGTGGTTTTGTCTAACCTCGGTTATTCACTGACCGGAGAAGTTTTTAATTTGTCTGCCGAAGAAATTGCTACTGAAGTAGCCATTGCACTAAATGCTGAGAAGCTAATACTGATGATTCCAGAAGACGGAGTTATCGATGATAAGGGACAACTAATACCTTCTCTGTCAGAAAGTGACGCCAAGAAATATGCCGACAACAAGGCAATACTTAAGGATGAGGATTCTAAGTGCATTAGTCAGGCTTTATACGCCTCATTACGAGCATATTCGAACCATGTGCACAGAATTCATTTGATTAGTTTCAAATCTAACGGCGCATTGTTACAGGAATTATTTACCCGTGAAGGAAATGGCAGTCTAGTCAGTAATGATAGTTTTGATCAATTACGAGACGCATCTATTTCTGATGTCACTGGCATCCTCAATTTAATCAAACCTTTGGAAAACGATGGCACTCTAGTAGAAAGGTCGAGAGAGCTTTTAGAAAATGAAATTCAAAATTTCAAAATAATTGAACTTGAGGGTGCAATTATTGCTTGTGCTGCCCTTTACCCAATTGATTATCAGAGTGGCGAGATAGCGTGCATTGCGATTGATTCAAACGAACAAAAGAACGGCTACGGAGCGCGACTTCTTACAAATCTGGAGAAAAGCGCTAGCGAACTTGGTTTCACTAAACTCTTTGTTTTAACTACAGTGGCATCGCATTGGTTTATTGAAAAAGGTTTTTCTGAAGCAGAATTAGACGATCTTCCGGATCAGCGAAAAGGGCTCTATAACATGCAAAGGAAATCGAAGGTGTTGCTCAAACAGTTGTCGTGAATTCGAGATGTTTTTTAGGATTGGATTCTTTCCAATAGACAAATACTATAATTGTAAGGATTGTCTTCATCTTTTTTGTAGTCATCACGACTAAGCTCTTGCCAATCAGACTCGTCAAACTCTGCCAGGACAGTGTCGCCACCTACCACTGCATGTACTCGGGTGAGATGAAACCTTTGCGCTCTGGTTAATGCTGCTTGATACAGGTCCGCCCCACCAATTACAAAGGCTTCTTCTGAGCCGTCAATAAGAGAAATGCCCTCAGCAAGTTTTATAGCCTGCTCCAGAGAATTAACCACTTTGGCTCCCTCTACAACATAGTCAGTATCTCTACTAATAATGATATTTGTACGACCTGGCAATACTCGGCCAATTGATTCCCAGGTTTTTCTCCCCATGATGATGCAGCAACCCATGGTAGTTCGTTTGAAATACTTGAGATCCTCAGAGAGATGCCAAGGCAAGGCATTATTTCTGCCGATGACTCTGTTTTCCGCCATGGCACAGATTAGTGCTAATTTCATTTAATAGTCTCGAAGTTTGCCAAGATAGAGTTTAAACAGAAAAAGGATAGCTTATGGGCTCATGATGCTGATATCCCTCAACAGAGAAATCATCTAGCGTAACCCAGGTCTCGATATCCTCTAGAGATTTAATTTCAGGATTGATTGTTAGCTGAGGTAGATCAAATGGATCCCGCTTAAGCTGCACTGTCCGCATCAATTCAAGCTGATCTTCATAAATATGAGCGTTAATAATCTTGTGATAGGCAAGACCAGGAGTCTTGCCGGTAATCTGCGCCATTAGCGCAAGTAGAGAAAATACCTGAATCTGATTGAAGTTTAATCCCAAGGGCACGTCGCAAGATCTTTGATAACTGGTAAGGTAAAGTGACTCTCCCAGCAAAGAAAAAGTGTGGGTATGCATACATGGACGAAGGCACCCTAATTCAAACTCCCCTGGGTTGTAGAAGGTGAGAATTTCACCACGATCGTCAATATCATTATTTAAATTATCAATAATCTTCTTTAGCTGATCCAATACTGTGCCATCGGGCCTTTGCCAGGACCGGCCCTGCACTCCATAGACCCTGCCCATATCATCTTCGCCCTTGCGGACTGAGTTATTCAACCAAACTTCATTCTGATTGGCATTAGCATCCCAAGATTTGGTGCCCAATTTTCGAAAGCTCCGAGCATTATCATAGCCTCGCATATAACCCAATAGTTCGGCTATAGCTGCTTTCCAGAAGCTTTTTCTGGTGGTAATAATGGGGAATTGATTGGCGGCAACATCGTAGGTTAGATCAGCATTGATTGCTGTTAAACACTTCTTACCGGTTCTCTTGTTTTCTATCCAAACGCCTTGGTCAATAATTCGTTGGCAGAGATCTAGATACTGTTGCATAACTATTTAAACCCTAACTAAATGATTGCGACTGCGGCTTATGGGAAGACAGAAATAGTAAGATCAAACCACCAATTATCATCGGCATCGATAAGAGTTGCCCCATCGTCAGCCAATCCCATGCAATAAAGCCAATGTCTTGATCGGGCTCTCTAAAGAACTCTATAAGAAATCGAAAGCAGCCGTAGCCGAGGGCAAATAGGCCTGTTACGGCAAACCGCGGACGCGGTTTTGCAGAGTACAGCCAAAGCACAGTGAAGAGCACAACTCCCTCTAGAGTGAATTCATAGAGCTGGGATGCATGTCTCGGTAATTGATCAACATGAGGAAAAACCATTCCCCAAGCAACTTCGGTTGGTCGACCCCATAGTTCTCCGCCGATAAAGTTACCAAATCTACCCGCTCCTAAACCAAAAGGAACAAGTGGTGAAATGAAATCCATAGTTTCCCAAAAACCCTTCTTCAGATACTTAGAATAGAAGAACAAAGCAAAGAGTACCCCCAGTAAGCCACCATGGAACGACATACCCCCTTCCCAAACTTTGAATAACCACAATGGATCGCCGAGAAAGCGATCGAAGTTATAGAAGAATACATAGCCAACTCGCCCCCCCAACACGGCTCCCAAAGCACCATAGAAAATAAGATCAGATATTTGATCCGCCGACCAACAACCTGCAACTTGTTTGCTTCGGTAACTGGCGAGCGCCCAAGCACCTCCAAAAGCGATTATGTAGGTGATGCCATACCAGTGAATACTGATAGGGCCAAGAGAAAGTGCGACGGGATCAAATTGTGGAAAAGTAAACATGGGATAATTCTAATATTAGAATGCTTGATTGAGCAGAGATTATACCTGCATTCTTTCGCTATTTCTTTTGCTGGACTATTTTCCCCAACAATAGATGTAATCCCAAGCCAATAAACGTTAACATTTCGACAATGTGTCTAATAATTTTCGCTCATCAGGCAGACCCTCGTTATCGCCTGATTGTGGCAGCAAACAGAGACGAGTTCTTCGCTCGCGCAACGAATCACGCCCATTTCTGGACCGAATTCGACAAGAAACCTCAAATTCTTGCCGGCAAGGATTTAGTTGCCGGGGGTACCTGGTTAGGATTGACACGAAGTGGTCGCTTTGCCGCGGTAACTAATATTCGTGATCCTTCACAGCCCGAGAAGAAACCAAAATCCAGAGGCCAACTAACCTTGGATTTTCTTGCAGGAGATCAATCCCCTCTGGACTATTGCGGAATGCTCCAAGAACATTTTAACGAGTTTGCTGGATATAATCTTTTAGTCGGGGACAAACACTCTATGTGTTACGTCAACAATTTTGAAGAAAAGCTAATCGAACTTAAACCAGGAATCTATGGTTTATCTAATGGCCTACTGAATTCAAGCTGGCCAAAAATTGAAAAGGGGCGCGATAGTTTAAAGGAACTACTAACAAGTGATGTTCAAGAGGATAGCGTCAGCACTGACAGGCTTATCGATATGATGAATGACAGATCACTCGTAAAGGTCGAAGACCTCCCTGATACCGGCATTCCAAAAGAACTAGAACACAGACTTTCACCAGCGTTCATTCAGAATCAGCAACGTCAATACGGAACTCTGTGCACATCGGCCGTAATTATCGAAAACTTGGGCGTCAGCAGATTCAGTGAGCAAAATTATGATAAAAGTGGTAAGGAAACCGAACGAATTTTCTTCGAATTTAACCTTGTTTAACAGTGTCGCTGACTCTTTGAGGATTGAGGATTGACTATGTATATTCCCGAACATTCTAACGTCACCGATGAGGAAGAAGTTGCTCAGTTTATTAACGCGAATTCCTTTGGCCAACTGATTACAAACAATAATGGAAAGATGGCAGTAAGCCATATGCCCTTTTTGTTTCATGCGTCTACGAAAAGGCTATTGGGTAATATATAAAAAGCAAATCCTCAATGTGAGACCTTAGTCGGACAAGAAATTTTGGTTATACTTTCTGGCCCCCATGACTATATTACTCCTAGTTGGTATAGCGAACCTGGAGCGCCTATCTAGAACTATCAATGGGCACATATCTACGGCACTGCTGCCAGTTTCAGCCATGCAGAGCAACTTAGGGATGTGGTCAATAGATTGACCAAAGTGCACGAAAGCAACTTCGCAGAACCTTGGCAAGGTAGCTATGATGACAATATGCTGAGAGAGATTGTTGGTATAGGGATTTCCATAAACGAAATTCAATGCAAATATAAGCTGAGTCAGAATAGATCTGCAGCTGAACAAGAAACTGTCGCATTACAATTAAAACAGCAGGACGAAATTTCATTGGCAGAAGCCATGCTTCGTTCAAATAGCAGTAACTAAACCTTCTCTTTGAAAAATTAAGCTATATAACAAAGAGTCCTGCATTACTTTGCTGAAATGTATAAGAATCCAAAGTCTGGATAAGATTGATATGCCAATCGCCCAAGAATAGTTCCAATTATCGCTCTAGATTCATAGCACCCTCGGATAGCACAAGGTAGAATCCTTGCAGCAAATGAAGTGACCATTTTTAATGATTAGTGCTGAAGATGCGCTTGTGCGCCTAAAAGAAGGCAACGTAAGATTTCGTGCTGGTGAAAGCCAACATATCGAGATCGATGCTATTGTTAGAGCGCAAATGGTTCCCGAGCAAACTCCATTCGCTATTATCCTTGGCTGCTCCGATTCTAGAGTTCCAGCTGAACTTGTTTTCGGCCAAGGGATTGGTGATCTATTCGTTATCCGCGTGGCAGGGAATATTGTCGCGCCCTCGCAAATAGGCAGTATCGAATTCGCCGCGGAAAAATTTGGCACTCGTTTGGTAGTGGTATTGGGGCACTCGAAGTGTGGGGCCGTGGAAGCAACCATTCAAGAACTCGCGCAAACAACTGAAAACCGCTCACCTAATCTAAGCGCTATTGTAGACAGAATTCAGCCAAGCATAGAATCTCTAATTGGTTCTGAAGCTGATAGCAATCCAGAAAAACTATTGGAGAGCGCTGTACGTGCGAATATTCAAGCATCTGTTGATAATTTAAAGCATGGGTCCGGAATTTTAGAATTTCTAGTAGCCAACCATGACTTAATTATCACTGGCGCGGAATATTGTTTAGAATCAGGGACTGTCGAGTTTTTTGAATAGATTTAGCTCCCTAGATTCTCAGGTTCTTAAGTTACTTTCAATTTTCGTTTCAGCTACTTTCAAGCCCGAGGCTGTAAATGAAGCCGCCTGCTAAATTGGAAACTCCTCACTTGATGTTCTGGTCAATGACAAGACTCAGATCTTATACCGGTTGCAGGAATGAACTCCGATAAAAAGGTTATGGGATTCTTCCCTAACATTCTGAATTTCGATCAAACTCGTAACGCAATTAAGCAATACAGCGCGCATAGAAGAAAATGGATGGTGTTTTAGAGCATTGGAGCGGAAAGTAAACCGAAAATTTATAGACTTGGTAAGTCTGGCACCAACAGGTTATCTATCGCTGAATAATGAAGTAGAAGTTGGCTGGAGATTAGCTAAAGTTTATTGGCACCAAGGGTATGGCATCGAAGCCGCCCATCGGGCAATGAATTTTGCCTTTGATGAGCTTTATTCAGAGAAGGTTGCCACTCTGACAGCTGCAGCTAATATTTCCCCACAGAACTTAATGGAAAAACTAGAAATGACTGACGCAGAAGAAAACTTACCACATCCGGAAGCACCCAAAGAAACTGGCTTACGAAATCATATATTGTATCGAATAGCGAAAGAGAATTTTAGTTAGTACGAGAAGAACGTAACAACCGGTCTACACCTGCATTATAAAGTGCTAAGTCGACAGCACTCCTAATCATTTGCGCATCGTCAAGGTGCATAGCTTGATCGAGCAAATCCTGCGCTGCTTCCATACTCATACTTCTTATTACCGATTTAACTTTTAACAATGTAGTGGCATTCATTGAAAGAACATCATATCCCATTGCTATCAGTAGAACTGCTGCGCCAGGATCTCCCGCCATTTCACCACAGATACTAACAGGAATACCCTCTGTGCGAGCTTCGGTTACAACGAATTGCAATGCACTAAGAACTGCCGGATGAAATGCACTGTATAGATTTGCAACTCGCGGATTGTTTCTATCAACTGCTAACAAATACTGAGTTAGATCGTTACTACCAACAGAAACAAAGTCCACCATCTTGCATAGTGCTCGAGTTTGATAAACTGCTGCCGGCAATTCAATCATCACACCAATCGGTGGATACTTTACTTCTAGACCTTCTTGAACAAGCTCACGATAGGCTTTCTTAATAAGCTGGGTTGCTGAATTTACTTCATTTACATTAGAAATCATTGGCAACATGATTTGAAGATTTTCTAATCCAATACTTGCCCTCAACATCGCGCGTATCTGTGCGGTGAAAATTTCTGGGTGGTCCAGAGTCACTCTTATCCCTCGCCAGCCGAGAAAAGGATTAGCCTCTTCAATGGGAAAATAAGGTAACGCCTTATCGCCACCAACATCGAGTGTGCGCATGGTCACTAATTTAGGTGAAAACGCTAACAATTGTTCTCTGTATATATCTGTTTGTTCCTGCTCACTTGGAAATCTTTCACTTAATAAAAAAGGAACTTCTGTTCTGAATAGACCAATTCCTTCAGCTCCCTGGTCCAATGACTGCATAACATCTGACATTAGGCCAGTATTGACCCAAAGATGAACACGATGACCATCAGAGGTTTCACACGGTAAATCTTTTAGTCCTTCTAAACCTTGAATTAATTGATCTTGTTCTTTGATAATTTCGAGATAGCGGTTGCGCAATTGATCAGATGGATTACTGATAACTTCGCCTTTGTAGCCATCAACAATTAGTTCTCTTCCATCCAATTGATTGTAAGGTAGATCAACAACACCCATCACTGTAGGGATGCCCATAGTCCTCGCGAGAATCGCTACGTGAGAGTTACCGGAACCTTTTACTGAAATCAAACCTTTGAGTTTAGCCTTAGGTACTTCGACCAACATGCCAGGTGTAAGCTCTTCACTAACTAAAATAGTGTTGTCAACATACTCAGTTTTTATAGTTTCCTTTTCTTGTAAGTAAAACAATACGCGACTGCATAGGTCTTTTACATCTATAGCTCGCTCACTGAGATAATCATCATTCATCGTTTCGAATTTTTGAACGTGCTCATTAGCTACATAGGCAAGCGCCCCCTGAGCCCAAGAGCCCATTTTGATCCGTTCAACTACTTCGTTACCCAAAGCATCATCGTCGAGCATATGTAGATAGACATTAAATAACTGACGCTCCTCTTCAGCAACTTGGCCCGCTAATTTGTCATGCAGCTTCGCCATGTCTCCCCTAACAGCGCTCAGGCAGGTCGCGAAGAATTCTATTTCTTTGTCTATATTTTTCGCACGTCTGTCTGGAATAAGACTCAGATCGGCGTGGGGGAATACAACGACAGCTTCTCCGATGCTTACACCAGAAGATCCGGAAACTCCCGCGAAGGCAGTATCCGAGGTTTTCTGCCCCGATGGGCTAATACCCTCGATCGCTCCAGTTGCTTCGGCATGGGCGATTACTCCGGCTAACTGCGCGGACAGCGTAATTAAAAACGCTTCTTCGCCTTCATCAAATCGTCGGCGTACCTCGTGCTGAACGACCAGCACACCCAGTACAGCGCGATGGTGAATGATTGGGACGCCAAGAAAAGCGTGAAACTCTTCTTCGCCAGTTTCTTTAAGGTAGTGATAGCTAGGATGCAAAGGCGCATCTTGCAGGTTTATCGGCTCGGCATGTTTCGCCACCAAACCAACCAGGCCCTCGCCTAATTCTAAACTTACATGACCAACGGCTTCTTCGTTTAGGCCTTCTGATGCCATAAGAACATGGCAGTTAATATCAGAATCCAAAAGATAAACAGAACATACTTGTGTGGAGAGCGATTCGCGAACTCGACTTACAATGATGTTTAATGCCGATTGCAGATCCTTAGCTGCATTAACTTTTTGCACTATGCGGCGTAATTGATCCAGCATTCTATTTTCCGGTCAGTGGCCTTATCAAACTCCGCTCGCTCTTCCTCTCTATAATGACAAGAGTCAAGATACAGGTAGCGAGCTATTGTTGTGATACACCATTATTAGCTTGTCGAAAATATTGATGATGCGTTTTATTATTGTTGCTTTAGATATTGGTAAAGAGGATCTACTAGTTCTTTTAGTGCCCTTCGATACACATCTCGTTTAAATTCAATTACTTGATTGATCGGATACCAATAGCTCACCCATTTCCAATCATCAAATTCCGGTTTATCTGCCCTGCTAAGTACTACATTACTTTCGTCACTCTCAAGACCTAAAAGAAACCACTTCTGTTTCTGCCCAATACAAAGAGGATCTTTGTGATGTCGAATAAATTTTTCTGGTAAACGGTAATGTAACCAATCATTAGTTTGATAGAGGATGTTTACATCATCCGCGGCTAAACCGACTTCTTCACCGAGCTCGCGAAACATAGCATCTTCAATAGATTCACTCTGTTTAATTCCGCCCTGGGGGAATTGCCACGCGCTCTGTCCAATTCGTTTAGCCCACAGAAGTTGGCCAAGACGATTGCAAATAACAATTCCCACATTAGAACGAAAGCCTTCCGAATCGATCACACTCATCAACTTTTAGACAAGGATAACCACTTATTGTTTCATAAACATCCTCCTCGGATCAATGTTGCTACACCCGTACTTCTACATTATTTCTATATATTACAATATGTTATGTAATATTAATCCCACCTAATTGGCTGCTAATTGTGCTAATAAATGTGCTGAAACTAGAGTCTAGAGGGTATAATGCGCGAGATAATCGTGATGAAAAACCCTATGTCGACTCGTTTAGCTCTTTTTGATTTGGACAATACTCTGTTAGCTGGTGACAGTGATCACGCTTGGGGAGAATTTCTCATTACAAAGAAATTAGTCGATGAAGCTAGCCACCGCAAAACTAATGACGAGTACTATAACGACTATCGTGCTGGCAAACTCGATGTCCACGCCTATGTGCGGTTTACCATTACCCCGATTCTTTCCCTCTCTCCCGAAGAACGTAGCGATTTACATAGAGAATTTATGGATACTTTTATCCAGCCGATGGTTTTAGACAAAGCACAGAAGCTTATTAATTCTCACAAGCAAGCTAGTGACTGCTGCATCATCATTACGGCGACAAATGAATATGTCACCGGACCAATTGCTAAGATTTTTAACGTCCATCATTTGCTAGCCACGGAACTTAAAATTGATTGTGGGCAATTTACCGGGGAAATTTTAGGGATACCCTGTTTTCGTGAAGGTAAGTTTGAGCGGTTAAAATTGTGGATTTCTAGCCAAACAGAATCATACGACTTGACAGCTAGCATATTTTATAGCGATTCGATAAATGATCTACCTCTCCTTGAAAAAGTAACGCAAGCAATTGCAGTAGATCCTGACGAAAGCTTGAGACAAATTGCACAAACGCGGAATTGGGAAATTATCAGTTTACGATAATCCCTTATTAGCGAAAATTCGAAGTTAATAATAGATACTCTAGCTGGTTAACAAAATGTTACTACAGCTCACCCTGCCAGCTTTTGTTCAAAAATTTTCTAACTTCCTGCTTGGCTGCGCCATAGTGTTGTCAGCCTGCAGTCCAGAGCTAGACTCTGAATCCAGTATCTTAGCTACTAGATCTGAAACATTGACCAACGAACCTACTAACTCCAGTGTAGATTCAAATTCTGAAACTACTGACATCACATGGGACTTAGTCTACGGTTACTTGGAATTAATCGATGCCGATAACCAAGCAATACTAGCTAACCTTCAATCTTTTCAAGAAACACTAAATGAATTCATCACGCAATCAAATGAAACTAAGCTTCAAGCTCTGCGCTCAAGCTGGCTCGTTGCGCACACTTCCTATGAACTGGCCAACTTACATAGACACTTTTCTGCGGCGGTTGTAAGCGAAGAATTTAATTTGGAACTATTGCAACTGCAATATCAGATTAATCATTGGCCGATTCTGCCTGGATACATAGATTATGTCGATGATTATCCAGACAGTGGGATCGTGAATGATATGACGGTTAGCCTAGGTTCGGACAATATTCGTCAGCAACATGGTGTTTTTGATTTATCTGAATCAACTCTCGGTTTTCATGTATTAGAATTTCTGCTGTGGGGAGAATCAACTATTGATGGTGTAGCTAGGCCCGCTACAGAATTCGCAGAAATCTCTCAACTTAGTGAAGCACCATTAGAGGCTAGCTTTAAACTCGAATAACTAGGCAATAACCGTCGGCGTGAATTCATAACCGTAATAACTTCTTCACTCCTAGAAGATTTTGGCAGATCAAAAACTATCTGGGATCAAACGAATTTAGCCTTACGTGAATGAATTGATACGTTTACAGCACAGAGGCTACTCAGAATTTTTGTGGATGCTATCAGCACACTCCTTTCCGAAGAAATTCTTATAAGGTCACTGTATCCGCTTCTTAACGAGGAATTCAGCGATAGTATCCAGTCCCCGTATAGCAAGTCGACTCCGAGTGCAGTTACTGCTCAATTGAGTGGTATTGAGCGACTATTACTAGAAATTCGTAGTGATTCTGGGAAGAGCCTGGATGAGTTATTTATTTCATTTTCTCCGGACTATGAAGAATTATTCTATGCAAGTTTTGATGCAAGCAAGGAGTGTTTAGTGTTGTTATACAGCTCCTTGCAGAATTTTCAAACTTCTCTATCGCCCTTGCAAACAGAATTTGATGTTGTGGAATGTATAAATCTCGTTACCAACACGATCGATCATCTCGGACAAATTGATGTCAATCTATCCAACTGATCATCTCTCAACTTAGAAGCTCGACTATTAGATCATCAGCGATTTCTTCGAGAACTGACTGCAGTTCATCCAAATCTAGAGAACTAGGGACCTTAAGCTGAGCGCTGGCTTTAAACAAAATTCCCCCAGACATCGGTGCTGCTATGCATTGAGTGCTTAGTTTTTCCACGCTTACCGATAAACTCGCTAATGCATGGGAAATCTCTCGAACTATTCCCGATCTGTCGTTGCCAACGACACTTAATTCAATAGAGTTAATTATGATATTCTCGTGATCTCTCCCTTCTGCTCTCCCAGCTTTCTCAACGATGATCTTAAGATCGCCGGATAGACTCTCTAGTTCGCTAATTAGCTTATCTACAGCTTGATTAGCTACGCTGACTCTCAATACTCCAGCAAATTTTCCGTCCAGTTGAGACATACTACTTTCTAACCAATTTCCAGAATTTTCGGCAATGATTTGTGAAAGAGATTCCACCAACCCCGGTTTGTCATCCCCAATTATTGTTAACACAAGATAATTCGTCATAACTAGTTGGTATACCCCTAAAACAATCCAATCTGTTGATTCAATATTTCGTTCATTGATGAAGATTTAAAAACCAAAATTGAATCCACTATTGGTGTTAATTGTTTTTCAATATAAAAATTAAAGTCGATGGGCGATTGTCGATACTGCCTGGGTTCAGGCCCGGACACTGTCATTATATATTCAATCCAACCTCCGGACTCATAGAGACTTGGAAGATTCTTTCCCTTTCGAATAACTTCGGCTTTGCGAGCCGCCTGAACATGAGGAGGAACATTCTTTACATAGTCGCCTAATTTTCTCCTCAAGCGCTTACGTAATACTAATTCTGACTCAAACTTTTCATCCAGTATATCGGCCACAGTTTGCTTTATGAAATCAACATAAGGCTGATCACGAAAGATATGCTCGTAAAGCACTTGTTGGAACTCTCTAGCTAGTGGTGACCAATCGCTTCGTACTGTTTCCAGCCCTTTGAACAGCATCTTTAATATCGACTGGTCCTTGTTATCCATTACCATGCCAGCATAGCGTTTCTTGCTACCTGCATCGGAGCCTCTTACGGTGGGCATTAGAAATTTGCTGAAATGAGTTTCAAATTCGATTTCCAAATAGCTTTCTATGTTGTAGTCCTTTTGAAGCCGTTCTCGCCACCAGTCATTAAGTTCTTCAGCCAATCTGTTCCCGATATCTGGAACATCACTGGTTTTAACTTCTCCGAGTAATACAAACACCGAATCAGTATCCCCATAAATTACCTCATAGCCTTTTTTCTCAATTTGATTCTTACTCTCAATAATTATTTCATGACCTCGCTTGGTAATGGAACTCACTAGCCGGGAATCCAGAAACCTGCACCCTGAAGTACCGAGCACACCATAGAACGAATTCATTATGATTTTAATTGCTTGTGACATTACAGCATTGTGATTGGCTTTGGCCTGATCTCTTGCAGCCCACAGAGAAGCAATCAACTCTGGCAGGATATATGCAGAGCGAGAAAAATTGCCATTGTCATAGCCTGGAATCGCATCCTCTTCTTTTTGTGCAACTACCAAGGCGAGAGGATCTACATGGAATGTCCTAATTATGCTAGGGTACAGACTCTTAAAATCGAGAACTATTACATTATTGTGAATCCCCGGTATTGAACGCATAACATACCCTCCGGGACTCACATTGCTGGCCGCCACCTGACCCAAGGAAGGAGCAACAAACCCTTTGCGGTGCAACCGAGGCAAATAAAGGAAATCAAAGGCAGCGACAGACCCGCCGTATCGATCTAGCTCTAAACCGGTGAGAGAACTCCGTTCAATCGCAAAATTCAACAAATTCTCTAACTCAAAAATATCCCACACCAGGCGGCAGTCTTCGAGATTGTAACGAGCGAGAGCGGGTTTGTTACTGTTAAAGAGCTCGGTGATTTCTTCACCTCGCTGATCTATGTCCTCAACTAACTTCCCTCTATTCAGCAGCTTTCTCGCGACGAATTCTAAAGAGAAATTCTCGAACTGATAAGTTGCACTGCGCATCAGTTCGATCCCATCTAGAACAGCTCTTCCCGGTACTAACGCATAATACCTGTCGTTGCCCTCACGGGCTTTGCGCCAGATCACCTGCTCATTGTTGCGGCCAAACCGAAAGGAGATCCTCCATCTATCGCATATATTCTGTAAAACACGCAGGTCAAAATTTACTACGTTCCAACCCATCACTACATCAGGATCAATAGAATTTATTCGATCTAAAAATGCTAAAATTATATTGCGCTCATTTGCACAATAAATGAGGTCTATCGGAGCTTTCTCATCTCCAATCTGCACAGGTGCAGAGTTACCACTTTCGCCGATCATAAAGACTTCTGAAATAGTATCGGAATAAAGACCAATTGAATAAAGTGAAGTCCCGGCGTAATTGGTTTCTATATCGATAGACAATGCTTTAAACTGCGGGCGATAGTCGGATGGCGTTAGCTTACCGCTTACTAATTCACGGAAGTTTAATTTGTCTTTTGGCTGACCTTTTGATTGCCCTTTTGACGGCTCAATAACCTCTCCAGAATAACTCACTGCGCCGGTGATAAAACGTTCCATCAGAAATCGGTCGGTTGGCTTTAAATCTGACTCGGCCAGCGCTACGCCGTTGATCGCTAATTTATCTCGACAATCGAATAAAGCTCTCTGACTTTGAAAATAAAGTGCTGATACATTTTCATGGGAAAAGTTTTGTAGTTTGGTAGGCTTTATTCGCCAATTGGATTGATTAGCCAGGAGCAGACGGACCTCCTCTTCTTGATGGGATGGAAAAAAGCTAACTGCCTCTTGTCTTGAGGTCTGGAAGCGCAGTGGACCTAAGTCTCCCGCCAGCCAGTAGATTAGCTCAACACCGGTAGCCGATTCACGCCATTGGCGGGTGAGTATAAATCCGCTAAGAGAGTGCGATAAAGATTGGTCTTTAGACAAATTACCTCAGTAATAAATACGAGCAGTTCGCGGGAATTTACCGCTAATAAATAAATAGCAACCGTTGAGTAATTTTCTCTAATCCCTGAATTTAACGATTAATGTTTGTGTCCACCAGGCCCATGCACGTGACCGTGGTCAATTTCCTCTTGAGTAGCATCTCTGACTGTAACCACTTCGATCTGATAATAAAGAGTCTTTCCGGCGTAAGGGTGATTGAAATCCACATCAGCATTAAACTTGCCTGCCTTAACTACAGTTACATTTCGTCGGCCCTCATTTGTTTCTACTGCGGCAAAAGTTCCAGCGACAATTTTTTTAGTACCAGGTGGGATCATTAAGTGCTTTATAGGAACCCTTAGCAGTGCTTTTTTTACTCGAACCCCATAAGCATCGAGAGGGTCCAATATTACTTCAACTGCATCGCCTGGTTTCTTGCCTTCAAGTTCTCGTTCCAATCCTATGATGACATTATGAAACCCATGTAAATAGTAAAGCGGCTCGTGACCATAAGATTCTTCCATCAAATCGCTATAGTTTCCTTCTTCATCAACTTCTCTTAAGCGATAGTGAAATGTTACTACCTTATTCAGGGCAATCTCATCGCCACTGACTTCAGTGTCAATAGCTGGGACTTCTTCAGACATTAAAAATCTCCTTTAGGAAACTAAATTCTAACAGATGGAGACTATTAATTAGCAACTATAGTGAGCAATGTTAGACGGTTTTTAGCGAAGACTATCTTCGCTAAAAACTCACTTATTGTAAAAATAATCAACATCATTACGCAGGCTTTTTCTTTGCCTCTACCAATCTTTTATGCCCTGAATTACCCGAAAGCGCGCGATTCGTGTATAATCGACCGGTTATTTGCGCAGAGAGAGAAAGTTGTTATGGCAAACAAATCAAAAAAAGATGCAGTTATCAGTAATCGAGCGGACCTTAACTTACACGTAGAGGCTTTTCTAAAAGCCGGTGGTCAAGTTCAACAGATTCCATCGGGTGTAAGCGGCCAAACCTCAACAAGTGGACCAAGGCAAATCGTCCTCAGCCATAAAACCAGCTCCTAGTTAGCTGGCACTCTTATTTGGTTAGTAGCTATTTGTAATATCTATTTTAGTATTTAGAACTCAGTTATTAAACTCCAACTCTCGATCACTCACTCTTTTTTCGTGGCGAGAAATTTGATTAGTATCGCTACTCTGTTTAGAACAAATACATTAGAGTTGGCTTACTTTATAGCCTCTAGCTTTGAGAAGCTCTAAAAGACCATCATTACCAACCAAATGGGCAGCGCCTACCAACACAAATTCCACATCCTCATCCGCTAACATTTTATCTATTTGCGGTATCCAGTTAAGGTTGCGACCTCGCAAAAGAGATGCATAGAGTTCTGGGGCCTCATTCAACATGTCCGCAACAAACATTTCGGATAGTTTTTCATTATCACCGGTACGCTAGGCAAAAATCATATCTTCCATGACTTCAGCGGTTTCATCCAAGTCACTGAGAGAAAGTAAGATAAATTCATTTTCGTTACCCTCTCCCATCGCAGCAAGAAAACCAATTTGTTCTTCAAGAGACTCTAACTCTTCAAGAGTTTTTGCATCACTCATAGCGCGAATATTGAAATAAGCGTCAACTCCTTGCGGCGTAAAGCCAATCTTCTGAAACTCTAAAAATTGCAGCATGCTAATAATCACGCCCAGCTTAAACTGTTCTATCATCGCCATAGGTATACTGATAGTCGCAATATACTCGGATAGTGCATTGTAGGCTTCGTCGTTTAATACAGTATCTAAACTCTGCCCGGCAGTGTAGGTGAGCTGCTTTAACGTCTCTGCCTGAATTGATAAATCATTCATGGAACTAATATCAGTCTCAAATACAAGTACCGCCGATTCTTGATAGGCTTGTTCATATTCTTCGGGCAATGGATAGTCTGATGGGCGAAGCAGATGAACTGTACCACCCAAATACACGGTATTCTCGCCCGATGTAATTTTCAATACAGATGAATCGGCTGAGATTGTAGGCATAATATCTAAAAGGGAAACCAAACTGAGCAACAGTAATAATGACTTTAGCTTTAACTTAGATTGGGCTCCAAATAATCTATCTGAATTCATTTTCACCTTCACCTTGAATTTTCATCCTGCGCTTGTCATTAAATTATAACCAGTGCACATGGGGCTATGCTTCTTTAACAAGTTTTACACATCGATAGCTTAAAGGTAGCATGCCCTCGTTTATAGAAAAAATTGATTGTTACTCTTTCTAATCACCAGATTACTGTGTTCATCTTAATAATAACACCGAACATGCTTAGGTTAGTCGATGGCAAAAATACTCTTTAAATTGCGTAATGTCCCCGATGATGAAGCTCAGGATGTTCGTGAAATCTTGGAATCCAATAACATTGAGTATTTCGAAACCACGGCGGGAAACTGGGGTGTCTCAGTACCAGCGTTGTGGACTAATAATACAGAACACTATGATCACGCTCGATCGCTAATTGATGAATATGAGTTGAATCGTTCGGTGGCGATAAAAAAAGAATATGAATTAGGCCGGCAAAGAGGTGAAACTAGAACGATGTGGAATAGTTTTATTGAGAATCCTGTACGCTTTGTTCTTTACTTGGCTTTAATAGGAGGCGTGCTATTTCTTTCCTTGCAGGTTTTTCTTTCATTTTAGGTTTTAATCTGATTATTAGGCTGGTTCCTGCAATGCTTGGTAAGAGAATACTTTCTTCGTATTCCCCTTTCAGCAGCGTCGGATTACCATTATTATGAATTATTCCTAGTAATCTTTTCTAATAATCTATCTCAGTATTGACAGTGTAGTTGGATATCCGAGCATCCTAGGGTGTTATCATAGCGATACAATAGATATGAAGTGCGCTTTCCGTCTGATTTTTATGTGACAGTCCGCTCAATAATCTTAATGCATTAGCTGCTTTACACTCACAATGATGTGTTATATAAAAACCACTAACTTTTGCTAGCGGTTCTTTCGGGGGGAACCTCCTAGCAACCATTGCTACCCTGGCAATCCAAGGAGGTGATCCCATTAATAGCCAATCTATGAAGGGAGCCTCCAGTTACTCTTGCTAGCATTTGCTTGCTGAGTGATTGGAGGGAAATTTCTGGTTAGAGTTGAGATTTCTGAGCTCCCATAAAGTAGAAGATCCCGCTGACGAATTAATTCGTCAGCGGGATTTTTCATTATTAAATTAAAATCCAGAGCCCCAGCGTAAGTGTCGAGGAATTAGTGCGATATCTGAGGGGTTTGGAGCTAATGCGCTTCAGTTATGACTAAATTCATCATAGACCGAATTGACAGAGTCAATTTAGCCCGGTAATTTAGCTTACCAACAACAGAAACAGGACTGGCTGAACAAGACTATGGAAGAATTAAACAAATTGAATAAGCTCTCCAAAGGCGAGCGCTTTCGGGGGCATCTCGGCTTTTTCTGGAAAGAAAATAGCCAATTCTTCCTATTACTGTCCTGTATCGTTTTCTTTAAAAGCGCGATTGCTGACCTTAGCTCAATTTCCGGCGCCTCCATGCAGCCATCCCTTTTAGATGGCGATAAAGTCTGGGTGAACAAATTAGCTTATGATGTAAAGATTCCATTTACCGAAATTTCCCTGGCTGAAGTCTCTGACCCTCAACGAGGAGACGTCGTCATTATTGACTCCAAGAAAGCGGCCAAGCGTCTAGTTAAGCGAATTATTGGTGTCCCCGGTGACACTATCTATATGCAAAACAATTCGTTGGTTATCAACGGTATTGCCGCCAACTATGAAGTTTTATCGCGCGATGAAGATACGTTGATTATTCTCGAAGAACTGCCAGACCGTTCCCATCAAGCCAAGCTTTCCCGCCACTTTATTAACCGTTCCAGTCGATCTTACGGTCCAACAGTGGTGCCTGAAGATCAGTACTTCGTGCTTGGAGATAATCGTGATAACAGCGCTGATAGCCGGGTGTACAGTTTTGTACCTCGTGGTGAAATCATTGGCCGGTCCAATTCCGTAGTCTTCTCCCTTGACAGTGATAACCGCTATTTCCCTCGGGGTGAGAGATTCCTCGCTGGAATTGACGAAATTCAGTAATGCATTCCCTGGTTATCGCCGGTGATCTTCTGACTGCTAACAACTCTCCTTCATTCCCAGAAAGGCTTGAATCCAAACCCTGCCCTCCGCTAATAAACTTCATGAGCTGCAGAGATACATCTGCTTAACTGTCTGAATTTTACTTTTATCCTAGCTAAGCGCTATTTATGCAATAAAATTGCCGGTTATCCGGTAATATCTCTTCAAGCATCCAGTCTATTTCAAAGCGTATTGGGTTCGAGCACTGCCAACAGCTCAAAGATCTAAACTAAAGGACCCCCATCAGCCACAACCAAGAGGCCAAACCATGATTCGCAATAAATCTCAACGTTACAGCTCAGCAAGCAAAACATTGCTTGTGCTCTGTGTACTGGGCATGTTTCAGGGTTCGATCGCTCAGGAATTTGTCTGGGCTCCAGAGTTTCCGGTGGGGTCATTAATTCCCGAGATATCTGCTCTGGACCAGAATGGAGAGGAACGCACATTTAATGACCTCACGGGTGAAAATGGCATACTTTACATGTTGAGCCGCTCTTTTGACTGGTGACCATTCTGTAAATCCCAGCTCGTGCAGCTGGTAGAAATCACTGACCAATTTAAGGCAATGGGCTTGGAAATCGTTGCTATGACCTATGATTCAGTCGAAGTTTTAAAAACTGTAGAAGAAGATCAGGGAGTTGAATTTACGCTGCTTCACGATGAAGAGGTAGGCCATGTAAATGGTTTAGGTATTAGAAACTTGGACTATGAGCCTGGTCACCGTGTTTATGGAATTCCTTACCCGGGCATCTTTTTAGTGGATCCTAATGGTGTCATCCAGGCAAAGTTTGCTGAAGAAAGTTACCGGGATCGACCGGACTTTGGGAATGTATTAGAGGCCGCAGCCAATTTGTAATTGGAGATGAACAAATAATGGTAGTAGTTAACTGTGTAAAGGCAGGGGCCAGCAAAGCTTCCTGCTTTTTTTGTGCGATTCAGCGACCAAGTGTGATACTTTTTTGCAGCATAATCGTCTAAATTGCAATAGCAGAATCCATCATAGCGAAATACTTATTATTCAGACATAGTTAGTCCGGCACCCGTATTATCCAGCCTTTGCGCTGAGAGAGTGGACTCGGCGCCATTCTGGAGTAGTAGTAATGGTTCAAACGCACTCACGTCATTCAAGCCCTACAAAAAACCATGCTACTCAACTCAGAATATCTGCACTTTTGAGCATCACAGTTCTTGCTGTGTTTTTCGCAAATTGCAATAGCTTTGGTCAGAGTGTCGTTACTTTTAATATTCCTCGAGTTAACGATGCCCCGGTGATTAATGGAGAGATAGATGGCGACGAGTGGGTGGATGCCACCCGCATTGATTCCAATATAGAAATCGACCCACGAGACAGCGTAGAAGCTGATGTGAAATCCCATGCTCTGTTAATGGAAGACGGTGAAAAGCTCTACGTGCTGTTTGTCGCGGAGGACCCTGACCCTGAAAACATCCGGGCTTTCTATCGAGATCGAGATAATGCTTTTCAAGATGACTGGATGTCTATTGTTCTAGATACGTTTAATGACGAACGACGCGCATACGAATTCTTCGTAAATCCCTTAGGCGTGCAAATCGACGCCATCTATGACGATGTCAATCAGCGAGAAGACTCTTCCTGGAATGGCATTTGGGAAAGCGAAGGTACGATAACTGACTCAGGTTATTTAATTGAAGTAGCCATTCCCCTTCGGCAACTGCGCTTCTCTCCCAACAATGGCAAACAAACCTGGGGCATCGATATCGCAAGAAGCTATCCACGTAATCGCGGTGTCCGTATGCGTAGCCAACCCCGAGACCGCAATATCTCCTGCTATCTCTGCCAATTGAGCAAGATTGAAGGGTTTGCCGATCTGGAGCCAGGGCGAAATCTTGAGATTATCCCTACCTTCACCAGCAGTTCAGTGGAGACCCGTGATATACCAAAAGCCGATTGGTTGGGTGGTGATATCGATTACGATGGTGGGCTAGATGTGCGTTGGGGTATTTCTCAGGACACCTACCTTAATGCCACAATCAACCCGGATTTCTCACAAGTCGAAGCTGACAGCGCCCAGCTGGATATAAACAATACCTTCAGTTTGTTCTTTCCAGAGCGTCGAACTTTTTTCCTCGATGGAGCCGACTACTTCGATACTGATCGAAATTTAGTTCATACCAGAAACATTGCTGATCCCGAGTACGGTGCCAAGCTAACCGGCAAGACAGGCAATCATACCTATGGCTTACTTACTGCCAATGATGAAACTACCAGCTTTATCATTCCTCAGAGCCTTCGTTCTAGAGTAGCTTCACTTGATGGCTTTGAAAGTGATGTGGCAATAGGTCGTTATCGCTACGATATTTTTGGTAATTCAACTGTTGGCGCTTTAGTCACCGATCGCAGCGGCGATGGCTATAGAAACACTGTAGTAAGTTTAGACACTGTGCTCAAGCCCACGGATCAGGACACCATCTCGATCCAAGCTATGCACTCCAGCTCCGACTACCCAGTGCAAATTCAAAATCAATACGGGCAGGAAAATAGTATTGACGATGACAACCTCTATGTTCAATACAATCACAATGACCGACGTTGGGATTGGCGAGTTGGATATTGGGATATCGGCTCCGACTTTCGAGCTGACCTTGGTTTTGTGAATCGAGTTGATATAAAACACTTCGTCGCCACCGTCGGACACACTTGGCGGTCTGATGGCGATAGCTTTTTCACTCGGTTTAGGTTTGCCGCAGATTATGATCGAACTGAAGATCAATCAGGACTAAAGCTGGAAGAGGAAGTAGAGTTTTTTATAAATGCCGAAGGCCCCATGCAGTCATTTTGGAATGGTCTGTTCGGTGGTAGTGAAACCTATTGGAATGGCCAATATTTTGATGAACAGTTTAATCAAATGTCGGTGACCTTTTCGCCGACGACAAACCTGCGTATTTCTAACCGCCTTAGAATTGAAGATATTGTCGATTTTACCAATACCCGTTTAGGCCGATCGAAGCGCTGGACGCCTGGAATCAATTATCGTTGGGGTCGACATCTGGAACTGGATTTAGATCACACGATCCAACATTTTGATGTCGATGGCGGCAGATTATTTACCGCTAACTTGACTGATTTACGCACGACTTATCAATTCAGTGTCCGTAGCTTCTTGCGTTTCACTCTTCAGCACCAAAACAATGAGCGAAATCAAGATCTTTATCAATTTCCGGTACAGAAACGAAATAAGGAGCTCACCACACAGTTGCTGTACAGCTATAAGCTCAATGCTGCTACTCGATTCTTCCTCGGTTATTCCGACGCCGGGTTTCAGAATGATAGCTATGACTCTATTGCGCAGACCAATCGCACTTTCTTTTTAAAACTGAGCTACGGCTGGCAGCCTTAAGCTGCTTGCCTAACGTACATTTAGCTATACCCTGCCGGCGATTTTAAAATTCAGCTCTGAAACTCTGCTCCAAAAACATTGTGGAGAAATCGTCGTGGCTAAACCCTGGGTAACACTGCTCTGAAAGACTCCAATTTTTGAAATCCTGCAAACCTTTCTAGTCCCGCAACATCTCATAAAGAGAGGATAAACAGAGTTTCCAATGGGAGTTGGCTCTATCCATCCCATCAAGACTCATAGTAATGCCGACAAGCTATCAATAAAAGCTGATCAAGTATTAGCAAAGCAAGCGAGCAATGGTGATCGCAAAGCCTTCCGTCTTATTGTACATGTGAACATTCGGCTAACATTCATTGTGACGCGCAACGAGATTGAAGACGTCGCCATAGCTGAAGGAACGATACAAGATTCATTTATAAAAGCTATAAGATCTTGCAAAACTTCCGTGGAGATTCGGAACTCTGAACCTGGCTACACTGAATCCCATATCTCACCGCCATTGATATTAAGTGACAACAAAAAGACACACCTCTGGGTTGCAACTGATAAAGCGGTAAACCGCTCTACCATACGTTCTCTGCGACGACTAGATTATTACGCGAATACTATAGATCGTCTGAAAGAGATTCCAGAAGACTAACTCAATGAAGCAGGCGCATCCCAACAAAACTCATCGAATCAGGCAGAAGAAAACACCCTCTAAATCCCGGTAAGTTAGCTATTAATACTGAGTACTGCGCTGTAGAATTGCAGCCTTCCTAACAGCAGTCATTAAGAGCAGTATGCGGTGGGCCAACAAACTTCCCTTTATCAAAAACATCTCGATGCTGGCGCCAAATTGGTAGATTTTGCTGGATGGGATATGCCCATTAATTACGGTTCTCAAATCGAGGAACATCAGCAAGTTCGAACTAATGCTGGAGTCTTCGATGTCTCCCACATGACCGTTCTCGACATTTCCGGGCCAGATACTAACGCCTTTCTGCGTTACCTCCTCTCAAATGACGTTGCCAAGCTCGATGAAGTTGGTCGAGCGCTTTATAGCGCCATGCTCAATGAGAATGGTGGAGTAGTTGATGACCTTATACTTTATCGGATGGAAAACGGTTTTCGTATTGTCTCAAATTGCGGCACCCGAGAGAAAGACCTGAACTGGATGGCTGAGCAAAGTAAGGCATTCAACGTCACCATTGAAGAAAAGCCACAACTAGCAATTCTAGCAATTCATGGCCCTGCTTCTCCGGAGAAAGTCTGTCAGGTTTTAGACCAAGACAGAATCGCACCAGTTCAAGCGTTGGTTAATTTCCGTGGAGTGTTGTTGGGAGACTGGTTTATTGCCCGCACTGGCTACACCGGTGAAAAGGGGGTAGAAATCATACTCCCTAATGAAGAAGCTCCTGCCCTTTGGGACAAGTTGTTAGCAGCAGGGGTTAAGCCCGTGGGGCTGGGAGCACGTGATACGTTGCGCTTAGAAGCAGGTATGAATCTTTACGGTCATGACATGGATGAGGACACGTCGCCCTTAGCCGCTAATATGGAGAAAACCATTAGCTGGGAGCCACAGGATCGTAATTTCCTTGGCCGCCAAGCATTGTTGGAACACAAAAAGAATCAAGATGCTGGCAATCTGCCAAAACTGGTGGGACTAGTTCTGGAGGAGCGTGGGGTATTGCGAAAAGGTCAGCGAGTCGTTAGTAATGCTGGCGAAGGTGTTATTACCAGTGGCAGCTTTTCACCTACATTGAAGCATTCCATCGCATTAGCTAGAATCCCCTTCAACAGTCAATCCTGTGAAGTAGACCTCAGGGGCAAATTGACTCCGGTTCGGATCGTTAAACCGAACTTTGTTCGATTTGGAAAGAAGGTATTCGAGTAGTACTCGATTGATCTAATAAAAATCTGGTTCTGAATCGAGATACCAGCGTTATAAGGGGCCGTTTAGTGAGTAATTTTCCAGATAATTTAAAGTACGCTTCTACCCATGAATGGATTCTTATCAATGAAGATGGCACGGCAACTGTTGGTATTAGTGATCATGCCCAGGAAGCTTTGGGAGACATAGTCTTTGTCGAACTGCCTGAGTCTGGAACTAGCGTAAATGCAAAGGATGAAGTCGCCGTAGTGGAATCTGTTAAGGCTGCCTCTGACATCTATAGCCCGGTATCTGGTGACATTATTTCAGTTAATAAAGATCTCACAGATGCACCAGAAACTGTAAATTCAGTACCATACGATGGTGGTTGGTTTTACAAAATCAGATTAACCAATGATCTGGAATTGGACGAACTCATGGATGCAGAAGCATACGCAGACCATGTTGAAGAAGAATAACGAATCCTGATTTACTAGCCAAAGGCTGCAATGCAAACTCAAACTTCTCCTATGGCCAAACCCACAGACGCACAAAATGATTCGACCCCAACACTGGAAGCTCTGCAGTATAAGGAAGAATTTATTGATCGCCACATAGGCCCCAGCGAGAAACAAATTCGAGAGATGTTAGACGAGCTTCAGTTGAAGTCTCTTGATGAATTAATTAGAAATACGGTTCCTGTATCCATCGCTCTGAAAAAACCTCTGGCACTGGCTAGGCCGTTAACTGAAAACGACGCTTTAGCAAAACTTAAAGCCATCGCTAGTAAGAATAGCAGTACTCGTTCATTCATTGGTCTCGGTTATTACGACACTTACACGCCAAATGTAATTCTTAGAAATGTATTAGAAAATCCGGGCTGGTACTCCGCTTACACTCCCTATCAGCCGGAGATATCCCAAGGCAGACTAGAATGCCTGCTTAACTTTCAGCAAATGACTCTTGATTTTACGGCTATGGAGCTTGCCAATGCTTCTTTGCTAGACGAGGCTACAGCGGTAGCAGAGGCTATGGCATTGGCGAAACGGGTGAGCAAGAATCGTAATGCAACGAAGTTTTTTGTAGATCAGAACTGCTTCCCACAAACAATTGACGTTATTAAAACTAGGGCCGCCTGTTTCGGTTTCGAATTAATCATTGGTGACACCAATGAAATGCCGATGGAAGAATTGTTTGGAGCCGTTTTCCAGTATCCTTCAATGCTGGGCGATGCTCAGGATTTGAGTAGCCGAATTGAATCCCTTCATCAACACAATGCCATTGCTGTGGTCGCTGCTGACTTAATGAGCTTGGCCCTGTTGAAGCCGCCAGGAGAAATGGGGGCTGATGTGGTTACCGGGAGCGCTCAGAGATTTGGCGTGCCCATGGGGTATGGTGGGCCACACGCTGCGTACTTCGCCACCAAAGATGAATATAAACGTGCTGTCCCTGGTCGCATCATCGGTGTTTCGGTGGACTCAAGAAAAAAACAAGCATTCCGCATGGCTTTACAAACACGCGAACAACATATCCGTCGCGAGAAAGCTAATAGCAATATCTGCACAGCACAGGCACTTTTGGCAAACATTTCAGCCCTATTTGCCATGTACCATGGCCCCAAAGGAATAAAAAATATTGCTCAGCGAATTCATCGGTTGGCGTGCATTCTTGCCTGTGGGCTGGAGCAAGCAGGCATAGAAGTGGTGAATGAAAATTTCTTCGATACTTTAACTGTAAAAATTCCTGTAGAACAGAAAACGGAATTTCTTGAAAGAAGCAGCCTTGCCGATGTGAACTTGCGAATAGACCGCTTCTCGTCTGATGGCCAAGTTAGTATTAGTGTTGACGAATGCACCAGCGCTGCAGAGATCACAAAGATCTGGCAAGTGGTCGCAGGAAAACAGAGCGAGCTATTATCAGTTGGCAATATTGAAGCCTTAATTACTAGCGGCGCTAAAGCGCCAGTTATTCCATATAACTTAATTAGAAAGAGTAAATATTTACAGCATCCAAATTTCAACAGTTATCACAGCGAAACTGAAATGATGCGCTATCTAAAACGCCTTGAGAATAAAGACATTTCTCTAACTCATGCAATGATCCCACTTGGATCTTGCACGATGAAATTGAATGCCAGCGCAGAAATGATTCCAATTAGCTGGCCCCAATTTGCCAAACCTCATCCTTTTACACCCCTTGAGCAAATGAATGGTTATCAGCAAATAATTACTGAGCTGGAAGATATGCTTGCCGAGATCACGGGGTTCGATGCAATAAGCATGCAGCCTAATTCCGGAGCTCAGGGAGAATACGCAGGCTTACTCGCTATAAAAAAATATTTGGAGAGTCTGGGTGAGTCGCAACGAGACGTCTGTCTAATTCCTAATTCTGCCCATGGCACCAACCCCGCTAGCGCCCAAATGATTGGTATGCGAGTTGTGCTCATAGCCTGTGATGACAATGGCAATATTGACGTAGACGATCTTAAGGCCAAGGCAGTTGAGCATGCAGATAAGCTCGCCGCCCTAATGATCACTTACCCCTCCACTCATGGCGTGTATGAAGAATCGGTAAAGGAAATTTGTCAGGTGATTCATGACAATGGTGGCCAGGTTTACATGGATGGCGCAAATCTAAACGCTCAAGTTGGTGTCGCAAAACCTGCAGACATTGGCGCTGACGTTTCCCACGTGAATCTGCACAAAACATTCTGTATTCCTCATGGAGGCGGTGGCCCAGGTATGGGGCCAATTGGAATAAAGAGCCACTTAAAACCACATGTGGCCAATCACTCATTAGTAACATTGAAAGGCCCTCAGGCTGAAAACAGTGCGATATCGGCCGCGCCATGGGGAAGCTCTGGCATCTTACCGATCTCGTGGATGTATATTGTAATGATGGGTGGTGAAGGCCTCTTGAAGGCCACGCAAGTGGCAATACTATCCGCTAACTATTTGGCGGCGAAGCTAGCGCCACACTTTCCTGTTTTATATACAGGTCGAAATGGCATGGTGGCCCACGAATGTATTATTGATATGCGCCCGCTGAAACAGGTATCTGGCATTACTGAAGAAGACGTTGCAAAACGCTTAATGGATTTCGGTTTTCACGCACCAACAATGTCTTTCCCTGTCGCTGGAACTTTAATGATCGAACCTACTGAGAGCGAGTCAAAGCAAGAGCTCGATCGATTCGTTGATGCCATGGTGAAAATTCGTGAAGAAATCGCCGAAGTTGAAACAGGAAAGATTAACAGCGAAAACAACCCTTTAAAGAATGCGCCACATACCCTGGCAGATATGGTCGATGAAAATTGGGATCGACCTTACAGCAAACAACGAGCAGCCTTTCCGGAAGAAAAGCAGCGAGACCATAAGTATTGGCCCAGCGTCAATCGTATTGACAATGTTTATGGCGACCGTAATTTGTTTTGCGCCTGTCCAGGCATAGATGACTACAAGTAAAAGTTAGTCTGGGATGGAGAAATTAAACCGGCTTTCGTTGGGAAAAACTTCTGAAAGCTTAAATAAACTAATTTTTTTCTTCTATGTGAAAATAAGCTTGCTAAGTAACTTATACCATTTGAATTCTATTCAGCTTCTCATTAATTTCTTTCATTTTCAGAATAATTTCATCGCCAACTTTTTCATTAATTTTTTAAAAGACGAATAGAGCTTTTCTTTCTTTTGGTTGAAGGACTTTATAAGCTTTGTAGTAACTTAACCTAGCGCTGAACAGCGAGCCCAAGGTTCAATATGATTAATATAGATCAATGTATGGAAAGGTGACCAACCCAGTAAGATGAGTTGCACATACTCTTTGTATATATTTATCCAGTTCACGCCAAAAGTGTATGCCGAAACTAGAATTCCCGCAGCACCCACGAACATGCCACAATAGGAGAGCACATCTCCAAGCTTTGAATATCACCGGTACCGCCGGAATTCTTGAGGTCTTATAAGTGTAGATGATTGGGATAAATTTTAAGTACAAAGTATTTATCAAGCAGATACCGAGAAGACCTATGCCTCTAGCAAAACCTGTAAGAAAGAAGCGAACATATGCCATTGTTAGCTTGGAGGCTATCTAGTGTTTACTTCTTCCCCGTTTACGCTAACCAACATCAAGCCGCCTTGTTTAAGACCGTGGTGGGAGGGCGTGAACCATAGTTAGACTTTTTAAGGTTGTACCTGCACGACGGAATTCAGACAAGGCCTGATACTCATCATCGTTGTACCAATCTTTGGCTGCCTGCTCCGATGGAAATTTAAACATGATAACCCTGCCTTCTGTTGGAGCTGTCCCTTCCAGTGTTTGGTGATTATCATCGAATGTTATGAACTCTCCATCGAACCTTTTTAAAATAGGGAAAAACCCTTTTTCATAAATACGATACTCATCGACATTGTGTACAACAAGGTTGGCTATCATATATACGGCTATATCTGACATTAGTTACTCCATTTGCTAAAAGTTCAGGGCTCCATTTAAGCGGATGAAATTAGCCATCGCAAGGAACCAAGCTTCTTCCAAAGCTCTATCGCCCTAATTCGCTGCCAAAAAGAGGGCAGCCATATTCCCAACACTCAGAGATTACCGAGGCCTAATATCGTTATGCGAGGCAATACATTGTTGTGTCTGAAATGGATCGCTGTGTAAATAGTTCTTAATGCCACGTATACCCAAACTAACATATAGGGCAAGTACGCCGTTGGCTTCATCGGTATATAGATAATTCCAGCCGCGCAGAACAGAGTTGGCACTTCAAAAAAATTGTTACATTGCCGTCCGATCTTAGCTACGAATTCTGTAACCTAGCGGCCAGACATTAGTGAACGACAGTTTAGAGGCACTGCTTCTCTTCTCGCCGTATCGACCCTGAACAGAAAAGTCAGAAAAATACCAAGTACGTGAGAATTAGCAGAGCCAACATTAAATATAATATTTACAGTGTCACTCTCTTTCTCCCCAAAAAATGTTAATTGTCAGTATAATTCTGACAAGCGTAAAGCAAGTAAACGAATTTCTGAAGAATCAAATTGGCCATTATGACTACTCTCGCCTATACCACCTCTGAGACCTACAGCAATCACGTAAACCGACTTATAGAAGTTTATGAAAATGCCATCAATGCTATCTCCACTAATAGCTGCGGACCCATCTCCCACATTGAATCTGTGTTAATACACAGCGGCCGCGCGGGTCACTATTTCGGCGACGATCGTAGTATCCCTTTTCAAGCCTATGGGCATTTTTCTCATTGGTTGCCGGTCAATCAACCAGATCAATTTCTTCATATCCGCGCAGGTGAAAAACCTACTTATTTTCAGATTATCCCCTCTGATTTTTGGTATGAGCAAAGCATTGATTTACCGGATTGGTGTGCTGAACAATTTCAACTCGTAACCTTAACTGCAGCCAATCAATTGCCCCGACATCTACAAGGCAAAGGAATTGCCTATTTGGGCGAACAACCAGGGCTGGGCGATTCATTGGGCATATCAGCTGATATGCTTAATCCCCAACCGCTGCTTCACTATCTTGACTTCAATCGCGCCTATAAAAATGAGTATGAGCTTGAGCAATTAAGAGCTGCAAACAAACTCGCGATGACTGGACATTCTGCTGCTCGGGAATGCTTTCTTAAAGGTGGTAATGAGTTTCAAATTCACATGGCCTATTTAAGTGCCTGCGAAATACTGGAGAACGAATGTCCATATACCAATATTGTCGCTTTAGATGAAAAATCTGCAATTCTTCATTACCAGCATAAACGTCGAGGCAGCAGAGCTGATAGTCGAGTACTGTTAATAGATGCAGGTTGCCGAGTGAATGGCTACGGTTCTGACGTAACTCGAACATCAGTCAGGCCTAACGTAAATTCACTTTTCCAACAGTTGCTAATAAAAATGGAACAGCTGGAGAAAGACTTGGTCGGTTTGGTAAAACCACGCATGGACTATACCGAGCTTCATTCCTACACATTAAGGACAATTGCGGAGCTATTGGTTGATCTTGAAATTTGTAGCGGTAATGCTACTGAATTACTTGAGAGAGAAATCCCACAACTTTTTATGCCACACGGAGTTGGACATTTGTTGGGAGTGCAAGTTCATGACGTTGGCGGCCATCAATCAGATCAAAATGGTGCTATCTTGCCACCCCCCCCACATTCTCCAGCCCTTAGAAATACTCGTGAGTTGAGGGAGTCAATGGTGTTCACCATCGAGCCTGGATTTTACTTTATTCCCCTATTGTTAGAGCCGGAAAGAAATGGAAGTCGTGCAGAGCTCTTCAATTGGTCACTGATTGATGAACTGTATTCCTGCGGGGGAATTCGTGTGGAGGATAATATTTGTGTGACTAATACTGGCGCTGAAAATTTAACCAGACAATTCGAAGTGGGTTCGCAAATTGACCTTAGGAAGAGAAATTGATTCTAACTTGTATTAAGGGCGATTTTATAGCAATTCAGCTTACTTTTTTAATGATATCCAATAATGCTGGCAAAGCATTCTGGTTTCTTTTCACCACGGCTAAACCTTGATCCGCCATTAGTTTTTGCTTCTCAGGATTGGCCATCAACAGCTGGACTTGCATGGCAAGTTCGTCTTCATTTTGCACAGTTACCAAAGCTCCAGCCTCTTCCAATAATTTACAAATAGTGGCGAAGTTAAATTGAGAAGGCCCCACCACTATTGGAATTCCTAGTGCCGCAGGCTCCAATACGTTCTGGCAACCGGTATCAACTAAACTGCCACCGACAAATGCAATTTTCGCGAGTCGGTAATAGCTAAGCATCTCGCCCATAGAATCGCCAATCAAGATTTGAATCGGTTCATCTGATGAATGAAAGCTTGCAGTTGTTGTACTTCGACGCTGTACAGAAAAATTACTCTTCTCACAGAGATTAGTTACTTCATCGAAGCGTTCCGGATGACGTGGAACGATGATAAGAAGTAATTCTGCAGAAGATTCCAAGCATTTTTTAAATGCATATAGGATTTTTTCCTCTTCTCCCAGCCTGGTGCTCGCCGCAATTAATATCGGTCGTCCAGACAGACTGATTTTTTCGAAAACCTCATCTTCATGCTCGGCTGCTTTATTGACATCAACGATGAATTTTAAACTACCGGTAACTTCTACTCTTTCTGGGTTTGCACCGAGATCAATTAATCTAATGGCGTCGGCATCGGTCTGTGCTGCAATGAAATCAATTTTTCTCAACATGCCTTTGGTCAGACTAGCGATCTTCCTATAATTGGCTGCAGATTTTTCTGAAAGCCTGGCATTGGCTAAAATTATCTTGACCGAACTAGAATGACAATAATGAACTGTATTGGGCCACAGTTCAGTCTCCATCAATATCAGCATATTAGGGTTTAGCTTTTTTATGAATCGAGTCAGAGAACCAGGTAGGTCATAAGGCATATAAGAATGAATAACAGAATTGCCGAACAGCACTCTTGAACGAACCGAACCCGTTGGAGTCATGCAGCTAACTACAATTTGAGTCCCTGAGTCTTGATTCAACAGCCCACGAACTAGGGGGCTCGCTGCCATGATCTCACCAACAGAGACCGCATGAATCCATATTGTACTTTTCTTAATGTCGAAATTAGCAGGTAGTGTAAATCCACCAAATCTTTCAGCGATACATTGTCGATACCCTGGTGATTTAAATGATCTCAGATAAAGGCGCAGGAGAATAAACGGTACCGAGAGATAGAGAAGAAAACTGTAGAGAAATCGTTGCATTTATTCGCCTATGTTGGAAAAGGTTTTGCTCGTTGGGAAATTCGTTTTGATGTCGATATACTCTACTTGCTCTTAGTCTTAAAGGGCATTCGTTAATTGGCCTAAGCTTGGTGACCAGCTTCAGGCAAAGAGTAAAGGTAACCAATGACTCCAACCTATTCAACCGACATTGTCATCTTTGGTGGCGGCATTGCTGGGCTTTGGTTATTGAATCGACTGCGAAACCAAGGATTCGATGCGATTTTGTTCGAGTCTAATCAAATCGGTAGTGGCCAAACGATAGCCTCTCAGGGAATTATTCACGGCGGGCTCAAATATGCGCTAAACGGTGCATTAACCGGAGCGACGGAAGCCATTGCCGATATGCCGTCCCGCTGGCGCAATTGTTTGGCTGGATCTGGCGATGTCGACTTGCAGGGAACAGCCATTCTTAGTAATCATTACTATTTGTGGTCGGCTGCAGGATTACGATCAAAACTAAAGACTTTTCTAGGCAGCAAAAGCCTGCGAGGAAAAGTCAATCCACTACAAAACAAAGAGTTCAGTAGCCTTTTCAGGAATTCGACGGTTCAAGGGAATCTCTACGAGCTACCGGACTTTGTGATTAACACCGATTCGCTACTGCAAGTACTTGCGCGCAACCAATTCGACCATCTTTTTAAATACGAAAAAGACGCCATCGAATTTAATCGTAACCAGTTAGGCGATATTGAGAGTGTGTCCATAATAAGTAATTTGCCTAACAGCACTTCCTCTGAAATTCAGATAGAGGCCCAGCAATTTATTTTTTGCGCCGGCGGAGGAAACGAAAAGTTAATTTCACAAGCAAATCTAAAAACCCCCAACACACAGCGCCGCCCACTAAAGATGGTATGGATTAGAAATAACGACCTTCCCCCAGCTTATGTTCATTGCATCGGGGATAGCTTTAGCTTAACTCCAAGGCTCACAGTCACTACACATTACAATGATGAGAATGATGTTGTTTGGTATCTAGGTGGAGAACTAGCCGAAAAGGGTGTGGAACGTTCTAATGAAGAACAAATTCAAGCAGCAAAGAACCAAACTGCCGAGTCATTCCCTTGGGTCGATTTTTCAAACGCTAGTTGGAACTGCATTTCTATAGATCGTTGTGAGGCTAAGATTGAAAATAGATTTAGACCTGACGATACCTGCTTAATTGCAGAGGACAATGCAATAGCAGTCTGGCCAACAAAACTTACTCTCACTCCCTCCTTGGCCGATAAGATAGTAGAGCATCTCGCTAACAACTCCATTGCCGCGAGGCCCACCAATGATAACTCGACACTTCGACAATATTTTGGTGAACCAAAGATTGCGGTTCCCTATTGGAACTAATTGATAATGACCGTAGCAAGACGCGTATTAGGTCAAACAGGCATCAATATCTCATGCATCGGCTTGGGCACGACCAAATTTGGTCGTAATCAGGAAGTTAAATACCCAAGTGGTTTTTCGCTACCCGAGGACAAGGAAATTTCCGCTCTGTTAGACAGAGCTCAAAGCCTGGGAATAAATTTAATCGACACATCACCTGCTTATGGCAGTAGTGAACAACGGCTTGGGCGATTAATGCGCAATCGTGATGATTGGGTTATATGCACGAAGGTAGGCGAGGAGTTTCTTGGCGGAAAATCTTTCTATGATTTTTCTAGTGGGTATGTCCAAAAAAGTATTGAAAGAAGCCTGCGCGATATGCAAACCGATTATCTTGATGTCGTACTTGTACACTCTAATGGCAGGGACGCTCACATTATCGATTCAACTGACTGTCTGCCTACGCTACTGAAACTCAAAGAAAAAGGACTGATCAAGGCAATAGGCATGTCCACTAAAACCGTCGATGGAGGGCTTAAAGCTGTTGAAGTTTCCGATGTGGTGATGGTCACTTACAATCCTTCCAGCACTGCAGATGAAGTGGTAATCAATCGAGCAGAAAAACTCGGAAAGGGCGTACTAATAAAAAAGGCGCTCAATAGTGGTCATGTTAACGATACCGCTATGAGCGTTGATGATTGTATTCGTTTTGCGCTACATCCGAACGGAGTATCCAGTGTCATTCTCGGCACCATCGATGAAGGTCATTTACGCCAGAACGCGGCCGCACTGCAATAAATCTAAAAGAGCCAAAACGCAACACCCTATTCCTACTCTTCGCAGCTTAAGGAAAGTCTTTCACTAAGTGTTTCTAATATGCGATTTCATTTTCTGTGATTGCCAATAAGTAATCCAATTATTTTATTTTGCTGCAATTTTCTTATAATACAAAAATATTTTATAATTAATCAGGTTGTCGATGTTCGCACCAGGTCGCAGTGAATAAGTAATTATCAATTCATTCGGTTAGTAACATAACTTACAAAATCCTCAGCATGCACACAGGCATTTTGATACACGATAAAAAAATTGTTGACTGTATATAAGAAGAAGTTTCTCAGGAACTAAGTATTTTTTGAGGAAGAGCTACGCATTACCGGCCGAAGAATCCGCATAAGAAATTATAGCGTTTAATGCATTTTTTGGCATGACTTAGTTGACTATTGTCTTTCCAATATCAAGAATATTTTATTCAATACCTTCTAGTCACTTACTGTTTTCATTTTTTCCATTATCGCTGATGTCGAACAGTCGTCTAGAAATTCGAGAGCCTGAACACTGCCACCATAGGATTCCACTAATTCTCCGCCAACTACTTGATCGATTGTGTAATCGCCGCCTTTGACTAGAATTTCTGGCTGAATGGCTTCGAGTAAAACTTCCGGCGTATCTTCAGCAAAACTAACTACCCAATCTACGGCCTCGAGACCTGCGAGGACAGCCATGCGTCTGTCTACGGGATTAATTGGGCGACCCGCCCCTTTTAATCGAGTAACTGAATCATCATCATTGATTGCAACGACTAATCGATCGCCCAATTTCTTAGCTTCTGCTAAATAGCCAACGTGGCCAGCATGAATAATGTCAAAACACCCATTGGTAAAGACAATTTTTTCTCCATGGGCTTTTGCATCCTGTACGGCAAAATGTAATTGTTTTGCACTCATCACGCCTCGACCTGAATTTTCTTCAATGAGAATAGCCCGTCGCATTTCTGGTCCGCTAATAGCCGCTGTACCTAATTTCCCGACAACGAGCCCACCTGCTAAATTAGCAATAGCAGTTGAATCGGCTAAATTTTCACCAGCGGCCAAGGCTGCAGCAAGAACGGATATGACTGTGTCTCCAGCACCCGTCACATCAAATACTTCCTGTGCTCTGGCCGGAAAATGTAATTCTGCTGAGTCAGGTCGAATTAAAGTCATACCGTATTCGCCTCGAGTGATCAACAAAGCTTGCAGGTCGAGGTCGGTCAATAATTTTAAGCCCCGAGCAAGCAATTCATCTTCATTAGCACAGTGGCCCACTACTTCTTCAAACTCGATGAGATTCGGAGTGATCAAAGTTGCGCCACGGTATTTTTCAAAATTGGAGCCTTTCGGATCGACAACAATGGGAATATTACGCGCCCGGCCCAGAGCAATGATTTCTTCTATATCTTGCAAAGCACCTTTATCATAATCAGATAGAACCAGTACTTGTGCTGAATCAATAAGGCCGGCAATTTTTCCTACCAGGCCATCAACATCTTTTTTATCGAATTTTTGTTCAAAGTCGAGACGGATAAGTTGTTGATGCTGACTAATAACTCGGAGTTTTGTAATCGTTGGTTTATCTTCAGACTGCAGAAATTCGCAATAGACTCCTGCCGCTTTTAGCCGCGAAGCTAACTCTTCTCCGGTGTCATCTTTTCCAACCAACCCAACCAGAGTGGCTGCGCTTCCCAGTGCTGCAATATTGAGAGCAACGTTGCCGGCACCACCGGGCCGGTCTTCTTTATTTTCGACTCGCACCACTGCTACAGGCGCCTCAGGAGACACACGAGATGCGGCTCCATGCCAATAGCGGTCCAGCATCACATCGCCAACAACGAGAAGTTTGGCTTGCTGGAATGAAGGCATCTCAAGTTTCATGATTTTCTGCTCTATTAGTTCATTGTTTTGCTTCGATTGACTATGCCATTAAAACCACTGGAGCAGCCGGGAATAGCCAAAAATCTAGGCCGAAGATAATACCACATGGGTGTCATACAGTCTTAAGGGCGCATAATTGCGCAAAAATGGAGATTTAAATATATTATGGGAAATATTTTTGCTTATTGCTCGGGTTTCATGCCCAAGGTGGATATTTATTCCTTTTTATAACCAATTTTCAAAGGCATTATGGGGAAATGAGAATGATTAGGACATTTGCTACACTACTCCATCTCTTAACAATGAGTTTAAAGCTAATTATTCATGCTCCGACGTCGATCTAGCTATTACCGTGCGTGACTCTACCCACACTAGCATCCCTCTTGGGCAATACAAAAGCCCCCGTTACTGGCCAACCTGGATAAACCTGGCAGTTATGTGGATTGCCGCCCATCTGCCTTACTTCCTGCAGATTAAAGCGGGGCAGTTATTGGGTATCCTCGCCTATTACTTCGCCAGAGATCGCCATCATGTTTGCGAGGTAAATCTGCGGCTTTGTTTTCCTGACCTGAACGAAAAAGCTTTAAAGCAATTGGTGAAGAAAACTTTCGAATCCAACGGCATCGGGCTTATCGAAATTTCCATAGCCTGGTACCGCAACCCAGAGGACTATAGAGAACGAGTAACAGTAGATGGCTTGGAGAACTTGAATAAAGCTCTAAGTCTTGGCCGTGGAGTTCTACTGCTAGGGGCCCATTACAGTACTCTGGAACTCGGAGGATTCTTCTTAAGTCTTTATCATGAGATGGATGCTACCTATCGCCCAAACGATAATCCTTTGTTTCAAGCCGCAATGCTGAATGGGCGTACTCGCCATCACCGAGGTGTATTCGAACGGAGCGATGTACGCTCTGCCTTGCGAAGCTTAAGGACCGGAAGAATACTTTGGTACGCCCCGGATCAAGACTACGGTGCAAAACACTCAGTGTTTGTCCCATTCTTCGGAGTACCCGCTGCAACGATTACGGCCACAAGTCGTTTTGCCCAGGTTAATAACTCTGCAGTGGTGCTTTTTAGTCATTATCGTAAAGAGGACAACTCAGGTTATCATCTTAACTTCAGCCCAATATTGGAAAACTACCCAAGCGGCGATGACGTAGCAGATGCCACCAGAATAAATTTACTGATTGAAGAATCCATCCGCAAGCAACCTGATCAGTACTTATGGCTTCACAAGCGATTTAAAACTCAAGCGGCAGGCAAATCCGCAAGACCTTACTAAAACTAACTAGGATTATCGTGTCTCAATTTAATTGGCGCCAACTAGATATACGAATTTATGCGGTGTGTGCCAGCTTAATGATATCTCTGTTTACGATTTTTATTCCCGATACGCTTAATGATGATGCCTATGTATATATTCGGACGGCGGGTATAGCCCTCGATGACGGAATTGCCGCTGCCTTTCAACATTATTCCTGGGCCACATACTCTTTATTAATTGCCACTGTCAGTCAGGTCGGCCTAGACCTCTTCAGTGCAGCTTTTATAATTAACGGCCTCTTTTATGCTCTGTTGGTTTATGCCTTTGTCAGTATTATTTCTGAGATTGACAACTCGAGATTAACACTGACTTTTGCCGCTATCTGTGTTTTGGTTTATCCGCAGTTAAATGAGTATCGATATTTAATTATTCGCGATATAGGCTTTTGGGCTCTAACTCTTTTTTCAGTTTGGCTATTTATTCGCCATAGAAAAACTCGAAAATTTAAATTTGCTTTTGGGTGTTGTTCTGTATTAATCCTTGCAGCTTTTTTCCGTGCAGAAGCCGCCGCTTTTTTATTTCTTATCCCATTCACTGTGTTACTAGATAAACAGAAAAACAATAAAGCAAAAAAACAAATATTTGTGCACTTAATGGCAACCGCGATAGGCTTTTCTATGATTGCGATATTGCTATTAGCGCTAATTGGGTTTGATATACCAAGCCTCTTTGTTGAGTTTGTTTCTGTATACGAACCCTTCGTTGCTAGCACTTTTAGCCCTAACGAACTTGAATTGTCTGCCCTCAGCACATTGCTGTTTGGGGAATATGCTGCAGCATATTCCGCAGAATACATCAGTATTTTTATGGCAACTGGTCTACTCGCGATACTCTTCGCAAATGTGTTCAATGCTATTGGTGGACCTTATTTCTTCGTTCTTGTCTATGGGGCGATTTTCAAGAAAATCAAAATTGATCGCGATCTTGCTAATGCCGTATTGGGATACATATTAATAAATCTTGTAATCTTGTTTTTATTTCTTTTTATCACTCGATACTTAACTAGTCGTTATGCCATGATGATCTGTTTACTAGTGGCATTAGCTGTACCTCTGATTCTTAGCGAACTCTACCGGCAGGCACTCGAAAAGAAACAGTCACTAGTAACGGCTGCATTGGTTTTATTTCTCAGCTATTGCGCCGCAGATGCATACTATAGCTTCGGTGATTCTAAGAGCTTTGTTTTTGATTCTATTGATTGGATAGCTGATAGTTCAGACAAATCGAGGCGAGTTATTACCAATAATCATGCTATCGCTTACTATTCAGGGCGAGTGGAAAATTATGATTCGGTATTAAAATTTCTTACCCAAGACCAATTATTAAATGCAGTTGAAGAAGATCTAATCGTAATTGAAATGAATCATGAAATGACTCGGCTGGTAGAAAGCGATTTGATCGCACCCAATCTAAAATTCGAAATCGCATTCCCTGATAACGAAGATCGGCGTGTATCTGTCTATAGCCGTATTCAACTTTAGCAAAATTACCAGTTCTTCGGCTCTTCTTTTTTCGTCACTAGTATATCTTCAAGTATAAGAAACTTTAAGTCTGTCCCCATAAACATGGAGAGTGCGTCCGCTGGCGTGCAAACAAGAGCCTCTCCTGGCCGACACAAGGCGGTATTGATCAACAAACCGTGACCTGATAATTTTTGGAAGCACTTTAGTAGGCCATATAGATCGGGATTATTCTCTTGTTTTACGACCTGTGCGCGTGTAGATCCATCAATATACCTTAAGGCCGGGTAATCTTCTTTGGCCTTGTTACTCAACAAAGAAGAAATACTCATATACTCATCTTCCTGTTGTTCAACAATTCCATCGGCTACGCTGTCGAGCATACAGGGAGAGAAAGGCCTCCAACTCTCACGAAATTTAACTTGCTGATTCAGAGCCTCTCCGATATTCGGAATAGTGGGATTCGCCAGAATAGATCGATTTCCTAAAGCTCGGGGACCAAACTCCATTCGGCCTCGAAAACAAGCCACAATTTCGCCCCGCTGTAGCAACTCCGCTGCTTTTTGTTGAGGATTATCGAGAAGTTCCCATTGCGGTTTCTCTCGATGCACTTTGCAAGCACCAACGCAATCATCCATAGAGTAAGAAGGCCCTAAAAACATATTATTCGGAGATTTTATTGCAGCCCCCGTTTTTCGAATAGCATAAGCTGCAGCACCTATTGCAGTTCCAGAGTCACTACAAGCTGGTGATACAATCAATTCCTTAACCATCTCCATAGATGCAAGGCGCCGATTGAGCCGAATATTCATCGACCCGGTGCCGGCAACAGCCAAGCGACCTGACTCCTTCAAGACATCAGAGAGATAGTGCTCTATCAATCCTTCCGCAATATCCTCATAAAGTTTTTGAATCGCTGCTGCGTAATGTACGTAGGGGTCATCGACAAGATTCCCGACCCGGCGCGGCCCCAACATGTCGACTAATTTCTTGCTGAAATAGTGACCTTTAGATTTTGCCTTATATCTTCTAAGTCCAACGGTACCGATCAGTTGGTTATTAACCTTGAAATTTTTACCGGTAAAGTGCGCCAGAGAACTCAAGTCGTATTTCTCTGGATCACCGAATGGAGCTATACCCATTACTTTGAATTCACCATCAAGAATTTCAAATCCAAGATAATCTGTTAACGCTGCATACATGCCGCAAAGAGAATCAGGATTATAAAATTCCTTTATGCGTACAATTTTTCCTTTGTGCCCGTAACCAAGAAAGATCGTAGAATATTCCCCTTTCGAATCCAAACAGAAGATTGCTGTCTTTTGATCAGTTTCATTTAAGTGATAGCAACTGCTCGCATGGGCTAACTGATGCTGAACAGGAACTAACTCGATACTTTGTAGAGGAATGTTGAGTTTTTGAAGTAAGCTGTTTAATTCATGGATGTAACGGCGGTAACGACGATTGCCATTAAACAAGCTATCGATGCTGCGATCTGGAGCGTACCAGTGGCGATAAGCGTAATGCCAGCGGGCTTTGCTAAATAAAGAGATAGGCGCGTAAGGAATTGCAACACGATTGACTTGGGAGGGTGATACACCGGCAATTTGCATGCAATGACGTGCTGAAAGATAAGCTTGCTCTTCTTTTGCGTGCTTCCTCCGCAACAGCCTCTCTTCTTCAACAGCGGCCACCAACTCATTGTCAATAAACAAAGCTGCTGAAGGATCATGTCCTATCGCGCCTGCAAGTCCAAGAGTGATCGTAGCCATATGATTAGCCGGATGGTGAAGTATCAATATCTACAAATAACCGATTTACTAATGGTTCTAATTTGCTCCCAATCCAGTTTTTCCTAAATCGCACCATATCCCTGGAAAATAGAACCATGAACTTCTGTCTAGATTTATGCCGTTGCATCGCATCGAGATCGAGCACATAGAGTTTGCCTCCAGAATAAATAAAATTTGAAGCTTTCATATCTCCATGATTTATCTGGTACTTTTTCATGATCTGAAAAACGTCTGTGAATTCTTGCAGAATTTTCTCAGCCTCGGGGCTTTCAGCGCTATCTTGCAGTTGCTCCAATACCGTGTTGCCTTCTATTTTTTCGCAAAGAATATAGGCTCTACTTCTGAAAACCCACAAGAATCGCTCCTCCATGAAGAGAAAAGCATGAGGTGTTGCCAAACCCAACATCTCCAACATTGCGGCATTGCGCCACGAATAGTGCGCTCGGCTAGGTTGAAGACTGCGTTTGAGTCCATGCCAGAATCCCTTGATGTTATAGCGCTTGAGCATAAATTCCTTGTTGTTAATACGTACCGATGCAACGGTAGAGGTATTCCCTTTTTTGACCAATTGTCCTTCATCGATATATTCGTTTGGCTTGTTAATGAAGGACTCGATTTCTTCAGAATGAATAGATCGGTTATAAATGACGAATCTATTTCCATTCTGGACACACCGATTTGCAGTAGTGGAACGATAGAGCTTACGTTCATAATGGTCGAGTCGGGTAACACGAGCGTCGGTAACCTTCTCTTTAAGTGAAGCAATATCAAGCTGCACACTTAGATCTGAGTTGCTTTGGTAATGCTCAACTGCTTGTTCGAGATGGTCGTCTGTAGCTATTGGAAACTGTGCAAAGAACATTGCCAGGTTTTTCATCCGAGTACGCTCATCCAAAACACCCATGGTTGATTCTATTTCACTGCCATCTAGTAAATATATACAGCCATCAGACATCATAAAATTATCTAAATGTATGTCTTCTTGCCATACCCCGGCACGATGACATTCTGCGATTTTGCTTGTTGCTGTCTGCAATATATCTAATTGTTCAGCGTCTGTGCTTGCCTTATCAAACATTGCTGCAAGGCTAGCTCCACGCTGAAGGTAATCAATAATCAACACACCTGCAGCAATATCAGTGGTAGTTGTTTGATGAATTATGTCCGGAGTTTGGATTGAGGATTGTCTAAGTAAATTGACACCTTTGATATCCTTTAATAGATTACGTTTCCAATGCCCAGGCTGGAAAAATAATTTTAGAATTACGAGCTCGTCTTTCCACCGGGTAACAGCAACTAAGCGCTTTCCGGGAACAATTCGGAGGATGGTTTCAATCTTTAACTCTATTCCACCCTGATCTTTTGCGATACTAAGACGAAATGGGGTTGGAATGTGGCGGCCCATTGCGATTAGATTCGTACAGGTAAAAAGATTCATCTCACTTAACTCGAAGGTCCTAATTTTTGATACATTGCATTAGCTCTTTTCTGGACTGACAACCAAAAGCGATTCCTTGTTACTAGACATTCACGCAGACTCGTCTGATCATAATGCTGCATAAAACGAAACAAATCTCGTTGAGTCAACCCTATATCCATTGCTGAATAGTATAGCCCAGACACATCTTTAATCATCCAGCGCGGGGCCAAATTCTTCTTGATAAGCGCTCGATGGAGATCTATCAGCGATAGTTTCAAACTTTCTTCTTGATCGTGTCGAAGAAAATGACACAAATAAAAATCTCTGTGACAAATTCCATTGGCATGCAATTTACGAGCAATGGTGGCAACCGCGATAACTAGTTCTAGCTTCATTCTAAATTGTGGCTTTTCCACTGGCCAAGTCTTGCAAACATCTTCCAAGCTTGATGTCTGGATCAGATCTTCAGTGACAATAAATGAACTCCGGTTTGCAGGGTTCCAACCACGTTCAGCAAATGCGACTGCTGTCATTGTGGCTAACCCTAATTCTTTCAAGCAATTAATTGCCCGCCACTCATTGCGAGCTCCCAACACCGGCATACGAAATTGGACTAAGTTCTTAAATATTTCTAACCAACCAACACCAGAATGAACCTTTGCAAAAAAACTTTTACCACCGAGATCAAATTGAAAGGTCTTACGCCCCGCTACATAGCGATAGATTCTTCCTTCGATTGCAGACACTGCCGCAAACGGATCCTTTCCCAGCCAATTCTTTTTGAATTCGTTATTGAGATAAAGCTTATTCATTACAACTCACTGCCTTGGATAGAAGGTTCTGCTTGGCTTTGAGTGCGAATTAGCTGCTCGATGAAATTTGTTGCATCCTCGGGAAGCGCAAAGAGTTTTTCGTTCTCTCCGTATTTACGACCGTTCTGAGACCAACTCGCTGAGTCCAGGTTTTGCAACATACTGGAAAGTTTTTGATTAAGATCTTCTTGATCGAACGGCTCACCACACACCTCTCCAGATCCCGCCTCCTCAATATGGAATGAATAACCACAGGTAGCCGTTGTCAGAACCGGCAATCCCGCAATAGTTGCCTCCAACAACACGTACCCGGCGCTCTCCATATAGGCAGGATGCAATAGCAGGTCAGCACCAGCAAGAAATCTAGGAATATCGTTCCGGCCAAGTAATATCGAAAAGCGATCATCGACGTTTAGCTGTTTCGCCAGCTTCAGATAACGATCTGGTTTGTCCTGTCCAATCAGCAGAAAGCGCGAACTATTACGGATAGAATCTGGCAGAGAAGCGAATGCTTTCAGGGAGCGATCAACACCTTTCACTTTAAAGCCTGAACCGATCTGTAGAATTAAGTGCTCATTCTCAGCGAGATCAAACTCCTCTCGAAACTGTTTCCGCGTGGCATCATTTTCTGAATTTGGTATACGATCGCGATCAATCCCTGGTGGAACTAAGTGCAGCCTTGCGCCACAATTGGCGTAGTGGGCCGAAAACGCAGTGCGCTGTTGTGGAGAAAGGATCATTACTTCCGTTCGACTAACATCTCCAAATACTTCTTCTTCATATTTTTTAAAATGCCTGTACCTGCTGGTGTAACGATAATAAAAGCTACGCTGGTTTTCTGCTTTATCTGCAAAACAAGGATCAGCCGCAAAGTAGAGATCGAGCAGCGGCATTTTGTTAAAACCAATGGTCAGTTGAGTAGGCCGCTTTTTCAACGCAATAGCGACCCATTCTGTGAATCGTTGATAAAGTTTAATCTTGGTAAATGCCTGCACGGGAGCTTTGAAGAGGTTAACCCCCTCAGGAATACCTCCTTGCCAATGAATCGTATAAACATCGATTTCATGACCACGCTTAAGACACTCAGAAACAATTCGATGAAAGTCTCTCTGCTGACCCCCGTAAGGAAAATAAGAATAAATGAGAAAACTCAATTTCATGGCCGTCTACTGATTTTCTACAAGTTTCTCAAACTGCTGCCATACAGTTTCAGGTTTTTGCGTCGCGAAACAAGGAGGCGTAACTGCAAAGGATTGATTTCGAAATTCATCGGTAACCCCGGGCCCAAAGTAGCCGCAAATCTTCCTGACACAGGGAGCGCAATTGAGATTTGAATTAAGATGTAACTGATTTCGTCCAAAAGTACCTGATAGGCCAGGGTCGGTCGGACCATAGAGAGAAACCGCTGGTTTTGCTAAAGCAGCCGCCATATGTCCTAGCCCAGTATCAACGGCGATGACACCCTGAGACTGTTGAATATGACTTGCTAACCCCGAAAGAGATTGCTTATCGAGCACAACTACATTGTCATTATCAAGACCGATAAAGTTCGCTCGCTGCCGTTCGATTGAGTTTCCCCAGGGAAGATTAACTCTATAGCCTGCTTTAGTTGCAATATGTGCGAGATGGCGCCAATAATACTCAGGCCAATGTTTTGTGTCCCACGTAGTGCCATGGAGAAAAACTACAGATTTTTGATCACTGGATTCAATTTTCCCTTTGATTCGACTTACGTCAATTCCATAATCAATATGATCTTTGTCATATTCATAGCTCAATGCTCTGGCAAATAGCTGTCTGATTCTATCAACAGCATGCACCGTCCATGGGACTGAATAAACTTTGTTATAAAAGAGTGTCGCCATAGGCTCCCGGATTGTTCGATTACTTAGACCAATTGTTAATCCTTTGGATAAGCGACTAACCATTCCGCTTTTGATCAAGCCCTGAGCGTCTATCACCAGATCATAGTGGACCCCCTGCAGAGAACGTTTGAAAGACCTAAATTCATGATTCAGATAGGTTTTTACAATATTTCTTCGCCACCGGCGAATTGCAATGGGAATTACATTTTCTACCGCAGGATGCCAACTGGGCACTTCAACAAAATTTTCTTCAACGACCCAGTCAAATACCAAATTTCTATGTGCGCGCTGTGCATCAGTTACAGCTGGCAGGGTATGAATGATGTCTCCTAGTGAAGACACTTTAACAATGAGCACTCGCAATTCTTGTTAATCCTTTAGTTTGAGAAAATCAGCACTACTAAGGCTCTATTAGTCCCCGAGCTGCATCTAGAACACGGCTTGGCTCCAAATCTTTAAGACAGCGGAGATGGCCATAAGGGCACTCCCGCTTGAAACAGGGACGACATTCAATATCAGTGAACATCAATTTTACCCTGTCTGCTAGCGGAGGGGTAAATTCTGGTGACGTCGAACCATAAATGGCGATAATTGACTTATCAAGTGCTGCCCCAATGTGCATCAAGCCGGAATCATTTGATATTACAGCATCTGCGACTGACATGAGATCAATTGCCTCGGCGAGGCTGGTTTTACCTGTTAAGTCGTTAACCTCACTGGCACTAGCCCTAGGTATAAATTCCAAGAGGTCCTGGGCAGCGGGAGAGTCATTGGTGGAGCCGAAAACCCATACTCGCCAGCCCTCGGAAATCAACTGTGCACACACCGCTCCATAGTGCTCAACCGGCCACTGCTTCGCCTTGCCAAACTCTGCGCCCGGGCATATGGCGACAGTTCGCGGCCCTTTACTCAACCGAAAGCGCTCCAACACTTTATCTACATTCTCATGGTTTATCGAAAGCCTTGGCCTGGGGATGTTCTCTGGGGGGTTTTTAGAAACTGGATGAGCGAGACCAACAAAACGATCTACCATTCTCGGAAAAGCTTGTTTGTCGAGAGCGCGACAATCTGTTAATAGCAGATTACGCCACTCCCCTCGCCAAGCGGTTCGATTACGGATTTTTGCATGATAGGGGATCAATGCCGACTTTAAGGAATTAGGCAGAACAATCGAAGAGGTAAATCCGCTCGAGCGGAGCGATTTACCGATTGCCCGGCGTTCGGCCCATTTCAATTCTCCATGGGCTATGGAAATATCGATACCCTCATCAACTTCGGGCATACGATCCAATAGGGGCCTGGTCCAGGGTGGTGCTATCACAGAAATTGAGCTGTTAGGGTTTTGCTGCTTTAACGATATAAAGAGAGATTGAGCCATCACCATGTCACCCACCCATGATGGCCCTACTATCAGAACCTTTTCATTTTTTTGTTTGTTCATAGTGTAAGTGGGCAAATGCCTGCCGAATTCAGTTCGAGGCAACTTTACTCAATTAGCTTAATCCAGTCGCCTTCATCAGGACTCCCGGAAGGATAGTAGCCATTCAGCAAGCGTAGCGTTTCTTCTGGGTAATTCACAATCTTGCTGGTCTTGGCTACCACCGCAAAATCAAAAAATTCGCTAGCTTGAACATATTTCAATTTTAATTCTGAGCCAGAATGGGTCTCGCCATTCTGTATCGCTCTGAAAGATCGAATAGAATCTAAAAGTAAGGCGTCTATATCATCTTTTATATTTGTATTATCTATCTCGCCACGGATTATAAAAACTCGCGGCCCATAATAAATAGCAGCGACTCGCTCAGTTTTACCCGTTTCAGGATTAACCGCAGTTCCGGTATGGCCAATCAGTCGGAACTGTTCTAATCGCTCGGACTTCTGCAGGCTGGGGATTCCCATATTATCTCTAATAAAGATACGTGGCTCTATATTGTCTTGAAGTCGCTGAACCTCGACTTTTATTCGGCCAACACCTACAGATGCAGCCGCAACGGTTGTAGTGGTTTCAGACAATTCCCATTCATCTGGGAATACCAATGTATAATCAAGTAACGGCTGATAATATCGATTGCGTGTCTCTTGAGTTTGCGAGCCTGCACTCGCTCCAACAATCAGGCCGTTCATATTAGTTCTAAATTTTCGGTTATCTGTTTCAGTAATCTGAATTTCTTCTAATTCTCCAACTGCTGCTATTGCTTCTTGAAGACGGGTATCATTGCGCGGATGCGTTGCAAACAAGCCATGATAACTTTGCGCACCATTAGAAATACGCCGATTAAAATCTTCCTGGTTTTTAAGCACCGTTACGACTTGGATTACAGCTTGTGGGTCGTAACCAGCACTCACTAAATATTCTGCGCCGAGACTATCAGCTTCTAACTCATGCTCACGACCAAAACCGCTTAAGCCAGTTTGTGCCCAGATTGAAGCCACTTCACTTATCTGAGACCCAACGTAGCCACTCCCGGTTGCCACAGCCGTAACAAAACCGCCCACACTCGCAGCGCCTCGAGCCAGAGCCCCTCTCGCTTGTTGCTGCACAGCATGGCGAGCGGTAATGTGGCCAATCTCATGGGCAAGTACCGCTGCTAATTCGGCCTCCGAATTCATAAAAGTCAACAACCCGCGGTTTACATAAACGTAGCCGCCCGGCAACGCGAAAGCATTAATATCGGGGCTATCAATGATATGAAATTGATATTCAAGATTAGGCCGATGGCTTACATTCGCTACCTTCTCGCCTACTTCTCTTACATATTGCAAAAGCTCCTCGTCTTCAAATAAACGCTGGCTGCTGAGTACTTTCTCGTGTTCTTCCAGCCCAATTTCTTTCTCTTTATTCTCTGTCATGAGAACAAGATTGGGACCACCAGTGGCAGGATTTATCGCACAGGAATTAAGAATCGGTAGGCCTAAGAGAAGTAAACCAAATAAAATATTTTTCATGTTAAGTATTGAGTTTAGATTTTTAATTAAGTCGAGTATTTTCATGGTTCCACCTGTCATTCTTTACGGATCGCCAAATTCTTATTCAGTTACCAATTAAAAATTCTTTGAGTTGTGTGGCCAAACGACTACATGCGTTGGCTTCTACCCGAGCAATTAGCGGAATAGGTACAAAAAATGCGGGGATATATGATTGACCGGTAGCATCAGCATTTATTGTGCCGACTGAAGTTAATTCACCCACATCCCAAATTCTAGCGTCAAAGTTTGAGTCATCTTCCCAAGTACCAAAACCAAAGCAACCACCTCCGCCAGGGCCGATTGCGCAGGTTAAGCTTCCCGACCGACCTGATTGTACGGTCGAACCATCAACCCACACGATATAACGTATACCGAAATCATTCATCTTTTCAGCGATAACATCTTCTGCCATCAACCTTTCTAAATCTTGTGTGCGCAGGGGAGCAGTTCGGGGCTCAAACCACGGAAACATCGCGTCGACAAATTCCTGCTCAGGCACTACATTAATCGCGTTCTCCCCGCGATTCATTCCCTCGCCGACACAACTGATGAATTCAGAGCGAGTTTCATAATCACTAGCCTGTCGTCTACCAAGAATTACAACGGACTCATCACTCTCAATGCCTGTTTCGCCCTGGCGAAATTCATCAACAGTTGTGCTGGTACAGGAGACAAACAACGTCAACAAAATTGAAGCTGACAGTAGTCGAGTATGTTTCATAATTAAAAGATAGAGCTTCATACAAACCTCGGCATAGCGCTTTGATCTACAGATTACTTAACCAGGTTCGAACTTCAGGGACTTGGCCGAAACTGAGAGAAAAACTCGACGCCAAATCTCGTAATGCAACAATCGCCGCATCATTGATTGCTGCTTCGGTTGAGCGGAAAGTCTCAGCGGGAGTCTTTCCATAAGATGTCAGAACCCAATTTGCAATATAGTCACCTTCAGCGGTCAACAATCGCATGTTATATTTTATCCACACTTCATAAACATCAAGTTTCGTTTTTGCCGGCAACGCTAGTTGGAATTCCTCAATAGCAGGCGCAAAAATTGCATCGGCTCCAGTCGCTTGCACCTCCTCAATAGTATCGACGAACACTACTTCATCGAACATTGCTGGCAGAACTGCATTGAACAATTGAATATGGGAGCCGCCACTTTCAATATTGAATTCTTCTTCACCAGTTTCGGTGTACTCCATGAAAGAAAATTCACGGAGGGCGTCATCATAGATGACTGCCACAAATATGGGTAATTTGGCTATATTAGGAGTCGGAAAGCTGCCATCGATAACGACATTGCTTACACCACAGCTCACGATAATCAACATCATTAGCGCCACGCCACAATTTTTCCATTTTTTAGTGTTCATTCTACATATGTTCCGCAATTTATTTTATTTCTAAGCCTTTACATTACTATTGTTTAAGGCCCAACCGGTAGTGTTTCGAGTCTTACTGATAATCGTTGAGACCAACAAATGTACCACCATTTCGAGATGTCATCTCTCGCATTAAAGTGGAATATCGGTAAACACTCTGATGAAACCTCTGGGGACCAGCAAATATGGTGGGAAAGCCGATTCCATGTATTCTCACCAAACGATCTCCATTTTCATCTTCGACATTAATTCGGTCAATTGTTCGAAGCACGTCTTGAATAGACCCGCCAGGTTGGAAATCATCACCAAGAACGTAAATACTTATTTTTTTATCTGGCGCGTAGAAGGTATTAATTGCCCTCGTTACCCCTTCAACCGGACTGCTGTTGCTGTAAGGGTTCCAACTACGTAGGGTAGACATAATCTGAGTCCGCCGACCAGGGGTATCAGGTATCCACTCCCCTCTGTATGAATCGAACATGTAATCACCCATGTCATTCATTACTTGTATGCCCTTAACTTCAGGATAAACATTAAGCGTGTCATCAATAATACCAAGCATTTTGCTCCAACTTGGATTGTTAAACATGCTACCGGAGGTGTCTATTACAAAAATTATATATTCGCTATCAACTGGAATACCACCAATAGCGTTGTTCTCAGGTGCTGCGCTGTTCGCTAGCAGACGCTGCATCTCGTCGGTCATGGACTGCTGCGCCAAAGATAATCGACCTATCTCATCAGTGGTTTCATCAGAGAGTTGACTGGATGTTTGGTATTCACCCTGAATGTCCGTGAGGTCACGGCGAAGGCGGGCAATACGGTCTTTCATTGCCGAAAGTTGCTCGTGTTTCGCATTCAAATCTCGATTATAAATTGTGGTTTCACCACGGATAGCAAAGAGTTGTTCCTGTAATTCTACAATACTCCCTTCTGGATCAGGCACATCCACATATTCTATAGTTATTGGTGCTGCGGATTTTGTAATCATTAGAAGAATGATCATCGCACCAAAGCCACAGGCGGCAACGTCCAAGAAGGACACGGAAAATGAATCTGCTTCTCTATTCTTACGCTTCATAATTTATGGCCAATCAGAAGACGGTGTTAAATAGGATCCCCGAGAGAATTGTGCCAGCTCCCAAAAAGCCGCTGAAGCACTGGGGTCGCCCTCCAATGGCATTAGTACAATGTTTATAGGCACACCCCGCGGAAGCTCTTCTACCGCTTCAGCATAGAGGTCCATACGCTCAGAAGGAGTCACCAGAGAATTTGACGAACCACGATCACTGAGAGTTGGCAGGCCATCGGTAATGAGGAAAATATTATCAGGTGGCGGAGACATATTTGCTGCTGCTCTAAATATTCGCTCCATATTAGTTCCATTATTGGGCACGATACGTTTCACCGACTCGATGGCTTGGTTTAGTTGATCTCTATCTGCCACTTCAAGCCATCGCCCCTCAGTACCTGGAATCACTGCCTCGTAGCCAGTATTAAAATTCAAAATCTGGTATCTGCTAGTAACTGGGAGTTGTGTGCTAATCCAATCTACAGTTTGGACAACGCGTTGCCATTTAGGTGCTTCCCGCTTCCTTTCGTCAGACATATTGCGGGTTCTAATAATGTTTACGATGGTGCTATCCAGCATACTGGCGGAGCTATCTACGAGCACCAAAATCCGCTGCCCTCCAAGGTAAAGCCCGGAAAGATACTGGCGGTTACCGTCTCCGAGAAACTGTCGCACACTATTGCCATCTTGTTCAAATGCACTAGCCTGAAGCCGCTGTAGCTCTTCTTCCAGTGCTCGTACGTCAGCTCGAAGTTTTTCGATGCTCTCTTCGGTAGCCAGACTGGAATTTTCCAATGCGGCTAACTCCTGCAGAAATGTATCTAGTTGCTGTTGGATCTGCCTGGCCAGTCCCTCGGCGGTGACCACGTCAAAATCTACGTCCGATAAAGTATTGCGCAGCTGCACCAAGCCAAGCTGACCTTGGTCTATCTCTTCCTGGAGAAGATTAATTTCTGCTGTTAATTCAGGATTACTCACTACATCTGCGACCGTGCTGGTGTGATCCAAAATTAAGAAAATCAAAATAACAGCACCAAAACCGCAAAACATGACATCCAAAAATGCCAAGCTAATTGGGTTCATTTTGCGACGATCAGATTTCTTACTAGGCATTGCTTACCTGTATCAACTGAATGTCTTCTGCATTCTCCGCGAATTTAACTCTGTCGCCGAGACCTAATTTTTGCTTTCCACTAACTTTCTTTTTGTTTAAGTAAAATTCCTGACTACCACTGTCTAAATACAAATCTCCATCACTACTTTCCATGTGGCCTAATTGTTCTGGTAGTTCATCCAAAGACAGGACCAATGCATTTCCCCCGTCACCATTAAAAATTACATTATTCTTGATCTGCAGCTTTTCCACTGCTATCGCTCTATTGGAATACAATGCATGGGTTGGGTTTGTCTCTACACTCTCTTCGATTCCTGTTTTAACTCGATCGGCACCTTTATTTATCGCCACGCTTGTTTGAACTGATTCTTTGCTTGATTCGAGTTCCAAAACATCAGTGTCAGTATTTCCAGAACTGGTCTTGTCCAGGGGAAGAGTATTAACCAAATGAATTGAGTGCGCGTCAGCAAGGATGTGTTGCTGACTTTCCAAACAGGCTGAATTAATAGTCTCTGCATCCAGTATGTGTAGGTTGTTTGATTGTTTCAACGAAGAAACAAATCCTGGAAGTGCCGCAAGAGCGTTACTAACTAGCAGCTGAGTGTTTTTCTCTGTCGCCAACGCATCAATTTGTTGATTAATTTTTTTGTAATAGTCGCCCAAGTTGTTTACCAAACTTTCCCGAGGCATTTTTGCAGTATGAACTGCACTACCAGTATTTAGTTCCATCAACAAACTATTCTTGTTTTCATTATCTCTCTGTAGCCAACTTGGTAACGCGTTGTAAAGAAGCTGTTCTGAGTCGGCATTGTGTTGAGGATTGAATCGACATTGTTGTATAAATAGATCGGTAGTTACCTGCATTAGCAAGTCCATAAAATTCTGAGAACCAACACCTGGAACCTGGATAACAGATTCTGTAGTTAGAGCTGAATCACTAATGGTTAATTTAGTGAGGAGAACTTGATGCAGCTGAATGTCGACATAGATTAACGAATGAGAATTTGCCACAGATACAGCTGCTGCCAGGGCTGAGTCAACTACCCCCAGTGGGGTAAAGGGGCATTGTTTTGCTAGACCTAAAAGAATTGCTAATTGCTGCCGAGTGAAATTCCCTGGCACAGCAAAAATTACATCCCCATCGATATTTGCTTTTTCAGCGAGATGCATGAGGTGTGCGTAAGCGATATCAGCAAAATGTCGAATGCCATTGCCATGTGAAAGTGGCTCCATACTCAACTCATGCCAATACTTGTTGTAGCTGTCGGTTGGCTGCAGTCGTGCCTGCTGCTCGGCTGCCTCACCCAACTGCAAGCCGGTTCCTGCGGTTAGTGCAAAGCCTGGGCTTTGCAGCAGTAGTCCGCTGTCGTCGCCAACCTTGATAGCGCTATCGTTTAGCTCTATAACTTTTAGACTCATAAATGACCAACCCTTTCAGGAACTTGCAAGTGTCTTACCATTTTTTCATCGCAGTAATGTTGACAATCAAGCACCAGGCGGTCCTGTAATAGCTGTAGTTGATGGAGCAGAAACATCAATAAGATACTCACTAATAAGGCGACCCAAGTAGAGTTGAATGCCACACCAAGACTAACGGTGACGCCAACAATATCCCCGCTCACTGCTTGATACGCTTGACCCAAGGCTGTACCAATCCCGCGCACCGTTCCAAGAAATCCTATAGAAGGAATAGCCCAAGCGATATAACGCACGATAGTCAATTCGGTTTCCATACGATCGGCTTCTATTTCGCAAGTGTCTTTCACTGTCGTTGAAACATCCTGAATATTTCGTGTTGTCTGAAATCGATGCAAGCCTCCAAGAATAGCTCGGGGCAGTAGATAAGCTTTTTCTTTCTCCGGCAATGCCTGAACTGGTCGCGCATAGTTACGCGAATCCTCCGGCAATATACTCATTCCGTCAGATACTTGTATTAAGGTCCTTTCAAGCAAGGCTCGTTCACGAAGAACCTGTTGTGTTTTCATGCCTATAATGGCCATAGCCCAGAGCAAGAGTATGATACAAAACTCTTGCTCCATATCTCGGAGAATAATATACACCGATCGTTCCGGTTCAAAATTCTCATCGGTCTGCTGCAGCAAATTCTGCTGCTCCTGTATCAAATCTGCATTCGGTCTAATCACCGCGACATAGGCTGCATGCACGACTATTATCGCAGTTACTAATGCTGCAATTTGATATAGAGCTTCCGACATCAAACCTTCTTTCATGAATATTTCCTTGCTACTAATTCTATTGTTTCTTTTGTTCTATCGACCTTTCAAATCTATTAATCTCTCTAAATGTCTACCGGAAAAGAAACACCAAGGTCCTGTGAAATTTCTTCAGTTGGTATAAATCGGCGGCGAGATTGCTCTTGGTCATCTTCAACTTCGGCCAAAATTAGGTCTTCTCCTTCACCAATTGCTGCACTACTTTGATCTTCACCATCTGTGCTTTCCTGTTCACCTTTTGCAGCCTCAGCAAGCAATGAAGGCTGCTGTTGCTGTGGATCGTTTTCCGCAGCAACGGTCAATCGAAGAAAAAATATTGTGGTAATTGGGAAAATTAATAACAAAATAAGTGTACGCATATTCATAATTCTCAAATGTCTTCTAGATATCGAGCCACGCGAAAACCAACATCGTCTCGCGGCTCTTCGCCAAAATCTCTAAACGATAGACGCAATTCTGTAAGTGAACCATGAGCCCAACTGGAACCGCGAATCGTGTGAAATTGGCCCAGCTCTGGCCCCAGAGGGTCGATTTCTGTGCCTATTGATCCGACGGAGCCATAATAGTCATGCACCCACTCGGCTACATTTCCTGCCATGTCGTAAACTTCATAATAATTTGCATCGAATGATTCAATCGGCGAAGAGGCAAAATAGCCATCATTATAACCAAACATTATTTCGCCGAGGTAATGTTGCACAGTGATGTCAGCAAAGTTACCTGCATTCTCTGGAGGTGGTAATGTGCCCCCCCAAGGATATTTGAGTTGTGAGCCGCTCCCATCTGTTCGAGCAATCCATGCCCACTCCGCCTCACTGGGAAGTCGATAACCGATGGAGTTCTGATTGAAACCAGAAATTTCCTCTCCTTCTACATCGTAAAACGGCTCAAGTGATTCTTGCTCGCTAAGCCAATTGCAATACAGAGCTGCTTGGGTCCAACTGATTTGCACGACCGGTTGTGCTTCGTTATCTAGCGTCGTTCCTTCAATCGTACCTGAAGAATGTTCACCGTCGAATAACCGATACTGCGAGTTACTCACTTCTGCGGTACTTATATAGAATGGTTTTTCTAGCCGTATTTCACGCAGGTTTTCATTTGGTCTCCTGCCTGCTTCTCTGCGAGAGGCGCCCATTGTGTAATCACCACCATAGAACAACTTCAGAGTCTGACCACCGGCGCTGCTAATAATTGGTAGGATTTGATCAATCCTTGCTTGCTCCAGTGATTTTAGTGAAACCTGTATTACCTGGTCCAATCCAGGGCGCGAGGTGAAATCATCGGTATAGGGCACGAAACCGTCTTTGCGGATTTCAATTTTCTGGCTCGCAGCCATTAGTTCGATGGTTTGATTTGCTAACCCTTTAAACTCGCCGTTCACATACAGCTCAGCGTCCGCAGGTTCAACAACTACGCTAACACTGGTAAGTATTGGATCGAGAACAATCGACATTTCTTTTTCTTGATTTGGTTCTGTGCGAATAGAACTCTTTCCTGAGTGATAGCCATTCTTAAAAAACGTGAGCTCATGATTAATGTCTGGCGCCAGAGCAACTTCAAGAGGAGTCAGTCCTTGAAATTCACCACCAATTGTGACACTTGCAGCGCTAGGATCTGAACGCAGAAGCACTAGTCCGTCAGCTGGAATTAGATCAACTTGAGGCACTGCGAAATCTTGACCGGCGTAAATATCAAAATCCTCCTGCCAGGCTTTATGTCCTGCCAGTTTGATCATGATATCTCGATTCCCCTGAATTAATTCCGCATTCAATGGCGTAGTGCCGACTAATGCACCATCAATTAAAACATCTGCACCACTCGGAGATGTGATTAAGCTAACTACGGCCCAAGCTGGTTCCAAGACTGCTTGGTAGCGCTGCTCTACCCTACGGCCTTCGATCTCTATGGTTTCGCTGTAATCCAGATAACGATCTCTTGAAAACGTAAGTTGGTGTTCGCCTGGTTCCACCGGGATATCTATTAAGGGTGTTAAACCAAAATCTACGCTGTCTATTTGTACCCGCGCATCTTCCATATTCAACGTGACAAATGAAACCATCCCAGGTAATTTTCGCATAGTGAAAGGATGAATTTGAGCTTGCTCGGCACCGACTAATAATTGAGTTGCCATGTCGTGGTAGCCTTCGTTGCGCAAAGTTAAATCGTAGTTGCCAGAACGAATGAGATAGCGCTGACCTAATTGGAAAGCAGGGCCTCCCACAATTTGTATTTCAGCAGTTATCGGGTCAATCTCAAGCGATACTGATCGCGCAGTTAATACGAAAAAAGCCGCTATACCACTAATAGCCGCGAAGACAAACATAACTGCGTGAATCCAGCGAAAATTAAATGCGGCTTTAGACCCTTTCCCATCATGAGGGGTAAAGTCGATAGGGATTATGGGGTTAGTTAGCCCGCTAAGAGAATTAATATCTTCGTTGTTTGCCATGCTGTCACTGCCTTCTAGTGGCAACAATGCGTTCTTCACATTGCACAACGACTGAATCAGGTGTTTGTCCGAAGCCTACTGTAAACTCTTCTCGAACCTCTCGATAACCAATGCGTTTTCCGACGGCAACATATCGCCCTGGCTTTAGAGAAATCGAACGCTGTTCGAATGTTCCCATGGTACCGATACGCAATAATGTGACATCGGTTAAGCTGTCTGAAACTAGATTAATATCAATCTCAACTTGTGAGCTTTCAAGTAGTGCTTCCAGCATGTTTAATTGGTTTTTTAAGCGAAATCCAGGTTGATCAATCGCTCTTCCAGTGTAATAAACATCTAAAGTTTGTTGAAAAACATCGTCCGCTGAAAAACGCTCCGGATTCTCAACAGCATCCACAAGTAGCCGATCCAATTGCGCCCGTTTACTCGCATTGTCACGACCATTGATCGCAAAAATTAAATTTTCATCAATAAGTAAAACGTTTACATATTCGGCAACAGCTTCCTGCCAGCGCTCAGCTGCCTCGGCTTCATTGATTAATTCTTGCAGTGCATTAATCTCGGCGTTGGCTAGATCGTTTTCGGTTTGAGTAATTGCAGCCAACGCTTGGTCTTCATTTATACGTAATGTGGCAGCTCGTTGAAATTCTGCAATGGCTTGGTCCGGGTCATCGGCCTCAAGAAACGCATAACCAATTGACATAATACCGACAAACTCATTCTCTAAAATCTGAGCAGCAACCGTTAAAAGTTTTTCCTGGGCCTGCTCGTTGTACTCATCTAGGTCTGCTATCTGTTGATATTGTGTTTCCGCTTTTTCCAGCTCGCCGTCTTCGAAGAAATCATCTGCTGAGGTAAAGAGCTGGGTTACTTCATCCAAGGTCTGTGCTCTCCGCAGGCCAATTTTTGCTTCTTCATTTTCCGGATCCAGGAGTATTGCCAAGGCATATTTTCCCTCTGCCAGAGTGGAATTTACCTCCAGCAAGGCTTTATCTGCATCAATCATGGTCTGCGCAAGAACCGTAGAAATGGAATCAATCAGCTCAGTTAAACCGACAAGACCCATAGAATAAGATTCCCGTGCGAGAACAAAATCTTGGGCGCGATAGTATTCATCGCCGATACTTGCCTGCTCTAGAGCAATGCTGTAGTCAGAGTCTCCCCAATCAGATACTTGCTGTGCCTCCAGTTTTTCTTGCCTTTGCAATAATTCTGCTAGCACGTCCTGTGCATTTTTCCGCTGCAATGAGCGCTGAGCTTCTTCAAAAGGAGAAATGGTTGTAGAGGGATCAACTTGCTCTGCCGCTGGCTGACGTTCCGCAACTTCGACGCGACGCTCCAGAGGTAATTCGTATTCAGTTACTAAAACGGGAAGAACAAAGATAACAAACAGCGCGGCAACAAATAGACTTCCTAAACCAATCCAGACAATCACCGGTGGCTTATTAGATTGCAGTTTCGCTGGTTGACTTGAAAATAATGGACTTTCATTGAGATCAAAATCAACGGGCTCTATCTTATCAATATCTTTGTCTGACATATAAATTTCTACTATAGAGAATTAAAACTTCGACGAAGAATATACTCTCTAAATTTTCTATCTTTACAGCTCACTTGCCATACCAATATTTTCTGCATAAAGATCGGCTAAGATTTCTCGCCATTGGCCATACTGTTCTTCAACTGAACCGGTGAGAGTAATCGTGCGATCTTCGAGATTGATAACTTGAGGGGCTACTGCATTTTCTAAAGACTGACCAAGTTCTTCTAGAGCTTCCTGGTGAATCTTAGCTTCTGCTTGTTTATCGAATCCACTTTTAATTAGATAAGCACCCGCACTCGCAGCAATTGCGCCACCCGCTTGTGTAGCATAATTGCCACTGCTACTGGTCGCTGCTGCCAAACCGCCAACGACGGCAGCAGTACCGGCAATAAATCTTCGACGAGCTGAATCTCTAAGTTCTCGTAATTCGATTGTTTCAAAATAACTTTGCTCTCTCCAAGAATCATAAGGCACGCGCATTTGTCGTACATAGGTCGCATAATAGTCTTGTACCGTATCAATAAACATAAAATCTCTTTCGCGAATATCCCGCACGCGATCAAGCAATGGATCAGTATCAGCCGGTAGTGACACTATTCGATAGTTACCTCGTCGATCCTGAGTCAGATACTGATCAAATAATTCGATTGAGAATCGCTGGGCAAACAAAATTTCTGAGATAGTTCGAATTTCAGTAATCTGCCCATCTGTCATGTTTTGCTGTCGGTAAACCAACAAATCATTGGCGATGTTGTTATAGATAACTTGGAAGGGGTCGTTCTGCTGCCGCTGGGTTGAGTCATAGCTAAACTGACTGATGACTTCACTGTAAACTTTGGTATACCAAGCACGGCCGGTGGCATCAGAAACATTGACACGAATGCTCATCGATTCACCGTTGGACTGAAGAATAGTTCCTTTTACTAATACATCCATGGGGCTGGAAGTGTTCGGCATCAGGCGAACGATTCCCCAGTTGCCAGAACGCTGAAGTGTTTCAGCCGTTAGATAAGGTGCGTAACGAGATTCTGCAATTCGAATCTCGTGATTCGTAGTCTCTTCTTCATTTCGTTTGATCTCGTCGATACCGGGATCAAAAGTAAAAACCCCTACATCGAGAAGTAAATCCTCGGGAACATCCTGACTATCAGAGACGATTGGTACGTAGCTTGTCGATTTAACAGTATGAGTTGCACAAGCACTGAAAAAAGTCGCAACTATCATAGCCAACATCGCGATACCAAACTGCTTAAAATATTGGGTCCTCATTGGTCCTCACCTATGCCTGTATAGTTTCTGTACTCGTCCCAGAGCGCCTCACGCAATACTGGATCAGGCTCGCTCGTCGCGGCCTCTCTAAGTTGTCTTGCTACTACATCATCATCTCTGCCACCGGGTATATCTTCCGGTGGTGGAAAATTCTCCGGTGGGGGCGACGACGGAGCCCCACTGCTAATGGTTGGCATTGATTGCGCAACCCCAGCTGGAGCCCCTGCATCTTCCAATGTCTGCGGTTGATCTGCGGGGCTTCCACCACCGCCTCCACTAGCCCCGCCAATGGCAACACTGCCTGCAGCATTGCTTTCGTTCTGCGCACGTTCCCGTTCACTCAGTATAAAGCCATCAAATGCTTCATAGCCTTTTCGAAGTCGTTCATCGAGCACCGCTGCTCTCTCAGCAGCTGTCATCGCACCAGTATCTTGGCTAGTATTTCCAGACCTTGCGCCACTTAATACCCCAGAAGGCAATGTATCAAGGCTGTAATCCCCACTTGGCGCCGGTAAACTGTTGCCAGAAGATCTTGGTGCCCCACTACCTAAGTCTGCAGATGAACCATCTCGATTGCCATTTTCCACAGACTGCTGATCATCAGGGAAGCGGGATTGAGTTCCTGAATTCCGGCTTGGGCTGTCGCCTGCATTGTCCTGGTTTGAGTTACCTTGCTGGGAACCTGCTGACTGGGGAGCACCACCGGCCTGTGAGCGAGATTGAGATTCCTGCCCTGAACTTTGACCAACACTGGGGCTAGAGCTCGAACCTCCGGGCTGACTGCCACTCCCATTCGTGGACGCAGAACTGGCAGGGCTGGAACCTTGTTGTTGGCGGCCCTGTGCTGCGCCTGGTATTGCAGGCATTGCACTACTGGAGCTCTGACTACCACGGCTCGGAGAACCGCTTGACTGGGAACTTTGTGACGATTGCGAACTTCTTGAGCCCTGAGACTGGGAACTCGATGAACTCTGCTGAGAACTCGAAGAGCTTGAAGATGAGCTGGATGAAGGGCTCGGAGGCACTGGCGTACCGCTACTTGACGAGCTTTGAGATGTGGACTGGCAAGCCAGTAAAGCGGCACTCACACTCACAATTAAAAGTAATCGTACAAATGTTTTTGGCGTCTTAAACATAGCGTTATACCGGTCCAAAAATGCAATTCCTGATAGATTGAAGTGCTGCGTTTAGATGCACTTTTTATGGATTTTAGCGTACTTATCACGTTTTTACCGCAAGATAGGGACAAGACTACTAGTTGCGACGACTGCGAATATTAGCAATCTAGCAAAATACTTTTGCTGAACTATAAGGGAAGCAATGCGCATTCTCTTTCTAAATCTATACGAATTAAGTTCGCATTCCCGGCATCTAATTAGTGATAATTTTAAAAGTTGCGCGATGTAGTTCATAGCCCCTTAACCTTGGCTCAATAGCAGATTAGACTACGCATCGATCGTACATCTTCGTCCTTACAATTAGTACCAATACCGAAAACGAAACTGCAGGTTATCTGATCTTACTCTTTTTCCATCTTTCAACACCGGGCGAAAATGCGAATCCCTCAATACCCGGCGGACCTGCAACAATTGGCTTCGATTCGCATCGGTCTCTTCACTGAGAAGTCTAATATCACGAACCACCCCATTTTCGGTAACGTCAAAAGCAAAGTCCGCAGAATCAAAATTTAATTCCGCACCGTCATTCAAGGCGGCATTTCTCGCAACTAGTTCACCTATCTCACTGGCAAAAGTAGGTAGTGACTTTACCTGGCCGAAAAGTTGTTGAATTAATTCTGCGCCATTTTCCTGCTGTGACAGTAAATCCCAAGCTTCCTGATAATTCGTGGCCGCAGCTTGGCGATAGCGAAACATTAGGTGCCAGTCCCCTAAGTTAGTAACCGCTTCGGCAAATTCATAGGTACTGTCCGGAGCTGTTGAATAATATGTCGCTATTTCTGTGAGCGCGTCTTTACCAGCGTTAAAGCCGCGAGGACGTGAGCCCCCCCGCTGATTCAGAGATAAGCGTAGCCTTTCCAAATCTTCTACATACCGAGACTGGCTTGCTTCGACAGCGAGGTCTGGATTTAAGGAAACCAAATAGGCGGAGTTTGCGATGCTAAGTAAAAAATCCACGAATCGTTCATCATTCTTACCAAAGTGTTTAATAACCATGCGAGCCCCGGTGAGAAAGAGCATTTGCGCAGCGGCTAGCCTGACACCAAGAGCATTGCCGTAGCCAATATGAAAGGCTTGAATATTCCAATGGCCTAATCTATCCAACTCCGAAATCATTCTCGGATCATCTAAGCCATAGGCTTTCTGATGAACATAAAACAGATAGTTATAAAATAAATCTGTTTTCCCCCAGTCCCCCACTGCCATGTGGCTTTCAATTAGACCCTCGATTAGCGGAATTTGTTCGGCTGTATGCAGCCCAGAATTAATTCGATTCACATGGATCGCACGATCGAACGAATTGATGGCTTCGAGGTGCTGGCCCTGTTGCTGTTGTAAATTTGCCAGCGAAGCTAATAGCTCAACTAATCCGACATCCCAAACACCATTACCAGATTCGAGTTCAGTAACTGAATTGCTGTAAAGGTCAATCGATGCCATCCTGGCCCCGAACTCTGAATCGTCCTCTGGATTGCTGGGCTGGAAAGGCAGAGCCAACTGAGGTTCAGCATCGGGCTGCAGCAGTAATGGTGTTTCAACATACAACACTGCTGGCCGCGTCTGAGTTGCAACCTCGCTCTCAACCGCTGTAGTGTCAGAGGGGTCACTTTGCTGCGCCCATGCCCCACCATTGGCTAATAGCATGGCGGCCACTATCCCGAAGGATCTAATATTTGAGGGCCTAGTATTTATAGTGCAGTTACCCGTTAGTTAGTATGCGATTCAAACATTGACCTAGGACCAGCCTCACATTTGATGAAGTTTTCCTTATTCACTTTGTTTTGTCTGCGTTGACCGGCCTTTCTTGCTCTGCCTGCTTTACTTTGCTCAATCAAAGAACGAGATGCCCGTAAAATCGAGCGCTCAGTTATATCACCTGCCAATTTGGTGTGTAAACAATCCTGCCCCAATTATAACCGAAAGGTAATTTCTTACACGCTCTTCGAAGCTGTGTCATGCGCTTAAAATCCCAATAGCAAGTAATCGGAGCTAAACCGCAGAAGTCTATTCGAAAGATTGCGCTGGTATTATTCGGCGGAAAATTTTTCTAACAATAAATTTCCCAACGAATCGATACTGACAGACCATGAAGGAGCAATATAAGTAGTGGCGGAATACTCACTAATTATTGCTGGCCCGACTATCTTCCGACCCTTCTCTAAGTCGCTCCTACTCAATATTAATACTTCCTCTGCACAACCATAGATCTTGCCTGTCTCTGAATTATTACAACTGTTTCCAGCCTGATGTGGCGGCAGCTTGACCTCAATGCTCTTAGCTTGCGCATGAACCCGAATATTCACCAGCTCCGTATCAAGATTTAATGCGTAACCGTACCGTTTTTCATGCAGAGCATGGAATGCAGCTATAGCACTCCCGATAGTTTTCCATTCCACATTAAGGGTATACGTCTGACCTATGTAACGCAGATCAGCTGATAAGTGGAGTGACAGATTACTAACGGATATTCCCTCCACTGATAGTTGTTCCCTAGCCAACTTTGCCAACTGTGCAAATTCCTCTTCTATGCTAGCAATATTTCCTTTGGCCCATCCCGTACCCATAAGCTTTGTACTTATTGTTTTAGAAAACTGCCGACCTTTTTTTGCTACAACCATGCCCAGCGCAGATAGCACTCCTCCATGAATGGGCACGATAGCTCGATTCATTTGCATTGCTTCGGCTAGATCACAAACATGAAGACCACCTGCTCCACCAAAACTAATAAGTTCGAATTCATTAGGATCGTAACCACGGTTTACCGAAATCAATCGCAAAACCCCGGCCATATGCTCATTTACAATTTGCACAATTCCTAAAGCGGTCTCTTCAACAGAGAGATCAATTTTCTCGGCAAGTTTTAATATTGCATTTCTCGCATGACTTAAACTTAACTGAAGACCTCCTGCGAAAACGGCTCCAGGCAAGAGCCTGCCCAGCACCAAATTTGCATCAGTGACAGTAGCTTCGTCTCCGCCATGGTTATAACAAGCTGGACCTGGCTCAGCACCTGCGGACTTGGGACCAACTTGCAACATACCGCCATCATCAACATAGGCAATTGATCCGCCGCCAGCGCCGATTGTATGCATGTCAACCATAGGAACTGCGATGGGATAGCTGGCAATTCTTCCTTCGTTAGTCGTACTTATCTCGCCATCTAAAAGTGACACGTCAGTAGAGGTGCCTCCCATATCAAAACTTAGTAATTTTGTCCGCCCAGTTTGAACTCCTAAATAATGCACCGCGGTAAGACCACCGGCGGGGCCAGACAGCAACAAATTGACCGCCCGTTCAGCTGCTGTACTCGCAGAAATTGTTTCCCCTGAAGATTGCATAATTTGTAGCGAGCAATTAGAAATCTGACTCTGCAATCGTGAAAGATAACCGCTAATAACAGGCCCAAGCGACGCATTTAGCCAGGTCGCGATTCCTCTTTCATATTCCTTATACTCCGGTAAAACCGCTGAAGATCGGCTCACGAAGAGAGTCGGATCGGCGGTTTTAATGGCGTGGTAAATTCTCTTTTCGAAGCTGTCATCGAGGAATGAGAACAATAAATTAATAGCGACAGCTGCTGGCTTCAGCTGCTGAATCTGCTTTACTAGAGTATCTAGCTCAGTAGCATCAAAGGAATTTAAAACCGAACCGTCAGCGGCAAGCCTGCCATCGATCTCAAGACAGAGAGTAGGATCAACCGGCGGCGGAGCGGGTTCAAATTCCAGTTGATACAAACTTGGCCGGGTTTGTCGCGCCAACTGAAGTAAGTCAGCAAATCCTTTATTGGTAACGAAGATAGTCTTGGCGACCTTGCCCTCGAGCACCGCATTAGTCGCAACTGTGGAGCCATGGATAATACTTAAGTCTCCTGCAGCCACTTCTTGCTCTAATTGCAAGTCTCGAATCCCATCGAGTATGGCTTGCTCAGGCGCCGAGGGTGTTGAAAGCGACTTATGGATTCGAAGCGATATTGACGTACCAATTTCGATTAAAACGAAATCAGTAAAAGTGCCACCTGCATCAATGCCTAAAATTTTTATCGAGGACAAGTTAACTTCTTCAAGAATAATGAGAAAGAGAATGATTATAAAGTAATTCTGCAGATCGACTAGTAAGCTGAACATTAATCGCGGAGAATCCTTATTAAGCATTGTTTGAATCAACATCCTTTCTAATTAAAAAGTGGATTAACTGTTGCCTGAACTCCCTGAAGTTGAAACTATCCGTCGCGGAATACTCCCTCATATAAAAGGGAAAAAGGTATCCCGCGTTTTAGTTCGACAAAAACAATTAAGGTGGCCAATACCTTTATCCCTGAGTAAAGAATTACCAACACAACGAATATTGGCGGTTCGACGGCGCGGAAAATACCTGTTAATTGAATCTGAAAATGGCAATCTGCTTATTCATCTCGGAATGTCAGGTAGTCTCCGTATCCTAAAAAAACAAATCCCACCGGCTAAACATGATCACTTAGATATTTTATTCGACGACAACTCACTGCTGCGTTATACAGATCCTCGTCGATTTGGCTGCATACTTTGGCAACATGACAACTTCGAAAGTCACCCGCTGATAAAGTCCATGGGTCCTGAACCGCTCGAAGATGGATTCAATGGCGGCCATCTTTATAAGCAGAGCAGAGGACGAAAAGCTCCGATAAAAACATTTATTATGGATGGAAAGATAGTTGTCGGTGTGGGAAACATTTATGCCAATGAATCACTGTTCATGGCAGGTATTAGTCCGAAGCGTGCAGCGGGGAAAATTTCTTTATTGAGTTACGAAGAATTGGCTTGTTGCATTAAGAAAATTTTAGCGACTGCGATTGGGGTTGGAGGAACAACTCTAAAAGATTTTACTAATAGCGAGGGTGAACCAGGTTATTTTAAACAAGCTTTGCAGGTCTATGGTCGTGGCGGGAAACAATGTAAGGGCTGCAAACAAGAGTTAACAGAAATTAGACTTGGCCAACGCAGCACAGTGTACTGCAAGAATTGTCAGAAATAGTACACGATTGTAAATTGAGGCCTTTTATTCTTCAGACATAGATATCGCTACTAACGGGTGTACAAACTTGGATATATCGCCACCGTAAGAGGCTATTTCTCTTACCAAAGTTGAAGAGATGTAGGACAAGTGCTCAGCAGGCGCCAAGAAGACCGTCTCTATATTCGGTGCTAATACTCGGTTCATCCCCACTAATTGAAATTCATACTCAAAGTCAGCAACAGTACGCAAGCCCCGCAGAATAATATTGGCATCACATTTTTTTACAAAGTCAGTCAACAAAGTATCAAATGGCCTTACTTCGACATTGTCTATGTGTGCCAGCACTTCTGTGGCCAACTCCACGCGTCGTTCATTTGGTAAGGTATTGTTCTTTTGCCGGCTGGTACCGACTGCAACGATAATTTGATCAAACAAATGGGACGCTCGCTCTACCAAATCTGTGTGCCCATTGGTTATTGGGTTGAAAGTTCCTGGGTATACTGCGATTTTCATATTCGTTGTGCCCCTTAATTGCCTGCATTCTAGCTAATTGACCTTAGTTGCTCAATCGGCAGAGTTGCCTATCTGCTCAACACTGATTTAAGACTCAATAAATCGGAGAATTCTATGTTCAAGCCAATTCTCAGCTGAGCCACAAATAAAGCCTACATGGCCACCTTTTGCACTCAGGTCCATAGAAACATTAGCGGGAAGTGACGCTATACTTGGTAGCGAGGATGCCGGTATTAGTGGATCATTCGCACTTTGAACTAGTAAAGTATCTGTTCTGATACTGCTTAAGAAGTTATTACTAGAACAGCGTTCATAATAGTCCTCTGCATCGACAAAACCATGTAAAGGGGCGGTTATCTTGTCATCGAATTCCCAGATGTTCGAAATCCCCGCCAAATTTCCTAATGATTCAATTCGTTCCAACTCTATGGAATTACCACTGGCCCTAAAATATTCACACTTCTTTTTGAATTCTAGTGAGAGTTTACGAACAAAATATTTTCCATAGACCTTACTCATACCACTCAACATTGCATGCGAGCAATGGGTTAAAGAGAACGGTGTCGAAACAGCCACTGCTTTTTTAATATTTTCCTGACGCTGACTCTCCCCTAAATATTTGAGTATTACATTGGCTCCTAGTGAGTATCCTACCAAAATAAAACTGTGCTCAGGATATTGTGACGATAATTGCGAATACACAGCACCGACGTCTTCAGAAATACCAGAATGGTAAGCCGTGGCTAGCCGGTTAAAGTCTCCACTACAACCTCTAAAATTCATTGCTACACTCGCAATTCCTTGTGAATTAAGTAGAGTTTGCAGGGTGGTGATGTAGGCGGATTGCGAACAGCCACAAAGGCCATGCAGAACAAGTACGATTGTTTTGTCATTAGATTTTTTCGGATCTATTTGGGCCGACCAATCTAGATCGATAAAATCTCCATCGGCGAGCTCGATGCGTTGGCGGCTTTGAGAAATTACTTTGGGCGAAGATATTCGTCTCCACAAAGTTTGACTGTGTCCGTCTCGCAACCACCAAGCTGGTTTAAACTGCTTATTAGAACTGTTTTTAATAGTACCGCTTGTCATTATTAATTGTTTTAACTTTCAAATAGATAAAAATACACCTCGCCTGCTCGTTTAGATTTGAGTTCATTCCATGAATCTGGAATCGATTCAAGCTTTAGTTGCCCCGGTGATTCCAAATATATCTTACTCTCGTTGTCTAAACAGCCACATTCCTCTAGCAATTTACAGTAAACATTCAAGCCACCTTCAGCAAATGGCGGGTCTAAAAATATAACTTCGAATTTCATTTCTGTGTCTTGTATATTTTTTAGATATTGTTCAGCACTTGTCTTATAACAATATGCATTTTCAATATTCAGCAAGGTCAGGTTTCTTTCTATTGATTTCGCCGCCTGCAAATTTTTCTCTACAAAAATCACACTGGTAGCACCTCGTGAGAGAGCTTCAAATCCGAGAGCACCGCTCCCGGCAAAAAGATCAAGGCAGTTCCCATTTGGTACGCTATCCTGCAACCAATTAAACAAAGTCTCTCGAATACGATCTGTAGTTGGCCTTAAGTCCGGTAGGTTTGGAAAATTGATCTTGCGACTTCTAAATTTCCCGGCGATTATTCGTACTGTATTTCGGTGAGCTGGCACTGCTATTTATTCCTAGCACTGAGATTTAGAAGTCGAATAATAAACCATAGAGCTACCGGGGCGGTATGTTAATTAAAATTCCCAACTAGAGAAGCCTGTGTCACCAAAAACCGACAAGTGGTAGCATAGTCAGAATAATAGTACAAATCCTAGAGAGTTTGTAAGCAATGTTCGGTTTTAGTAACAAAGATAAATCCGCGAGCCAAAGCAAAGAAAAAACTGAAGATACAGAGCTTAGTCCCGAATCCAAGTTAAACGCCATTGCGTCAGAAGAGGCGGAATTAGGCCTTTTTCCGCGTCTAAAACATAGCTTAAGTCGCACTCGTGGTCGTCTCAGCGAAGGCTTAACTGACTTGGTCTTAGGGGTGAAAAAAATTGATGACGACTTATTAGATGACGTGGAAGCTCAACTACTTTCTGCCGATGTTGGAATTGAAGCTACAGATCAAATAATTGCTAATCTAAAAAAACGACTGAGTCAAAAACAACTTTTTGATTCGGCAGAATTCATTCGCGCTCTTAAAATTGAGCTGCAAGAAATTCTCAAACCCTGTGATGTTCCATTGAAGATCAGCAATTCCGAAAAGCCATTTGTCATTCTTATAATTGGAGTTAACGGTGTTGGAAAAACAACGACAATAGGCAAGCTGGCCAAACGGTTTCAATCTCAGGGCCACAGCGTAATGTTAGCTGCTGGTGACACTTTTAGAGCTGCCGCTGTTGAACAACTGCAAGTTTGGGGAGAACGCAATAGCGTGCCCGTTGTTGCACAAACTAGCGGTGCGGACAGTGCCTCGGTAATTTTCGACGCCTATGAATCGGCAAAGGCCAGGAAATTAGACATTTTGGTTGCCGATACGGCAGGACGTTTACACACGAAAAACAATTTGATGAATGAGTTAGAGAAAATTGTCAGAGTACTTAAAAAACAAGATGACCGGCTGCCAGATGAGATTATCTTAGTCCTTGATGCCACCACTGGACAGAACGCCTTAAACCAAGCCGAAAGTTTTCATTCCACTGTCAATTTATCTGGGCTAATACTTACTAAACTTGATGGAACAGCAAAGGGCGGCGTCGTGTTTGCTCTTGCTAAGCGATTATCGTTGCCAATTCGATTCATCGGAATTGGTGAACAAGTTGACGACCTCCGCCCTTTTGACTCCCAACAATTTGTTGAAGCCCTTTTTTCAAAATGATTAAAATCAACAAATTGAGCAAACGTTATGGTGATGGCCAGGACGCACTTACCAATATTAATTTTGAAATTGGTAAAGGCGAAATGTCTTTTGTTACCGGTCATTCTGGAGCGGGAAAAAGCACTCTACTAAAACTAATTCTTGCCATCGAAAAACCCAGTGGTGGGGATCTTATTGTCAATGGTCTAAATTTAAATAAGCTTAGCCGGCGGGAAATTCCTTATCACCGCCGCAAAATTGGAACGGTTTTCCAAGACCATCAGCTACTTACTGACCGTACAGTTTTTGAAAATGTTTTACTTCCTTTAGAAATTTCGGGATTTCCAGTTGAAGATGCTAAAAGACGTGTTCGCGCGGCACTGGACAAAGTTGGTTTGCTGAAAAAAGAAAAAATATTCCCTGCTGCCTTATCTGGCGGCGAACAACAGCGAGTAGGAATTGCTCGTGCCGTCGTAAATCGGCCAAGTATAATTCTTGCAGATGAGCCCACAGGAAATTTAGATCCGAATCTTTCCGCAGAAGTAATGAAGGTTTTCGAACAGTTCAAAAATGTCGGTGTGAGCTTGTTGGTAGCAAGCCATGACACTAGCCTGATTAAGACGCTGAATTATCGAGTAATCCATCTCGACCATGGCCGAATGGTTAATGATATCGGAATTAGCAATGAATAAGGTCAAGGCAGCAAATCGACAAAACCAGGCGAGTCATCGTGGTAATGACGTTAGCGCACTGCAAATTCACCGCAAAATCGCCCTCGATAGTGCAAAACGATTAATTCTGAGCCCTCTCTCCAGCTTAATGACCATCGTGGTAATAGCGGTTTCCTTGCTACTCCCGGCGCTGTTATTTGGTTTAAATGAAAACCTACAATCGATTTTACTTGAGTTTCAAAACAGTGCTCGCATCACCCTCTTCCTGGATAACTCAGTTAGTGAATCCCAAGGGCAAAAAGTTAGTGATGACTTACTAACTGATAACACTATACAATCTGCTATCTATGTCTCGGCAACGAAGGCTTTAGAAGAATTTAGTCTGAGTTCAGGCTTGGGGGAAGTCTTGCGAAGCCTCAGCAGCAACCCTCTACCAGCGGCAGTAATTATAACTCCAGCAACACTAAATACGAGGGAGGTGAATGCCCTCTCGCAGCGCCTGGAAACAATTTCTGAAGTGGATTTCATTCAGCTTGATAGTCAGTGGATTAATCGACTGTCCGCACTTTCAGATTTGATCTCAATTGTAGGCCAACTACTCGCAGCGATTGTAATTACTGGACTATTTTTCATAATCGGCAACACGATCAAGCTCAGTATTGAAAATAGACGACAGGAAATTCAAGTAATAAAACTGGTCGGCGGCACCGATATTTATATTGCCCGACCTTTTCTCTATACTGGCTTACTCTTTGGCATACTCGGTGGAAGTGTGGCTGTATTCCTGCAACTTATTATTTTAATTATGCTTAATGGGTCTTTACAGGAACTAATACAGCTCTATAGCAGCAACTTCGAGCTACGAGGCTTCGGCTTCTTCAATAGCCTCTCCTTGGTAATAACTGGTGCGTTAGTCGGTTGGTTGGGGGCATTTTTAGCGAGTTTTCGCTATATTCGCGGTGTTAATCCTTAGATTTTTTAATATTTTGCTTAATTTCAGCAGTTTAGATGTTCTCCACAACAAAAGATTTTCGCCGATGGGGCTTGAAATTGCCACGTTCAGCCCCATTTATTTAGTTAACTCACGAAATTGCGCTCATAATATGTTGCATCGGGGTCTCAATTACAGCACTTAAGCCCAGTATCCATGCGTTTTGAATACCATATATGGTGAATTTAAAATTTGAGTGCTAAAATACTGTCTTATTGCACGTTACATTCAATTGCGGTGAAAATAAAAGAATGAGTATAGAAAAGAATTTACAAGTTTTCGACCCCACCACTCCGGGTCGCGATTTAACGGCTTACATGACTTCTGCGAACAGCATTGCGGTGCTGACACAGGAGCAAGAGCAGGAACTCGCGCGGCAATATTATTACGATGACAACGTTGACGCAGCCCGCCAACTGGTGCTTGCTCACTTACGTTTCGTCGTGCACATGGCAAAAACTTATTCTGGCTACGGATTATCTCAAGCGGATCTAATTCAAGAAGGTAATGTAGGATTGATGAAAGCAGTAAAACGCTTTAATCCTGAAGTTGGTGTGCGTTTAGTTTCTTTTGCTGTGCATTGGATCAAAGCAGAGATGCACGAATACATTCTCCGTAACTGGCGCATTGTAAAAGTCGCCACTACTAAGGCTCAGAGAAAATTATTTTTTAATCTGCGCAGCTCGAAGAAAAAATTGGGTTGGTTGAACAACGCAGAAACTCAAGCAGTGGCAGATGATCTGGGAGTGGATGCTAAGGTTGTACAGCAGATGGAAGGTCGCATGAGCGCTTATGACACTTCATTCGATGCTGATGCTGATGACACTGCTTATCGTGCGCCTGCTTTCTACTTGGAAGATCAGAATTCCGACTTGGCAAAACAAGTTTCAGACGCCGAATGGGAAGAAACGACCAATAACAGTTTACATACTGCCATGGCTGAACTTGATGATCGTAGCAAAGATATTTTGAATAGTCGCTGGCTAACCGATGGTAAGGCAACTCTGCATGAGCTTGCCGATAAATATGGTATTTCTGCGGAACGTATTCGACAGCTAGAGAAAAACGCGATGAATAAAATTAAGGCAAAAATGGAAGTTGCTGCCTGAAGCTAGCGTTAATCAAAAATGGCTCATAAAAAAGCCGCGAATTTCGCGGCTTTTTTATGCCCGAAATAGTTCACTTAGTAGTAAACTTGATTCCCGAATTCACCACATCCAAAATGTCACTATGTCCTACCCATTTCTAGTTTTCGCCAGTATCAACGGTTTTATTGCCGTAGCCTTAGGCGCTTTTGCCGCACATGGGCTGCAATCCAGACTGACCCCAGAGTTACTCAATACCTTTCAAACCGGGGTGCAGTACCAGATGTACCATGCGCTGGCTTTGTTTGGAGTTGGCTTGCTTATGGTAAATTCCCCAAATGCTATTTTACCTAAATACAGTGGCTATCTTTTCCTCATTGGCATAATTTTATTTTCTGGCAGTCTCTACGTGCTCAGCCTCACTGGTATACGTTGGTTAGGGGCAATAACACCCGTCGGTGGGCTGGCGCTTCTAGCTGCATGGGGATTGCTGTTTTGGTTTGCCGTAACGGGAACAGTTAAATAACCAGATATGGAGTTAGTATGTGATGGTATATTGATGAGCACTGCGATAGCGGAAACAACAAATCCGGTGCTTATGGCATCAGTCGTGAAAAAAGGGGTTGAGTTAGGGCGCGAGGCTTTTATTGCAGAGCATATGCCGCACAGGCACTACGGCAGCGCTTCATCTACAATCGGTAAAACCTTCTTTTAAGTAAGGCTAGCTGCAAGTTGATTCCCACAGACAACAAAAGACCGATTCGTAGCTATGTTATTCGCTCCGGCCGTCTGACAGATTCGCAACGCAAAGCCCTCAAAAGTCATTGGCAGGACCATGTCATTGAGTATGAAACGAAACTCATTGATATTGATACCGTATTCCCTGAGACAGGAAAGCTCATTATCGAAATCGGCTTTGGCATGGGCGACTCTTTGTTGACAATGGCGATCGAAAACCCTGATTCCAATTATATTGGCATCGAAGTTCACAAACCCGGCATCGGCAAATTGCTCCATGGCATAACGGAGCAAAAATTGACTAATCTGAAAATAGTCTGCCATGATGCTAAAGAAGTGATGCTCAACTGCTTTAAAGCCGCCACTATCGATAAGATTCAAATCTATTTTCCTGATCCATGGCCAAAAAAGCGCCACAATAAACGTCGAATAATTCAACCAGACTTTGTCGAATTATTAGAGCGACGTCTTAAACAAAATGGTTTGATTCATTTGGCCACAGACTGGGAAGCCTATGCGGAGCACATACTAGAAGTAATGGAATCATTTGAAGGTCTGCAGAACTATTGTGGAGATTCTAACTATTGGTTACAAGCAGATCGCCCTGGGACAAAATTTGAACGGCGAGGTCAGGAACTCGGCCACGGCGTTTGGGACCTACTCTTCGAGAAGTGCTAATCGAGCGATTCAAATTGCACAAGCTACAAAATCACTAAATTGCCTAAAACCAAAAACGATGTTCATGTTCTTTTAACCAGCCAATATAGTGTTCGTGGTTAGGACAAATAGATTCCACCAAATTCCAGAATCGCTTCGAATGATCCATGTGAACCAAATGACATACTTCGTGGGTAATCATGTAGTCGATAACGCTATAGGGTGCCATCATGATCAGCCAGTTGTATTGAATTACTCCCGCCGAAGTACAATGCCCCCATTTTGATTTGGTTTTCCGCAACTTTATTTCAGTAATTTTATGATCAACTCCAAGATGACGCGCTAAACCACGAGCTCTAGGAAGTAAGTATTCGCTAGCTTTATCTATGAGAAAATCTTCAACCTGGATTCTAGCTTTATCTGTCGTAAGCTTATGGCCCTGAACAATGAACTTATCACCATTGATCAATACTCGACTCTTGCGGCCTTCCTTAAACACCACGGTTAGCTCACGTGCTCGATAAAAAATCCGTGCCCCTTTTTCGATCCGCAGAGTCTCTTGATCCCTCACAGATTCTTCGAAGAGTCGCTTTTCAATCCATTCTTGGTTGGCGCTCACAAATTCCTGAACTTCAGCTTTAGACGCTCTTAGTGGGCACCTAACGACGACTTTCTTATGGGTGATATAGATAGCTAAAGTTTTGCGCTTACTGCGTAAAACCTCATAGCTTAATGCCAGCAGCCCTTGTCTACGGCTAGCACCAAAATTTAATGGGACAATTTTCGATCTTGTCATAACTATCCAGGTTTTCTGGCTATTAAACTGGCAATCGCTCTTTGCGGTTTTCTTCGAATCCCTTCAAAATAATATAAAGTTTCCCAGCCTAAGAAATGCTCGAGTAACTCATTTTTTGTTAACAAATAGTCCAGGTTTTTTGGCCTGCCAAATTGTTGCTGATCAATAGTAAAGGTTTGGTAAACGACTATTCCGCCGGGCTTTATACACTGTGTTATGTATGGAAACAATGGTCTATGCAAATAGTTAAAAACTAATACTCCATCAAATAATTTCCCCGCCAAAGGATTTGTATTTCCAAGCTCAAGATCAACGGTCCAGAATTCTGCCTTTAGGGTTTTCCCCATTACTTTTTCTGTTGGTTTTTCAACAAGCTTAGTTCGAACTTGCTCCAGAGATTCCTTATTACAATCGGCAAAAATTACCGGAATTCCATTCTCCAGCAAAAACAAGCCGTTCCTTCCGGAGCCACAAGCCAAGTCCAAAAACCCAAATTCATTATCCAGGCCTTTTAGCAGTGGAAGGTTTGCCACTACTAACTCGGCGGCGTTGTCATTTAAATGTGGCATGGATTATCAGTAATATAAAAACGAGCAAGCAAGTAGAGCATTGCGTAAAATAAGGCAAACCGGCGCGGCCTACAACAATTGAATTATCTTTGTTAGATAAGAAAACATATAGTCACAGGTCAGCCTATGCGGAATCGAGTTAGTCAATCCTGATATGAACAGTTCAAACAACAGGGATGAAATCTTTGCCGGGACAATGCTCCCGGGAGACTTCGTATTTGATGCTAAGGTAGCAAATGTTTTTGAGGACATGATTAATAGGTCTATACCTGGTTATAGCACCATCACTGCAATGATCGGAGTGCTAGCTGAGCGTTATTGTCAAGCGAACAGTACAATTTATGACCTGGGCTGCAGCCTTGGAGGAGCCAGCTTTGCGGTGTTAAATCGGATCCAACGTGAAGACATACAACTTATCGCTGTGGACAATTCTAAAGCCATGATTGAAAAGTTGAAAGAAACTGTGTCTGATAATATAAAGAACCCAAGGAATCTTAGTTGTCAATGTGAGGACATTCTCGATACGGATATATCTAATGCCTCGGTAGTCATCCTCAACTTTACTCTGCAGTTTGTTCCTGCCGAGCAAAGGACCGAACTACTTAAGAAAGTGTTTGCAGGAATGCGTGTAGGCGGAATACTTATTATTTCAGAGAAGATCACGTTTCCGGATAAAAAGCTGAATCAGCTTTTTATCGAGATGTACCATAGCTTTAAAGAAAATATGGGGTACAGCAAACTTGAGATAGCCCAAAAAAGAGCCGCTCTGGAGAACGTACTGCTTCCAGAAACTCTTGAAATCCATAAAACCCGTCTTACCGAGATCGGCTTTCGATCATTTGATGCTTGGTTTCAGTGTTTTAACTTCGCCTCCATGGTCGCGTTCAAATAATGGACTTCTCTTCTCTGCAATCATACCTCGAAGGGTCTAGCCTTGAAGTACTAAGCCCGACCCTACAAACCGAATACTTCGATCAACTTAAATTAGGTGATTTCCCTCGTTGGAGAGCTTTACTTACTCAACTACCGACTATTCAACCATCTATTCACAACTTCGATAGCACTATTTCGATAGGTCAGGCTAATGACGCTGATGAAGCCACACTCCAGCAGCTAAAATCTCAATTGCGAGAATTCATTCCGTGGCGCAAAGGACCTTTTGAGCTCTTTAATATTTCCATCGATACCGAATGGCGATGCGATTGGAAATGGGATCGACTCAAATCTCAAATCTCCCCTCTTGCCGGTCGCAAGGTGCTCGACGTTGGTTCAGGAAATGGCTACTACAGTCTCCGAATGTTGCAGGCTGGCGCCGAAAGAGTTATCGGCGTCGATCCCCATATAGCCTATGTTGTGCAGTTTTGGCTCATCAAACATTTCCTCAAGGACATTCCCGCAGATGTTCTACCGATAGCCCTGGAAGCCTTGCCGGAGAATTCTGCCTATTTTGATAGTGCTTTTTCCATGGGGGTTCTCTATCACCGCCGCTCCCCCATCAATCACCTTTTGCAACTAAAAAATTCTCTAAAGCCAGGGGGAGAATTGATTTTGGAAACTTTATTTGTAGATGGCGGAAAAGGTTATAGCCTTACACCCGAAAGTAGATACGCTCGTATGACAAACATATGGTTTATTCCGAGCATTCCTACATTAGAAAGTTGGTTAAGCCGTTGCGGATTCGTCGACATTCACGTAATCGATGAATCCACCACTTCAGTCGATGAACAGAGGAAAACCAACTGGATGCCTTTTGATTCTTTAGAAGACGCCCTGAGCAAGGAAAATCCTACTCAGACTATCGAAGGATTGCCCGCACCAAAAAGAGTCATAATGCTTGCTGCCCGCTCAAAACAAAGCCTCTAGCATCCAATTGAAGATATTGAAAGGGGTCAAGCCTCGCTTTATATTTTTTTATGCCTTTTCTGACACATTGCAATCGCAGTGACACACATTCAATTTAATATTCCAAGGTTTCTCTGACTGTAGAATTTCAATTTACAACTGAGTATTAAAGTTGACGTGCTGTAATTTATTGCGTTAACTACATGTCGCAATCATGATACTCCTGGAACCTTAGTGTCAGCTCTAATACTATTCGACCAATCCGAGTTATTTCTATTACACGATTCAAATTTATTGTGTTTAGTAATAAGAAGTTTAGAAACATATAATACCCACTAACAAAAATAGAGAGTAAGAAAATATGGCCAGACCTCTCCGCATAGAATATCCAGATGCCGTGTATCACGTATCTAACTTCGGCTTAGATTCACAACGCGCTTTTCCATCTGCCAAATATTTCGAAGCATTTCTTGCTGTGCTAGGCGAAACCTGCGCTCGCTTGAACGTTGAAGTACATGCTTATTGCTTGCTCAGAGATCAATATCATTTGGTCGTTAAAACACCTGAAGCTAACCTCAGCAGATTCATGCGGCAGGTTGATGGCCTGTATACTCAACAATATCAACGAATCAAGCGAAGCGATGGCTCCCTCTTTCGTGGCCGCTATAAGGCAGTACTAATTCAAGCTGACAAATACCTTTTACCTCTGTCCAGATTTATACACTCCAAAGTTAAAGCTTCGGAGGTCAATAGTTATCCCTGGACTAGTTACACATTTTTCACTCGTAAAGCCAAGCCTCCTGTATGGTTTAATCGTGACGAAACTCTCAAAAAGCTAAAATCTATCGCAGCAAAGCGCCCTGCGGCTTATAAAAAATTTGCCGGCCAAAGTGTCGATAAAGAGATCTCTCATTTCTATGGAAAGAAGAATCTTTCTTCCATTATGGGAGACGACAAATTTCGTAAAGCTGCACAAAAGAAACGCTCTGCTACTTCCACGAGAGGTGCTTCCAAGGGAGCGAATTCTAGGTGGCGCCCTTCGTGCAAACAAATTATTACTGCTGTAGCAAAACAATTTAAGGTTTCGGAAGCCAGCATCTACAAAGCAGCTCGTGGTCCAGGTTCGAAAAATGTGCCCCGCTGGGTTGCAATGTATTTGTGCCAAGAATTATCCGCCGTGACTCTGCAATCCATAGCGAAATTATTCAAACTAAAACGCTACGGCACAGTCTCCACAACAGTAGGTAAATTGAAGAAAGAATTTAAGGAGAACCCGAAGGCGCGTTCGGCTGCTGAGAAATTGGTGAAACAACTCAGCAAAGCAAAATAGAATTGGTATAGAAAACTGAAAACTTTTTAGCGACTTTATTTTCGATAAAATTTTCAGCTAAAAGAAAGCCGGCATACCTTAATAGGTACGCCGGCTTTCGTGTTTCTTACTGGTAGATTTACTTAATTTTTGATTCTTTGTAAATCACGTGCTTTCGAACAACGGGGTCAAATTTCTTGATCTCCATTTTGTCAGGCATAGTTCGCTTGTTTTTATCAGTAGTGTAGTAATGACCTGTCTTAGCGCTTGATACTAATTTTATCTTATCTCTCATAATCTATACCTACTTAATCTAGCTAATTCTGTACCGACTTAAACTCTAGCGCCGTTATTGCGAATATCAGCCAATACGGCATCAATGCCAAGTTTATCGATGATTCGCATTCCTTTAGTTGAAATACGGAGTTTCACAAAGCGTTTTTCCGACTCTACCCAAAATCGATGGCTGTGGATATTAGGAGAAAAACGACGTCGTGTTTTGTTATGTGCGTGAGAAACATTGTTTCCCGCAACTGGTTTCTTGCCAGTTACCATGCAAACCCTGGACATGTTGCTGCCTCGTTCTGTTGAGTTCTAATTTGGTTCCCCTAAGCTGAATCACTCGATTCAACTTAGAATTGAATTTGGGTCAAAAATGAGCTGCGTTTTATACCAGAACAATTTTGGAATAGCAAGGTAAACCGGTGCTGAAGCCAGCACGCCACGGTCGCTTCAGGCTTGAAGGCATTCTTAGTGCATACCTCTTCTGCAAATGATGCTATTTCATTGCGGCCGGCCACCAAATGATCTAAAACCCTCACGTCGATGGCTAGTAACGCGGATTCTAGCTTCCACGTGATTGCCAAGCCTACCTGACTCGATTCGGCCATAACTGAAGCGTGGTTATGGGCCAAAATTACCGCTGCGGCTATTAGAAAAAGACAGCGTTTGACTACTTCTCGAAGTTAAACAGCAGCGCTTTCGATAGTACTCTGAAACAATTATTGGTGCTTGAGTGCCTAGTGTTGATTGTCTAGGCGCAAGCAGATGAAGATTTCGTGTTCGTGATGTAGGGGTCAGGTTTTTAAGTACGAGCGGGTCTAAGCAGAACTATTCACCTGCATTAGCGGCATCGCCTTCTCTCGCAACATTGACAAAGAGGCTTCTTTTATAGATAAGAAGCGAGCAGCCTTTGCAGGTCAACTCCTTTGATCTCTGTCGATTCTCGGATATTCCCGTTTAATACCCCGCCCATGTTCCCAAATTGTAATAATGGGCGTGCTAGCTCCAATGCACACTGACCCAAACTGCCATTCTTTAAGAACAAGACAAGCGACCCTGCATCAAATAAGAGTTGTGGGACCAAATTGAGCAATTTCTCACAGGATCTTTCCGACTCCGGCAAGCCATTGGTTGCTATTAATAGTTTTCATTCTTCAACTCGCTGTCTTCTCTCCGACAGCCGGCCTCTATTTGGTTGTATCTTATTAGTAGATCAATCCCACCATTGTTCCAAAACTCGCCCAAATTGCGCATACTCAACCTAACTGCTAATCTAGCCATTCGGAAAAAGGCCTGTATTTACTGAGTTTCCATGTTAAGTCTCACTAACAAGCACATATTGCTGGGAATTACCGGCGGCATAGCAGCGTACAAATGCGCCGAGCTTGCTCGTCTTTTTGCTAAGGCTGGCGCAGAAGTACGAGTGGCCATGACTAAGGCTGCTGTCAAGTTCGTAACTCCGCTCACAATGCAGGCGCTAACTGGAAATCGAGTTTCCCTGAATTTGCTGGATACCGAAGCAGAAGCTGCCATGGGCCATATCGAATTGGCCCGCTGGGCAGACATTGTTCTTGTAGCTCCAGCCACTGCCGATTTTATTGCCCGGATTACCCACGGGGGGGCTGACGATATTCTTAGCGCTTTGATTCTGGCAACAGCAGCGCCTATTGCTATCGCCCCTGCCATGAATCAAGGCATGTGGTCAGACAGTGGCACCAAGGCGAATTTAGCAGTGCTGCGAGAACGGAATTACCATGTTTTCGGCCCCGTGGCAGGCGAACAAGCTTGTGGAGATTATGGAATGGGCCGGATGATGGAGCCTAAAGAGTTAGTAAAAAATTGTTCAGGATTATTTAAACTTGGATCTCTAGCAGGGACTAGCTTTCTAATTACTGGTGGACCAACGAGAGAAGCAATCGACCCCATACGATTTATTAGTAACCATAGTTCCGGAAAAATGGCCTACGCATTAGCCAGTGAAGCTGCAGCTGAAGGAGCAAGGGTAACTTTGGTTAGCGGGCCCGTGAACCTTCCCACTCCTGAAGGCGTCCAGAGAATTGATGTTCTAACCGCGCAAGAGATGTTGGAGGCCTGCCTCAATAATGTATCCGATGCGGATGTTTTCATCGGCGTTGCTGCAGTCGCCGATTATCGCCCACAGCAAATTGAACAAGAAAAAATTAAGAAAAACGATGGTCTGATGACTTTGAACTTGGTAAAGAATCCAGATATTATTTCTGAAATCGCCAAGCTCAAGAATCGACCTATTACCGTAGGCTTTGCTGCAGAGACAAATAACATTATTGAGAATGGCAAAGACAAACTCGACAAGAAAAAGCTCGATTTATTGTTTGCAAATAATGCAACCGAAACGTTTAACAGCGACACGATATCGGTCACTGCGATTAGCGCAGATGAAGAACAACCTTTGGCAGAAGGAAATAAAAATCTACTCGCCAGAAACATGCTTTCATTGATATCGACTCGACTCAAAAAATAAATTTAGTTCAAACAAATCAGCGTCGGTTCTTAGTTTGTCATACAGTAACAAAGCAGTTAGGCGCCTTAACGGCAAGTCACCACCGGAAAAAAACCATGTCATTAACATTAGAGAACGCTAAGAATATTGCGAAGGTTCTTACCGAGTCACTTCCTTATATTCAAAAATTTACAGGTAAAACCGTAGTCGTAAAATATGGTGGTAACGCGATGGTTGATGATGACCTTAAGCAAAGCTTTGCCCGAGATATTGTGCTAATGAAGCTGGTAGGAATAAACCCTATCGTTGTTCATGGTGGTGGCCCTCAAATAGGCAGCGTCTTGAAACGCCTTAATATAGAATCGAATTTTATCGATGGATTAAGAGTAACTGATAGCCAAACAATGGATGTAGTAGAGATGGTACTGGGCGGCCTGGTCAACAAGGGAATTGTTAGTCTTTTGAACAAAAACCAGGGCAAAGCAGTTGGAATTAGTGGTGTAGATGGCAATCTGATCAGCGCTAAAAAGTTAAAACTTAAACGAAAAATAAAAAGCAATGGCGACCAACTGGACGATGAAGAAATAGATATGGGCCAGGTGGGTGAGGTCGTGAGTATTAACACAGAAGTACTAGAAGTCATGAAGGACAGCAATTTCATTCCGGTAATTGCTCCGATAGGCACTGACAAGTCGGGTGCTAGCTACAATATTAATGCTGATTCTGTGGCTGGAGAAATAGCCAGTGTACTGGGAGCAGAGAAGTTAATTTTGCTGACTAACGTCGCTGGAGTTCAAGATAAGTCAGGCAATGTACTTACCGGGCTCAGTGTTAAGCAAGTTGACAAGCTTGTTGCCGATAAAACTCTACAGGGAGGCATGTTGCCTAAGGTTGAATGCGCGCTAAACGCAGTTAAAAATGGCGCGGCCAGCGCTCATATAATTGACGGTAGAGTTGAACACGCTATGCTCCTGGAAATCTTTACTGACGAAGGGGTTGGCACACTGATCACCAAGAACGGGCTAGAGAGTTAGGGCTGAAGCATAGAACAATCGAAGTAATTAAAAATCAAAGAGCGTTGAGTTAGTTAACCTATGGAAAGCACTGTGAAAGTCTCAAGAAAAGACCAGATCCTGCAGGCCTTGGCGCGCATGTTGGAGTCTGCCCCTGGGGAGCGAATAACTACAGCTGCTCTAGCGAAAGAAGTTGGCGTTTCAGAAGCAGCTCTCTATCGGCATTTTCCAAGTAAGGCCAGGATGTTCGAAGGCCTAATTAAGTTTATTGAAGATACATTGTTTCTGCGGATTACCAGAATCATTAATGAGGAGCAAAACGCCGCTATACGTTGCGAGAAAATTCTCAGTTTATTATTGACATTCAGTTCAAAAAATCCTGGCATGACACGCATACTAACAGGTGATGCCCTCGCCGGAGAAACTGAGAGACTGCGCACACGAATTGCTCAATTTTTCAGCCGTATTGAATCTCAACTAAAACAAATATTGCGCGAAGCACAAATTAGAGAAAATCTTAAGCCAACAGCATCGCCTGCCGCTTTAGCGAATTTATTATTAGCGACTTGCGAAGGTCGGCTTATTCAATTTGTTCGAAGTGAATTCAAAAATTCTCCATTGGAGAATTGGGACGTTCAGTGGGAATTTCTAAACAGAAATCTTTTAGCTCCGTACTCAATACCCTCTAATACGAGTAACTATTTATAACGGTAGTAGTTACTTGCTCTAAATTCCGAATTGCTCTCTATATGCTGATACTGCGATCAGGTGTTGTTGCAGCGATTCATTATTAGATTCGATTAGATAATCAATAATATTTTTTAGTGTAATAATACTAATAATTTTTATTTGATAATTTTGTTCTATTTCTTGAATCGCCGACAGTTCGCCAGTGCCTTTTTCTTGCCGGTCCATTGCTACTGCAATTCCACAGAGTTTTGCTCCATTAGCTGCAATAATATCCGCCGCTTCGCGGATAGCTGTGCCCGCGGTAATAACATCATCGATTATTAGCGCGTTGCCGGAAAGTTTCGCGCCGACAACCGTGCCCCCCTCGCCGTGATCCTTTGCTTCTTTTCGGTTAAAACAATAAGGCTTGTTAATTTCGTGCTCGCTGGCTAATGCCATCGCGGTAGCCGACACAAGGGGGATACCTTTGTAGGCAGGCCCGAACAAAACTTCGAAGGTTAATCCAGAGCTAACAATAGCTTTGGCATAACATCGGGCAAGAAATGAGAGTTTCTCGCCAGTGTTAAATAACCCAGCGTTAAAAAAGTAGGGGCTTATACGGCCTGACTTTAATGTGAACTGGCCGAATTTTAAAATCTCATTGTCGATTACGTACTCGAGGAATTTGGATCGAAAATCTTGCATTTATACCTCTCTTTATAAAATAATCTGCGTTTATGCTAATGCTTGTTTTTGCACTTCAATCAAAGTTTTTATTCCTTCATCAGCTAAATTAATCATTTCCAATAGTTGCTGGTGAGAAAAGTCACCGTCTTCGCCGGTTCCTTGAATTTCAATAAATCCACCGGAGTCTGTCATGACAATATTCATATCAGTTTCTGCATTCGAATCCTCGGCGTAGTCCAAATCCAAAACTGCTTCCCCTTTATATATGCCTACAGACACTGACGCGATTAGCTGATGTAGAGGATTTGTTTTTACCGAATCCTTAGCTATTAAGTGATTAATTGCGTCAGATAGCGCCACACAGCCACCAGTAATGGACGCTGTTCGGGTTCCACCATCTGCTTGAATAACATCACAATCAATCTTGATAGTGTTCTCTCCAAGGGCATGCAAGTCCACCGCTGCTCTGAGGGAGCGGCCAATGAGTCGTTGTATTTCTAGGCTCCTTCCTGATTGCTTGCCCCGAGCAGCCTCTCTATCCATGCGGCTGCCAGTGGACCTTGGCAGCATACCGTATTCTGCAGTAATCCATCCCTTGCCACTGCCCTTTAAAAACCGCGGTACCGATTCTTCTACGCTGGCATTGCAAAGAACCTTAGTATCGCCAAACTCCACTAGTACTGAGCCTTCGGCATGCTTGGTATAGTTTCTGGTGATAGAAATGCTTCTGAGTTGATTCGCTTGACGTTGACTAGGTCTGATTACATCCTTCATAAATTTTTCCGTTTTTACCATATGGGTTTGACCCGATTAATGTGACATAAATTATCCTTGAATTTATGAACTATAGCGAGAAAGCCCCGATCAAATACAAAGTAAAGCACTCCAGCGCTTTGTGCTGTTTGATAGTCAAAAAGTTCGCTGTGATTAAATTTCTATTACGTTAAAATAGCGTCTCTTTGAAATCTGGCGTAGAAATATGATGTTAAGCATGACTGCATTTGCGAGGCAGCAATTAGAACAGGATTGGGGTTCGCTCACTTGGGAGATTAGATCAGTTAATCACCGTTACCTCGAAACCAGTGTACGCGTGCCGGAAACATTTAGAAGATTAGAGATTGTTATCCGAGAAACCGTGCGCAAACGACTAAGCCGAGGCAAAGTTGAATGCCAATTACGTTATCAATCCGTGGGAAATTCCTCCACTGAGATTAATCTCAATCAAAATTTGGTGGTCAAGTTGCTCAATGCCAATAAGGAAATTGAAGAAATGACTGGTTCTTCAGGGTCCTTATCTAATATGGAAATATTACGCTGGCCTGGCGTAGTCTCAGACCAGCAAATGGATACCGCAAGTATTGATAAACAAGCAATTAAGCTTTTTTCCGTGGCGCTAGATGACCTTATCTCTAGTAGAAAAAGGGAAGGTGAAGAACTCAAAGGCTTCGTGCAAAAACGCCTAGATGCCATTCGCGAGATCGTCATATCCGTAAGAACTAAAATGCCTGAAATTCTCGCTGTGCAAAAACAAAACCTATTAGATAAAATTGAAGACTTGAAAGCTGAATTAGATCCAGCTCGTGTAGAACAAGAAATCGTCTTGCTGACTCAGAAAGCTGATGTTGATGAAGAACTCGACCGACTTGATTCCCACCTCAACGAAGTACAGCGGGTAATCGAGACAAAAGATCAGAAAGGTCGGCGCCTAGATTTTCTGATGCAAGAGTTGAATCGAGAAGCTAACACCCTTTCTTCTAAGTCGGTCGTAGTCGACACAACACGCAGTGCGGTGGAACTAAAGGTGCTAATAGAACAAATGCGCGAACAAATACAAAATATCGAATAACTAATGAACAACGGCATTTTCTTTATAGTGACTGCACCTTCCGGTGCTGGAAAAACCAGCCTGGTGAACGCTGTTGTGGAATCCGATGATTCCCTCTGTGTTTCTATCTCGCATACAACCCGGCCAGCACGTCCTGGAGAAATTGACGGGGAAAACTATCACTTCGTGAGCAAAGAGCAATTTATTAAGATGTTAGAGAAAGGTGAATTTCTCGAAAACGCCGAAGTCTACGGTCACCATTACGGAACTTCACATGCCTGGGTTAAAGACAAGCTCAAGAGTGGCACCGACGTGATATTGGAAATAGACTGGCAGGGAGCTGAACAGATTCGCAATCTTTTCCCGAATGCTTGTTCGATATTTATCTTGCCGCCTTCTGTCGCCGCGTTAAGTGAACGCCTTCAAGCCAGAGCCCAAGATGACGTCGAGACAATCGAAAATCGCATGCGTCAGGCAGTCAATGAAATGACCCATATGGCTGAAGCAGATTACGCGATTATTAATGACAATTTCGGTACTGCAAAGGAAGATTTAAATGCAGTAATTCGCTCACGACGCTTAACGGTGAAAGCTCAGGAAGCCCGTCAGACAAAATTACTGGATAATCTGACTCGCTAGTAGACCTCTAGTTTCGGCACCGAAAAGCGTGCCAGCCTTCGCTAGAGGCCATTAAAACCGCTACCACTGCAAGAAAAATATGCATTTTAGGATGGAATTCAGTAAAATCCCCGGTTCTCGATGAAACAAGCTCTGGTTTAGGTTAGACACTAGACAGCAAGTATGAAACTTAGTTAAAACAACAGGTATAGGTATGGCACGGATTACTGTAGAAGATTGTTTAGAAAACGTAGACAACCGGTTTGAGTTGGTAATGGTCTCCAGTAAGCGCGCTCGCCAGCTACAGATAGAAGGCAAAGACCCTCACGTAGCCGTAGATAACGATAAACCTACAGTGATCGCTTTGAGAGAAATAGCTGAAGGACATGTTAATGCCGCTATTTTGGTCGAAAAGCCCAGCATCGAGATCAAAGAAATTGTAGAGCCTGCAGAAACCGAAACAGAAGAAGCTACTACTGCTCCCACGGAAGAAGCTAAGCCTGCCACTGAAGAGTAAGTCTTACCTAGCGCTTATGGAGTCGCGTCTTGCAAGTTGAAACTATTGAGACAATCGACTCCCTTGCCACCGGTCTTTCCAGCTATCTTGGCAACGATCAAGTCAATAATGTTCGGCGTGCGTATTACTACGCCGAACAAGCCCACGAAGGTCAGTTCCGCCGCAGCGGCGATGCCTACGTAACACACCCTCTTGCCGTTGCCAGTATCCTCAGTGAAATGCACATGGACCATCAGAGTTTGATGGCAGCTATGTTGCACGATGTAATTGAAGATACTGGAATCACCAAGACTGCAATCAAAAATCAATTCGGTAACACTGTCGCTGATCTTGTCGACGGCGTTAGCAAGCTCAACAAAATGACTTTTAGCAGTCGGGCTGAAGCGCAGGCTGAGAATTTTCAAAAAATGGCTATGGCTATGGCCAAAGATCTTCGCGTTATTCTGGTAAAGATCGCGGATCGGCTTCATAACATGCGTACTTTGAATGTACTGGCGCCCGATAAGCGACGGCGCATTGCCCGCGAAACTCTAGATATTTACGCGCCCATAGCCAATAGATTTGGTATGAACAATGTGCGTATCGAATTCGAGGAATTGGGCTTCGGCGCTTTATACCCAATGCGAGCTAGTCGTATTAGTGCCGCAGTAAAACAAATACGAGGAAACCGAAAAGAAATCGTTTCGCAAATTCAAACTTCTCTAGAAGCCTGTCTAGAACGCGAAAGTTTGCCAGGGCGGACAATCGGTCGCGAGAAGCATCTATACAGTATTTATGAGAAAATGCGCAGCAAGCGCAAATCCTTTTCTGAGATTATGGATGTCTATGCATTTCGAATTTGTGTTGATCGCGTAGACACCTGTTACCGAGTGCTTGGCGCAGTGCATAGTTTATATAAGCCGGTACCTGGTCGTTTTAAAGACTATATTGCCATTCCTAAAGCTAACGGCTATCAATCATTGCATACCACTTTGTTTGGGATGCACGGCGTGCCTATTGAAATTCAGATTCGTACTGAAGAAATGGAAGCTATGGCCAATAACGGTATTTCATCCCATTGGTTATATAAATCCAGCGACGACATCCCAAGCAACGCTCATATGCGCGCGCGTGAGTGGGTTCATGGACTTTTAGAACTGCAAAAACATGCTGGCAACTCTCTCGAATTTATCGAAAATGTTAAGATAGACCTCTTTCCAGATGAGATTTATGTCTTTACCCCCAAAGGTACAATCTTCGAACTACTTGCTGGATCAACTGCCGTAGACTTTGCCTATGCTATTCATACTGATGTCGGAAATTCCTGTGTTGCTTGCAGAATTAGCCGGCGCCTGGCCCCATTAAGCGAACCACTGCAGAGCGGCCAAACTGTCGAGATTATTACTGCACCGGGCACTCAGCCGAATCCGGCTTGGTTAAGCTTCGTGGTAACTGGCAAAGCTCGGAGCAATATTCGTCACTACTTAAAAAATCAGAAGCATTCTGAATCAGTTGCTCTTGGCCGTAGACTTCTTAACAAGGCACTTGCTGGATTTGGCAATCAACTTGAGTCCATTCCACAGGAAAATATTCAAGCAGTTCTTAAGCAAACTAATGTCACCGGCGTGGATCAATTGTTAGAGGAGATCGGATTAGGCAATCGAATGTCTTATATGATTGCGCAACGACTTGCTGCACATGCACAATCTAGCTCAGCAGAAAACACGGATGGTAGAGAAGGTCAAGATTCTCTGGCTATTCGTGGCTCAGAAGGCATGGTGGTGAATTATGCCAAGTGCTGTCACCCGATCCCTGGGGACCCAATCGTAGGTCATATTAGCTCGGGACGCGGCATGGTTATACACACTGATGATTGCAATAACGTTGCCGATATTCGTGACAATCCAGAGAAGTGCGTCTCAGTGCGCTGGGATCCACAAGTTGAAGGTGAATTCTCCGTTGAACTTAGAGTTGAACTGGAAAATCAACGTGGCATTATTGCAACTCTGGCGACTACAATAACCGGCGCTGAAGCAAATGTTGAGAAAATCAGTACCTTAGAAAGAGACGCGCGATTCAGTATTGTTAATCTTTCTCTCAATGTTCGTAACCGTGTTCATCTCGCCAGAGTGATGAAGAGGGTTCGACTGATCCTAGCAGTTTCACGAATCACCCGGGTTAAAAGTCGTAAAGTTCGCAAAACAATTAAAAGTACAATTGGAATACACTAATGGCAAACTCTGAACCAGTACAAACCTCAGCAGCCCCTGCTGCAATAGGTCCTTATTCTCAAGCGATAAAGAATGGCGGCGTCGTTTTCCTCTCGGGACAAATTCCCCTGGATCCTGAAACAATGGAATTAGTAGAAGGTGATATAGAAGAACAAACGAAACAGGTATTCAAAAATCTCTCTGCCGTCTGCGAGGCTGCCGGTGGAATATTGCAAGATGCCGTAAAGCTCACAATTTACATAACTGATCTGACAAATTTCGCTGTGGTGAATGAAATCATGGCGGAACAATTCGATCAGCCTTTTCCCGCCCGCGCCACTATTCAGGTAAGCGCCCTTCCTAAAGCTGCTGAAGTAGAGATCGACGCCATTCTGGTCATTTAGAACTACTATATAAAAACACGGATAGTTGGCTTTACGTACCTAACGGGCTTAACCAAATATGTGCCCGCAACAGCCTACACCTACAAAGGTTTGCCTATTCTCCCCCTCTAGCCAATGAAGAAAGCGTCAAATGACTAATTCACCACTGGATCAAATAACTCTGCGCAGCTTAAAAGGTGTTGGTTTGGCACTAGAGAAAAAATTTGCAGTAATCGGTATTCATAACGTACAAGATTTACTTTTCCACTTACCTTTTCGTTTTGAGGACCGAACCCGAATAAATACTATTAGCTTGATTCGCGCCGGCGACCAAGCCCAGTTAGAAGGCGAGATAGTTACCAGCAAAATTCTTTTTGGACGCCAACGTAGTCTTCAGTGTGGCTTATTAGATAGTAGTGGCATAGTGAATCTGCGCTTTTTCCATTTCAGTGCCGCACAAAAGAAATCGTTGCAGCCGGGCACAAAAATTCGTTGTTTCGGAGAGGTACGCCGTGGACACAACGGTATTGAAATCTATCATCCAGAATACAAAATTCTGCGCCCAGGCGAGGACTTGCCGGTTTCAAAAACATTGACACCGATTTACCCTGCCACCGAAGGCCTGCAGCAAACTAGACTTCGCAACATAATCCAACAAGCTCTTGTATTACTTGAATCTACTAATTCAATAAAAGATTATTTGCCAGCGTCTTTAATCGCAGAACTCAAGATGCCTTCGCTGATCGATGCCATCAAGCTTATTCACCAACCACCGCTTGAAATACCTTTGGATTGGATTAATAACGGAATGAATCAGGGGCAACGCCGGCTTGCTTTTGAAGAACTTCTAGCTAATCGTTTGTGTATGAGGCGCTTCAAACTGCAGTCTAATCAGCAAAATGCACCGGCATTCAACGACAGTGACAAACTGCTTAGTCCTTTCCTCAAACAGCTGCCGTTTAAGCTAACTAATGGTCAGCAAAAAGCCTTTTTAGAAATTGAACAGGACCTCAATCAAAGTCATCCCATGTTGAGAATGTTACAAGGTGATGTCGGCTCAGGAAAAACTGTAGTGGCAGCGTTATCTTGCTTAAAGGCAATTGAAAATTCCCATCAAGTCGCCTTGATGGCCCCAACAGAATTGTTAGCGGAACAACATCATATAAATTTTTGTCAGTGGTTAGAGCCTCTAGGGATAAATGTTGGCTGGTTAAGCGGCAAATCCAAAGGATCTCTTCGATCACAACAGTTAGAATCGTTAGAGGATGGAAGCTGCCAATTATTAATTGGGACCCATGCTTTATTTCAGGAGGGAGTGAACTACAAACGATTAGGGCTAATTATTATCGATGAGCAACATCGTTTTGGTGTTCACCAGAGGTTGGCATTAAGAGAGAAGGCAACTGTTAACAAACTAAGCCCGCACCAATTAGTGATGACGGCAACTCCAATTCCACGAACACTTGCCATGAGTGCTTATGCCGACCTTGATTGCACGATAATTGACGAATTGCCTCCCGGACGTACACCGGTTAACACTGCAGTCATATCTAGCGAACGAAGAGAATCTGTTACAGAAAGAATCGAGAAATCCTGCGCTAATAATAATCAAGCCTATTGGGTTTGCACTCTGATTGAAGAATCTGAAACACTACAATGTCAAGCCGCCGAAGTTACAGCCGAACAGCTGACAATTCAGCTGCCTAATATTAGAGTCGGACTCATTCACGGTCGCATGAAGCCGAAAGAAAAATCAGACACTATGGAACAATTCAAATCAGGGGATATTCAGCTACTAGTTGCAACAACTGTTATAGAAGTAGGCGTCGACGTTCCTAACGCAAGTTTAATGGTAATCGAAAACCCCGAGCGCCTGGGCCTAGCCCAATTACACCAACTTCGTGGCAGAATTGGCCGTGGTCCACTTCAGAGTCATTGTATTTTGTTATATCAAACCCCTCTTTCAGATGCGGGCAAACAACGCCTTGGTGTTATGAGAAAAAGTAATGACGGGTTTTATATTGCTGAGAAAGACTTAGAATTGCGTGGACCAGGGCAAGTGCTCGGCACGCAACAGACCGGATTAATGAGTTTCAAAATTGCTGATATTGGGCGAGACTCGAGTTTGCTGGACTCTGTGCGAGATACCTCTGAACAAATTATGCAATTACACCCGGAAATAATTGATCCATTAATCCAACGTTGGCTCGGCGATCGAGTCAATTATGTCAATGTATAGCAACGTCAAGATTTAGTCGTTGCAAGTTCTAACTCTGTCATAGATAAAAAAGTCCGCACCTTTAGCTAGTTTTCTTAGGCCACATCCTTCAATCGCTTTCTAAATTTGTCTCGCCAGACTTTCTAGATGCTTTCATAACTAGTGATGAATGGTTACTTGCCTTAACCTTTCTGTTCTCTATTCTTAGTCAAATCGTTCTAAATCACGGAATTCCTGAAGGATTCCGTTTATACTCTCATGCAATTACTTTTAGGCTGAGTCTCTACTAGTTTCCTAGTGGACTAATAGCTTTTAGCAGCTGTAACTAACGCGTGAAAATCCCATGAGCTCCATTCAGAGTTTCTGGTCTCGAGTAGACAGAAAATTCAAATCTAGATTCCCTGGCCTTTATCAGAAATTGCCGGCTCTTATAGAGTTATCACGCCTGAACAAACCCATTGGCATCTATTTACTCTTGTGGCCAACCATGAGCGCTCTGTGGATTGCCGGTAAGGGTGTTCCTGATATTTCCGTGTTGCTAATTTTTGTATTGGGCACCGCTATCATGCGATCTGCCGGCTGCTGCGTTAATGATTTCGCCGACTATCAAATCGATGGCATGGTAAAACGAACCGAACAACGCCCATTGGCAAGAGGGGAGCTCTCGAGAAAGGATGCTCTCCTGTGTTTTCTTTTCTTATCTGCAATCGCATTTTTACTTGTGCTCTTAACCAATCAACGAACAATTTTACTTTCATTTGGCGCGATTGCTCTAGTTGCAACCTATCCCTTCATGAAACGATTTACTAACCTGCCGCAATTAGTCTTGGGTATCGCTTATTCCTGGGGAATATTGATGGCGTTTACTGCACAAACAAATGGAATCCCGCAGTCAGCATACCTCTTGTTTATCGCTAATTGTTTGTGGACTGTGGCTTATGACACTCAATATGCGATGGTCGATCGGGAGTTTGACCTTCAAATTGGTGTTAAATCCACCGCTATCTTGTTCGGCGATGCAGACAAATTAATGATTGGTGTGCTGCAGTTTATGTTTGTAATGGCCATGTGGTTAGCCGGACATCAACTTGAAATGATGAATTGGTATTATTTCTCGTTACTACTTGCCAGTCTTTTGCTGATCTATCAACAATTTCTCATTAGAAACCGTCTGCCGGGACCTTGCTTTCGTGCGTTTCTTAACAACAATTGGGTGGGTGCAATAATTTTTATAGGTGTTTTACTAAACTATCTTTAGTAATCCAGCTCAACTTAGACAGCAGAAAAACTCACGCATGGAACAGTGTCCATGACTGAGGTCATAAATACTAATTGTTAAGCTATTCCGTTGGTTAAGGATAGTAGCCTGCTGTTTAGCTTCAGCTTTTTAAGCCCCAGTAAATGCCTGAATTCCAGTAATAGCGCGACCAAGAATAAGAGCGTGAATATCTTGAGTGCCTTCATAGGTGTTCACTACTTCAAGATTCTGACAGTGGCGCATAACTGGAAACTCATCAGAAATTCCATTTCCCCCTAACATATCCCTTGCTTCCCTCGCGGTATCCAAAGCCTTCAAGCAAGAATTTCTTTTTAGGAGAGAAATTAGTGGAGGGGCAAGCTTGCCTTGATCCCGTAATCGGCACGCCTGCAAACAACCTTGTAAGCCTAAAGAAATATCTGTTTGCATGATCGCTAACTTCTTTTGAATAATCTGATTCGCCGCTAAGGGACGGCCAAACTGTTTCCGATCAAGTGTATATTGCCGCGCTGTGTGCCAACATGTTTCAGCTGCTCCTAAGGCTCCCCAGGAAATACCAAGTCTGGCGGAGTTCAAACAACTAAAAGGTCCAGCAAGCCCGGTTGCCCCCGGCAATTTGTTCTCTTCTGGACAAAAGACTTCGTCCATGACGATTTCGCCTGTTACTGACGCTCTTAAGGCCAGTTTCCCCTCGATTTTAGGGGCGCTGAGGCCTTCCATCCCCTTATCTAGAATGAATCCTTTGATGACGCCAGCTTCATCCTTCGCCCAAATGATGAAAACATCGGCAAATGGAGAGTTGCTTATCCAATTCTTAGCGCCACTAATGCTGTAGCCCCCGTTTACTGATCTGGCTCGGGTAATCATGCCGCCAGGATCGGAGCCATAATCTGGTTCAGTCAATCCGAAGCATCCGATGAACTCTCCCGTTGCCAACTTCGGCAAATACTTTTGTTTTTGTTCCTCACTGCCGAAAACATTGATCGGATGCATAACGAGAGAAGACTGCACGCTCATCATCGAACGATAGCCCGAATCCACCGCTTCAATCTCACGGGCCGCCAGCCCGTAGCAAACATAATTCACTCCCGCACAACCGTAGCCTTCTATAGTAGAACCAAGGAGGCCCAACGCACCCATTTCACGGAAAATCTTCGGGTCAGAATACTCGTTCCGATACGCTTCACGCACTCTTGGTAATAGCTTTTCTTGAGCATATTGCTTTGCTGTGTCTCTCACCAGACGTTCTTCTTCTGTGAGCTGTTCTTCCAATAGAAAAGGGTCTTCCCAGTTGAAAGCTGCGTTGTCCGATCTGACAGACATAAATATCTCCTAGCAAATTCAAATTCAATTTCGGTGGGCGCGATAGTTTATCAAATTACTCATGTTTTCACTAAATAGTCTCGTTTAAGTGAACTCAAGTCAGAGAGATCATGCAGAATGCAGAATTTTTCCTAGTTCACTGCGATAAATTCGCGAATGTAAGTGACATTTTTTGTAGAATAACGCGCCATGGATGTTTCCCACATACTCGATTCTCTTAATGATGAACAACGCAATGCGGTTGCGAGCCCAGCACCAAATTTATTAGTTCTTGCCGGAGCTGGCAGTGGAAAAACCCGAGTGCTAGTTCATCGCATTGCATGGTTATTGGAGGCAGAAGATGTCTCTCCATTCGCGGTTCTTGCAGTGACTTTCACGAATAAGGCTGCGAGAGAGATGCGCGGTCGCATTGAAGAGTTATTAGGGCAATCATTTAATGGTATGTGGGTGGGCACTTTTCACGGCCTTGCTCATAGACTGCTCCGCTCTCACTCACATGAAGCAGGTCTGCCCGATGATTTTCAAATTCTCGACAGTGATGATCAATTACGTCTAATTAAGCGGCTTAATCGCTCTTTGCATATTGATGAAGAAAAATGGCCGGCTAAACAATGCCAATGGTACATCAATGGTCAAAAAGATGAAGGTTTACGAGCTGCAAACATTGAACACTTTGATGATGATTACACAAAGACTATGTTGGATGTGTATCGTGCCTATGAGGAAGCCTGCGATCGCGGTGGCATGATCGATTTTGGTGAGATTTTATTACGGGCTCACGAGCTTTGGTTAAAAAACCCGCAGGTGTTATCTCATTATCAAAATCGTTTCCGTCATATCCTCGTCGATGAGTTTCAAGACACTAACTCAATTCAATATGCATGGCTGAGAGTGTTGGCGGGTAATGAGAATCAATTGATGGTAGTCGGTGATGACGACCAATCTATTTATGGTTGGCGTGGTGCGAAGATTGAAAATATTCAGCAATTCAGTGTGGATTTCCCAGATGCGGATACGGTCAGGCTAGAACAGAACTACCGCTCCACCTCGACGATTTTGCAGGCCGCAAATAAACTGATTTCAAACAACCAAGGCCGACTTGGAAAAAATCTATGGACCGATGGCGCTGAAGGTGAAGCCATCGGATTGTATGAAGCATTCAATGAACAAGACGAAGCCCGCTTCATTGTTGATCGAATCCAAGATTGGTTTAATTCAGGCAATCGTCGTTCCGATTCAGCGATCCTCTATCGTTCCAATGCTCAGTCGAGAGAACTAGAAGAAGCTCTTTTAAGAGTAGGAATGCCCTATCGAATTTATGGCGGACATCGATTCTATGAGCGCCTGGAAATAAAAAATGCTCTAGCTTACTTAAGGTTGCTGATTAATCGAAACGATGATACTGCTTTTGAACGAATCGTCAATGTTCCCACTAGAGGCATCGGTGGTCGCACTATTGATCTCATTCGAGGTATAGCCAGGCAGGAACCCTGCTCTTTATGGACTGCATGCGGTAAGGCTATTAATGAATCACATCTGACATCTCGGGCGGCAAACGCTATTCTTGCATTTCTTGAATTGATCGACAAAATGCAACATGCCTGCGACGACCTCGAACTTCACGAAAAAGTGGAACATGTAATCACAAATAGTGGACTGGTTCAGCATCACGAAAAAGAAGGCGGCGAGAAAGCTCGTGCTAGAATCGAAAACTTGCAAGAGCTGGTCACTGCTGCGAGTAATTTTGATGATGTCGATATGGAAGAAGATTTCGACCTCAAGTCGAATAAATTTCTCGCTGCATTCTTAGATAAGGCTGCGCTCGATGCAGGCGACACACAAGCAGACGAGAGTGATGATGCTGTCCAGTTAATGACATTGCACTCGGCCAAAGGTTTAGAATTTCAATTAGTTTTTCTTGCAGGTCTAGAAGAAGGGCTTTTCCCTCACAAGATGTCTATGGATAATCTCTCCGGACTCGAAGAAGAACGTCGGCTCTGTTACGTGGGCATCACTCGAGCCAAAACTATGCTTTATATGAGCCATGCGGAATCACGCCGGCTCCATGGAGATATAAACCTATGTCGACCGTCTCGCTTCATAAAAGAAATACCCAAGGAGCTAATTAGTGAGATTCGTCTCAAATCGACAGTCAACCGACAAACTAGTCATGCAAGAAGCAGTGGCTTAAGCAGTGGATTGAGTGCCAATGCAGAAGTTCCACAAACCGATATCTCCTTGGGCCAAAGAGTGATTCACGGAAAATTCGGCGAAGGTGTGGTATTAAACTACGAAGGTCAGGGTACAAATGCCAGGGTTCAGGTAAATTTTGATGAGGTTGGTAGCAAGTGGTTGGTACTGTCCTACGCCAAGCTTGAAGTACTCGCATAAAAAAATAGATAATAGATTCTTGCAGCGCCACTGAGCCCATCTGAAAGACATAACGTAGGGTCACGATTAACACCATCATGAGAACCATGAGCAAACTGAGTCATGAGCTAATACGGCCAATGACATCATTGATTCTATCTATGAATATGCAGATCTTATTCATCTTAGTAACTGCACCTAAAAAAACGGAAGTTGAAATTATTAATCTTGACCATTGCTAGCACACTGCAAGGGAGCAGTATTATTGCACAACAATGAACCAACTAAGCTAGTTCATAAACCAGGTTCTAAGTAATTGGTAGGTGAGAATAAGTAGAGCGAAGGAGAGGACCAGCATCAATACAGCCAAAATCCAGATTCCCCCCCTACGGAGAGCAACCGAAAGGCGTTTTCGAAAGCCCGCTCCTTTCCCCGGCAATATTGGCACAGCAACAAAGAGCACGCTAAAACTATAGAGGATAAGAGTCCACAGAAACGCGGCCAGAGAAGGCATTAACAACTCATATTCCGAGACTAGTTCTAGCTCGAACAGGCTTGTTAGAACTAGAGTTAGAAACATCAGGTTAAGAATTACAATTCCGAGGCGAAAGTGAGCTAAAAAAGTAGCAATTCGCTGTAAGCGCTCTATCATATCGATTTATACTCCTAGCTGGTTAATTGGTTGTCTAGGCTGGAAAGAACCTAGACATTAAGCTTACCCGCTAATCTAATCAGCATCTAGAAGGTTATTAGTGATCCCGCCCGATACGCAAACTGAATTACCCTTCCTCGCAGGTATTGATGATGAGGGAGAGCCGATTTTTGAAAGCCTTAGCGTTACTGTGATCGACGAAGAACAAGCCTTGGTTAAGTTGCTCCGCTCTCCTTTATTTGCTCGGAATCTAGCTTCTGGTGACAGAGTTAAGGTCCTCAATTCGGCGACTGCGGAATACCAACTGGAAGAACGAAGCGGCAATTTATCCATTCGGGTTTTCTGCAAGGAAGATATCAATCCGTTAGCAGAATTTCTTACACCTGCTCTGGAAAAGATTGATGGAACTCTGGATCTTCAACACGAACGAGCTTTGGTCTATAGCATCCACTACTCGATTGGATTTCCAGAGATTGAAGATACGCTGAATGATGCCCTTGAGGATTATCCTTATGCTGTTTGGTACTATGGCAATGTCTACGATCCCGAGGACGGCGCGACACCAATAGGATGGTGGCTCGATATCGATGAATAATAGACTTTTTATCTATAACTATGTTGATAATCAATAACTTGTAAAGAAATAGGTTGATGTATGTTAATTGTAGTATCCCCTGCAAAATCTCTAGATTATGAATCTAAAGGATTATCGCGAAAGTTCACGGAACCAGAGTTTTTAGATGATGCGGAAATTCTCAATGAGAAAATTAAAATTTTCGAGCCAGATCAACTGGCGGAACTGCAACATATCAGTAGTGATTTAGCAGAACTAAACTTCGTTCGTAATAATAGTTGGCAAACTCCTTTTACACTGAAGAACTCTCGACAATCTATTTATGCATTTCGTGGTGATGTCTACTTAGGCATTCAAGCAGAAAATTATAGTGGACATGACCTAAATTTCGCTCAGAAGCACTTGAGAATTCTATCGGGGCTCTATGGTCTATTAAGGCCATTAGACTTAATGCAAGCGTATCGGCTAGAGATGGGCACTCCGCTCAAAAATATCCGTGGGAAAAACTTGTATGAATTTTGGGGATCGAAGCTTTCGGAAAAGTTGAATAGTGAATTCTTAAAGCAGAAATACAAGGTGTTGATTAACTTGGCATCAAATGAGTACTTCAGTGCAATACAAGCGGATGTACTTGATGCGAAAATCATCACACCCGTGTTTAAAGATTACTCCAATGGCAAATACAAAATTGTAAGCTTCTTCGCTAAAAAAGCGCGAGGGCTAATGGTGAGCTACATTGTGAAAAACAGAATTACCTCGCCAAGTAAATTGAAACATTTTGATGAAGAAGGCTACCGATACTGTGAAGAGGAATCTAACAAATCTGAATTAGTTTTCCTTCGGAAAAAAGATTAACTCTATCCTGGTTAGAATTGAATATACATCAAAATGAAATTCAATAATTCTCTGCCTTATAGTCAAGCTAGTGAAAACAATAAGATAGCCATTCTAAAAGTTTTTAAACAACACCTTAAAGGTTCAAGCACGCTCTTAGAGATAGGCGGGGGCACTGGTCAGCACGCTGCCTTTTTCTCAGATATTTTTAAAACTATTCACTGGCAATCTACAGACCTTACAAGCAATGTGAACTTACTAAATTTGCGGATTCTACAGACCAATCTTTCAAATCTGCCACGAGCAACTGCGCTCGATGTAAATCAAGCTGATTGGAAGCTAAAAGACGAAACAGATGGAGATGTAAAAAATAGAAAGTTCGATAGTATATTTACTGCAAATAGCTTACACATCATGTCCGCGAGTTCAGTGGAAAATTTTTTCCAAGGCATCGCTAGACATCTGCGGGGCTCTGGACTTCTTTTAGTTTATGGCCCATTTAAATATAGCGGTAGCTTTACCTCTAAAAGTAATGCCCTCTTTGACCAATGGCTAAAAGACAAGGATCCAATGAGTGGTATAAGAGACTTCGAGTGGGTTAACACGATTGCAAAAACAAATAGACTACAGTTAATCGAAGACAATGCTATGCCCGCCAATAATCAAATGCTGGTATGGACCAAATTCGAGTAATGATTTAGTTAATTTTTCTAGCGCCTAGAGTAAGTAGTGATATCCTTCCGTCTCATTGCAATCTTGGCTCTACTAAGAATATGTGTACGTTTTCGACCCCTGGGCTCTGCCAATTTGAATATTTTTCCACAAAAGCCTTATGAATAGGGCCTTTTTCTGATTCATTGCTAACGAAGCTCAAATTCTGCTGGAAAATTTCCTCACCAATTTTTAACCTCACCCGGGGGTCTCTCATAACATTCTGATTCCAGCGACGCGCGCTTGGAAATTTCCCACCACCATAGTAGGCCGAAAAAAGATAAAACTTTCCTTCATAAACCGCACAATAGGTAGTAATGGAATGTGGAACTAAGTAAGACGTTCGAGTTTCAATAAATATTTCATCAATTTCATTTGTGAATGACCAATCAACAACCGGTTCACTTACGATGTTTCCGCTAATCCAGAGGCCGGGGTTGGTGTCTTGTGGTTCGTATCCTAATGTGCGTAACGAAATAAGAACTACGAAAAGAAAACCACATATTGACAATAGTGCTCTTACTAATACTTTCTTGGCCATTTTCCCCCTTAGTCGATTTTGCTCTGGAATGATTCAATTAAAAAAATGGCTCATACTTTCTTTTACTCTACTCAATATAGCAAAGATTATCAGTGTTCATAAAGCAGTCAGCTAGATCGAGAGCAATATGTAGATTAAGTCCAATTCCGAACACGCGAGTTTTAACCGGAATCAACAACAGCAAATAGATAATCACCGGTAGTAATGTGTGTAGAGGATGGAATCCTATGCTACACCGAGATGAGTCATAAAGCGGATTTGCCAACAGGTGATCTAGGTCTATAAGCAACCCTAATAGCAATATGCCGTAACTACTTAGCCACTTTGTCTTATAGAGGGCCAGCGCTATTAGCAAAGGGGCTGTAATATGCAAGACGATATGAATAGTGTGAAATTTCCTATTTGCAGCTATCGATACTTTGTTTAAGCTATTCTTTCTTGAACGGCAGCAATTCTCGAGCGCTGTCTTTGTACTGAAGAATATGCGGTTTTTCTTCATCGAGAAAATTTGCTATCGCATCCCTAAAGCCTTGGTGAGATAACCAATGATTCGAATACGTAAGAATTGGCTCGAATCCCCGCTGAATCTTGTGTTCGCCCTGGGCTCCTGAGTCGAAGGATTTAAGCTTCTCTCTAATTGCGTATTCCTGACCCTGGTAGTAGCAAGTTTCAAAATGAAGGAAGTGATAGTCTTGGGCGCTACCCCAATATCTGCCAAACAGGGTTTCGGAATTCTTGAAAAACAGGGCAGCTGCTATATCCCGCTGATTTTGCATAGCATTAATAAGCATTAATTGTTCAGGCATTGATTCAGCTACAGCCTTAAAAAAAGTTTGTTTTAGATAGCCCTGCATTCCTCGCATAGCATAAGTGCTCTGATAGAAAAGATAAAAGTCTGCCCATTGTTGTTCCGATATCTCATCCCCTTCAGTGCATCGAAAAGAGACCTCTTGATCAGCGACACTCTTTCGTTCTTTCCTAATTGATTTTCTCTTACGTGAATTCATCGCGGCAAGAAAATCATCGAAACTTCCATAGCCTCTATTTTGCCAATGAAACTGGCTGCCGACTCTCGCTGCTATGCCAAGTTTATTTAGAAGCAGGTGCTCGTCTTCTTGGGGGAATAGAATATGCCAGGACGATGCGCCAATGAATTCAGCTTTTTCCTTGATCTTATCAGTGATTAACTTGAACAATTCTTCTTGTCTGTTCTTATCCCTTACGAAGATTCTTTGCCCTACGCTTGGCGTGAAAGGTGCCGCTGTTACAAACTTTGGATAATACTCGAATCCATGACTCTTATAAGCATTAGCCCAGGACCAGTCGAAGACATATTCGCCCCACGAATTATTTTTTAGAAATAGTGGGACAATCGCTTCAACTGTATTGATAGTCTCCGTCTCGCTCTGGTCGGCTAAGACGTTAGCGCCATTCCCCGAAGTTCTTACAATTACATGATGTGGTTGCCAGCCTGTTTCTTCAGTGGTGCACGCAGTGTACTCAAGTGCATGCAAGAACTCATAACGAGTAAATGGATTTTCTTTACCAACTAATTCTCTCCAGGTTTCTTCGCCGATTTTGGCAATGGAATCGACAAAACTAAGTTCTAACTCTTGCATAGGTTTGCTGCTAGCCCTGAAGTAAGTTGAAAACAGTAGGTGCGGTGCTTTATCAAATTGAGTAGCATGGATTGCAGTTAATTTCTGAGCACAATTTAGCAGGTCACAAGTGGAATCACCTAATTTGATACGCCGGATTGCAGACAGTCAATCGGTGTTAAGAAAATCTGAAGCAAAGGTCGCCAGCTTTGTGCTCGAGAATGCCAATGACGTGATAAACATGCGTATTGTCGATTTAGCAGCCAGTACTGAGGTAAGTGAACCTACGGTAATTAGGTTTTGCCGCGCAATCGGCTATAACGGTTTTAAGGCTTTTAAACTACAGCTGGCACAGCAACTTGGGCTGGGAGGCGTTTATACACAATTTGCAGTCGACGATACTGACACGGTAGCTGATCTGAGGAATAAGGTGTTTGACACAACGGTGGGCTCCTTGATTACCGTTCGCGATGAGTTAGATCCTTCGGTGATGGAACAGGCTATAAATACTATTAGTAAAGCCAGGAGAGTGGAATTTTATGGCTTTGGGGCATCAGGTTCTGTCGCTGCTGATGCTCAACATAAATTTTTTCGGCTACAGCTCTCAACTTCAGCTTACACCGACCCCCATATTCAGCATATGTCTGCAATATCATTGGGCAGTGAAGATGTCGTGGTAGCAATATCTCAATCGGGACAGTCTCGTGCTTTACTCCAAAGTGTTCGACTAGCACGTGAAGCCGGCGCCACAGTAATCGGTCTAGCGCCAATGAACACCCCACTGAGTCAGCAATGTAGTATCCCAATTTACGTCAACATGAAGGAAGACCATCAAGCGTTTGCGCCGGTATCTTCCCGAATCGCTCATCTAGTAGTCATTGATGTTTTGGCTACGGGTGTAGCTCTGCATCGAAAGCCATTATTGAAAGACCATTTAAAACGCTTAAAGAAGAGTCAGAAATCGCTGCGGACGCCGGACTCTGACTGAGAAGCAGCCTTTCAAACTTTGGGATCAGTAAGCAACACCCTCTTTCTTCACCTTCTTTAGAATCCAAAAACCAAGCCAAGTACTAAATGTCCCTTTTAGAGAAACTACAATTATTAGCGGAAAGCTAAGAATCAAATCTAGGTACGCATTCCAAAACCAAGTATACAACCAGTCGATAATGGGCATGATGAATGCAAAGTAATTGGCGTAGAACTCAAGAATGCTGAGAGTGCCGATAGTGTAGTCAGTAGCGATGGTTATCCAGACACCCCACGCAAAGAAGAAAATTTGTAGCGGGGTTATCCAAATGCAGAAGTGACCAATGCCGCGCAAAAACGAATTAATAGTCATTTTATTAGCTTCCCGAAAATTAGCTTACTCCACTGTTACCGACTGAGTTCAACAGGGGGGGGTCTCACATTCACCGCAATAATTACTACCAACCAACTTCATTCACACTATCGTAAAGACACTCCCTTCACAAAGAAAGAGGCAACTTCTCTTTTGTTTGAATACTTTGATGAATAACAACAAATACACCTTTATCTACTCCGCAGTGACTGACTTGAACAAAACAGAGAATTAGATTTCTTGCCCTGAAATGCTTTATGGAAACTTTGATAGAACTTTATATATTTTTCTACCATAAAAATTAGTATCTAATTAGAAGAGATGCCTATTTTCTCCCTCGCAATTTCATTATTTACCTCAGCATCATTTAAAGACCATGAATTATTTAAAAGTCTCGTTGAATATTGCTTGTTATAAAGAAAAGGCATTATTAATTGGAAAACACCAAAAGTTACTATAGAAAATATCAAATGGAAAACACCGATTGAAATCTCTCCCCTAAAAATAGGAACAAAAAAACCAAAAAAGAAATAAGTCCAAGAGTATCCAACAAAACAGTGTTTTAGTATTCCAGACTCATTGTGTTTTACTTTTATTTTCTTCTGCCATCCAAGAAATATGCTGCCAATTATTAGTGGTGAAAACACAACCAAGATTATTAGTAAAAACATTATTGCTTCCATAATTTTTTCCTTTTAATTCTCTGTTTTCTTCTACTCTACTGTGACTGAGTTGTTCACAACAGTGAATTACTCTTTCTTGTAATCCTGATCCAGGATTCCTTTTTCTTTCAAGGTTTTTATTAATTTTTCCGTTCTTACAAGTGCAAAACAAAAAGCCGCTGCTGATAATCCGTCCATAATTTTCTCCTTCTAATTTACTGTTGTGAACTACTCCACAGTGACGGACTTAGCGAGGTTTCTCGGGTGGTCCACATCAGTGCCTTTGATGATTGCTACATGGTAAGAGAGCAACTGTAACGGTATGGCAAAAACGATTGGGTCAAGAATGTCGGGACAACTTGGCACATTAATGACTCTGCAGCTCTTGTCGCTTTGATACTTAATACTTTCATCAGCAAATACGTAAAGCTTGCCGCCTCTAGCACTTACTTCAGATAAATTCGCTTTTAGCTTGCCGAGCAAATCATCGTTTGGAGCAACAGCGATAACGGGCATCTTGCTATCCACAAGGGCTAAAGGCCCGTGCTTCAATTCACCAGCAGGGTAAGCTTCTGCGTGAATATATGAAATTTCCTTTAGCTTAAGTGCGCCCTCTTTGGCAATCGGGTATTGAATGCCCCTGCCGAGAAAAAGACTATGTTGTTTATCCGAAAACTGTTTTGAGATTTTCTTGATTTCTTTACTGAGCGACAAAGCTTGTTCAACGAGATCTGGAAGCTTGGCTAGATCTTTAACCAGCTTAGCTTCTTTTTTTGGCTTTAGCCCCGTTCTACGTGCTAGCACTATTGCGAGAATTAAAAGCAAGCTCAACTGTGCAGTGAATGCTTTAGTAGAGGCTACGCCAATTTCCTGCCCAGCCATAGTAAGAATACAAAGATCGGATTCCCGAACTAACGAACTCGTTGCGACATTACAAATTGCTAGGGTAGCGACATAGCGTTTTTTTTTCGCATAGCGCAGTGCCGCTAGAGTATCTGCAGTTTCACCGGATTGAGATATAGTGACAAATAAAGTGCCAGGTTGCACTATTATGTCGCGGTAACGATAATCGCTAGCAATATCAACTTGACAGGGAATTGTAGCAACAGATTCAAGCCAGTATTTAGATACTTGTCCGGCATGAAAGCTAGTGCCACAGGCAACAATTTGTACCCTTTGAATTTTGTCAAAAATTGTATTTGCCTTTACTCCAAATGCTTCTTCTAAGACTTTATTCTCACTTATTCTGCCATCGAGAGTGTCTTGCAGAACTCGGGGTTGTTCATGTATTTCCTTCAACATGAAATGTTTATAGTCGCCTTTTTCTGCAGCTTTAAGATTGGATCTAACCGTAGTAATTGGCCGTTTGACAGGTTTTCCATCATGCCAAATTTCATAATTAACAAGACCGACTCTAGCTATATCTCCTTCTTCCAAATACACAAAGCGATCAGTTACTTGGCCGATTGCCAATGGGTCAGAGGCAACGAAATTCTCATCGATACCCACACCAATTACTAATGGGCTGCCGCTCCGGGCGACCACTAGTTCATTGGGCTGAGTATTGTCCATGACGCAAAGCCCGTAGGCACCGTGAAGTTTCTTGACAGTTTTGTTGACTGCATCCAAGAGAGATACTTTGCCGTCTTTGCGCGCCTGATGGATCAGGTGGACAATTGTCTCAGTATCAGTTTCTGTTCTAAATTGATAACCATCACTAATTAACTTATTTCTAAGTGATTCAAAATTTTCTATAATGCCATTATGTACGATAGCGATTTGATCGTAGGAGGTATGAGGGTGCGCGTTGGAAACTGTTGGTTTGCCGTGGGTTGCCCAGCGAGTGTGGGCAATACCAATGTTTCCTTTAGTCTTATTCTTGCCCGCCGCATCGATTAGTTTTTGGACCTTGCCAACCGCCCTAACATTATCGATTCTATTGGTATTCTGTTGCAGTAGGGCGATTCCAGCCGAATCGTATCCGCGGTATTCGAGACGCTTCAGACCTTCCAACAAGATGCCTGATACATTCCTTTCTGCTATTGCCCCTACTATCCCACACATGTGTAACTGATCTCTCTTTAATATCCAAAATTGTTATTTAATTTGAAGCTTTTAGCCAACTTCTTGTGTACCGCTATGCGATCGGGTCGTTCTAGTAAATTATTTTTTAATAGGCCTTTTCCATCCTGGGATATTTCGTTGCTTGGCGCGTCCTACTGCTAAATTATCTGCTGGCACATCACCGTTGATGGACGATCCTGCCGCGATAAAGGCATTGTCAGACAAAGTTACTGGCGCCACCAACACGCTATTAGAACCAACGAATACGTTGTTGCCTATTATCGTTCTGTGTTTATTCACTCCGTCATAATTGCAAACTATAACTCCAGCTCCAATATTAACGCTTTCACCTAATTCAGCATCGCCTATATAGGCAAGGTGGCTTGCTTTAGAGCCGGCCCCAATAATGGCATTTTTCGTTTCAACGAAGTTACCTATTTTCGTCTCGTCTTTAAGCACAGTGCCAGGTCTAATTCTTGCCATTGGACCAACACTAGCATTACTGCCGATTGTTGCGCCGTCAATACTCGTTCCTGTTAAAATTTTCGTGCCAGTGCCAATTGATGTATCTTTAATAGTGCTGTTTGCTCCAATGACTACTTTGTCGCCGAGAACTACTTCTCCTTCAAAGATTGTATTAACATCAATTTCAACATCTTTGCCGCAACTTAATGAGCCTCTGACGTCTACCCTGTTTGGGTCTCTTAAAGTGACCCCGGACTGTAGAAGTTCTGTGGTTTTGATCATTTGATAGTGTCGCTCTAATGCTGCCAATTGTTCTTTATCATTTACCCCGAGCACTTCCATGCCATCGTTGATAGCAAGCCCAGTGATCTCGGTCCCGTCTATTGCAGCTAGTGCAACGATATCCGTTAAATAATACTCGCCTTGTTGGTTGCTGTTGCCAATTTTCCCTAGCCAGTTTATCAGCTTCGACTTAGGAGCCACCATAATGCCACTGTTAATTTCTTTTATCTGCCTTTGTGCTTCTGTGGCATCTTTCTCCTCAACTATTGCCTCGATATTGCCTGCTTGGTTTCGCAGAATTCTGCCTAGACCAGTTGGGTTTTCCGCAACCAAGCTAAGCACGGACAGTTTGTTGTTGCCGGCAAGCCTTACTAATTCTCTTAATGTGGTTGATTTTGTGAGAGGCACGTCTCCATAGAGCACGATAATCAGATCATCAGCTCCATTGTATTCAAGGTTCGGTAATGCCTGTCGCACCGCATGCCCTGTGCCTAGCTGTTCTTCCTGGGTTGCCCAAAAAATCTCGTCTTTATGTTTTTCGGCCGAAAATGCTGCTTTTATCTGACCGGCGCCATATCCAACAACAACGTGGACTTTAGTAGCCTCTAATAACATTGCAGCATCAACGACATGCTCAAGCATGGGTATACCACCGATCGAGTGTAAGACCTTGGGCTTGTTCGAATTCATTCTGGTGCCCTTGCCTGCAGCCAGAATAATTGCTTCTAGAGTCATATTATTTCGCGTTTATTTTTACTATGTTCTTAAATTCGAGAATATCAAAAAAAAAGGTAGCTAGTGCTACCTTTTAGGTGATTTCTTTCATCGCTATTGATTGGCGAGGGCTTCCATCGCTTCAAATTGCTCTATTTCTTAATTTGTCGCAATGCCCGCAACTGTGCAGCTGCTTCGGCAAGCTGGACAGCAGCAGTTGAATAATCAAATTCTGCTCCTTGGTTTGCCATTGCCTTCTCGGCATCTTCCATGGCTTTAATTGCTGCAGCTTCATCAACATCGCCAGCACGAGTCGCGGTGTCAGTTAACAAAGTTACCGTATTACGTTGAACCTCAAGGAAGCCTCCAGAGACATAGAACACTTCTTCTTCGCCACCGGACAAAGTTAATTTAACCGGGCCGGGTATCAAGGCCGTTAAAAGTGGCGCATGCCCAGGAGCTATACCCAGGTCACCTAGTGAGCCAGCGGCTACAACCATCTCGACCAGGCCAGAGAAGATACTCTTCTCCGCGCTCACGATGTCGCAGTGCATTGTCATTGCCATAGTGCTTATGCCTATTCGCTTATTTCTATTTCTAGATTTTCAGACATCAAATTACAGAGTCTTCGCTTTTTCAATAGCTTCCTCAATCGTGCCTACCATGCTAAACGCTTGTTCGGGCAAGTGATCGTATTCACCATCAAGAATACCTTTAAATCCAGCAATCGTATCTTTCAGTGAAACGTATTTGCCTGGTGCATTAGTAAATACTTCAGCAACAGTGAATGGTTGTGACAAGAACTGCGCAACACGACGTGCGCGTTGAACAGTTTGCTTGTCTTCATCTGACAATTCATCCATGCCAAGAATTGCGATGATGTCTTTCAATTCTTTATAGCGTTGTAGAACAGTTTGTACTCCGTTGGCAATATCGTAATGCTCTTGACCAATCACCAAAGGATCAAGTTGGCGTGAAGACGAATCCAATGGATCCACCGCAGGATAAATACCTAGTGAAGCGATATCACGAGAAAGTACAACTTTTGCATCCAAGTGTGCAAAGGTTGTTGCCGGTGAAGGGTCAGTCAAGTCATCTGCTGGTACGTATACCGCTTGAATCGATGTGATTGATCCGTCTTTAGTGGAAGTAATCCGCTCTTGTAGCGCGCCCATTTCTTCCGCAAGTGTTGGCTGATAGCCCACCGCTGACGGCATACGGCCAAGAAGTGCTGATACTTCCGTTCCTGCTAGTGTATAGCGATAAATATTATCAACAAAAAATAAAACGTCTCGCCCTTCGTCGCGGAATTTTTCCGCCATCGTTAAACCACTCAATGCAACTCGCAACCTGTTTCCTGGTGGCTCATTCATCTGGCCATATACCATGGATACTTTTGACTCACCTTCCAGGTCAATAACCTTGGATTCCTGCATTTCGTGATAGAAATCGTTGCCTTCACGAGTTCTTTCACCAACACCTGCAAACACTGATAAACCACTGTGTTCAGTAGCAATATTATTAATTAGTTCCAGCATGTTTACCGTCTTGCCAACACCTGCTCCACCGAACAGTCCAACTTTTGAACCCTTAGCGAAAGGACAAACCAAGTCGATAACTTTAATACCTGTCTCTAACAATTCATTTGTTGATGAGAGCTCTTCGTAACTAGGAGCTTTGCGGTGAATCGGCATACGTTCTTTCTCGCCGATTGGGCCGCGTTCGTCGATGGGGCGACCTAACACGTCCATAATTCTGCCTAAAGTTTCAGTACCAACCGGCACAGAAATAGGAGCTCCTGTATCTGCAACATTCAGCCCTCTACTCAACCCCTCGGTGCTGCCTAGAGCGATGGTCCTTACAACGCCATCGCCTAGTTGCTGTTGCACTTCTAATGTAACTTCAGTGCCATCAACAGTCAGCGCGTCATATACTTTCGGAACGCTTTCTCGCGAAAATTCCACATCAATAACCGCTCCAATTATTTGTACGATTCGACCGCTACTCATGTCCGGTTCCTCTTCCCATCAACTCTTGTACTACTGTTGTAGTAAGTTTGTAGTGCGTTAAATTTTTCTGAACGTCATTTTAAAACGTTCGCTAGTATTGCAAAGTTTCTAATGTGGCGTTATACCGCCGCCGCACCGCCGGCTATTTCAGATAGTTCCTGAGTAATTGCCGCTTGCCGCGCTTTGTTATAAACCAATTCCAATTCATCAATAAGATCACCCGCATTGTCAGATGCGCTCTTCATAGCAATCATTCGAGCTGCTTGTTCACACGCATTATTCTCAACCACAGCTTGATAAACCTGTGACTCTATAAATCGAAGTAACAAGCCATCCAATAATTCCTGCGCATCAGGTTCGTAGAGATAATCCCAATGATGTTGCAAGTCTTCTTCTTCGGAAGCTAAGAGTGGTAGTAATTGAGTAACTTCTGGTTTGTGAGTCATGGTGTTAACGAAGTCATTACTAACAATCATTATCTGGTCAATTTTATTTTTGTCGAATTTCTCCAGCATGACCTTGACGGCACCGATCACGTCTGAGATTTCAGCACTATCACCGATATCTCTAACCGAAGCTACAACATTGCCCCCGTAGTTATTAAAGAAAGTAGCTGCTCTTCCACCGATGGTGCAGATATCGATTTCGACATTTTTATCGCTCCATTCTTTCATTGAAGCTACAGTCGCTTTAAACGCATTTATATTTAATCCGCCACATAGGCCTCTATCTGTAGAAACAACAATGTAGCCAACTCGTTTTACTTCACGGGTATTAAAATAGATATGGCGATACTCAGGTGTAGAATTGGCAATGTGTCCAATCACCGAACGAATGCGATGCGCATAGGGCTTACCCAGCTTCATACGATCTTGTGCTTTACGCATTTTACTGGCCGAAACCATTTCCATAGCCTTGGTAATCTTCTGAGTATTTTTAATACTCGAGATCTTTGTGCGTATTTCTTTTCCGCCAGCCATTTAGTGAGTTCTCTTATGTGTATTCGTAATCAAAATCGTTTTCTACCCGCTTACCAGGATTGGGTTGCTTTAAACTTTTCGATAGCAGCTTTAAACTGTCCTTCGATGTCATCGCTGTAGTCACCTGTCTCGTTGATTTGACCTAACAAATCACCGTGCTCACTGTTCATGTAAGACAGTAACGCAGATTCGAAATCCAATACCTTTTTTAGCTCGATGTCTTCTAAGTGGCCTTCATTGGCTGCATAAATAGAGACGCCCATTTCAGCTATAGAAAGTGGTGAGTACTGCTTCTGCTTCATTAATTCTGTAACCCGCTGCCCATGCTCTAGCTGCGCGCGCGTAGCATCGTCGAGATCAGAGGCAAATGCGGCAAATGCGGCCAATTCACGGTATTGAGCCAGGGCAATACGAATACCACCACCGAGTTTCTTAATAATTTTTGTTTGTGCAGCTCCACCCACACGAGAAACTGATATCCCTGGATTCATCGCTGGACGAATACCTGCATTGAATAAATCAGTCTCGAGGAAAATCTGGCCGTCAGTAATGGAAATTACATTAGTCGGTACAAACGCAGATACGTCGCCCGCCTGAGTCTCAATAATAGGCAAAGCTGTCAAAGAGCCAGTCTTACCCTTAACTTCGCCATTGGTGAATTTCTCAACGTAGTTAGCGCTCACTCTCGACGCGCGCTCTAAAAGACGAGAGTGTAAGTAAAAAACATCCCCCGGATAAGCTTCTCGGCCCGGCGGTCTTCTGAGCAGCAATGAGATTTGGCGATAAGCCCACGCTTGCTTAGTAAGATCATCATAGATGATCAAAGCATCTTGCCCACGGTCGCGGTAGTACTCTCCCATGGAACAACCAGAATAAGGCGCAATAAACTGCATCGATGCCGGGTCAGATGCACTGGCCGCAACTACAATGGTGTATTCCATAGCACCATGCTCTTCCAGCTTGCTCACTACGTTGGCAATTGACGACGCTTTCTGGCCGACGGCCACATAGACACATTTTACGTTCTTGCCTTTCTGATTGATGATGGTGTCGATAGCAACAGCAGTCTTACCCACCTCGCGATCACCAATAATCAACTCGCGCTGCCCGCGACCTACAGGCGTCATTGCGTCAATGGATTTCAATCCTGTCTGCACTGGTTCGGAAACTGACTGTCTGGCTATTACGCCCGGAGCGACTTTCTCAACCGCGTCGGTAAGCTCGGTTTCAACTGGCCCCTTGCCATCTATTGGTTTACCCAGCGCATCTACAACTCGGCCTTCCAATTCTGGGCCAACCGGCACCTCCAAAATTCGTTGAGTACAGCGACATGTTTGCCCCTCTCTCAGACTCAAGTAGTCTCCAAGAACTACGGCGCCGACTGAGTCTCTTTCAAGATTAAGGGCCATTCCGTAAATGCCACCCTCGAACTCAATCATCTCACCGTACATCACATCAGCTAGACCATGGATACGAATAATACCGTCTGATACAGAAACGATAGTCCCTTCGTTCTTGGCTTGCACTGATACATCTAAGCTATCAATGCGCTGTTTAATAATTTCACTGATTTCGGATGGATTCAGTTGTTGCATGCTTTTTTCCTTGTTCCTGACCTACTCAGGAATTCATTAATTCAGCTAATTTTGATAATTTGCCACGAACAGAGCTGTCGATAACATTGTCACCTGCTCGAATAATCGCGCCTCCGATCAAGCTCTGATCAACACTGGTTGCCAACTTGATTTCTCTCTGTAAACGATCTTTAAGTGACTCCGCCAGCTTATTGGAAACATCTGAACTGATTTCAAAAGCTGTCGTAATTTCAACGTCTACTGCTTTTTCCTGATTGGCTTTCAGGCCTTCAAACAATGCGGATATTTCTGGGAGTAAAACAAGACGCTTATTTTCAGCGAGCAACCGCACAAAGTTTTTTGCTTTTGCATTAAGCTCATCACCACAAACCTTAATAAATGATTCTGAAATTTGCTCCGTGGACAGAGATGGCGAAGCTAAAACTGCACTGACTTCATCTTGCCCAGTGATGGCTGCAGACAAAGACAATATGCGCGACCATTCTTCTAAGGCGCCATCTTGCAATGCCACTTCAAAGGAAGCTCTTGCATAGGGTCTTGCTAAAGTTGTTAACTCTGCCACTTTTTAAGCTCTCGTTTTACTTTCAGTTACTTCCGATTTCTTTCTTCTACAACTGCTCTTAAAGTTCCGACGCAAGCTTGCTCAACATTTCTTCGTTTGCAGCTTCATCTATAGACCCTTCAAGAATTTTTTCTGCACCGGCAATAGCGATTGCTGAGACTTGGGAGCGTAAAGCTTCTTTTGCTCTATTCACTTCCTGTTCAATCTCTGCTTGAGCGCCTGTAATAATTCGCTGGCCCTCTTCTCTCGCCTGCCCTTTTGCTTCATCGACTATTTGCGCTGCGCGCCTGTTAGCTTGGTCTATAATGCCGGCCGCATCAGTTTTAGCTTCTTTGATCTGCTCTGTTGACTCAGATTGTGCTAACTCCAGATCTTTTTCTGCCCTGGCAGCCGCCTCTAGTCCGTCGGCAATTTTTTGTCTGCGTTCGTCCATGATGCCCATAAATAATGGCCATACATATTTTGAGCAGAACCACCAAAAGACAAAGAAGGCTATCGATTGTCCAAATATGGTTAATGTAATATCCACCGCAATCTCCCGCTTTTAGATGTCTTTCTATCCGCCAAGCTGGCCAAGGTAAGGGTTGGCAAAAGTAAACCACATGCCAATACCAATGCCGATCATGGTTACCGCATCAATTAGGCCAGCTACCAGAAACATGCTGGTTTGTAATTTAGGAGCCAGCTCTGGCTGACGGGCAGATCCTTCGAGGAATTTCCCCCCCAGAATACCAAACCCAATAGCAGTGCCGAGCGCGCCCATTCCCAGTACAAGCAAAACTCCCAGTACTGTATTCGCCAATATCAATTCCATCATTTCCTCCAGGTTTTCTTCAGTTCAGATAACTTCAGTTCAATATAAGTAGTACAAATAAGTAATTCAAATAACTAGTCCGATACAATCTAATGGTGAGTCTCGTGTGCAGCATTCAAATACACGATGGTTAACATCATGAATACGAATGCCTGCAGAGGCACAACCAGAATATGGAATACCGCCCACACAAAATGAGCAGGCAACTGATAAGCACCAAGCAAACCAGCGATTAATAGAAACAACAATTCACCCGCATAAAGGTTTCCGAATAATCGAAGACCTAGCGAAATAGGTTTGGCAAACAACGTTGGAATTTCAATAATAAGGTTAAAGGGCAACATCCACTTGCCAAAGGGATGAAAAGCGAGCTCGCTTAGGAAGCCGCCGATGCCTTTATTTTTAATGCTGTAATAAATAATAAGAAAGAAGACGCTAATCGACATTCCCATAGTGATATTTGGGTCTGTTGTCGGTACTACTTTAAAGGACATGTGTTCCAGACCCCAGAGACCACCAATAGCCATCGCGATTTCAGGAATCCAATCGACCGGCACTAGGTCCATCATGTTCATTAAGATAATCCAAACGAATACCGTCAAACAAAGTGGTGCTACATAGGGATTCTTATAGTTAAAACCTGCATTTACTTGCGCTTCGACAAATTCAAAAATACTTTCGACAAAATTCTGGATGCCAGACGGAGTGTCTGCTGTCGCCTTTTTGCCGACATAACGGAAGAAAAGAAGAAAGGCGGCACCAAGGAAAAGTGACCAGCCCATAGTATCAACGTGAATAGCCATGAAGCCCATTTCGGTTGCTTCTTCTGGCGTATGGGCCAGGCCCCAATGACCATCTGGGAACCTACCATAAGTTAGATAGGACAAATGGTGCGTAATATATTCCTGGACTGTCTGACCTTCAGCGCCATGTTCGACTACTGCGTGGGCCGCATCTGCTAACTCTGCCATTTATAAGCTCTTAGAAGGCCTGTGTGCCTGATCGACTATAAAAAGATCTATGTTTTATTGTTTGTCGGGCTATAGTTAATGAAGCCTGACATCATGACGCCAACAAAATGAGTTACGATAAACCCAAGCATTAAAGCCAATTCATTCAAATTTGTAATTAAGGTAAAGCTTAGTGCAAAAAGCACCATCGTAATGAGTATTTTGCCTAGCTCACCTTTAATAAAACTCTTAACAACTCTATCGGCATTTCGTGCTCCCTGATATCTGAAAGCATGAAGAGCGAAATAACTGTTTGGCAATGCGCTAATTAGGCCGCCCAGCAACACCGAATAAGCCATTGTCGTGCCCGGAAATAACAGAGAAATTATTGCTATAAAGACCGTTATTGCTAGCTGTGCAACTATCACTTTATAAACTGGCGGGGCTTTTAAATTAGACATTTAAGCGTGGCTTTTTAATCTAGCTCAGCTCCCCAAGGCATCTGTTACAAACACCTCTAGTCATAGCGGTGCTTACCAAAGCACGCGCATTATAGGGACTTTGCACTCGGGTATCAACTGCGCTGGAAGTCTAGTTTATGTGGGAAAGAATGCCGTCTAATTCATCGAGAGAATTGTATTTTAGAATAAGCCGCCCTTTACCCTTGGCGGTATGTTGAATCATCACTTTTGCGCCAAGTTTATCAGCTAAATTCTCTTCCAGGTTCTTTATGTCTGGGTCCACCGGTCTGTTTTCATTAGCTGTGCCAGCTCTGGCAATGAGCCTTCTAACCAGCGATTCTGTCTGCCGAACCGAAAGGCCGCGACCGACAACTGACCGCGCAGCTTCAGATTGCTGTATGTCTGGGAGGGACAGTAGTGCTCGAGCATGGCCCATTTCTAGATCACCGTGCTCCAGCATACGCCGAACATCGATATTCAAACCAATAAGGCGTATTAAATTGGTAACAGAAGTTCTGGACTTTCCAACTGCGTCAGCAACTTCTTGCTGAGTGAGTTCAAATTCATCCTGTAGCCGTTTTAAGGCCATGGCCTCTTCGATAGGGTTGAGATTCTCACGCTGAATATTTTCAATTAACGACATCGCAATGGCAGCTTCATCACCAACTGATTTTATCAGCGCCGGAATCGTGTCTAAGCCAGCAATTTGGCAAGCTCTCCAGCGACGTTCGCCAGCAATAATTTCATACCTATTCGACGTAATCGGCCGGATTACAATGGGCTGCATCACTCCTTGGGCCTTTATAGAATTTGCCAATTCCTCCAGCGCCTCTTCATGCATATCAGTTCTTGGCTGATATTTACCGCGCTGGATTAGGTCGAGAGGAATATTCTTGAGATCACCATCTTTGTCTGTGGACGCGGCCGGAAAAGTCCGGCCTTTTGGTTTGTCCAGCAGGCTGGCCATGGTTTCTGTGCTACCTACGGAAAGCAGAGCATCAAGGCCCTTGCCTAATTTTCTTTTCTCTGTCATTTACTACCCGCTCTTAAATCTGGGCTCAAGTGAGTGTGTCCTCCGGTTTTATTAACCGGAAGCACTAGCCGCCGCCGCTTCATCATGACGACGCAACATTTCTCCTGCTAGCGCTAAATAAGCAATCGCACCCCTTGATTGTCGATCATATTTAATTACTGGCTTACCATAACTGGGCGCTTCCGCGAGCCTAATATTCCTCGGCACGACAGTCCGATAAACAGTATCTCCAAAATAATTTAAGAGCTGGCCGTTTACTTCTGTAGTGAGTTTGCTCCGAGGGTCATACATCGTGCGTAAAATACCTTCAATTTTCAGATCTGGATTAATTCTGTCTCGAATGGCACTAATAGTATCCATCAAGGCCGAAAGTCCTTCTAGTGCATAATATTCACACTGCATCGGTATCACTACGCCGTCGGCAGCAACCAATGCATTAATGGTCAGCATGTTTAGCGAGGGAGGACAATCAATAACAATAAAATCGTAGTTCGATCTTACTTCCTCAACAATCTGCCGCAGTCTCAACTCTCTGTTTTCAACATTAATGAGTTCGATTTCTGCCGCTACCAGATCACCATTAGCAGGCAAGAGGTCATATTCCCCCTCTGCTGGCCGTTGGACAACCTCATCGAAAGTCTTGCCCTGAACCAGCAGATCGTAAACCGAGGCTTCTAAAGTAGATTTGTTAATTCCGCTGCCAGTAGTTGCGTTCCCTTGGGGGTCAAGGTCTATAAGCAAAACTTTTTTCCGGGTTACTTTCAGAGAGGCGGCAAGATTAACCGAGGTGGTTGTTTTGCCCACACCACCCTTCTGGTTGGCAATCGCTATTACTTTTCCTGCTGCTATGTCCAATTTAAATCTTTCCATCTGGGTCTTTTATTCTCAATTAAACATGATCGTTTTAATTGAGGGGGGATTGCTTAGCTTTGCAAATATCTACATTCAATACTGTTGCTTACTGCTACAATGAAAAATAAAAGTTTTATTTTTTAAGCTACCTAATACGGTCAAAGCCTTAAAAAAAAATTCAACACTTTTTGACAACTTCAATCAAGTGCCGCTCGGAATCATTTCCTGGTATCTCAAGCTTTGTCGTTTTGCTAATTTCGAAACAATTAGGAAGTGCAGCAATTTCGTCTTCGGGATACCTCCCTTTCATTGCCAGAAATTTTCCTTCTTTCTCAAGTAAATGTTGTGACTTAGATACCGCATCACCTAAAGCAGAGAATGCTCTACACATCACCATATCAATTTGCTGGGTACTTTGATAGTGCTCTATTCGACAATTTTCCACATCAATATTTGCTAAACCTAGTTCCGTTTTTGCTTGAAACAGGAACCTAGTTTTCTTGCCATTACTGTCCACCAGTATGAAGTGATTTTCCGGATTTAGGATCGCAAGTGGTATTCCTGGAAGGCCTGCACCACTACCAATATCAACAAACACTGAGCCTTGCAGATGGGCATTGATAGCCAGGCTGTCGAGTAGATGACGCGAGACCATGGAATTAATTTCTACTACACCGGATAAGTTAAAACTAGCATTCCATTTATCGAGCAACAGCAGATAACTAAGAAGCAAATTAAGTTGTTGGTCTGTGGCAAATAAGCCCAGCTCTACTAAACCCTGTCGTAGTTCTTCTTCAATGGGCGGGATCACTAAATTTTTCCTGCTAGTTCTAGCGGCTGGCTCTAAGAGGCCCGGCGACTAGGAGGTTGATATTTTTTCAAATAGATAAGCAAGAGTGATATCGCGGCTGGCGTCATTCCTGGGATGCGGGAGGCTCTACCAATATTCTCTGGTTTCGATTCTTGCAGCTTTTGTTTTAACTCATTCGATAAACCCTGCATTTGTGCGTAGTCAAAATCCTCTGGTAGCCTGGTCCCCTCTTGTTTTTTGAGTCGCTCTATTTCATCCTCCTGTCGGTCTATGTAGCCCTGATATTTAATTTGTATCTCAACTTGCTGCGCCACTTGCTCAGATTGTGGGCTCTCAGACATATCGATGCATTCCGGATCGCCAATTGCCTCACAGAGCGACTGGTAACTTACTCGCGGCCTTGCCAGTAAATCGACCAAGCTGTACTCGCGAGATATAGGTTTTTCTAATAGCTGGTTTACGCTTTCTGCTTTTTTAGTTCCTGCTTGCACCCAAACTTTCTTAAGTCGGCCCAGTTCCCGGCTTATTCTCTCGCGTTTACAATTAAAGAATTCCCACCGTTCGTCATCAACAATTCCCAACTCTCTACCTGCTTCGGTTAAGCGCAAATCTGCATTGTCTTCCCGGAGTGTTAGTCGATACTCGGCTCGGCTGGTGAACATGCGATAAGGCTCATTGGTGCCCAAAGTAATAAGATCATCAACTAAAACTCCGATGTAAGCTTGATCTCTTCGTGGACACCAAGCATCTTTTCCTCGTACGGCTAATCCTGCATTTAAGCCTGCCAATAGTCCTTGCGCCCCAGCCTCTTCATATCCTGTAGTTCCATTAATCTGACCAGCAAAATAAAGACCTCTCACATGTTTAGTTTCCAAAGAATATTTTAAATCTCGCGGGTCGAAATAATCATATTCTATGGCATAGCCAGGACGAATTATCTCTGCCTTTTCAAAACCTTTAATCTCTCTTACCAAAGCGATCTGAACGTCGAATGGGAGACTTGTAGAAATGCCGTTGGGGTATAGTTCATTTGTATTAAGCCCTTCTGGTTCGACAAAAATTTGGTGAGATGTTTTGTCAGCAAAGCGCATAACCTTGTCTTCGATGGAAGGGCAATACCTCGGGCCTGTGCCTTCAATAACACCGGCGTAAATCGGCGATCGATCTAACCCCTTCCGAATAATCTCGTGGCAACGCTCATTAGTTTGAGTGATGTAACAATTAACTTGTTGTGGATGCTCTTCTCGTCTTCCGAGAAATGACATTACTGGCAAGGGAGTATCTCCCTGCTGTTCCTGCATGGCTGCAAAATCCACTGTCCGTGAGTCGATGCGTGGTGGTGTCCCGGTTTTTAGTCTGTCTACACGAAAAGGAAGCTCGCGCAGCCTTTCGGCAAGAGCTATTGAGGGTGGATCTCCAGCTCGACCGCCGGAGCTATTTTCCAATCCGATGTGAATTTTCCCGCCGAGAAAAGTGCCTGTGGTTAGCACCACGCGCTTCGCTCGGATCTTCAATCCCATTTGTGTCACAACGCCATAGATTTGATTGGATTCAATGATTAGGTCATCAACTCCTTGTTGGAATATGCTGAGGTTATCCTGGTTTTCTAATATCTCGCGAATTGCAGCTTTGTACAAAACTCGGTCCGCCTGCGCCCTCGTCGCTCTAACTGCAGGTCCCTTACTAGCATTAAGCACGCGGAACTGAATTCCTGCCTGATCCACTGCCTTTGCCATAGCACCACCCAGAGCGTCAATCTCTTTAACTAAATGGCTTTTACCGATTCCACCAATAGCAGGGTTACATGACATTTGGCCGAGGGTTTCGATACTGTGACTAACCAACAAGGTAGAAACACCCTGCCTTGCAGACGCCAATGCAGCTTCAGTGCCAGCATGACCGCCGCCAATAACTATAACTTCATACTGTGTGGGGTATTCCATAATTTGCTCGGTTACCGCCAGTCGATCAAAAGGAGGGCTGAGAAGTATACTGACTTATTCTCTATTGTGAATGGCTGTTTTTATCTAACGAAATAATTATTAAAGATCTTATTATTATTAATATATATATATAATAATAATATAGAGATATGTATATATAAGGTATTAATGTTGATATTAATAGTCAAAAGGAAATCTGTTGAAAAGTCTATTTAATGATTATATATCAATAAGTTATACGTATTATAACTTATAGGATAAGCCCTTAATAATCTTGACATACCCTATGGATGAGCTGTGAGTACAATGTCATCTTTTCAACCTTTATAATAGTTGCTAAAAACAACTCACCTTTTATTCACTCTTTAGTGGTTCTTACTAACAGCTAGTTAGTTCAGTAATTATTTCTCCTCGTTTTCAGCTTATTTCCCTACACAGAAATTGGAAAATATTTCTCCCAGCAGGTCATCACTCGTAAATTCGCCAGTAATTTTACCGAGTTCACTTTGCGCCAAACGGAGATCTTCGGCGACTAACTCTAATAACACCCCTTCGTTTATATGAGCCTGTGCCGAGTTTAACAAATTTTCTGATTCTCTTAGAGCCGCCAAATGCCGTGCTCTTGCCACAAAAACGCCTTCTTCGCCGGAGAGAAAGCCAGCGCTTGTTTTTAAATAATCCCGTATCAACTCTATGCCAAGCTGTTCTTTGGCGGAGATGGCAATAGTGACTACGTCAGTTTCGAAAACTCTAATGTAAGCTCTTGCAGGCTTCTCATTACTAATGAGGTCAATTTTGTTGAAGAGAATGACTATATTGCTTGGCATGGATAGTTTTTTTTCTACGCCATCTTTATTTAATTCGCCATTGGCTCTGTTAGCTTTGCCTGAAGGAGAGATATCATTCAGTAATCCCAACTCATCTAACAGCTTTTCAACAACGAGCTCGGGATCGGTTTTATCCACAAGTAATAATATTTGGTCTGCTTGGGACATTGCAGATCTAGCTCTTTTAACACCTTCTTGCTCCACGACATCTTCGCTAGATCGCAAGCCGGCTGTGTCTACAATATGCACCGGCATTCCATCAATATTTATTTCTTCACTAAGAGTATCTCGGGTGGTGCCTGGGATACTGGTAACTATAGCGCTGTCATGGCCTGACAAGGCATTAAGCAAACTTGATTTACCTGCATTAGGTTTCCCCGCAATAACAACACGTATACCCTCTTTGAGCAGAGCCCCTTGTTGTGCTTGGTCAAACACCCCCTTCAATGTAACTAAAACACCTGCAAGCGACTCTTTAACCTTGTGATCTGACAGCAGGTCTATATCTTCATCGGAGAAATCAATAGCAGCTTCAACATTGACGCGGATGCTAATAAGCTGTTCAAGTAAAGAGAAAATTCGGCGTGAAAAATCACCTTGAAGGGTGCGCATTGCAGATCGAGCTGCCTGTTGAGAATTGGCGTCGATCAAATCAGCGATGGCCTCAGCCTGCAGCAAATCGATCTTGTTATTTAGGAATGCTCTTTCTGAAAATTCGCCAGGCCTTGCCAACCTGGCACCAGCATTAATTATTCGATCGCGTAACGTGTTTAGCACATGTGTGCCGCCATGGCCTTGTAATTCAAGTACGTCTTCGCCAGTAAAGGAGTTGGGTTTATCAAAGTATAGCGCAATACCCTGATCGATTACGGTCTGATTCTCATCAAGAAAGCTGCCGTAGTGGGCGTGTCGCGGCTTTGGTATTAGGCCGAGGACTGCTGCAGTTATCGGTTGTACTAAGGGCCCGGAAACTCTAATTATCCCAACGCCACTTCTTCCGGGCGGCGTTGCTATAGCACAGATTGTATCGCTATCTAGAGAATCCATTGGGGTTAGCCTTAAGCCTAAATCTAACGTGGATTAGTAGACCTGAAAGCCGACACTACAGTCTTACGCTGCCTTCTTTGCATTATAGGCGGCTTCGATCTTTCGGGTGATGTACCACTGCTGTAGGATGCCCAATACGCCGTTGGTTAACCAATAGAGGACCAAACCAGCCGGGAATAATAGGAATAGCGCTGTCATCATGACAGGCATTATTTTCATAACCTTTGCTTGCATCGGATCTGCAGGTGCTGGACTCAATGTTGTTTGTAGATACATCGTACCGCCCATTAATAGCGGCAGAATAAAGAAAGGATCCCGAACCGAAAGGTCGGTTAGCCATAGCATAAAAGGGGCATGCCTCAGCTCAACACTTTCAAGTAAAACCCAATACAAAGCGATAAAAACGGGCATTTGGACAAGCATGGGAAGGCAGCCACCAAAGGGGTTAATTTTCTCCTTCTTGTATAAATCCATGGTTGCTTTTTGCAACTTCATTTTATCATCGCCATAACTTTCTTTAAGCTGCTGTATTTTTGGCATAGCGCGACGCATTCCCGCCATAGACCGATACTGTGTTTCAGAAAGTTTGTAAAATAATGCTTTAACACAAACGGTTAACAGCACGATTGAAATTCCGTAGTTACCTACGGCCGAGTCAATGCGGGTCAAGAGCCAATAAATAGGTGCGGCGAGAAACCAGAGAAAGCTGTAATCGATAGTGAGGTCTAAATTGGGAGAGATGTCTGCAAGAATATATTGGTCCTTCGGCCCAGCGTAGTATTGTAATTTGTGTTCCTTGATTTCACCGGCAGCAACTGTAAATGCCGATCCAGTAAATTCACCAAAATATTGATTCGCGTCATTCTTGCGGGTGGTAAAACGATTTGTCGTTTCAGTATTAGGAATCCAGGCAGAGACAAAGTAGTGTTGGCTAAAACCGACCCAACCACCAACCATTTCGGTTGAGCTGCTGCCGTCATCGATATCGTCAAACTCATACTCTATATACGGATCATCGTCGGCAGTTGATACAAAACCTAGATAAGTTCTGCTGAGGCCTCCTGCGTTGCTGGGATCATCGAAACTATCCCGCTTTATTTGGCCGTAGGCATTAGCCTGCCAGTCTGATGAAGACTGGTTGTCGACTAGGTAGCTCACGTCGATTAGATAGCTGCCGCGAGTAAACTCGTACCGCTTGGTGATTCGAACACCGTTGTTAGATTGAGTTTGCAGATCAACAATAAGACTGTCGGCGGACTCGGCCATCACATAACTGTTTAAAGAAGAGCGGTATGCCGCTCTACCGGCGCTGTCAACGCCATCTCTGCCAATCAATCCACTTTGAGAAACGTAATTTCGGCCTGGTTGTGCGTCTAACAATACAAAGGGGTCATCTGGCACATCTATTTGTTTTAGATACAGCGGAAATGCAAGATAGGTGATATCGCCACCAGATAAATTGATATCAAGCTTGAACGTATCAGTTTCGACAGTGATAGTATCTCCGCTATCAACAACTACCCGGGCAGAGTTATTTGTTGTTGCTTGACTTGCGGTTGTTCGGTTTGTTGGTAAATTGCTAGGCACGTCAGAGGCGGCAGAGCTGTTTAAGATCGGTGGATTGTCAGGGGTTTGCAGCGCCTCTACTTGGCCTCGCGAATTCCTGCCGTCATCAACTACAGGCGGATAGTCTGCTTGCCATGCTAAGAGCATTAGATAAGTGACAACAGCTAGAGATGTATAAAGAAAGAAACGGGTTAAATTCATGTTACTGCTTACTCGATGGTTGACTCAGATAATCGGTATTGTCCGGAACAGGATCATGCCCGCCCTCGTGCCAGGGGTGGCAACTACAAATTCGACGAATCCCTAACCAGGACCCTTTTCCTGCACCATGTTTTTCAATGGCTTCTTTTGTGTATTGTGAACAGGTGGGATAAAAACGACACTGTCTACCAATTAACAAGCTTAAGCTATTTTGATATAGCGTTATGAGCCGAATGAGTAGTTTATCTACCATGATTTTGTTTGCTCTTAAAAAACAAATTGCTAATTATTTAGTGATCGCCTGATCTTAATTTATTACTTATACCGTTTAACAGTTTTTCCAGCTTCTCGCAGATCAAGGAATTGTGGAGTTTATCAGCATCTTTTCTAGCTAGCACAACTAAATCGAGCCTCTCGACTAATCCGGGGTTGAGACGGAAGGACTCTCTTATAAGACGCTTTATTCTGTTGCGGTGAACTGCTGTAGGCACGTTTTTCTTTGCAATTACGAGACCTAGCCTAGGTTTCAAGGAATCGTTTTTAATCGCAAGTATCAAAAAATAGCGGCAGGAGACTTTGAACTGGGCTTTTGTGAAAACAGCTTTGAAGTCAGCGGCACTGAGCAGCCGAGAGGTTTTAGAAAAGCTGCTATTAGCCACTTCCCATTCTCTTTTCTTATTAACTAGTGAAAAATTAGAAACTAGGCTGATAGCTTGGCGCGACCCTTTGAGCGGCGTCGTTTGAGCACCAAGCGGCCGCCTTTAGTAGCCATGCGGGCTCTGAAACCGTGAGTTCGAGCTCTTTTTAGTACGCTGGGTTGAAATGTTCTTTTCATATCAGTAAATCCGATTTTTCTATTACAAACCGAACGTCAGGCGGTTCGAAAAAGGAGCGCGAAGTCTAGAGGTTTTGTCTGTAAGTTGCAACGTAATCAGCAGCTATTAGCCCTGTCAGCTTTTGTTGGCAGTGACTAGTTTTCGTAAATGGACCATATTGATTCACTTTCGAAAGGCAATGAAATATTTACTCCCTATTTAGACACAAGTTATCCACAGTTTATTTACCAACAGGGGGTGAGTATTTTGTCTAAGAGAGGCATTTTTTCGACTCGGAATTTATCAGCGAATGGCACATAAGACATTGATAATTAAGTAAATAAAAACATCTGTCAAAACAAGTTTTTTCTCTTGGAGCCAGTGGATAACTCTTATCTAAGCCGTTAGAATTATGTTCATGTTTAACAAAAACAGTAAAAAATAAAAACAATATCTACAAATTATGGGCAATCGATAGTGGTATCAGTAAATTGGCAAAAATGTACGGACTGTTTGAAAGCAGAATTACCTTCTCAGCAATTCAACACTTGGATTAGGCCGCTCCAGGCTGAAATCGATTCCGGTGTGCTTCGGTTGCGAGCACCCAACAGATTTATTCTTGACTGGGTAAAAGGGAAGTTTTTGACGCGGATCCAGGAGATCTTTGAAGAAATGGGCGAAGGCAGCACCCAGATCAGCCTCGAGGTTTCGGATTTGATGACACCGGCGGCGGACGGCAGAAGTACGCAGCCCCAGATCGTTACCCAGACTGCGAGCTCAAACCGGGCTACCAATTCGCAACAGCACATTCAAACCGCTAATCTCGGCAGTAAAACCATCATGAACTTGAAGCGAGGTGTGTTTTCAGACCCGCCAAGTTCAATCTCGGATATACAGCCTGGCCATCCCGAACGGCGTAATGTAGACACTATCATTGAAGGCAAGCTTAGGCATCGCGGAGCACTCAATAGAGAGAATACTTTTGAGAATTTCATTGAGGGAAAATCCAACCAGTTGGCTAAGGCGGCGGCGATACAGGTGGCGGAAAACCCCGGTTATGTTTACAACCCACTTTTTATTTATGGAGGTGTGGGGTTAGGAAAGACTCACTTAATGCATGCGATTGGTAACTATCTAGTGGCGAAAAAACCTGGAGCCAAGGTAGCTTATCTGCATTCTGAAACATTTGTGGCAACTATGGTGACAGCCTTGCAATTAAATGCGATTAACGAGTTTAAGAGGTTTTATCGCTCGGTTGATGCGCTATTAATTGATGATATTCAATTTTTTGCTGGTAAAGAGCGCTCCCAAGAAGAGTTTTTTCACACATTTAATGCGCTTTTAGAAGGAGGCCAACAGATCATTCTGACTTGCGATCGCTATCATAAAGAGATAAATGGCTTGGAAGAACGGCTCAAGTCTCGTTTTGGTTGGGGATTGACGGTTGCGGTTGAACCGCCTGAATTAGAAACCAGAGCAGCGATTTTGATTAATAAGGCAGCGCTGAGCAATGTGCACTTACCTAATGAAGCGGCGTTGTTTATCGCACAGCGATTACGCTCAAACGTGCGGGAATTAGAAGGTGCGCTGAAAAGAGTTATTGCCCACGCGAATTTTAAGGGAGAACAGATCAGCCTTGATTTGATAAAAGAGGCGCTGAGAGATTTGTTTGCCCTACAGGACAAGTTGGTAACTATCGATAATATCCAACGTTCCGTGGCGGAATATTACAAAATCAAAATGGCAGATATGTTGTCGAAGCGTCGAAATCGTTCGGTTGCGAGGCCAAGGCAGGTAGCCATGACCCTTTCCAAGGAATTAACAAACCATAGCTTGCCTGAAATTGGTGATGCATTTGGAGGAAGAGATCACACGACGGTGATCCATGCTTGTAAACAGGTTAACAAATTACGTCATAGCAGTATCGACATTGAAGAAGACTATAATAACTTGTTGCGCGCACTTTCTAGCTAGATAAGCTATTGATATTTAAGGAAATATAATAAAAATGCACTTTGAAATTTCACGTGAGGTTTTATTGAAACCGCTGCAAATGGTTAGTGGTGTAGTTGAACGCAGACAAACTCTACCAGTGCTTTCCAATGTATTGTTAGTGCTCAAAGGCAGCGAGCTATCACTTACGGGAACTGACTTAGAAGTTGAGCTCGTTGGTCGAGTCACTGTGGATAAAGCACAGAAGTCTGGCGAGATAACAGTACCGGCTAGAAAGCTTCTCGATATCTGTAAATCGCTATCAGATGACTCTGCGATCGAAATTTCACTCAGCGGAGCTAAGCTTATATTAAAATCGGGCCGGAGTAGATTTACATTGGCGACTCTTCCAGCTACGGAATTTCCCAATGTTGATGAAGAGCTAGACACATGTTCACTAACTATGCCCCAAGCAAGGTTGCGTGAGTTACTCGACAATACGAGTTTTGCAATGGCACAACAGGATGTTCGGTACTATTTGAATGGAATGCTTTTCGAAGTGGCCGCAGATTATTTGCGAGTAGTTGCAACCGACGGCCATCGACTGGCGATGGAAACTCTGAGCATGGAGAACCCTACCGGGGAAGTTCAGCAACTAATCTTGCCAAGAAAGGGAATAATGGAATTATCACGTCTATTAGAAGAAGATGGCGACATCTCATTAACATTTGGCCAGAACCATATTCGAGCCAAGGTCGCCGCCTATACTTTTACATCGAAATTGGTTGATGGAAAATTTCCAGACTACAACAGAGTTCTACCAAAAGGCGGTAACAAGGTTCTGGTTGGAGATTGTCAGGAGCTGCGGCAAGCGTTTTCTCGAGCCTCAATTCTTGCTAATGAGAAATACCGAGGTGTACGAGTAATGCTCTCTAATGAAGAGTTGAAGATTTTGGCAAATAACCCGGAACAAGAAGAGGCGGAGGAGGTTGTGTCCGTAGAATACCAAGGAGACACTCTCGAGATTGGTTTCAATGTTAGCTATCTTATCGATGTCCTTTCCACGCTAACAAGCAAAAAAGCCAGGATTACATTATCTGACCCCAACAGCAGCGCATTGCTCGAAGCTGAAGAAGGTAGTGATGCCTTGTATGTTGTGATGCCAATGCGGCTTTAGTGAGATGTGGTCACTTTCAGCCATTTCTGAATAATGAGTCATATTGCCCAGCTTAATGTTTCTTTTGTGCGAAATGTTATTGGTCAGTCTTTGACTTTTAGTCCTTCCGTTAATCTTCTGTACGGTGAGAATGGCAGCGGCAAAACCTCTTTACTAGAAGCTATTCATTTATTGGCCACGGGCCGTTCATTTAGAAATAGCAAAATTGATCTAATAATCAATCATGAGAGCGATGAGGCAGTAATTTTTGCTGAGCTGGGCGATGGTTCCAAAATTGGAATGAGTAAGCCCCGTAGACAAAATCATCAGCTTCATCTTCAATCAGAGAAGCAACGAAATTGGGATCAAGTCGCAAAACTTCTTCCAGTACAAATCCTAGATTCGGCATCATTTGGATTGATTGAAGGTGGGCCGAAAGCGAGGCGCAGATATTTGGATTGGGGAGTGTTCCACGTGGAACAAACCTTTCTAGCAAACTGGCGAGTGACCCGAAAGTGTCTAGCAAACAGGAACTTTCTATTAAAGCAAAAGCCGGTAGATAAAAATCAGATTTCTGCATGGGATGTTGAGTTAGTAAATGCGTCCAATTTAGTCGATCTGGCTCGGCAAACGTATTTTAAGCAATTGGTACCTCAGTTCGATGGCGTCTATAGAGCGCTTGGTGGGTCGCATGTTGAGAATATTGACATTGAGTATGAGCGAGGCTGGGATAGCGATAGAGAGTTGCCCTCTGTTTTTGCCGATAATTTCCGCAATGATGCCCGTTATGGGTTCACTCAAAATGGCCCACATAGGGCAGACATCTTTATCAAAGCCGGAAAAAGCAAAGCAGTGGATATTCTTTCTCGCGGCCAGCAGAAAATTCTCGTGAGCGCATTAAAGATTGCACAAGGAAGGTTACTGTCTCAAAGTACAGAGCGCCAAACAATTTACTTGGTTGATGACCTCCCTGCCGAGTTAGATAGTGAGAACAGAGCGGCTGTAATGAGCAATCTGATTGATCTGGGAGGCCAAATATTCATTACCTGTGTGGATAGAACAGCCATGGAAGAGTCTTTGAAATCCTGCCCGCAATTAGCAACGTTCCACGTGGAACGTGGTATAATAACGGCTTGATTTTCCGTTGATTTATCCGATATTAGGGTTAGAAAAATAGTTTTTTGCAGACCGCATTGCCTGGAGATTTAGCATGGCTGAAGAATCACGACCTAAATATAATTCTGAGAGCATCAAGGTCTTAAAGGGTCTAGATGCGGTCCGAAAAAGACCAGGGATGTATATTGGTGATACTGATGATGGCACTGGCTTACATCATATGGTGTTTGAGCTAGTAGATAATTCCATCGATGAAGCCTTAGCTGGCCACTGCGATGAAGTCCAAGTAGTTATCCATATTGGTGAGACCATTACAGTCTCTGACAATGGCCGGGGCATTCCAACAGAGATGCATAAAGAAGGCGTTTCTGCTGCAGAAGTTATCATGACGGTCCTCCATGCTGGCGGTAAGTTTGATGATAATAGCTACAAGGTTTCTGGCGGCCTCCATGGGGTTGGTGTCTCGGTGGTCAATGCTTTATCCGAGGAGCTAAAATTAACCATTCGTCGAGAAGGCGAGGTACACGAACAGTTCTACGCACACGGCGTCCCTCAAGCCCCACTCGCAGTTGTTGGCGAGACCAATAGCACGGGTACTGAGTGTCATTTCAAGCCATCTAAAGGTACGTTTACCAATGTTGAATTTCACTATGATATTCTCGCAAAAAAGCTGCGCGAGTTAGCATTTCTTAACGCGGGAGTCGCTATTCGGCTTACTGATGAGCGGACCGGCAAAGAAAACCTCTATCGATATGAAGGTGGCCTAATGGCCTTCGTTGATTATCTGAACAAGAATAAGTCAACAGTAAATAAACTATTCCATTTTGTATCTGGGGTGCGAGAAGACGGGGTTACTGTCGAGATTGCCTTGCAATGGAATGATTCATATCAGGAAAATATTTTCCCCTATACTAACAACATCCCACAGCGTGATGGTGGCACCCATTTGGCTGGGTTTAGAGGCGCATTGACAAGAGTGCTAAAGAGTTATATTGACAAGGAGTTGGCAAATAAAAAAAGTAAGGAAGTAGTTACTAGCGGCGATGATGCCAGAGAAGGGCTTACCGCAATCATCTCAGTTAAGGTACCTGATCCAAAATTTTCTTCACAAACAAAAGACAAGTTGGTGTCGTCTGAAGTAAAAGCCGTCGTAGAACAGGAAATGGCTGCAAATTTCAGCGACTATCTGATGGAGAATCCCCAAGACGCCAAATTGATTGTCGGCAAGATGATCGATGCAGCCCGAGCGAGGGAGGCAGCTAGGAAGGCGCGGGAAATGACGCGACGTAAAGGGGCGCTTGATATTGCTGGCCTCCCAGGCAAGCTTGCAGATTGTCAGGAAAAAGACCCAGCACTTTCTGAAATATATATAGTGGAGGGTGATTCAGCGGGAGGATCAGCAAAGCAGGGCCGAAACCGAAAGAACCAGGCTATCTTGCCCTTAAAAGGTAAAATTTTAAATGTTGAAAAAGCACGCTTTGACAAGATGCTTAGCTCTGTGGAAATAGGAACGCTTATCAAAGCTTTGGGCTGCGGTATTGGCAACGAAGAGTTTTCTCCCGACAACCTGCGTTATCACAGCATTATCATCATGACCGATGCGGATGTTGATGGGTCTCATATTAGAACCTTGTTACTCACCTTCTTTTTTCGGCAAATGAGGGCTTTGGTGGACCGTGGACATATCTTCATCGCGCAACCGCCGCTTTATAAGATTCGAAAAGGCAAGCAGGAACAGTATCTGAAAGACGATACTGAGCTGGCGAACTATCAGACCCAAATTGCTTTAGAAGGTGCAAGCCTTCACGTAAATGCTGACGCGCCGGGCATTGCAGACGATTCACTTGAAACCCTAGTGAAAAAATACCATGAAACATATGCAATAATTAGTCGTTTGGCTCGGCTCTATCCTTCTGAAGTTTTGGAAGCCATGGTTTTCTCTAGCCCCTTGGCGGAAGAAGATTTGCGGTCACAGGACAAGGTAGAGCGGTGGGTAGAAGAAGTTGCCATAAAGCTAGCAAATACGCAATTAGGAGTAAGCGCCAACTATACGCTGCACACAATAGAAGATTTAGAGCGGCACCTATTTTTACCTCAGGCCACATTGAATTTACATGGCCTTGAAAGAAACTATAATTTCAGCCGAGATTTCTTCCATTCTGGTGAATACCGGGCAATTGCAGATTTAGGTAAAACCTTGGAAGGGCTCATAGAGCCCGGCGCCTTTGTGAAGAGGGGAGAACGCACTCAAGAAGTTAGTAGCTTTGCTGAAGCGATAGAGTGGCTCACTAATGATGCGATGAAAGGGCACTATCTGCAGCGCTATAAAGGCCTAGGAGAAATGAACCCCGACCAGCTTTGGGATACGACCATGAATCCTGAAACCCGCCGCATGTTGCAGGTCACTATTGATGACGCCATTGGTGCGGATCAATTGTTTAGTACTCTAATGGGTGACCAGGTTGAACCCCGCAGAGAGTTTATTGAAGAAAACGCTATGGCAGCAGAAAATTTGGACATCTAAGCGGATATTTAGTTGCCATGATTGTGAATAGTCACTACAACCTAAGGCTCGACCTAACTATTGATCTGAATAAGGGGCGTCGCTTTTGAATGATTGCCTGTTCTTGACGAATCCCCTCTCGAATTTCATCAGTGAGCTTGCTAGCATCCCGCCCTACCACTAACTCACTAATCACGGCGGTCATTGCGTCTGGAAGTTTGGCGAACTTTCACGGTGGCCAGCATTTTGGGCTATAGGGTCTACGGGCGCTTCTGCCGCGACAGCTAACTTTACCTCACTCGGATTGCTACGATTGATAAACCAGATTCTGCAAGCGTATCCCCAGTCTGAACCAGAAATCTTTTTTAATCCTCGTGCTTCATGACGGACACTACAGCAGAGTTTTAGCTAAACCAATATCGAATTACACTAAAAAGATACTGACCTAGCTTAATAATAAAAAAGGGGAGAGCCTAGATAAAGAAGAAGTAAATTACTATAGTAAACAACATGTAGCTAATATAGAAATTATAAGAACAGAATAAATACCAAGGAAATCTAAATATCTGTTACTTCAATAATATAGTCAACTGCTGCGGCTAGATCCACGGCTAATTGAACATCATCGTAACCATTTTCCCCTAGCAAGGATCGGGTTACAACACCGTTTCCTGTGCTCACTAGGATAGGAAAACAGCCAAAGGCCTTAGCGGCTTGAATGTCCTTAAGGCTGTCTCCGACGAAATAGCTCCCAGTGATCGAACAATCGAACTCTGATTCTATTTGCTCCAGTAGACCGGTGTTGGGTTTGCGGCAAGCACAATTGTCTTCTGGCAAATGCGGGCAGAAAAAAATACCTTCTATAAAGCCCCCCATTTCTTCAACCATAGAACAAAGCTTATGATGTATTTGCGTAAGTGTATCCTTATCAAATAATTTGCGTCCCAAGCCAGATTGATTTGTGGCGACAAATATCTTAAACCCATTCTTATGAAGCTTAGCAATGGCCTCAATGCTACCAGGCATAGGCTGAAACTCATCAACCGTTTTAATAAATTCAGCCGAGTCAGCGTTAATTACACCATCTCTATCAAGGACAACTACTTTCATGCAGTCTCGCCGATTTATTTGGTGGAGCACTAAGAAGTATCCAAATGGGAAATATCGGCCACTTGAAGAAATAGAGATCTGAGCTGTTGTAGCAAGGCAATGCGGTTACTACGTAAACTCGCGTCATCACACATCACTAATACTTCGTCAAAGAACAAATCCACACTATCTTTAAGTCCGGCCAGAGATTCCAGACCATCACGGTAATTCCCCGAGGCAAACAAAGGCGCCACTTCTAAAACCTTGTTATCTATATTTTTGAATAATGATTTCTCAGCACTTTCCCTTAGCAGCTGCGGATCAACAGACTGAGTTTCTATGGCAAAATTCTCCTTAGCGAGGATATTAGAAACCCTTTTGTTAGCTACGGCCAGAGCCTGTGACTCAGGCAATTTACTAAAGTGTTGAACTGCCGCGATCCTTCGGTGAAAGTCCAAAGGTTTAGTGGGTTTTAAGCTGAAGACAGATTGAAAAACGTCACTAGAAACGCCTTCTTCCAAATACCAGCTCCTAAATCGTTCAAGAATAAAATCGAAAATTAAATCTCTAGTGCCAGGTTTAATTTCTAAACTATCAAAGCCGGCTATTGTGTGATCAATAATGTCTAGAATATCGAGATCCAGCTGCTCTTCAACTAGGATTCTCAAAATTCCTATGGCGGAACGGCGCAGTGAAAAAGGATCCTTGGAGCCAGTAGGAGGCTGTTTAATGACAAACATACCAACGGTGGAATCTAATTTGTCCGCTAGAGCGAGAATTTTACCAGTCACTGTTTTAGGCAGCGCATCGCCAGAGAATCGTGGTAAATAGTGTTCATTTATAGCGATGGCAACTTCTTCGGGCTCTCCATCATTTAAGGCATAGTAATAGCCCATAAGTCCTTGAAGATCGCTAAATTCTCCCACCATATTGGTAACTAAATCACATTTAGAAAGAAGCGCTGCTCTTACACAATAATCTTCGTTGGCATTTAGCTTACTAGCAATGAACTTTGTCAAGGTCGCCACTCGCTCCTCTTTTTCGTACACGGTGCCTAATTTTTTGTGAAACACTACATTACGGAGTTGTTCTTGCCTTGATGCTAGTGAAGATTGTTTGTCGGTCTCAAAAAAGAAACGCGCATCAGCCAACCGCGGTCGAATTACACGCTCGTTTCCCTGGATGACCTGCTGAGGATCTTTACTTTTAATATTGCTAACCGTAATAAACTTTGGTAATAGTTTGGCTCCTTCATCAACCATATAAAAGTATTTTTGATGTGATTTCATCGCAAGGATTACAGCTTCCGCAGGTACTTCTAGAAAATATTCTTCAAAATTGCCAGTAAGCGCTACCGGCAATTCTACTAAACCAGTAACTTCATCAAGCAGCAATTCGTCGACTACTGTGAACGCATTCAACTTAGACCCTTCTGCTGTAACCATCGTTCGAATGAGTTCTTTGCGGCGGTCAAAATCTGCAATGACATGTCCCGGATTCTCGAGTAAAGATTCATACTCGGCTGGAGACTTAATCTTGATTGCTTGGTTATAATGAAAACGATGCCCATAGGATTGATTTTGGGAATTGATCCCAAGGATCGAGCAAGCAATTAAATCAGATCCAAACAACATTAGTAACCAATGAACTGGCCTAACAAACTCTTCTCTAGAACTACCCCAACGCATTCGCTTCGGTATTGGGAGTTGAGTCAGTGATTGCTCAACAATACCTGGCAGTAAGCTAACGGTATCTTTACCAGGCTGATTCAATGAGAAGGATAATTTTGCCACGCCATCTTTTTCGATTGAAGCTAAGTCCTTTAGGTCTATACCACAAGATTTCGCAAAACCTAATGCAGCGGGAGTTGGATTGCCATCAGCATCTTCGGCAGCTGTGACTGCCGGGCCAATCCTTTCGATCTGTTTATCTTCTTGTTTGACTACTAACCCCGAAACAATAACAGCTAACCGCCGCGGCGTGGCAAATCGCCGAGCCGAGGAGAAGGAGAGGCGTTCCTTTTTTAGACCTGCCTTGATGCCGCTCTCAAATGCTTTAGACAGTGAGCCTAGCGCTTTGGGGGGCAGCTCTTCAGTGCCAATTTCGATTAAAAATTCTTGCGTATCCATATTGACTATTTTTCCAAGAATTCTTTTTGAAGAGATTCACTAGCTAATGGGAAGGCTAATTTTTTCCGGCTTTCGAAATAGGCTTCTGCTACCAGACGGGCCAATGTTCTAACTCGAAGAATAAAGCGCTGGCGCTCTGTTACTGAGATGGCTTTTCTTGCATCCAACAAATTAAAATAATGGGACGCCTTCAATACTTGTTCGTATGCTGGGAGCGGCAAGCTTTTCTGTATCAATAACTGACATTGTTGTTCGCAATCATCAAAGCAGGAAAAGAGTATATCTGTAGAGGCGTGTTCGAAATTATAGGCAGACATTTCAATTTCGTTTTGCTTAAACACATCGCCATAAGTCACAATACCATTGGGGCCATCTGTCCAGACGATGTCATAAATACTATCGACGCCCTGCAAATACATGGCGATTCTTTCTATGCCATAGGTGATTTCACCACTAACCGGATAACACTCTAGTCCACCAACTTGTTGAAAATAAGTAAACTGAGTGACTTCCATGCCATTAAGCCAGACTTCCCAACCTAGGCCCCATGCACCAAGAGTAGGTGATTCCCAATTATCTTCGACAAAGCGAATATCATGAATCGCCATGTCGATGCCTAAATATTTGAGGGACTCAAGGTACAGCTCCTGAATATCTTTCGGTGAAGGTTTTAAGATCACTTGAAATTGGTAATAGTGCTGAAGACGATTAGGGTTCTCGCCATAACGGCCATCAGCAGGGCGCCGGCAGGGTTGAACGTATGCGGCATGCCAACTTTCAGGCCCGATAGCACGTAAGAACGTGGCCGGATGAAACGTACCAGCACCGACTTCTATGTCCAAGGGTTGCAGTACCACACACCCCTTTTCAGCCCAAAACTGTTGTAAGGCTAAAATTAGTTCCTGAAAAGTTTTACCGTGGTTTGTATTGTTCACGAGAATGTTGAATTGTCTATAAAATCAAAGGGCTGCAATTATCGTCGATTCTCAATAACTTATCCACAAGATGAGGCCGACTAGGAGTATGATTGTTTAGCTATAGAAATTGTGATTCCATTTCGTCACGGTAATTGGAGCGCAAATTAAGCAACTTAGCCTCAATCGAACATACATAGCCCCACGTACAGATAAAAGAGATCTCACCATCCAATTACTACAGTATTTCTTCTTTAAATCCTTTCTTTGGATAACTTCTGTTTTACCGCTCCGAGTACTGCATGTTATTGGCAGTATTTGGGGGTCGGTACTTTTTGTTATCCCTAGTAGAGCAAGATCAACAACACTCACAAATTTGCAAATTTGCTTCCCACAAAAAAGTGCTGGGGAAATCCGGGCGTTAGCGAAAAAAAGCTTGATAAGCACGGCGTATACCGCACTAGAGATGGGTAAGGCTTGGATCCCTCCCGTGGGGCGCACACTCTCCCTTGTGTCTCAGACTGAGGGCGTAGAAAATTTTCATGAAGCAACCAATAGCGATAAGGGAGTAATACTACTTGCGCCCCATATAGGTCATTGGGAACTGTTTGCTCTTTATCTCTGCAATAAGCTGGATGCCACTTTTATGTATCAACCGACAAAGCTGGAACGAATGGATGGATTGATAAAGAAGGCGAGGGGGCGAGCTGGGCTTAATTTGGTGCCTACCAATAGGAAAGGGGTTTCTCAATTACTCTCCAGATTAAACAAAGGAGGCTTAGTTGGTGTATTACCAGACCAGGTGCCTGCCACGGAAGGTGGAGAGTACGCTCTTTTTTTTGGGCAACCCGCTTTCACTATGACCTTGGCGAGTAAATTAGCTTACCGCACAGGAGCAAGGGTCTTTTTCGGATTTTCCTTACGACTTCCAAATGCGGCCGGCTTCAAAATAATCGTGAAGGAAGCAGACGCAGCTATCTACTCCCATGACTTAATTAGGTCAACAACTGCAGTTAATCAAATGGTCGAGCAGTGTGTGGCAATCGAAATAAGCCAATATCAGTGGGAATATAAAAGATTTCGCCGCCAGCCTAATGAAGTTAAATTTTACTAGTTAGGCTTTTTGGGATTTTAAGGAACAGGGAGATCAAGAAATTCCACCTAGCGTTTCCAAAACATTGGAGTAAAAAGAACCAATAGAGTGAACACTTCTAATCGACCTAACAACATTGCAAAACAAAGAATCCATTTCGCCGCGTTGGGCAGGTAGCCATAGGTCTCTGCAACGCTTGCCAGTCCTGGCCCAAGATTGTTTATACAAGCAGCAACCGCACTGAAAGCTGTGATGATATCGAGGCCTGTGGCAAGTAACGCCAAAAGCATCGCTATAAATGCCATCACGTAAACCGCGAAGAAGCCCCAAACAGACTCAATAATTCGATCTGGTACTGGGTTTCTGCCGAGTTTAATTGGAATAACCGCCTTAGGATGAATTAGGCGTTGCACCTCGCGAAAACCTTGTTTGAAAATTAACAGGATCCGGATAGCTTTCATGCCGCCACCAGTAGATCCGGCACATGCACCGATGATTGCCGCATATAGCAACATATACGGTAAAAATAACGGCCAGGAACTGAAGTCTGCTGTGGTAAACCCCGTTGTTGTAGCCACCGAAACCACCTGGAATACACCCTTGATAGCAGAATCGAATACATTGGAATAAGTGGCAGAAAAATAGAGAACCAATACTGTAACCACAGAAACAGAAAAAAGGATAAAAGAATAAAATAAAAATTCCGGGTCGTTGAGGTAGTGTTTTATTCCCCGGCGTTGCCAAGCGGTAAAGTGTAATGCGAAATTGATGCCCGCAATGAACATAAATACAATTGCGACAAGTTCGACAGCGGAGTTATCAAAGAAACCCATGCTTTGATCGTGAGTAGAAAAACCACCGATGGCGACAGTAGTAAAGCTGTGACTTATGGCATCGAATAAATCCATGCCAGCCATCCAGTAAGCTAAAGCGCACACGATGGTGAGGGTTAAGTAGATGAACCACAATGCTTTTGCTGTCTCCGTTAATCTTGGGACGAGTTTATTGTCCTTAACTGGGCCTGGGCTCTCTGCGCGATAAAGTTGCATACCGCCAATACCAAGCATGGGAAGTAATGCCATTGCTAAAACGATGATTCCCATACCTCCAAGCCACTGTAATTGCTGCCGGTAAAATAATATAGATTCTGGCAGGCTATCCAACCCAGAAATTACAGTAGCGCCCGTAGTCGTCAGCCCAGAAAGGGATTCAAATACCGCATCAGTTATGGATAGTTCCAGTGCCGTAGAAAGCAGAAAAGGCAGACAACCCGCAGTACCTAAAACTGCCCAAAAAAGCGTAACTACCAAGAACCCATCCTTGGTGCTAAGTTCTGTTTTTGACCGCGCAGTTGGTAAAAATAAAACCAGGCCGATAATAAATGTTATGAGAAATGAATTAATAAATACCATTGCCATACCATCGCCGTATCCCAAAGACACGGCGAATGGCAGAAAATTACTCAGCGCACTGAACAACATCAGTAAGAGGCCTAGAATCTTAACTATGATTGAAGCGTGCATTATTTAATTATCGCGTTAGCAGACTGGGTTAGAAAAAACTGAAGCCTACCTGGAAAAGGCGTTCAACTTCTCGGATTTTTTTTCTGTCGACGAGGAATAAAATTACGTGATCACCAGACTCAACTACTGTGTCATCATGAGCGATTAAAACTTCATCGTTGCGCACTATTGCGCCGATAGTAGTACCTTCAGGCAAATCGATATCTTCTATTGCCCTACCGACAACTTTCGAAGATGCTTTATCCCCATGGGCAATGGCCTCCATTGCTTCAGCCGCACCTCGGCGAAGTGAGTGGACTTTCACTACATCACCACGACGCACATGGGTTAGAAGGCTACCAATTGTGGCTTGTTGAGGTGATATTGCAATATCGATCTCCCCGCCCTGAACTAAATCCACATAAGCAGGATTATTAATGGTGGCCATAACTTTCTTAGCGCCTAAGCGTTTGGCTAGCAAAGACGACATGATGTTCGCTTCATCATCATCGGTTAGAGCGAGAAACACATCAGTGTCTTCGATGTTCTCATCGAGGAGTAGCTCTTGGTGAGATGACTCACCATTGAGCACGATCGCTTTATCTAAGTATTCAGATAAAAATGCGCAGCGCTTGAGATCTCTTTCAATAATTTTTACTTGATATCGTTGCTCGAGATTCTCTGCTAAGCGTAAGCCGATATTTCCGCCACCTGCAATTATTATACGCTTGTAAGGCCGGTCTAAACGGCGAAGCTCTCCCATGCAGGCGCGGATATTATTTTTGGCAGCAATGAAAAAAACTTCATCGTCTGCTTCAATTACTGTTGATCCTTCTGGGGTGATAGGCCGGTCTTTGCGAAAAATCGCCGCCACCCGAGTTTCAACTGAAGGCATATGTTGGCGAAGGAATCTGATTTCTTGACCAACCAAAGGGCCACCATAGTAGGCTTTGACGGCTACGAGTTGGACTTTCCCATCGGCAAAATCAAGTACCTGCAATGATCCAGGCAAATCGATGAGGCTACTAATATAGCTTGAAACTATGAGCTCTGGACTAATAACAACATCAACAGCGATGCCGTTTTTACCAAATAACTTATCGCTTACCAGATAAGAGGAAGACCGAATTCGACAGATTTTTTTAGGAGTTTGAAAAAGAGAGTAAGCGACTCTGCAGGCGACCATGTTAATTTCATCACTCTCTGTGACAGCGATAATCATATCGGCATCTTCACCGCCGGCACGTTCTAAAACGTCAGGATGAGACGCCTCGCCAGTGATTGTTCCGATATCGATGTGGTCTTTAAGTTCACGAAGTTTTTCTGCGTCTGTATCGACAACAGTTATGTCATTGGCTTCGTTCGCCAATGTTTCGGCGAGGCTGCTTCCAACCTGATTTGCACCGAGAATAATTATTTGCATGGGGCCTGTCTCATTGACTGCTTCGCCGGACCAAATTCTGGATTTTTCTACCTTTTTACAAGTAAGGAAAAAAAGAAACCATCAGAGCCAGTATTTGCGCTGGGCAGAAGCTGTCTTCCATTGTCACATTCTACTCCCCAATCGGCCGCTATGCCTTCATATTTAGCGTTATCCGTGGATTCGAGAAACGCAGAAACAACGTCCTGATTTTCTTCTTTGAGAACCGAACAAGTGGTATATAAAAGCAGCCCGCCAGGTTTAAGACAAGCCCAAAGGCTTTCCAAAAGTGATTTCTGAGAATGTTGCAGTGAACTTAAGTCAGATTCCTTTCGCAATAGCTTAATATCGGGATGGCGGCGTATTACACCCGTTGCAGAACAGGGCGCGTCTAGCAGAATTCGATCAAAACCATTTCCGTCCCACCAGCTATCAGTGTCAGAGGCATCAGCGCTAAGCAAAGTGGCCTTAAAGTGCAAGCGAAACAGGTTTTCTTTAATCTTTTTTAAGCGCTCAGAGGATATGTCCATCGCAACACATTCCGATAGTGAGCGCTCACTTTCTAATATATGACAGGTCTTCCCGCCTGGTGCTGCGCAGGCATCCAATACACGCAAGCCTGGTTTTAATTGAAGTAAATCGGGGACGAGCTGTGAAGCCTCGTCTTGTACGCTCAACAAACCTTCATTAAAGCCGGGCAGTTTTTCGACAGACATTGGCTTGGTTAAGGTTAAAGCGGTTTTAGCGATTTGACCTAACGTTGCTTGGATATCAGCTTCTTCCAACGACTTCTGAATTTCACTAGGCGAAGATTTGCGAGTATTTGCTCGAAGGGTCATTGGTGGTCGTTGGTTATTATTAGTGAGAATTTCCTCTAAATGATTGCTTTGCTGAGTGGCAAGTTTATCGACGATCCATTTAGGATGTGACATTCGAACAGATAGATCTGCCTTAGCAACGCAGTCTTTAACCATTTCGCTCTGTCTTTGATAGTTTCTGAGTACAGCGTTCACCAAACCCTTCGCCCATGGCTTATGCAGCTCACCGATAGCAGAAACTGTTTCATTGATAGCAGCATAATCGGCAATACTGAGTTCTCTTAATTGATAAAGTCCGATTATTAGCAGGCATCTAATATCGCTATCTTTCTTCTTAAGAGGGCGCTTCAAGAGCAGGGACAATTCGAACTCAAGTAGATGAAACCAACGACAACTACCGAAGCAAATTTCTTGTAATAACGCATAATCTTTAGAGGTTTTGTGTTTACTCAAATGAGTAGTTAAAGAACCATTGCCCTTTAACAAATCTGAGAGAATGATTGCTGCTATAGCGCGGATATTAGTTGGTATCATTGTTCCAGGGCCGGCTCATCGGAGAAAGTTTTCCCAACTTCAAATAATGAAGGTTTAGAATTAAGCAAATCACCTACCCCTGTAGCATTTTTACCTGGGAGTTGAACAGTGTAAATACGCAGAGCGGAATTCAAGCATCGCACGGTAAATGTATCTTTAGTAACTTCTATAATCGTACCGCACTGCGTTTCAGAATTATTAGACTGTTCAGTAGGAATGTCAGCTCGGAGTATTCGTAATCGTTTCTGATCGAGAAAGCAATAAGCTGGAGACCTCCCAATTCCTGCTCTTATTTGTCGTTCAATAAATTCTGACCGTTTAGACCAATCAATTAAGGCCTCAGTCTTGTGAAGCTTATCTGCATAACAACTAAGAGAATCATCTTGTTTTTCCGCATCTTCTAGCATTTCTGTCAAGTTATTAAGACAATGTAATAAGGCTTTCGAGCCACCGGCCATCAATTTCGTTTCTAGATCTACACGAGTATCACTGTCCAAAATGTTGACAAAACGCTTGTATAATATTTCACCAGTATCTAGTCCTTCGTCCATTTTCATAATAGTGACACCTGTCTCCTTGTCACCACTTAATAATGATCTTTCAATTGGTGCAGCGCCACGCCAACGCGGAAGTAATGAAGCGTGAACATTAATACATGCATATTTTGGTATGGCTAGTATCACTTTGGGTAAGATCAAGCCATAAGCAACTACCACTAGCACATCAGGAGAAATTTTCTCTAAAACATCCCGCTGTTCTTGCTCTTTTAAACTTTCCGGTTGCAGTACCCGTAAACCATTTTCAAGTGCCAAATTTTTCACCGGGCTAGCTTGAAGTTTCTTGCCACGACCTGCTGGGCGATCGGGCTGCGTGTACACCGCAACTACTTCATGTTCTGAATCAATAATTGCAGATAGATGAGCAGCAGAAAATACAGGTGTACCTGCAAAACAGATTCGAAGTTTTTGCATGAGCTTAGGTGGTCTTCTTTTGATCTTTTTCAAGCTTGTGACGAATTCGGGTTCGCTTTAGGGCGCTGATGTAGTCAACAAACAATTTGCCATCGAGATGATCTATTTCATGCTGTACGCAAGTGGATAGAATACCTTCAGCATTGAGCTCAAGAGATGCACCGCTTCTATTCTGAGCGGACACTTTAATGGTTTTAGGTCGAGATACAGTTTCATAGAATCCAGGTACCGAAAGACAGCCTTCGTCGTACTCAGTGAGTTCGTCCTCAATTACTTCAAAACTTGGATTAATTAGCACATGGGGGCTATCTTTATTTTCCGATACATCTAGCACCAAAAGTCGCTTGTGGACATTGACCTGAGTTGCAGCAAGACCTATACCCTCTGCTTCATACATGGTTTCGAGCAGATCGTCGATAAATACATGTAGCTCTGCGTCGAAAACAGTTACGGGGGCTGCTATTTTTCGAAGCCTGGGATCGGGGAATTCCAGGATTTGTAAAATTGCCATAGTCTCGAAATCCCTGATAAATAGGTAGAAAACCAAAAAAGCAGTCTGTAACGTGCTTTTAGTGCTGATTATACCGTATTGCTAAGTTATCCATGTTACTAACAACAGAATTTTATTGATAAAAAAAATGGAAATTCAATAATTCTTATTGACATGCTAGCTGTAAACATTGGCGATAACTTAGTAATTGGCGCATGCGACGAAGTGGTTGCTCAGAGTAATTGGTCCGCAAGAACAAATTCATTTTAGTTTTATCGAGAAAAGCGGGCTTATATGGACTCATCAGGTGAGAATCCCTGTGGTGTTGAAATTGAATATCTTAGTTTTGCCAGAATTCTCGCAGATGACAATGTCGATATACGTAGAGTTCTAATAAATCACTGCCGTAAAAACATAAAAGGTGAGTAATCGCTTACTAACTGGTTAAAACCTTAGAATTACGGCTACAATTTTCCCAATTGCACTGGCCGAATATTTTTTCGACGAGGTTACTGTTTTTGTCGACGCGGAGACCATGTCATCCTGAATAGACACAGTTTTTGTAAGTCTTGCCTTAACTGAAAAGTTGGAAACATATTGTCAATACTATTTCCGGCCAGTCTAATTGTTGATAATTTTAAGCGCAGTCGTATGATATTCCGCGAACGGTTTCGTGCACCTTCTTGGAGTCGGAGCGGACGGGCTGTATCCACGAAGCAATCAAAAGTTAGACGAGCAAATTATTAAAAACGGCTTACTGATATATGAGTTTCGGTTAGTTTCAGGCCCGATGCCGTAAAATTTTAGTCAGTGTAACCTAATAATTAGTGAACTAAGCCTCGGGCACTGCTAATAGAAGTTAATGAAAAGGCTGCGCTTCTATTACTGAAAGGTTTGCACTGGAATAGAATCGAGACGTATTCGGAATGTCTGGTTCTATTAGTCGGATACAGGCCAAGTGGGCTCATCGCTTGATACAACAAGATACTGAATTAGCCGAACATCCCGTCGACATATTGAAAAAATTTTCACGATACTGGACAATTCTGAATTTCGAAGATGTAATCCAAACAAGGGAAAGCAGGGTGATAGAATTTCTCGGTTCGCCAGAAGACTTTGCTCGAGAGCGAGAAAAATATTAAGCACATTAGATCAGCAGCCAGGTACTTTGGAAACATTTATAGAAAGAACCGGATTAGCCGGTTCAAAATTCCGAACACCCTATTCGATTTGGAGCTACAGGGAAGAATTGAGAATGTGGATGGTCGTTATTCTAGACCTTCCTAGTGACTATTGCATACTCGAAGCGACTCATGTAGTTTGCCCGTTTCTCTAGATTTAGTAGGACTTGAGGCCGATGACGAAACCATTTGTTACCACTCTGAAGGGATCAAAATCTGACTTAACAATCATGGAATTATTGGTACCAGCTGCCTCTGATTTGGCTGAACGAGTCGAAGCAGAGCACGCCGCAAATGTAGAGAAGGTTAAAGTTCGAGATGAAATTTTGCAGGCATTTCGTTAATTTCTTATTGGGGTTCACCAATTGAACAAGCTAGATCTTCAGGTAGCTTGTATACATCTTAGTGAAGGCAATATTATTGCTTATCCAACTGAAGCGGTGTGGGGACTAGGTTGTGACCCAAACAATCAAACCGCTGTAGCAAAACTTCTTGAGTTAAAGAAAAGGCCTGTCGAAAAAGGCCTTATTTTAGTTGCAGCACATCAATCGCAAATCTCCGATTTATTGAAGCCGCTTTCTAATCGACAAAAAGAATTACTGCAAAATACCTGGGCCCATCCAGTTACCTGGATCATTCCTGATTCACTAAATCTTATTCCGCACTGGATAAAAGGTAGCAATAATTCCGTTGCAATCAGAATAAGCAGTCATCCCGTCGTGCAGGGGCTCTGTTCCCAATTCGGGGGACCCGTCGTTTCTACCTCAGCTAATATAGCAGGAGGAGCGGAAACTAGATCTAGGTCAATGGTTGAGGAACAATTTGGTTCTAATATCGCTTACATCGTCGAGGGTAATCTTGGCGATGAGCCCAGACCTTCAGAGATCCGAGATCTTGTGAGCCAAGAAATTCTTCGATGACCGGCCAGTATAGCTGTGAAACAATGAATGAATTTGGAATGAGATATTTGTAGGGAGTAATCTAATTGAGCGACGTTAATACAGATAAAGTTAAGAAGTTCTTACTAGATCTGCAATTAAATATTTGCGAGAGCCTAGAAGTTCTTGAGCCAGAAGCTAAATTTCATACTGATAAATGGGATAGAGACGAAGGTGGATCGGGAATTAGTCGCGTAATTAGTGATGGTTCAGTTTTTGAAAAGGGCGGCGTTCTTTTTTCCCATGTATTTGGTTCAGCCATGCCGGCATCGGCCACTGCCGCGAGGCCTGAACTGGCAGGAAGGGCTTTCGAGGCGATGGGCATCTCGCTGGTGATCCACCCACTGAATCCTTTCGTGCCAACTTCACATGCAAATTTTCGCTTATTTGTGGCGACTAAAGAAAATGAAGAGTCAGTGTGGTGGTTCGGTGGAGGCTATGATTTAACGCCCTATTACGGCTTTGATGAGGATTGTATACACTGGCACCGCGAAGCCAAAAAAGCATGTGCCAGTTTCGGGTCTGACTATTACCAACGTTTCAAAAAACAGTGTGATGACTACTTTTACCTGAAGCACAGAGGCGAGACGCGAGGAATTGGTGGATTGTTTATCGATGACTTCAACGAACTGGGATTCGGGAAAAGTTTTGAATTTGTACAGTCTGTGGCATCGAGTTATTTGAGCGCCTATCTACCACTCGTCGAAAGAAGACACGGCATCGATTATACGGAGAGAAACAAAGAGTTTCAGGAGTATAGGCGCGGCCGATACGCGGAGTTTAATTTGGTTTATGATCGAGGCACGATTTTCGGGCTTCAATCTGGAGTTGGCCGAATTGAATCCATATTAATGTCGCTGCCGCCGGTAGCGCGTTGGATCTACGATTGGAAGCCTGAAGCGGGAAGTGAAGAAGAGAAGCTTGCTAACTATTATCTACAGCATAAGAATTGGATCTGAGTACATCAGCAAACCAAATATAAAATGTAGAAATATGAAAAGGCGAAAATAAAAGTGAGAAATTCAGTATCTCGTTATGCAGTTCTCGGCAGTCCTGTCGCCCACAGTAAATCGCCCCGCATTCATGCTGCCTTCGCTGCTGAGACTAATCAGCAGCTTGATTATACGGCGGTTGAAGTTACGGGAGAGAACTTTAATGCGTTCGCCAAGGATTTTTTTGCCAAAGGTGGTGCAGGCTTAAATATTACAGTACCTCATAAAGAGAAGGCCTTCAAAATTAGCAACTCTTGCTCAGAGCGAGCAATGTTAGCGAAAGCTGTGAATACCTTATTACTTGATAAAGATAAGCGGATCTATGGTGACAACACCGACGGAATTGGTTTGCTCCGCGACCTGCAGAATAATCATGAATTGAGTATTAATAATAAGAACATTCTAATACTCGGCGCAGGCGGCGCAGTTCGTGGCGTGCTCGCAACTTTAGCTTTAGAAGATGTTAGCTCAATTACAATAGCCAATAGAACAATTGCGAAGGCAGAATTGTTATGTGAAGAATTTTCTGCGTACGCGGAAGTTATGGCTACGGGATACGATGAACTTGGTCTAACTAAATTTGATCTAATCATAAATGGAACTTCTATGGGCTTAAGCGGAGAAACTCCAGCACTGAGCCAAAGCGTATTGGCAGATCAATGCTGTTGCTACGATATGATGTATGGCAATGAAGAAACAGCTTTCGTAAAGTGGGCAAAAAATAATGGAGCGAATCAGGCAGTCGATGGGTTGGGCATGTTAGTAGAGCAAGCGGCAGAGGCATTCTATCTTTGGAGAGAAGTTCGGCCGGACACTGCAGCTGTCATTGCTGAGCTGCGAACTTTAGGATGACTGCAGGCTAAAAGCGCGAGGCTTCTTGATTTTTAGCTCTTAGCTCTCTTGTCAAAATTTAAATTTATAGCAAAGGTATTGGTTATGTCCGACCATTTTCCCCAGATCTGATCCCAACCTTTATCCCTTCTAGTGTCAATATATTCGCTTTTTCTTTTTGGTAACCAATTTAACTCTCAAAAAATAAAAAAAGAAAAAGCACAAAAAACAAGTAAAAAAAGGCTATTGAATTAACTATAGCCCTTTATTGATCTTTTAGAAGGTTTAGTGTTCCTCTTCTGCACCACCGTGTTCTTCGCCATGGAGATCACTCGGGCCTAACGCTTCAGCGTTTGGATCGTGACCCATGTAAGTGTAACGAGTTCCCGATGTGTAATTTCCTTCGATTGTTATAAATGCAATCAGAAGTAAAAGCACCATAGGTGGCCCTAAAATTGTAAAGACTAAGGCCATCCGTTCCCATACAGCATGCATGAAAATAGAGACGATGAACCCTGCTTTTAGCGCCATAAACAATATAACTAGAGTCCATCGCCACGCGCCTTGCACTTCAAAAAAATCAACGGAATAGGAACAAGCACTAAGGAAGAATAGTAGCGTCCATATTTTGTAATAAATCCCAAGAGGATGTTGTTGACCTGCTTCAGCTGACATCTCTGTCTCCTCTTACAATAAGTAGAAAAGTGCGAAAATGAATACCCAAACAAGATCAACAAAGTGCCAATAAAGACCCGCAATTTCCACGATCTCGAAGCCTTTGTCATCGTAATAACCTCGCTTAACTCTGAAGGCTACCCACAGGAGGTAGATAACACCCGCTGATACATGTAGACCGTGAAAGCCAGTAATCATAAAGAAGACTGAGCCGAATTGAGGCGCTCCGAACGGATTACCCCAGGGCCTTACGCTCTCATCGACAATTAGCTTTGTCCACTCAAATGCTTGCATGCCAACGAAAGACGCACCTAATGCAGCAGTAGCAACGATAAACCAAAAGGTTTTCTTCTTGTCTTTGCGATATCCCATGTTAACGGCAAGAGCCATGGTGCCCGAGCTAGTAATGAGGATAAACGTCATGATCGCAATTAGGATCAATGGTATTGGATCGCCGCCAAATGAAAGAGCAAAAATTTCGCTCTGAGGAGGCCATGGCTGCGTAGTGGTTAATCGGACATTAAGATAACCGGTTAAGAAGCAAGTGAAAATGAACGTATCACTTAGCAGGAATATCCACATCATCGCCTTTCCCCAAGGCACATGGTACGCCTGCTTATCTGCAGACCAGTCGTCAACTAAGCCTAGAACACCGCTATGGAGTCCAGCTTCATTTACTGCGGTTCCACTCATCCTAATTTCCCATTAACTTTCTAACAATTTTAAAAAAAGAAACTTATGTGTTTGCCAACATTGCAAACATGGCCAACCAAACTATCAAGAGGAAATGCCAATAGAGAGTACATAATTCAATGCTGAGTTTTATCTCTTCTGGTTTGCTGCCTGCTATCAATCGAATTGAGCTCTTACTCCAAACCCATAGGCCACCTAATAAGTGTAGTGCGTGCAATCCGGTCAACAGAAAGAAAAACGAAGTTGCAGGGTTAGCATTGATGTAGTTGCCAGTAGCCTGGAGATCTTGCCAAGTATTCATTTGGCCGGCGATAAATAAAATCGCGAATACGCCACCGCCGATAAAAGCAGATATTAAATGCTTGCGTGCTTCAGTCTGAACAATTGTTCGAGCCCACTGTAAAAGTATTGAACTAATAACGAGTAGTCCGGTGTTCAACCACAGTTGAGCAGGATCCGAAAGTGGCCGCCAATCTGGTAGCTCCATGCGGATTATATAACTCACTGTAAATAGAGAGAACACAACAGAGGCCACTACCAGAAAGAAAACCAATGCTACTTTTTCAGGAGCAGTATCGAAGGTACCGACTGGCCGAAGGCCGCCGATGATCCCCTTTCTTTCCCAAGGCTTAACTGCTATGTTTTTTATAAAACTCATACGTCTGCCAATGGTTGGTCTATATCTGGATCGAAATGTTGCTCATCAACAGTTGGTTCTGCACTTTCAGGCGTATTCTGAGAAATAAAATCTTCATGAGCGCCTGGTACGCTGTAGTCGTAAGCCCAACGATAGACTGTTGGCAATTCATCACCCCAGTTACCATGAATTGGTGGCGTGTCCGGAGTCTGCCATTCAAGAGATGCAGAACCCCAAGGGTTGCCACCGGCCTTCTTGCCATTTCTCAGACTCCAGAAGATGTTGATAAAGAACAGTAACTGAGAGGTGCCGACGAATAGGGCAGCTATGGTGATTGCTGTGTTCAAATCTTGTGCAGACTGAGGAATAAAATCTGTTGTACCCAATGCATAGTAACGACGCGGAACTCCGAGGAATCCAAGATAGTGCATTGGCAAGTAGATCGCGTAAGTGCCAAGGAAAGTACACCAGAAGTGAAGTTTGGCCATGCCGGAGTGGAACATGCGACCAGTTATCTTTGGATACCAATGATAAAGCGCGGCGAAAAGCACAAGTACTGGAGATACGCCCATTACCATATGGAAGTGAGCAACCACAAAGTAAGTATCAGATAGAGGTAAGTCTATTACCACATTCCCAAGAAACAGACCTGTTAGGCCGCCATGGATGAAGGTAAAAATAAAGCCGATGGCGAAATACATAGGTGCATTTAGCCGGATGTTACCTTCCCACAGCGTTAACACCCAGTTATAAACTTTGAGTGCGGTTGGCACTGCAATGATTAAGGTTGTAGTAGCGAAGAAGAAGCCGAAGTAAGGGTGCATGCCGCTGACATACATGTGGTGAGCCCATACAACAAAACTTAATCCACCAATCGCGATAATCGCCCATACCATCATTCGGTAACCGAAAATGTTCTTACGTGCATGAGTACTAAGAACATCAGATACCAAACCGAAGGCTGGGAGCGCCACGATATAAACTTCAGGGTGACCAAAGAACCAGAACAAGTGCTGGAATAAGATTGGGCTGCCACCATTGTGATCAAGAGGCGTGCCCGATTCGATAACTGCCGGCATAAAGAAACTAGTGCCAAGCAGAGTATCAAAAATCATCATGATCGCTGATACCAACAATGCTGGAAAAGCGAATAGACCAAGAATAGTCGCAACAAAGATGCCCCAAACTGATAATGGCAAACGCATCATGGTGAGGCCACGGCAGCGACCTTGCAGAACCGTAGTTACATAGTTCAAGCCACCCATGGTGAAAGCCACAATGAACACTACCAATGATACGAGCATAAGTATAATGCCCATGTCATGACCAGGAGTTCCGGCCATGGCGGCCTGCGGTGGATACAATGTCCACCCGGCACCGGTGGGCCCTCCGTCGACAAAGAAACTTGCCATCAAAATCAATACTGAAAGAAGATATACCCAGTAGCTGAGCATATTCAGGAACGGAAATACCATGTCTCTGGCACCAACCATTAACGGGATTAGATAGTTCCCAAATCCGCCTAAAAATAGCGCCGTAAGCAGATAAACCACCATGATCATGCCGTGCATGGTTACCGACTGGTAGTAAGAGTTAGGGTCCATGAAGTCAAAACTCTCAGGGAAACCCAGTTGCATACGCATAAGCAATGACAACACCAGTGCAACACAACCTACTGCGATGGCAGTGCCACCATACTGAATAGCAATAACCTTGTGATCTTGGCTCCAAACGTATTTTGTAACCCAGCTATGCGGATGATGGAGCTCTTGCTCTTGATCAGCCAGTGGCAAGTAAGCCATTAAAACCTCCTAACTTTCTAACCGGTTTTTAGCTCCATATAAGAATTTTGGAGCTAAGCTAATTTCAATAAATCGTTCTAACTAATTTTGTATCTCGCGCCTTGTCTATCAAGCTCTTAATAATTCTTATTTAAGCGTGTTGATGTACGCCGCCACATCTTGAATTTCTTTTATGCCAGACATTGCTGTTGCCATGCCTACCATCTGCCCGCCATAGTTATCACCTCGATGAAGACCGCGGATGCCAGCTCGGAAATTACTAATCTGAGTAACGAAGTACCAATCACTCATACCGGCCAGTGCAGGCGCATCGGTATACCAAGTGCCGCTGCCGTCATCTAAATGACAAGCTGCGCAGTTTCGGTCGTAGATGTCGTAGCCATTGTCGATATCACCAGTTACCGTTGTTGGAGCAGGAGTATCTGGAAGTGAAGCAATATAGGCAGCCATGTTGCGGACAGCATCATCGGTAGCGAGTGTCTGTACCATTGGCGCCATAACAGCACCGTTAGTGTCACCTTCTCCGCCACGTACTCCATTTTTAAAGTAGTTAAGCTGTCTTTCGATGTACCAGGCTGATTGGCCGGCAAGCTTAGGGCCGTTTAAGGATTGGTTCCCCTCGCCCGCAGCGCCATGGCAAGTTGCACAAAGAGCATACTGAGCTTGATCTGCTGCTGGGTTCGCGGCGATGCGCGACTGAGTTTCTGCGAAAGTTGGTTGGTTAGCTATCCAGGTATCGAAATCTTCCTGAGTATCGACAACAACTGAGCCGCGCATGACAAAGTGACCTATGCCACACAGTTCTTCACAAAGAATGTCGTAGCGACCAACTTTGTTAGGATCAAACCAAAGATAGGAAACTAATCCAGGCACCAAGTCCATCTTCACGCGGAACTGAGGAACTGTGTAGTTATGCAGCACGTCATTGGAGCGAAGGTTTGCTTTGACCGGCTGATTAATTGGCAGGTGCATCTCTGGACCAGTAACAACAACATCGTCCTGACCACGAGGATCATCGAGATTGACGCCGAAAGGGTTTGATTCAGTGACCAGTGCCGTATCTGCAAAGCCAAGCTGACCGTCAGCGCCAGGATAGCGGAAAGCCCACTGCCATTGCTGCCCCATGACTTCGTACTCAGTGGCACCCTCTGGAACATTTACAAAGGTGGCCCATACGAATAGCCCTGGCGCCAACATTGCTATAACACCAATCGAAGTTATGACCGATAGCCATACTTCCAATTTGGCATTTTCCGGTTCGTAGACGGCTTTATGGCCCTCTTTCTCCCGAAACTTGTAGACGCAATAAGCGAGGAATAGGTTGAGGAGGACAAACACAGTGCCGGTGACAATGACCGTCACAGTTATTGTGAAATCAATTGATCCCCAATCTGCAGCTATGTCCGTAAACCACCAACCAAAATAAGGTACTGCGAAGTGGAAAAAAATTGATCCGACGACCAACAGAAAAATAGCGACCGCTAAAGCCATAAAGCAGTAATCCTTCTAATATTTACAAACATATCTAGGCCGGCCGAGAGATAAGTGAATCTCTATGCCTGGGCCCGAAAAATTAGTGTAATTTTGTTCCAGTCTTTCCAGAGACTCGGAGTAGGTGAGCTAAAGATCACCGCAATTCGTATTTAGTAAGCAGCAATAAGTCACTAATAATACTCTTATTAGCCCTGAAGGCGTAAAATTTCTCTCTCAATTTCTCTCTCAATTTCTCTCTCAATTTCTCTCTCAATTTCTCTCTCAATTTCTCCTTCGATTCTGCGAGCTCATCTTGAGATTATAGTCAAAACGTGGTTGAATGCTCGCGCTCAAAAAAGAACGAATCCAGACAAGCCTCTATTAGTGGTATATGCTATCTAGATGCCTCCGCTTTCCTACTAAACAAGCCAATTAAATAAGCAGACCTGTGACCGAAATTACTTCAAATTCCGCAACGACCAGTTGGCGCGATTTCTATGAAATGTGCAAGCCACGGGTCGTCATGTTAATGATTCTAACTTCCTTGGTTGGAATGTTCCTCGCCGTACCGGGTATGGTTGATTTGGATGTGCTAATTCTAGGAAATCTGGGCATCGCTCTCGTAGCCAGCTCTGGCGCAGTGGTCAATCATCTTATTGATCGAAAAATCGATCTTAAGATGAAGCGTACTCACAATCGACCTCTACCTCAGGGCAGAGTACATGCAACTCAAACAATTGTGTTTGCTTTGGCGATAGGCGTTGCCGGTATGGCTATCTTGCTATTCTGGATTAACCCGCTTTGCGCATGGCTTACCCTAGCTTCATTTGTTGGATACGCCTTTATTTACACTGGCTATTTAAAGCACGCCACGCCGCAAAACATTGTCATCGGTGGTTTATCCGGTGCCATGCCGCCGCTACTAGGCTGGTCTGCTGTCACTGGCACTATCGAGTCTGATGCGTTGATTCTTGTGTTAATCATTTTCGCCTGGACGCCACCACACTTCTGGGCCTTAGCGATTCACCGCAAGGCAGAATACGCAAATTCCGGTGTCCCTATGCTGCCGGTTACCCATGGTGAGCACGTCACCAAAATCCATATTCTTATTTACACAGCAATTTTGGTTATTGTCAGCGTCTTTCCTTTCTTTTCAGAAATGAGTGGATTGCTTTATCTCGTTTCAGCGTTGTTGCTGGGAGCTGGATTCTTAGCATGGTCAACATTGCTAATGGTCAAACCAAAACCGACTACCGCGATGGAAACCTTTCGCTATTCCATCATCTACCTGACTTTGCTTTTCGTCGCTTTAGTAGTAGATCACTACTTATTCTAAGTTCAATTTTTAAGATCGTTCCCATCATGCAACTGACCCGTAAGGCTAAGATCGCACTAGCAACATTCCTCCTCTTCGATGTTTTACTAATAATCGTTTGGACGGAATTGTATTCAGTGCGGGCCTTAAGAAAGGATGTCGTTGAACTACGAGAATTGGGGACCACAATCTTTCCGACTCCTGCTGTGGTTGAAGCCTTTAATTTGACCGATGAGACTGACAATGCATTTGGCAAAGAAGATCTATTAGGCCAGTGGAATTTGATGTTCTTTGGATTTACTTCCTGTCCAGATATTTGCCCACTAACAATGATAGCACTGGAACAGTTTTACTCGTCAATAGAATCCGAGCTATTGCCACAAATAGTTTTAGTTTCCATCGACCCAAACCGCGACGATGTTGACACGATGAATAGCTACGTGAATTCTTTCCATGAAGATTTTATCGGTTTAACTGGTGACGCGGATGAACTTGCAGCGTTGGCCGACCAATTCTATGTAGTACATGAAATGGATATGAGCAACGGCATTAGTGACAGTCACGATTCTCATGCAGCTGCACCATCGCAATTTGAATTGCAGGGCTTAGATCAAGCAATGACGATGTCTGATGACAACTATCTTATAAATCACAGCGGCCATATTTCTATAATTAGTCCAGATGGAAAGTTTCATTCTGTGATGAGACCTCCACATCGTAACCGAGACATCAAAAGAGTATTTGAAATTCTCGTTTCAAATTTTAAATTCTAACTCTCATTTCTAACTGTCAATTGCGATAGCTCGCAGTACAAGTCTCTAACTACGTTTTATTGTTTTTCTATAGCAGGGAAATAATGCATCGTGACAAAAAATATTGTTGCAACAACAACAATAGATGGGCCGACTGGCGTATCAAAATAAAATGCAGAAAACAGGCCTACGACAACGGAACAAACTCCGATTAAACTAGCAAAAAAGGCCATTTTTTCCGGTGTTTCTGCAATTCTGCGTGCTGCAGCTGGCGGAATTATAAGCAGGGAAGTAATTAGCAATACACCTACAATTTTCATCGAGACGGAGATTGTTAGTGCGACCAAGAGAGCAATAAGCAAATTCAAACATGTTATGTTGGCACCCTCGATTTGGGCCAACTCTTCATGCACGGTTGCCGACAACAAATCATTCCAAAACCGGTAAAGCACTACAGCAACTACGGCTACGATGGCAATTACCCAATACAAGTCATCTTCGTTGATTGTTAATAGTGCGCCGAATAGATACGCCTCAAGATTAATCCGCACAGAATCAGTAAAGGCGAGTACTACTATACCAATCGCCAAACTACTGTGGGCAAGAATACCTAAGAGCGCGTCTGTAGAAAGGGAGGGTTTGCGATCCAAAAGTGTCAGCAAAAATGCAAATACTACGCTGCTTACGATGATGCTAAGTTGTGGGTTGCTGTCGGTGATTAAGCCGATAGCTATTCCCAATAACGCGGAATGCGCGAGCGTATCTCCAAAATAAGACATCCGGCGCCATACTATAAATGAACCCAGCGGACCGGCAACTAATGCCAAACTAATCCCTGCGATGAGAGCAAACACAATGAAGTCTGTTGTAAGTAACTCAATCATGATCGCAATCCTTTACCTCCCCATCGATAGTATGCTCATGATTATGATGATGAGTGTATACCGCTAGGTTTTCAGCTGCTCTCGCCCCAAATAATTCTAAATAGGCAGGGTCGTTGCTTACGTGTTCAGGCTTTCCATGGCAACAAATATGATGGTTTAAACAGATGACTTCATCAGTGGAGGACATGACTAAATGCAGGTCATGGGAAATCATTAAGACTCCACAATTCTGCCTATTGCGAATTTCGCTAATCAGTTGGTAGAGCTCAGCCTGTCCAGCGAGGTCTACTCCTTGAGCAGGTTCGTCAAGGATGAGAAGCTGAGGAGCGCGCAATAGAGCTCTTGCCAAAAGCACCCGTTGTAATTCACCACCCGATATTGACACCAGCTGATGGTGTTGCAGATGCAATATATTCAGTTCATCCAAGGTCGCAGCAAGTAAGACTGGGTCAGAATTATTTGCCAACTGCAAAAACCGTTGCACAGTGAGGGGCAACGTTGCCTCTATATGTACTTTTTGTGGCATATAACCGATACGCAGCGACTCAATGGAGGACAGTTGCCCTGAGTCGGGCTTAAGCAAGCCTAGAAGTATTCTGACCAGGGTTGTTTTGCCAGCACCATTAGGGCCAATCAGAGTAACGATTTGCCCTTTGCTTACAGACAAACTAATGTCTTGCAGAACTTTTCTGTCTCCAAATTTTTTGTAAATTGAGTTTGCCGACAGAAGAGATTTGGCAGTATGTGTAAGTGGTTCCATGATTATTGTTTCAATTAACGTTTGTGCTTGGCCAATGTGGTCGCCTGACAAGTTTCGTAGCAAAACGCCATAAACTTGATTCGTTTGTCATTGATAAATGGTGTCGGCATATAAGCCCGACAGACATTGGTATATCATAGCATTGATGTCAATTATCCTCTTCCGCCACTAATTCTCGCTCAAAATGCGCAATAAAACTTCCAGCTTCTTTTTCATAATCGCCACTACGATTCTTGCTAGTAATTTGGCCAGTGCTCAAGTTTCGATTGCGACGACAGTTAGACCTTTGCAGTTAATTGCTGAGTCAATAGTCGGAGAATCTGGTACTGTCACTTCTATAGTTGGCAGGCAAGACTCTCCTCATCAGTTTGTACTGACACCCTCTGACCGGCTCGCTATCGCATCAGCAGATTTACTGATTTGGATAGGGCCTGAACTTGAAGTCTATCTGGCGGATTTTTTGAACGATGAAAGTCGCTCTGGCTCGATTATCACGGTTCTGGAAAATCCCGCATTAACTATTCATAAGATAAACGACAATATTGACGCTCATTTCTGGTTGAACTCCGATAACGGGATTGCCTTGGCCAAGGAGATCAAAGATAGGCTGATAGAAATCGATCAAGCACGGTCAGTTCAGTATCAAAGTCGATTCGAATCTTTTGTCGCAGAAATAGAGGTGACAAATCGAGATTTAACAGAGCGCTTCTCAACCAGTCACAATAACTATCTCGTTTACCACAATGCCTATCAATATTTTGAACGACAATTCGGTCTGCAACATTCCGTGGCACTGCTGGCAGATCCAGAAACTCAACCAGGCATTCAACACATATTGAGAACACGAGAACTGGTCGAAAACAGCATGCCCAAGTGCTTGCTTGTGGAGCCAGAGTCGAGCATGGAACTGGTGACCACCTTGACTGACGGCATGGATATACGGACTGTTTCGGTCGATCATTTGGGCTATGATGTTTTACCGTCCGATAATCCCTACAGGCAACTATTACTGCAGGTGGCTGAGAGTTTCGAGAGCTGTATTAATTAGCTGAAATTTTTCTTCGCCCACACAAAAAATAGATACTGGTAAAGCGCATGGCAGAAAAAAAACAACTCATACTTGTAGACGGATCCTCTTATCTTTTTAGGGCTTTTCACGCACTCCCGCCTTTAGTTACCAGTCGTGGTCAACCGACCGGTGCTGTTAAAGGCGTAATCAACATGATACGCAGCCTGATAAAAAATTATCCCGACAGCAATATCGCTATTGTTTTCGATGCCAAGGGGAAAACTTTTCGTAGCGATATCTACAAAGAATACAAGGCCCATCGCCCACCCATGCCTGAGGATTTGCGCTCGCAGATTGAACCGATACATACCATTGTAAAGGCCATGGGATTGCCGCTGCTAATGATCTCTGGCGTAGAGGCTGACGATGTTATTGGTACTTTGTGTGAAAGAGCCACGGCTGTAGGTGTAGACACGCTTGTTTCAACAGGCGACAAAGACTTAGCCCAATTGGTCAATGACAAAGTGACATTAATGAATACCATGACCGACGAGTTGCTCGATGAGCCAGGCGTAGTAAACAAATTTGGCATCGGTCCAAAGGCTATAGTCGACTACCTGGCACTTATGGGCGATAAGTCAGACAATATTCCAGGCGTTCCCAGTGTTGGGCCGAAAACAGCCGTTAAGTGGTTACTAGAATATGGTTCCATGGAAGGCATCATTGAAAACGCTGAGGCAGTTGGCGGAAAAGTAGGAGAGCGCTTAAGAGAGAATATTGACCTACTAAGATTATCTTATTTGCTCGCCACGATTAAGATGGATGTTAGCTTAGATGTAGAAATAGAAGATTTAGTTCGCGCTGACGAAGATAGGCAAACCCTCCATGATGTTTTCTCCTTAATGGAATTCAAGTCATGGATTAACGAACTAGAAATCAGTGGAGTGACAGCATCAGAATCAACTCTTAATGATTCCAATAATTCTGTAAACGCAGGAAAAAGCATAGAGGAAAAAATAGTTACCCCGGGGGAAATATCTTATTCCTGCATTACTACAACAGACAGTTTCAGTGATTTAGTTAAGAGCTTGAAAGAATGCAAAGAATTCGCAATCGCTTTAGAAACTGAGGGAAACCATTTTCTTGATACCACCTTGATTGGCATAGCGGTTTCATTAGAAATCGGCACGGCTTTCTATATTCCCGTAGGCCATGAGTATGAGGACTGTCCAGACCTGCTGGATGCCGAGGATGTGCTTAAGGCTTTGAAGCCAATACTGGAAAATCCCTTTATCACTAAGATTGGTTACGACCTAAAACATCTTGGCCATGTACTGAAAAATTTTGCTATTGATCTCGAGCCAGTTAAAACCGATGTGTTATTGGCATCTTATGTTGTTAATTCTGTGGCTACCAAACACGCTTTGGCTGATATCGCTAAATTCTACTTAGACTTGTCGTCGGTAGATCCAGCATCTTTGCTTGGAAAAGGCAGAACAAGAATTGCACCAGTAGCAGTAGTTATTGAGAAATACAGTGACTACGCTGCCGAAAAAGCGGATTTTATTCTGCGCTTGTCTCGCACGCTCGACTATGAATTGCAGACTAATGGCCACTTACAAGGCCTATATCAATACTACGAATTGCCACTTATCGAAGTGCTTGAACGGGTGGAACGTAACGGTATTTTGGTCAACGAGGAAGTACTAGCGAAGCAAAGCAAGGAGCTGGGTGTTCAGTTAGAAAAACTGGAGAAAGGAGCCTATGAACTTGCTGGCGAAGAATTTAATTTGGGGTCGCCGAAACAGCTGCAGACTATCTTCTATGAAAAGCTGCAACTCCCTGTGCTTAAGAAAACACCTACTGGCCAACCTTCAACAGCAGAACCTATACTACAAGAATTGGCTGCTGAATATGAGCTGCCCAAATTAATTCTCGAGCATCGATCACTCAGCAAACTAAAATCAACTTATACCGATAAACTTCCTCTTGAGATAAATAAAACCACCGGTAGGATTCATTCTTCTTTCCAACAAGCAGTAGCGGCGACTGGCAGGTTGTCATCCACGGATCCGAATTTACAGAATATACCGATTCGAACTGCCGAAGGTCGACGAGTTAGACAAGCATTTGTTTGTGCAAAGGGCTACAAATTATTGGCTGCAGATTATTCGCAAGTTGAACTTCGGATAATGGCTCATTTGTCTCAAGACGCGGGGTTGCTATACGCGTTTTCTAATGGGCAAGATGTTCACCGTGCTACCGCTTCCGAAGTGTTCAGTGTGCCATTGGAGAAAGTTACTGCTGATCAACGTAGATCTGCGAAGGCAATTAATTTTGGCTTGATTTATGGGATGTCTGCCTTCGGATTAGCAAATCAATTAAATATCAGCCGGACCGATGCAGCGCAGTATGTCGAACGCTATTTTGGAAAATATCCTGGGATCCGAAAATATATGGACGAAACTCAAGCCTTAGCTGATGAGAATGGATATGTAGAAACGCTATTCGGCCGCCGGCTTTACTTGCCAAATATTCATGCAGGTAATGCCATGATTCGAAAAGCCGCGCAAAGAACTGCGATCAACGCACCCATGCAAGGTTCGGCAGCAGACATTATCAAAAGGGCGATGATCGACATCGACCATTGGCTGGCTATGGGCGAATTGGATGCAAAGATGTTATTGCAGGTTCATGACGAATTAGTATTTGAAGTGAGCGAAGCAGATTTGGAATTACTGAGTGAAGGCGTCAAATTTCGTATGGCATCAGCAGCTGCATTAGATGTTCCACTGGTCGTTGATGTTGGTGTTGGAGACAATTGGGACCAGGCACATTAGTTCTCACTAAAAGATCGTTATCGAGAACTAGGTGAGCTTTTTACAATTACTCGCTGGCATCACTTGCGACGTCGACCAACCAGCCGTTCAATTTCTTTCTCGCTTCATCAACCCCTGAATTTTTTAGCGAAGAGAAAAGCTGAACACTAACACTGGCAGTTTCTTTCAATTCTTGCTTAATCGCCAATAAAGTATTCTGGGCAGCACCTTTTTTTAATTTATCCGCTTTGGTTAACAAGATGTGAATTGGTAAGTCGGAAGCAACCGCCCAATCGATCATCATTCGATCAAATTCTTTAAGCGGGTGACGAATATCGCTTAGTAGGACAATTCCCTGTAGCGCTTCCCTTTCTCGAAGATAGCGCTCGAGTTCACGCTGCCACTTATCTTTAACCGCCAACGGCACTTTCGCAAAACCATAGCCAGGCAGGTCCACTAAATAGCGAAATTGGTCCAGTTCGAAGAAATTAATTAATTGAGTACGGCCGGGAGTCTTACTAATCCTAGCTAAGCGCGAATGTCCTGTAATAGTATTAATTGCACTGGACTTGCCGGCATTAGATCGACCGGCAAAAGCCACTTCGGCTACGCTGTCTTCCGGGCAGGCGGCCAGTGTTGCCGCACTAGTGACAAAATTTGCTTGGTTAAAATTCATTGTAGTTGTCTGTGTTTGAGCCAATCCAAAAGTCATTTTTTGCAGACTTAGGTTGTGGGTAGATGGATGCAAACTGTGTATCGGTCGCTGCAATATGAGGCTGAAGTGCCCCGGTAAAAGGAGTACATAGAGTCAAAGGACTAATTACGGTATAATGCGCGGCCCTAAATTGTGGGCACTCATTAACCTTAGTATCGTCCAGCCTCTATTATTAGATACGCCAGACAGATTAGATAGGAATCGATGAAGAAATTCTTTTTAGTGCTTACGTCCTCAATTATTACCTTATTGCTCTCCACGGCCGGTTTCGCCCAAGGCGACCCTGCTGCAGGCCAGGCAAAAGCAGCACTTTGTGCTACTTGCCACCGTGCTGATGGCAACAGTATTTTAGCTATAACCCCAAAATTAGCCGGCCAGAATGCCAGTTATTTGGTTAAACAATTGATGGATTTCAAATCTGGAAATCGACCGGGTGTAACTATGGCAGCCATGGTTGCAGCTTTGAGTGAAGAGGACATGCAAGACATAGCTTTTTGGTATGCCTCCCAGGAAGTTACATTAGGGGGGTGCTAATCCCGAGACTCTTGAATTGGCTGAATCGATCTATCGTGCAGGGGTTAAAGACCTTTCTGTGGCCGCCTGCTCCGCATGTCACTCGCCTACAGGTGACGGCAATGCCCCTGCTGGTTTTCCATCACTTAGCGGACAGCACGCCGAATACACTTTGCAACAATTAAAGGATTTTCGAGCCGGTGTAAGGCAAAATGACACCAGTGCGATGATGCGCTCGGTTGTAGAACGTTTGACTGACAAAGAGTTGGAAGCACTATCGAGCTATGTTTCCGGTCTAAATTAGGACAAGCAGGCCTAATGAATTTGTTTTTGCGTTAAATCGGTTATCTCTATCAGCTATCGGTGATAGCTAGTCATAGCCAGCTGTGATAATTTTTGCCCAGATCCAACAGAAAAGCGATGGAGTCCTAACAATGAGAAATACATCAATGATTAAAAGACTACTGCAAGTATTTACCCTGATTACCCTATTGCCGCTGGCATTCTCAAGTTATGCCCAGATTGAAAGATATGTGGCCGGTACCCATTACACTGAGCTTCGAGCGCCGGTTAATACCAAAGATTCCGCCAAGGTCGAAGTGCTGGAGGCGTTTTGGTATGGCTGTTCACATTGTTTCAGCTTTGAGCCATTGATCGTAGATTGGGAATCAAACATTACTGATGATGTTGATTTCGTGCGTTTCCCGGCTATTTGGAACGGTTTGATGAAAATTCATGCTCAGGTTTATTACACAGCTGAGGCATTGGATGCTGTTGAGGTACTCCATGAGCCTGTCTTTAGTGCCATCAATTTAGAAGGCAACCGACTGCAGAACGAAAGCCAGATTGGTGACTTATTCGCTGAGCACGGGGTGGATCGCGACAAGTTTGAAGCCGCGTTCAATTCCTTTTCCGTTAGAGCCAAGATCAACCAAGCCGAAAAGCGTATGCAGGATTATGAGATTCGCAGCACGCCTAACATGATAGTTAATGGCAAATACCTCGTTACTACTGGCGCGAGCGTTCGCACTCAACAGGAAATGCTGGAAGTAGTTGATTTTCTTGTACAAAAAGAAAGAATGTTGCTTGGAAATTCTGGCGAATAGCCCGATTTGCTGTTTCACTGGCTATTCCGGGCGTGCTGCTTGGAATAGCTAGCTTCAAATTTTGTTCTATCCTCGAAAAATCTGTACTAAAACCCCGTATTTCCCCGCGCTGGATCAAACTATTTAGCTGATATATCAGTCTTAGAGCAGACTACCAACCAATATCCTTTGACGTTGCTTAGATAACCGCTGTTATCGAGTTCGAAGGTATAAAATATTTTTGTTGATGCTTGAACTGTTATGGCCCAGATACCAGATCAAATTCTAACCAGCCTACCCCCTTTCATGCGCAATATACTGGAGGATAGTTCTCGGCGCGATCTGTTAAGAAAGACCGATACTAGTTTTTTAATTTTCGATCGTCAGTTAATCCATCTGGAGTCTGGTCGTCAGCGCGCAATTCCGGGCACGGACGTATCACCAGATCCCAAGGCAATAGCAGCTATATCTAAATCTCTTTTGGAGAGTAGCCAGAAAGAATGTTCCGCGATGCTATTTGTATCCCCAGCAGAGTTTGTTGCCACATCGCAATCAATGCCAGGTGTATCAAAGGACAATTTGGCGTCAGCTTTGCAACTTCAAATTAATTCCATACTTCCCGCTTACGAAGAACCACTGTCATTGGCGGTGAATGCAGACCCGGTAGAGCAAAGTGATGAGCATATTGCTATTTGGTTTAAGAATTCGCGCATGGATGAATACTTTGAGGCTTTTGATGCTGAGGGAATTTTTCTCGGTGCAATTAAACCAAGAATTCTAAAACCACTAAAGAAAGATTCTATATGTCACTATCTTGATCAAGATCAGTACGGCGCTACTGATATTCAAGTAAAAAATGGCGTTCTGCTTCGATGGTCCCATATCGAAGTAATTGATTTCGAAAATGAAGCATTTAAAACACAATGGCAGAATCTTACCAGCGACGCAGATTCAGAAAGAAAAATAGAATTTAAAGCCGCGGAAGATTACCTCAATGATGAGGAAGTTGCTTACGAAAAATTCGCCTACCACTTTTTCCCTCAGGGCGCTCTCACTGCTCGGAAAAAGGTAGAGAAAGGCCGTAATTTATTGGCGGTGGCTGGATTTGTGGCAATTTGTTTGGTGATTTCGGCAATTCCTTTTCTCGCTCAGTCTATCGAATTCAGAAATCTGGCGTCATCTTTAGATTCACAAAGAGTAATGGCCTTCGAAGCAAGGCAAGACCAACAAGTTGTAGTGAATTTCGAGAATGAGTGGGGAGTGATTAGCGATTTTCCCGACCAACAAATAAGGCGGGCGATGTACGCGCTGCAAAACGTGCTTAGTCCTGACCGGCTTTCCTCGATGGAAATAACGGAAGGGCTTATCAGAATTCAGGGAACTAGCAGTGAGCCGCAGGCTTTACTACAAAGGCTAGAGCAAGATCCAATATTCACCGAAGTCATTTTTTCCCGGGCAACCAATAATAGCCGCTACTACATCGACCTTCGACTCAGCGAAGTAAATTTTGAAGCCTATATGGTTCGTTACTTTCCCGACGAATAGGATTGAATGTATAGCTCTGGATAAATAGACCAGGCGGCCACAAATAAATAGAGCAGTTTAATAAAACTATGAGTGTTTCAACGAGAGAGAAAAAAATATTAATGCTGGCCGGATTGGTGGCCATCATTTTTTTTGGCAATAGTATGTTTCCAGCAATAGGTTCTATTTATAACGAACGAGAAAACAATATCGGAAGCATCCAGCTCGATATCGGCAGAGAGAGGAGGTTAATTGAAGATACTCTTCGATGGCGCGAGCGAAGAATAGAATCTCAAGCTGAGCAAACAGAACTTGAGCAACAAGTTTTTAGCGGTGACACGATTCCAATAATTGAAGCGAATATCCAAAGAGAACTTTCTCAACACGCGCGGGACTCTGGCATTACCGTAAGCTCAACTCGCTTGGCGGAGCGATTATCTAGCGATGGCTGGCTACTAATTAGTCAGGAGATGTCATTTCGCACTGACAATGCTGGAAATACTGTGAGCTTTCTTCAAAAACTCGAGGAGTCCCAACCCCGGTTGCGCGTGACTGATTTCAGTGTAAATCGCAGTCGCAATCAGTACAGCGGTTCCATAACTGTAGTGGGTTTTGCTAGAAGTGCCGATTTGCTTACAGAAGAAGTGGCCTCAAGATGATGGCACTTCAAATTAAGATTTATTTAGGGGACATGTCGTGAGTTTTGCGGTAATGACAATGCCAGTATTCAGTCAGTTGCTCGAGCCTGAGGGAATTGCCCCAGCGCTGGATTATGCAGACACAGGTACTCTAATTTGTAACCAAGTTCCTTCCGCTCAGTTAAGGGCAAAGGTTCGTTTTATCGTCAAAGATCCGGTGAAATTTGAGGTTCGTTCTGATGACGATGTTCGAAGACTTTTAAAACATTGGCGCGCAGAACTGTCACCAGAAATAGAAAGCTCCGACACAGATATTTTTGTCTCTGGCTTCGAAGATGATGAAGCCCTCAAAGACTTGGCATCCGATGCTCCAATAATCCGACTAGTAAACCATTTATTTGCCAGAGCGCTAGATTTAAATTCCAGTGATATCCATTTCGAACCAAACGAAACACACTTAGATATTCGATGCAGAGTGGATGGCATAATGACTCGAATCGAACGGCTGCCCATAAAGATTAATACCGCAGTTGCTTCTCGGTTAAAGCTAATGGCGAAACTCGATATTGGTGAAAAACGCCTGCCCCAAGATGGCCGTATTGATTATCAAATTGCCAACAAGCAATTAGATATGCGGGTCTCAACTTTACCAGGCGTCCACGGCGAATCAGTTGTACTGAGAATTTTGGACCGAAGCGACACGACTGTGGAGTTAAAGCAGTTGGGTATGCCAGAAGTAGTGTTGAATCATTATGAGACTGTTATTCATCAACCACATGGAATGATTTTAATTACCGGCCCAACTGGTAGCGGCAAGACTACAACGCTGTATGCCACCTTAGAAAAAATAAACAATGAAACGCAGAAGATTATTACTGTTGAAGACCCGGTTGAGTACCAACTTGATGGCATCACTCAAATCCAAGCCAATGCTAGCATCGGACTAAGTTTTGCAGCTGGGCTGAGGTCAATCGTACGGCAAGACCCCGACATCTTAATGGTTGGTGAAATTCGGGATCATGAAACTGCAGAAATCGCTATCGAGTCCGCTTTAACAGGGCACCTAGTCTTTTCCACACTACATACGAATGATGCCGCCGGCGCGGTTAGTCGATTGCAGGATATGGGAGTGCAAGGTTATCTAATCAGTTCCAGTCTATTAGCGATTCAGGCGCAAAGGTTGGTAAGAAGAGTTTGTACTGACTGTTCAGAAATTCATGAGCTAAACAATGATGAGGCTACGGTATTGGATATCGAGCAGGCTTCTTGTCCACAGATTAAGCGAGGGAAAGGGTGTGAGCTATGTGGCAGCACCGGATATCGTGGACGGGTAGGCTTATATGAGCTGCTAATGATGAGCGATGCCATTCGTCATCATATAGCCAGAGGAGCTGATGCCAACATAATTCGTGAACAGGCGATCTCTGAAGGGATGAGAACATTACGTCAAGATGCGCTGGAGAAATTAGCTGCTGGCCTCACTACACCTGAAGAAGTTGTGCGGGTAACGAGAGCGCTGTGAGTACACTCTACTATAAATATCAAGCATTCGATTCTGCTGGAAAGGTTCAAAATGGCCAGCTAAATGCTGAGTCAGAGAAAGAAGCCGTCAGAATTTTGCAGGGTAAAAACCTGACACCGGTAAAGATTCAGGAAACCAAACAGTCTTCTGAAAGAGGGCGTAAAAAGAAAATTTCTAACACTGACATTCTCGATTTTACAAATGGTCTTTGTACCTTGGTTGAAGCCAGGGTGCCAATTGATAAAGCGTTGCGATTGTTAGACGGCATAACAGAGTCGGCAGCAATGCGAGATTTGGTGCTTAATCTTCTCCGGAAAGTAAAAGAAGGTAAAAGCTTGGCAGAGGCGATGGAAATGTACCCCGCCGTCTTCTCAAAGATGTATGTGAATATAATTAGAGCTGGAGAAGAGGGCGGTATTCTTGATGAGCTTTTACCGGATCTGGCAGAATTCTTGGAGACCAGCGCAAAAACTCGCCAACAAGTTATTTCGGCGATGATCTATCCAGTAGTGTTGTTGGCAACTGGCATTATTTCAGTGTTCTTGCTGTTGGTGTTTGTCGTACCACAGTTTGCGGCGATGTTTGAGGACGCCGGATCAGAGATTCCTCCTTCTGCGGCATTTCTACTTTCATTGAGCACCTTTTTGCAAAGCTATGGTTTTCTGATTGTCTTATTTTTCGTTCTCTTGGTATTTGCATGGCGACGTCTGGATAAAGATCCTGCCACACGGATGCAAAAAGACGGCTTTCTGCTTTCCCTACCCTTATTAGGAACGCTCATCCTCTATAAAGAGTGTGCAGTGTTCGCTCGTACGCTGGGTGCGCTACTCGCAGCGGGTATTCCTCTTATTAGAGCCCTAAGGGTATCTCGAGAGGTTGTGGCTAACGCGGTGCTAACAGCTCATTTGCAGCAAGTCGAAGAAGATGTAAGAGGTGGAGCTGGGCTCGGAATTTCTTTAGAAAAGACCAACCAATTTCCGACACTATTGCATCAGTTAGTGGCGGTTGGTGAAGAATCAGGCCGAACATCAGAAATACTGTTGAAATCGGCAGCGACCTTCGATACTTACGTGCGCAATCAAATGTCTGCCTTGGTCTCTGCACTGCAACCTGCGCTGATCATATTCTTAGCCATCGCTGTCGGTGGTATAACAATTACTATGCTTTCTGCGGTTTTCAGTATGAATGCCGTGGAGTTTTAGAGTTATTTGGAGAAAAAAGTGACACCTTCACTAAAATTTGAGACCACGGAAAGCCATTCATTGCTAACTCCCAGACGCATTATTACTTGCGCTATTTTACTGACAATGATTCCTTCCTGTGCAGTACTGCAAAGCAGTAGAGGTGGCAGCACAACGGCAGCGCAACCAAGTTCCGCTATTTCTACAAATTCAAGCTCTAACCAGAATAGTCAAACTGCAATCCCGGTAATGACAACCACTAGCTTTGCTGAGCAGCAAAGCCTTATCGATGAGATTAATCGCGACGGTCAGCCTGCAAATTACTCTGGCTTCCGCGAAGATGTTCCAGTTCCTACCGCGACTCAAGGGGAAGATATTGTCGAACTGAATTACGAGCAGGCAGACCTGCGCCTTGTGCTCGAAGAGCTAGCAGATGCACTGGATATTTCGATTGTTATTGACCCAACTATCGACACACAAATAAGTATTCGTACTTCCGCTGACAGGCCCTTACAGAGAGACGACATTTGGCCATTGATTCGCTTGCTGACACGAGATGCAGGCATTTTACTAGAGCGGGTCGGTGACATCTATAATGCCCGCGTATTACCCTCGAATTTGCCGGCAGAAATCGTCACGCCAGAAACCCTGGGAGATGGAACTGCAGCGCGAGTCATGCAGGTTACGCCGCTGACCTATGTTTCTTCTGATGCTGTAATCCAGGCAATCTCACCTCTGTTGGGATCAGAAGGCAGTGTCAGTCAACTTGGGAATCGGGATCTATTGGTAATCTCGGGGACTGAGTTTGAATTGCAAAGAGTAAACCAGCTTTTAATGTTGATAGATGCCGACCCCTTTAGTAACCAGGGTATCCATCTCTACCAACTCAGCAATGCCAATGCGACCGAAGTGGCGACTGAACTGTCTGAGGTTCTACTTCTTATCGAGGGTTCAAACCCTTCTTACCAGGTGAGAGGAATCGAAAGCATAAATGCCATACTTGTTACCGCACCCGCGTCTCGTGGCTTCGATGAAATCTCGCGCTGGGTACAGATTCTCGATGCAGACAGTCAGGAACAAGCTGAGCAACTTTTTGTGTACAAAGTTAAAAATCTTGTGGCACTAGAGCTGGCAGAAACATTAAGCAATGTTTTTGAGGAAGAAGATGAACAGCTTGAAGTGCGAAACGAAGTAGCTGTGGGTGAAGGTTCTCAGCCTCTATTGTCGCCGGGACAAACAGAAGAGAGCTTGCCTGAGCTGACGGGAACAGGTACGGCAGTATCGGCCGACCTTACGGTCAAGATTGTTGCGGATGAAGCCACCAATAGTCTCTTGATTCGATCAACGGCACGAGATTATCGGCAACTGCTAACTACCATTAACCAGCTTGACGCAGTGCCGCTGCAAGTAATGGTTAATGCAGTTATCGCACAAATTACCCTGACCGATGCCACACGCTTTGGCGTGGATTGGAGCCGCATAGCCAATAGCACTGCTGCGGGTCCAATTTCGACTGATACAAGTACGACTTTTGTGCCTAACCTCGGCGGATTGATGTTCACTAAGGGGTTTCTGGATGGCTCTGCCAGAGTAGAGGCAACCCTGGAAGCCATAGCGGTAAATAACGACGTGCGCTTGCTGGCAAGACCATCGCTTACTGTGATTAATAATCAGGAAGGCGAGATTCAAATTGGTGCTGAGGTTCCCGTTGAAGCGGGTCAGACCATTGGTAGCGGCGGGGTTTCAACCACTAACATCCAATATCGGCCGACAGGAATTGAGTTGTACATAACTCCGCAAATTAATGATGATGGCATCGTCAACTTGATTATTCGACAGGTTCTTTCTTCCGTCGATAGCGGCTCCTCGGGGGTCAATAACAATCCAGTATTTAATAATCAGGAAATTAGCACCACAGTAGTTGTTCGAAACGGTGAAAACGTAGTGCTCGGCGGCCTAATACAAACTGATAACGAGCTTCTCAATACTGGAATCCCGATTTTGAATCGGCTGCCAGGGGTGGGGAAATTGTTTTCCTATCAGCAAGAAACTCAGGAGCGTCGAGAATTGTTTATTGTTTTGCGGCCAGAAATCATCAACCTCAATGCCGAGGGAGGTGTAGAATACTCAGATATACTCGATCGATTCGAACTTGCCTCTGAATTGTTTGAAGATTCGAATTTAGCAGCGATTGGTCTGTAGGGTTTGTAGAACTAAAAATGGTTCAAAAGGATCTAATTAGGCAATGAAACAACCAATAGAATCAATTAGTAAAGCGCATGATAGTTCACTTTCTTGCTGCTCAGATTTAGGCAAACTCAAATGAGAATAAATAAATTTAAAAAATCAATAGATAACAGCGAACGTCAATCTGGCTTTACCCTGATTGAGATATTGGTCGTTATGGCGATCATCGGCATGCTTGCGGTAATGGTAGCACCAAATATTTTTAGGCAACAAGCAGGCGCCCAGCGCGATGCAGCTATGGCTAATATTTCAACTCTATCTGCAGCTCTAGATACCCATCGCCTGGATGCGGGTGAATATCCTGACAGCCTGGATGGCTTGCAAGTCAACCATTCAGGCAGAGCTTCTTGGAATGGTCCTTATCTTCGGCGCGATGTGCCTCTGGATCCATGGAACAATGAATTCGTCTACGACGCCGATGGCAGGGAATTCACACTGCTTTCATATGGTGCGGACGGTGAGCGAGGCGGCGAAGGCGATGACGCCGATATCAGTCTCTAGGGACGCCTATTTAAAATCCTCATATTCCGGCTCAGCAGGATTCACCCTGCTCGAATTAATGGTGGTACTAACCATTATAGGCATGGCCAGCATTCTGATCGCACCCAATGTTGGAAACTTTGAGTCACGTACTTTCAGTGCTCAGGTTCGCCACGCTACTTCCCTGCTCAACTATGCCCGTCGTATCGCCGTAGTTCAGGGCCAACCCAGCACAGCAACTTTCTATGCAGTGCTCAAGGAAGGGGATCCAGGCTTTGAAGATGAAAATCGGCGCGGCAATAATATTGGTATCTGGGAGAGTAATGCAGCCACCCTCCGTTTTCGCGACAGCACGGATCGGGAAACAGATATCGAAGATCGCATAGGCATTACATTCTATCCTGAAGGTGGCAGTACTGGCGGTACCTTGATTTTTTCTCTGGAAGACCAAATCGTAACCGTCGTTGTAGACCCTTTTACCGGGAGGCTATCAACAGAATATGAATAACCTTAACGTCAACCCAAGGGTATATAAGCAAGCCGGCTTCACTCTCTTGGAAGTAATTGTTGCCTTGGCAATTACCGGGTTTGTGCTTGGGGGATTGTTTTCATTAGTTGGGGGAAGCAAACAGCTGTCATGGCGGTCTGAAGAAAGCTTGATTCGCGCAACTCAGGTCAGAGCGGCTACAAATTTTGCTCTATTGGAAAACGAGTACCGAAACATTGAGCCAATACTGCTAGGCGATGCCTATGATATTGTCCCAGACGAGCTACTTGAGGAGCCAGAAAGAAAGACTCAACCCAGTGTCTTCACGTTACAGGCTTTTGAAATAATCAATGATGACAGGGATGAGATTATCAGTGGATCTCGCTGGATCCAGCTGGACCTGCCACAGTAGTGAATTCGCTTATGATTGTGCCATGCAAAAATAGAATCACCGGCTTCACTCTTGTAGAAGTTATTCTTGCATTAAGCCTAACTGCTCTAATCTTAGGTTTACTGAGCACAAGCGTATTTATTGTTGCCGAGGATTGGAACAGAAACTCCGATGTTCTCGATGCTAGTCTCGATGAAGCGCTTGCTATCTTGCAAATCGATCGTGCCCTACACGGCGCATTCCCACACAGCTTCACCAATCCAGAAACCCTTTCTCGGCAGATTTACTTTGTTGGTGAAGACGATTACTTAAGCTGGGTGTCCTCTGTGTCTCCTCAGCGTATTCCTGGCCTGACTACCTGGGAAATGTACTCAGTTGATGATGAGGGGGTCTATCTGACAATGGTGCCCGCCTTTAGCGACAACCCTTCGGAAAGATTACAAGAAGCAGAACCTTTGTTGCTCCTGCCTGATTACAAAGTTGAATTCGCCTATCTCTACGAGGAGCTGGATGAGAATAAGTACTGGCGTGAAGATTGGGAAGGTAATGAGCTATTGAGTCTGCCACTAGCTGTCTACGTACTCTTTGAACCTATGAATGATAATAAGGAAGTGCTGGAAATAGTTGCACGGATCCGCAGTAACGAGCATCGCAGCATTCGCCCCAACACCGGTGCCGAGGCTGCCCTATGAAAAAGCAAGCTGGCGCGGTCATTATTATCGTTCTATGGACATCGGTGCTATTGACGGTACTTGTAACAGCAATGGCCAGCAAAGTTCGTCTTTCTGCGAAAACTGCAATACACAATCAGGAAGCCAGCATGGGCTGGGCAGAATTGATGGGTGTGGTGAGTCAGGCTGAGATGGAGTTAATGCTTGAGAATATGCCCCTCCCGATCGGAGAACAGTTGGAAGAAACTGATGAGGGTGAAGTTAGATTATCGAAGTACCGCTTCAATGGCCAGGCATTAGAACTGAGCTACCCCGGCCCTGAAAACATTATGGTGCGTATTTACGATCATGCTGGAAAGATAAACCTAAACCGGATTCCGCGCCGTAACATGCAGCTACTAATTGAAAAGAGGCTTGGGGGCTTGGATGCCAATCCTGAAGATGTCCAGGATTTACTCGCTGCCTGGACAGATTGGACTGATCTAAATGATCTGGAAGGACTTAATGGCGCGGAGAAAAATTATTACGAATTGCTCGAACAACCCTATGAGCCTCGCAATAATCCTGAACTAGATACTGTGGAGGAAATTCTTCACATTAGGGGATTCGCAGAGCTTTTCGAAGGTGTAAATCTAAATGCCGCATTTACGATATATGGAAATGGTCGAACTGTGAATCTTAACCTGGCAACACGTGAGGCCATGCAGTTGCTGCCGGGGTTGGACGATGAATTAATCGAGAATATTCTGGCCTTTCGAGAAATTGAAGATCTGCAGAATCGAGCCGAGATTGCCGAAATCGTCCCCTTTGAAAACTTGCAAGAGCTATCAGCCTGGGTCGGTAACGGTACCTCAAATGTCTTCTCCCTATTCGCCTACCCTGTGTTAGAAATTGAAGAGACCACTCTCACTGAACTCGCTCGTGAGCAGGAATTTGTAAACCCGGATTCTGTAACTCAGGCTTACATGGAAATTATTGAAGTAAGGGGCTTCAACACATTACCAAGAGTGTATAAAATTGAACCATATGGGGTATTGCCCGACACTGCTCCGCCAAGAGTCCACCCAGAGGACCTGCTATTTTAACGCAGATAATTCAGCCTTGGGCTATTTTTGAACTACAGACCACTGAGACTCCATGATCAAAGGCCCTACCCCTTTATTTGCTTCCACATGCATTAGCTTTGAAAACTTTGTTTCATACCAAAGCAGGCCGCTCTTGTCCGCCAGTCCACCCAGAACATAGAAATCACCAACCCGCATGGCAATGTTTCGAATTGTGAGAGACACAGTAAATTTGTCACCTTTAGTAAATGGACCTTTCTCAATTTGATCAATGTCTGTAGTTAGAAATGACGCGACCGGCTCTTCAGCAGATTTCATAAAAGCGAAGCCGAAATTTCCCTCAATGCCATCAGCGAGCACTTCAACCTCCATTTCTAGCTTCACATCAGTAAGCGGCGTCAAAGATTCCAGTAGCTCACCTTGCAAGGACTTCACAGACAAGGAATTTATTTTGCAATCCTGAATAGGGCCGCTACCGGCGATCTCTTCAGGAATGTCTTCACGAATGCTATGGTAAGTCTTCTTGTTATTGCAGAAGTCTTCATAATGCCCCACAACTTTGTCACTATCTCCTATCTCTCGAATTTCGCCTTTATCTAGCCAAATTGCGGTGTCGCACAGCTCTTGGATGTGAAACATTGAATGGCTGCAGAAGGCCATGGTTTTTCGCTCCTGCCTAAACTCATTCATCCGCTGAACACATTTCTTTTGGAAGGCCATATCGCCTACAGACAAGGCTTCATCGATTACTAAAATATCGGGCCGAACCATAGTGGCGATAGAGAAGGCGAGGCGGACAAACATTCCCGATGAATATGTTTTAACTGGCCGGTCTATAAAGTAGTCTAATTCCGAGAATTCTATTATGTCATTTTCTAGCTGAGCTATATTTTCATCTGGGACGCCGAGTAGCGATGCATTCAGATAGATATTTCTTCTGCCAGTAAACTCAGGATGGAATCCAGCGCCGAGCTCCAATAAAGCAGCAACCTGACCCCTAATTGAAATTTCTCCTCCGGTGGGTTGCAATGTTCCGACGAGTAGCTTCAGTAGCGTGGATTTTCCGGCACCATTATCTCCAATAATTCCTAGGCTCTTACCTTCAGCTACGGCGAAGGAAATATCGCTCAGAACATGATAAATCTTGTGTCTAGGGCGGCGAAGTATTAATTCAGCTAAGCGATCCTGCGGTCGCTCGTATATACGAAAGTCTTTATGTAAGTTATTAACGGAGATACGGGGCATGCTAATTCTGTTTCCTATAACACGTCGCCAAAGGCGTGTTTGATTCGCATAAATAGCCAACCACCAAGTAGGTAGCTGAACAGAGAAACGGGTACCACAATAAATAAGTTTGTCAGTGGGACTTCAGCCAATAAAATTATGTCTCGGTAAAGGGTGACAAAGCTGTGCATCGGGTTCAGCAGGAATAGAGCCTTCACAGCCTCGTTATTAATAAGCGTGATGGGATAAATAATAGGTGTGAGGAAAAACCAAATCATTACCAGCAGCGAGACCAGTTGTTGCAGGTCACGCAAAAAGACGCAAAAAGCGGAAAGTATCGCGACCAATCCCATGGTAAATAGAAATTGTAGCAAGAATATTATTGGCAGCAATATCCATTGAATTGACAGATATCCCTGTGTTGCCAGATAGGCAAGTAGAAGTCCAAACCCGACACCATGTATTAGATAAGGAACTGTGGTTCCAACTACCGGAATGATCTGCACAGGAAACATGACTTTCGTTATTAGCGGCGCTTTCTCAAGCAGCAGGCCGGTGGATTTTCCGACTGCTTCAGCGAAGGCGAACCAGGGCAGATAGCCAATCATCATAAAAATGACAAATTCTGTCTCGCCATACTCCTCGGCTGCACGGATATCAAAGATGTAGCTAAAGACAAATGAGTAAATAAGAATGTGCGCGACTGGAATTAGAAACAACCAAACTAAGCCGCCTACTGATGCCGTAAATTGGGCGAAGAAATCCTGTTTTGTAAAATTCTGAAAGAGTCGGTAATTAGTGAATGGGGTCATTATCCATTCACGCAGAAGTGTTAGTAACATTCCTGATCCAATTTTTGTGTGGGTGTGACTAGTCAAGGCTGCAAATTTAAACATGAATTGCCCGGGAAAACTAAGAAATACTGGCGCTAACCCTTATAATGCTAATGTCAGCAATATTGCTTAACCTTAATTTTATTGATGTTTTATGTTGAACCCTGAGCATAAGCTTATCCCATTTAGTACCTCGGCTCTCCCATCAGGCCCTTGGCTCGTATTTGCGCCTCATGCCGATGATGAGACTTATGGCATGGCGGGTAGCCTGTTAAAGGCAAGTGAGTCGGGACTGGAGACTCATCTTGTGGTGATGACAGATGGTGCGCTAGGAGGTGATGCGGCGAATTTGGTGGATCTGAGAAGTCGAGAAATACAGGAAGCCTCAAAGCTATTAGGGGCAAAGAGTCTAGACAGTTGGCAGCAACCTGATCGGGGCTTGGAATTTAGTGAAGAATTGGTACTGAGAATTATTCAAAAGATTGAAGACTTGGGTGCTGCGAGTGTTTTTTTCCCGGGGCCGCTTGAGCTGCACCCCGATCATAGAGTTGCGGCCCTACTTGTTTGGGCTGCAATCCAGAACCTATCAAGCCGAGGAGCTCCTCCTCAAGCCTACTCTTATGAAATTGGTGTTCAGAATCCAGTTAATATGTTCGTTGATATAACAGCACAACGGCCCCTTAAAGAAAAGGCCATGAAAATCTATGCCAGTCAAAATGGTGAGAATAATTATGAAGAGCTGGTCTTGTCGCTAGATAAAGGCCGTACATTCACATTGCCGTCGAACGTTAGCCATGCTGAAGGGTTTTATAAATACTCTGCAATTGAGTTAGCGTCTTCATTAAAGGAAGTAACGCATAAGATTATTGATTTATATTTTTAATAGCCAATCTTGGAAAGTTGCTTTGCAACTGTCGAGCTCTTTGTTTGATTTTTTTGAATCCGCTCTTAATGACTATTTAGCTTTAATCCTTCTTCCTAAAATTATCTCAATGTACTGGCGAGTTAGACTCGCTAGTTGAAGTAAGCTGGTTTTCGTCCATCCAGTCAGGCCATAGTGACATCGGCCATTCGGCTTTGCCCCAAAGGGTGCGAATAATTGCCAGCCATTGCCTAAGCTGCTGAATGTTAAAAGCCAACTCCGCTTGCTTGCTCTCGCTTCCTTTGAACAGCAACAACACACCTTCATCGTTAATGTTGATGTCAATTTCTTGGACTAGAAAGGATTGTGAGTCATGCTCTGGAACAACAGCCGGCTGTTGATTTAAGGTTTGTTGAGCAGACTGTTGAACTATCCCCTGTAAATTGGATCGCGATTCAGGGTCCAAAATAACCGCACGATCCAGCTCAGATGTTTCCTTTTCTAACCAGTTGAGGGAATGCGCGATAAGGCGGGAGATCAGTCGTTGGGTAACCCATAGCACGAGTGTCTGCTCGTTTTCGCATTTGGCAGTAAATTTAATTCGATCTTCAGTCTCGACAAATTCGGAAGTAATACGCTGCAGTTTATGCATTTTTGGATGAGATTCCCTAGGGCTGGGCTGGCTCCAGCCAGCTGCCGACTTCCAGTAAATCCTCTGAGCTCAGGGTCCCAGTTTCTCGTTTTAACAGTAGAAGGTATTTGACATGTTCATAGCGAGTGCGCTGCAATTCCCTTTCCGCTTGATATTGGTCCCGGAGAGCATTCAAAACGTCGACACTGGTTACGGTGCCTAGCGAAAACCCCTGTTGCATTGCTTCAGCAGCAAGTGCAGTGGATTCGACCAAGATGCGACCAGCATTGGCCTGCACTTCGCTGGATTGAACCTGTAGATGGGCCGCACGGACTGACGCTCTTGTTTCTAGCTGGATGGCGCGGAGCTCATATTCTGCGATACTTCTAAGGCTGGATGCTTCGCTTACGGCGGCACGATTACTTCCCCCTGCGTAGAGTGGAATCGATACGTCAAGACCGATGTAAGTATTGTCTGTTCGGTTGATCGGGAGGTTATCAAAGCCTACATCAGAATCCTGACGTTGCGCTATGAATGAGACTCGGGGCATGTAAGCCCCCCTGCGTGCTGAAATCCCTTCTTCTGCTACTCGCAGAGCGTATTCCCTTGCTAAAACCTGGTGATTCCTTTCTCTGGCTTGCTGTACATAATATTGTTGGCTAAATTCCAGAGGCGTGATTTCTGCTTCATCGGTCAAAATATGCAACGGGCCCACATCGAGTCCAGATATAGAGCGCAAAGCTTCTCGACTTAGAGCGACCTCAGCTTCCAGCTGCAATTCTTCTGCTTGAACCGCAGCTAAACTGGCACGACCTTGGTATAGATCTGTAATCTGGGTGAGCTGCCTATCGTAAAGACTTTGGATTTGATTTAGCTGATTAGTGACCGCATCGATCTCTGAGGCAATAGAATCTAAGGCATCTTCTGCTTGCAAAACATTGAAGTATTTTTCGGCGACGTCGGTTAGCAAGAAGGCTAGCTGATAGTAATACTCCTCCTCCAGCTGGTCTTCCAAAAGATACGCTTGCTTTCGCACTGAAAATGCTTGCCAATTAAACAAGACTTGGGTGAGCGAGAGATAGTATCTCTCACCATCAAATGTCTGGAAGTTATTAAATTGTTTAAGCCGGTTATCTGAAACACTGCCCCCGGCATTGATTTGGGGAAGCAGTTGGCCATTGGCGGCCCTCTTTCGAGCTGCGCCTATGTTCAAGGATTCCTGGGCAATTTGTAAGTCTGGGCTGTAATTAATGGCCGCAGTAAAAAAATCTTCCAGCGTTGAGCCGGGAACCGCCGCAAAAGCCGGAAACACAAATAACAAAGAAACAAACGCAAGTATTTTAGTTAGTCCTACTCGGTATGCCATTTATTAGTCTTCCCTGAGGCCCCTGGCTATCGAGTTTGAAAATGGTTTGAACAAGTACTCCAAAAACGTTCTCGATCCGGTCGCGATGAAAACCTCTGCTGGCATACCAGGCATTAGTGAGAGTTCGCCCAAGTCTTTCATTCCCTCTGGAGATACTTCAACTCGCGCGAGATAGTAAGCAACGCCTGTTGTTTCATTAACAAAGCTATCAGCTGAGAGGTTAATTACCGTGCCGTATATTGTTGGCACTGTTCCCGTCCCAAAGGTCGAAAACCGAATGCTGGCGTCTTGGCCAATGACCACTCTATCAATGTCGTTGGGAGAAACCTGAACCTCAACTACCAGGTCATCCTCCACTGGCACGATGTCTACTATTCTCATCCCGGGCCCAACGATCCCGCCTATGGTATGTACCTGTAAACCATTAACTATGTATATCCTCCAGGGCATTGACGCGCTCAACACTGTCGTTAACATTAGTTTGCACTTCGCTCAATTCGGTTACTACCTGGTTCTGAAATTCTGTTTCTTGTTGAAGAATTTGTAATCGCGTTTCCCCTATCTGTACCTCGGTTGAAGCTATGTTTGCTAAAAGCTCTGCAACTTCCCCTTCCAAAAGCGCAACATTTCTTTCTAGCGCTCTTAGGCTATTTTTGTCAGAGAAGCCTTGACTGAGCAGTTCTCTAACGTCGGACAATTCTTCAATAAAGGATTGCGCCATTTTTTCTTTACTAGACCGGAGACCCTTCAGGCCGACTATCTGAGATTGTAGTTGCTCAATTCGTTGCTGCAGGATCGCTATGCCACTCTCTAGGGCGGCTCTGCGAGCGTTGAATATTTCGATTTGGGCTTTCGTTTCTTCTTGCGCCCTTTCTCCAAGAGAAACAAATGCGGGTGAATAAGTTAGGCCGCTCAGCCCATCACGTTCTGCGATGAGGCGAATCTCCAAAGCCCTCAGCGCGATGTATTGGATGGTCGTTATCTCGAGTTGCGCCATGGGCTGCGTGTTGTCGATATCAAGAATAGGGTCGCCCTTTTCTACTCTTGCCCCATTTTCAACAAAGATACTGCTAATAATGCCACCCTCTAAGTGCTGCACGATCTTGCTGTAGTTGCGAGCAGTAACTTTGCCACTCCCATAGGCGGCGCCATCGATTGGAGCTGTGGCAGCCCAGATCCCACCAAGCCCAAAAAGTAAGGCGAATAGAAGCATTCCAAATCTTTTGTGAGATTTCAGATCCGTGTTGAATTTAGCAGTAGCCGTTTGAGAGCTAGCATCGGAAAGATTCATGTGTGCGTTGTCGATCAACTCATTATTACTCATAAACAGGGTAGCTAAGCTTTATTTTGAAGTTGTGAAATTTTGGGGTTTGACGTACTCACGGCTTTTAAAACCTCATCTCTCTCGCCGAATTTCACGACGGCGCCGTCTTTCATTAGTAACAGCTTGTCTACCATAGAAAGAATTGACGTACGATGAGTGATGACTATTACTGTGCGACCTGACTCTTTTATTCGACGCAGGGCTGTAAGTAAATCACGCTCGCCTTGATCGTCTAAGTTGGAATTAGGCTCGTCTAAAATAATAAGCTTTGGTTGCCCATATATCGCTCGCGCTAGGCCTACGCGTTGTCTCTGGCCGGCAGATAGCGCCCCGGCGTTTGAATTAAGCACCGTGTCATAGCCTTCAGGAAGACGTAGAATCATTTCATGTATGCCGGCGGTTTTGGAGGCCTCTATAATTTGTTCAGAATCCTGCTGAGAAAACCTACAGATATTGTCCGCTATAGAACCATCGAACAACTCTATGTCTTGCGGCAGGTAGCCTAAGTATGGCCCGAGCTCGTCCCTGTCCCATTGGCTAATTTCAGCACCATCTAACCTTACTGTGCCTGCCCTAAGCGGCCATACTCCGAGGATGGCTCTTGCAAGGCTTGTTTTACCAGCGGCGCTTGGCCCAATTATGCCTAGAGCATCGCCGGCGACTAACTGAAAGCCGACCCCTTTGACTGAGGCTATTTGTGAACCTGGCGGTGTAACAATAATCTGTTCAACCGAGAGGCTTCCAGTCGGGGCAGGCAAACTCATCCGGTCATTCTCCGCCGGGAAAGCGTTGAGAGTGGTGCGAAGTCTGTTGAACTGGCTTTTGACCTCGACAAAACCTTTCCAGTTACCAACCATCATATCAATTGGTGCCAGCGCCCTGCCCAATAGCAGTGATCCCGCGATCATCAGGCCAGGTGAAATTTCCCCATTAAGCGCGAGGTATGCACCCATCCCTAAAAGAACTGATTGCGATATCATCCTAAAAGATTTACTGATCGCATATAGCCGACCCGCAATCGTGCTTGCTACAGCTTGCTCATCGCTGGCTTCGTCATAGAGCACACTATCCCGTCTTCGTATGTTGGCGGCCATGCCCATCCCGTGGATAACCTCTGCATTCCTGAGGTTGCTTTGAAAGGACATGTTTGCCTTTGCTGTGAGTTGATTAGCGTTAAGCAATTTCTCTGCTGTGGATTTTTGTGTAATCACCGCCAACAAAATCATAACCGCAGCAGAAATGGTTGCTGCGATTCCGAACATTGGGTGAAACATGAACATCAAGCCGATATAGACCAGTGTCCAAGGTGCATCCATGACCGCAAAAATGCCATTGCCTGTGACGAACTGCCTCAGGGCGAGCAAGTCATTCATGGCCTGACCGGCGCCGCTTGGATTACCAGTGATAAGGGTTCCCATGGAAGCTGCTTTTGAGACGGGTTCGCGCAAACTACTTTCGAGGCGAACATTCGCCGCAACAAGAAGCCTACTGCGCACCCATTCGAAGCTGCCAGCTGATGACAATAGCAACAACATCATTAGTGTGAGCATCATTAATGTGCTCATGCTGCCACTAGACACTACCCGATCATAAACTTGAAGCATGTAAATGACGGGCGTCAGCATCAATAAATTGACTGACGCACTGAAAAGAATTGCGTACAAGAAGTATCCTTTGACAGAACTAAAGGCGTCATTCAGAA